>Ga0209483_1000016_pt1 | contig 202687 bp, 182 predicted proteins | sample NGEPerA_FD_184508 | JGI IMG/M metagenome (GOLD analysis project Ga0209483, IMG submission 184508) | Arctic peat soil microbial communities from the Barrow Environmental Observatory site, Barrow, Alaska, USA - NGEE PermafrostL2-A... | ecosystem: Environmental > Terrestrial > Soil > Wetlands >... | reverse complement strand
GAGGAAATCCTGCAGCAGAAAGGCTGCAAGGTTTTTCGCGTCGGCGACGTCGAGGGGCGGCTCGATCTCGACGAGGTGCTCAAGGTTCTGGCCGGGGAGGGCATTACGCGGCTGATGGTCGAGGGCGGCCCGAAGGTTGCCGGTGCTCTTGCCGCCGCCAATCTGGTCGATGGGTTGGCGCTGCTGCGCGGCGAAAAGAATATCGGCGCGACCGGCATCGAGGCGCTCGAAGACATGCCGCTCGACGGGCTGACCGGGCAATTACAGTCGCGCGGCCGTGAGAAGCTCGGAGCCGATACGCTCGAAATTTTCGAGAGAGCGTAAAATGTTCACCGGCATCGTCACTCAGATGGGTGAGGTGCGGTCGGTCAAACCGCGCGCCGGCAATCTGCATCGCATTACCATTGCCTGCACTTTTCCGCGCACCGAGCTGATCGAGGGCGCCTCGATCGCCTGTTCCGGCGTCTGCATGACGGTGGTGGGCGCGGGCGAAGAGGACGGGCGCTCGTGGTTTGCGGTCGACGCGGCGGCGGAGACTTTGGCGCTGACCACGGTCGGGCGCTGGCGGCACGGCGCAAGCATCAATCTCGAGCGGCCGCTGAAGTTCGGCGATGAACTGGGCGGACATCTGGTCGCCGGTCATGTCGATGGTCTGGCGAGTGTAGTTACGCGCGAAGATATGACCGATATGGCGCGGCTTACCCTGCGCGCGCCGGGGAATTTGGCGCGTTTCATCGCGCCCAAAGGCTCGGTCACGCTCGATGGCGTTTCGCTCACCGTCAACGACGTGGCAGGCGACACGTTTTCGGTGCTGATCGTCCCGCACACGCTGGCGGTGACAACTTTCGGCGCGTTGCGCCAAGGCGACGACGTTAACCTCGAAATCGACACCATGGCCCGCTATGCGGCGCGGCTGATGGATGCGAAATAGAACCCTTGTTCGCCGCGTGCCCACTTGCTACCACGCGGCTCAACAAGGAAATTTAGAACATGGCCAAAAAGAAAAGCGGCGCGAAAAAGCGCGACACGCTGCGCATCCTGATCGTGGAAGCTCGCTTCTATGAGCATATTGCCGATGCGCTGCTGGCGGGCGCCACCCGCGTGCTGGATGAGGCGGGCGCGCAATATGATCGCATCGCGGTGCCGGGCGCGCTCGAAGTTCCCGCCGCCATCGCCATCGCCGTCGACGTCGCGCAGAAAAAGCGCGCGCCCTATGACGGCGTGGTCGCGCTCGGCTGCGTGATCCAGGGCGAGACTTATCATTTCGAGCTGGTGGCGAATGAGTCCGCGCGCGGGCTGATGGATCTGAGCGTCAACCGGCAGCTTCCGCTCGGCAACGGCATTCTCACCGTCGACAACGAAACGCAGGCCCGCGCCCGCGCCACCCCTGACAGCCGTAACAAAGGCAGCTCGGCCGCGCGCGCGGCGCTCGCGATGGTTGCGCTCAAACGCAGTCTCGCGGGCAGATAATGGCCAAGAGCGCGCCCCTCGGCGGCAAGGACGCGCGCAAGGCGAACAGACGCGGCGCGGCGCGGCTGGCGGCGGTACAGGCGCTCTACCAGATGGACATGGCCGGCGCGGGCCTGAACGAAATTCTCGCCCAGTTCGAAACCCATGTGCTCGGCCAGGAGGTCGAGGGCGCGCAATATCTGCCGGCGGAAGCGGCGTTCTTCCGCGACATCGTCTCGGGCGTGGTGCGCGAGCAGCGCAAGCTCGATCCGATCATCGACGAGGCGCTGGCGAAAAGCTGGCCGCTCAAGCGCATCGAGGCGGTGCTGCGCGCCGCCTTGCGCGCCGGCTGCTACGAACTCGATCATCGCCACGACGTGCCGGCGCGCGTGGTGGTGTCGGAATATGCCGACGTCGCGGCGGCCTTCGTCGAGCGCGACGAAACCGGCATGGTCAACGCCGTGCTCGATCAGCTGGCGCGCCAAATGCGCGCGGCTGAATTCGCCGGGTGATGCCATGGCCACACGCGATGATAGCTCGCCCGAAGATCGTCTGATCGCGCGGTTCTTTGCGCCGATCGCGATCCATCCGGGCGCTCTCGGACTGTCGGATGACGCCGCCTTCATCAAACCGCCAACCGGCTGCGATCTGGTGCTCACCGCCGACGCTATTGTCGGCGGCGTCCATTTTTTTACCGATGATGCCGCGCCGTCGGTGGCCGGCAAGGCGCTGCGGGTGAATTTGTCGGACCTCGCGGCCAAGGGCGCCAGGCCGCTCGGATTTTTATTGTCGCTGGCACTGCCGAAAGATACCGGCGACGACTGGCTAACAGGATTCGCCGAAGGCTTGCGCAGCGACGCCGTGCTGTTCGGTTGCCCGCTGTTTGGCGGCGATACCGTCCGTATCAGCGGGCCGATCGCGATTTCGATCGCGATGTTTGGCAGCGTGCCGGAAGGCAGCATGGTGCGGCGCGCCGGCGCCAAACCGGGCGACCGCGTGTTCGTCAGCGGCAGCATCGGCGACGCGGCGTTGGGGCTCGACTTGCGCAAGGGCGTGGCTTGGAAATTGAGTGAGCCGCAGCGCCAGCATCTGATGTCGCGCTATCTGCTGCCGCAGCCGCGCAATGCGCTGGCGGAAGCGGTGCGTATGCATGCGTCGAGCGCGATGGATGTGTCGGATGGCCTGGTTGGGGATTTCGCCAAGCTGTGCCGGGCGTCCGGCGTCGCGGCGGATATCGAGGCCGAAAAAGTGCCGCGCTCCAACGCGGCCAAGGCCGTGCTGGCGGCCGAACCCGCGATGGGCGAGACAGCGCTGACCGGCGGCGACGACTACGAAATTATCTGCACGGTCCCGGCCGCCAAGGCGGAGAGTTTTCGCGCCACAGCGCAAGCGGCGCGGGTGGCGGTCACCGAGATCGGCGAGATCAAAGCGGGCGAGGGCGCCCGTTTTATCGGCCCCGACGGCAAGCCGCTCACCTTCAAGCGCGCCTCTTTCAGCCACTTCTGAAATAAGCTACGCGTAGGTTTCCAAAAAACCGGGCAACAACCATGGACGATCTGACGGCGAAGAAGGAACTTGTGCAAATGCCCACGGGCATCAGCCCGAATTTCGAGACCTTGCACAAGACGTTCCCGTCCTCGGCTTACTTGCGCGCGCGAGCGCCGAAAAACGTGCCACGCTTCTCGTTCGAATATGGCGACACCGGTGCCGGCGCCGATGTCGGCATCCAGCACAATTGGGCGGCGTTCGACGCCATCAAGGTGGTGCCGCGCTATGGCGCGATCACGACGGTGCCGCCGACCGAGGTGGAATTGTTCGGCACGCGCTACGCGGCCCCCATCGGCATCGCGCCGATGGGCGGGCCGTCGCTGGTCTGGCCGGGCGCTGATCTCTTGATGGCGAAAGCCGCGCAACGCGCGCGCATTCCCTACACGCTCGGCGTCGCCGGGGGTGCCACAATAGAGGACGTCGCGAAAGTCGCGTCCGATGTATTCTGGCTGCAGCTCTATCGTTTCTACCAGAACGATCACGCCATCGGCTTCGATCTTATCAAGCGCGCGACCGCGGCGGGCGTCAAAGCGCTGGCGCTGACCATCGACGTGCCGGTGCGCACCACGCGCACGCGCGAAAGCTATGCCGGCTTGGGGCGGGAGTTCGAGCCCAATTTGCGCATGATCTATGAAATGCTGATCCGGCCGCGCTGGCTCATGGCGCTGCTGCGCAACGGCTATCCGCGTTTCGCCACGATCCGTCCCTACGCCGGCGCAAACGCCAGCACCAACGACGTCATTGGCTTCGCGCGCAAGAATATGGGCGGCGTGTTTTCATGGGAAGAAGTCGCGCGCTACCGCGACCGCTGGAAGGGCCCGATGCTGGTGAAGGGCGTTCTGCATCCGGCCGACGCAGAAAAAGCCGTGTCGCTCGGCATCGAGGGCATCTGGGTGTCGAACCACGGCGGCCGGCAGATCGAGGCGCTCACCCCCTCGATCGACGTGCTGCCGGCGATCGTCGCGGCGGTCGGCCGCAAGGCCACCGTCGTGCTCGACAGCGGCATACGCAGCGGCCAGGACGTGATGCGGGCATTGGCGCTCGGCGCCAATGCAGCATTTGCCGGCAAGTCATTCTTGTGGGCGGTCGGCGCGCTCGGCGATGCCGGGCCGGGGCACCTGATCGACCTCTATATTGACGAATTGCGCTCGAGTTTGGGCCAGATCGGCGCGCGCTCGTTGGCTGAGGCGCGCGATGCCGAGGTGCGCCATCCCGGCGCCTGGCGCTTCGACCGCAACGATTAGGCCCGCGGCTTAGAACAATCGTCCCGCCAAATGAGTGTCTTTGACAAAGATCATCCCTGATCTGCGCCCGCGGCAGTAGCGATTCACTGGCATCGCCGCTAAAAGGGGAAGCCTTCCGGGAGCTTTCCGATATGTCGGCGGTCGCCGAGCCCATCCACCACGCCCACGTCGACGATCACATGGCGCGCCGCAACGCGCTGGTGCTCGCGGTGGCGCAGGCGCTGGCGGGCGGCAACAACACCGTCATCGTCTCGACCGCCAGCATTATCGGCGTGCTGCTGGCGCCCGACAAAGGCCTCGCCACTTTGCCGGTCACCGCCATGGTGCTCGGCCTTTGGCTCGGCACGCTGCCGATCGGTTACCTGGCGCGCTATTTCGGCCGCCGTTTCGCGCTGCAGACCGGATCGGTGTTCGGCATCCTGTCGGGGTTGATTTCCTATTCGGCGGTGATGCACGGCCAGTTCTGGCTGCTGCTGCTCGGCACCTTCTGCGGCGGCCTCTATGCCGCTGCGCACAATTCCTACCGCTTCGCCGCCGCCGACACCGCGAGCGACGCTCTGCGGCCCAAGGTGGTGTCGTGGGTGCTGGCGGGCGGGGTGTTCGCCGCGGTGATCGGGCCGCAGCTCGTCATCTTCACCAAGGATCTGCTGCCGCCGCATTTGTTCGCCGCCAGTTATCTCGGCCAGTCCGCCTGCGCGCTGTTGGCCGCGATCGTGCTGATTTTCGTGCGGATGCCGCCGGTCGCCACCAAGCGCGCCGCGCGGGCGCGGCCGCTTTCCGAAATCGCGCGTGCGCCCCGTTTCATCGTCGCGGTCGCCTGCGGCATGGCGAGCTACGGCATGATGAACATGATCATGACCTCGGCGCCGCTCGCCATGGTCGGCTGCGGGCACTCGGTCACCGACGCGACGCTCGGCATTCAATGGCACGTGCTGGCGATGTACGCGCCAAGCTTCTTCACCGGCGGACTGATCGCGCGCTTTGGCGTCGAACGCATCACCGGCATTGGCCTCGGCCTGATCGCGCTCGCCGCGGTGATCGGGATCAGCGGCACTACGGTGGCGCATTTCTGGACAGTGCTGGTGCTGCTCGGCATCGGCTGGAATTTCGCCTTCATTGGTGCTACCACCATGGTGACGCAGTGCCACCGGCCGCAGGAACGCAACAAGGTGCAGGCGTTCAACGACTTCGTGGTGTTCGGCAGCATGGCGGTGAGCTCGTTCTCGTCCGGCCAGTTGCTGGAATATTTCGGCTGGCAGGCGATCAACCAGGTGGTGTTCCCGACCATCTTCATCGCCGGTGCGATGTTGATCTGGCTCGCACTGCGCAAGCGGGTTGAGGCGGCGGTTTAATCGCTCACTCGGCCTCATGATGAGGCGCGCGCGAAGAGCGCGTCCCGAACAACGCAAGTCGGCGACGTTGTTTTCGTGCTGTAAAAGCGAGAGGCCGCCAACCAAGGCGGCCTTCGACGACTTGAATGGGCTTGATGACGATTACTGCGCGTCTCCAAGGCCAGATCGGTCACGATGTTCTTCAGCTTGCGTTCTCTTCCGCTTGGCGCTCCATCCCCTTGGGCTTGGCCTCCCGCGAATGGGGCAGGGACTACGGCGTAGCCCGCGCCGTTAAAGAACAGGGGCGATCACGCCCGCCCGCTCGGGCGCTTGCAAAACGCTTCATCACTTCGGCATGCCGCCGTCCGTGCCCTCGATGTAGAATTGGCGCGACTTCGTCGTTTTCATTCTGATCGCATCGACCTCTTTCTGGGCCGGCGAAGCGGCCCAGGCTCTAAGCTTGTCGACGCTGTCGAACGCGATGACAATAAACCGCTTGGGCGCCGTCCCTTGCAGCGCGGCGGTATCTTCGGTGCGTATGATGATCTTGCCGCCGAAGGCGGCATTCGCCGGTCCGGCCTTCGGACCGAGCGTTTTGAATCCGTCAGGTTCAGTGATCTCGCTGATATCGACGATGACATAAGCCGGCAGCTTGGCCTACGCGTGCAAAGCTTGAATCAGCGTCCCGCCGATGGCGGCGCTTGCGCCCAGCGTAAAAGCCACTTGGATTTCGATTTCAGGGGCTCCTCCGGTTGTTGTCCACAGAATGTAACAAAACCTGAGGTTGTGGTGCATAAATTCGGCCTCAATAATGGGCCGCGGACGGCGCTTGCCATGGCGACCCGTTTTCCGCGTTGCAATGGCCGTACCTTTTTGGCTATATCCGCCCGCTTTCCCGGTCGGGGTGAAGCGCCCTTATAAAGCGGCCATCCTCGACGCTCCTGGCACCGGCGGGAGCGTTCCTTCCGCCAGCCATTCCTAATCGAGGTTGAAGCCACCATGAATACATTGTGGGTGATCGTTGGCTGTGGCGTGCTCGCGATTCTCTACGGCATCTGGGCCACCCAGTCGGTGATGAGGGCCGATGCCGGCAGCAAGAAAATGCAGGAGATTTCCGAGGCAGTGCGCGAAGGTGCGCAGGCCTATCTCAAGCGCCAATACACCACCATCGGCATCGTCGGCGTGGTGATCCTCATTCTCATTGGCGTTACGCTCGGCTGGCTGGTGGCGCTCGGCTTTGCGGTCGGCGCCATTCTGTCGGGGGCAACCGGCTTCATCGGCATGAACGTGTCGGTGCGCGCCAATGTCCGTGTCGCGCAAGCCGCCACCAAGACACTGGCCGGCGGTCTGGAACTCGCCTTCAAGGCCGGCGCCATCACCGGCATGCTGGTCGCGGGGTTAGCACTGCTCGGCGTCACGCTCTATTTCGGCTTCCTCACCGGCACGCTGCACATGGCGCCGAACGACCGCACCGTCATTGATGCGATCGTTGCGCTCGGCTTCGGCGCGTCGCTGATCTCGATCTTCGCCCGTCTCGGCGGCGGCATCTTCACCAAGGGCGCCGATGTCGGCGGCGATCTGGTCGGCAAAGTCGAAGCCGGCATCCCGGAAGACGATCCGCGCAATCCGGCGACCATTGCCGACAATGTCGGCGACAATGTCGGCGACTGCGCCGGCATGGCGGCCGATCTGTTCGAAACCTATGCGGTGACCATCGTCGCCACCATGGTTCTGGCCTCGATCTTCTTTGCCGGCACACCCGCATTGTTCAACATGATGGTCTATCCGCTCGCCATCGGCGGCGCCTGCATCATCACCTCGATCATCGGCACGTTCTTCGTGCGGCTCGGCAAGAGCCAGTCGATCATGGGCGCGCTCTACAAGGGCTTCATCGCCTCGGCCGTGCTCTCGCTTGGCGCCATTTGGTGGGTCACGGATTACTTGATCGGCTTCGGCGCCATTGTCGGCGTGAGTTTCACCGGCAAATCGCTGTTCATCTGCGCCGTCGTCGGCCTGCTGGTGACCGGTCTGATCATCTGGATCACCGAATACTACACCGGCACGAACTTCCGCCCGGTGAAGTCGATCGCGGCGTCGTCCGTCACCGGCCACGGCACCAATGTGATCCAGGGCCTGGCAATCTCGATGGAAGCGACAGCGCTGCCGGCGATCGTGATCATCGCGGGGATTCTGGTCTCCTATGGGCAGGCCGGACTGTTCGGCATCGCGATCGCGGTCACCGCGATGCTGGCGCTGGCCGGGATGGTGGTTGCGCTCGACGCTTTCGGCCCGGTCACCGACAATGCCGGCGGCATTGCCGAAATGGCCGGTCTGCCTAAGGGCGTGCGCAAGTTCACCGACGCGCTCGATGCAGTCGGCAACACCACCAAGGCGATCACCAAGGGCTATGCCATCGGCTCGGCCGGCCTCGGCGCGCTGGTGCTGTTTGCGGCCTATAACCAGGATCTGCTGTTCTTCGCCAAGGATTCGGCGGCGCATCCTTACTTCACCGGCGTCAAACTCGATTTCGCGCTCACCAATCCCTACGTGGTGGCGGGACTCCTGTTCGGCGGCATGTTGCCTTACCTTTTCGCATCAATGGGCATGACCGCCGTCGGCCGCGCCGCAAGCGCGATCGTCGAAGAAGTGCGCCGGCAATTTCGCGAGCGGCCGGGCATCATGAAGGGCAAAGAAAAACCGGATTACGGCCGTGCCGTCGATATGCTCACCAAAGCCGCGATCAAGGAAATGATCGTGCCGTCGCTTCTGCCGGTGCTCTCACCGATCGTCTGCTACTTCGTGATCTTTTTGGTCGCGGGTGGCGGGGCGGCCGGCAAGTCGGCCGGCTTCTCGGCCCTGGGCGCCATGTTGCTCGGCGTGATCGTGACGGGATTGTTCGTCGCCATCTCGATGACATCCGGCGGCGGCGCCTGGGACAATGCCAAGAAATACATCGAGGACGGCCACTACGGCGGCAAAGGCTCCGAGGCGCACAAGGCGGCGGTGACTGGCGACACCGTCGGCGATCCCTACAAGGACACGGCCGGCCCGGCGGTCAACCCGATGATCAAGATCACCAACATCGTGGCGCTGTTGCTGCTGGCGGTGTTGGCGCACTAAGCGGCAGCGTTTAAAAACAAAAGGCCCGCGTCTCGAGCGCGGGCCTTTTTCTTTGTCGCGCATCGCGTTGGTTAGAACTCGACCTTCAGGTTCTTGAAGACTTGTCCGAGTACGCGCAGTTCCTGGCCGCCGGTCGGCGTCGTCTGCGACAGGAAGTCGAAGACTTTTCCATCCTTGAGACCATAATTGGCCAGCCGCTGGACCCGGCGGTCCTTGTCGAAATAAACCGCGATGATGCGCTGATCGACCACATCGTGCGGCATGAAGGCGACGCTGCGCTCGGACTTTTGTGAAATGTAATAAAACACTTCGCCGTTCACGGTGGCGACGGTGGAGGGCGTGCCCATCACGATCAGGACTTGCTCCTGCGTGGCGCCGATCGGAATTTGTTCGAGCGCGCCTTCCTGCATCACATAGCCGTGCTGCAGCGTTTCGCTGAAGTTGCCGCAGCCGGCGAGCGCTAGACCGCAGGCAAGCAGCAGCGCGATCTGGCGCGGCCTGTGGCGATTGTGAGCGGTTTTGGAACTCAAACGCGAACCCGTCATTTCGATCTTGCATCGGCAAGGGCGTTGCCGTACCGGGCGTCAGGCCCCGGTCAGCGGCAAACCAACGCGATGATTTTCCCCCTATTTCGCCGTAGCGCGCAGGCGCCCACCATTTCGACCCTGTATGGCATGATCGTGGCGCAGGCGCGATTGCCGTGCTTTTACCGCGACTACGCGGTCGCCGACACGGTTAACGGCCGTTTCGACCTGATCGTGTTGCATCTGGCGCTGGTGTTGGACCGGTTGGCGCAAGAGGGCGCCCTGCAAAGTCTTGGGCAGGGCGTTTTCGACCGGTTTTGCCAGGATATGGACGATAATTTGCGCGAAATCGGCATTGCCGACATTAAAGTGCCGAAGGAAATGCAGCGCATGGGCGAGGCCTTTTATGGCCGCGCCCAGGCCTACCGGGCAGCTTTGGCCACCAATGACGATGCGGCGCTGATGGCGGCCCTGGAACGTAATATCTATGGCGGCGAGCCGGGGCGCGCTGCGCGGCGGCTTGCGGCTTATATGCGGGAGGCGTTACGTGGTCTTGCGGGCCAGGACGCGAGCCGTCTGGCCGGCGGCGAACTGCACTTCCCGGACCCAGCTTTGGTCCCCGAGACTGCACTCTAAGAGCCTGAACCTAATGAAGAAAAGCGTAAGCGGCTGGAGCGTGCCGGTGGTCGTCGACGACATCCCCGATAACGGTCTGCATCTGGAGATCGAGGCGCCGCCGGCGGTCCGTGCCGAGGTGGCCGAACTTGCCGACGTGCGTGAATTGCCGCGGCTATCGGCGGTATTCGATCTCACCCGCCAGGGCGCGGGTGTTCACGTCGCGGGCCAGGTCAACGCCCAAGTCGGCCAGATCTGCGTGGTGACGCTCGAGCCGATCGAAAATGCGATCGAAGAGGCGGTCGATCTAGCCTTCGCGCCAACCCCCGGCGGGGCTGAGCCTGCCCCCAAAAAAGCCCGCAAACGCGCCCAGGGCAACGACGAGCCGCCGGAACCGCTGATCGATGGAATGTTGGATTTGGGCGCGCTGGCGACCGAATTTCTGATCCTTGGCATCGACCCTTATCCGCGCAAGCCCGGGGCCCAATTCGCCGCTCCCAAGGCCGAGGACGCGGGCGAACACCCCTTTGCCGTGCTGGAAGCGCTCAAAAAGCGTCCCGGCCGGCCCCAACAGTAAAACGAGGCTGGCCCCTGAAACACTGCCGCAACCGTCTTGTCTGCCGTGCCCCAGCGGGTAAGGTCGCCCCCGTGCGTAACACCCCCATGACCGATTTTCCGGCGTCCGCCACGGCGCTGCCGAAGCCGATCCATGCCTGACAGAGTTCGCATCGCAATCGACGCCATGGGTGGCGATCATGGGCCTTCGGTGGTTCTGCCGGGCGCCGACATCGCGCTGACCCGGCATCCCGACAGTGAGTTTTTGCTGTTTGGCGACCGCGCGGTGGTTGGACCTTTGCTAGAGGGTCTGCCGCGCCTCAAGGCCAAATCCAAACTGCTGCATACCGAAGTGTCGATCCGCATGGACGACAAGCCGAGTCAGGCATTGCGCCATGGCCGGGGTAAATCCTCGATGTGGCTGACGATCGACGCGGTGAAAAAAGGCGAGGCCGATGCCGTGATATCGGCCGGCAATACCGGCGCGCTGATGGCGATGTCGCGTTTCAATCTCAAGATGATCGAGGGCATCGAGCGGCCGGCGCTCGCCGGGCTGTGGCCGACGCTCAAGGGCGAGTCGGTGGTGCTCGACGTCGGTGCGTCGATCGGCGCCGACGAGCAGCATCTGATCAACCTTGCCGCCATGGGGAGCGCCATGGCGCGCGTGCTGTTCGACATCGAGCGCCCGACCGTCGGCCTGCTTAATATCGGGGTCGAGGAAGTCAAAGGCCTCGAACAAGTGCGCGAAGCCGGGCGCCTGCTGCGCGCAGGCCATTTCCCGTATTTTGATTATGCTGGTTTCGTCGAGGGCGACGACATCGGCAAGGGCACGGTTGACGTTGTGGTGACCGAAGGCTTTGCCGGCAATATCGCGCTCAAAACCGCCGAAGGCACCGCCCGCCAGTTCGCGCAGTATCTAAAGGGCGCCATGAACCGGACCTGGGCGGCGCGGCTGGGCTATCTGCTCTCGCGCGCAGCGTTTCAGACGCTGCGCGACAAGATGGACCCGCGCAAATCCAATGGCGGGGTGTTTCTCGGGCTCAACGGCGTCGTGATCAAGAGTCACGGCGGCGCCGATGCCGAAGGCTTCGCCGCGGCCATTGACATGGGCTACGACATGGTGCGCTACGAGTTGCTCGCCAAGATCGGCCAGTCGATGGCGCGCGATATGCAGGTCAGCGCGGTCGCGCGCGTGGCGAGCGGGGCCGCCTTGTGACCCAATTGCGATCGGTGGTGCTCGGCTGTGGCAGTTATCTGCCGGCCCGCATCCTCTCAAACGACGAGCTGGCCAAGTCGGTGCAGACCACCGACGAATGGATCGTGCAGCGCACCGGCATCCGCGAACGTCATATCGCGGCGGCGGGTGAACTTACCTCCGATCTCGCGCTCAATGCGGCGCGCGCAGCGCTCGCCAATGCCCGGGTCGAAGCCTCATCGATCGACTTGATCGTGCTGGCCACGTCGACGCCGGATCAGACTTTCCCGGCGACTGCGGTTTCCGTCCAGGCCGGGCTCGGCATCACCCACGGTGCCGCCTTCGATCTGCAGGCGGTGTGCTCGGGCTTCATTTTTGCGCTGGCGGTGACCGACGGGATGCTCAAAAGCGGCGTCTACAAGCGCGCGCTGGTGATCGGGGCTGAGACCTTCTCGCGTATTCTGGACTGGAACGACCGCACCACCTGCGTGCTGTTCGGTGACGGCGCCGGCGCGCTGGTGCTGGAGGCGCAGGAGCAGCCGGGCAGCGCGGCCGACCGCGGCATTTTGACCACTCATTTGCGCTCGGATGGCCGGCACAAGAGCAAGCTTTATGTGGACGGCGGGCCGTCCTCGACCCAGACCGTGGGACATCTGCGAATGGAGGGCCGCGAGGTGTTCAAGCACGCCGTGGCGATGATTACCGATGTGATCCATGACGCCTTCAAGGCCACCGGCACTACCGCCGCCGATATCGACTGGTTCGTGCCGCACCAGGCCAATAAACGGATCATCGACGGCTCGGCCCATAAGCTCGGTATCGCGCCGGAGAAGGTGGTGATCACGGTGGACCGCCACGGTAATACCTCGGCGGCTTCGATCCCGCTGGCGCTGGCGGACGCGGTGGCCGACCGGCGCATCAAGCGCGGCAATCTGCTGTTGCTGGAGGCCATGGGCGGCGGTTTTACCTGGGGCTCGGCGCTGCTTCGGTGGTGAGCCGGGCAGGACTTAAGTCCGAACAGTGCCTATGTCAGATTTGCAATCGCCCCGTTGACCACGCCCGGCGATGCTAATATCGTCGATAATTCAGCGGGATATCTGCCGGGGGCTGAGTAGGCGATGTCTGGTAAAACGGTAACGCGGGCGGATCTCTGCGAGGCGGTCTATCAAAAGGTAGGCCTGTCACGGACAGAATCCGCATCGCTCGTGGAGTTGGTGCTCAAGGAGATCACCGACTGCCTCGAACGCGGGGTCACCGTAAAGCTTTCCTCGTTCGGTTCGTTCGTGGTGCGCAAGAAGGGCCAGCGTATCGGCCGCAATCCCAAGACCGGCAAGGAAGTGCCGATTTCGCCGCGCCGTGTGATGGTGTTCAAGCCATCGGCGATCCTCAAGCACCGCATCAACGGTCACGCCGAGTAGACCGGCTGCGTTAATTTCGTTTCAGTATTGCGTTCAACTCATCGTCGAAAGGGGCCGCTTTGGATCACAAGGCGCCGGACGCATTTCGTAGCATTAGTGAAGTGGCGGACGAACTCGATCTGCCGCAGCACGTGCTGCGATTCTGGGAAAGCCGTTTCCGCGACATCAAGCCGATGAAGCGCGGCGGCGGGCGGCGCTATTACCGGCCCGACGATGTCAATCTTTTGCGCGGCATTCGCCATCTGTTGTACGGCGAGGGCTACACCATCCGCGGCGTGCAGCGAATCCTGCGCGAGCAGGGCGCGCGGTTCGTGCAAGTCATTTGGCAGGAAGGCGCGCCGCAGCCGCCGCACGGCGCGGCCGAGGAAGAGGATTTTGTCGAAGATACCGTCGCTGCTGAATACGAGCCGGCCGAGGAGCAGCGCGGACTGCGCGGCCGGCTATCCTCGCTGATCGGCCGCGATCTCGGCGAGCGTGGCGACGATCTCGAGGCGCGCCGCGAGCCACCGCTCAAAAGTGCGCCAATGCCGCGTATCGATCCGGCCGATCGCGCCATCCACGACACGCAGGAGCCGGCGCCGCTGGATCCCGCCCCGCCGGCTGCTAGCGCTCCGGTGGTGAGTGCCGGCAGGCTGGTGCGCGACGACCTGCGCAAGCTGCACGCCGTGCTGCATGAGCTTGCCGAATGCCGCAAGCTCATCGAATCTGCGGTGGCAAGAGCCGAGTAGGCTGTCGGTTCCACGCGAAATTGCCCTAAACCCGCATGGCAGGACGCCGCGCTGGCTTGTAGAATACCGCTGCCGGTTTGGCGGAAGGGCTGAGGAATAGACGATGCGACGCGTTGCGGCGGCTGCGGTATTGCTGATCGCGCTGTTCATTGGCTCGCTCACGCCGTCGCAGGCGCAGTGCATCTCCAATTTCTGCGTGGCCCCCACGCCTCCGCCGCCCGCAACCCAGCCCATCCCCACGTTTGGCTGGGTCGCCTTCGGCGCCGTCGGTTGTGCCGCGGTGTCGCCGATGATCGGCACCCTCGTGCTCGGCCGCGAATTGACCGTCACCGAAGTCGATCGCATGGCCTTGTCGTGTTTCCTTGGCCCGGTCGGCTGGCTGCTCGGCCCCGTCCTGTTCCCGGACCCGGTCGTCGTCACGACGACCACGCCGCCGGGCAATCCGCCGCCGCAAGGCCCGCAACAAGGCCCGCGGCACACGCCCGGCCGCCACATCGACATTCCGGGACGGGGCGTGACTAGCTTCGTGGTCGATGAGGTGCTGCTGGAAGTCGAGGCCGACACGCCGGACGCTTATCTCAACGTGGTCGGGCGCCGCCTGCAATTGACGCTGTTGGAGACGCAGAGCTTCATGCTCACCGGCCGCACGTTCCAGCGTTGGCACATCGACGGCCGCGGGACTGTCGCGGATACGCTGCGCGGGATGCTGCCGTTCGGCCGGATTTCGGCGGCGCAGCCGAATTGGGTCTACCGGTTTGGACAGGCGCAGCCGCCGGCGCAATCGGATGCAGGCGTGGCGCAATACACCGTTTCCAAAATGCATCTCATGGAAGCACATCGCATCACCAATGGCGACGATGTCTTGGTGGCGGTGATCGATTCCCAGATCGACACCAGCCATCCCGATCTCGCCGGCGTGATCGCGGACGAATACGATGCGCTCGGCACGCCGGGGAAACCGCATGTGCATGGCACCGGCATGGCCGGCGCGATCGCGGCGCATTCCAAGCTGATCGGGGTGGCGCCGAAGGTGAATCTGCTCGCGATCCGCGCCTTCGCCGGCGAGGGCGAGCGCGCGCAAGGCACCACCTTCACCATTCTCAAAGCACTCGATTGGGCTGCGACCAAAAACGCCCGTATCGTCAATATGAGTTTCGCCGGCCCCGCCGACACGATGTTCCGCGACATGCTGGCCAAGGCGCATGCGCGCGGCATGGTGCTGATTGCAGCGGTCGGCAATGCCGGGCCGCGCTCGCCGCCGCTTTATCCCGCGGCCGATCCAGACGTCATCGGCGTGACCGCGACCGACGCCGACGACAAATTGCTGGCGCAAGCCAATCGCGGGCCGCAGGTGGCGATTGCCGCGCCCGGCGTGGCGGTGCTAGTGCCGTCGCCCGACGATAAGTACACGCTCACCACCGGCACGTCGGTCGCCGCCGCACATGCCAGTGGCGTGGCAGCGTTGCTGTTGGCGCGCAATCCAAAGCTCACGCCCGGCGAGGTGCGCCGTAGTCTGGTTGGGTCGGCGCGCGCGGTTTCCGGCAGCAAACGCGAGGTCGGCGCAGGCGTGATCGACGCGCTCGGCGCGGTCAATTCGGTCAAGAACTAGCGGGAATGCCGGGAAAATTGGTCGGGGCGGCGGGATTTGAACCCACGACCTCTTGTCTCCCAGACAAGCGCGCTAACCGGGCTGCGCCACGCCCCGACCGGAACGGCGCGGACTATAGTGACGCGCCAATGGCCCTGCAATAACGCGGGGCCTGCGGCTTTTCAACCGCTGCGGCCGAGTTAACGGATTGTGCACGCCTCTCGGACGTAATCGGGGTCCGAGCGCTCCACGACCGAGAAGCGGCCATGGCCCAAGCTGTCCCAGCCCGACTAGACGCGCATTTTGGCGTTGACCCGCCGGCCGCTATGCGCGCGCAAGCGCGCTCGCCGGCAGCGGTTCCGGGCGACGTTCGTCTGAGCGTTTATGAGGACTTGGCGGCGATCGAGAAGGATTGGCGCGCCTTCGAGGCGCAGGCCGACAGTACGGTTTTCCAAAGTTTCGATTGGCTCGCGACCTGGCAGCGTCATATTGGCGCACCCGCCGGCGTTGCGCCCGCCATTGTGGCCGGGCGCGATGTGCGGGGGAACATCCTGTTTTTGCTGCCCTTGTCGGTGACCGCGTCCGGATTTGCGCGCGAACTCACCTGGCTCGGCAGCGATCTTTGCGATTACAACGCGCCGCTGCTGGCGCCCGGTTTCGCCGAGCAATTCGACCGCGCGCGGTTCATAGCGGTATGGCGCGACATCACAGCCAACCTGCAAAGCCATCCGCATTTGGGCTTTGACCTCACTCACTTGAGCAAAATGCCGGAGATGGTTGGTGCGCAGCCAAATCCGATGCGGTACCTGGGCGGCACGATCAATCCGAGTGGCGCTTATTTGACGCATCTCACCAGCAATTGGGAAACCTTTTACGCCGCCAAGCGCTCATCCTCGACACGCCGGCGTGACCGCACCAAGCGCAAGCGGCTGGGCGAGCTCGGCGAAGTAAAGTTGATCAATCCAGCGGCCGGGGCAGAAACCGACGGCACGCTTAAAACGCTGATGGTGCAGAAGTCACGCTCCTTTGCGCGTATGGGCGTTGACAATCTTTTCGCCAGGCCGGGCCATGCCGAATTCTATCGTGCGATTGCCACCGATCCGGCAACCAGGCACATGGTGCATGTCAGCCGGCTCGATGTCGGCGCGGTCCCCGCGGCGATCAATCTCGGGCTGAGCTATCGCGATTGCTATTACCATCTGCTGGCGAGCTATGATGACGGCGAGGTTTCGCGCTTCGGGCCCGGCGCCGCCCATCTGCACGATCTGATGCAGTTCGCGATCGAGCGCGGGCTCAAAATTTTCGATTTCACCATCGGCGATGAGCGTTACAAGCGCGACTGGTGCGACACCGAGCTCAAGCTATTCGATGTCATCGCGGCGGAAAACTGGCGCGGCGAATTCGTGGCGATGCCGATGCTCGCCAAGCAGCGGCTCAAGCGCTGGATCAAGCATACCCCGGTGCTGTGGAGCGCGGTCAGTGGCTTGCGCGCCTTTGCCGGCGCGCTGAGGCAAAAGCTCCGCGGCTAGCGCCGCACCGCTTCCGGCAGCGCCGCGACCTGATGGGCGAGCCGGATTGGCCCGCGGATCATCAGCACCACCGCGGCGGCCGCGCCGCAGGTATAGACCGCCGCATAGAGTTCGAGGAATTGCACGATATCGATGTGTGCAAGTACGGCGTAGGCGCCGACGCCCGTCATCGCCGCCACCACGCCGATGCCGATGCGCGCCACTTCGCGGAAGTAGCCGTTGTGCACCAGCACGCTGTGCGTGACCATCTGTGTGAGATTGGCGATCAGCAGCACGATCAGGATCGGCGTGGTAGCCGGTGGCATGGTCGCGGCATTGCCGAGCAAGAAGTGAAATAATTTGTCGGCGCCGAACATCAGGATGATGCAGGCGAGGGCGGCCGGAATGCTGCAGAGCGCTGCGGCCGTGAGCGTCGCGCGCACCAGCGTGGGCCCGTCACGCTCGGCCAGCGCGCTGGTCTGGCGCGGTACCAGGATATCGCAAACCGCGCCGAAAATCGTAGCGCCGCCGCGGAATACCTTGAATGAGGTGTCGAGGATGATGGGCGGGGCGCCGAGGCCAAACAGCATCGGCACGATCAGATACGGATAGTTACCGGTATAGATTTCGCTCGCCGCGTAAGCGCCGCTGCGAATGAGTTGCGCCCTGTTGGCGCGGAAGAATTGCGCGAGGTCCGCGGCAAAGCCGCGAATATAGGGCCGCAGAGCGCCGCGCGCGATCAGGCGCCTGGCGCAAATTGCGACCACCAAAGCCCACAGCGCGTTGAGCGCGATCAACATAACAAGCAGCGGCAAGCCGAACAGTACCGCAGCTAGTCCAGCGAAATAGCCGGCGCGGCGCACAGTCTCTAACGCCTCAAACAGCACGAATTCATCGACCGCGATAGAAATATTGCGTAGCGCGAACCACACCAAATTGAGCGCGACAAACCAGAAGAACATGCCGAACTCGGCCGCTTCACGAACCGAAGCGGACATCTGCGTCGCCATGAACACGAAGCAGAGCAGGGCGCCGGTACTCACCAGGCCGAAATAGAACAGTGTGACGGCGGTGGCGTGGCCGGCGACCGCGTCGCTGCGGTCGCCCGCGAGGAAGCGTGCGCGCAGCCGCACGAACAGGATCTTCACGATGCCGAAGTCGATCAGCCACAGCGAATAGCCGAAGGCCGCGACCAGGATGAAGATCGAGAACCGCTGCGGGCTGAGCACGTGCGCGAACACGTAAGTTTGCAGCAGGCCGGTGACCAGCGCGGCGCCGGCGGTGGTGGTGCGCAGCAGAAAAAACGGGACGGAGATCAGGCGCTTCGTCATGTCAGGCAGCCCGCTTGGCATCGAGCGCCAGGCAATGGTCGAGCAGCATCCGTGCGGTCGCTTGCCAGGTGAAGCGCCGAGCGCGCGTCAAGCCGGCAGCCTTGAGCCGCGCGCGCAGCGCAGGATCGGAATGCAGTGCCTGCATGTGCTTGGTGATTTGCGTGGCATCGTCGGCGCGGCAGTGCAGCGCCGCATCGCCGCACACTTCGAGCAGCGCCGGCTGTTCGCTGATGATGACCGGGCAGCCGCACGTCATGGCCTCGAGTGGCGGCAGGCCGAAACCTTCGTAGAACGAGGGGAACACCAGCGCCAGCGCGTGCTCGTACAGCGTGCGCAGTTCGCTGTCGGAAATAAAGCCGACCATGCGTACATCGTCGGCCTGGATATGGTCGATCTGGCCGAAAACTTTCGGGTCTTTGGCGCCGGTGAGCACCAGCACGGCGCCGTCGAGCCTGGCCTCATGAAACGCTGCGACCACGGTGGCGATGTTCTTGTTGGCTGAATCGACGCCGACGCCGAGGAAGAACTTGCGGCCGACCAGACCGAGGCGTTGCAACACCGAAGGATCGGCCGTGACCGCGGTGATGTGATCGCCGCCTTCATGGCAGACCGGCATGCGGGCAACATCGGCGCCGTAATATTTGCCGATCTCCTGCCGGGAAAACTCCGACACCGTCACCGGCAGTTCGGCGCGCCGGCACAGGCGCGGCAGCAGAAAGCCGTACGCGGCGCGAAAGCGCGATGAAAAATTCTCCGGCAACGCGCGCACGGTAGCGTCGTGCACGACCACGAGCTGATGGCGCGTCACCAGCGGTCCGAGCATGCACAAGTTGAGCAACAGGCGGCCCGCGGCATGAAACGGAAACTCAAATTGCTCCCAGGCGTAACCGGAAGAGAATCCGACGCGCCGGAGCGGTATGTTCTTGAGCGGGAAGTCGCGCGCCTTCTCCGGCGCGAGAATCTCGATGCGGCCTTTGAGCGCGGCATAGTCGCGATCGAGCAGTCCGTCGATTGCCTTGACCGCTTCCATGGCAAATCGCTGGACGCCGGAGGCGCGCTGCGTGAGAAAACGGCCGTTGATGGCGATGCGTGGCGCTGACATTAACGGCGTTCCCCAGATTCGATGAGTGTCGCGACGGTCTTGGCGAAATGTGTGGGCGAGAGCTGCGCCGCGACGTCCTTGGCGGCGGCAGCGCCGAGGCGCGCGCGCAAGTCGGCGTTGCCGGCGAGCTTGCGCAGCCATTGCGCGGCTTCCTCGACATTGGCGTCTGCCCATTTCTGATTGTCGGCCTGGAAGGCGCCTTCCGGGTCGTGAACGGGAATGAGACTGTAAGACACCAGCGCCGAATTATTCCTGTTCATGAAATCGAGATTGCCGGACCAGGCCGTGGCGATCACCGGCTTGCCGTGCGCCATGGCTTGCGCCGGCACCAGGCCGAAACCTTCCGAACGGTGCAGCGAGATCACGATATCGGCGGCGGCCATCAGCCCGGCCATGTCGGCTTCCGGCAGCATGCCCTCGATCAGCCGGATATTACCGGCGCCGGAGATCGCGGCGTCGAGTTTGCGCCGTGCGCCGGCCGCGCCATTGTCGATCAGCTTGATCGCCAGCACGCGGTCGGAACGATCGCCGAACGCCTTGCGGAATGCGGCAACGGCCGCTAGCGGATTTTTCCGGGCGAAAGCGGAGCCGAGATGGAAGACGTTGAGCACGACCAACGCGTCGGCCGCTAGACCGAGCTTGCCGCGCATGTTCGGCGTCGCCGCCATTGGCGGCAGCGGGTGCGGCACCACGTGCACCGGCTTGTCGGTGGCGGCGGCGACAGCGTCACGCGTGAAAGTACTCGGCACCCAGATTTCGTGCAGGTAGCGGAGGCTCGCATGCCAGTTCGCCGGCAAGCGCGGCAGTTCCCAGGCCCAGTAACCGATGATGCGACGGCCGCGCACGCGCGCGCGGCCGAGAGCCCACAGCGCGTGCGGCAGATAGGGGCCGTTGTGATGCACGATCAGGCTGCCGGCGCCGGGCGTGACCGCGCGGCGGTGGGCACCTTCAATAAGCTCGGCCTGGCCGAAGGCCGAACTCAGGTCGAAGGCGGAGGGTACGTAACCGGCGGCTTCCAACGAGGCGTAAGCCAGGCGCGCGCCTTCGCCGACGCCACTGGCGGTCGAGAACAGGCCGGCGATGCTGAGCGGAAATCCGCCGCGCGGATTGACGTCGGGCAGCGGCGCCAGTAGGCGGCTGACGTCGAACAGAATTTGTGTGCGGGTGTTCTGCGGCAGGCGCTGCCACAGCCGGCGTAAGGCGCTGCGGCGCGGCGCGGTGGGCTCGTTGGCGACAAATTCAAGCGCCGACATGAGAGAACCGTCCTGCCGGCGCCGGAACTTGAACACCGCGCGTGTAATTGAATGTCGCGGCTCCCAGGCCCCAGATCATGCCGAGCAATAAAAAGAAATGCCGCCAGTGATCGGTGTCGATCACAAAGCCTTCGAGTATTTCGCCGACGAATGCAGCGAAGGCGCAGATCAGATAAGGCTGCCACGGCGTGCGCACGAACATGGTGCGCAAAGCGGTCCATAGCGTCGCGGCCAGCAGCGTCAGATAGGCCATGCCGCCGGCCCAGCCGTAGACCAGGAAAGCTTGCAGATAGACATTGTGCTGCTGCAGGCCGTAGACGCGGGAGAATTCGAACGGCCCCATGCCGAGCGGATAATTCAGCAGTTCCTTGAGCGCCATTTCCTGCAACAGGAAGCGACCGCCGCTGCCGACGTCATAAGATTGAATGAGTTGCGCGCGCTCCTTGAACATGGCGCCGATCGAATCGAACGACAGCGCGAAGACGATGAATGTCGCCACCACGGCGATGGCGACCACGCTCATCGCAACGATGCGCATGCGCGCGCCATCGGTCGCTGCGGTTGCGATAGCCAGAATCATTATGACGACGCACGACACCGCGAAATGAAACCAGGCGCCACGCGAGAAGCTCAACATCAAGGCAAGCAGCAGGACGCCGACGATCATCACGTCGGCGAGGTGGACGCGGCGCGCCAGCATCCGCTCGATCACGACCAGCGCGGGCCAGATCAGGAACGGCCCGAACACGTTGGGGTCCTTGAAGCCGCCGAGCGCGCGGTCATAGGTCGCAAACAGATCGTGGGCGTGCGGGAAAATGTTGAAATAGCCGGCGATGCCGGCGACCGAAATGACGGTCGCGGTCAGCACATAGGCGGCGCGTACGGTGACGATGCGCGGCATCGTGTTGTGGGCGAACAGGCTGGCGAACAACACCGCGGCCACCATCAGATAGATCGAGGTGCCGGCGTACTGCGTCGTCTGCTCCATTCCGGCGACATTGAGCAGCGAGACCAGCCCGGCTACGTTCCAGACCAGCAGCAATAAAAACAACAGCGCGACATGGCGCTCAAAGCGTATACCGGCGATGAGGCAGGCGACCGCCAGCACGCCCATCAGGGCATCATGCGGCGACGGCTCGATGAAGGCGACCGAGCTTGCCAGCACGGTGACGAACAGCACCATCAGCAGCAGGCGTTCGGTGAACGCGACCGCCGGCGCCCGCGGCGCATGCAGCGCCGGCGCAGCGCGATGAATGGCGATGTCTTGCGCGGTGATCAATACGCATTCTCTGTCTTGAGCAGCGCGAACGGCGTTCGCATCAGAATGTAGAGATCGAGCAGCGCCGACCAGTTTTCGATATAGTAGAGGTCATGCTCGACGCGCTGCTGGATCTTTTCGTGGGTATTGGTCTCGCCGCGCCAGCCGTTGATCTGCGCCCAGCCGGTAATGCCCGGCTTGACGCGGTGGCGCGCGAAATAGCCGTCAACCGCCTCGTCATAGAGCCGAGCTTCGGCCTTGGCGTTGATCGCGTGCGGGCGAGGGCCGACCAGCGACAGGTTGCCCCTCAGCACGACGTTGAAAAGCTGCGGCAGCTCGTCGAGGCTGGTCTTGCGGATGAAACGTCCGACGCGGGTGACGCGCGGATCGTCCTTGGTGACAAGCTCGCTGGCGGTGGCGTCGCTCGCTTCGATATACATTGATCGAAATTTGTAGACCTCGATCAGGTCGTTGTTGAAACCGTAGCGCTTCTGCTTGAACAGGACCGGCCCGCGGCTTTCAAGCTTGATCGCGATCGCGATCACCACCATCACCGGCAGCGCACACACCAGCATGAGGCTGCCGATCAATTTATCGAACAGCCATTTCATCACTACGTCCCAATCGGCGATCGGCCGATCGAATACGTCGAGCACCGGCACGCTGCCGATGTAGGAATAGGAGCGCGGGCGGAATTGCAGCTTATTGGAATGGGCGGCAAGCCGGATGTCGACCGGGAGCACCCACAATTTTTTCAGCATCTGCAAGATGCGCTCTTCCGCCGCGATCGGCAGCGAAAAGATCACCAGATCGACGCGTGTGCGCCGGCCGAATTCGACCAGGTCGTCGACGACGCCGAGTTTGCGCTCGCCGGCGCAATCCATGCTGCTGCGCTTGTCGCCACGATCGTCGAACAGGCCGATGATCTGGACGCCGGAATCTTTTTGCCGCTGCAGCGCCTCGATGACGTTCTGGCCGGCGTCGCCGCCGCCGACGATCACCGTGCGGCGGGTCAGGCGGCCTGCGCGCGTCCATTTGCGCACAGCCAAGAACAGCAGCCGGCGCGACGCCATCAGCGCGACCAGGCCGCCGACGTAGAAGCTGCCGAGCCAGACGCGCGAGAACATGTCGCCGGCCTTGGCGAAAAACGAAGCGCTGATCACGATCAAGAACACCACCGACCAGGCCGAGGCGAGCCGCATGTATTGCTTCTCGTGGCCGCGGAACGCCTGCACCTGGTAAATGTCGGCGGTCTGGAATGCGAACATCGACAGGAACGCGATGGCGAAGATCGCGGCGGCGTAGCGCCAGAAATCGCCTTCGCCGGCCAAACCGTAGGCGGCAAAGTCAACGAGGCCGACCACCACGATGAGCGCGAATTCGGCCATGCGGACAAAGCCCGCCAGCACGATCGGCGAAATCGGCGCGGGCGCGGGCTTTGCGACCACGGCCAGGGCTTCAGGCGTCAACGACTGGGACTTGTTAGCGGCGCGCGGCACCGCGCGTAAGCGATCGAGCAGCGCGGTGGCGCTCGATGCGCTCGGCGAAGGACGCGTGTCTATATTGGTCATGGCTGAGACCAGCAATCTGCCGTCCGCGAGCCCCCGGAGCAGCGGCAGGGATTGTCCTTAATTCCTAGAAATGTCTAAGGAAAGAGTGTCAAAAAAGGCTTATTGGATCGTTCGAAAAACTCTTAACGGCGGCCGTTTTTAACCAAGGTTCCGAGCGCGGTCTGATAAGCGGTGAGCACGCCATCGACCATGCTATCCACCGAAAATGACGCATGAACCCGATCGCACAACTTATGCGCGATTTTCGCCATGGCGTCGGGGCGGTCGAGCGCCAAGGCAATAGCCTGCGCAAGAGCGTGGGGGTCGTTCGGTGGTATCAGAGTATTGGAAAGCGGGCCGCAGATTTCCGGCACGCCGCCGACGCGGGTGGTGATCAGCGGCTTGCTGGCTGCGGCCGCCTCCAGCACCACGTAAGGCAAGGATTCGTACCGCGATGGGGCCACCATGATGCGGCCGAGCGCAAAGGCCGTGCGCGCTGCCATGGCAGGCATGAATCGGATAGCGCTGCTCAGGTTCGCTTGCGCGACTTGCGCTTGCAAGGCGTTCCGGTCCGGCCCGTCGCCGACCAGGGTGGCGGTGACGTTGCGGCCGTTTCGACGCATCAGGGCTATCGCCTCGATCAGCACATCGATGCCTTTGATGTGCCGCAACTCGCCCAAATAGATGATGTCGGTCGCGTCGGGCAGCGCCGTTACCGGCTCGAATTCGGCACGCGACACGCCGTTATGAACGACGCGCACCAGGCCGCGCGGATGGCCTACTTTGCCAGCGAAAACCTCGGCGCTGTAGGCGCTCTCGAACAGGAACAGATCGCCGCGCAACATCAGCAGGCGTTCGGTCGCCAGATAAAATTTCCCGGCCAGCGTGTCGTGGCCGAAGAGCAAGCTGCCGCCATGTGGCGTATAGGCGCGCACCGCGCGTTTGTTGCCGAAAACCATACGGGCATAGGCGCCGCCTTTGGCGCCATGTCCGTGCACTACGTCGGCTTTCGCCTGCGCGACACGGCGCATGACCTGGCCGAGCACGTAGGCATCGCTTGGCGATGGCTGGCGGCGCATGGCGATGCGGCTCAACCCGAGAGCGAGCGAGGGCTCAATCTTGCGAAGCACCTCGTCGGCGCGCGCGCCGCCGGTACGCGAATCGGCGATCAGCCCGACGCGATGGCCGCGCGCAATTTGCTCGCGCGTCAAATCCAGGACGTGACGAAAAAGCCCGCCGACCGGCGCCCGGAATACATGCAGGATATTCAGTGGCGCCATTGGCTAGTAGAGCGAAGCCGCGGCAAAGCCGCCGTTAGGCACGGGAACGTAAGGCCCACCGGTCCGCGGCGCCGCATAGAGTGGGGCGGGGTTTTGCACCGCGTAAGACGGCGTGGCGGGCTGCAGTAAGTAAGACGGCGGTCCGTCTTGCTGCGAAGTGAACAGGCCGCGTTCGCCGCTCGGCGCCGGCTGCACAACCGGCGGCGGGACGCTCGGCCGAACGTATTGCGGCTGTTGTGCGTAGGCCTGCGGCGCGCTGGGCTGCTGCAGCATCACCGCCGGCACGCCCCGGCCGGTCGCAGGATCGATCATGTAAGCCTGCTGCTGCTGTTGGCGGGCGCAGCCGGCCGCGGCAAGCGCGATGAAGATCGGCAAATAAAATCGGGCGCTATGCATGAGGCGAATCCGGCTCCGTCGAATGAAAACCCAAGGGGATTAGGAGCCGGTATGGTTAACAAAACCTAACCTGCGCACGTGCGGCGCCCGGAAATTAACGCCGAAGCAACCATAATAGGGTGTGATCATTCCGCTGCCACAGCGCCGTGCGTCTGGAGTAGGGAATGTTGTTCACTCGGAAGTCGAAATTAGCTGCGACGCCAGCGCCCGTCGCGGCGCCGATCGGCGTTAGCGGCGAGCCGGATATGCGCGGTCTAGGCCGCGTTCTGTGGGCCAAGAAAGCAAAAATCCTCGGCATCACGCTGCTGTCGGCCGCCACCACATATGCCGTGGTCAATTCGATGACGCCGCGCTACCGCTCCGAATCGCGGTTGCTGCTGGAGGCGCGCGAAAACGTTTTCCTGCGTGCCGAGGCCGACAAGAACGGCGGCGAGCGCAACACCATCGATCCCGAGGCGGTGACCAGCCAGATCCAACTCGTGCTGTCACGCGACCTGGCACGCGAGGCGATCAAGCAACTCAAACTCGCCGAGCAGCCGGAATTCGACCCCTCGATCGCCGGCGCGTCGTTGCTCAAATCAATCCTCGGCCTGTTCGGCGTCCGCCGCGACCCCAGCACTTTGACTCCGGAAGAGCGCACGCTCGAATCCTATTACGACCGGTTGAACGTTTACGCGGTCGAAAAATCCCGCGTGATCGCGATCGATTTCGATTCCGCCAATCCCGATCTCGCCGCCCGTGTTGCCAACACGATTGCCGAGACCTATCTCAAGATGCAGCAGTCTTCCAAGCAGGACCAGACCCGCGCCGCCGGCGACTGGCTGGCCGGCGAAATTTCCAACCTGCGCATCAAGGTCGCGGACGCGGAGGCCAAGGTCGAGGCCTACCGCGCCAAGTCTAATCTATTCGTCGGCTCCAACAATACCTCGCTGCCCAGTCAGCAGCTCACCGAAATCAATTCGCAGATCTCGGCGGCGCGCGGGCAGAAGGCTGATCTGGAGGCGAGGGCGCGGCAATTGCGCGACGTCATTCGCACCGGCAAGTCAATCGAGTCCTCCGACATCGCCAACTCCGATTCCATGCGCCGGTTGATCGAACAGCGCAACGCGGTGCGCTCGCAACTGGCCGAGCAGTCCACCACCTTGCTGGAGCAGCATCCGCGCATCAAGGAATTGCGCGCGCAAGTCGCCGAAGTCGAGCGCGAAATGCGCACCGAAGGCGAGCGCCTGGCGCGCCAGCTCGACAACGACGCCAAGGTCGCCGGCGACCGGCTGGAGACGCTCACCGCCAGCCTCGACACCGTCAAGAAGCTCGCCTCGCAAACCAACGAGCAGGACGTGCAATTGCGCGCGCTCGATCGCGAGGCCAAGACCGAACGCGATCTGCTCGAATCTTATCTGGCGAAATATCGCGAGGCGACCGCGCGCGATAACATCAATGCAGCGCCGCCCGAGGCGCGCATTATTTCGCGGGCGAGCCCGGCGATCAAGCCGGACTATCCGAAGAAATTGCCGACCGTGCTGATCGCGGCCTTCGCCGCTTTCGCGCTGTCGGCGGGCTTCACGGTGACCGGCGCGCTGCTTTCACCCGCGCCGTCGTCCTATGGTTACGCTTATGCTCCGGGCGGCTATGGCGCGCCTAGCTACGCCGCACCCGTCATGCCTGCTCCAGTCGTGCCTGCTCCAGTCGTGCCTGCTCTGGTCGTGGCCGCGCCGGTGATGCCGCGCGTGACGTCGCCGCCTTTGATGCCGGCGGCCATGTCCCCGGCGATGGCGTCGGCGCCGATGCCGGTCGGCACCGTTGAGCAGATCGCACACAGCCTGCGAAACGCGGGCGATGCCGGACGCCGCATCACGGTCGTCGGCGCTGCGCGCAATGCCGGTGCGACCTTTGCCGCGATTGCGCTTGCCCGCGCGCTGGTGAAAGACGCCAATGTGGTGCTGGTCGATCTAGCCTTCGGCGCGCCTAATCTGTCGATCATTTCGATCGATCCCAAGGCGCCCGGTATTGCCGAGCTGGTGCGCGGCACGGCCTCGTTCGGCGACATCATCACCCGGGACCAATTCTCGGCGGTGCATTTGGTGTCGACCGGCCATGTCGGCAGCGACGCGGCTGCGTTGACAGCATCGCCGATGCTGGCGACAGTGGTCGAGGCGCTGGTGCGCAGTTACGATCACGTCGTGATCGACATCGGGTCCGCCGCCGATATCGCGGCCGAGCATTTCGCGCCGCTCGCAACCCGCGCCGTGCTGGTGGCCAACGATCCGGCCAATCCGGCGACAAAGGGCGCGCGCGAACGCTTGATGATGGCGGGTTTTGTCGACGTGACGCTGATGGCCGGCGCGCCGCAGGCCGCCGTCGCTTAATTTTGCGCGACTGCCCTTTAATCTTGGTATCGAGTAAATTTGGCGGGCATGAAGCAAACCATCATCAGGACCGGGCTGGAGACGCTCTATTTTAGCGGCATGCATTACGTCATGCGGCCGCTGGTCGGTGGCGTCGGCGCCATCCTGACATTGCATCACGTGCGGCCGCTGCGGCCGGACGCGTTCCAGCCGAACCATCTGCTGGAAATCTCACCGCTGTTTCTGGAGGGGCTGCTCAAACGCCTCAAGCGTGCGCGGGTCGATGTGATCTCGCTCGACGAGATGCACGCCCGCTACATCAGCGGCGATTTCAAGCGCCGATTCGTCTGCATCACCTTCGACGATGGCTACAAGGATTTGATGCGCTGGGCCTATCCGCTGCTGAAGAAATATGAACTGCCGTTCGCGCTCTATATTCCGACCAGCTTCCCGGACCGGCTCGGCGAATTATGGTGGGTCGCGCTCGAAGCCGTGATCGCGCAGAACAGCCGCATCGGCATGGTCATCAACGGCAAGGACCAGTTTTTCGAATGCGGCAGCGTGCGGGAAAAGCGCGCGCTGTATGACGAGGTCTACGGCTATCTGCGCAGCATGAGATCCGAAGACGAATTGCGCAAAGTAGTGCGTGATCTCGCCGCTTGCCACCGGGTCGATATGGCGGCGGTGTGCCGCGACCTCTGCATGGATTGGCAGGAGATCGTCGATCTCGCCGCCGATCCTCTGGTCACGATCGGCGCCCACACCGTCAATCACATGATGCTCAAGAAGATGCCGGACGATGCCGCCGTGCGCGCCGAAATGGAAATGAGCCGCGCCGTGCTGGAAGCCGCGCTTGGCCGGCGGCCGCAACATCTGGCCTATCCGGTCGGGGATCCGACCTCGGCCGGCGTGCGCGAATTCCGCATCGCGGCTGAGCTCGGCTTCAAAACCGCGGTGACGACGCGGCCCGGCGTGCTGTTCAAGGCGCACCGCGATCACCTGACCGCGCTGCCGCGAATTTCGGTCAATGGTGATTTCCAGCAGCAGCGCTACGTCAAGGTTCTGATGTCGGGCGCCGCCACCGCGATGTGGAACGGCTTCCGCCGCGTCAACGCAGCTTAATAGCGTGTGATCCCGAAGGGTGGAAACCAGTTTTCGGACAAGATCACGCGCACAATCTAAATACTGTCCGGTCTCGACATCCAACTCACGATCGGCATTGCGGGTAGCACCCAGCCGAGCCCGGCCACCACGTAATAAATCGCCGCCACCAAGCCGTTGATGTCGGTGAGCGCCGACTGTGCCAGCGCCATGGCGAGCAAGGCCCAAACGCATACCAGCACGAGCAAGAGGACGGCGCCGATCAGTTTGCGGAGGCGGGCAGGCATGAAACGGGGCTCAATTGCGGGGTGGCGCGCATGACTATATGGTCCGCGCGGTTTCCTGCAAAGCAAGTGTTTCATGCACGATCAGCGTCCGGTTCCGGAGTTTCACGTGCGCGCCATGCGGCTGTGGCTGATCGCTGCCGCCGCGATGATCTTTTTGACGCTGGTGATCGGCGGCGCCACGCGGCTCACGCAATCCGGGCTCTCGATCGTGGAATGGCAACCAATCAGCGGCGTTCTGCCGCCGATGAGTGAGAACGCCTGGCAGGCCGAGTTCGAAAAATATAAGGTTATCCCGCAATACCGCGAACTCAACCGCGGCATGACTCTCAGCGCGTTCAAGACGATTTATTGGTGGGAATGGACCCACCGGCTGGTGGCGCGCAGCACCGGCGCGGTGTTTCTGCTACCGCTTTTGTTTTTCCTGGCGCGTGGCTGGGTTCCGTCGCGTTTGCGCGGCCGGCTGTGGACGATTTTCGGCGGCGGCGCGCTGTTGGGCCTGGTCGGCTGGTGGATGGTGTCGTCGGGCCTGTCGGGCGCGCGCGTCAGCGTGTCGCAATACCGGCTGGCGTTTCATTTGACGCTCGCTTGCGCGATCTATGCGGCGATCGTTTGGACCGCGCAGCAATTGACTCCGCGGGCGCGCAGCGATGCGCCCAAACGGTTGCGCGTGGTGGCGATAGGGATCGCGGCGCTGCTGCTGCTTCAGATTTATCTCGGGGCGCTGGTCGCCGGAACGCATGCCGGCCTGGCGTTCAACACCTGGCCGTTGATCGATGGCGCTTTCGTTCCGGAGGCCTCGCGTTTGTGGGTCATTGCGCCAGCCTGGCGTAATCTGTTCGACAACACGCTCACCGTTCAGTTCGATCATCGCATGTTGGCCTACGCGATCTGGGTGCTGGTCGGACTGCACGCCATCGATGCGCGTCAAGCGCGCAGCGGCGCGGCGGGCGCGGTCGTGCTGGTCGTTGCTGTCACAGCGCAGGCGGCGCTCGGCGTTGCGACGCTGATGTACCAGGCGCCGATTCTGCTGTCGCTCACGCATCAAGTTATGGCGATTGTCCTGTTCACGATTGCGATCGTGCACGCCGAGCGGTTGTCGCATCGCGGCGAGTATCGGAGCGTCGGCCCATGATCGACATTAAGACCGAGGCGGGCATCGCTGTGCTGACGCTCCAGCATGGCAAAGCCAACGCACTCGACATCGAATTCTGCGAGGCGCTGGCGGCAGAGTTTATCGAGCTCCGCAAATCCGACGCCAAAGCTATCGTGCTCACCGGGCAGGGCAAGATCTTTTCTGCCGGTGTCAATCTCATCAAGCTGAGCGGGGGCGGGGCCGGCTACATCCGCAAATTCTTGCCCGTCCTGCATAGGCTCTACGACGCCGTGTTTTATCACCCCAAGCCGGTGGTGGCGGCAATCAACGGCCACGCCATCGCCGGCGGTTGCGTGCTGGCCTGCTGCGCCGATCGGCGCGTGATGTCAAATGATGGCGGGCGCATGGGCGTGACCGAAATTCTGGTCGGCGTACCGTTTCCGGCGCTGGCCTTTGAAATCGTCCGCTTTGCAGTGCCGCCGCGTTACCTAGCGGAGTTTGCGCTGGGCGGCGCGACCTATGTGCCCAACGACGCTTTGCAGCGTGGTTGGGTCGACGAGGTGGTAGAGCGCGGCGAACTGATGTCGCGCGCCATGGCGGTGGCCCAATCGTTGGCCGCGCTGTCGCCGCCGGCCTTTGCGCAGACCAAGAAGCAGATCCGGGCGCCTGTGGCCGAGCGCATGGCACAAAGCGGGGAGGCGACCGACAAGTCGGTGACCGAGGCCTGGACCGCACCGGACACGCTCAGCTACATCCGCGACTACATCGCGCGCACGCTCAGGAATACCTGATACGGAAGGTTACGCCTCGAGGCCTTCCTCAAGATCGGCGATAATGTCGGCTGTGTCCTCCAGCCCGACTGACAGCCGCACTACATCGGGCCCGGCGCCGGCCTGCACCTTTTGCGCATCTGACAATTGCTTGTGCGTGGTGGAGGCAGGATGGATGATCAGTGAGCGGGTGTCGCCGATGTTCGCCAGATGCGAGAAAAGCTTGACGTTCGACACCAGTTTGACGCCGGCGTCGTAGCCGCCCTTGAGGCCGAACGTGAGCACCGCGCCGGCGCCCTTCGGCACGTATTTTTTCGCCAACGCGTTATATTTGTCGCCGGCCAACCCCGGATAGCTGACCCAGGCCACCTCCGGCCGTTTCACCAGCCATTCGGCGACTGCCAGCGTGTTGTCGGAATGGCGCTGCATGCGCAGCGGCAATGTTTCGATGCCGGTGGCGATCAGGAATGCGTTGAACGGCGACAGCGCCGGTCCGAGGTCGCGCAGGCCCAGCACGCGGCAGGCGATGGCGAAAGCGAAATTACCGAAGGTCTCGCCCAGCACCATGCCGGAATATTCCGGCCGCGGCTCCGACAGCATCGGGTAGCGCTTGTCCTGCAGCCAATTGAACCGGCCGCCGTCGACGATCAGACCGCCGATCGAGTTGCCGTGGCCGCCGAGGAACTTGGTGAGCGAATGCACCACGATGTCGGCGCCGTAATCGATCGGCTTGCACAGATACGGCGTCGCCAGCGTGTTGTCGACGATCAACGGTACTTTTGCCTTGCGGGCGATCTTGGAGACGGCCTCGATGTCGGTGATGACGCCGCCCGGATTGGCGATCGACTCGATAAAGATCGCCTTGGTCTTGGGCGTCACGGCTTTTTCGAATGAATTTATGTCGTCAGGATCGGCCCACACCACGTTCCAGCCGAAATTCTTGTACGAATGATTGAACTGATTGATCGAGCCGCCGTAGAGCTTTTTCGACGCGACGAATTCGTCGCCCGGCATCATCAAAGCATGCATCACGATTACCTGCGCGGCGTGGCCGGAGGCGACCGCGAGGCCTGCGGTGCCGCCCTCGAGCGCGGCGACGCGTTCCTCCAGCACGGCGCAGGTCGGGTTGCCGATGCGGGTATAGATGTTGCCGAACGCCTGCAGGCCGAACAAAGAAGCGGCGTGCTCGACATCGTCGAACACGAACGACGTGGTCTGGTAGATCGGCGTCGCGCGCGCGCCGGTGGTCGGATCGGGTTTGGCGCCGGCGTGGATCGAGAGCGTCGCAAAGCCCGGAGTGCGTTCGGAGTCCGCCATGAAATTTCCTATTCAAAATGCGAGCGGCCAAACGGCCGGTGCTAGGTTGTTTGTGATTAAACCGGCGCGCGAGGCGCGCCGTCAAGGTGGCATTGGGCGGACAGACCTAATCGAAAGTTTTCATCTACGATAGGTCCGCAATCATGAAAGTTTATTGTGGGAATAATCCGCTCAATCGTTGCGTTCTATATCTCTTCGTGCGCCGCCGAGCCCCATGCGCTGCACGCCCTTACCCATGATCTGTGCGCGCTTGGATGACAGCACCCGCGAATTGACGCCGACCCAGCCGATCTCCGATGACAGCCGGCCATATTCGATCTTCGGGCAGCGGTTCATCACCACGTTGAGCCCGGCGGCTTCGGCGAGTTTTGCAGCCGCGTCGTTGCTCACGGTAAGCTGCATCCAGATCACCTTCGGTTTCGGCGTGAGCGTCAGCGCCTCTTGGACGACCGGCATCACGTGTTCGGAGCCGCGGAAGATGTCGATCATATCGACCGGTTCGGGGATGTCGCCGAGCTTGGCGTAGACTTTCTGCCCGAGGATTTCCTTGCCGGCCTGGCCCGGATTAACCGGGATCATGCGATAGCCGCGCTCGCGCAAATATTTGAACACGAAATAGCTCGGCCGGTTCTCTCTCGGCGAGAAGCCGACCATGGCAATGGTCTTCACCGTGTTGAGGATGCCGCGGATGGCGCTGTCGGGATAGCTGTCGTGGTTCATGGTCGCGCGGCGGCGAAGGCCATCAGCGGTCTTCCCAATTTGGATCGCGTTTTTCGATGAAGGCGCCGATGCCTTCCTCGGCGTCATGCGCCAGCATGTTTTCAACCATGACATCGATGGTGAGCTTGTAGGCGCCGACGAGATCAAGCTCGCGCTGGCGGTAGAATGCTTCTTTTCCGAGCTTGACGGTCAGCATCGACTTCGACGCAATCTGGCGCGCCAGTTCGAGCGCGTGCTCAGGCGCTTGGCCTGCGGCCACGACGCGATTGACCAGGCCGATGCGATGGGCATCGTCGGCCGAGACCATGGCGCCGGTCAGCAGCATTTCCATGGCGTGCTTGTTGGCGACGTTGCGCGACAGCGCCACCATCGGCGTCGAGCAGAACAAGCCGATATGCACGCCCGGCGTCGAGAAGCGCGCCGTCTTGGACGCCACCGCGAGGTCGCAGGTGGCGACCAGCTGGCAGCCGGCGGCGGTGGCGGCGCCTTCGACGGCGGCGATCACCGGCTGCGGCAATTTCTGGATCGACATCATCAGCGCGCTGCAGCGCTCCATCAGCGCCCTGAAATAGGAGCGGCCGCGGTCGGGGTCGGCCCGGTGCACGGTCATCTCCTTCATGTCATGGCCGGCGCAGAACGCCGGGCCGTTGTGCGAGATGATGATGGCGCGAACCTGGTCGTCTCCGGCAATCGCGGCGAATTCGTCGTGCAGCGCTGTCAGCATCGCGTCCGACAGCGTGTTGCGCGCCTGCGGCCGGTTGAGCGAGAGCAAGGCGATACCGTCGATATCACCGCGCAATACAACGGGCGAGGTCGCGGAATCCGGGCTGGTGCTGCGCGCGGTCATGGCGTGATCTTTAACCCGGCCATCCGGGCGCGCAAGGCAACCGAAAAGACCGTTTGACCCTATTGCTGGCCCGTCTAAGACCGAGGCGCCGGGGCCAACCGGCAAAGGGGGACGGATGCCCGCGTCAGCTAAATTGCCGGCAATGTCGGCCGGCGAAATCGCGAAATTGCTCGCCGCGGAATTCCCGCAGGCGTTTTATCCCGGTTGCGGGCACAGCATCGAGCGCGTCGAACATGGCGACATCCGCGTGCGCTGGACTTTTGATGAGGCAGCTTTGCGCCCCGGCGGCACCGTGTCGGGGCCGACCATGATGGAGTTGGCCGATTTTGCCATGTATGTCGCGGTGTTTTCGGCGATCGGGCCGCAGCCGCTGGCGGTCACCACCAATCTCAACATCAATTTCCTGCGTAAACCGACGCGCGCCGACCTCCTCGCCGACGCCCGTCTCATGAAAGTGGGAAAACGACTGGCGGTGGGCGAGGTTACAATCTATTCGGAGGGTACCGAGGAACCGGTGGCTCATGTCACCGCGACCTATTCAATCCCACAGGCCCGCTGATTAGCTAGTGGTGCCTTATTACCATTCTTCTAATATATTGATTTAATTATTGAATAGTTCGGCCGCCAGCGTTGACCACTAACATCCGCTCGGCTAAATATCCGGCCACCTCCGGCGCTCTTCCTTGCGTCTGTCTTCCAGGGATTTGTCATGACGACCTATTCGGCCAAGGCCGCCGACATCGAGAAGAAGTGGCTGCTGATCGACGCCAGCGGGCTCATCGTTGGCCGGCTCGCCACGATCGTAGCGATGCGGCTGCGCGGCAAGCACAAGGCGACCTACACCCCGCATGTGGACGATGGCGACAACGTCATTATCGTCAACGCCGCCAAGGCGGTGTTCAGCGGACGTAAGCGCGAGAAGAAGGTCTATTACCATCACACCGGGTTCATCGGTGGGATCAAGGAGCGCACTGCTAAGTCGATCTTCGAGGGTCGTTTCCCCGAACGTATCGTCGAGAAGGCGGTCGAGCGCATGCTGCCGCGCGGGCCCCTTGGCCGCGTGCAATTCGGTAACCTGCGTGTCTATCCCGGCCCCGAGCATCCACATGAGGCGCAGAAGCCCGAGACGCTCGATGTCGCCGTCATGAACCGCAAGAACGTGAGGAGTGCCTGATCGTGGCCGAGACCGTACAGTCGCTGGAAGGATTGGCGAGCCTCAAGCCGGCAGCTCCGGACGCGCCGAAATACGTGCAAAAGCTCGACCCGCAGGGCCGCGCTTACGCCACGGGCAAACGCAAAAACGCTGTCGCGCGGGTCTGGATCAAGCCCGGCTCCGGCAAGATTCTGGTCAACACCAAGACCGTCGAAGTATTCTTCGCGCGACCGGTACTGCGCATGATGATCCAGCAGCCGCTGGTCGCAGCCAATCGCGTAACCCAATACGACGTGACCTGCACCGTCTCCGGTGGTGGTCTGTCGGGCCAGGCCGGCGCGGTGCGCCACGGCATTTCCAAGGCGCTGACTTATTTCGAACCCGACCTGCGGGGCGCGCTCAAGCGCGGCGGCTTCCTGACGCGTGACTCGCGCGTGGTCGAGCGCAAGAAATACGGCCGCGCTAAGGCCCGCCGTTCGTTCCAGTTCTCCAAGCGCTAATCGCGCAACACCGTTATCGAATACTCAAAGGGCGTGCAGAAATGCACGCCCTTTTTGCGTCGGATCGGCGGCCTTTGGCGCAGATTTAATTACAATTTTCGCAAGTTTTGCATCGAAGCTGGGCTAAGTGCGCAAGGCTTTTCCCATATGCCGGTGCCTACAATGACACCGTCGCCCGCCCCAGAAACGGCCGGACGAAATTGGGAGTTCGATGTTTTCCGCCGCCAGACCACAACTAACGCCGTTGGACATACCGACGCTCTCCTTTGTGGCCGTCTGCATCGCAGCGATGCTGGGACTGCTGCTGATCTTTGCCTGGTTGCAACAGCGCAACGTGCGCGCGCTCGCCTGGTGGGGCTCGGCCTATCTGATCGGGGCATCTTCGATCGCGCTTTGGGCGGCACCCTCGCTGGTCTACGAAATGCCACGGGAAATTCCGCAGGCCATGACCTTTGTGGCTTGCGGCATGATCTGGAACGGCGTGCGACTCTTCCACGGCCGGCCGCTCATTCCGACCGCCGCCTTCGCTGGCGCGATCCTGTGGGTCATTTTGTGCCAATTGCCATCGATGCCGCCCGGCAGCAATGAGCGGATTGCGCTCGGCGCCATTGTGGTTGCGACTTACACGTTCTTCATTGCCCACGAACTGCGGCGCGAGCGGCGCAAATCGCTTTATTCGCGCACTGCCGTTATCGTCGTGCCCCTTGTGCACGCGACGATCTTCCTGATCCCACTCGGCATGCAGGCGTTCCTGCCCGAGGCCTATGCTGCGAGTTGGCTGACGGTGTTCACGCTTGAGACGATGCTGTACGCGATCGGCACCGCGTTCATCGTGCTGATGATGGTCAAGGACAACGACGTCGACATCTACCGCAGCGCCGCCTCGACCGATCATCTGACCGGTTTGCTCAATCGCCGGGCTTTCCTTGAAACCGCACACATGTTGTGCGCCCGTCAGGCCGATCGCCGCCAGCCGGTGACCATGATGGTGATGGATCTCGATCATTTTAAATCGATCAATGACCGCTTTGGCCACGCCGTCGGCGACGAGGTCTTGCGCGTGTTCGCAAATGTCGCGCGCTCGAGTATGCGCGGCAGCGATCTAGTCGGCCGGATTGGCGGCGAGGAATTTGCCGTCATCGTGGCGGAACCGATGGAATTTGCCGAGCGTATCGCCGAGCGTCTGCGTGCCAGCTTCGAAATGGCCGGCATTACGATTGCCGAGCAGACGATCGGCGCGACGGTGAGCATCGGCGCCGCTACCGCTTATGAGCCGATCACCGACATCGCCCCGCTGATCGCGCGTGCCGACGAAGCGCTCTACCGCGCCAAACGCGATGGCCGTAACCGGCTGCATAAAGCCGAAGAGGGCACAGCGGGCGAGCGGGCGCGCCTTGCTGCCGCGGTTCGCATCGAGCCCGCGGCTAAACCCGTAATGGCGGCCCTCAAACGGCAGGTCCGGCACGCAAAACCGACCGTTCCGGCGTAGTGAACCACTCGTTTACTCTATCCGCGCTACCATGCGTGGATGGGGTACGCAGCCAATAGGGGACACGCCGCCGTCCTGGCGCTCGAAGCCTATGCCGAGCGGGCTGGCGCCGCCTTGGCCTGCGCCTATTCGTCTTCGGCCGAATATGACGCCGCGTTGATCGTCGAGCGCCGCGCTGCCGGTGTCTATGGGCCGCGACGCCATCGCCGCCAGAGGCTGGCAATTGCGACCGGCATCGCCGCCGGCCTTGCGGTCATCGTTTTCCTGATCGTCTAAGCGCTTAAATCCCATCGCATGAAAAAGGGCGCCCCTTTGCGGGAGGCGCCCTATATGTTGCGTCGAAAGAGTAACGCTTACGCCGAATAGTACATGTCGAATTCGACCGGATGCGGAGTGTGCTCGAAGCGGATCACTTCCTGCATCTTGAGGTCAATGTAGCTGTCGATGAAGTCGTCGTCGAACACGCCATTGGCCGTCAGGAACGCGCGGTCCTTGTCGAGTTCGCCGAGCGCCTGGCGCAGCGAGCCGCACACCGTCGGGATTTTCTTCAGTTCCGCCGGCGGCAGATCATAGAGATCCTTGTCGACCGCCGCGCCCGGATCGAGTTTGTTCTTGATGCCGTCGAGGCCGGCCATCGTCATCGCCGCGAAAGCCAAATACGGATTGGCGAGCGGATCGGGGAAACGTACCTCGACGCGCTTGGCTTTCGGGTTGGTGGTGTAGGGAATGCGGCATGACGCCGAGCGGTTGCGCGCCGAATAGGCCAGCAACACCGGCGCCTCGAAGCCCGGTACCAGGCGCTTGTAGGAGTTGGTGGTCGGGTTGGTGAAGGCGTTGACCGCTTTGGCATGCTTGATGATGCCAGCGATGTAGGACAGGCAAGTCTCCGACAGATCGGAATACTTGTTGCCCGCGAACACCGGCTTGCCCGCTTTCCAGATCGACTGGTGGCAGTGCATGCCGGAGCCGTTGTCGCCATAGATCGGCTTCGGCATGAAGGTCGCGGTCTTGCCGTAGATCTGCGCGACTTGCTGGATGCAGTATTTGTAGACCTGCATCATGTCGGCCATCTGGGTGAGCGGCGAGAACTTCAAGCCGAGCTCGTGCTGGGCGGAAGCCACTTCGTGGTGGTGTTTCTCGACCTTGGCGCCCATGCGCGCCATGGCGCCGAGCATTTCCGAGCGCATGTCCTGCACCGAATCCTGCGGCGGCACCGGGAAGTAGCCCTTCTTGGTGCCGACGCGGTGGCCGAGATTGCCGCCTTCGTATTCGGTATCGGAATTGGATGGGAATTCGATCGAGTCAAGCTTGAAGCCGGTGTTGTAGGGATCGGCCTTGTACTTGACGTCGTCGAACACGAAAAACTCGGCTTCGGGTCCGAAAAAGATCGTGTCGCCGATGCCCATCGACTTGACTAGGCCTTCGGCTTTTTTTGCGATGCCGCGCGGGTCGCGATTATAGGGCTCGCCAGTGGTCGGCTCGAGCACATCGCAGACCAGCACCAAAGTGGTTTCGGCGAAGAACGGATCAATACAGGCCGAGGCCGGATCGGGCATCAGGTTCATGTCGGATTCGTTGATCGCCTTCCAACCGGCGATCGACGAGCCGTCGAACATCATGCCTTCGGCAAACGTGTCTTCCTCGATCATGCTGACATCGAAGGTGACGTGCTGCCACTTGCCGCGCGGATCGGTAAACCGGAAATCGACGTACTTTACGTCGTTGTCCTTGATCATCTTCATGACATTCTTGGCTGTCGTCATGGATTGCATTCCCCCGTTATTGATGGATTTGTCCGAGTAGACGCTGCCCGCGGCTAGATGGCGTCTACTCCAGATTCGCCAGTGCGGATCCGGATGGCCTCTTCGATGTTCGACAAGAATATCTTGCCGTCTCCGATCCTGCCAGTTTGGGCGGCGCGGCGGATCGCCTCAATAGCCTTGTCCACCATATCGTCGCCAAGCACGATTTCGATCTTAACCTTTGGTAGAAAATCGACCACGTATTCAGCGCCGCGATAAAGTTCGGTGTGCCCTTTCTGTCGGCCGAAGCCCTTGGCCTCGGTGACAGTGATGCCTTGCAGTCCAACCTCCTGGAGCGCCTCCTTCACCTCGTCGAGTTTGAAGGGTTTGATGATGGCTTCGATTTTTTTCATTGCCTTTTTCCTTCCCCCAGCCCGCCGCGTTGATGCGGAGCGCCGCGCTACCGGTTAGCAGGTCCCGTGCCAAACCGGAAAGCGCATAAAAACCGTTTTGCTACAGAGCCTTAGCTGCTCGGTCAAGAAGCGAGATTATATCGATTGCCCAGCAATTAAGCACCCTGCGAAAACTTTTGCCAGCCGCCGGACTTATACTGCAACGCAGCCAAATCGCCCGATTTGTCCGCATTCTGCACCGCCGATAGGGTCGGTTGCCATGCTCGAACTTCTCACCAACGCGGAAATGGCTGAGGCTGATCGGCTGACGATTGCCGGAGGTGTGCCGGGTATCGATCTGATGGAGAATGCCGGGCGCGCGACCGCCGATGCGGCCGCCGCTTTGCTGCAAGGCCGGCGCGTGGCGATCGTCGCAGGATCCGGCAACAATGGTGGCGATGGTTTTGTCGCGGCCCGCCACCTGAATGAGCGCGGCGTTTCGGTGCGCGTTGCTTTAGTCGGCGACAGAGCGAAGCTGAAGGGTGATGCCGCGCTTGCTGCCGGCCGCTGGAACGGGCCCGTCGAGGTGGCTTCACCGGCTGCGCTCACGGATTGCGATCTCATCATCGACGCCCTGTTCGGCGCTGGCTTGGACCGCGACGTCGATGGTCTGCCGCGTGCCATGATCGAAGCAATGAACGCGACGGCTGCGCCCATCATCGCTATCGACTTGCCGAGCGGAGTTAACGGGACCACCGGCGCTGTCATGGGGGTCGCAGTCAACGCCGCCCATACGGTGACCTTCTTCCGCCGCAAGATCGGTCACCTGCTGCTCCCCGGCCGGCTGCATTGTAGCGCTATTCAGGTGGCCGACATCGGTATTCCGGAGAGCGTGCTGGCGGCGATAAAGCCTTCGGCCTTCATGAACCGCCCGGCGTTGTGGGGCGGGGCGTTCCCGCGGCCGCGTCCCGAGGGCCACAAATATTCGCGCGGCCACGCGGTCGTGGTGTCCGGCGGCCTCCCGACAACGGGCGCCGGGCGGCTGGCGGCGCGTGGTGCTTTACGGGCCGGCGCGGGGCTGGTCACCATCGCCAGCCCGCGTGAGGCGCTCACCGTCAATGCCGAGGCGACACTTGCGATTATGGTCCGGCCGGTCGACGGGGTCGGCGAACTGGCGGGCTTCCTTGCCGACAAGCGGCACAACGCGGTGGTGCTGGGACCGGGTGGCGGGGTTGGTCCGCCCATGCGCAAGCAGGTCGCGGTGGTGCTGGCGAGCGGCGCGGCGGCGGTCCTGGATGCCGATGCGCTGACAAGTCTTGCGCAGGACTCGGAGGCGCTGGCCGGAATGATCGCGCGGGACCCGAAACGGGATGTCGTCCTGACACCGCACGAAGGCGAATTCGCAAGGTTATTTAAAGCGATACATGAAGACTCTCATGTTCACGCAAAACTTGAGAAAACCCGCCTCGCGGCGCGATCCAGCGGGGCCGTCGTGCTGTTCAAGGGCGCCGATACCGTTGTAGCCGCCCCCGATGGCCGGGCCTCGATTGCCAACAATGCGCCGCCCACGCTTGCCACCGCCGGCGCTGGCGATGTCCTGGCTGGCATGATCGCCGGGCTCATGGCGCAGGGAATGCGGGCCTTCGAGGCGGCCAGCGCTGCAGTCTGGCTGCACGGCGAGGCGGCCAATGAGTTTGGTCCTGGGTTGATCGCGGAAGACCTGCCCGAGGCGCTGCCGGCGGTCTATCGGCGGCTTTTTGCAGAACTGGCGGGCCATTGAGCGAGCCCAGCGGGGGCCTATTTAACGGCTTGCCCTGGCAGGCTTTCGTGCGTTAAGCCCTGCCGGATTGCGGCGCCAGGATCGTCCTTGAGCTTGCCCTTTGCGGGCGTGGCGGAATTGGTAGACGCGCGGGATTTAGGTTCCCGTGACGAAAGTCGTGGGGGTTCGAGTCCCTCCGCCCGCACCACGCCGAGGGCTAGCTGCTTCGCAATCGACATGTCCGGCGCTTCGCGCGTATAAGTCCGGCGCTTCGCGCGTATAAGCAAAAAAGTGTGTGATCGATGCAAGTTACAGAAACACTGTCCGAAGGACTCAAGCGCGAATTCAAGGTGGTCGTTCCGGCCGCCGAACTCGACGCCAAAGTCATTGTCCGCCTGGACGAGTTGAAAGACCGCGTCCGTATCAACGGTTTCCGGCCCGGCAAGGTGCCGGTCGCGCATCTGCGGCGCGTTTATGGCCGCTCGGCCATGGCCGAGGTCATCGAGGCGACGGTGCGCGATACCAACAATCAGATCGTCAGCGAACGCGGCTACAAACTAGCCGCCGATCCGAAGGTAACGCTGCCGACAGAACAGGCCGCGGTCGAGAAATTGATCGCCGGCGAAAGCGACCTCGATTACACCGTGGCGGTCGAGATCGTACCGCCGATCGAACTGACTAATTTCAAAACCATCAAGCTCATCAAGCTCACCAGCGATGTCACCGACGCCGAAGTGGAAGAGGCGGTCGCGCGCATCACCGAGCAGAACAAGCCTTACAGCCAAAAGCCGGAAAGCGGGAAGGCGGCCAAGGACGATCGCGTCGTTATCTCGTTTGCCGGCACCATCGACGGGACGCCGTTCGAGGGCGGTTCGGGTGACGATTCCGTCGTGATGATCGGGTCGAACACCTTCATTCCGGGCTTCGAGGATCAGCTGATCGGCGTTGGCGTCGGCGAAACCCGGACGCTGAAAGTGACGTTCCCCGAGCACTATCCGAAGGCCGATCTCGCCGGCAAGAACGCTGAATTCGTCGTTACGGCAAAGTCGATCGAGACTCCCGGTACGGTTACGGTCGATGATGAATTCGCCAAATCGCTCGGGCTTGAATCGCTTGCCAAGCTGCACGAGGCGCTCAAGGAGCGGATCGCGGTCGAGCACGTCGGCATGTCGCGGCAGAAGATCAAGCGCGAATTGCTCGACGAACTAGATGCCCGGCACAAATTCGAGCCGCCGCCGTCGCTGGTCGAAGACGAATTCGACCGGGTTTGGAAGTCGGTGCAGGGCGAGATGGAAAACGAGAAAAAGACCTTCGCCGACGAGGGTACCACCGAGGACAAAGCCAAGGCCGAATACCGCGCCATCGCCGAGCGGCGCGTGCGTCTTGGTCTGGTGCTGGCCGAGATCGGCGAGAAGAATACCATCACGGTTACCGACGAAGAGCTCAATCGCGCGCTCACGGAGCAGGCGCGCAGGTTCGCCGGCCAGGAACAGCGGGTGTGGGATTACTACCGTCAAAACCCGCAGGCGGTCGCCGCGCTACGCGCGCCAATTTATGAGGAAAAGGTGGTCGATTTCCTGCTCGAACTAGCCGACGTGACCCAGAAAAAGGTCTCGCGCGACGAGCTCTACAAAGAAGACGATTCGGCCGCCTGATCGCTCGGCACCTTGTGGCGGGGCTGCTGCGGAAATAGATACCCAACCCGCTATAAGGCTAATCTAGCCTCGCGTGATTCGCGCGAAGGAGCCGAAATGAGAGATCCCGTCGATACTTATATGAATTACCTGGTGCCCATGGTGGTCGAGCAGACCAATCGGGGCGAGCGGGCCTACGACATCTACTCGCGGCTGCTCAAAGAGCGGATCATTTTCATCACCGGTCCGATCGAGGACGGCGTAGCCACGCTGGTGGTCGCGCAACTGTTGTTCCTGGAAGCCGAGAATCCGAAGAAAGAAGTCTCGATGTACATAAACTCGCCCGGCGGGGTGGTGACATCGGGCATGGCGATCTACGACACCATGCAGTTCGTGCGCCCGCCGGTGTCGACGCTCTGCGTCGGGCAGGCGGCCTCGATGGGCTCGCTGTTGCTCGCCGCCGGCGCCAAAGACATGCGCTTTGCGCTGCCGAACGCACGCATCATGGTCCATCAGCCATCCGGCGGGTTCCAGGGCCAGGCCACCGACATAATGGTCCACGCCCAAGAAATTCTGAACCTGAAAAAACGACTCAACGAGATCTACGTCAAGCATACCGGCCAGTCGCTCAAGAAGATCGAAGATGCGCTCGAGCGTGACTACTTCCTCACCGCCGAGGCGGCCGCGGAATTCGGTCTGGTCGACAAGGTGATCACCAGGCGGCCGGAGGAACTGCTGCCAAAGCCCGCCTGATCGTCCCTTCGCGGGCTGCCATCCATACCGTTCCAACGCCGTGGATTGCTACCGAAGTTCCACTTCCGCCGCAGGGTTTGGTTGGGCATTATCGTTAATAGATTCTTGATTATCACGCCGTTAGCATGCTTCGCTTAAGGTGTGGGAGAGTAGGAGGGAAGCGGCCTCCCGGTACGAAGGTCCGCCGCACCGGAAATCCGGCGCGAAACTTGCTTCGTTCGTTGTGTTGCGTTTAGGCAGCTGAGCTTCGAGACTTCGCCGACCACGCAAGACGAACGAGTGTGACGGAGAATGGAATGAGCAAAGTCGGTGGTAGCGATTCCAAGAACACGCTCTATTGCTCGTTCTGCGGCAAGAGCCAGCACGAAGTTCGCAAGCTCATCGCCGGCCCGACCGTGTTCATCTGCGATGAATGCGTCGAACTTTGCATGGACATCATCCGCGAGGAGAACAAATCCTCGCTGGTCAAATCGCGCGACGGCATCCCGACGCCGAAGGAAATCCGCAAGGTCCTCGACGACTACGTCATTGGCCAGGATCACGCCAAGAAGGTGCTCTCGGTCGCCGTCCACAATCACTACAAGCGGCTCAACCACCAGACCAAGCACAACGACGTCGAACTCGCGAAGTCGAACATCCTGCTGATCGGGCCGACCGGTTCGGGCAAGACGCTGCTGGCGCAGACGCTGGCGCGCATCCTCGACGTGCCGTTCACGATGGCAGACGCCACCACGCTCACCGAAGCCGGCTACGTCGGCGAGGACGTGGAGAACATCATCCTCAAGCTGCTGCAGTCGGCCGACTACAATGTAGAACGCGCGCAGCGCGGCATCGTCTATATCGACGAAATCGACAAGATTTCCCGCAAGTCCGACAACCCCTCGATCACCCGCGACGTGTCGGGCGAGGGCGTGCAGCAGGCGCTGCTCAAGATTATGGAAGGCACCATCGCTTCGGTGCCGCCGCAGGGCGGCCGCAAGCATCCGCAGCAGGAATTCCTGCAAGTGGACACCACCAACATTCTGTTCGTCTGCGGCGGCGCTTTCTCGGGCCTCGACAAGATCATCTCTGCGCGCGGCCGCTCCACCTCGATCGGCTTCTCGGCCCGGGTGGCGGCGCCGGAAGATCGCAAGCAGGGCGAAATCTTCCGCGAAGTCGAACCGGAAGACTTGCTGAAATACGGTCTCATTCCCGAATTCGTCGGACGTCTGCCAGTCGTGGCCACGCTCGAGGATCTCGATGAGCCTTCGCTCAAGCTTATCCTCACCCAGCCCAAGAACGCCTTGGTCAAACAATACCAGCGGCTGTTCGAGATGGAATCGATCGATCTCACTCTGGCTGAGGAGGCGCTCGGCGCCATCGCCCGCAAGGCGATCGACCGCAAGACCGGCGCGCGCGGCCTGCGTTCCATCATGGAGACCATCCTGCTCGACACCATGTTCGACCTCCCCAGCCTGGAGGGCGTCGAAGAGGTGGTTATATCGAAGGAAGTGGTCGAGGGAACCGCCCGCCCGCTCTACATCTATGCCGACCGCAGCGACCGGACGGCCGAGCAAGGCAGCGCCAGCGCCTAAATCTCGCCCCCAGGGGGTTGAGAGAACCGCTTGTAGAATCACACCGTTGATGGCGTGCTGAGGGTGTTCGGGTCCGTCGTTACTCAGAAAACGGGCCTTACTTGCGGACCCTAGGCTGTCATCCTACGTATAGCGTTCGAAGCGAAGTCGCGTACGAAAGATCGTAGTTTCCCGAGTGGGTGAGGGTTCGTATCCTTCCTCGAGGTACGTCGGGCGACCCAATGCCCAACGTCCTCTTGCCCATCCTTCCCGGCACTCTTCCCGGCACTGTTCGGCGATGCCGCTATCGCGGGTCGACGGACAGGGGCACAAAAAAAGGACTTTAAGCCAATGACCAACAAGCCACGACCGCAGCTGCAACCCGGTGAAACCCGGGCCTATCCCGTATTGCCGCTGCGCGACATCGTGGTGTTCCCGCACATGATCGTTCCGCTTTTCGTCGGCCGTGAAAAGTCGATCAAGGCGCTGGAAGAAGTGATGCGGTCCGACACCTTTATTCTGCTCGCGACGCAGAAGAATGCGTCCGAGGACGACCCGGCGCCCGACTCGATCTTCGAGGTCGGCACGCTGGCGAGCGTGTTGCAGTTGCTCAAGCTGCCCGACGGCACCGTCAAAGTGCTGGTCGAAGGCGCCGAGCGCGCCAAGGTGCTCAAGTACACCGACCGAAGCGATTATTACGAGGCCGATGCCACAGTGCTCGCCGACAATGTCGGTGAACGCGTGGAGGCGGAAGCCATGGCGCGTTCGGTGGTCACCGAATTCGAAAATTATGTGAAGCTGAACAAGAAGGTGTCGCCCGAGGTCGTGGGTGTGATCCAGCAGATCGAGGATTACGCCAAGCTCGCCGACACCGTCGCCTCGCATCTTGCCGTCAAGATTCCCGACAAGCAGGACATCCTGGAGACCGCTGCCGTCACCCAGCGCCTGGAGAAGGTGCTCGGCCTGATGGAGAGCGAGATTTCCGTCCTGCAGGTGGAAAAGCGCATCCGGACCCGCGTCAAGCGGCAGATGGAGAAGACTCAGCGCGAGTACTATCTCAACGAGCAGATGAAGGCGATCCAGAAGGAGCTCGGCGACGAGGAAGGCAAGGACGAGCTTGCCGAACTCGAAGAGAAGATCAAGAAGACCAAGCTCTCCAAGGAAGCCCGCGAGAAGGCCACGCACGAACTAAAGAAGCTGCGCCAGATGTCGCCGATGTCTGCGGAGGCGACGGTCGTGCGCAACTATCTCGATTGGCTGCTCTCGATCCCGTGGAACAAGAAGAGCAAGGTCAAGAAGGATTTGGTCGGTGCCGAGAAGATTCTTAACAACGACCACTATGGCCTGGAGAAGGTCAAGGAACGCATCGTCGAGTATCTCGCCGTGCAACAGCGCGCCAACAAACTGACCGGGCCGATTTTGTGCTTGGTCGGCCCCCCTGGCGTCGGCAAAACCTCCCTCGGCAAGTCGATTGCGAAAGCAACCGGCCGCGAATTCGTGCGAGTCTCGCTTGGCGGTGTCCGCGATGAGGCCGAGATCCGCGGCCACCGGCGCACCTATATCGGCTCGATGCCCGGCAAGATCATCCAGTCGATGAGGAAGGCGAAAACGTCGAACCCGCTGTTCCTGCTCGACGAGGTCGATAAGATGGGCGCCGATTTCCGAGGCGATCCATCATCGGCGCTGCTCGAGGTGCTCGACCCCGAACAGAACCACACCTTTGCCGACCACTATCTGGAGGTCGACTACGATCTGTCCAACGTGATGTTCATCACCACGGCGAATACGCTCAATATTCCGCCGCCGCTGATGGACCGCATGGAAATCATCCGCATCGCCGGCTACACCGAGGATGAAAAGCTCGAGATCGCGCGCAAGCATCTGATCCCGGCCGCGGTCGCCAAGCACGGCCTCGATGTCAAGGAATGGTCGATCGACGACGAGGCGCTGCTGCTCATGATCCGCCGTTACACGCGGGAAGCGGGCGTACGCAACCTCGAGCGCGAGCTATCGACGCTAATCCGCAAGGCGGTCAAGGAGTTGATGACGTCCAAGAAGAAGTCGATTGCGGTCACCGCGGCGACCCTCGGCGACTATCTGGGTGTGCCGAAACACCGCTACGGCGAGATCGAGGCCGAAGACCTGGTCGGCATGGTCACGGGGCTTGCCTGGACCGATGTGGGCGGCGAGTTGCTCACCATCGAAGGCGTCATGATGCCCGGCAAGGGTAAGATGACCGTCACTGGAAACCTGCGTGACGTGATGAAGGAGTCGATTTCGGCGGCAGCATCTTATGTCCGCTCGCGCGCGATCGCCTTCGGCATCCAGCCGCCGCTGTTCGACAAGCGTGACATCCACGTGCACGTGCCGGAGGGTGCGACGCCCAAGGATGGACCGTCGGCGGGCGTCGCCATGGTCACCGCGATCGTGTCGGTGATGACCGGCATTGCGGTGCGCCGCGATGTCGCCATGACCGGCGAGATAACCTTGCGCGGCCGCGTGCTGCCGATCGGCGGCCTGAAGGAAAAGCTGCTGGCTGCTTCGCGCGGCGGCATGAAGACGGTTGTGATCCCGGAGGAGAACGCCAAGGATTTGGTGGAAATCTCCGACACCATCAAGAGGGGCTTGGAGATCATTCCGGTCACGCGCATGGACGAAGTGCTGGCGCACGCGCTGGTGCGGCCGCTGGTGCCGATCGAATGGCCGGAGGAGAGCGCCAAGCTCGCCGAAGCCGCCGCCGCGGCCGAGCCCCCCGTGGTGGAAGACGATGGCTCCGGTCTGACCGCGCATTGAGCGCGCCGGACAGGCTTTGAAAAGGAAACGGCGCCGGAAGGCGCCGTTTTCGTTTAAATTGGTTCCGCTTGCACCGCGACCGCGGATAGCGATAAACGGTCTGCGAGGGCGATTAGCTCAGTTGGTAGAGCGCCTCCTTTACACGGAGGATGTCGGCGGTTCGAGTCCGTCATCGCCCACCAACCTTCGCACTCATAAACGCGAAACAGCAGGCCAGGAGCTTGTCGCTCCCAGCCTGCCGTTATCCCCGGAGGGTCCAGTCTAGAGCTAGACCGACTCCTTCAATTCCTTGGAGGCGCGGAAGGCGACCTTCTTGCTCGCCTTGATCTGGATGGCCTCGCCGGTGGCCGGGTTGCGGCCCATGCGCGCGGCGCGTTTGCGCACCTGAAGGATGCCGAGGCCGCCAATGCGGATGCGCTCGCCCTTCTTGAGATGTTTGACGATATTGCCGACGAAGTCGCCGAGCACGGCTTCCGCCTGCTTCTTCGACATCTCGTGGGTTTCCGCGAGTGCGGCCGCAAGATGCTTTAATGTGACGGTCGGCGGTGTCGGAGCTTTTCCAGGAACCATTCCCATCGTTAGGACCCTCCTCGTGAATCCGTGAGCTTGGCGGAGCGCCAAACACCTTGCCCGCATAGACGATTCGGGGGGCGTCTGACCATGGATTCTTAGCGATAAATAAGGCTTTTTCGCAATTTCTGTGCGCCGGGATCGTTTACCTTGACTTGGGGTAGGGGCGCCTATAACTCGAACCAACGCCCGCGGGGGCGTAGCTCAGTTGGTTAGAGCGCTGCCCTGTCACGGCAGAGGCCGCGGGTTCGAGTCCCGTCGCTCCCGCCATTTTATCAATGACTTAGCAAGGGTTGCGGTCGCTCAATCGGCCGCCTTTCGGGGCATGATTTAATGCTCGCAGACGACGCAAACCTTGAGCCCCGAGCTCTCTTCTTCGACGTCTTTGGAACTTTGGTCGACTGGCGCACCTCGATCGCCCGGGAGGCCGAAAAAGTCCTGGGGCCCTTCGGTCACAAGCTCGACTGGACCGCTTTCGCGGACGCCTGGCGGGGCGAATACCAGCCCGGAATGGAGGAGGTGCGCTCCGGCCGGGAGCCTTTTGCCAAGCTTGACGTGTTGCATCGGCACAATCTCGAACGTTTCATCCCGCGTTTCAGTTTGCAGAATTTACCCGACGCCGTGCTGCACGAATTGACGCTGTCCTGGCACCGGCTCGACGCATGGCCGGACGTGCCGGCGGCGATGGCGCGGCTCAAGAAGAAATTTTGGCTGGCGCCGGTGTCGAACGGCAATATTTCGCTAATGGTCGATCTCGCGCGCCGCAACCAATTGCCCTGGGACGCGATCCTCGGCTCGGAAATCGCCGGCGACTTCAAGCCGAAGGCGCGCGTCTATCTCGCAGCCTGCGCGGCGTTTGATCTTGCCCCTGGGCAATGCATGATGGTGGCCGCGCACAGCAACGATCTCGCGGCAGCGGCGAAATCGGGACTGCGCACCGCGCACACCGCACGGCCCAACGAATACGGCCCCAATACCGGCGAGCCTGCGCCGACGGTGATGGTCGATTACGCGGCGAAGAACCTGGCCGCGTTGGCGGACGAACTCGGGGTTTAGTTCAGCCTTTATAAACCGGCGCCGGCTGCGCGAAGAAGCTCGACAGGATGTGATAGACCATCATGTAGTTCTTCTGATGGAAGCTGGCGTGCGAAATGCCAGACATGACGGTGAACTGCTTGTCGGGGTTCGGCAGCTTCGCGAAGAACTTCAGCAAATCCTCCATCGAGGCGATGCCGTCGTGCTGGCCGCGCATCACCAGCGTCGGCACGGTGATCTTTTCGGGGTTCACCACCGGCAGCCGCGAGCACATGTCGACGTAAGTGCCGGTCGGCACCGAGTCATCGAGCGCAACCACCGCATCGGCGAAAGCCTCAATCACCTTGCGCTCGGCGGTGTCGGGATGATCGCGGTCGAACACCGAATGGATGAAAGCCTTGTTCATGGGCCGCCGATTCATCTTGCTGAACTCGGGCAGCTTCTTGCGCCGCTCGGCCAGCGTCGGCGAGCCCTCGCCGGTCCACACCATGGCGTCGAGCGCGAGCCGCGCCACCATTTCGGGATGGCGCTCGGCGAACATCGCGGCGCGCAACGCGCCGGAGGAAATGCCGTAGACCAGAAACGGGCGCTTGCCGCGCAGCTTCTGGATATAAAGCGCGGCGGCGTAGCAATCATCGGCGCCTTGCGAAATCGGCGCGTTGTTGTCGCGGTCCTTGGTCGAGCGGCCATAGCCTTCCATGTCGACCGACCAGCAGTCATAGCCGCGGCCGGCGAAGTGATCCATCGCTGAGGAATCGGGGCGTCCCGGCACTTGCAGATCAAAGGTCGGCTGCGAGGCCATCGACGAACCGTGCACGAAAAGGATCGTGCCGATGCTTTTTGCCGGATCGCTGGCGCATTTCTCGAACAAAAACAGCTTCACGCCACCGTCCTTGGTCGTCCAATGCTCTTCGCCCTTGATTGCGACCTTGGTCATTTCGTTCATTGCGCACCCGTATTGTTAAGCGACTAATTGATCGCCGGAATCTGGTTGGCCTTGATGACGCCGGCCCATTTCGCGATCTGCGCCTCCATGAAGGCCTTGAATTCCGGCTGCGTCATCGTGATCGGTTCGGCGCCTTGCTGCTCCCAGGCCGCCTTGATGTCCGGCCTTGAGACGATTTTGGTGATTTCGCGGTTGAGCTTGTCGACGATTGGCTGCGGCGTGCCGGCGGGTGCCATGAACCCGACCCAGAGGGTCGCCTGGAAACCGGGAACGCCGGCTTCCTCGATGGTCGGAACGTCCGGCAGGATCGGTGAGCGCTTCTTGCCGCTGGTGCCGAGCGCGCGGACTTTGTCCGCCTTGATCAGCGCCGCCATCGTCGGGACGCTGTCGAACAGTATCTGGATCTGGCCGCTGAGAATGTCCGTGCGCATGCCGCTCGATCCTTTGTAGGGCACATGCACGATGTCGATACCGGTGAGGTGTTTCAGCAACTCGCCGGCCATGTGATAGTTCGAGCCGGGTCCCGACGAGCCGTAATTGAGCGTGCCCGGCTTGGCACGCGCCAGCGTCAGCAGCTCTGCCATGCTTTTTGCCGGCACCGACGGAGTCACCACCAGCACCAGGTCGCTCTCGATCAGCGGCGCGACCGCGACCAGATCGCGCATCAGGTTGTAGGGTTTGTGGTTAAACAAAGTCTCGTTGACGGTCTGCGTGCCGGAGACCATCAGCAGCGTGTAGCCATTGGGCACGGCCTTGGCGACGTAGTCGGTGCCGATGGTGGTGCCGGCGCCAGGCTTATTCTCCATGACGAAGGTCTGGTTGAGCGACTTGCGCAATTCTTCGGCAATGGCGCGGGTAAAAACGTCAGTCGGCCCACCTGCGCCGAACGGCACGATGATTCGCACCGGCCGCGACGGATAGTCGCCGGCCTTCTCCTGGGCCTTGGCGGGCGGTGACGCAATTGTGACCGCCGCCGCCACAACGAGGAGGACCGCGAAATGTCGCATAAGTATCATGCAGGTGTTCCGGTATTCGGTCGCCGGCGGCGACTATCGAGGGCGGCACGCAGCCCTGTCAATCGTGGCCACGCGCGCGCTTCGGGGAAGTCTCCCAATGTCGTCTTGCCACCCATTGTGCGCTGCGCTAAGCCACAAATGCTCCCGTCCTTGAGGCTATTCCAACCACGGCAAGGGCTTTTTTGTGCGGGGTGACGGCGCCGGGTTCGGGCTGCCGAGCAGTCCGGGCGGGCGTAAATCCGGGTAGGGCGCGCGGGACTATACGTTGAGGTCGCCGATGAGCTCATTGCTGCTGGATTACCTGCCTTTGGTCGTTTTCATCGCGGTCGCGCTGGTGATCGGCTTGGTCCTGTTGATCGCGCCCTTCATTGTGGCGTTCAAGCAGCCGGACCCCGAGAAGCTCTCCGCCTACGAGTGCGGGTTCAACGCCTTCGACGACGCGCGCATGAAGTTCGACGTGCGCTTCTATCTGGTCGCCATCTTGTTCATCATCTTCGATCTCGAAGTGAGCTTCTTGTTTCCTTGGGCGGTGGCGTTCCGCGACGTCGGCCTCTATGGCTTCTGGTCGATGATGCTTTTCCTCGGCGTCCTCACCGTCGGCTTCATCTATGAGTGGAAGAAGGGCGCGCTGGAATGGGATTGAGTGACGCATGACGTTGGTAGCGCCAGCACCGAGGGGAATTCTCGATCCGCACACCGGCAAACCGGTCGGTGCCGACGATGAATTTTTTTCCGGCGTCAATTCCGAACTCGCCGACAAGGGCTTTATTATCACCGCCGCCGACGACCTGATCACCTGGGCCCGCACCGGCTCGCTGATGTGGATGACGTTCGGGCTGGCCTGTTGCGCGGTCGAGATGATGCAAATGTCGATGCCGCGTTACGACGCCGAGCGCTTCGGATTTGCGCCGCGCGCTTCGCCCCGGCAATCCGACGTGATGATTGTCGCCGGCACGCTGACGAACAAAATGGCGCCGGCACTGCGCAAGGTTTACGACCAGATGCCGGAGCCGCGTTACGTGATCTCGATGGGCTCTTGTGCCAACGGCGGCGGCTACTATCACTATTCCTATTCGGTGGTGCGCGGCTGCGACCGCATCGTGCCGGTCGACATCTACGTGCCGGGCTGTCCGCCGACCGCGGAGGCATTGTTGTATGGAGTGATGCTGCTGCAAAAGAAGATCCGCCGCACCGGCACGATCGAACGTTGAGCGGAGCCGCGCGAATGGACGACATGCTCGACAGGTTAGGGGCAACGATCAAGGGCGCGTTGGGCGCGTCCGCCACTGGCTATGAAGTTGTGCGTGGCGAACTGACCGTCAACACCAGGGCCGCCGACATTGTCAAGGTCGCGACGTTTCTTCGTACCGATGCGGCCTGCCAGTTCATCTGCATTATCGACATCACCGCCGTCGATTGGCCCGGCCGCGAGCAGCGATTCGACGTGGTCTATCATTTTCTCTCGCCGCGTCTGAACCAGCGCGTCCGCGTCAAAGTGCAGACCGACGAAGCAACGCCGGTGCCGTCGCTGGTCAACGTGTTCCGCGGCGCCGATTGGTTCGAGCGCGAGGCCTACGATCTCTACGGCGTGCTGTTCACCGGCCATCCGGACATGCGGCGCATTCTCACTGACTATGGTTTCGAGGGCCATCCGCTGCGCAAGGATTTCCCGCTCACCGGGTTCGTCGAGGTCCGCTATGACGACGAGCAGAAACGCGTGGTCTACGACAAAGTGCGGCTGGCGCAGGAATTCCGAACCTTCGATTTCCTCTCGCCCTGGGAAGGCGCCGATTACGTGCTGCCGGGCGACGAAAAAGCGAAGGAGGGCAAGCCGTCATGAAGCCGACGCTCAAGCCCGGACTGAAGCATTCATTCTCTTATGTGGTGCCGGAGAACAAGACGGTGCCGTTCACTTTTCCGGAATCGCCGATCATCGCCGGCATGCCGAAGGTGTTCGCGACCGGTTTCATGATCGTGCTGATGGAATGGACCTGCGCACAACTGCTGGAGCCGCATCTCGATGCCGGCGAGGGCAGTCTCGGCACGCATGTCGATGTATCGCATCTTGCGGCGACGCCGCCCGGTTTCAAAGTCACCGTCGAGGTTGAATGCGTCGAGGTCAGCGGCCGCAAGGCCGTGTTTAAGGTGAAGGCGCATGACGGCGTCGATTTGATCGGTGAGGGGCGCCACGAACGCGTTGTGGTAGCGTGGGATCGTTTCGGCGCCAAAGTCGTCGAGAAGGCCAAGGGCGCGGAGTTGGTGATCTGACATGGCCGAAACGAACCTGCGCAACTTCACGATCAATTTCGGGCCGCAGCATCCGGCGGCGCATGGCGTGCTGCGGCTGGTGCTGGAGCTCGATGGCGAAATCGTCGAGCGCGTCGACCCGCATATCGGTCTGCTGCATCGCGGCACCGAAAAGCTGATCGAATATAAAACTTATCTCCAGGCAGTGCCCTATTTCGACCGGCTCGATTACGTCGCGCCGATGAACCAGGAGCACGCGTTCTGCCTTGCGGTTGAGAAACTGCTCGACATCAAGGTGCCGCGGCGCGCGCAGTTGATCCGCGTGCTTTATGCCGAGATCGGGCGGCTGTTGTCCCATTTGCTCAACGTCACCACGCAGGCGATGGACGTCGGTGCGCTGACGCCACCGCTGTGGGGCTTTGAGGAACGCGAGAAGCTGATGGTGTTCTACGAGCGCGCGTCGGGCTCGCGCATGCATGCGGCATATTTTCGGCCCGGCGGCGTGCATCAGGATCTGCCGGGAGAGCTGATCGACGATATCGGCGCGTTCTGCGATCCATTCCTGAAAGTAGTCGAGGATCTCGATCGCTTGCTCACCGGCAACCGCATCTTCAAGCAGCGCAACGTCGATATCGCAGTGGTCAAACTTGAGGACGCCTGGAACTGGGGCTTCTCCGGCGTGATGGTGCGCGGCTCTGGCGCGACCTGGGACCTGCGCCGCGCGCAGCCCTATGAATGTTATTCCGAAATGGAATTCGATATTCCTATCGGCAAGAACGGCGATTGCTTCGACCGCTATCTAATCCGCATGGAAGAGATGCGGCAATCGGTGCGCATCATGAAGCAGTGCGTCGAAAAGTTAAAAAGCGCGGACGGGCAGGGCCCGGTCACGGTCGACGATCACAAGATCGTGCCGCCCAGGCGCGCCGAGATGAAGCGCTCGATGGAAGCGCTGATCCACCACTTCAAGCTTTACACCGAGGGCTATCACGTGCCGGCCGGAGAGGTATATGCCGCGGTCGAGGCGCCCAAGGGCGAGTTCGGCGTTTATCTGGTCGCCGACGGCGGCAACAAGCCATACAAGTGCAAGATCCGTGCGCCGGGTTTTGCGCATTTAAGCGCGATGGACTTCCTCTGCAAAGGCCACATGCTGGCCGACGTTTCGGCAATTCTCGGCTCGATCGACATCGTGTTCGGCGAGGTCGACCGATGAGCGTGCGTCGCCTTGCTCCGCCCGAAGTGCAACCGAATGATTTTTCCTTCAGCAAGAGCAATCTTGCCTGGGCCAAGGATCAGCTCACCAAATATCCGGAAGGTCGCCAGCAGTCGGCGATCATTCCGCTGTTGTGGCGCGCGCAGGAGCAATCCGGCGGCTGGTTGCCGGAGGCGGCAATCCGGCACGTTGCGGAATTCCTCGGCATGGCGCATATCCGCGCGCTCGAGGTCGCGACCTTCTACACGATGTTCAATCTGGAGCCGGTCGGAAAATTCCACGTCCAGTTCTGCGGCACCACGCCGTGCCGGCTGCGCGGCGCCGACGATCTGGAAAAAGTCTGCCGCACGCGCATCGGCGAGCCGGGCCATGTCACCAAGGACGGCAAGTTCTCCTGGGTCGAGGTCGAGTGCCTCGGTGCCTGCGTCAACGCGCCGATGGTGCAGATCAACGCCGATTATTACGAGGATCTCACCGCTGAAAGTTTCGGCAAGATTCTCGACCAATTCGCCGCCGGCAAAACGCCCAAGCCCGGTCCGCAGATCGACCGGCAATTGTCGGCGCCGATCGGCGGGCCGAAGACGCTTATCGACAAATCGATCTACGCCAAGTCTGCACGGGAATAAGAATGCTCGCCGACAAGGACCGCATCTTCAAGAATCTTTACGGCCAGCACGATTGGGGCCTCAAAGGTGCGCGTGCGCGCGGCGCCTGGGACGGCACCAAGGCGATTTTGGAACGCGGGCGTGACAAGATTATCGACGAGATGAAGGCGTCTGGCCTGCGCGGTCGTGGGGGCGCCGGATTTCCGACCGGATTGAAATGGTCGTTTATGCCCAAGAAGTCCGACGGGCGGCCGCATTATCTCGTGATCAATGCCGACGAATCCGAACCGGGCACTTGCAAGGACCGCGAGGTCATGCGGCACGATCCGCATCTGCTGATCGAGGGCTGCCTGATTGCGGGTTTGAGCATGGGCGCCAATACCGGCTACATCTATATCCGCGGCGAATTCATCCGGGAGCGCGAAACACTGCAGGCGGCGATTAACGAGGCCTACGAGGCCAAGCTGATCGGCAAGGGCAATGTGCACGGCTGGGATTTCGATCTCTATCTGCATCACGGCGCCGGCGCTTACATCTGCGGCGAGGAAACCGCGCTACTCGAAAGCCTCGAGGGCAAGAAGGGCCAGCCGAGGCTCAAGCCGCCGTTCCCAGCCAATGTCGGGCTCTACGGCTGCCCGACCACAGTTAACAATGTGGAATCTATCGCGGCGGCGCCCGACATCCTGCGCCGGGGCGCGGCCTGGTTTGCTGCCATCGGCCGGCCCAATAACACCGGCACCAAGCTGTTCTGTATCTCGGGCCACGTCATGAAGCCGTGCAACGTCGAAGAAGCCATGGGTCTTCCGCTGCGCGAACTGCTGGAAACCCATGCCGGCGGCGTGCGCGGCGGCTGGGATAATCTGCTGGCGGTTATTCCCGGCGGCTCGTCGATGCCGCTAGTGCCGGCGGGCGCTGACCAGGCCGACACGCTTTTGATGGATTTCGACGGCTGCCGCGACAAGAAATCCGCGCTCGGTACCGCCGCGGTGATCGTGATGGACAAGTCGACCGACATCGTGCGGGCGATGGCTCGCATTTCCTATTTCTACAAGCACGAGAGCTGCGGCCAATGCACGCCCTGCCGCGAAGGCATGGGCTGGATGTGGCGCGTGCTGACCCGCATGTGTGAAGGCCGCGCGCAGAAACGCGAGATCGACATGCTGATGCAGGTCACCCAGCAGATCGAAGGTCACACCATTTGCGCGTTCGGCGATGGCGCCGCCTGGCCGGTACAGGGTCTGCTACGGCATTTCCGTCCCGAGATCGAACGGCGCATCGACGAATATACGCGCAATGCCGACGCCCACGGTGCGGTGCGCGATCCGATGCCAGAGGCGGCGGAGTAGGGACCATGCAACGCCCGCCCAACCATCATCTCGCCCAACTCAATATCGGCCGATTGCGTTACGAAGCGGACGATCCACGCATGGCGGCCTTCATCAATAATCTTGCTTTGGTCAACGGTCTGGCCGAGCGCAGCGCCGGTTTCGTCTGGCGCTTCACCGACGAGAGCGGCAGCGCTATCGACACCCGCCCGTTTGAGGACGATCCGCGCATGGCGGTCAATTTATCTGTGTGGGAGAGCGTCGAAGCGCTCGAGCGCTTTGTCTACCAAACGATTCATAAGCGCTTCTATGGCCGGCGCGAGGAATGGTTCGAGAAAATGGCCAAGAGCTATTTCGTGCTGTGGTGGGTGCCGGCCGGGCATCGGCCGATCGTTCAGGAAGCGCTCGACCGGCTTGAACATCTTAAGGCCAATGGTCCGAGCGATCATGCTTTCGGCTGGGCGCAGGCGTCGACCTCGCAAATCTGGAAAACCGCGCGTTGTGCGCCGGATGAGCACGCCGCATGACCAAGCTTATTGTCGACGGCAAAGAGATCGACGTTCCGCCGGAGTACACGCTGCTCCAGGCCTGCGAAGCTGCGGGCGCGGAAATTCCACGCTTCTGCTTCCATGAGCGCCTCTCGATTGCCGGCAATTGTCGCATGTGCCTGATCGAGGTGGCGGGCAATCCGAAACCGCAGGCGTCCTGCGCCATGGGCGTCAAGGATTTGCCCTCGAAGAAGGACGGAACGCCGCACGCGCTCAATACCAAAACGCCGATGGTTAAGAAGGCGCGCGAAGGCGTGATGGAATTTCTGCTGATCAATCATCCGCTCGATTGCCCGATCTGCGACCAGGGCGGCGAATGCGATCTGCAGGACCAGGCCATGGCCTATGGCATGGATTCCAGCCGCTACAAGGAAAACAAGCGCGCGGTCGAGGACAAATATATCGGGCCACTGGTCAAGACCATCATGACGCGCTGCATCCAGTGCACGCGCTGCATCCGCTTTGCCAGCGAGATCGCAGGCGTGCCGGAGCTCGGCGCTATTGGTCGCGGCGAGGATATGGAAATCACGACCTATCTCCAGCAGGCGATGACCTCGGAATTGCAAAGCAACGTGGTCGATCTCTGTCCAGTCGGCGCGCTCACCTCCAAGCCTTATGCGTTTGCGGCGCGGCCCTGGGAACTCGACAAGACGCAATCGATCGACGTGATGGACGCGCTGGGTTCAGCGATCAGAATCGATTCACGCGGGCGCGAAGTGATGCGCATCCTGCCGCGCACCAACGACGCGGTGAACGAGGAATGGATTTCCGACAAGACCCGCCACATCGTCGACGGCTTGCGCACCCAGCGCCTCGATCAGCCTTTTATCCGCAGCAACGGCCGCCTGCGGCCGGCGTCATGGAAGGAAGCCTTCGCCACGATTGCGGCCAAAGTGAAGGGAACCAAGCCGGCGCGCATCGGCTCGCTGGCGGGCCAGCTTGCAGGCGTCGAGGAAATGTTCGCCTTGCAGGCGCTGATGGCCGCGCTCGGCAGTGCCAACGTCGATGCGCGCTATCCGGGCTCGCCGCTGCATCCCAAACACGGCCGCGCCAGCTATCTGTTCAACTCGACCATTGCCGGCATCGATCAAGCCGACGCGATCATGCTGATCGGCGTCAATCCGCGCCGGGAGGCGGCGGTGCTTAATGCCCGCATCCGCAAACGCTATCTCAGAGGCAACGTGCTGCTGGGCGTGGTCGGCGAGAAGGCCGACCTTACGTACCCTTACAATTATCTCGGCGCCAGCTCGGAAAGCCTGGCGCAATTCGTCGAGCACGCGCCTGCCGACAAAGAAAGGCCGATGTTCATCATCGGCCAGGGCGCGCTCAACCGTGCCGACGGCGCGGCCGTGCTGGCGATGGCGGCCAAGGCCGCTCGCTCGCTCGGCGTGATCAAGGACGGCTGGAACGGGTTCAACATTCTACACACGGAAGCTTCGCTCGCCGGCGCGCTCGATCTTGGTTTCGTGCCTGGCGTAGGCGGACTGGATACCGGCGGCATGTTGAAAGCCGGCGGTCTGGATGTGCTGTTCTTGCTGGGCGTCGACGAGGTCGAGGCCGAACCCGGCGCCTTCGTCATCTATATTGGTACCCATGGCGACCGCGGCGCGCATCGCGCCGACGTCATCCTGCCGGGCGCCGCCTATCCAGAAAAGTCGGCCATTTACGTGAATACCGAAGGCCGCGTGCAGATGGCCAATCGAGCCGCGTTCCCACCCGGCGATGCGCGCGAGGATTGGGCGATCCTGCGGGCGCTCTCGGCGGCGCTCGGCCACACGCTGCCCTATGATTCGTTGCCGCAATTGCGACAGGCGCTGTTTACGGCGCATCCGCATTTCATGCGGCTCGATCAGATCGCGGCCGGCAATGGTGCCGACATCGACAATTTGGCCAAGCTCGGCGGCAAGGCCGACAAGGCGCCGTTCGTGACCGCTATTCAGGAATTCTATCTCACCAATCCGATCGCGCGCGCCTCAGCCACCATGGCCGAATGTTCGGCGCTGGCGAATGCCGCGACTAAGACGGCGGCGGAATAGGGCAATGGCCGGATTTTTCGCCGCTTATATCTGGCCGTTGATCGTGATGGTGGCGCAATCCGTCATGCTGCTGGTGATTCTGTTGATCGTGACCGCTTATGTGCTGCTGGCCGACCGCAAGATATGGGCGGCGGTGCAGATGCGGCGCGGGCCGAATGTGGTTGGGCCATGGGGCTTGTTTCAGTCGTTCGCCGACTTGCTGAAATTCATCCTCAAGGAGCCGGTAATCCCGGCTGGCGCCAACAAAGGCGTGTTCCTGCTGGCGCCGCTGGTCACCTGCGTTCTAGCGCTCGCCGCCTGGGCGGTGGTGCCGGTCAATCTCGGCTGGGTGATCGCCGACATCAACGTGGGCGTCTTGTATATTTTCGCGATCTCGTCGCTGATGGTCTACGGCGTGATCATGGCGGGCTGGGCGTCGAATTCGAAATATGCCTTCCTGGCGGCGGTGCGATCGGCTGCTCAGATGGTGTCCTACGAAGTCTCGATCGGCTTTGTCTTCATCACCGTGCTCCTATGCGCAGGCTCGCTCAACCTCTCGGCCATCGTGGAGGCGCAGAACGGCCGCTACGGCCTGTTCAGCTGGTACTGGCTGCCGCTGTTTCCGATGTTCATCGTGTTCTTCGTCTCGGCGTTGGCCGAGACCAACCGGCCGCCGTTCGACCTGGTGGAAGCGGAATCCGAACTGGTCGCCGGCTTCATGGTGGAATATGGCTCCTCGCCCTACATGATGTTCATGCTTGGCGAATACGTGGCGATTGTCACCATGTGCGCCATGGGCACGATTCTGTTCCTCGGCGGCTGGCTGTCGCCGGTGCCGTACCCGCCGTTCACCTGGGTGCCGGGCGTGATCTGGTTCACGCTCAAGTCGCTGTTCATGTTTTTTATGTTCGCCATGGTCAAGGCGATCGTGCCGCGCTACCGCTACGACCAATTGATGAGGCTCGGCTGGAAAGTGTTCCTGCCGCTGTCGCTGGCCATGGTCGCGATCGTCGCCGCCGTTCTCCAGTTCGGCATGGTGCCTAAATGAGCGCATACGTGAGGATGCGATGAGGCTCGACCGTGCCGCCAAGGCCCTTTTCCTACTGGAATTCGTGTCCGGCATGTGGCTGGGCATGAAGTATTTCTTCAGGCCAAAGTCGACGCTCAATTATCCGTTCGAGAAGGGCCCGATCTCACCCCGTTTCCGCGGCGAGCACGCGCAGCGCCGCTATCCCAACGGGGAAGAGCGCTGCATCGCCTGCAAGCTGTGCGAGGCGATCTGCCCCGCGCAAGCGATCACCATCGAGGCCGGCCCGCGCCGCAACGACGGCACGCGCCGCACCACGCGCTACGACATCGACATGGTGAAGTGCATCTATTGCGGGCTGTGCCAAGAGGCATGCCCGGTCGATGCTATCGTCGAAGGGCCGAATTTCGAATTCGCCACCGAGACGCGCGAGGAACTGTACTACGACAAGGAGCGACTGCTCGCGAATGGCGACCGATGGGAGCGCGAGATCGCCAAAAATCTTTCGCTCGACGCGCCATACAGATGAATGTTTGTAGGTGAGACGATGATTGTCGCCGCGTTATTCTTTTATTTGTTCGCCGGCATCTGTGTGGCCAGCGCCGTCATGGTGATATCGGCGCGCAATCCGGTGCACTCGGTGCTCTATCTCATCTTGGCCTTCGTCAACGCGGCCGGGCTGTTCGTGATGATGGGCGCCGAATTCCTCGCCATGATCCTGATCGTGGTCTATGTCGGCGCGGTCGCCGTGCTGTTCTTGTTCGTGGTGATGATGCTCGATGTCGATTTCGCCGAGCTCAAGCAGGGCGCGCTGCAATATTTGCCGGCCGGCATGCTGATCGGCGGCATTTTCCTGGCTGAGCTGTTGCTGGTGGTCGGCACCTGGGTGATCGGGCCCGGCATTTCGCAAGCGATCACCGCGCCGATCCCGGCCAAGGTTCCAAATATCGAGGCCATCGGCCTCGTGCTCTATACCCGCTACGTCTACTACTTCGAAGCTGCCGGGTTGATCCTGCTGGTCGCCATGGTCGGCGCCATCGTGCTCACACTGCAGCATCGCGCGCGCGTGCGCCGGCAGGATATCGCGAGCCAGGTCGCGCGCACGCCGGCGATGTCGATTGAAATCCGCAATGTGCGGCCGGGACAGGGTCTGGGAGGCAACCCATGATCGTCGGACTTGGACATTATCTTTCGGTCGCCGCGATCCTGTTCACGCTCGGGATTTTCGGCATCTTCCTCAATCGCAAAAACGTGATCATCATTCTGATGTCGATCGAGCTGATCTTGCTCGCGGTCAACATCAATCTGGTCGCGTTCTCGACCCATCTCGGTGATATCGTCGGACAAATTTACGCGCTGATCGTGTTGACGGTCGCGGCCGCGGAAGCGGCCATTGGCTTGGCCATTCTCGTCGTGTTCTACCGCAACCGCGGCTCGATTGCGGTTGAAGACATTAATTTGATGAAGGGCTGACGTCGTAATGTATCAGGCCATCGTCTTCCTGCCCTTGCTCGGCGCGATTTTGGCCGGCCTGATCGCGCTGGCCGGCGCACGTGCGCGTTGGCCGGGCGAGGGGCCGCCGCCGGGTGACGAGGAGGGCGCGCATGCGGCCCCGCATGCCGCCCACGCTCATGCAGGCATTCATGATATGCACGCCCATGATGCGCACGACGCGCATGAGCCGGCGGCTGTCGGATCGCGCACCGCGGAGCTGATCACCACCACGCTGCTGTTGATCTCGATGATCCTGTCGTGGATCGCTTTCGTGCAGGTCGGCTTCGCCCATCACGACATGCGCGTGCCGGTGTTCACCTGGATGCTGTCGGGCGACCTGAAGGTGGACTGGTCGCTGCGCATCGACACGCTGACCGCGGTAATGCTGGTCGTGGTCAATACGGTGTCGGCCTTCGTGCATATGTATTCGATCGGCTACATGGCAGACGACCCGTATCGGCCGCGCTTCTTTGCCTATTTGTCGATGTTCACCTTCGCCATGCTGATGCTGGTGACGGCGGACAATCTGGTGCAGTTGTTTTTTGGCTGGGAAGGCGTGGGGCTCGCGAGCTATCTGCTGATCGGATTCTGGTTTCACAAGCCGGAAGCCAATGCGGCGGCAATCAAGGCCTTCGTCGTCAACCGCATCGGCGATTTCGGGTTCGCGCTCGGCATTTTCGCGATCTACATGCTGACCGGCTCGATCGAGTTCGACACCGTGTTCGCGCAGGCGCCATCGCTGGTCGGCAAAACCATTCCATTCTTCGGCTGGCATCCCGACGCGCTGACGATCACGTGTTTGTTGTTGTTCATGGGCGCGATGGGTAAATCCGCCCAGTTCTTGCTGCACACTTGGTTGCCGGACGCCATGGAAGGCCCGACGCCGGTCTCGGCCTTGATCCACGCCGCCACCATGGTGACGGCCGGTGTGTTCATGGTGGCGCGGCTATCGCCGCTGTTCGAACTGGCTCCGAATGCGCAGAGTTTTGTCATCTTCATCGGCGCCACCACAGCTATGTTCGCCGCCACGGTCGCCTTGGTCCAGAACGACATCAAACGCATCGTCGCCTATTCGACCTGTTCGCAGCTCGGCTACATGTTTGTCGCCATGGGCTGCGGCGCCTATTCGGTCGGCATGTTTCATCTGTTCACACATGCCTTCTTCAAGGCGCTGTTGTTCCTCGGTTGCGGCTCGGTGATCACCGCCATGCATCACGAGCAGGACATCAGGAACATGGGCGGGCTGAAGGAACGCATCCCGTACACCTACATCGTGATGATCATCGGCACGCTGGCGCTCACTGGTTTCCCGCTCACCGCTGGCTATTTCTCGAAGGATGCGATCATAGAAGCGGCGTTTGTGGCGAAGAGTCCGATGGCGCTTTATGGTTTCATCTGCACGGTCGCGGCCGCGCTGCTGACATCGTTCTATTCATGGCGGCTGATCTTCAGGACCTTCCACGGCGAGCCGCACGACCGCAAACACTGGAAGGACGCGCATGAGAGCCCGATGGTGATGCTGATCCCGCTCGGGTTCCTGGCGTTCGGCTCGATCATGGCGGGCCTGCCGTTCAAGGAGATCTTTGCCGGGCACGGCGTCGAGGGCTTCTTCCGCGAGGCGCTGACCTTTGCCAAAGGCAACACCGTTCTTGAAGACATGCACCATGTGCCGCTTGAGATCGGCATCTTGCCGACCGTGATGATGGCGGTTGGCTTCGTCATCGCCTGGCATTTCTATATCCGCCGGCCGGATATCCCGGTCGAACTCGCGCGCACGCACGACATGCTCTACAAATTCCTGCTCAACAAATGGTGCTTCGACGAGATCTATGACGTTATTTTTGTCAAGCCGACGAAGGCGCTCGGCCGCCTCCTGTGGAAGGGCGGCGACGGTTGGCTGATCGACGGCTTGGGGCCGGACGGCGTCTCGGCGCGCGTGCTCGACGTGACGCGCAACGTGGTGCGGCTGCAGACCGGCTACCTCTACCATTACGCCTTCGCCATGCTGATCGGCGCGGCCGCCTTCATCACCTGGTTCATGCTGGCGGTGAAATGACATGAACCTGAATTGGCCCATCCTCTCCGTCGTCACGTTCCTGCCGCTGCTCGGCGCGCTGTTCATCATGCTGGTGCGCGGCAATAACCGGCTGGCGCGCGGCACCGCGCGCTGGGTGGCGATGTGGACTACGCTGGTCACCTTTGCGATCTCGCTGGTGATGGTGTGGCGCTTCGATCCGAGCTCGCCGGAATTCCAGTTCGTCGAGAAGCATCCCTGGCTCGGCATCGCTTCCTATCACATGGGCGTCGACGGAATTTCACTGCCGTTCGTGATCCTCACCACCGCGCTGATGCCGATCTGCATATTGGCGAGCTGGACCTCAATCCAGAAGCGCGTGAAGGAATACATGATCGCGTTCCTGGTTTTGGAAACGCTGATGATCGGCACCTTCTCGGCGCTCGATCTGGTGCTGTTCTATCTGTTCTTTGAAGGCGGCCTCATTCCGATGTTCCTGATCATCGGTGTTTGGGGTGGCCCGCGCCGGGTCTATGCCAGCTTCAAATTCTTCCTCTACACGCTGCTCGGCTCGGTGCTGATGCTGCTTGCGATCATGGCGATGTATTGGGACGCCGGCACCACCGACATTCCGGCGCTGTTGCGGCACGGCTTTCCGCTCGGCTTGCAGAAATGGGCGTGGCTGGCTTTTTTCGCGTCCTTCGCCGTAAAGATGCCGATGTGGCCGGTCCATACCTGGCTGCCTGACGCACATGTCGAAGCCCCGACCGCGGGCTCGGTGATCCTGGCCGCCATCTTGCTGAAAATGGGTGGCTACGGCTTCCTGCGCTTCTCGCTGCCGATGTTCCCCTCGGCCAGCCACGATTTCGCGCCCTTGATCTTCACGCTATCCGTCGTCGCCATCATCTACACGTCGCTGGTGGCGCTGATGCAGGAGGATGTGAAGAAGCTGATCGCTTACTCCTCGGTCGCGCACATGGGCTTTGTCACCATGGGAATTTTCGCGGCGACCACGCAGGGCATTGCCGGCGGCATCTTCCAGATGATCTCGCACGGTATCGTCTCGGGCGCGCTGTTCCTCTGCGTCGGCGTCGTCTACGACCGCATGCACACGCGCGAGATCGCGTTCTACGGCGGCCTCGTGAACCGCATGCCGCTTTATGCCGCGGTGTTTATGGTGTTCACGCTCGCCAATATCGGGCTGCCGGGCACCTCCGGCTTTATCGGCGAATTTTTGTCGCTGATCGGCACCTTCAAGGTCAACAACGCGGTGGCGACGCTGGCCACGCTCGGCGTCATCTTGTCGGCCTGTTATGCGCTGTGGCTCTATCGCAAGATGGTTTTCGGCAACCTGAAGCCGGCGCTCGCCGGCATCAGGGACATCGGCTGGCGTGAGACGCTGATATTCACGCCGCTGGTCGTTCTGACGATTCTGCTCGGCATTGCGCCCAAGCCGGTGCTTGATATGTCTGCGGCCTCGGTGGCGCAGCTGCTCGATAACTACAAGCACGCGCTCGCCGCGGCCGACGCCGAGAAGGAAACCGTGGGTTCTGCGACGATCCAGATCGAGCGCGCGAAAATCATTCCGGTGAGCGCCGCGCAATGAACCAGGTGACGAACATTCATGACCTGATGCCGATCTTGCCGGAGATTATTCTGGCTTGCGGCGCTATGGTGGTGCTGATGGGCGGCGTGTTCGGTGGCGAGGCCAGCGCGCCATCCGTCAATGGCTGGTGTATCGGCGTGTTGATCCTGGTGGGCTACGCGATGATCGCCTGGGTGCCGGCCGGGCGTTTCGTTTTGTTCGGCGGTAGCTTTGTGGTCGACGATTACGCGCGTTACCTCAAGCTGCTGACACTGACCGGTTCGGCCGGGGCGCTGATGCTGTCGCTCGATTATCTCAACGCCGAAAAGCAGCAAAAATTCGAATACGGCGTGCTGGTGCTGCTCTCGACTCTGGGCATGCTGATGCTGATTTCGGCCGCCGACCTGATCGCGCTCTATCTCGGCCTCGAACTGATGAGCTTGCCACTTTATGTCATCGCTTCGTCGAACCGGGAGAATGTCCGCTCGACCGAAGCGGGTCTGAAATATTTTGTGCTCGGTGCGCTGTCGTCCGGCATGTTGCTGTACGGCGCATCATTGATTTACGGCTTCACCGGCACCATCATATTCACCGGAATCGCCAAGGCGGCCGGGCAGGGCCCCAATATCGGCCTGATCTTCGGTCTGGTGTTCTTGTTCGTCGGCTTCTGCTTCAAGATTTCGGCGGTGCCGTTCCACATGTGGACACCCGACGTTTATGAAGGCGCGCCGACGCCGGTCACGGCGTTCTTTGCCGCCGCGCCCAAGGTCGCCGGCATCGCCATCTTCGTGCGTGCGACCGTGGTCGCGTTTCCCGGTATCACGCACGAATGGCAGCAGATCGTGGTGTTCGTCTCGATTGCCTCGATGGCGCTCGGTGCTTTTGCGGCCATCGGCCAGCGCAACATCAAACGGCTGATGGCATACTCCTCGATTGGCCACATGGGCTTTGCGCTGGTCGGTCTCGCCGCTGGCACATCTGAGGGCGTGCAGGGCGTGCTCATCTACATGTCGATTTATGTGGCGATGGTGCTCGGGACTTTCGCCTGCATCCTGGCCATGCGGCGCGACGGCACCTATGTCGAGACCATTGCCGATCTCGCCGGCCTGTCGCGCACCCATCCCGCTACGGCATTTTTTCTGGCGATGTTGTTGTTCTCGCTCGCCGGTATTCCGCCGCTCGCTGGATTTTTTGCGAAATATTTTGTATTCCTCGCGGCGATCAAGGCCGGGCTTTATGTGCTGGCTGTGATCGGCGTTCTGACCAGCGTGGTGGGCGCTTTCTACTATTTGAGCATCGTGAAGATCATGTATTTCGACGAACCGGCACAAAAATTCCAGAACATGCCGGGATTGCTGCGGATCGTTCTCGGCGTGTCCGGCCTGGTCAATATCCTCTTCTTTGTCTATCCCGCTCCGCTGCTCGGCGCCGCGACCGCGGCGGCGAAGTCTTTATTTTAGATGCAGCTCGATCCCACCGCCCGGGCGGCAGGCGTCCGGCACATCGCATTGGAATCCGCAAGCTCCACCAACGCAGAGGCGCTTGAACGGGCGCGCTGGCGCGAGCTCGGACCGCTGTGGATTACCGCGCTGAGCCAGACCGCCGGCCGCGGCCGGCGCGGCAGTGCCTGGATCTCGCCGAAGGGCAATCTCTACGCCTCGTTGTTGCTGAGCGAGCCGTTTCCCAAGTCCTTGGCGCCGCAACTGTCGTTTGTGGCCGCGCTGGCATTGCACGATGCGCTGTGCAACTGCGCGCCGCGGTTGGGGCCGTTGTTCAAGTTGAAATGGCCTAACGATCTGCTGCTCGGGCCCGATAAGCTCGCCGGTATTCTGATCGAGGGTCAGAGCGACGGCGTTTTCAACGTCGTCATCGGTTTCGGCGTCAATTGCGTCAGCCACCCGCTCGATACGTTTTTTCCGGCGACCGATTTGCTGCTGGCCGGCGCGGTGGTCGCGCCTGAGGCTTTGTTTACCGCGCTGTCGGCGGCGATGCTGCGCCGGCTGGCGCAATGGCAGAGCGGCGCCGACTTTGCCTCGATCCGCGCCGACTGGTTGGCGCGTGCCGCCGGTCTCGGCGAGGATATCAGCGTGCGGTTGCCGGAGCGCGAGCTGCGTGGCCGCTTTGAAGGGCTCGATGAAGCGGGACGGATGTTGGTGCAGCAGCCCGATGGCCTTGCGACCGTCACTGCCGGCGAAGTATTCGGGTTGGGCGGGGCCTGATTATGGCGCAAGGGCAACAGGAACTGGTGTTTGCGCCGCTCGGCGGTGTCGGCGAAATCGGCATGAACCTGTCGATCTACGGGCTGGGCGATGGGCGGACGCGCAGTTGGCTCGCGGTCGATCTTGGCGTGTCGTTTGCCACCGAAGAGCAATTGCCCGGTATCGATCTGATCCTGCCCGACATCAGCTATCTGGTGCAGGAGCGCAAAAATATCGTCGGCCTGGTGCTTACCCACGCCCACGAGGATCATTTCGGTGCGCTTCTCAACCTGTGGCCGCGGCTGAAGATCCCGGTCTATGCCACACCGTTCACCGCTGCACTGCTCGCGGCCAAGCGCAACGGCGAACCGGGCGCGCCGGAGATTCCCGTCACGATCGTGCCGCTCGGCGGCCGCTTCAAGGTGGGGGCGTTCGACATCGAGCTGGTGTCGATGGCGCATTCGATCCCGGAATCGAACGCGCTGATCATCCGCACGCCCTGCGGAACCGTGCTGCATACTGGAGACTGGAAAATCGATCCGACGCCGATCCTGGGTGATGTGACCGACGAGAAAAAGCTGCGCGCGCTTGGTGATGAAGGCTGCCTCGCCCTGATGGGGGACTCCACCAACGCGGTGCGCGACGGCCGCTCGCCGTCGGAAGCCGATGTCGGCAACACCATCACCGATCTGATCAGACAAGCGCGCGGCCGCGTTGCGGTGACGACCTTCGCGTCCAACGTGGCGCGCTTACGCACCGTGGCCGTCGCCGCCCGCGCCGCCGAGCGCGAGGTCGTGGTTGTGGGCCGCGCCATGGAACGCATCGTGCAAATCGCGCGCGAGACCGGTTATCTCGATGGCGTGCAGGAATTTCGCCCGGTCGACGCCTATGGCTATCTGCCGCCGGGCAAAGTCGTGGCGCTGTGTACCGGCAGTCAGGGCGAGGCGCGCGCGGCGCTCGCTCGCATCGCCGAGGATCAGCATCCGGAAGTCACGCTGTCGCGCGGCGACACAGTGATTTTTTCCGCCCGTACCATTCCCGGCAACGAAAAGGCGGTCGGCCGCATCATCAATGGATTGATCGATCAGGGTATCACGGTGATCACCGACCGCACGCATCTGGTGCACGTCTCGGGTCATCCGCGCCGCGCCGAGCTTGAGGACTTGATCTCCTGGGTGCGCCCCAAAATTCTTATTCCGGTGCACGGCGAGGCCCTGCATTTGTCAGAGCACGCGGCGCTGGCGCGCCGCTGTGGCGTCAAGGAGGTCGTCCAATGCCGCAACGGCGATCTGGTGCGGATCGCGGAGGGCCGCGCCGGCATCATCGACGAGGTGCCGTCCGGAAGGCTCTACAAGGATGGCTCGATTTTGGTCGAAGCCGACGCCCGCACGGTGGCCGATCGCCGGCGCCTGAGTTTTGCCGGCAGCGTCTCGGTCGCGCTTGCGATCACCGACAAGGGCCAGCTCGCGGCCGATCCGGAGCTCGATATGATCGGCATTCCGGAGCGCGACCGCGATGGCGGCTCGATGCAGGAGGCGGTGGAGGACGCCATTCTGGCGACATTCGAATCTTTGCCGCGCAAGCGCCGTGGCGATCCCGACGCGGTGGCGGAATCGATCCGTCGCGCGGTACGCGCTGCGGTCAATGAGCGTTGGGGCAAAAAGCCCATGTGCCACGTCCACGTCTTAACGGTATGATGAGTGCGTAGCAGAGGACAGCAATGATCGGCCGTCTTAATCACGTCGCCATCGCGGTGCGCGATATCGCCCGGGCTTCCGCGGTGTACCGCGATACCTTGGGCGCCGATGTCTCCGCCACGGTCGCGCAGCCCGATCACGGCGTCTCCACCGTTTTCATCACCTTGCCTAACACCAAGATCGAACTGCTGGAGCCACTCGGCGAAAACTCACCGATCGGAAAATTCCTGGAGAAGAACCCGGATGGCGGCATTCATCACGTCTGTTATGAAGTGCCCGACATCCGCGCGGCGCGCGACACCTTGAAGGCGCAAGGCGCGCGCGTGCTGGGCGACGGAGAGCCGAAGATCGGCGCGCATGGCAAGCCGGTGCTGTTTCTGCATCCCAAAGATTTCTGCGGTACCTTGGTCGAACTTGAGCAGGCTTGAACCGCGATGGAGAAGACCACCGCCATCGCGATCTATTTCATCATCTGGTGGGTGGTACTGTTCGCGGTGCTGCCTTGGGGCGTGCACAGCCAGCAAGAAACGGGCGAGGTCGCGCCCGGCACCGATCCGGGCGCGCCGGCGGCGCCCAAGGTCTGGAAGAAGCTGGTCTGGACCACCGTGATCGCCGGCGTGGTGTTTGGGATTCTCACCGCGATCTACCAACTCGGCTTGATCCCGGTCGATTTCCTAATGCGGATTTCGGGGCCAAGGCGGTGACGTCAAAAAAGAGCAGGGCGCGGTGCCCTGCTCGTCGCATTTTGAAGTCCTCGTCCTCGCTTTTATTGCTTTAAGCGCGAGGCGGCAGCGGCGTTTCCGCGCCAAGGACTTGGCTCCTCCCAAGACTTGGACCGTAGCTTGGGGTCAGGCTTACAGCGCCGAACTCTCCAATCTCACGGAGATAGAACGCTAACCCATCATCGACGCGCTGTCACCACGATTCCGTCAACGTTCGATCTCAATGGGGGCATCGAGCACGATGGGCGGTCCGGCTTGCGGCGCGATGGTGAGCCGCACGGTCCAGATTCCAGCCTGAGCCAAATCCACCGCGTTCACCTGCCAGGTTCCATCGGGCAAATGGGCCGCGTTACGCGTTATCTTGCCGCCTGCGCCCGGCGCCTCAAGGGTCAACTGAACGGTTTTAGCTGGAAATTCGGAGAAGTCGTCCCTCAGCACGCGAATGGCGGCGTTGGCCGGTCCGGTCTGGCCCGGCTCAATGGTGATTTCGACCATGGCCTCGCTGGTATGGATATGCGCGAAGGCGGCGTCGGACGGGACCGGCGTGCTGATACTGTGGGCATGGCCGCTGGGCGACAAAGTTCCAAGCGCGCCGACAAACAGCAGAGCGCATAGCCCAAGCCCGAATTCGGCCAGGCTGTTGCGTCGGAGGGCCTTGAGCGCGCCAGCCGCGGGCAATTGCGGTGTGAGATGGAGCCGGTTGGCGGCGGCGATGCCAACCATGGCGACGAACAATCCAATCTTGAGCAGCACCAGCCGGCCGTAGTCGGTCGTCACCAGATCGCGCGGGCCACCCAATAGGTTCCAGCTGTTGATGACGCCGCTCGCCAGCAGTGCGCTGACGCTGATCATTCCAAGCAGCGAAAATCGCCGGGTGGCGGTGACCGCATAGCCGTCCCAATCCGGATTGTCGGCATGGCGGACATGACCGAGCAACATGGCCAGCGCCGGCAAGGCGCCGACCCAGGCCCCGGCCGCCAGCAGATGCACGATGTCGGATGCCAGATGAATCTGGCCGGCGGTGCCGGGCGTAGCACCCGCATGACCGATCAACGCGATCAGGCCGAGCAGGCACGCCGCCGCGGCCAATTGCAGCAGGCGCGCGGCCGGCCACAGCATCAGTGCGCCGAGCAGGATCGCGAGCCCCAGCCGTGCGATCCAAATCAGGCCGAAGCGGGTTTCGATGAGCACCGACCAGACGCCGCCATGCAGGCACACCTCGATGATCGGCGCGCCGTAGATATCGGCGGCGAGCCATACCAGCCAAGCAAGCCCGGACAGGATAGCGACCGCGAGCGCGATCCAGACCAGCAGCGTCAGTTGCCGGCGCAACGCCGGCAGATCGACGACCAATGCCATGAACGCGACCGTGCCGGCAGCCAGCACGGTTGCGGCCATGTGAATGCTGCGCGCCAGGATGAGCGGGTCGATCAAACTAAAATGCTCTCGGCTTAAGGCCCGACACGGAAGCTGAAGTCGCCTTGGGTGCGGTGGGTGTCCACCGATAGAACACGCCAGCTGACCTTGTAAGTCCCCGGGCCGAGCGCCTTGAGCGTGACGCGCAGCTCGTTAGCCGCGCCAAGGCGCGCCTTGCCGCTGGACACGATGGCGCCGCTTTCGTTGCGAACCTCGATCTGACTGAAGGCCGGCTCCAGATTTTCGGTGAACCACAACACTACTTCATGTGGCGCGGCAGGCAACGAACTTCCAACCTTAGGGCTGGCGTGGTCGAGCATGGCGTGCGCCAGCGCCGATACCGGAAACAGCACTGTTGAGACGACAGCGAGGATTTTTAAGGTGCGGTTCATGGCTTGCTGCCGAGCATCGGCCTCCCTGATGCAAAGTTGGTGCCGATAAGCGGCTGTCCGATGGAGTGGGGGAAGATGTCGTCGAAGAACAGATGCACCTGTCCGATGACGCCGACGCTCGTGCCGCTGTCCCGGTTGACCGGAATCATCGCTTCGAGCGCGAGTTGATAGGTGTCGCCAACGTAGATCAGTCCGGGATTGACGGTGCCCGTCGTTACGGTGCCAGAACTTGCGAAGTTGGAGACCGGCGTCTGCAACGCTACCTCCACCAGCGGGATCAGCCGGTTTACGAAATCGGGCATGCCGAGATCGACCACCGAGGCTTTCAGGTAGGGCAGGCTGTATTGCAGCGAGGCACCCCACGTCAGGACGCGCGGATTGAATTCGGTGTCGACATCGCCGCTGGTGGGATCGACGGTGACCGTCGCATTCGAACTCGGGATCGCATAGCCGACTTGGCCGGTGACCGCGAAGGGCCGCGCCCAACCCATGCTCGCGGGCAGATCGCCAAAGCCTTTGCCGAAATAAAACGTCGGCGTGTAGGTGGTGAAGCGGTCGGCGCCGACATCCTGCGCTCCGCTACCGCCCCATTCGATATCGACACCAACCGACGCGACAAATTCATGCTCGGCGTTTTTGAACACGCGATACTTGAACGACGTTTCGATATTTTGAAATCCGCTGGCGCCGACGCCCGAGGGGCCGCCAGACGCGTATATATGCGTCCAGGTCGGCGAGAACGACACGGCGAAATCCTCAGTGATCCGTTTGGAGTATTCGCCGGATATGTCGAGTTGTTTCACCGGCGGGATATCGCCTGTTTTGGCGAAGGCGATGGTCGGCAGCGATAATTCGTCGGCGACACCGGGGTCGTCGATCGCGAGTGTTGCCGGAAACATGCGGTTGCCGACGATCTCGTGGGCGTTTGCAGCCGTTATGAGAGCGAATGCAAGCGGGCCGGCGCGTAGCGTCGCGCGCAACAATTGAGGGGACATGGGTCACTCCGTTTCGTTCAGACATGAAAGGCTCCAATGTCAGACGAAAAGCGGGGGCCCTCGCGCGAGGTTGGGGCGAAAGGCGACGCCGGTGCTGAATGCAGCCGAGGCCGGACCCAACACCTGCAGCAGGCGCGCCGGCAACAGAGTACCGAACACGACAAGATTGGGCGCCGGCAGTGACGCCGCGGCGCTGCACAGATTGCAGTGTTCGCAGGCATGGCCCGGCACCAGGCTGGACGGCTGGTGGCCGGCCGGCGAGCCCACACCGGCATCGTGCAGACAGATGACGGAGAAGGGGTCGACGCTGTTCTGGGCGGCAAAGAAAGCCGGGGCGATGCCAGTCAGCAGCGTGTGCATGGCGACCGCGTAGATCGCCACCCAGCTCAGCATCTGCCTGCCCAAACGCATCTGACAAAAATGCCCCTAAGAGCCACCGCGGCGGTCTATCACTACTATAGACGCACGAAGCGGCGAATAATTCCCGAAATAGCGTCCCGGGCCTTGTTTTTTTGCGACTTATCCGCTTTCACTCAAGCCCATCAACAGCGAATCTTCAGCGATTCCATGCGCCTGTCCCGCTATTTCCTGCCGACGTTGCGTGAGCCGCCGCGCGAGGCCGAGATTGTCTCGCACCGGCTGATGCTGCGTGCCGGCATGATACGGCAGGAGGCAGCCGGCATCTATGCATTTCTGCCGCTCGGATTGCGGGTGTTGCAGAAGATCTGCCAGATCATTCGTGAAGAGCAGAACCGCTCCGGCGCCATCGAATTGTTGATGCCGACGATTCAATCGGCCGATCTGTGGCGCGAAAGCGGGCGCTACGAGGCCTACGGCAAGGAAATGTTGCGCATCAAGGACCGTCACGAGCGCGACATGCTGTACGGGCCGACCAACGAGGAGATGATCACCGAAATCTTCCGCGCGTCGGTGCGTTCATACAAGGATTTGCCTCTCAATCTCTATCACATCCAATGGAAGTTCCGCGACGAGGTGCGTCCGCGCTTTGGTTTGATGCGCGGCCGCGAATTTCTGATGAAGGATGCTTATTCGTTCGACGTCGATCAAGCCGGCGCGCAACATTCCTACAACAAGATGTTCGTGGCCTACCTGCGCACCTTCCAACGCATGGGATTGAAGTCGATTCCGATGCGCGCCGAGTCGGGGCCGATCGGCGGCAACCTTAGCCACGAGTTCATCATCCTCGCGCAGACTGGCGAATCCGAAGTGTTTTGCCACAAGGACTATCTCGATCTGCCGGTGCCGGGTGCCGAAGTGAATTTCGACAACGTCAAAGGCTTGCAAGGCATCGTCGACAAATGGACGGCGCAATATGCCGCCACCTCGGATATGCATGACGCCGCGACGTTCGGAGAGATTCCGTCCGATGCCCAAGTCTCGGCGCGTGGCATCGAGGTTGGGCATATTTTCTATTTTGGTACTAAATATTCCGAGCCGATGAAGGCCGTCGTGTCCACCGGCGAGGGCGGCGACAAGCCGGTGCACATGGGCTCCTACGGCATCGGGCCGAGCCGGCTGGTTGCCGCCATCATCGAGGCGTCGCACGACGAGGCTGGCATTATCTGGCCGGAGCCGGTGGCGCCGTTCAAGGTGTCGATCCTCAATCTCAAGCAGGGCGATGCCGCCACCGATGCGGCCTGCGAGCAGCTTTACAAGGATCTGACCGCCAAGGGCGTCGAGGTGCTCTATAACGATCTCGATGAACGGGCCGGTGCTAAATTCGCCAACGCCGATCTGATCGGGCTGCCTTGGCAGGTTATGGTCGGCCCGCGTGGGCTGGCCGAAGGCAAGGTTGAAGTGAAAAAGCGCGCCGATGGCGCCAAGGAATTGATGACGCCCGCGGCCGCGCTCGATTTGTTGTCGCGGTGACGGGTTGTGCCCAATATACCTGTGCGCTTCCAAGACCTTTGGCCGCGATAAAGGGCTTGAATCCGCCAGAATCGTGTGAAAATCCCGTGACGGGAACCAATAATCAATGACCGAGCCCAACGGGACGCGGCCCTTCTCGCCGTTCGAATGGATGCTGTCGCTGCGCTATCTGCGGGCGCGACGCAAAGAAGGATTCATTTCCGTCATCGCGGGCTTTTCTTTTCTCGGCATCATGCTCGGGGTTGCCACTCTCATCATCGTGATGGCGGTGATGAACGGCTTCCGCCACGAATTGCTTGAGAAGATTCTCGGACTCAACGGTCATCTGCTGATCCAGCCGCTGGAAAAGCCGCTGACCGATTGGGAGGAGGTGTCCGCGCGCATTGCCGGCGTTCCGGGCATTAAGCTCGCGGCGCCGATCGTCGAAGGCCAGGCGCTGGCGTCCTCGCCGTTCAATGCCGGCGGCGTTCTCATTCGCGGCATTCGCCTAAAGGATCTCGAAGGCCTGCCGTCGGTCGTCAACAATATCAAACAGGGCACGCTGGCCGGTTTTGACGAAGGGCAGGGCGTGGCGATCGGGCGCCGGCTCGCCGATCAGCTCTCGCTGCGCTCGGGCGACAACATCACGCTGGTGGCGCCGCGTGGCGCAGTCACGCCGATGGGCACCACGCCGCGCATCAAGGTCTACAAGATCACCGCGGTGTTCGAGATCGGCATGTCGGAGTACGACAGCGCCATGGTGTTTATGCCGCTGAAGGAAGCGCAGGCCTATTTCAACCGCGCCGGCGATGTCACCGCTATCGAGGTCTATACCGATAATCCCGATCGCGTCGATCGCTACCGCAAGGCGGTGACCGAGGCCGCGCAACGGCCGATCTTCATGATCGATTGGCGCCAGCGCAACGCGACATTCTTCAACGCGCTGCAAGTCGAACGCAACGTGATGTTCCTGATTCTGACGCTGATCGTCTTGGTGGCCGCGCTCAATATCGTGTCCGGCCTGATCATGCTGGTCAAAGACAAAGGCCAGGACATCGCGATCCTGCGAACCATGGGCGCCACGCAAGGCTCGATCATGCGCGTATTCCTGATCACCGGCGCGTCGATCGGCGTGATCGGCACGCTGGTCGGCTTCCTGCTCGGCATCGTGGTCTGTCTCAACATCGAGAGCATCCGCCAGTTCCTGTCATGGCTCACCAGCACCGAACTGTTCTCGCCCGAGCTTTATTTCCTCTCGCATCTGCCTGCCGACATGGACACCGGAGAAACCACCGCGGTGGTGGTGATGGCGCTCACGCTTTCGCTGCTCGCCACGCTCTATCCCTCCTGGCGCGCGGCGCGCCTCGATCCGGTGGAGGCGCTGCGTTATGAGTGACACCGCTGTTGCCGGGGCCGACGCGGCAGAAAAGACCGAGGACATCCCGGTCCTGTTGCTGCACGGGGTCGAACGCCACTACCGGCAGGGCGACGCCACGCTCGACATTCTTAACGGCGCCGAACTCGCGGTCTGGCCCGGGCAATCGGTTGCGCTGGTGGCGCCCTCGGGCGCCGGCAAATCGACGCTGCTGCACATTGCCGGACTGCTCGAACATCCCGACCAGGGCGACGTCTATATCGACGGCCGCGCCACCGCGATCCTACCCGACCACGAGCGCACGCGCATCCGTCGCAATGAGATCGGCTTCGTCTACCAGTCGCATCATCTGCTGCCGGAATTCACCGCGCTGGAAAACGTCCTGCTGCCGCAGATGATCCGCGGCCTGACACGCGATGAGGCGAAGAAGCGCGCGATCGAGCTGCTGACTTATTTGGGCCTGGCCGACCGGTTGACCCACCGGCCGGCGGAACTTTCCGGCGGCGAACAGCAACGCGTCGCCATCGCGCGCGCGGTTGCCAATGCCCCGCGTATTTTGCTGGCGGACGAGCCGACCGGAAACCTCGATCTTCACACAGCCGATCATGTGTTCGCAGCTTTGACGCAGTTGGTGCGGGCTTCGGGGCTCGCCGTCATCATCGCCACCCACAACTTGGACCTCGCCGCGCGCATGGACCGGCGGGTGACGCTCAAGGATGGCGTGGTCGTCGAGACGGTTTGAGGCGAGCGCCGCGAATTAGACGGCGGCGACCCCGAAGCTGAGGCCGCCAAGGAGAGCAAGAAAGATGATTATTCCTATGCCTTCAGCGAGCGTGAGCTTGTCGTTGGCTCTCTGAGCCTTGCGGGCCTTCGCATGCATCGTCGGTCCCTCCGTCCAGTACCAGAACGCGGCGACGAGGCGCCTGTTCCTTATCTCAGTTCAGGAGGTCGTTAAATCGGTTAACTCTCTGATTTCATAGGTTGATTCAAATATTGGGTGGTGGGTCAGGTCAATTAAGGCAGCCCTAGCGTGCTTGTCCATTTAAGCCCATAACTGCTTTGTGGCAGCCATCATCCGCATATCTCTTTCTGGTATTGTCGCTTTGGCGATTATTGTTGCCTCGATTTACTTCAGTTATTTTCACTGACCATGCCTGACCACCGCAAACGCCCTAGGGACCCCAACCAGCTAGGCAAGCTGATTATCGACATAGCTACGGGGCAGGTGGAGGATAGGCCACCGACACCAGAGGAGCAGGGTAAGGACCCCGCTGCTGTAAAGCGTGGCCGGTTAGGTGGCTTAAAGGGTGGTAAGGCGCGGGCAGCTAAAATGACGCCATTGGCGCGCAAAAAATCTGCCAAGAAGGCTATTCTGGCTCGCTGGTCCCGGCCTCGTCCAGTTTCTTCTTAAAACTACGCCCGGGGAACCATTCTTTTAGGCCCCATGTACCGCGACCGACCTTCACAATATCTCCAACATCTACAGATCGACGAGTAAGCACAGCACCAACTGTGTTCACAGGGTCCTTAGACCCAAGCATGAGACCGCCAGCTTTAAATGCCGCTACGATCTCTGGATTTTTTAGTGGACGCCGCTTGGCTGCTAGAAGCTTTTTAGTTGCCTCTTGGATGGAAAGGCCAAGGAAGGCCCCAGGGCTATCGACGGCGATATTTGGGCCTTCGCCACCACCAGCAATAGACGGCAAAACACCGCCGCCACGGACGGCCTCAATAGCCGCAATGGCCTGATCTATTTGGTCGCGCTTGGCTTTTAAGTCAGCCAGCACAGTATCGTATGGGTCGAAAGTTGTTGATTCAGCAGGCATTTCTTGCTCCCGCGTGGGAAATATGCTATGTGGGAGCCGTTCTGGACTGGCCGTTCGGACCACCCAGAACGGCGGCCTTCGTACCCTTGGATATCAGGGGCCGTAAGACCCCCTCTTAGAGTCTGGCCGTCATCGTCCGAACCTCCTCTTGCCTACACCGCTTGAGGGACAAAGCCCCGGGACCCAATCCCGGGGCTTCTTCTTTACCATATTCCCGACAGAAAGCAAGCGCACCGCTGTACTATCTACAGCGAACCACACAATCCACACATGGCGCTTGACTGTGAAAAACCTCTCACGTATAAGGGTCAGCATGAGCAAGCTGACCAAAACCGAACGTGCGCAGATCATCCACCTTCTTTGCGAGGGTATGAGCATCCGCGCCATTACGCGGATGACTGGCGCGAGCAAAAATACGGTCGCTAAGTTGCTGGTCGCGGTCGGCCACGCCGTTACCGCCTATCAGGACAAGGCACTTCGTAATCTGAAATCCCAGCGGGTTCAGATCGACGAAATCTGGTCCTTCATTTATTGCAAAAATGACAACGTGAAACGGGCCAAATCAGCTCCAGCGGAAGCAGGGGACGTTTGGACGTGGACCGCAATCGACGCGGACAGTAAGTTGCTTGTGTCATGGTATCTCGGCGGTCGTGGGATCGACGCCGCAATGCATTTTCTAACTGACCTACGTTCCCGTCTCGCAAATCGTATTCAGCTAACGAGCGACGGCCACAAGGCTTACCTACAAGCGGTCGATAGCGTATTTGGCGATGACGTTGATTACGCGCAGCTCGTGAAGATTTACGGGAAAGAGCAGGGTGGCGAGAAACGATATAGCCCTGCCGTTTGTCTCGGCGCACAAAAGCGGAAGATTGCCGGCAATCCCGACTCTAAACACGTCAGCACGTCATTCGCCGAGCGCGCAAACCTAACGATGCGGATGCACATGCGCCGCTTCACTCGATTGACCAATGCGTTTTCAAAGAAGGTTGAAAACCACGCCGCAACAATCGCGCTGCACTCGATGTTCTATAATTTTGTTCGTATCCATCAGACCTTGAAGGTTACGCCAGCAATGGCTGCTGGCGTGACTGATAAACTCTGGGAAATTAGCGACATCGTGCAATTGCTAGAGGACTTTGAAAATCAGCGCAAAGCAGAGCCATCATTCGCAATTGAACGTGAACGGATCGGAGAGGGCTATTTCGTTCGGGCCACGCTGGCCAACGGTGTAACCGATACAGTTTATGGCTTCGCAACGGAAGCGGATGCAGCCAAGTGGATTAGGAATGAAGCGGTGGTTTGGCTTTATGAGCGTCGAAAAATGCGTCTTGTCGTTTAATGACGATATATAGATTCAGTCGTTATTCCAATAATGACGAATACCCGTTTGAATCGACGCATCGGCAACATACAATACTCTAAGAGATATCGGCTTTGAAAATGTTTCTTTCCCATGCGCTCCATATTTAATAGTTGCCCGCAAGGTCCCTGTAGTAGGCAGATTGACCGGATGGTGAAATGTGACAATTCCAGAACTAAATTGCGATGGTTGTCCAGCATCAATGACTGCACCACGGTTTGCAAAGTTATTATTGCTAACAGTATTTTGAATCCGAAAATCGATATCGTCAATAATATAGCTGATTGGAAAAGTTGCCGTATTTTGTAACCTTATGACCGCCTGAAAATCGTTGGCTGCGGTTGGGTTGCTGTGTGGCGTGGTGTGCGGAATCGGATTGCAATTGAAATTAAAATCCACCACGACAAATTTATTTTTAGGAGAAATTGCTCGATAAGCCATGATGGTTGCCAGCCAAGCAATTGAAAACGTCGCGTAGATTGCCGCGAACGCTAAAACGTACCTGTCTAGTAATTCCCATCGGAACCCGCCTGCAATCGTGGAGATCACGACTGGCACCAGCGAAACGATTGCCAGCCAGAGCAGAGATTTACCGGCCCATATTGAATAGAGGGCCTCTGCCGCCCGATAGAGGCCAAAAAACTGGATAATCTGCTGTAGCGGCTTAGGCATGTGCCAGTCTCCCATTGCCCTCGATACACGCCAAGAGGGTAATAAGGGACAAGCCACAGGATCGATTGGAGGGGCGGCAAAAGGCCATTATTCATTGGGCTTTTGCCTTATTTGGACCTGACCCAGTACCAAATATTGGGTGGTGGGTCAGGTCAATTAAGGCAGCCCTAGCGTGTTTGTCCATTTAAGCCCATAAATGCTTTGTGGCAGCCATCATCCGCATATCTCTTTCTGGTATTGTCGCTTTGGCGATTATTGTTGCCTCGATTTACTTCAGTTATTTTCACTGACCATGCCTGACCACCGCAAACGCCCTAGGGACGCCAACCAGCTAGGCAAGCTGATAATCGACATCGCAACGGGGCAGGTGGAGGACAGGCCACCCACGCCAGAAGAGCAGGGGAAGGACCCGGCTGCTGTGGCTATGGGTAAGAAAGGTGGAAGAGCGCGGGCAAATAAAATGAGCAAAGAACGCCTTTCCGAGATTGCGTCAAAAGCAGCAAAATCTCGGTGGACTAAGTAATAGCGGCCTTAATTACATTTTTGGTCAAAATTTCTTGCTCTGGGCCATCGTTCACCGAGGCAAAAATCCTAAATGTTGTTTCTTTATCGAAGTTCGCGATTCCTTTTGGAATCACGACTGTCACGACTCCGTCCTTTTTTAGCGTTGGACTTGTCTTTGCTTTCATCATTTCAGTTTTGTCACCAACAAATCGTACAACAATAGAAAGCTCGTCAGCATCGTCTTTGTCCGGCTGATATTGGAGAAAAACAGCAACCCAAATTGGGGCCGGAAAGGACGTGACCACTACGTCTCCACCCAGCACTCCCATCAAAGATTTTTTATTGCCAGCCTCGTCGCGAACATCTTCGCACAAGATGGCGTTGAAAAACTTATTTACTGACTGTGCCACTGTTATTGCGGGTGTGCTTCGACTACGGGGCTGGACGATCCAATAGGTGTAACGGTCTCAAACGATTTTTGCGGTCGAGGCTGCTGCTTACTTTCCAATCTCGGTTTTAAAACACGTTCAATTAGCGGATGCATATCATTCGCCGCAGCTCGTTCACTGAATCGAACAATCCTGTAGTCCATTTCGGCTCCAAGACTCAGCAAAAAACTACTAATCGTATCCGCTGTAACGTTGCTTGGCGTTGAAAGCAGGCGAGTAATTGATGCGCGGTCGCGGCGAATCGCGTCGCAAATATCTTTCTTGGAAATACCGCGTCGTTCGGCCTCTTCGGAAAAAAACGAAGTCAGCGTTTCGAAGAGACGATTTTGATTGCGCCGTTGATAGTAAGAAATATCTCGGTCGCTAACGGGCGAAAGTTTTGAAGTATTTTCCATCGAGTGCTCCCGTTACTAAAGCTTTTGCATCCAACGCTGACTGCGGTTGCTCAGGATCGAAGAGCCGTCTCCACGCAGCGCGTGCAGCCCTTTTTACTGTCTTCCATTCCCTTGATTCCCAGCCGCCCAGGTCTTCTCTCAGCGCATGACCTGTTGCAATCAGAACGTCTTTCCATGCGAAGAGACAAAGAACTCGAATCGATGGCTCAACACTGGTGCTGCGAATTTCCCAAACGGCGTCACGCGACGGGTAAAGAAGGAAGAGATATTTTGGACCAATCGTTCTGGCCTCCACGAACACTTCCAAGTCCGCCCTGAGTTCGCCAACCCTTCGTTCCCAGTCATCGTCCCCTTCGGGGGACGTAAGGACTGCATACAGCGCCTCGTTAACGAACATGGCGCGCCGAACTGTCGCTCCGCGAGCCTTAGGAAGCACAGGGAAGAGCATCCCCCGCTTCCATCTATCTAGTATTTCGTCATGGATTGACATATAAGTCAATTCTGCCGTAATTGCAACCTATTAAGGCGAGTCATTTCGCTTTCCGCAACCCGGAGTAAATAAAGCAATAACAGTACGTTTTATACTTGACGCTAAGCAAAAAGGGTCATATGGTTCGGGCATGAGCAAGCTCGACCAGAAAGCCCGTGCCCAGATCATCCACCTCCTTTGCGAGGGCATGAGCATTCGCGCCATTACGCGGTTGACTGGTGCGAGCAAAAATACGGTCGCTAAGTTGCTGGTCGCGGTCGGCCACGCCGTCACCGCATATCAGGACAAGGCGCTTCGCAATCTGAAATCTGAGCGGGTGCAGATCGACGAAATCTGGTCCTTCATTTACTGCAAAAATGACAACGTGAAGCGGGCCAAATCAGCTCCAGCGGAAGCAGGGGACGTTTGGACTTGGACGGCAATCGACGCGGAAAGCAAATTGCTTGTGTCGTGGTATCTTGGCGGTCGCGGGATCGCCGCCGCAATGCATTTTCTAACTGACCTACGTTCGCGTCTTGCAAATCGTATTCAGCTAACCAGCGACGGCCACCGAGCGTATCTGCAAGCGGTCGATACTGTGTTTGGCGATGACGTTGATTACGCGCAGCTCGTGAAGATTTACGGGAAAGAGCAGGGTGGCGAGAAGCGATATAGCCCGGCCATTTGTCTCGGCGCGCAAAAACGGAAAGTTTCTGGCAATCCCGATGAAAAACATATCAGCACAAGCTTTGCAGAGAGGGCAAACCTGACAATGCGGATGCACATGCGCCGCTTCACTCGATTGACCAATGCGTTTTCAAAGAAGGTTGAAAACCACGCCGCAACAATCGCGCTGCACTCCATGTTCTATAATTTTGTTCGCATCCATCAGACCTTGAAGGTCACGCCCGCGATGGCGGCTGGCGTGACTGACAAGCTGTGGGAAATTAGCGATATCGTGCAATTGCTAGAAGACTTTGAAAATCAGCGCAAAGCCGAGCCGTCATTTGAAATTGAACGCGAGCGGATCGGAGAGGGCTATTTCGTTCGCGCGACATTGGCGAACGGAATTACAGATACGATCTATGGCTTTGCCACTGAAGCGCTTGCAGCCAAGTGGATTATGAATGAGTCGGTGGTTTGGCTTTATGAGCGACGAGTTAGCCGATCAAAAATATCACTTTCGTCGTAGCTCTGTGACAATGCTAATGAGGGCAGCTTTCTTTCCTTCAACAACTTGCCAATAAGAACCTCCTTCCATGCTGTGATTCAACGGCATTACAACGGCGTTAGGAGAATTTCTAAAGGCAACAGAATATGATGCATCTAATTTTTCATTGAGCAAGTTATTTGTCTCCGTATACCAATCAGTGGTCTGCTGCTTAATGAGAGCCAAATCATTCTTTTCAAGAAAGGTTTGTTGAATTTGCTCTCCTTTGTTCACAAGCTCGACAAGCTGTTTGATGATCGCGGAATTGTTGTTCGGATTTTCTGTGGTGGCGGCGCGGCCGTTATTTTTGAAAGCATCCTTGTATGAATCAAGCTGCTTAGTCAGCAGACTTATTTCAGAATCTTTATTGGCGATTGTGCTGTCACGATTGCCTATAATTCCGTCTCGATTTGCAATGATGCCACCATATGTCCAGTTCATTACGAACCAAATTACTACGGCGGCTCCGGCGACAGCAGCCACATAGCCAGCTGGCGCGGACCTAATCACTTGGCCCTCGCTAGCGAAGTAATCTTTGATTTTCTGAGTGACCGACATGATTCCTTGTCCCATTGCCCCCTGTGCACGCCAAGGGGGTAATAAGGGACAAGCCACAGGATCGATTGGAGGGGCAGCAAAAGGCCCTTATTCATTGGGCTTTTGCCTTATTTGGACCTGACCCACTACCAAATATTGACTTTAGAACATAACATGAACTATGTTCCCTATCCGTTCTAGAGAGGGACTTATGTTCAAAGCCGTAATCCAAGAAGCCGCCGCGCTCGCCTCCCTGTCGTTGTTTGTCGGTATGATCTTCATCTGGTCGCAAGTGTTCAGCAACCTGTAAGGGCCGCGTCGCCGGTGCGCCGGCGGGTCCTGTTGAAAACCGGCATAGCGGGCGCGGACGCGCGCTTGGCGGTGGACTTGAGGGCCCGGCATCCCCACTCTGGGTGACAACAAGGAATCACCCGTGACTGCCCTCGGCTTCGTGCACTTGCACGTGCACTCGAACTATTCGCTGCTGGAAGGCGCTATTCCGCTGGCGCGCCTGGCCGATCTTGCCAAGGCTGATGAGCAGGCGGCGCTCGCGTTGACCGACACCGACAACATGTTCGGTGTGCTGGAATTCTCCGAAAAACTCGCTGCATCCGGTATCCAGCCGATCGTCGGCTGTGCGCTCGCCATCGACTTTGGCGACACCGACCACGGTGCGCGCAACGCCAACGCAGCCATTCCACGCGAGCGCATCGTGCTGCTGGCCGCGCGCGATGCCGGCTATCGCAGCCTGATGCGGCTGTCTTCGCGCGCCTTCCTCGACACGCCGTCGAACGAGCCGCCGCGGCTCAAACTCGAGTGGCTCGAAGGGGAAACCGGCGACGTCATCGCGCTCACCGGCGGGCCGGGCGGCCCCCTCGATGGCGCCATCGCCGCCGGCCAAAGCCATCTCGCCATCACGCGGCTCGACGCGCTGGCCCGCCTGTTTGGCGACCGGCTCTATGTCGAGCTGCAACGCCATGGCACGCCCAACGAGCGCATGACCGAGCCGGTGCTGATCGATCTCGCTTACCGCAAAGGTATTCCCCTGGTTGCCACCAACGAGCCGTATTTCGCCGACCGCACCGACCACGAGGCGCACGACGCGCTGATCTGCATCGCCGAGGGCCGTATGCTGGCGGAAAGCGACCGCCGCCAACTCAATGCTGAGCACCGCTTCAAGAGTCGCGCCGAGATGGCGGTGCTGTTTGCCGATTTGCCGGAGGCGCTGGCCTCGACCGTGGAGATCGCGCAGCGCTGCGCCTTCCGACCGCGCACCCAGGCTCCAATCTTGCCGCGCTTTTCGGTAGGCGACAGTGACGAGGCCACTGAACTGCGCAAGCGCGCACAAGCGGGCCTTGCGCTTCGGATCGCCAGCGCCGGCGTCGCGCCCGGCCACAGCGAGCAAGAATACCGCGAGCGGCTTGAATTCGAAATCGGCGTTATCGCCGGCATGAAATATCCCGGCTACTTCCTGATCGTCGCTGACTTTATTCAATGGGCGAAAGCTAAACTCATTCCGGTCGGCCCTGGCCGCGGCTCCGGCGCCGGCTCGCTGGTGTCATACGCACTGACCATCACTGATCTTGATCCGATCCGTTTCGGCTTGCTGTTCGAACGTTTCTTGAATCCCGAACGCGTGTCGATGCCGGACTTCGACATCGACTTCTGCCAGGAGCGCCGCGACGAAGTGATCCGTTACGTACAGGAGCGCTACGGCCGCGACCAGGTCGCGCAGATCATCACCTTCGGCACGCTGCAGGCACGCGGCGTTTTGCGTGACGTCGGCCGCGTTCTGCAAATGCCATACGGGCAGGTCGACAAACTGTGCAAACTGGTGCCGCAGAATCCGGCCAATCCAGTGACACTGGCGCGCGCCATCGAGGACGAGCCGAAACTACAAGCCGAGCGTGATGGCGATCCGGTGGTTAAGCGCGCCTTCGGCATCGCGCTCAAGCTCGAAGGCCTCACGCGCCACGCCTCGACCCACGCCGCCGGCATCGTGATCGGCGACCGAGCATTGTCCGAGCTGGTGCCGCTCTATCGCGATCCGAAATCCGATATGCCGGTGACCCAGTTCAACATGAAATGGGTGGAGCAAGCGGGACTGGTGAAGTTCGACTTCCTCGGCCTCAAGACGCTCACCGTATTGCAGACAGCGGTGGCGTTGGTGAAGCGGCGCGGCATCGAGATCGATCTCACCGCGATCCCGCTTGACGACAAAAAAACGTACGACCTATTGGCGCGCGCGGAAGCGGTCGGCGTGTTCCAGCTGGAAAGCGCAGGCATGCGACGCGCGCTGCTCGATATGCGGCCCGATCGTTTCGATGACATCATCGCGCTGGTTGCGCTCTATCGGCCCGGCCCGATGGCTAATATCCCGACTTATTGCGCGCGCAAGCACGGCATGGAGCAGCCGGACTACATCCACCCCAAGCTCGAACTGATCCTGAAGGAGACTTTCGGCGTCATCGTCTATCAGGAACAGGTGATGCAGGCGGCCCAGATTCTCGCCGGCTTCACCCTCGGCCAGGCGGATCTGCTGCGCCGCGCCATGGGCAAGAAAATTCGCAGCGAGATGCGCGCCCAGCGCGCCGATTTCGTCCAAGGTGCGATTAAGAGCGGTATCGAGCGCCATCAGGCCGACGCCATTTTCGATCTGCTCGAACGCTTCGCCGAATACGGCTTCAACAAGAGCCACGCTGCGGGCTATGCGCTGGTCGCCTACCAGACCGCCTACATGAAGGCGAATTTTCCGGTCGAGTTCCTGGCGGCATCGATGACGCTCGACATGGGCAACACCGACAAGCTCGCCGAATTCCGCGCCGAGGTCGAGCGTCTGGGCATCAAGATCGATCCGCCCTCGATCAACCGCTCGCATGTCGAGTTCGAGGTCGACGGCAACACCATCATCTACGCGCTGGCCGCGCTCAAGGGCGTGGGCGCGCAAGCGGTGAAGGAAATCGTCGCGGCGCGCGGCGAACGCAAGTTCGCCGACTTGGCCGACGTCGCCGACCGCATCAATCCGCGCGCCGTCAACAAGCGCGTGCTGGAAAGCCTAGCGCAAGCCGGCGCCTTCGATGAGTTCGAGGTTAGCCGCGCGCGTGTTTTCCCAGCGATGGACGCCGTGCTGGCGCGCTCCCAGCGCGCGCACGACTCCGCGACCGTCGGGCAGAACGAACTATTCGGCGGCGGCGGCCAGCGCGAGCCGATCGTGCTGCCTCAGGCCGAGCCTTGGTTGCCGGCCGAGCGGCTGCGCCGCGAATATGAGGCGATCGGTTTCTTCCTGTCGGGCCATCCGCTCGACGACTACGCCGCGGTGCTCAAGAAACTACGGGTGCAGTCTTGGGTCGAATTCTCACGCGCGGTGAAAGGCGGCGCGACCGCCGGTCGTGTTGCCGGCACCGTGGTGGCGCGTCAGGAAAAGCGCACGCGGACCGGCAGCAAAATGGGCATCATCGGCCTGTCCGATCCGACCGGTCACTACGAAGCGGTGATCTTCTCGGAGGGGCTGGCCGAGCATCGCGATCTGCTCGAGCCCGGCACCGCGGTCTTGCTGTTCCTGTCGGCCGAGGTCCAGGGCGACGAGGTGCGGGCGCGCATCCAGTCGGTCGAGCCGCTCGATGCCGCCGCCGCCAATCTCAACAAGGGTCTGCGCGTGTTCCTGCGCAACGAGGCGCCGATCGAAGCGGTCGCCAAGCGGCTGGAGTCATTGCCGCGGTCCACCGCCAATGGCGATGGTGAGGTAAGCATGGTGCTGATACTGGAGCAGGGCACGGAGGTGGAAGTAAAGCTGCCTGGCCGCTTCAAGGTCTCGCCGCAAATCGCCGGCGCCATCAAGGCGGTGCCCGGCGTGGTGCAGGTCGAGACGCTGTAGCTCTCACTCTCCTGTGCTACGAATTGCCGGGGCGCTCCTGTCGGGACTTTCCAGCATGCCCGAGTTATCACGCCGCGATCTTCTCAAAGCCTCCGCCGCGTTGCCGCTGATATATGCCGCGTCCGCGCGCGCCGTGGCTCCGCCGCCACAGGCCATCACGCAGGCTTTGATCGTGGCCGCCAAAAAGGAGGGCATGGTGGTCTGGTATACCTCGGCCGACTTGCAACTCGCCCAACTAGTCGGGCAAACCTTTGAGCGGAAATTTCCCGGCATCACGGCGCGGGTTGAGCGCGCCGGCGGCGAGCGCATCTTTACCCGCGTCGGCCAGGAATATTCCTCCGGCATTCACGCGGCCGATGCGGTGAGCACTGGCGACGCCGCCCAATTTTTGGCCTGGAAACGGCTTGGCTATCTGACGCCTTATGTGCCGGAGGATGTCGCCAAATATATTCCTGACGAACATCGCGATGCCGACGGCTTCTACGCAACGGTGCGCTCGTCGCTGTGTGTGATTGCCTACAACACCGACATGGTGAAGCAAGACGGCGCGCCGAAAAGCTTTAGCGATCTGCTCGACCCGAAATGGCAAGGCAAAATCGTCAAGGCGCATCCGAGCTACAGCGGCACCATCATGACCTCGACCTATCAGTTGGTGCGTGAGCTGGGCTGGCCTTATCTTGAAAAGCTCGCCCGGCAGAACGTGTTGCAGGTGCAGTCGGCCACCGACACGCCGAAGAAGGTGGTGCTCGGCGAACGCGCTGTCATGGCCGACGGCAATGAGTCGAACGTGCTGCTGCTCAAGGAGACTGGCAAGCCGATTGAAGTGGTCTACGCCACCGAAGGCACACCCTCGATCGTGCAGCCGTCGGCGATCTTTGCAGCGGCGCCGCATCCCAACGCCGCGCGGCTGTTTCAGAACTATTTGTTCAGCGTCGAGGGCCAGCGGCTGTTCGTGGATGCCGGCGGGCTGCGCTCGCTGCACGCCCAAGTCAAAGACAGGCCGGGCCGCACGCCGCTATCCGCTATCAAGGTCTGGAGGGATGATCCGGCCGCGGTCGAGGCCCAGGGCGACGAGCTCAAGCGCCATTATTCGCAGATTTTCCATGTCTGAGGGTGCGGTTTGCCGCCTTGCATACCCAAAATTGCGCCTATATAAGCCCCAGCATCACTCACGCGGACCGTGGCTTTAGGCCCCGACAATGGGTCAAAAAGGCCGTCCGGTGGTCCCTTCACGGGGCTCACAACGTCCGCGGCGGATCAACCGGAGAAGATTATGGCGCTTCCAGACTTCAGCATGCGCCAGCTTTTGGAAGCTGGCGTGCATTTCGGCCATCAGGCCCACCGTTGGAACCCGAAGATGGGTAGTTATATCTTCGGCACTCGCAACAATATTCACATCATCGATCTCGCCCAGAGCGTGCCGATGCTCCATCGCGCGCTGCAGGCGGTGAGCGACACCGCCGCCAAAGGCGGCCGTATCCTGTTCGTCGGCACCAAGCGGCAGGCGCAGGACGCCATCGCCGCCGCCGCCAAGCAGTCGGCACAGTATTACGTCAATTCGCGCTGGCTCGGCGGCACGCTGACCAACTGGAAAACCATTTCTGGCTCGATCTCGCGCCTGCGCAAGCTCGACGAGATGCTCAATTCCGGCGATCCCGGCGGCTACACCAAGAAAGAACGCCTGACCATGCAGCGCGAGCGCGACAAGCTCGACCGCTCGCTTGGCGGCATCAAGGACATGGGCGGCGTGCCCGATCTGTTGTTCGTGATCGACACCAATAAGGAAGACATCGCCATCAAGGAAGCGCGCAGGCTGAATATTCCGGTAGCGGCCATCGTCGATACCAATTCCGATCCGGCCGGAATCACCTACGCCATTCCCGGCAACGATGACGCCAGCCGTGCGGTGTCGCTCTATTGCGATCTGGTCGCGAAAGCCGCGATTGATGGAATTTCGCGCGCCCAAGGCGAGGCCGGCGTCGATGCCGGCGCTGCCGAAAAGCCGATCGTCGAGCCGGTGCCGATCGCGCCGGCGCCCGGCGATCTCGGTTTCGAGCAGTTGCCCGGACCGCGCGGTGTCGCCGACGATCTCAAGAAGCTGCCTGGCATATCGCCGGCGATCGAAAAGCAGCTCAACGATCTCGGCATCTTCCACTTTTCTCAGATTGCCGGGCTCAACGAGAAAGCCGCGCATAGTGTTGGCGAGGAAGTGGGCTTGCCCGGCCGTGTCGATGGCTGGATCGCGAAGGCCAAGGAACTGACCGCGGAGTAACAACGACAATGGCGAATATTACGGCTCAGATGGTCAAGGAACTGCGCGAGTCGACCGGCGCCGGCATGATGGATTGCAAGGCTGCGCTCACCGAGACCAACGGCGAGATGCAGGCCGCGCAAGACTGGCTGCGCAAGAAGGGCCTGTCGAAAGCCGCCAAGAAGGCAGGCCGCGTCGCGGCCGAAGGCCTCATCGGCGTGCAAGTGCAGGGCACCAAAGGCGTGGTGGTCGAGGTCAATTCGGAAACCGACTTCGTGGCCCGCAACGACCTGTTCCAGGGTCTGGTGAAGATGATAGCCGGGGTGGCGCTCGGGTCGGGCACCGACGTGGAAAAGATCAAGGCCGCCAAAGTCGGCAGCATCACAATCTCGGAAGCGATCGCCGACACCATCGCCAAGATCGGCGAGAATATGACCTTGCGGCGCGCGGCTTCGCTTACGGTCGGCAAGGGCGCGGTCGGCGCTTATGTGCACAGCTCGGTGGTCGACGGGCTCGGCAAAATAGGCGTGCTGGTAGCACTCGAATCAACCGGCAAGGCAGACGAGCTGACCAGCCTCGGCCGAATGATCGCGATGCACGTCGCTGCCTCTAATCCACAGGCGATCGACGCCTCCCGCCTCGATCCGGCGGTGGTGGCGCGTGAGAAGGCCGTGCTGGCCGACAAGTTCAAGGCGCAGGGAAAACCTGCCAATGTGATCGACAAGATCGTCGAGTCGGGCCTCAAGACCTACTATAAGGAAGTGTGCCTGCTCGAGCAGGTCTACGTTCATGAGCCGGACAAGAGCGTGGCGCAGGCGCTCAAGGAAGCCGAAGGCAAAGTGGGCGGACCTATCAAGATAACCGGGTTCGTGCGTTACGGGCTCGGCGAGGGAATTGAGAAGCAGGAAACCGATTTCGCCGCCGAGGTCGCGGCCGCCGCCGGTCAAAGCTGACCGGGCAGCGCTACGGATCGCGCAGAAATGAGTGGCCCGTCCTATAAGCGCGTCATCGTCAAATTGTCGGGCGAAGCATTCGGTGGCCCTCATGGCGCCGGCTTCGACCAGGCGACGGTAGAAAAGATCGCCGCCGATCTGGTCGCCGCCGCGAAAATGGGCGTCGAACTCGGCGTGGTGGTCGGCGGCGGCAATATCTTCCGCGGCGTTGAAGTGTCCTCGCGCGGCGTGCCGCGCCCGGTCGGCGACACCATGGGCATGCTGGCGACCGTGATGAATTGCCTGGTGCTGGAAGCCGCGATCGAGCGCTCCGGGCGAGAGGCGCGCACGTTGTCGGCGCTCGCCATGACATCAGTGTGCGAGACCTACAACCGCAAACGTGCGGCGAAGAATCTCGGTAAGGGCCGCGTCGTGCTGCTGGCCGCCGGCACCGGCAATCCGTTCTTCACCACCGATACCACGGCGGTGCTGCGCGCCGCCGAACTCGATTGCCATGCCGTTCTCAAGGCCACCAATGTGGACGGCGTCTACACCGCCGACCCCAAGAAAGACCCGAAAGCCAAGCGCTACGAGAAACTGAGTCACCAGGAAGCAATCGAGAAGGACCTGCGGGTGATGGATTCCACCGCCTTCGCGCTTGCCCGGGAAAACCACATGCCTATCATCGTGTTCTCGATCGCCGAGAAGGGCGCCATCGAGGCCGTTCTACGCGGCGAGGGCCGCTCGACGGTGATTGGCTAGGCCGACCCCGCTTTCATTGAGCGGCGTCGAGTTCGGGGGACCGCGATGGCAAACGAAACGCACGATATCAACGACATCAAGCGCCGCATGCAGGGCGCAAGCTTGGTCTTGAAAACGGAATTGTCCGGTCTGCGTACCGGCCGCGCCTCCGCCCACATGCTCGATCCGGTGATGGTCGATGCCTACGGTTCGCAGATGCCGCTCAATCAGGTGGCGAGTGTTAGCATTCCGGAGCCGCGGATGATCTCCGTCAATGTCTGGGATCGCTCGCTGGTGCACGCGGTCGAAAAGGCGATCGTCAATTCCAATCTAGGCCTGTCGCCTGCGACCGAAGGTCAAGTGTTGCGGTTGCGTATTCCCGAACTAAACGAAGACCGGCGCAAGGAATTGGTTAAGGTCGCGCACAAATACGCCGAGACCGCGCGCGTGGCGGTGCGCCATGTGCGCCGCGACGCCATGGATCTGGTCAAGAAGCTGGAGAAGGAACACAAGATCAGCAAGGACGACCACGACCGCTTTACCGCCGATATCCAGAAGGCAACCGATACCGGAATTGGCGAGATCGATCATATGCTGGCGGGCAAAGAAAAGGAGATCCTCACCATCTGAGGTCTAACCCCATGCCCGAGGCCGAGGTTCCGAAAAGCGTCGCACCGCCGTTCGAGCAGGCGCCGCGCCACGTCGCCATTATCATGGACGGCAACGGCCGCTGGGCGGCGGCGCGCGGACTGCCGCGCGGGGAAGGGCATCGCCGCGGCGTTGAGGCGCTGCGCAGGACCATCCGCGCTGCCGGCGAGATCGGCATCAAGTTCATCACCATTTTCTCGTTCAGCTCGGAAAACTGGTCGCGGCCAGCCAACGAAATCGGCGAGCTGATGGGCCTGTTGCGCCGCTTCATCCGCAACGATCTCGCCGAGTTGCATCAGAGCAATGTTCGCGTGCGGGTGATTGGCGAACGCAATGGGCTCGATCCGGATATAGGTCGGCTGCTGGTCGAGGCGGAGGAGCTCACCAAAAACAACAACGGTCTCACTTTGGTGGTGGCGTTCAATTACGGCGCGCGCCAGGAGATCACCCGTGCGGCGCAACGCATTGCCGAGGACGTGGCGCAAGGCCGCATCAAGCCGTCCGAGGTCACCATGGACATTGTCGGCGGTTTTCTCGACGCGCCGGATATCCCCGATCCCGATCTCGTCATCCGAACCAGCGGCGAGCAGCGGCTGTCGAATTTCCTGCTCTGGCAGTCGGCCTATAGCGAACTGGTGTTCGTGCCGACTTATTGGCCCGACTTTGACCGCGCCGCGCTTGAGGCGGCGATCCGCGAATACCAGCAGCGCGAGCGCCGGTTTGGCGGCCTGGTCGCGAAGACCGGGTCCTGATCCGTGGCCGATGCCGCGAGCAATCTTGCCCTGCGTGTCGCATCAGCCTCGGTGATGGCGCCGCTGGCGCTGTTGACGGCTTATCTGGGTGGTTGGGCGTTCGCGGTATTTTGGGCCGCGGCCGCCATCGCGGTGTTGTGTGAATGGGTCATGCTGGTCACCGGGCCGGTCTGGATCATCGCCGGCATCGGCTATGCCGGTGTCTTGCTGGCGGCGCCTTTGGTGTTGCGCAGCGGCGAGTTCGGCTTCCTTGCCTTGCTGATTTTGTTCGTGGTGGTCTGGACCACCGATGTGCTCGGATATTTCGCCGGCCGCGCTTTCGGCGGCCCGAAACTGATGCCGGCGGTCAGTCCGAAAAAAACCTGGTCGGGCGCCGTTGTCGGCACGCTCGGCGCAATGATCGTCGCCGTATTGCTTGCTGAAAGTTTTGGTTCGTTTAGCGTCGGCGCGATTGCGCTCGTCGCTTTGCTGTTGTCGGTGGTGGCGCAGCTCGGGGATCTGTTTGAATCCTGGATCAAGCGGCAATTTGGGGCCAAAGACGCCAGTCAGCTCATTCCCGGTCATGGCGGAGTGATGGATCGCCTTGACGGCTTCTGGGCCGCCGCCTTTGTCGGCTGCCTGATCGGTCTGTTGCGCGGCGGCTTCAGTGGCGCCGGCGCCGGTCTGCTGGTGTGGTGAGCGCCATGGCCGAACCGTTCCCTATGCCGTCGAGTCTTGGCCGGTCGAAACCGCAACCGGCCGCGGGCCCGCGCCGCGTCACCATCTTGGGTGCCACCGGCTCGGTCGGCGCCAGCACCCTCGACCTAATCAAGCGCGAACCGAAATGCTTCCGGATCGAAGCCGTCACCGCGCGGCGCAACGCGGCGGCGCTCGCAAAAATTGCGCGTGACGTCGGCGCGCAATTTGCTGTGGTCGCCGATCCGGCCGCCTACGGCGATCTGAAGGATGCGTTGGCCGGTAGCGGCATCGTGGCCGCCGCAGGCGAGGGTGCTTTGCTCGAAGCCGCGCATCGTCCGGCCGACTGGGTAATGGCGGCGATCAGCGGCGCGGTCGGGTTGAAGCCGACGATGGCGGCGATCGAGCGCGGTGTTACGGTCGCGCTCGCCAACAAGGAATGCCTGGTGTGTGCCGGCGCGCTGTTCATGCGCCGCGCCTCGAAATCCGGCGCGACCGTGCTGCCGGTCGATAGCGAGCACAACGCGATCTTCCAGGCGCTTAGCGCAGGCAGCCGCGAGGACGTCAAGCGCGTGATACTCACGGCGTCGGGCGGGCCGTTTCGCACCTGGTCTCTGGCAGCGATCAAGGCGGCGACGCCGGAGCAGGCGCTGCGTCACCCCAACTGGACGATGGGTCCGAAGGTGACCGTCGATTCAGCGAGCCTCATGAACAAGGGCCTCGAATTAATCGAGGCACATCATCTGTTCGCGCTCCAGCCGGCCGAGATCGACGTGCTGGTTCATCCGCAGTCGGTGGTGCATGGGCTGGTCGAATTCCGCGACGGCTCGGTGGTGGCCCAACTCGGATCGCCCGACATGCGCATTCCGATCGCCCATTGTCTGGCTTGGCCGCGCCGGATGGACGGGCCGGCGGCTCGCCTCGATTTGGCACAGGTCCGCGAATTGACCTTCGAGGCCCCCGATACCGCCCGGTTTCCGGCCCTGGCATTGGCGCGGCGTGCCATGGCAACGGCTGGGGCAGCGCCCACCGTGCTTAACGCGGCCAATGAGATCGCCGTCGGCGAATTTATCGCCGGCCGTATCGGTTTTTCAGGTATTCCGGCGCTGGTCGAGGCAACGCTGGATAAGGCTGCGGCACAGGGCCTTTTATCCGAACTGGCCGACATCGAGGCCGCCGTTGCCGTTGACCATATTGCTAGAAGTATAGCCTTAGACCTCTTGCCCGAAATTGCCGTAAAGTCATCCTAGTAAGCTTCCAGTAACGATGTGCACGCCATACGGGGCGGGGATGAGGGTGTGATGAGTTTCGACGGAATTATGGGTGGCTTGGGGGCGTTCGGCGGCAATCTCGCCGGCTACCTGGTTCCATTCCTGTTTGTCCTTACAATTGTCGTGTTTTTTCATGAGCTTGGCCATTTTCTGGTGGCTCGGCTGTGCGGCATCAAAGTGCTGACGTTTTCGATTGGTTTCGGGCCCGAAATCGTCGGCTTTTACGACCGTTACGGCACGCGCTGGAAACTCTCCGCGGTCCCGCTCGGCGGCTATGTGAAATTCCTTGGCGACGAGAACGCGGCGAGCAAGCCTGATCATGTGGCCGCCGCCAACATGACCGAGGCCGAAAAGGCGGTCAGCTTTATCCACAAACCGGTCGGCCCACGCGCCGCGGTAGTGGCGGCTGGTCCGATCGCGAATTTCATCCTCGCAATCGTCATTTTCGCCGCTGTTTTCATGATTTTCGGCCGGCAGATTACCAGCGCCCGCGTCGATACCGTGCAACCCAATAGCGCCGCGCAGGCGGCCGGCTTCCAGCCCGGCGACTTGGTGGTCGCCATAAACGGCGAGAACATCGACAGTTTTGCGGAGATGCAGCGCATCGTCAGCATCAACGCCGGCGACCCGCTTACTATCGAGGTCGAGCGCGGCGGCGTTCACGTCACGCTCAAAGCTACGCCAGAGCTCAAGGAGCTGAAGGATAATTTCGGCAACGTGCACCGGCTCGGCGTGCTTGGCATCAGCCGTTCGATGGCGCCCGGCGATATCAAGACCCAGAAGGTCAATCCATTGCAGGCCGTCGTCATGGGCGTGCAGGAGACCTGGTTCGTGGTCGACCGCACGATTTCATACATCGGCGGTATCTTCGCCGGACGTGAATCCGCCGATCAGCTCGGCGGTCCGATCCGCATCGCGCAGATCTCCGGCCAAGTTGCCTCGGCAGGCTTTGTCGCGCTGATCCACCTGACCGCGGTTTTGTCGGTTTCGATCGGGTTGCTGAACTTATTCCCAATCCCGCTGCTCGATGGTGGTCACCTTTTGTTCTATGGAATCGAAGCGGCCCGCGGTCGCCCCCTGTCCGAGCGTTCCCAGGAGGTTGGGTTCAGGATCGGCTTGGCGATCGTGGTCATGTTGATGATATTTGCAACCTTTAATGACATTCTACACCTCGCGACCTCGTAATCGTTGCCGACCTGCAACTTTCTGAGGGAAAAGGGAAACTTGGGCCGGGAAGTTCGTTTGCAGTGCCTATAAAACGCTGTACAACGCTGGCAAAAGTGACCCGAAAGACTGTCGAATCCGCTGCGGGGGCGGCCGCGAGGATCAATAAAGGCGCGTAGCGCATGGGACTTGGTGTGCGGGTTTTACGGGGACTAGCCGTTTGCTGTTTGGTCCTCGGGGGTATCTCTGTGGGAGCTGGGATCGTGAGCGTGGCGTCCTCGGGCGTTGCGTCCGCGCAATCGGCCAATTCCATTGAGGTACGCGGCAATCGGCGCGTTGAGACCGACACTGTCCGCACCTATTTCAAGGCTGGCCCCAGCGGCCAGCTGACCGCCGAGCAGGAAAACGAAGGGCTCAAGGCGCTCGTCGCCACCGGGCTGTTTCAGGACGTGCGTACCGATCACGTTGGCGGCCGACTGGTGATCACCGTGGTCGAGAATCCGGTGATCAATCGCGTCGCTTTCGAAGGTAACAAGAAAGCCAAAGACGAGCAGCTCAAGGCCGAGGTGCAGTCGAAGCCGCGCGGCACCTTGTCGCGCCCGACGGTGCAGGCCGACGTTCAGCGGATCATCGAAATTTATCATCGCAACGGCCGCTTCGACGTCAAGGTCGATCCAAAGATCATCGAATTGCCGAACAACCGCGTCGATCTGGTGTTTGAGATCACCGAGGGCAAGAAGACTGGCGTCCGGGAAATCCGATTCGTCGGCACCCGCGCGTTCTCGAACGGCCGCCTGAAGGACGTGATTAAGATCTCGGAGAGCAATTGGCTCAGCTTCCTGCAAAGCACCGACATCTACGATCCGGATCGCGTGGAAGCCGACCGCGATCTGTTGCGCCGGTTCTATCTCAAGAACGGCTATGCCGACGTGCGCATCGTTTCGGCAGTCGGCGAATACGACCCGGGCAAGAAAGGCTTCATCGTCACCTTCACCATCGATGAAGGCACCCAATATCGCGTCGGCACTATCGACGTCATATCGAACGTCCACTCGATTGATCCGGTCTCGCTGCGTGGCGGCCTCAAGATCGGCGCGGGCAATATTTACAACGCCGATCTGGTCGAGAAGAGCATTGAGTCAATGACGATCGAGGCTGCCAAGCGTGGCTACGCCTTCGCCAGCGTGCGCCCGCGCGGTGACCGCGATTTCGAGCGCAAGCTCATCAATCTCACTTTCGTGCTCGACGAAGGTGCCCGCGCCTATATCGAGCGCATCAATATTCGCGGCAATACGCGAACCCGCGACTACGTGATTCGCCGCGAATTCGATCTCGGCGAGGGCGATGCCTATAACCGCGCGCTGGTCGATCGCGCTGAGCGCCGATTGAAGAATCTGAACTACTTCAAAACCGTCAAGATCACCAACGAACCGGGTTCGGCTCCCGATCGCGTCGTGATCAATGTCGATGTCGAGGAACAGCCGACCGGCGAGTTCTCGATCTCGGGTGGTTATTCAACCAGTGATGGTTTCCTGGCTTCGGCTAGTGTGGCCGATCGCAATTTGCTGGGCCGGGGCCAATTCGCCAAGGCGACGGTGACCTACGGCCAGTATGCGCGCGGCTTCGAACTGAATTTCGCCGAGCCCTATCTGCTTGGCTATCGCATGGCGGGCGGCATCGACCTTTTTGCGCGACAGACTTTGGCGACGTCCTACGTCTCCTACAATACGCAAACGGTTGGCGTGAACTTGCGTCTTGGCTTTGCGCTGTCGGAAGAAATCGCGTTTGCGCCGCACTATTCGATTTACCAGCAGGAAGTCTCGCTGCCGGATTATTTGAATAATTGTCAAAGTCCTTCAGGGGAGCTGTTTGGGGGGCCTCCAGTTGGATACAACCCGCATCTCTTGAATCCTCTAAATTTTGCGCTCGGCCTGCCTGACGAATGTTACGCCGACGGCGAAGCATCGCTGCCAGTTCGTATCGAGCTGTCTAAAGGCCCCGTGGTTGTGTCATTGGTCGGCTACTCGCTGTCCTATAACACCCTCGACAACAACAAGAGCCCGACCAAAGGCCTCTATCTCGAACTCAAGCAGGACATTGCGGGCGTTGGCGGCGACGTGAATTTCATCCGCTCGACCGGCGATGTTCGCAACTACTACGAACTGTTCCCGGACATCGTCGGTGTGCTGCATTTGCAGGGCGGCGTCATGAACGGCTGGGGCGGTCAAAGCATTCGTATGCTGGATAACTTCCAGATGGGCCCGAACCTGGTGCGCGGCTTCGCGCCGTCCGGCATCGGCCCCCGTGACGTGTCGCCGTTCACTACCCAGGATGCTCTTGGCGGCACCATGTTCTGGGGTGCGAGTTTCGAGGCGCAGACGCCGCTTTACTTCCTGCCGAAGGAAATCGGCATCAAGGTGGCCGCCTTCGCCGATGCCGGCTCGCTCTGGAATTACCAGAGCGAGACTTCATGGGCGGTCACCGGCGAAACGTTGCAGGTCGCCGACGACAAGACGATCCGTTCGTCGGTCGGCATGGGCTTGATCTGGGACTCGCCGCTTGGGCCCCTGCGTTTCGATTTTGCCTACGCCGTGACCAAGGCAAGCTACGACCACACGCAGTTCTTCCGCTTCAGCGGCGGCACCAAGTTCTGACCTTGGCCGCGCATGGCGGCATGGCAGTGACGGCATGAGCGAGCCGCTATTCCAACGACACGCGCGCGGCCTCACGCTGGCCGAGATCGCCGCATTGACCGGGGCGCCGCCGCCAGCGGCGCCGGCGCTGGGCCGGCGTATCGTCGATGTGGCCCCGCTTAGTCGTGCATCGCCCAGCGCCGTTAGCTTCCTCGACCACAACAAATACGCCACGGCGGCGGGCGCCACCCATGCCGGTGCCTGCTTCACGACGGAAGTGCTTGCCAGGCATCTGCCAGCGGCGGTGCCGGCACTCGTCGTGCCCGAGCCGTTTCGCGCCTTCGTCATGGTGGCGCGCGAATTGTTTCCCCATGCGCTGCGGCCGTCGTCGCTCGCCGAGGCGGGGCAGACGGCCGGCGCTCACGTGCATCCGACCGCGCGGCTCGAAAGCGGTGCAACTATCGAGCCGGGGGCGGTGATCGGGCCGCGCGCCGAGATCGGCAGCGGCACCGTCATCGGCGCCAACGCCGTGATCGGAGCCGACGTGCGGATCGGGCGCAATTGCTCGATCGGCGCCGGGGCCGTCATCACCGACACGCTGGTCGGCGATGGCGTTATCATCCATCCGGGTTGCAAGATCGGCCAGGACGGCTTCGGCTTTGTGATGGGCGCCGGCGGCCATTTGAAAATTCCGCAGGTCGCACGCGTCATCATCCAGGACGATGTCGAAATCGGCTCCGGCACTACCATCGATCGTGGCGCCATTCGCGATACCGTGATCGGCGAGGGCACAAAAATCGACAACCTGGTCCAGGTCGGCCATAACGTAAGTATCGGTCGCCACTGTGTCTTGGTGTCGCAGGTGGGAATTGCCGGCAGTGCGACGCTTGAGGATTTCGTTGTGCTCGCAGGACGCGTCGCGGTAAAGAACGACGTAACGATCGGTGAGGGCGCGCAGATTGCCGCCGTCAGTAATGTCAATGGTCCGGTCCCAGCCGGGGCTCGCTGGGGTGGCTCGCCGGCGAAACCGATGGCACAGTGGTTCCGCGAGATCATGACGATCGAGCGAATGGCGCGCGGTAGACGCAGCGCCGCGGCGGACAAATGAGATAACGGCCATGGATAAGCCCCTCACCAACTTGGAAGTGGCCGACATCTCGGTGGTGCTGAAATTGCTGCCCCACCGCTACCCGTTTCTTATGGTTGACCGGGTGATCGACATCCAGGGCGACGATCACGGCATCGGGATCAAGAACGTGACGGCAAACGAGCCGCATTTTCAAGGACACTTTCCCGGCAATCCGGTATTTCCGGGCGTCTTGATGATCGAAGGCATGGCGCAGACGGCCGGCGTGCTTTGCCTGATCAAGCTGCAAACGATGCAGCCCAAAGCGGTGTTTTTTCTGACCATCGACAAGGCTAAATTTCGTAAGCCGGTATATCCGGGCGACGTCATCGAATACCATATGAACAAGATCTCGCAGCGCGGGAGCATGTGGTGGTACCGCGGCGAGGCCAAAGTGGCTGGCCGCATTGTTGCCGAAGCGCAAGTCGGCGCCATGATTGGCGATGCATGAGCGTGGGCATTATCGATGCCTCGGCGCGGATCGAGACCGGCGCGTCGATCGGAGCCGACGTGAGCATCGGTCCGTATTGCACGATCGGCCCGCATGTGACGATCGGCGACGGCTGCTGCCTGCTGGCGCACGTCAATCTCACCGGCCACACCACGATCGGTCCGAGGACCGTCATTCGCCCGTTCGCCTCGCTCGGTTCGCCGCCGCAATCGGTACACTATCGCGGCGGGCCGACCCGGCTCGTGATCGGCGCCGGCTGCGATATCCGTGAAAACGTCACCATGAACACTGGCACCGAGGATGGCGGCGGCGTCACCGAGGTTGGCGACCATTGCTTTCTGATGGTCGGCACTCATGTCGGACACGATTGCAAAGTCGGCAAAAATGTCGTGTTTGCCAACAACGTCCTGTTGGCTGGCCACGTCACCGTTGGCGACCATGCGGTGTTCGGCGGCAGCGCGGCGGTGCGTCAATTTACGCGCATCGGGGAAGGCGCCATGATCGTGGGGCTTAGCGGCGCGCGCGCCGATGTCATTCCCTGGGGCATGGTGGAGGGAGCGCCGTTTGGCCAGCTGGTCGGCCTTAACGTAATCGGCATGCGCCGGAACGGCTTTGCCAAGGCCGACGTCCATGGCTATCGCTCCGCCTTTCGTGCACTGTTTTTCGGCGACGGCGAATTCCGCGCCCGGCTCGAGCGCGTCGCCAGCGAATGTGCCGGCAATGCCCATGTCGGCAAAATGATCGACTTCATTCGCGCCGGTAAGCGGCCTTTGACGATGGGTAAGCGCGGTAAAGCCGGGGCGGACGAAGAGGACGCATGAGCGCCGCGCCGGCCTCAGGCAAAGAAGGCCCGCTTGCGCTGGTTTGCGGCGGCGGCAGCCTGCCGCTTGCGGTGGCGGATTCAGTTGCCAGCCGCGGGCGTGCAGTGGTGTTGTTTCCACTGCGCGGCGCCGCCAATCCGGCCGAGTTCGACCAGCGGCCGCATCACTGGCTTTATCTCGGCCAGAGCAGCAAGTTTCTACGGCTCATGCGCGCCGCGGGTTGCCGCGATGTCGTGTTCATCGGTTCGCTCGTGCGGCCGGCGCTCTGGCAGATCCGTATCGATTTCACGACCCTCAGGTTCCTGCCGCGTGTTCTGTCGGCCTTTCGCGGCGGCGACGATCACTTGTTGTCGAATATTGCACGCCTGTTCGAGTACTATGGCTTCCGTTTACTCGGCGCCCACGAGGTGGCGCCGGAGATCCTGATGCCGGAGGGCACTCTGGGCCGTGTGCAGGCTGGTGAGCGCGATCGCGCCGATATCGCTTTGGGTCTCGATTACTTGCGGGCCAGCGGACCGTTCGACGTGGGGCAAGCCGCGGTGGTGGCGGGCAAGCACGTGCTGGCGGTAGAGGCGGCGGAAGGCACCGACCAGATGCTGGCGCGAGTTGCGGAAATGCGCGCCAACGGTCGTGTGCGCAGTGCGTCTGGCAGCGGGGTTCTGGTGAAGGCGCCAAAACCGGGGCAGGACCGGCGTTTCGATCTGCCGTCGATCGGTCCGAAGACCGTCGACGGAGCGGCACGCGCCGGACTTGCCGGCATCGCCGTTGTCGCGGGCTCGACCATCATCGCCGAACCGGCACTGCTAACCCAGGCGGCCGACCGCGCCAATATTTTCGTCATCGGTACGCCGGCCGAGGCCAAGCGATGAGCCCACACATATTTCTGGTGGCCTGCGAGGAGTCGGGCGACCGGCTGGGCGCAGCGCTGATCGCCGCCATCAGGCGGCGCAATCCCGAGGCACGATTTTCCGGCGTTGGTGGCGCGCAAATGGCGGCCCTCGGCGTGACCAGCCTGTTTCCGCTCGGTGAGCTTGCGATCATCGGCTTTGTCCAAATCATAGCGAGCCTGCCTAAAATCGTACGGCGCATTCGCGACACCGCTGACGCGGTGGTGGCGGCCACGCCCGACGTGCTGGTCATCATCGACAGTCCGGAATTCACTCATCGCGTGGCGCGTCGCGTGCGCGCCCGCGCGCCGGGGATCTCGACTATCGATTACGTCTGCCCTTCGGTATGGGCTTGGCGTTCCGGCCGCGCACGCGCGATGAAAAGCTACGTTGACCATGTATTGGCGCTGCTGCCGTTCGAGCCGAAGGTGATGCGCGAACTGGGCGGGCCGCCCTGCACCTATGTCGGCCATCCGCTGATCGAACAGCTCGACGATCTGCGGCCCAATGCAGAGGAGGCGCGCCGGCGGCGCAGCGACCCGCCTTTACTGCTGGTGCTGCCGGGCAGCCGTGGCGGAGAAATCCGCCGAATGGCGAACGTCTTCGGCGAGGCGGTGGCGCTCACCGCCGCGCACGTCGGCGCGCTTGAAGTTGCCGTGCCTGCGGTACCGTGGCTTGCCAATGAAGTGCGGGCTGCGGTAGCGACCTGGCGTATCTCCGCGCGCGTGGTTGTCGACGCGGATGAAAAACACGCGGCATTCCGGACCGCGCGCGCCGCCCTCGTTAAATCGGGCACCTCGACGCTTGAATTGGCGCTCGCCGGAGTTCCCATGGTCACCGCCTACAAAGTGCCCTTGGTCGAAGAGGCGGTCGCCCGGACGCTGCTTAAGGTCAATACTGTCATCCTCGCCAATCTGGTGCTGGGTGAGGAACGGCCGGTGCCCGAATTCATCCAGAGGGCCTGCACGGCCGAGGCGCTGGCAACCGCATTGGTGCCGCTTTTCGCCGATACGCCAGAGCGACGGCGGCAGATTGAGGTCTTCGGCCGGCTTGATGGCATCATGGGCATCGGCAAGGGCGTCCCCAGTGACCGCGCCGCCGCCGTAGTGCTCGATTGCGCCGGCGGTCTTAACCGACTTGGGCGCGAAGCGGTGGCATCCGCGCCCCCAAAAGCGTAATTTGCCTCGATTGGCCAAATCGGCTTATCCCTTGGCGGTTAATTGGAATCTTCGCCTTTGACCCTTTCCCCCCGCGCTGCGATCACCGCTGTCCACGGCTACGTGCCGCCGGACCTGCTGACCAATGCGGAATTGGCGCGCATGGTGGACACTAGCGACGCCTGGATCACTGAACGCACCGGCATCAAGGAGCGCCATATCCTCAAAGGCGAGGGCTTGGGCAGTTCGCACATGGGCGCGGAAGCCGTGCGCGGACTGCTGCAGAAGACCGGCACCAGGCCGGAGGAGGTCGATCTTCTGATCTGCGCCACCACCACGCCGGACATGCAGTTTCCTTCGACGTCAAATCTGATCTGCGACATGGTCGGCATCAAAAACGTCGGCTCATTCGACGTGCAGGCGGCCTGTTCTGGTTTTCTCTATTCGCTCACCATCGCGTCGCAATTTATCGCCAGCGGCGCCGCGCGCAAGATTGTCGTGGTCGGCGCCGACAAGATGTCGTCGATCGTCGATTACACCGACCGCGCAACCTGCGTGCTGTTCGGCGACGCCGCCGGCGCTGTGCTGCTGGAACCAAGCGTCGACGGCACCGGTATCATGGACGCGCTGATCCGCTCCGACGGCTCCGGCATGATCCATCTGCATCAGAAGGCCGGCGGCAGCCGCATGCCGCCCACGGCCGAGACGGTTGCCAAGCGCCTGCATTATATTCATCAGGAAGGCGCCGCGGTTTACAAATTCGCCATTGCCAAGATGGCCGAGGTGGCCGGCGAGATCATGAAACGCAATAATCTGCGCGCCGATATGATCGACTGGCTGGTGCCTCACCAGGCTAATAATCGAATCATCGAATCCACGGCCGATCGCATGGGCCTGCCTATGGAAAAGGTGATGGTGACTATCAACAAATACGGCAACACAACCAACGCCACTATCCCGCTCTGTCTGTGGGACTACGAGCCGAGATTAAAGTGTGGCGATCGCATGGTGCTCGCCGCCTTCGGCGGCGGCTTCACCTGGGCCAGCATCTACGTGCAGTGGTCGTACGACGGCGCGAAAGCGCCGAAACTCAACGGCAAGAGTACGAACGGCAAAGGCAGTTAGGATTTCCTTCGCGAAATCGGCACGTAATCGCGTTGCGTGGCGCCGGTATAAAGCTGGCGCGGCCGGCCGATCTTCTGCTTGGGATCCTCGATCATTTCCTTCCACTGCGCGATCCAGCCCACGGTGCGTGCCACGGCAAAAAGCACGGTGAACATCGTAGTCGGGAAGCCCATCGCCTTTAGAGTGATGCCCGAATAGAAGTCGATATTCGGATAGAGCTTTTTCTCCAGGAAATAATCGTCGTGCAGCGCGATCTTTTCGAGCTCCATGGCGACGTCGAGTAACGGATCGTCCTTGATGCCGAGCTCGGCCAGAACCTCGTGGCAGGTTTTTTGCATGATCTTGGCGCGCGGGTCGTAATTCTTGTAGACGCGATGTCCGAAGCCCATCAGTCGGTATGAATCGTTTTTGTCCTTGGCGCGTTTGATGAATTCCGGAATGCGGTCGACCGTGCCAATCTCGCGCAGCATGTTCAGCGCGGCTTCGTTGGCGCCGCCATGCGCAGGACCCCACAGACAAGCGCAGCCGGCGGCGATGCAGGCGAACGGATTGGCGCCGGACGAGCCGGCCAGCCGCACCGTCGAGGTCGAGGCATTCTGTTCGTGATCGGCGTGCAGGATGAAAATACGATCCATGGCGCGCGCCAGCACCGGGTTTGCCTTGTAGTCCTCAGTCGGCACCGCGTAGCACATACGCAAAAAGTTGGTCGAATAGTCGAGGTCGTTCTTCGGATAAACGAAGGGCTGGCCGATCGAATATTTGAACGCCATGGCGGCCAGCGTCGGCATTTTCGCGATCATACGCAATGAGGCGATCATGCGCTGGGTCGGATCGGAAATGTCGGTAGAGTCGTGATAGAACGCCGACAGTGCGCCGACGCAGCCGGTCATCACCGCCATCGGATGCGCGTCGCGGCGGAAGCCCTGGTAGAACCGGCTCATCTGCTCATGAACCATGGTATGCCGGGTGACGCGGTAGTCGAAATCGGCTTTCTGCGCCGGCGTCGGCAGTTCGCCATAAAGCAGCAGGTAGCAGGTCTCGAGGAAGTCGCCGTGCTCGGCGAGTTGCTCGATCGGATAGCCGCGATAGAGCAGGATACCCTCGTCGCCGTCGATGTAAGTGATCTTGGACTCGCAGCTTGCCGTCGAGGTGAAGCCGGGGTCGTAGGTGAACATGCCGCTCTCGCCGTAGAGCTTGGCGATGTCGACCACCTGTGGCCCAATGGTGCCGTCGTAAACCGGGAAATCCCAGTTCTTATTGCCGACGGTGATAGTGCCGGTCTTGGTTTTGGTATCAGTCTTGGTATCGGTCTTGGTATCAGTCTTGGCGTCGGTTTTCGCAGCCGTCTTGGCGTCCATGAATCAGCCCTCGAATTAGCGGCGCTTTGGCGTATCTCACTGTATTGTGCGCTGCAAGATAGGGTGGCGCAAGATAGAGCAGGTGCACCGTTCCCCGCTATATAGGCATGGCTTTGGCCGCTGCGTTAGCCCGTCTGGTCCCGCAAGCGGGCTAGGCTTTCTTCCTTGCCCAGCACGGCCAGCACATCGAAAATCGGTGGCGAGGTGGTCCGCCCCGTCAGCGCCGCGCGCAGCGGTTGCGCCACCGCACCGAGCTTGAGTCCGGCGCGCTCGGCGTAACCGCGCACCACGGATTCGATTGCCCCGGGCGTCCATTCGCTGATTGCAACCAATTCCGGCAGCAAGGCAGCGGTCGCTATTTTGGCCTCGGGCGTGAGCAGAGCCTTGGCCTGGTCATTCAATTCGAGCGGGCGGCTTGCCCAGAGAAAGCGAGTTGCATCAAATAGTTCGACCAAGGTCTTGGCGCGTTCCTTCAGCGCCGGCATGGCGGTGAGGAGTTTGGCGCGCAGCACGGGGGTCATCTTACTGGCCAGTTGCTGGCCGCCGGCGATATGCGGCAGCAGGCCTTCCAGTGCGGTTATCAAATCGGCATCAGCGCTGGCGCGGATGTAGTGGCCGTTGAGGCTTTCCAGCTTGGCGAAATCGAAACGCGCAGGCGAACGGCCAATCTGCGGCAGATCGAACGCTGCGATCATTTCTTCGGTTGAGAAAATCTCCTGATCGCCATGCGCCCACCCAAGGCGGACCAGATAATTGCGCATGGCTGCCGGCAGGTAGCCCATCGCCCGGTAGGCGTCGACGCCGAGTGCGCCATGACGCTTGGACAGCTTGGAGCCGTCAGGCCCGTGAATCAGCGGGATATGCGCCATCATCGGCACGGTCCAGCCGAGCGCCTCATAGATATGTTTCTGCCGTGCCCCGTTGGTGAGATGGTCGTCGCCGCGAATGATGTGGGTCACGTTCATGTCGTGATCGTCCACCACCACCGCCAGCATGTACGTGGGTGTGCCGTCGGAGCGCAGCAGCACCAGGTCGTCCAAATCGGAGTTCTGCCAGACCACGCGGCCCTGCACCTGGTCCTCGATCACGACCTCGCCGGTCTGAGGCGCCCTGAGGCGGATCACCGGCTTGACGCCCGGCGGGGCCTCGGACGAGCCGCGGTCGCGCCAGCGGCCGTCATAGAGCTTGGCGCGGCCCTCGCGGCGCGCAGCCTCACGCATAGCGGTGAGTTCCTCTGGGGAGGCATAGCAATGATAGGCCTTACCCTGGCCAAGCAATTGCTCGGCGATCTGGCGGTGGCGCGCTGCGCGCGAAAACTGGAACACGATTTCGCCGTCCCAGGCGAGCCCCAGCCAGGTCAGCCCGTCGATGATGGCGGCGATGGCCGCGGCCGTCGAGCGTTCGCGGTCGGTGTCCTCAATGCGCAGCAGCATCTTGCCGCCATAGCGGCGCGCATAGAGCCAGTTGAACAGCGCGGTGCGCCCGCCGCCGATATGGAGAAAGCCGGTGGGAGACGGCGCAAAACGGGTGATGACGGGCTCGCTCATTACGCGCCCTGTACCATAATTTGAACGGAAATTGTCAGTGCAATTGACATCGAGCGGCGCGGCACGTCATGGCATAGGCGCAGAGGCTTGGACTCAGAGCTCGAGGAAGCATGACGACCGACGATAGACCAAACGGCGCGACAGCAGAAGCGGGCCGCGACTTTATCCGCGACATCGTCAAAGCCGATCTCGACGCCGGGCGGGTCAAAGCTGTGGTCACCCGCTTTCCGCCGGAGCCGAACGGCTACCTGCATATCGGCCACGCAAAATCGATCTGCTTGAATTTCGGTATCGCGCAGGAATTCGGCGGTCACTGTAATCTGCGCTTTGACGACACCAACCCGGCCAAGGAAGAGCAGGAATATATCGACGCCATCAAGCGCGACGTGCGCTGGCTCGGCTTCGATTGGGGCAAGCACCTCTACCATGCGTCGGATTATTTCGAGCGGCTCTACGGCTGGGCCGAAGACCTGATCCGCGCCGACAAAGCCTATGTCGACGACCAGAGCCAGGATGATATCCGCTCAAACCGCGGCACGCTGACCGATCCCGGCAAGAACAGTCCATTCCGCGACCGCGGCGTCGAAGGAAACCTCGATTTGTTTCGTCGCATGCGCGCTGGAGAATTTCCTGATGGCGCGCGCGTGCTGCGCGCCAAGATCGACATGGGTAGCGGCAACATCAATTTGCGTGATCCGGTGCTGTACCGGATTTTGCACGCGCCGCATCCGCGCACCGGCACCACGTGGAAAATCTATCCGAGCTACGATTTTGCGCACGGCCAGTCCGACGCCATCGAGGGCATCACCCATTCGATTTGCACGCTCGAGTTCGAGGACCATCGGCCGCTGTATGACTGGTGCCTTGAGAACTTGAAGGTTCCGTCGCGGCCGCATCAGTACGAATTTGCCCGGCTCAACCTCACTTACTCCGTGCTCTCAAAGCGCGTGCTTACGACGCTGGTGCGCGATGGCCATGTGACCGCCTGGGACGATCCGCGCATGCCGACCATCGCCGGATTGCGCCGACGCGGCGTGCCGGCGGAAGCGATCCGCGATTTCATCAAGCGCATCGGCGTCGCCAAGGCCAACAGCCTGGTCGATGTCGGCATGTTCGAATTTTCGGTGCGCGAGGCGCTCAACAAAACGGCGCTGCGGCGCATGGCGGTGCTCAAGCCACTCAAGGTGACGATTGAGAATTACCCGGAGGGGCAGAGTGAGGAGTTAGAGGCGGTCAATCATCCCGACGATCCGACGGCGGGCACGCGCAAGATCAAATTCAGCCGCGAACTCTTTGTCGAGCAGGACGACTTCATGGAGAACCCTCCGAAAAAGTTCTTCCGGTTGTCGCCCGGTAACGAAGTGCGGCTGCGCTACGCCTATTTCCTCACCTGCCGCGAAGTCGTGAAAAATGCCAAGGGCGATGTGAGCGAACTGCGCTGCACCTACGATCCCGCGACCAAAGGCGGCAACGCGCCGGACGGCCGCAAGGTCAAAGCCACCATGCACTGGGTCTCGGCGGCGGATTCGATTCCCGCGGAGGTGCGGCTGTACAATCCGCTGTTCAGCAAACCCGATCCGACCGGCGGGGAGGGCTTCGCCGCCGATCTCAACCCGAATTCGCTCGAAGTCCTCGCTGGCGCTCGTCTTGAGCCGGCGCTGGCCGGCGCCAAACCCGAAGTGCCGGTGCAGTTCGAGCGCAATGGCTATTTCTGTCTCGATCCGGATTCAGCGCCGGACAAGCCGGTATTCAACCGTACCGTTGGGCTACGAGACACCTTCGGCAAGGACATGGCCAAGGACATGGCCAAGGACATGGCCAAAGATGCGGCCAAGGAAAAAACGGCGGGCTAACTACCCGCGTTCCGCAAGATCTGGCGCGCCAATGGCGCGTTGGCGCTGCGCTGGATGAGGAATCATTTCGAGCAATCGAACGCGCGGCCGTCAAACCATGAGCGGCCTTGGGCGCGGGGCCCCGAGCGCCTTAGACGAAAATACGACCGCGCCGTTACGGCCAATTGTGCCGGACGTGACGCCGCGTAGGGACGGATCTGTAAGCGGGGGATTAGCGGCTAGTACCGCCTGAACAGCCCGGCGAGTTTGCCCTGAATGCGGACGCGGTTGGGCGGCAGAATCCGCACTTCGTAGGAGGTGTTGGCCGGCTCCAGCGCGATCGAGGCGCCGCGGCGGCGGAACCGCTTGAGGGTGGCTTCCTCGTCGTCGATCAGCGCCACCACGATGTCACCAGTCTCGGCCGCCTCGGTCTTGCGGATCAGCGCTATATCGCCGTCGAGAATGCCGGCCTCGATCATGCTGTCGCCGCGCACTTCCAGCGCGAAATGCTCGCCGGCCGACAACAAATCGGGCGGCATGTTGATGACATGGCTGCGTGTCTGGATCGCCTCGATCGGCGTGCCCGCGGCGATACGGCCCATCACCGGCACCGCGATCGGGCGGGTGCTGTTCTCGTCCTGGTCATTGGGGTTGGCGGAGGCGGCGCGCACCCGGCCGAGGTCGCCCTCGATCACGCTGGGGGTAAATCCGCGCGAGCGGCCGCCGCTGATGCCGTGGGCGACCGAGTCGGGCAGCTTGATCACTTCAATGGCGCGCGCCCGGTTGGGCAGGCGGCGGATGAAGCCGCGCTCCTCCAGGGCCGTAATGAGCCGGTGGATGCCGGACTTGGACCGCAGGTCGAGGGCGTCCTTCATTTCGTCGAAGGAGGGAGGCACGCCCGCCTCGGTCAGCCGCTCGTGGATGAAGCGCAGGAGCTCGAATTGCTTGCGGGTCAACATCTGTCTCTCCCCGTCTCGACCGGGCCCATTTGTGGTACCAGTCAGAAACAAATCATGAACGGACACTATCCGTTCCATATGTGTTCTGCAACCATTTAATTTGGAGTGAAAAAGTCGAAAGGCCGCTACAGGGCGAGCTTAAGGATGACGCATCGTGAACCGGAACTCGCCGCGGGCGCGTTTGGTTCACGAATCAGCAGGCAATCGGCTTTGGCCAACGGGGCCATTAGGGAACTGTCCTGAGCCGGCAGCGGGATGGCTATGGGGCCGTCCGGTCCCTCGGAAAGCGTCGCCCGCAGGTAGTCGGCCCGCTCGTCATTGGCCGGCAAGTTACGGCCAAGCAGGGCCCACTCAGGGACGTGCTCTAAGTCCGCGCGGCCGGAGAGGCGGCGGATCAGCGGCACCAGGAACAGGAAGGCGCAGACATAAGACGAGACCGGGTTGCCCGGCACGCCCAGCGCCTGCATGGGCCCCAGTCTGCCGTGCATCATCGGCCGGCCGGGCCGCAGCGCCACCCGCCAGAACGACAGGTCGAGCCCTTCGGCGGCAAGCGCCCGCTGCACCAGATCGTGCTCGCCCACGGAAGCACCGCCGCTGGTCAGCAGAATGTCGGCGCCGCCATCGCGCGCCCGCCGCACCGCCGCCGCGATGTCCTCGACCTTGTCGCGGGCGATGCCGAAATCGCTCACCTCGGCGCCTTCGTTACCCGCCAGCGCCATCAGTGCAAAACCGTTGGAATAGACGATCTCGCCGGGCTTGAGGCTGGTGCCGGGCGCTACCAGTTCGTCGCCGGTGCCCAGCACCGCGACTTTTGGACGGCGGTGCACGCTCAAGCGCGGGTAGTTCATTGCCGCGGCCAGCATCACGTCGCGGTCGGTGAGGCGGCGGCCTTTGCTGAGTAAGGTTTGCCCTTGCGTGAAGTCGATGCCTTGGCCGCGCACATTGCGGCCCTTGGCCGTGGGCTTCTGGAACGTGACCGTATCGCCGACGCGCGCGGCGAGCTCCTGGATCACCACGGTGTCGGCGCCTTTCGGCACCACGCCGCCGGTGAAAATGCGTGCGATCTCGCCGGCTTTGACCTCTCCATCGAAAGGGTGGCCGGCGGCGACTTCGCCGATCAGTTTCAATTTGACCGGCGCCTGCGCCACATCGGCGGCGCGCACCGCGTAACCGTCCATGGCCGACACGGCAGCCGGCGGCTGGGTGCGCTGCGCGGTCAGATCTTGCGCCAGCACCCGGCCGAGCGCGTCATTGAGCGCCACCGTCTCCAGCGGCAGGGGGCGCGCATCGGCCAGCACGCGTTGCAACGCTTCGGCGACCGTCATCAGAGCCATGATTTTTTCTCTTTGCGCATGATCTTGTTCGAAAACCGGTTCCCACTTTTCGAGATCATGCGCCTTCCGCGCGGTAGTCGCCGGACTTGCCGCCGCTTTTTTGCAGCAGGCGAACGCCCTCGATACGCATGCCGCGCTCGACCGCCTTGACCATGTCGTAGATCGTCAGGCACGCGATCGAGACCGCGACCAGCGCTTCCATCTCGACGCCGGTCTGGCCGGTCACTTTCACCGTTGCGCGCACCAGGAAACCGGGCAGTTCGTGCTCGGGGTTGATGTCGATTTCGACCTTGGTGATGGGCAACGGATGGCAGAGCGGGATCAGCCCATGGGTGCGCTTGGCCGCCATGATGCCGGCCAGTCGCGCCGCGCCCAACACGTCACCCTTGAGCGCGTTGCCGGTGACCACCAGGTCGAGCGTCTCCTTGCGCATGATGACGCGGCCTTCGGCGACGGCAAGGCGCTCGGTCAGGTTCTTGGCCGAGACATCGACCATGCGGGCCTGTCCGCGCGGATCGATATGGGTGAGTTCGGTATTGGCAAGGCGAGGCGTCTGCTTCGCCCTGGTTTTGAACTTCGGCTTGGGCCGCCTGACCGCCGGTCTCTTGCGCCGCGCGACCGGTTTTTTGGTGTTTTTCTTGCCCCGAGCCATGGGCTTACTTCGCCGCCGCGCTGCGCGGCGCATGCGCCAATAGAGCGCGGGTCGCCGCCGTGACATCGGGCTGCCGCATCAGGCTTTCGCCGACCAGGAAGGTCGAAATGCCGACATCGGCGAGGCGGGCGAGATCGCCCGGCGCGTTCAACCCGCTTTCGGCCACCACGACGCGGTCATGCGGGATTTTCGGCGCCAGCCGCTCACAGACGGCAAGCGAAGTCTCGAACGTCCGCAGATCGCGGTTGTTGATGCCGATCAGCCGGGACTTAAGTTTGAGCGCACGCTCTAGCTCATCTTCTTGATGAACCTCAAGCAAAACATCCATCTTATTGGTAAAACTAGCGTCTTCGATTTCACTGGCAGCCATATCGGAAACACCCGCCATGATGATCAGAATGCAATCGGCGCCCAGCGCGCGCGATTCGATCACTTGGTAGGGCTCATAGATGAAATCCTTGCGCAACGCCGGCAAGGCCGTGGCGTTGCGGGCCGAACTGAGGAATTCCGGCTTGCCCTGGAACGACGGCCCGTCGGTGAGCACCGACAAACACGTCGTGCCGCCCGCCTCGTAGGCTTTGGCGAGCTTGGGCGGGTCGAAATCGGCGCGAATCAATCCCTTAGACGGGCTCGCCTTCTTAATCTCGGCGATCAGCGCATAGTCGCCGCCCGCTATCCGCAGCTCGATCGCCTTCAAGAAACCGCGCGGCGGCGATGCCGTTTTGGCTTGCGCCTCAAGTGTGGCCAGCGGGCGGGCGCGCTTGGCTGCCGCGACCTCCTCGCGTTTGTAGGCTTCAATTTTGGCGAGGATGTCGGACATCACGCCTCCACGGCGCAGGATACCGCAATCAGGCGATCAAGCCGGCCTTCGGCCTCGCCGCCATCGATCGATTTGGCCGCCAGTGCCGCGCCTTCCTTCAAATCCTTCGCCTTGCCGGCGACGATTAAGGCCGCTGCCGCATTCAGGATCGACACGTCGCGGAACGCGCCCGGTTTGCCTTTGAGCACGTCGAGCAAGGCTGCGGCGTTGTGACCGGCTTCGCCGCCGCGCAGCGCCTCCGGCTTAACGCGTTTAAGTCCCGCGTCCTCAGGTGTCACCTCAAACAGACGTATCTTGCCATTTTCGAGCGCGGCCACGCTGGTCGCGCCTGAGGTGGTGATCTCATCCAGCCCGTCGGAGCCGTGCACCACCCAGACGCTCTCGGAGCCGAGATTTTTCAGAACCCGTGCCATTGGCTCGATCCAGTGCCTGGAAAAGGCGCCGATCATCTGCCGTTTGACGCCGGCGGGGTTCGACAGCGGCCCCAGCAGATTGAAAATGGTGCGGGTGCCGAGTTCGACGCGGGTGGGGCCGACGTTCTTCATTGCCGGGTGATGTGCCGGCGCGAACATGAAACCGATACCCGCCTCGCGGATGCACCGGCCAACCCGCTCGGCATCGAGGTCGATATTGACGCCGAGCGCTTGCAGCACGTCGGCGGCGCCCGATTTCGACGACAGCGCGCGGTTGCCGTGCTTGGCCACCGGCACGCTGGCGCCCGCGACGATAAATGCCGCGCAAGTCGAGATGTTGAACGAGCCGGAGGCATCGCCGCCGGTGCCGACCACGTCGACCGCATTGGCGGGCGCCTTCACGCTCAGCATCTTGGCGCGCATGGTTGTGACCGCGCCGGTAATCTCGTCGACGGTTTCGCCGCGCACGCGCAAAGCCATCAGCAAGCCGCCCATCTGCGAGGGCGTTGCGTCGCCCGACATCATCCGGTCGAAAGCGGAAGCTGCTTCCGCGCGCGTCAGGCTTGCCCCGGTCGCGACCTTGGCAATGAGCGCTTTGAATTCGTCGGCCATGGCATCAAGCCTTCAAAGCGCGTGCGCGGGCGTTTTGCGCGCCGATGCCGCGCCCGGCTTGCGGCCGCGCAGTCTGTTCCACTCGGCGGCGATGTCGAGAAAATTCTTCAGCATCAGATGGCCGTGTTCGGACGCGATGCTCTCGGGATGGAATTGCACGCCGTGCACCGGCAGACTTTCGTGCATCAGCCCCATCACCAGATGATCGTTGGTCTCGGCATTGGCGATCAGTTCGGCGGGCATGCTGGCGCGCTCGACCACCAGCGAATGATAGCGCGTTGCCTTGAATGGTCCGTTGATGCCGTGAAACACGCCGGAGTTCGAATGATGGATGTCCGACAGCTTGCCGTGCACCGGCGCCGCGCGCACTACTTTGCCGCCGAATGTCTGGCCGACCGCCTGGTGGCCGAGGCAGACGCCGAGGATGGGAATCGTGGGAGAGGCCTTCTTGATCAGATCGAGGCAGATGCCGGCTTCGTTCGGGGTGCAAGGGCCGGGCGACAGCACGATCGCTTCGGGTTCGGATGCGACCACCTCGGCGGCCGAAGTCTTGTCGTTGCGATGGACAACGACGTCCGCCCCCAGCCCGCCCAGGTAATGGAACAGGTTGAAGGTGAAGCTGTCGTAGTTGTCGATCAAAACGATCATGTTTCTAAGTCCGCGCAAGGTCTTAAGACCCCCAAGGAGGGGGGTCAAGTTAACGTCATTTCGGCTCGATCTCGGGCGGCAAGGGCACCATATCGCGCAGCAGCTTGTTGAGGTCCTTATCTGATACTGGCGCGGTGGCGCGGCTGCTCTCGGCCGCGTTCTCGCCGACATGAACGAGCGCGGGAACCAGCAAGACCAAGATTAGCAGCAGCCATTGCGCCAGCAAAAACGGCACGAGCGCCTTCACGAATGGCCGAAACGGCGCCGGATTTTTCGCCGCGCCCCGCACCATCATCAACGCATAGCCGAACGGCGGCAGCAGGAAACTAGATTGCAAGGTGAGCAGCACCAGTACCGCCACCCAGCGCGCGTCGGCGACACGTATGAGCAGCGGTGGAATGACGATCGGAATGACCACGAAAATAATCTCGAAGGCGTCCAGCACGAAGGCACAAAGACCGATGATACCCAGCACGACCGCGACCGCCGGGATGTCGCCGCCCGGAATGGCGGCGACGAGATGATCGACCAGCCGGTCGGTGCCGATCAGGCGCAGCACGAGCGTAAAGGTGGTGGCCGCGATCAGCAGCGAGAACAGCGCACCAGTAATCGCGATCGCGTCATGCAGCAGTTCACGCAACACCGGTCCACGTAAATGGCCGCTAATCAGTCCTCCGCTGAGCAGCGCGAAGGCGCCCATGGCGGCAGCCTCAACCGCATAGAAATATCCGGTGGCGACGCCGCCGAGCAGCACCAGCAGTGCGGCGAGAGCGACAGCGGCGAGCACGATCTCTCGTGGCGCCGGGCGCTCGCGTGGGCTGGCCGGTATCGGCTGGCCGCGGCCGGCGAACCAGGCAAGCGCAAAGCACAACAGCAGGAATATCCCGGCCGGCACCAATGCGGCATGGAAAACATCCTGCGTATTGATAACGCGGTCGCTGCGCCCGGTCACCGTCACCGCGGTGGTGTGGGCTGACAGCATGGCGTCGCCCAACAGGATGAGCACCAGTGACGGCGGCACCAGCACGCCGAGCGTTGCGGCAACCGCGATCACGGCATCGCGCGTTGCCGCCGGCACGCCTTGCGCGGTCAGCCGCGGCGCCACCACGCGCGACAGACCCAGCACGCTGGCACCGACCGAGCCGTTCATCGGCCCGAGCAAGGCCCCCAGCACCATGCCGGACACTAGTGGCGCCGAGGCGCGTTTGGGCAGCAGCGCGATGCTCGAGCGATAGAGCGCGTCGGCGACCGGCAGACGGCCGAGCAGCAGACCCATGGTCACGTAAAGCGGCAAAGCTTGCAGTAGATCGTTCTCGAGCAGATTGACCAGGCGGTTGGGCAGCGCTGAGAGCAGCGCAAGCGGAATCGTACCGGTGGTGATGCCGAGTAGCGCGCCGAGCGTGGCGGCGCCGATCAGAATGAACGCGGCCGGCAGACCGGTTGAAACGATACCGGCACCCACCAGCAGCAAAAGCCCAAGGCCGCTCCATTCCATCAGGCATCACCCCGACGCCAGGGGCGAAAAATGTCGAGCACGGCCTGCGCGATCATCAGGATCGCCATCAGCCAGAGCGCCGCTTTGATGATGAAATAGCCGGGATTGAACGTGTCGGGAAAAAATTCGAGACCGAGCACGGAGCCGACCACGAACGGCCTACTGGCGATCATGATGAACAGTGCCCAGGGCAGAACGGCCAGCGCCGCACCGCATTGCCGCAATCGGCGGCGGGCGCGCGGCGAGTAGCGGTGCGCCAGCGCATCGGAGACGAGATGCGTAGCGTTGCGCGTGGCCGCGGTAACGCTGACCGCCACCAACAGCGCGAAAATGATTTGTCCGAGATCGTTAGCTTCGCGCGAGCAGCAGCGGATGATGTCGCGCAGCGGCCATTGCAGGAACAACAGTAGGATCAGCGGCAGCGCCAACCATTGCGCGGCGGCGATGATGTGGCCGATCAGGCGATCGAGGCGATCCAGGAATCGCATGGGAGGCACTCTAGCAGCCCCTCGCGTCCTTACTGGCCTCGCTTAGCCGCACTGGCGAAGCGGCGGGCTTCCTCGGCGGCACGGAATAAAGCCTTCGCCTTGTTGATGCATTCCTGCTGCTCGAAGCCGGGGTCGCTGTCGGCGACGATGCCGGCGCCGGCCTGCACGTACATGATGCCGTCCTTCACCAGCGCGGTGCGCAGCACGATGCAGGTGTCCATCTCGCCAGCGGCGGAGAAATATCCGACCGCGCCGGCGTAAAGCCCGCGCTTTTCCTTTTCCAATTCGTCGATGATCTGCATGGCACGAACTTTGGGCGCGCCCGACACGGTGCCGGCGGGAAATCCGGCAGCCAACGCATCGAGCGCGTCGCGCTTGGGGTCGAGCTTGCCTTCTACATTGGAGACGATGTGCATGACGTGGCTATAGCGCTCGACGAAAAACTGGTCGGTGACGCTGACCGTGCCGATCTGCGCGACGCGGCCGACATCGTTGCGGCCGAGATCGAGCAGCATCAGATGCTCGGCACGCTCCTTCGGATCCGCCAGCAATTCTTCTTCCAGCGCCTTGTCTTCATGTGGCGTCGGTCCGCGCGCGCGGGTACCCGCGATTGGTCGGATGGTCACCACGTCGCCGCTGACTTTGACGAGAATTTCCGGGCTGGAGCCTGCGACCGCGAAGCCGCCGAAATCGAGGTAATAGAGATAAGGTGAGGGATTAGTCCGGCGCAGCGCGCGGTAGAGCGAGAACGGCGGCAGCGTGAACGGCGCCTCAAAACGTTGCGCCAGCACAATCTGGAAGGCGTCGCCGGCGGCAATGTAGTCCTTGGCCTTGAGTACCATCGCTTTGTATTCGGCCGGCGTGGTGTTGGATTGTGGCGGCACGTCGAGCGGGCCTTCGTCGCGGTCCGAAAGCGACATATCGAGCGGCCGGTCGAGACTCTCCACAACGCCTGACAGCCGCTCAACCGCGCGCGTCATCGCGGTCTTAGCGTCGACGCCTTTTTCCGGGCGCACCGGCGTGACGACGGTAATCGAATCCTTCACTGCGTCGAACACCACGATAATGGTCGGGCGCACCAGCACCGCGTCCGGAATTCCGATCGGATCGGGATTGGGCAGCGGCAGCTCTTCCATCAGCCGCACCATATCGTAGCCGAGATAACCGAACACGCCGGCCGCCATCGGCGGTAGGCTGTCGGGCAAGACGATGCGGCTTTCTGCGAGAAGTGTGCGCAACGCCTTGAGCGGTGGCTCGGGGCAGGGCGTGAAGACGCCCGCCTTGGCGCGCGCGTTGTGATTGACCTCCGCCTTGCCGCCAGTGGCGCGCCAGATCAGATCCGGCTCGATGCCGATGATCGAGTGGCGGCCGCGCACCGCGCCGCCTTCCACCGACTCCAGCAGAAAGCTCATTGGTTTAGCGCCGCCGAGCTTGAGATAGGCCGAAACCGGCGTCTCCAGGTCGGCGACCAGCGTGGCCCACACCACCTGCGCCTGTCCGCGGCCGTAGGTTTCCGCGAATGCGCTTTCCGACGGCTCGATCTGCATGGTGCTAAATTATGGCTGGGCGCCGCCGATGACCTGGGTGATCGCCTGCTGGTTGAGCGTGACGCCGAAATCGTTCTCAAGCCGCGTGACATAAGCGCCGACAATGTCGTCGGCGTATGAGCCGTGCAGCGTCGTCGATATTTGTTTGGTGCCAGCCGACGCCGGATCGAGCTTGGGATCGCTCACTTCGGTCACGCGAAACACAAAGCGCGCGGTCTCCTGATCGCCTACGGCGCTGCCCGGCGTGTCTTTCGGCGTCTTGAACGCGGCCTCGACCAGCGTCGCCGGCGCAAAGCCGCCCGGCTTGCCGCGCTGCAACTCGGTTGCTGTTTCCACTTTCAGGCCGTTCTCGGTCGCGAGCTGCGCCAGCGTGGTGCCGGCCTTGAGCTTGCCGAGCATGTCGTCGGTCTTGGTCTGCAGGCGCTTGCCGATCTCGTCGTCGCGCCAGCGCGCCGCGACCTGATCCTTCACCTCATCGAGCGTACGTTCGCGCGATTGCGTGATGCCGGTGACGTCGTACCAGAGATAGCCGCCGTTTTGCTGTTGCATCGGATCGTTGTCGACGCCGACATCCGTGCTGAAAGCTGCGGCGACCACGTCGGGCGATTTCGGCAGACCGGCGACCGGTTTGCCGTCCGGGCCCCGTCCGGAGCGGTCGACGGCGTCGATGGCGTGCGACGTGAGCCTGAGCTTCTTGGCGGTCTCGGCCAGGGTCGCGCCGGAGGCGCGCTCGTCCTCGAACTTATCGCGCAGCGCGCCGATTTCGGTCTTGGTGCGGCTCTCGGCGATCTCGCGTTTGATCTCGGCCGCAACTTCTTCATAGGTTTTTTGATTTCCCGGCTCGATCTTGCTGACTTGCACCAGCACGGTGCCGAAGCCGCCATTAATCGGCGCGCTGACTTCGCCGGATTTGAGCGCAAAGGCGGCGTCGGCGACGGCGGGATCGATTATGTCGGCCTTCGTCACCATGCCGACATCGATATCGGTATCCTTCAGCCCGCGCTCCTTGACCAAATCGGCAAAGCTAGCTCCCTTGACGATGCGCTCGTGCGCGGCCGCCGCGTCTTCCGGTTTCGGGAATACCATTTGACGCAGCTCGCGTCGCTCGGGCGTGCCGTAATTGCCTTTGTGCAGGTCGTAATAAGCCTTGGCGTCGGCGTCGTTGACCGCGTCGGGCTTGGCGAGGTCGGCCGGCGCCATCGACAGCAGCGTCACCTTGCGGTATTCGGGCGCGCGGAATACGACCTTGCGTTCATCAAAATATTTGCCGAGCTGCTCGGGCGTGGGTTGCGGAATATCGCCGGCTTGGGCTGGACCCAGGCTCAAGTACTCGATGGCGCGTTTCTCGTTTTGAAACTGATTGATGGCGTCCATCGCGACCGCCGGCACGCGAATGTCGCCGCTGAGGCTGAGTGCAATCTGGCGGCGCAAGGTCACGCGCCGCTGCTCCTCGACGAAGCGGCCTTCGCTGAAGTTGGCTTGCCGGATGATCGCCTCGAAGCGCGCGCGGTCGAATTGGCCGTTGATGCCGCGGAAACTCGGATCGTTGGTGATGCGTTTGGCGATCTCGTCATTGCTGATGCCCAGCCGCAGCGCCTTGGCTTGCTCATCGAGCGTGGTCTCGGCCACCAACTGGCCGAGTATTTGCTGATCGAGACCGAGCGCGCGCGCCTGGTCGGGCGAGATCGGCCGGCGGGCCTGGCGGCTGAGCTCCTGCAGGCGGTCATTGTAGAATTGCCGGAACTGCTCGGTCGAGATTTCGGTCTTGCCGATCTTGAGCGCCGAATTGAGCCCGAAGCCGCGGAAAATATCGCCGATGCCCCAGATCGCGAAGCTCACGACCAGGCCACCCATGACGATTGCCATGATGCCCCGTCCGAGCCAGCTCGAAGAGGCTTTGTGGATGCCGCGAAGCATGCGCGCGTTGTTCCCGGGCTAGCGTGGAGGGCCAATAAAGGGGTGGTGGCGCCCTTATAGGGAGCTGGCCAACTCCTTGCAACACAAGAAGGATCGGCTTGCGCACCGTGTGCTCTGGCGCACAGCGCGTCGGTCTGATAACCGCACGCGGATAAGGACCAAAACATGGCGCCGGCCGAGATAACGCCGCTGGTGGCGGGCAATTGGAAGATGAACGGACTGGCCGCCTCCGAGGGCGAACTCGCCCGTATCGTCCATGGCGCCAGCGCGCTGGCAGGTCGCGCCGAACTGATGGTCTGTCCGCCTGCCACGTTGATTGCGAATTTCGCGGCAGCGGTGCGCGGCTCGGCGGTATCGATCGGTGGGCAGGACTGCCATGCCGAGGTCGCCGGTGCCCATACCGGCGATATCGCCGCCGAAATGTTCAAGGACGCGGGCGCCGTCGCTGTGATCGTCGGCCATTCCGAGCGCCGCACCGACCATCATGAGACCGACGCGCAGGTGCGCGCCAAGGCCATGGCCGCGCGTCGCGCCGGGCTGATGGCCATCGTCTGCATCGGCGAGCAGCGTGCCGAGCGCGAAGCCAAGAAGACGCTGGATGTGATCGGCCGCCAGCTCGATGGTTCGCTGCCCGACGGCGCGACCGGCTTGGCGATTGCCTATGAGCCCGTCTGGGCCATCGGCACCGGCCTGACCCCGACGCCAGCCGACGTGGCCGAGGCGCACGCGTTCATCCGCCAGCGGCTGGCGGCGGGTTTCGGCGGCGAAGGTGGCCGGGTTCGCATTCTTTATGGTGGCTCGGTCAAACCGGCCAATGCCAAGGAACTGCTGACGATTGCCAATGTGAACGGCGCCCTGGTCGGCGGTGCCAGCCTAAAAGCCGCGGATTTTCTTGGTATTGCGGCGGTTTACCGCTAGTCGCCTCGAGGGTGGAAAATCCGCGTCCGATCGTGTAGAGACCGCGGCGAATTCCTATATAGGTCGCAAAGGCCGGCTGGGCCGTGAGCCCGGACCGGCATGTTTGAACGGATTGAGACCCGATGCAGCACGTCGTTATCGTGATTCACCTGATGCTGGTGCTCGCCTTGATTGGCGTGGTGCTGCTGCAAAAATCCGAGGGCGGCGGGCTGGGCATCGGCTCGACCGGCGGCTTCATGACCAGCCGCGGTACCGCCAATGTGCTAACGCGCGCGACCGCGATCCTGGCCGGACTGTTTTTCGCGACCAGTCTCATTCTGTCGATCCTGGCCGGTATCAACCGCAAGCCGACCTCGATCCTGCAAGGCAGCCAAAGCGCGCCAACCGCACCCGGGCAGCCTGCGCCGCTCGATGCCAGCGGGATCCTCAAGCAACTCAATCAGCGCGCACCTGCTGCGCCTGCCGCTCCCTCCGGGCCGCAGGTGCCGCAGTCGAAATAAAGAGCTGAGGAAGGGCCGGGAAACCGGCCCTTCCTCGTTAAGGACCAAGTGCGAACGGAAAGGACCCAATGGGTCTCTGGTGAGAAGTAAAAATGCCGATGCAACAGTCTCTGATCTCGAAGGTTTTTCGATTTGCGCACAGGCGCAGAGGGGCTGTGAGTTTTTCGCGCTCGTCGAATCGAGCGGCGGGGGTTAAAGGATAGGCCCCATGGCGCGGTACATTTTTATAACCGGCGGCGTGGTCTCCTCACTCGGTAAGGGTCTCGCATCCGCAGCACTCGGCGCGTTGCTGCAAGCGCGCGGTTACAAGGTCCGCCTTCGCAAATTGGACCCCTATATCAACGTCGATCCCGGCACGATGTCGCCTTACCAGCACGGCGAGGTGTTCGTGACCGACGACGGCGCCGAGACCGATCTCGACCTCGGCCATTACGAACGATTCACCGGACGGCCGGCGACCCGTCAGGACAACATCACCACCGGCCGCATCTATCAGGACATCCTGACCAAGGAGCGGCGCGGCGATTATCTCGGCGCCACCATCCAGGTCATCCCGCACGTCACCAACGCCATCAAGGACTTCGTCCGCGATGGCAATGACGGCTTCGACTTCGTGCTGTGCGAAATCGGCGGCACCGTCGGGGACATCGAGGGTCTGCCGTATTTTGAGGCAATCCGCCAATTGGGCAACGATCTGCCGCGCCACCACGCGGTCTACATTCATCTGACGCTGCTGCCGTTCATCCCGAGCGCGGGCGAGTTGAAGACCAAGCCGACGCAGCATTCGGTCAAGGAACTGCGCTCGATCGGCATCCAGCCGGACATTCTGCTGTGCCGCACCGACCGTCCGATTCCGGAGAGTGAACGGCGCAAGCTCGCGCTGTTCTGCAACGTGCGCGAAAATGCCGTGATCGAAGCGCGCGATGTCGACAATATTTACGCGGTGCCGGAGGCCTATAGCGCGGCGGGTCTCGATAACGAAGTGCTGGGCGCCTTCGGCCTTGAACCCAAAGCCACCCCCGATCTGGCGCGCTGGCACACCATCAATGAGCGCATCCGTAATCCGGAAGGTGACGTTACCATTGCGATTGTCGGAAAATATACCGGCATGAAGGACGCCTATAAGTCGCTCAACGAAGCGCTCTCGCACGGCGGCATCGCCAACAAAGTGAAGGTCAATCTCGACTGGATCGAGTCGGAAGTGTTCGAGAACGAGGATCCGGCGCCGTTCCTCGAGCACGTCGACGGCATTTTGGTGCCGGGCGGCTTCGGCCAGCGCGGTGCCGAGGGAAAAATCCGCGCGGCGCGCTTCGCGCGCGAGCGCAACGTGCCTTATTTCGGCATTTGCTTCGGTATGCAGATGGCGGTGGTGGAAGCCGCGCGCAATCTGTGCGGCATCGAATTGGCCAACTCGAGCGAATTCGGCCCGACGCCGGAGCCGGTGGTCGGCCTGATGACCGAATGGCTCAAAGGCAATGAATTGCAAAAGCGCGTTGCCAATGGCAATCTCGGCGGTACCATGCGGCTCGGCGCCTATGCGGCGGCGCTGACCCGCGGCAGCCGCGTAGCCAATATTTATGGCGCGACGGAAATCTCCGAGCGCCACCGCCACCGCTACGAGGTCAACACCACCTACAAAGACCGGCTCGAACAGCGCGGCATGCGCTTCTCCGGCATGTCGCCCGATGGCATCTTGCCCGAGATCATCGAGTACGAGGACCACCCCTGGTTCATTGGGGTCCAGTTTCATCCCGAGCTAAAATCGCGGCCGTTCGAGCCGCATCCGCTATTCGCCTCGTTTATCGGCGCGGCGGTCGAGCAGAGCCGGCTGGTCTAGTCGCAGCCTCTGCTAGACTCTCAGCAATGCCTCGCGGTCTCGATCACATCGTCCATGCCGTGCGCGATCTCGACGCGGCGGCCGCGCTATACCGTGGCCTCGGGTTTACCGTCGGCGCGCGCAATCGGCATCCTTGGGGCACGCACAATTACATCGTGCAGTTGCCGGGCGTTTTCATCGAGCTGTTGACGCTCGCCGAGCTGGACAAACTTGGACCCGACGGATTTTCGATTTTGTTCGGCGCTTTTACGCGCGATTTTCTGACGCGTCATGAAGGCTTGTCGCTGCTTATTCTGGAATCGCGCGACGCCTGCACCGATGAGGCCGCATTCCGTGCCGCGCGCATTGCGGCCTCCGAGGTGATGCGGTTCGAACGCGAGGCCAAGCGGCCCGACGGCGCGGCGGTGAAAGTCGGCTTCTCGCTCGCCTTCGCCGAAGACAAGCAGGCGCCCGACATTCATTTTGCCACCTGCCAGCAGCATTATCCGGAAAATTTCTGGAACCCGGCGTTTCAAAAGCACGCCAACGGTGCCGAAGCTGTCGCGGGCGTCGTGATTGTGGCTGACGACCCGGCACGCCATCGCGATTTCCTGCTGGCCTTTACCGGCGCGCAAAGTGCGCGCGACGACGACGACGGCTTTGCCATCGATCTGCCACGCGGAGCGATTGAGATGATGCGGCCTGTCGAATTCGAACGTCGCTTCGGATTGCCCGCCCCGGACACCGCGGGCGGTGCACGGCTGGCGGCGTTGCGGTTCTCCGGTCGTGCGTTAGCCCGAGAAAAGCACGCCGTCCTGGGTGCGGTGCTGGCATTCGAATCCGCCCGTTGACCAAGCCGCTTTGCCGCTTCATGGTCCCGCCCGCGAGGGCCAATCGTGGACCATAAACCCAACTCAATCGTCACCATCGGCGCCGTTCGCTTCGGCAATGCCCTGCCGCTGGCGCTGATCGCCGGCCCCTGCGCGCTGGAAAGCCGGGCGCACGGGTTGGAAATGGCCGCCGCGCTCAAGGAAATTGCGGACCGCGTTGGCGTCGGCCTCGTCTACAAAACCTCGTTCGACAAGGCCAATCGCACCTCCGCCAAGAGCGCGCGCGGTCTCGGGCTCGACGCAGCGCTTCCCATCTTTGCTGAGATCCGAGAAAAACTGAAAATACCTGTGCTCACCGACGTGCACGATGCCGACCAATGCATGCGCGTGGCCGGCGCGGTCGACGTGCTGCAAATCCCCGCGTTTTTGTGCCGGCAGACCGATTTGCTGATCGCCGCCGCCAGAACCGGAAAAGCCGTCAACGTCAAGAAAGGCCAATTCCTGGCGCCCTGGGACATGGCGAACGTGGTCGATAAAATCATCGGCGCCGGAAATACAAACGTGCTGGTGACCGAGCGCGGCGTCTCGTTCGGCTACAACACGCTGGTGTCCGATATGCGCGCGCTGCCGATCCTCAAGCGCGACGGCGCGCCGGTGATCTTCGATGCGACGCATTCGGTGCAGCAGCCCGGCGGGCAGGGCACGTCCTCGGGCGGGGAGCGCGAGTTCGTGCCGGTGCTGGCGCGCGCGGCGGTCGCGATCGGTGTCGCGGCTGTGTTCATCGAAACCCATCAAGATCCCGACAAGGCCCCGTCCGATGGCCCGAACATGATGCCGCTGAAGGAGATGGAGCCGCTGTTGCGCACGCTGGTCGAATTCGACCGGTTGGCGAAGCGCTGACCGCTCAAGACTCCCGCATCGCATGGGCCGCGTCCTCAATCTTATGGCGTTCGTCGTGTTCGCGACGTCGCTATTCATGCGCTCGATCGATCCGGTCATTCCCCAGATCGCCGCCGGCCTCGCGGTTGAGCCGACCACCGCCGCGTTGCTCTCGACCGGCTTCACGCTGCCTTATGCGCTGGTGCAGCCGCTGCTCGGTGCGCTCGCCGATATGTTCAGCAAGACCCGTCTGATCTCGATCTGCATGCTGATCCTCGGCATCGTGACGCTGGCCTGCGGGCTGGCGACGAATTTCGAAATGCTGATGAGCTTGCGCATCGTGGCAGGGATCACCGCCGGCGGCGTGTTCCCGATCGCGCTCGCTGTGGTCGGCGATCAAGTGCCAGTTGGGCAGCGCCAAGTGGCGATCGGAAAACTGTTGTTCGCGGCGATGAGCGGCAACCTCTTGGGCGCGACCGGCGCCGGCGTGATCGGCGACTTGATCGGCTGGCGCGGCGTGTTCTTCGCCACCGGCGCCGTCGACTTGATCGCGCTGATCGCGGTGATCCCCGGTTTCCGCGGTATGGCGGAGCCGGCAGGGCGTTTCGATCTTTCGACGCTCATTCCGAATTATCGCGCGGTGTTGAGCAATCCATTGGCGAAGTACTGCTTCGGCGGCGTGTTCGTCGAAGCGATTTTTCTGTTCGGCGTGTTCCCCTACATGGCTGGGATGCTTCGCACCGAAGGAGTGACCAGTTCATCGATCGCTGGCGTGGTGATTTCCGGTTTTGCCGTGGGCGGCATTATCTACACGGTTTCGGTGTCGCGCCTGCTGATGCACATCGGCGAACGGCGCTTGATGGCGACCGGCGGCATGGCGATGGCGTTCTGCCTGATCGTCATCGCGCTGCGCATGCCATGGCCGGTTGAATTCGCCAATTTCATGCTGCTCGGTTTTGGCTTCTATCTGCTGCACGGCTGTCTGCAGACTTATGTCACCGAGCTGGCGCCCGGCGCGCGCGGCTCTGCGACCGCGGCGCATTCATTCTTCTTTTTTGTCGGCCAGGCGCTGGGGCCGATTGTCTACGGCCTCGGCCTGCACAGCGTGGGGATCACGCCTGTACTGTTGCTGGGCGCGGCGGCGCTGACGGCGACCGGGTGGATCTGCGCCTTGGGGCTGCGCAGGCCGCAACCCGCCGCGGTTTAACTGCGGCCACGATAGGGCGCGACGCCTTGGTCCGTCACCCAAACGTCGTCCGGCAATTTACCCTTCTGCCAGAAAACGTCGATCGGCATGCCGCCGCGCGGGTACCAGTAACCTCCGATGCGCAAATATTTTGGCTTGAGCAGCGCGACCAGTTTCTTGCCGATGGCGACGGTGCAATCCTCGTGGAAGGCGCCGTGATTGCGGAAGCTGTTCAAATAAAGTTTGAGCGACTTCGATTCGATGAGATATCGCCCCGGCACGTAGTCGATCACCAGATGGGCGAAATCGGGCTGGCTGGTGATCGGGCACAGCGTCGTGAATTCCGGCGCGGTGATGCGCGCCACGTAATTCGTGTCGGAATGCGGGTTGGCCACGCGATCGAGCCGAGCCTTGTCGGGCGAGGCAGGGATCGGGATCGGGCGGCCCAGTTGCAGCGGCCTCTTTGCCATGGGCCTTTATGGCATATTTCGGCGGCCAGATGACAAGAGGGCCGTCCATCCTGTAGAAGCGCGGCCATGACCGCCATCACCGACATCATCGGCCGCGAAATCCTTGACAGCCGCGGCAATCCGACTGTTGAGGTCGACGTCGTGCTGGAGGATGGTTCGAAGGGCCGCGCCGCGGTGCCCTCCGGCGCCTCAACTGGAGCGCATGAAGCGGTCGAGTTGCGCGATGGCGACAAATCGCGCTACGGCGGCAAGGGCGTCACCAAGGCGGTCGGCGCGGTCAACGGCGAAATATTCGATGCGCTCGGCGGCATGGATGCCGAAGCGCAGGCCAAGATCGACGAGACGCTCATTGCGCTTGACGGCACGCCGAACAAAGGCCGACTTGGCGCCAACGCCATTCTCGGGGTGTCGCTTGGCGTCGCGAAGGCGGCTGCCGCCGCCAAGCAAGCGCCGCTCTATCGTTACGTCGGCGGCACCGCCGTGCGCACTCTGCCGGTGCCGATGATGAACATCGTCAATGGCGGCATGCATGCCGACAATCCGATCGACTTCCAAGAATTCATGATCATGCCGGTCGGCGCGCCCACGTTTGCCGAGGCGCTGCGTTGCGGCTCGGAAATTTTTCAGACGCTGAAAGCGCAGCTCAAATCGGTCGGCCTCAATACCAATGTTGGCGACGAGGGCGGCTTCGCACCCGATCTGAAATCGGCAGAGGCCGCGCTCGATATTGTCATGCAGGCGATTGCCAAGGCTGGCTACGAGCCTGGCGGCGATGTCATGCTGGCGCTCGATCCCGCTGCCACTGAATTCTTCAAGAATGGTTCTTACATTTACGCGGGCGAGGGCGAGACCCGCTCGCCCAAGCAGCAGGCACAATATCTCGCCGAACTGGTAACGCGCTATCCGATCGTCTCGATTGAAGACGGCATGGCGGAAGACGATTTCGAAGGCTGGAAAATCCTGACCGATTTGATCGGCGGAAAGTGTCAGTTGGTCGGTGACGATCTGTTCGTCACCAACGTGACGCGGCTTGAAAAAGGCATCAAAGACGGCCTCGCCAATTCGATCCTGATCAAGGTCAACCAGATCGGCACGCTGACCGAGACGCTCGCCGCCGTCGAGATGGCGCACAAGGCCGGCTACACCGCTGTGATGTCGCACCGCTCGGGCGAAACCGAGGATTCAACCATTGCCGATCTCGCGGTCGCCACCAATTGCGGGCAGATCAAGACCGGCTCGCTGGCGCGCTCCGACCGCACCGCGAAATACAATCAATTGCTGCGTATCGAAGAGGAACTGGGCGCGCAGGCCAAATATGCCGGGCGCGACGCGTTAAAGGCGCGGCGCTAGCGCATGATCCCGAAAAATGGGAACCGATTTTCGGATACGATCATGCGCTAATAATGTTAGAGATATTCTAAATCGCGCGCACGTGGCGGCTTGCATTGTTCGGCCAAATCGCAGCAAATTGCCGCCAAATCCAAGTCATGGAATACGAGTTTTCGCGATGGATCAGACCACGACCTTAACCCACACCGACCTCAGCCGCGCAGTTGAGCACTTATCCGAACTTATCGTACTAGCGATCGATGCTGCGCGTGTGGTCGAGAAACCGTTCTTCCATCTCGAATTCGACCGGGTATTCCCAGACGATACCTATTCGAAAATTACGGCGTTGATGCCGGAGACATCCGACTATCGCCCGATGCACGGCCAAAGCAAAACTTACCATCTCAACGACGGCGTCCAGACACGTGTGAAGATCGATCTGTTTCCGGAATACACCCGCAAGCTGCCGCCCGAGAAGCGTGCCTTTTGGGATATGGTCGGTCGCGCGCTTCGTTCCGAGCCGGTCAAACAGGCGTTCATGCGCCGCATGGCGCGCGGGCTTGAGAAACGTTTCGGCAAAGACTTTGCCCAAACCGGCATGTACCCGATCCCGATCCTCACCCGCGATATCCCGGGCTACAGCATCCCGCCGCATCAGGATTCGTCCTGGAAGGGGATCACGGTGCAGCTCTATCTGCCGAAGGACGACGCCAATACCGACATCGGCACCATCTTTCACGAAAAGTTGCCGGACGGCTCATTGCCGAAGCGCACGCAGATGCGCTTTGCCCCCAATAGCGGTTATGCCTTCGTGGTCGGCGAGGAGACCTGGCACTCGGCCGACCCGGTGCATAACCGTGTGAAAACCCGCGATTCCATTCTGCTGACTTATTTCGTCGACCAAAATCCGAAGCAGATCCTGCGCAATCGCGGCAAGCGGCTGGGGAACTTCGTGCTCAACGAGATCCGCCAGTACGTTCCGTTCTGACCGGCCCGCGGCATTAAAGTCGCTTTAACGCGATTGCCGCATGTTGGCGGCCATGATCTCCCACCGGCGTCGCCACGCCATCCTGACCGCGCTTGGCCTTTATACCTTCGCCGCGCTGTTCATCGGCTATTTTGCGGAAAACGCCTTCACCGGCAATCACGGCCTGCGTGCACAAGCCGACCTCGATCAGCAGATGGCCGCCATGCAAGGCGAACTCACGCATCTGAAAGCCGAGCACGCGCTCTGGGATCGCCGGGTGGCGCTGCTGCGTGCCGACCGCATCGACCCCGACATGCTGGATGAGCGCGCCCGCGCGCTGCTGGGGCTCGCCGACCCGCGCGACCTGACGATGCTGCTCCACTAGCGGTTATCCACCGCCCGTCTTGTAATTTTCAGCCAAATTTTGGGCGTTTTGCGCAATGCCGTGCGGCAGCCTCGCGCTTCCGCCCTTGGGAGGATTAAGCTATTGGAGGGTTGCAAAGCGAACCGCGGCGCCCGTCACAATCGCCCGGACGCTTATGCAGGGAGTGCCGGAGTGCCAATGGCCGCCGCCAAAAACGAAGCCAAAAACAGCCCGAGCGCCGAGCCGTCCACTCCGGTCGCCAATTTCAGCGAGGGGGAGGAGCTTTCCGCTTACCGGATGATGCTCAATATCCGCCGCTTCGAGGAGAAGGCCGGCCAGATGTACGGCATGGGGCTGATTGGCGGTTTCTGCCACCTCTATATCGGCCAGGAGGCCGTGGTGGTCGGCATGCAGATGGCGCTGAAAGCCGGCGACGAAGTGATCACTGGTTACCGCGACCATGGCCACATGATCGCCTGCGGCATGGACCCGAAAGGCGTGATGGCGGAACTGACCGGCCGCACCCATGGCTATTCCAAGGGCAAAGGCGGCTCGATGCACATGTTCAGCGTCGACAAGGGCTTTTACGGCGGCCACGGCATTGTCGGCGCGCAGGTGCCGATCGGTACGGGCCTGGCTTTCGCCAACCATTACCGCGGCAACGACAATATCAGCGTGACTTATTTTGGCGATGGCGCCGCCAACCAGGGCCAGGTCTACGAGAGCTTCAATATGGCGGAGCTGTGGAAGCTGCCCGTCGTCTACGTGATCGAGAACAACCGCTACGCCATGGGTACCTCGATCACGCGCTCATCCGCGGAAGTCAATCTGTCGCGGCGCGGACTGTCGTTCAACATCGCCGGCGAGCAGGTCGACGGCATGGACGTGCGCGCGGTGAAAGCCGCCGGCGCCAAGGCCGCCGCCTGGTGTCGCGCCGGCAAGGGTCCCTACATTCTGGAAATGCTCACCTATCGCTACCGCGGCCATTCGATGTCGGACCCGGCGAAATACCGCACGCGCGAGGAAGTCGACGAAGTTCGCACCCACCACGATCCGATCGACATGGCGCGCGCCCGCATCCTGGAAAAGAAATTTGCCAAGGAAGACGAGCTGAAGAAAATCGACGGCGAAGTGCGCGACCTGATCAATCAGGCGTCCGAATTCGCCACCCACGATCCGGAGCCGGATGCATCCGAGCTCTGGACCAACGTGTATCGCTGAGGCGCGCGCATGCCGACCGAAGTCCTGATGCCCGCGCTGTCTCCGACGATGGAGAAGGGCAACCTCGCCAAGTGGCTCAAGAAGGAAGGCGACAAGGTCAAATCCGGCGACGTCATCGCCGAGATCGAGACCGACAAGGCCACCATGGAAGTGGAAGCCGCCGACGAGGGCACGCTGGGAAAAATTCTGGTGCCGGAAGGCACCGCCGACGTGGCGGTCAATACGCCGATCGCGGTCATTCTGAGCGACGGCGAGGATAGATCGTCGATCAAGGACAGCAAGCCGGCGCCGCAAGCAAAGGCCGCGCCCGCTGCGAAGCCGGAAAATGCCGAAGTCAAGCCTGCGCCGAAATCAACGCCAGCGCCGCGAGCGCCGGAAACTCAAGTCGCCGCCGATCCCGACATCCCCGAAGGCACCGAGATGGTCACCATGACCATGCGCGAGGCGTTGCGCGACGCCATGGCCGAGGAGATGCGGCGCGACAAAGACGTGTTTGTGATGGGTGAAGAGGTTGCCGAATATCAGGGCGCCTACAAAGTTACGCAAGGACTGTTGCGGGAGTTCGGCGCCAAGCGCGTCATCGATACGCCGATCACCGAACACGGTTTTACAGGTTTAGGCATCGGCGCCGCGCTCGCCGGCCTCAAACCGGTCGTCGAGTTCATGACCTTCAACTTCGCCATGCAGGCGATGGACCAGCTTATCAACTCGGCCGCCAAGACGCTCTATATGTCGGGTGGCCAGATGGGCTGCCAGATTGTGTTCCGCGGGCCCAACGGCGCCGCAGCGCGGGTCGCCGCCCAGCATAGCCAGGATTACTCGTCGTGGTTCTCGCACATCCCGGGTCTTAAGGTGATCTCGCCCTCGACCGCAGCGGACGCCAAGGGATTGCTGAAGGCCGCGATCCGCGACCCCAATCCGGTGATCTTTCTCGAAAATGAAATTCTCTACGGCCACGCGTCGCCTGTTCCCAAGCTCGACGATTTTGTGCTGCCGATCGGCAAGGCGCGGATCGCGCGCGCCGGCAATGATGTCACCATCGTGGCGTGGTCGATGGGCATGAGTTATGCGCTCAAGGCTGCCGAGGAACTTGCCAAAGATGGTATCGACGCCGAAGTGATCGACCTGCGCACGCTCAAACCGATGGACACCGGCACTATCGTGGAGTCGGTGAAAAAAACCTGCCGCGCCGTCACCGTCGAAGAGGGCTGGGCACAATCCGGCGTCGGCGCCGAGATTGCCGCGCGCATCATGGAGCAGGCCTTCGATTATCTTGACGCGCCGGTCATGCGCGTCACCGGCAAGGAAGTGCCGATGCCTTACGCCGCCAATTTGGAAAAGCTCGCGCTGCCCTCAGTCGCCGAAGTGGTCGAGGCGGCCAAGTCGGTTTGTTACCGGTAGCGCGATGCCCACCAACATCCTCATGCCCGCGCTGTCGCCCACGATGGAAAAGGGCAACCTGGCGCGTTGGCTCAAGAAGGAGGGCGACAAGATCAAGTCGGGCGATGTCATCGCCGAGATCGAGACCGACAAGGCGACGATGGAATACGAGGCGGTCGACGAGGGCACGCTCGCCAAGATCGTGGTACCGGAAGGCACGCAGGACGTGGCGGTCAATGCCGTGATCGCGGTGCTCGCGGGTGAGGGCGAAGACGTGAAGGCGGCGGCGAGTGGCGCGGCCAAGAGCGCGCCGGCGGCGAAACCGGCTACCGCCTCATCCATCGAGACGCCCGCTGCGCGGACTCCTCAGGATGAGGCTAAAAAGCCGCCGCAGTTTTCGCCGAAATCAACTCCTCGTCCTGAGGAGGCGCGGAGCGCCGTCGCGAAGGACGAAGATCAACGTGCTCGCAGCAATCGAATTTTCTCATCCCCACTCGCGCGCCGTCTCGCCAAAGACGCCGGCCTCGATCTCAACCGTGTCCAGGGCTCCGGCCCACATGGCCGGGTGATCGCGCGCGATATCGATGACGCGAAATCCGGCAAGGGCCTACGTGCTCCTGGCGCCGCGCCGTCCGGCGGGACCATCGCACCATCAATGTCCGACGCGCAAATCCGCGCGCTCTATGAGGACGGCTCCTACGAACTCATCCCACATGACGGCATGCGCCGCACTATCGCGCAGCGTCTCACGGCCTCGGTGCAGACCGTTCCGCATTTCTACGAGACCATGGACTGCGACATCGGCAAGCTCGTCGCCGCGCGCGAGGAGATCAACGAAGCCGCGCCCAAGGACAAAGACGGCAAGCCTGCCTACAAGCTCTCGGTCAATGACTTCGTCATCAAGGCGCTGGCGCTGGCGCTGCAACGCGTGCCCGACGCCAATGTGTCATGGACCGAGGCCGGCATGCTCAAGCACAAGCATTCCGATGTCGGCGTGGCGGTGGCGCTGCCCGGCGGGCTGATCACGCCGATCGTGCGCAACGCCGAAAGCAAGTCCTTGTCTGTAATCTCCAACGAAATGCGCGATCTCGCGACGCGGGCGCGGGCCCGCAAGCTCAAGCCGAACGAATATCAGGGCGGCACCACGTCCGTTTCAAATCTCGGCATGTTCGGCATCAAGGATTTCACCGCGGTGATCAATCCGCCGCAGTCGACTATCCTCGCGGTAGGCGCCGGCGAAGAACGCGCGGTGGTGCGCAACGGGCAGCTTGCCGTCGCCACCATCATGAGCGTGACGCTGTCCTGCGATCACCGTTCGGTCGACGGCGCGCTCGGCGCCGAACTGATCGTGGCGTTCAAGAAGCTAATCGAAAATCCGGTGATGATGGTGGTGTAAATCCACAACCCTCATGCCCGGGCCGGGCGGAGACCGGACCGGGCCGAACATGACGCGTGTATTCGTTACGAGGCCTTTGCGGCCGTTGCGGGGACGAGTCCGCGTGCCTTAAACACGGCGGCAGCTTCCGGCGACTGCAAGTATTTGATCAGCGCCTTCGCCGCATCGGATTGCTTGCTGCCGGTGCCGATAGCGGCGGTAAACATCGTCACGTGGTTGAGCGCCCCCGGGAACGGCCCAACGAGGTCCGCGCCGGCGACCGCCTTCACTTCGGGTTCTTGCGCCACTGCGAGCTCGGCTTCGCCGCTAGCCGCGAGATCGGCCGCATTGCTGCCGTCCGGCGGGTACTTGAGCTTAGCCTTGACCTCGTCGGCGATGCCCAGCGCCTCCGACAGCTTGAGGAAGTAGGCGCCGCTGGCGCCGCCCGACGACGGGCTGCTGGTGCCGATGGACTTGGCCGCGAGCATAGTCTTCTTGAAAGCTTCCGGCGTGGAAATGTCGGGTTTGGTTGCGCCCTTTTTCACCGCGACGCCCATGCCGGATGAGGCGAAATTGGCGTCCGTGCCGGCGTCGATTTTGCTGTCTTTGGCAAGCATGTCGACGCCTTGTCGCGTCAACACCAGCAGATCCGCGCTTTCGCCGGCCTGCACGCGCTTGGCAAGCCCAGCGCCAGTGCCCCAGGTGATGACTAGTTTATTGCCGGTGGCTTTTTCGAATTTCACCGCCAGTTCTTCGAGCGCGGCCTGCACGCCGATGCTGCTGAAGGTCTTGATCTCGGCGGCGGAAGCCACGGTGGCTTGCGCGATCAGACATACTGCGATAGCCGCAAGGCGGCCGAGGGTCCTGCTCATGGTGTCGCTCCCTGGTGTTATTCGTTATTGCGGCCATTACATGCCTAAACTGAGCTACATTCAATCGGGGTCCCTCCGAAGGTGAAGGGTGCATGGCTGACACGAATTTCGACGTTCTGATCATCGGCTCCGGCCCCGGCGGCTACGTGACCGCCATCCGCGCCGCCCAGCTCGGCTTCAAGGTAGCGATTGTCGAGCGCGATTATCTGGGCGGCATTTGCCTCAATTGGGGCTGCATTCCAACCAAGGCGTTGCTGCGATCGGCCGAGATTTTCCATTACATGCAGCACGCTAAGGACTACGGGCTGAAGGCTGACAATGTCGGCTACGACCCGAAGGCCGTGGTGGCGCGTTCGCGCGCCGTGTCGAAGCGTCTCAATGACGGCGTCGGCTTCCTGATGAAGAAAAACAAAGTGTCGATCATCTGGGGCGAGGCTTCGATCGATGCGCCCGGCAAAGTCACCGTGAAGGCCTCAAAGAATGAGGCGCCGAAGGGGACGCTGGGGCCGGGCTCCTATCAGGCCAAACACATCATCATTGCCACCGGAGCCAGGCCGCGCGTGCTGCCCGGGCTCGAGGCTGACAAGAAACTTATCTGGACTTATTTTGAGGCTATGGCGCCAGAGCGCATTCCGAAATCGCTGCTCGTGATCGGCTCGGGCGCGATCGGCATCGAGTTCGCCTCGTTTTACCGCACGCTTGGGTCCGAAGTGACCGTGGTCGAAGTGTTGCCGCAAATTCTGCCCGTCGAGGACGCCGAGATTCAGACGTTTGCCCGCAAGAGCTTCGAGAAGCAGGGCATCAAGATCCTGACCAATGCGAAGGTTACCAAACTCGACAAGAAAGCCGACAGCGTCACAGCGACCATTGAAGAGGGCGGCAAAACGCAAACCATTACTGCCGAGCGCGTCATCAGCGCTGTTGGCGTGGTCGGCAATATCGAAAATCTCGGCCTCGAAAAACTCGGCGTGAACACCGAGCGCGGCATTATCAGCGTCGATGCCTTCAACAAGACCAGCGTGCCGGGCATCTACGCCATCGGCGACGTTTCCGGTCCGCCGATGCTGGCGCACAAGGCCGAGCACGAGGGCGTGGTCTGCATCGAAGCGATCAAGGGCCTGCATCCGCATGCCATGAACAAGCAGATGATCCCCGGCTGCACCTATTGCTCGCCGCAGGTTGCTTCGGTCGGTCTGACCGAGCAGGCCGCGAAAGACAAAAAACTCGATATCCGCGTCGGCCGTTTTCCATTCGTGGGCAACGGCAAGGCGATCGCCTTGGGAGAAGATCAGGGCCTGGTGAAAGTGATTTTTGACAAGAAAACCGGCCAGTTGCTCGGCGCACACATGGTCGGCGCCGAGGTCACCGAATTGATTCAGGGCTACGTGGTGGCAATGAATTTGGAGACCACTGAGGAAGAACTGATGCACACCATCTTCCCGCATCCGACACTGTCGGAGATGATGAAGGAAGCGGTGCTCGATGCTTATGGCCGCGTGTTGAATATGTAACTCGAACCGTCATGGACGGAATGGGCATGACGGAAAACGATTTGTAGGAAACCCTATGGGCATTCTCAGTTGGATCATCGTGGGCCTGATCGCGGGCTGGCTGGCCAAGGTCATCCTCGGCGGTCCGGGCGGGATCTTTCACAATCTTGCGGTCGGGCTCATCGGCGCCATCGTCGGCGGCTTCCTGTTCGAGAAACTCCATCTGGAAGTGATGCCGGATTTCTGGGGCAATCTGATCGTCGCCACCATCGGCGCCATTGTGTTCCTCGCGATCTGGCGTGCGATCCGCAACGCCTGACCTTGCGGCGCAAGGCGCGTAGCCGTAAGTAAAGCCCATGGCAGTCGTCTACGACATCAATACGCCGCGTCCGCGCCATCCGGAAAAAGCGCACCGGCGGGATTCACCAGCGCAAAAGAAGCCGGACTGGATCCGCGTCAAGGCGCCGGTATCGCCGGGTTATTTCGCCACGCAGAAGATCATGCGCGACAACGGCCTCGTCACCGTATGTGAGGAGGCCGGCTGTCCGAACATCGGTGAATGCTGGGAGAAAAAACACGCCACCTTCATGATCATGGGCGACACCTGCACGCGCGCCTGCTCCTTCTGCAACGTCAAAACTGGATTGCCGAGCGCACTCGATCCACACGAGCCTGCGCGTGTCGGCGAAGCGACCGCCAAGTTGGGGCTGGCACACATCGTCGTCACGTCGGTCGATCGCGACGATCTCGCCGACGGCGGTGCGCAACATTTTGCCGATACCATCGGCGCCATCCGCGCGCGCTGCCCGCAGACCACCATCGAAGTGCTGACGCCCGATTTCCTGCGCAAGGACGGCGCGCTCGAGCTGGTGGTCGCGGCCGGGCCGGACGTTTACAATCACAATCTGGAAACCGTGCCGTCGCATTATCTCAATGTCCGTCCGGGCGCGCGCTATTTCCATTCGCTGCGGCTGTTGCAGCGGGTGAAGGAAATAGATCCATCGATGTTCACCAAGTCTGGCATCATGGTGGGACTGGGCGAGGAACGAAATGAAGTGCTGCAGGTGATGGACGACTTGCGCTCGGCCGATGTCGACTTTCTCACCATTGGGCAATATCTGCAGCCGACCCGCAAGCATCACGAGGTCATGCGCTTCGTGCCGCCGGACGAATTCAAGGCGCTGGAGACGATCGCCTATACCAAAGGCTTTCTGATGGTTTCGGCCTCGCCGCTGACGCGCTCCTCGCATCATGCTGGCGAGGACTTCGCGCGTCTCAAGGCCGCGCGCGCCGCGCAAACTTAAAAAAATTATGCCGCAATTCTCCTCGAAGCGCCGCGTCCGTCACGCCGCGTCCGACATGTTCGATCTGGTGGCCGACGTCGAGAAATATCCGCAATTCGTTCCGCTCTGCAGTGCGCTGCGCGTGAAAAGCCGCGCGCAGAAGGACGATGCGGCCGTCGTCGTCGCGGAAATGACGGTGGCCTATAAATTGATCCACCAAACTTTCACCAGCCGCGTCACGCTCGACAGGCCTAACCTCAAAATCCTGGTCGAGTATCTCGATGGCCCGTTCAGCCGCTTGCAGAATCGCTGGACGTTTGCGCCGGCGAGTGAAGACGCTTCCGAAATCGAATTCTTCATCGACTACGAATTCAAGAGCCGTACGCTCGCGATGCTGATGGGCGCGATGTTTGACACCGCGTTCCGCAAATTCGCCAGCGCGTTCGAAAAGCGCGCCGACGAGATTTATGGCCGGAAATCCGCCTGATCGGCGTCAGCTAGCCGTTCATCTGCCAAATCGCGGCATTGAGCGCCGTCGCAAATCCGACCCAGGCCGCGAGTGGCACCAGTGCGAGGCCCGCCATCCAGTCGAGCCGAAGAAACACAATGATCGTGGCGACGATGATCAGAAATTGAGGAATGATATTGATAAGACCTAGCTGCGGACTGTGCTCGGCAAAAAACATCCACGACCACGCTGCGTTCAGCGCAAGCTGCAAAAAAAACAGCGTGAGCGCGACTGAGCGTGTCGGTGCCGAGGGCAGGCGGACCACGCGCCAAATCGCGAAGGCCATCAGCAAATAAAGCGCGCCCCAAACCGGCGCAAATATCCCATTCGGCGGATTGAACGCCGGTTTGGCGAGCCCGGCGTACCAGCCGAGATTGTCGCTGGTCGCAAACTGACCGGCGACTGAGCTCGCCAGCACGGCAATCACCGCCAGCGCGCTCATATCGAGCTTGAGCCGCAGTTTCTCGTCTTGCATCGATTGGCTTTCCGCCGCCTCTCGCGGCTATTTCGCGTCCGCCAGGTTCTTGAGCATCAATAGCGCCTGCAGCACCGACTTACGCCGCACGCCGATGCGGCCGAGATCGCCGTAGCGCTTCTCCGCGTGCGCGAGCGCACCGCTGCGCGAAGCGGCGGCGAAATGCACCAGGCCGATGGGCTTGTCGGCACTGCCGCCGCCGGGGCCGGCGATGCCGGTGATCGAAACAACAATATCGGCATTGGCGTTGCCGAGCGCACCGCGTGCCATGGCCTCGGCGGTTTCGCGGCTCACCGCGCCGTGTTTTTCGATCGTTGCGGCCGGCACACCCAGCATCTGCTGTTTGGCCTCGTTCGAATACGTGACGAAGCCGCGATCGACCACGTCCGACGAGCCGGCAACATCGGTCAACGCGCCGGCGACCAGCCCGCCGGTGCAGGATTCAGCGGTTGCGATTTTCAGGCCGCGCGCGCGGCAGGCGTCGAGCACGGCTTTAGCGGCGGCGCGCAGATCTTCGCTCAAAGCGCGCTCCAGGGCAGGCGGATGGTGGCGGTGGCGTAAGCCGCGATGCCTTCGCTGCGGCCGGTGAATCCCAGTTTCTCGCTGGTTGTGGCCTTCACCGCGACGCGGCCGGCATCGATACCGACGAGGGCGGCGATTTTGGCGCGCATGGCGTCGCGGTGCGGGCCGATTTTCGGGGTCTCGCACACAATGGTGAGATCGAGATGCGCGATACGGCCGCCGCGCGCTTTCACGCGCTCGACCGCAAACGTCATAAAGCGGTCGGACGAAGCGCCGCGCCATTGCGGATCGCTGGGCGGGAAATGCGCGCCGATGTCGCCCTCCGCCAGTGCGCCAAGAATGGCATCGACCAGTGCATGTAGTGCGACGTCGGCATCGGAATGGCCGATGAGGCCGCGGTCATGCGGGATGCGGATGGCGCCGAGGGTGACGTGATCACCCGGACCGAAGGCATGCACGTCGATACCGGTGGCGGTGCGCACGTCGCCGAGCGTGCCGAGCACATGCGCCTCGGCGCGCGCGAAATCGCCGTCTTCGGTAATCTTGATGTTGCCGGGCTCGCCCGGAAACATGCTGATCTTGAGCCCGGCCCATTCGGCGAGCGCGGCGTCGTCAGTGAAGTCCTCTCGGCCTTGCGCGGCGGCGCGGCGGTGTGCGTCGAGCAATGCCTCGAAGGCAAAACCTTGTGGCGTTTGCACCAGGCGCAATGTGGTGCGGTCGATCGTGCCGCCGACCAGGCCTCCGGCATCGACGGTCTTCACGGTATCGGTGACGGGCAGAGCAGGGATCGCCGCGCCGGTTTTTTTTGCGGCCGCGATCGCGCGCGATACCAGGGCGGCGCTGGCGAACGGCCGCGCCGCGTCGTGGATCAGAACGATCTCCGGCTTGCGGGCGGCGACTGCCTCCAGCCCTGCGTGTACGGAAACTTGCCGGGTGACGCCGCCGAATACCGGCGAAAGAAGGTCCAGACGAACAGCTTGCTCGCGGTAGAGATCGACATCGTCTTCCCGAATAACCGGTTGTACGAGGCCGATCTCTTGATGCGCTGCGAGCATGCACAACGCGCGCCGCAACATGCTTTGGCCGCCAATCGGGCGGTATTGCTTGGGCATGTCGGCGCCAGCGCGTGCCCCGCGCCCGGCCGCCACCACTACCGCTGCAACGCTCACCATGCCGATCGCACTCCAGATTTCGGCTTGGATTAGCGCGTTCCGGGCCGATACGGAAACGCCGTCGCTCGACCCGGTACACGACTTAACGATGAACAGATTTTTGCAGTGCAGAACTTGCGCTAATTGCAAGAATGGCTAAACTCTGAGCATCAAAAGGGGTCGCCTAAATGATAGGCAAACGTCCAATTTGGGATGAAAATCGCCGATCTTGCGCTAAATCTTTAGTGATCGGCCCGGTCAAGGTGCCGAACAATGTGATTTTGGCGCCAATGTCCGGCATTACCGATGCTCCCTTCCGCCGTCTAGCCGAGCGATACGGGGCGGGGCTGGTCGTTTCTGAAATGACCGCGTGCGCCGCCTTGGTGGAAGGCCAGCGCGAAGCGCGTGCCCGCAGCGAGGGACAGGGCGTCGCTATCCACGTTGTGCAGCTTGCCGGCTGCGAAGCCCATTGGATGGCGGAGGGCGCCCGCATCGCCGAAGCCCAAGGTGCGCACGTAATCGATATCAACATGGGCTGCCCATCCAAGCAGGTAACCAATGGCGCAGCAGGTTCGGCGTTGATGTGCGATCTCGACCACGCACTGACCTTGATCGAGGCCACGGTCGCGGCCGTGCGCGTGCCGGTCACGCTGAAAATGCGGCTGGGCTGGGATCACGCCAATCTCAATGCGCCGGAACTGGCGCGCCGCGCCGAACAGGCCGGAATTCAGATGATCACCGTGCATGGTCGCACCCGCTGCCAATTTTACACTGGCGACGCCGATTGGCGGGCGGTGCGCGCCGTGAAGCAGGCCCTATCGATTCCTGTCGTCGTCAACGGCGATATTCGTTCGTACGATGATGCTCAACATGCGCTCGCAGCATCCGGCGCCGACGCGATCATGATTGGCCGCGCCGCGCAGGGTCGTCCATGGTTCCCGGGACAAGTGGCGCGCTATCTTGCGACCGGCCGCCGCGAGCAAACGCCGCCGCTGGCCGAGCAATTCACGCTGATCGATACGCTCTACGACGAAATGCTCGTCCATCACGGCGTGGCCATCGGGGCCCGCCATGCCCGCAAACATCTGGGCTGGGCGCTCGATTCAGCGGCAGCGACCGCCGGCGTGTCGACCGATCTCCTCAAACAACACCGCGCGCGGGTGCTGACAGCCGAAGCGCCGGCACAGGCGCGCTGCATGCTCGCCGATGCCTACGATGCCTTTGCGTGGAAAGCCGTCGCATGAGCCGCGCTCAGGCCATTTCCGCCACCGTTAATTCGCCGGCCGACGCGATTTTGCACGCACTGCCGCATCCGGTGATCATGGTGGCGCCTGACGGCAAGATCGCCGACGCCAACGTCGCCGCCGAACAGTTTTTTGAATCCTCGATCCCGGTGCTGCGCCGGCACATGCTGCGCGATCTGGTGCCGTTCGGCTCGCCATTGCTCACGCTGATCGAGCAGGTCCGTACGCGCGGCTCGGCGGTGAACGAGTACAAAGTGGATCTTGCGACCCCTCGCAATCCCGGTGAACGATTGGTCGATCTTTATGTCGGGCCGCTGGCGGAATATCCCGACCACGTCGTTGTCATGTTGCAAGAGCGCACCATCGCCGACAAGATGGATCGCCAGCTCACTCATCGCGGCGCCGCACGTTCGGTGATCGCGCTCGCCGCCATGCTCGCGCATGAAATCAAAAATCCGCTGTCGGGCATTCGCGGGGCGGCCCAACTGCTCGAGCAATCGGCCAGCGACGATGATCGTTCACTCACCAAGCTGATCTGCGACGAGACCGACCGCATCGTGAAGCTGGTCGACCGCATGGAAGTGTTTGCCGACGAACGGCCAGTCGAACGCGAACCGGTCAATATTCACGTGGTACTCGACCACGTGAAGCGGCTGGCGCAGACAGGTTTCGGCCGGCACATCAAATTCACCGAAGAATACGATCCCTCGCTGCCGCCGGTTCTCGCCAATCGCGACCAGCTGGTTCAGGTTTTTCTCAATCTAGTGAAGAACGCTTCAGAGGCGATCGGCGAGGAGACGAGCGACGGAGAAGTCCAACTCACGACGGCGTTCCGTCCCGGCGTAAGACTGGCGATGCCGGGCAGCAAGGCGCGGGTATCGCTGCCGCTTGAGTTTTGCGTGAAGGACAATGGGCAGGGCGTGCCGGAAGACCTCATGCCGCATTTGTTCGATCCGTTCGTCACTACCAAGGTGAGCGGCAGCGGCCTTGGGCTGGCATTGGTGTCCAAAATCATCGGCGACCATGGCGGCATTATCGAGTGTGAATCGCAATCGCGGCGAACGACTTTTCGCGTTTTGATGCCGATCTACAGCGGCGACGGCGGCGTCGCCGAAGATGCACCACCGGTACAGGGCCCGTGAGGTAGGACGATGCCGACGGGGAGCATATTGGTTGCAGATGACGATGCGGCGATCCGCACCGTGCTCAATCAGGCCTTATCGCGCGCCGGCTACGAGGTGCGCTCCACCGGCAATGCCGCGACGCTTTGGCGCTGGGTCAGTCAGGGTGACGGCGACCTGGTCATTACCGACGTCGTGATGCCGGACGAGAATGCTTTCGACCTCATCCCGCGCATCCGCAAGGCGCGTCCCGATCTGCCGATCATCGTCATGAGCGCGCAAAACACCTTCATGACCGCGATCCGCGCGTCTGAACGGGGCGCCTATGAATATCTGCCGAAACCGTTCGATTTGAAGGAACTGATAGCGATTGTCGGGCGCGCGCTGTCGGAGCCGAAAGATAAACGGCCGACGAACGCCAAGAGCGAAGATATCGACAGCATTCCGCTGGTCGGCCGCTCGCCGGCGATGCAGGAAATCTACCGGGTGCTGGCGCGGCTGATGCAAACCGATCTGACGGTGATGATCACCGGAGAATCCGGCACCGGCAAGGAACTGGTTGCGCGTGCTCTGCACGATTACGGCAAGCGGCGAAGCGGCACCTTCGTCGCCATCAACATGGCGGCGATCCCGCGCGATTTGATCGAATCCGAATTGTTCGGGCACGAGAAGGGCGCCTTCACCGGCGCCAACACCCGTAGCTCCGGCCGCTTCGAACAGGCCGAGGGCGGCACTTTGTTCCTCGATGAAATCGGCGATATGCCGATGGAAGCGCAGACGCGGTTGTTGCGTGTGCTGCAACAAGGTGAATACACCACGGTCGGCGGGCGCACGCCGATCAAGAGCGACGTACGCATCGTCGCTGCTTCCAACAAAGAACTACGGTCGCTGATTCAGCAGGGCTTGTTCCGCGAAGATTTGTTTTTCCGTCTGAACGTGGTGCCGCTGCGGCTGCCGCCGCTGCGCGAGCGCATCGAGGATGTGCCTGACCTGATCCGCCATTTCTTCGCGCAAGCCCAGCGCGAGGGTCTGCCGCCCAAGCAGGTCGACCAGGCCGGCCTTGAACGTCTGAAGCGGCATCGCTGGCCAGGAAATGTTCGAGAGCTGGAGAATCTGGCACGCCGGTTGGCGGCGCTTTATCCGCAGGAGACCATCGCGGCGGCGGTGATCGAGTCTGAACTGGCGCAACCCGCGTTGCCGGTCGGCGGCGATGAGCCGCGCGGCGAGGAAAATCTCAGTGCGGCGGTGGAACGGCACTTAACGGCTTACTTCTCCGGTTTCGCCGACGGTCTCCCACCGGCGGGCCTCTATCACCGGATTTTGCGTGAAATCGAATACCCTCTGCTGACAGCCGCTTTGGCCGCGACCCGCGGCAATCAAATCCGCGCGGCCGACCTGTTGGGGGTCAACCGAAATACTCTGCGGAAGAAAATCCGCGATCTCGACATCCAGGTTTTCCGCGGCAACTAGCACCCCGGTTAAGCCAACTGTGGTTTTTATGCCGTGGTTTTGTCGCAATTCAGCAACATTGTTGTATAAAAGCATCAGTGCCGGTGAGGCCTTTTCCTCTTGGCGCATCACTTTTTTGGAGCCACAGCGCTCCGCCATCCGCCGACAAGGGGTCCATGAGCGTAGATCAGGCAGCCGAGGCCGCGCTCGTTGCTTCCACCGCTAGGCGCGGGGAAATGGGGATGCTCGGACCTATTTCGGTCGGCATTGCTCTGTTCTCGGCATTTATCACCTTCATCGTTCTCGCCGACCTGACGCCGATTTCTCCGACCCATGAAGTTGTCGTCACACTGCTGCTGGTGAACGCGATTGCCGTGTTGCTGCTGCTCGGCGTGATCGTGCGGGAAGTCTGGCAGGTGGTGCAGGCGCGCCGCAGTGGGCGCGCGGCTGCGCGGCTACATATCAATATCGTCGGATTGTTCTCCATCATCGCCGCGGCGCCGGCGATCCTGGTGGCGATCGTCGCAAGCATCACGCTTGACCGCGGGCTCGACCGGATGTTCTCCACCCGCACGCGCGCGGCCATCGAAAACTCGTTGATCGTCGCGGAAGCCTATCTGCGCGACCACGCGGCAATCGTGCGCTCCGATATCATGGTCATGAGCACCGACATCGCGCGCTCCAAGTCGATCTTCGACCAGGATCACGACAAGCTGCGGCAATACTTGACCTTCCAGGCTTCGGTGCGCGGACTGGCGGCCACCATCGTCATCGACAAAGACCTCAATATCATTGCGCGCGACGAACGCAAGATCAACCAGACCTTCGCCATGCCGCCGCGCGACGCACTCGCGAAAATTGGTGATAGCGATCCGCAAATAGTTCTGTTGCCGGACACAAACTATGTCGCGGCGGTCGTCAAATTGAAGGATTTCGACGACGATTATTTGTACGTGACGCGGTTGCTCGATCCGAGTGTCGTGCCGCAACTGCAGGCCACGCGTGAAAGCGTGACCGAATACGCCGCGATCGAGTCCCGTAGGCTCGGCGTGCAGGTCGCGTTCGCCTTGATGTACACCGTTATCGCGCTCACCGTTCTGTTATCCGCGGTCTGGATCGGGTTGAACTTTGCCAACCGACTGGTGGCGCCAATTCGGCGACTGATCGGCGCAGCCAATGTCGTGTCCACCGGCAATCTGCATGTGCGCGTGCCCGTGCACCAGTCGGAAGGCGATCTCGCGCAACTCGGCGAAACCTTCAACCGCATGACCCAGGAACTGCGCACCCAGCGCGACGACATCATGGGCGCGCGCGACCTGATCGACAGCCGGCGGCGTTTCACCGAAGCGGTGCTTGCCGGCGCCAGCGCCGGCGTGATCGGCGTCGACGGCGATGGTTGCGTCAGTATTCTCAACCGTTCGGCGGAAAAGCTGATCGGTCGCGCCGAGTCCGAGGCGCTTGGCCGGCCGTTGACGGCAACGTTTCCGGAACTCGCGGAATTCATGGCGGCGGCACGCACCGGCGCGCGCACGCAGGACCAGGTGACGATCACGCGAAAAGGCCGCGAGCGAAATTTGTCGGTGCGGATCACCAGCGAGCAATCCGGCGAATCCGGCCACGGCTACGTCGTGACGCTCGACGACATCACGGAACTGGTGGCCGCCCAGCGCACGTCCGCCTGGGCGGATGTCGCGCGCCGCATCGCGCATGAGATCAAGAATCCGCTCACGCCCATCCAATTGTCGGCCGAGCGAATTCGCCGCAAATACGGCAATGTGATCGGCGAAGATCGCGCCGTGTTCGACCAATGCACCGATACCATCATACGCCAGGTCGACGATATCCGGCGCATGGTCGACGAGTTCTCGCGCTTTGCCCGCATGCCCAAGCCCGTGATTGCCGCCGAGGACGTCGCCGACACCGTGCGGCAGGCAGTCTTCCTGATGCGGGTCGGTAATGCGGAAATCGATATCGACGCCGATATTGCCGAGGATCCGATGCCGGCGAAATTCGACCGCCGCTTGATATCGCAGGCGCTCACCAATCTCATCAAGAATGCGGCCGAAGCAATCAGCGCGGTGCCCGAAAACGAACTTGGCAAAGGTTCGATCCGCGTTTTTGCTACGCGCGAGGCCGACGATGTCGTGATCGACGTGGTTGACAACGGCATCGGCCTGCCGAAGGAAAATCGCAGCAGGCTGCTCGAGCCCTATGTCACGACGCGCGAGAAGGGCACCGGTCTCGGCCTCGCCATCGTCGGCCGTATCGTCGAGGACCATGGCGGCATCATCGAACTCCGCGACGCCGCCGAGAAAATTCCGGGTCAGCGCGGCGCCTGGGTGCGTGTACGTTTCGCCGCCGCCGGTCACGCCGCGCCGGCCGAACCTGAAAAACAAATTAGCGGGAACGCGTAATGGTCGCAGATATTCTGATTGTCGACGACGAGGCCGATATCCGCGATCTGGTGGCCGGGATTCTGCAGGACGAGGGCTACGACGCGCGCACCGCGCGCAACAGCGATGACGCGCTGGCGGCCATCGCGTCGCGCAAGCCCAATCTGGTGTTCCTCGACATCTGGCTGCAGGGCAGTAAGCTCGACGGGCTGCAACTACTCGAAGCGGTCAAGCACGAGCATCCGGAAGTGCCGGTGGTCATGATCTCTGGTCATGGCAACGTCGAAACCGCGGTCGCGGCGATCAAGCTCGGCGCCTATGATTTTATCGAGAAACCGTTCAAGGCCGACCGGCTGGTGCTGGTGGCGGAGCGCGCGCTAGAAACCTCGCGGCTCAAACGCGAGGTCAAGCAGCTCAAGCAGTTGGCGCCGCAGCCGGCCACGCTAATCGGCCGCTCGGCGGCGATCGCGCAACTGCGCCAGACCATCGACCGTGTGGCGCCAACCAACAGCCGAATCCTCGTTGTCGGCCCTTCGGGCTCGGGCAAGGAGCTGACCGCGCGCACCATCCACCAATTGTCTGGGCGTGCGAACGGTCCTTTCATCGTCATCAATGCCGCTGCCATCACGCCCGATCGCATGGAAGTCGAATTGTTCGGCGTCGACCGCTCCAACGGCTCGGAAGAACGCAAACCCGGCGCGCTGGAAGAGGCGCATGGCGGCACGCTGTTTCTCGACGATGTCGCCGAGATGCCGCGCGAGACGCAGAATAAGATCCTGCGCGTGCTGGTCGACCAGACCTTCCAGCGGGTCGGCGGCAGCGCCAAAGTTGCGGTCGATGTGCGCATCGTGTCGTCGACCGCGCGCAATCTCGAGGCGGAGATCGCGGAAGGAAAATTCCGCGAGGACCTCTATCATCGCCTGTCGGTGGTGCCGATCCGCGTGCCGCCTTTGGCCGAGCGGCGCGATGACATCCCCGATCTGGTAGAATATTTCATGGACCAGATTTCGCAGGCCACCGGCCTGCCGAAACGGCGCATCGGCGAAGACGCCATGGCCGTGCTGCAATCGCATAACTGGCCGGGCAATGTCCGCCAGCTTCGCAACAATATCGAGCGCCTGATGATTCTCGCCGGCGGCGATCCTGATGCGGTGATGGACGCCAGCATGCTGCCGCCCGATGTCGGCTCGATGGTGCCGCAGATGCCCAATGGCAATGGCGGCGAACATCTGATGGGCTTGCCGCTGCGTGACGCGCGCGAAGTGTTCGAGCGCGAATATTTGGTGGCGCAGATCAGCCGCTTTGGTGGCAATATTTCGCGTACCGCCGAATTCGTCGGGATGGAGCGCTCCGCGCTGCACCGCAAGCTCAAAGCGCTCGGGATCGGCTAGCGCATGTCGCGTATCGCATACGTCAATGGCCGGTATTTGCCGCGCACGCACGCCATGGTCTCGGTCGAAGATCGTGGCTATCAATTCGCCGACGGCGTCTACGAAGTTTGCGAGGTGCGAGGCGGGCACCTGGTCGATGAACGCCGTCATATGGCGCGGCTCGATCGCTCGCTCACCGAATTGCGTATCGCGCGCCCGATGTCGCCGGCAGCCCTCGGCGTGGTGATGCGCGAAACAGTGCGGCGCAATCGCGTTCGTGACGGCATCGTGTATTTACAAATCACCCGCGGCGTTGCACGGCGCGATTTTCCTTTTCCGCTGGCGGACAAAAAACCGTCGATGGTCGTGACCGCGCGCAGCAACGATCTCGCTCACCTCGAACACATGGCGGAGGAGGGCATCGCCGTGGTGACCCTACCCGACATCCGCTGGCATCGGGTCGATATCAAATCGGTGGCGCTGCTGCCAAACGTGCTGGCCAAGCAAACCGCGCGTGATCGGGGCGCCCGCGAGGCGTGGCTAGTCGATGCCCAAGGCCGCGTCACCGAAGGCGCGTCGTCGAATGCCTGGATCGTCAGCCGCGACGGCAAACTGATGACGCATCCGCTCGGCCGCGATATTCTGGGCGGCATCACGCGTTCCGTTGTGATCGATATGCTCAAGGCGCAGGGGCTGGCTTTCGAGGAGCGGGCCTTCACGGTGGAAGAGGCCTATGCCGCGCGCGAGGCCTTCATCACCTCGGCGAGCCAGATCGTGCTGCCGGTGGTCAGCATCGACGGCAGACCGGTCGGCAATGGCGCCCCCGGACTGATCGCGACGGCGCTGCGCCGCGAGTACCACCACCACGCCGAAATCGCCTGATTCCGGCTGCCGAAGACGGCGAAATACCAATTATTTCAGCGCTTTGGTGGCATGAACGCCAACTTGTGCTTGCACCCGGGAACTGCCTGCCATCTAATAGCAGCCTCCTGAGCCTGGCCCGCTTGCGTGGGGCTAAGCGGCGCATAGTCTGGAACTCCTATGCGAGGGTCTCGGGCAACAAAGGTCTCGCGCGCTAGACGCGGGCAAAAAATGGAACACGGCCATGGCAGCCGAACGAGCACAAAACCTACAAGACACATTTCTCAATCACGTCCGAAAAGCCAAAATCCCCCTGACCATTTTCCTGGTCAATGGGGTAAAGCTGCAGGGCGTGGTGACCTGGTTCGATAATTTCTGCGTATTGTTACGGCGGGACGGACATTCCCAACTCGTGTACAAGCACGCGATCTCGACGATCATGCCCGGTCACCCGATCCAGTTGTTTGAAGGCGGCGAAGAGCCGCCGGCCGGGGAAAAGGCCTAATTGGAAGAACGCCAACGTGACAAGCGCGCCGATCGTCTCAGCCTGACTTCGGGCGGAGAGACCGGCCGTGCGATTGTCATCGAACCGTGGCTCAAGCGTGCGACGGCGCGTGGCGGATCCACGCGCACGACGGAGACTCGCTCACCCGAGGCGCGTCTGGCGGAAGCCGTGGGGCTTGCCGGCGCCATCAATCTCACCGTGGTGCAAGCGGGATTAGTCACGCTCAACCAAACCCGGCCCGCGACCTATTTGGGCACCGGCAAGGTCGATGAGATCGCCGGGCTGGTGAAAAGTCTTTCGGCGTCGGTCGTGGTGATGGATTGTCCGGTTTCGCCGGTGCAGCAGCGCAATCTGGAAAAGGCCTGGAATGCGAAAGTCATCGACCGTACCGGTTTGATCCTGGAGATTTTCGGCCGACGCGCGCGCACCAGCGAGGGCGCGCTACAAGTCGAACTTGCGCATCTCAATTATCAGAAAACCCGGCTGGTGCGCGCCTGGACCCATCTCGAGCGCCAGCGCGGCGGCTTCGGTTTTCTCGGTGGGCCGGGCGAAACGCAGCTTGAGGCCGACCGCCGTGTGATCGAAGACCGCATCGCACGCATCGAGGGCGAGCTCGACAAGGTCAAGCGCACCCGCAAGCTGCATCGCGACAGCCGCAAGCGCGTGCCTTATCCGATCGTGGCATTGGTCGGTTACACCAATGCCGGCAAATCGACGCTGTTCAACCGCATGACGGCGGCAAGCGTGCTGTCGGCCGATATGTTGTTTGCCACGCTCGATCCGACCTTGCGCGCGGTCGATCTGCCGCTCGGCAACCGCATCATTCTGTCCGACACGGTCGGATTCATCTCCGATCTGCCGACCATGCTGGTGGCCGCGTTCCGCGCCACGCTGGAAGAGGTGATCGAGGCCGATGTCATCCTGCATGTGCGCGACATGTCGCATGAAGATTCCGGCGCGCAGTCGCATGACGTGGAAAAAGTTCTCGGTGAACTCGGCATCGAGGCGACCGATCCTCGACTGATCGAAGTCTGGAACAAAATCGACCGGCTCGATGCCGATGCGCACGCGCGGATTTTCAATTTGGCCGAACGCCAGACGGAAACGCGCCGGCCGATTCCGGTATCCGCCTTTAGCGGGGAAGGGGTCGATCGCCTGGTCGCGGCGATTGAAACGCGGCTTGCTGAAAGCCGCCAGACCCTCGAACTGTCGCTCGATCCTGGCGATGGCGCCGGTCTGAGCTGGCTCTATCGCAATTCTGAAGTGCTCTCGCGGAACATGAATGAGGAAGGGCGCCTGGCCGTGACGGTGCGCGCGGATGCCGAAAAAGCGGCGCGCGTGAGAGCGAAGTTCGCTGTATAGCGCTTTAAGGTTTTTCCGCCGTCTTTGCCGCGTCCCAGAGCGCATCCATTTCGGTCAAAGTTGCATCTTTGGGCGTTTTTCCGCGCGCAGCCAGAGCCCGTTCGATTGAGCCGAAACGGCGTTCGAATTTCAAATTGGTCTGCCGCAGAATGTCTTCGGGGTCGGCGCCGAGATGCCGGGCCAGGTTGACCACCGCAAACAGCAGATCGCCGACTTCTGCCGCCGCGTCGGATTTGTCTAAATTATCAAGCTCGGCTTCGATTTCGTCGGCTTCCTCGCGGATTTTTGCCAATACTGCGCGCGGGTCGTTCCAGTCGAAACCGACGCGGCCGGCCTTGGCTTGAAGCTTCAGGGCGCGGGTTAACGCGGGCAGGGCGATGGGCACGCCGGCCAGGACGCCGATTGCGGCCGCCTCGCCGCGTTCGGCTTTTTCTTGCATTTTTATACGTTCCCACAGGCCCTCGACCGCCTTGGCGGTGTGGCCTTCGGCATCGGCAAAGACGTGCGGATGGCGGCGCACCAGTTTGGCGGTCACGGTCTCCACCACGTCGCCGAAATCGAACACGCCTTGTTCCTCAGCCATCCGGGCATGGAACGCGACCTGGAGCAGAAGGTCGCCGAGCTCCTCCTTGAGGTCCGTGAGATTGCCGCGCGCGATGGCGTCGGCCACCTCGTAGGCTTCCTCGAGCGTAGAGGGCGCGATAGTCCGGAAGGTCTGTTCGAGGTCCCAGGGGCAGCCGCTGCCAGGCGTGCGCAGGGCCGCCATGATCTCGATCAGGCGGGCAATGTCACGGGAGGGCTTCACAGGTTGGGGCTCGTTGCGGCTGGAAACGGCAGACTAGCAAAGCCCGCCCGAGGTCGCGACCAGCGAGTTCAGAGTCGCATAAGACATATTATGGAATATCTCTATGAGTTCAGACGGCGAGCACACTTTAAGAATCCCTAGCATGGCCCTCAAAAATCTCATGTATTTATAAACAAGATCGATAAGGCATACCGTCGAGTCAGACAATCAATTGTGTTTTTTTTTCAATAGGATCAGGCCAAACACGGAGAAATTAGATTAGCCTACCTCAAACGTCATGCCGTCGTATGCCGGCGCGACGCCCGGCGGCAGGATGGCGCGCAGCGCCGCGTAATCCATGTCGGTGTGCATGTTGGTCAGGATCGCCCGCTTGGGCTTCACCCGGGCGATCCAGGCCAACGCCTCGTCGAGGTTGAAATGGCTCGGATGCGGCATTTTGCGCAGGGCATCGACGATCCAGACATGAAGCCCAGTCATGAAGGCCATGCTGTCGGCCGGCAGATCCTTGATATCGGCCGAATAGGCCACATTGCCGAAGCGGAAGCCGAGCGAGGGGATGTCGCCATGGTTTTGCAGCACCGGAATGGCCTGGATAGGGCCACCCTGCCCTTGGATGGTCACCGCGTGACCCGGCTCAAGCCGATGCTCGGTCAAAATCGGCGGGTATTCGCTGCCCGGGGGCGTTACGAAGCAATAGCCGAAGCGGGTCTGCAAAGCCTGCGAGGTCGGCGCGTCGAGATAGGTGTCCACGCGACGGCGATTGTGCACGAAAATCGGCCGCAGATCGTCGATACCGTGGGTGTGGTCGGCATGCGGGTGCGTGATCAGCACGCCGTCGAGCCAGTCAACCTTGGCGTCGAGCAATTGCATGCGCAGATCCGGCGTACAATCGACCAAGACGCGTGTGCGGCCTTGCGCACTGGTGCGCTCCACCAAAAAAGCGCAGCGCCGGCGACGGTTTTTTGGCTCGTTCGGATCGCAATCGCCCCAGCCCAGGGCCACGCGCGGTACGCCCATGGACGAGCCGCAGCCGAGGATGGTGAATTTCAAACTCATGCGGCGTGAGCCAAATCGCGTGGGACTTTGCCGAACAGCCGAAAGAAATTTTCGGTGGTTTGGCGCGCGATCTCGTCGGCGGATACGCCGCGGGTATCCGCTAAAACTTTAGCGGTTTCCGCCACAAACGCCGGCTCGTTGCGTTTGCCGCGGTATGGCAGCGGCGCGAGATATGGCGAGTCGGTCTCAACTAAAATGCGGTCGGCCGGAAGCTCGCGCGCGATGTCACGCAAACTTTGCGAATTCTTGAAGGTGAGGATACCGGTGAACGAGACGTAGTGGCCTAAGTCTATGGCGCGCATCGCCAAATCGCGGCCGCCGGTGAAGCAATGCAGCACGGCCGGGAAGGCGCCCTTCCCCGCCTCATCTTGCAAAATCTTGGCCATGTCAGCGTCGCAGTCGCGCGAATGGATCACCAGCGGCAGCCCGGTTTCGCGCGCCGCGGCAATATGTTGGCGCAAGCCCTGGGCCTGCGCGTCGCGCGGCGAGTTGTCGTAGTGATAATCCAATCCGGCCTCGCCGATCGCCACGACCTTGGGATTTTTCGTCAGCGCGATCAGCGCTTTGGCGTCGATGTCCAGTTCCTCGTGGGCGTTGTGCGGATGGGTGCCGACCGAACAGAAAATCTCCGGAAAGTTTTCAGCGACCGCAAGCACTTGCGGAAATTTTCGGGCACGGGTGCAGATCGTGACGATGCGGCCGATGCCGGCGCCGCGCGCCCGCGCCACCACGGCGTCCAGCTCGCTGGCAAAATCCGGAAAATCCAGGTGACAGTGGCTATCCACCAGCATCTTCAAGCCTTTGTTTCGGGCTCGACGTAGCGCGGGAACACCGGCGCGGGCGCCGGCAGTTTGACGCCGGCAGCGATGCGTTTGCCGGCCGAGAGCACGGAGAAGTCTCGTTCGTCTGCCCGAACAGCCAAGAGGTCGAGTAACTTCGCGGCAGACGTCGGCATTGTCGGCAGAGAACAAATTGCTACTTTGCGCAGAACTTCTGCCGTGACGTAGAGCACTGTGCCTTGCCGTTTCGGATCGGTTTTGGCGAGCGCCCAGGGCGCTTCCGACGCGAAATAGCGGTTGGCATCGGCGACCGCAGCCCAGACCGCGTTGAGCACCTGGTGCAACTGTTGCGTCTTCATGTGCTCGCGCGCGATGCCGATCATGGCGTCGGCTGAGGCTAAAATCGTTTTGTCGGCTTCGCTGAGAGCGCCCGGCTCCGGCAGCACGCCACCGAAGTTTTTTCCGATCATCGACAGCGAGCGCTGCGCCAAATTGCCCAGGTCGTTGGCGAGATCGGCATTGATGCGGTTGACGATGGCCTCGTGGCTGTAATTGCCGTCTTGTCCGAACGGCACCTCGCGCAGGAAAAAATAGCGCAGCGGATCGGTGCCATAGGCATCAGCCAGCGCGAACGGGTCGATCACATTGCCGACCGACTTCGACATTTTCTCGCCGCGATTGAACAAAAAGCCGTGCGAGAAAATCCGCTTCGGCACGTCGATGCCCGCCGACATCAGGAACGCCGGCCAATAGACCGCGTGGAAGCGCACGATGTCCTTGCCGATGACGTGCAGCGCCGCTGGCCAGTAGCGCTTGAACTTGTCGCTGTTCGTGTCCGGGAAGCCGACGCCGGTGAGGTAATTGGTCAACGCGTCAACCCAAACATACATGATGTGTTTGTCGTTACCCGGCACGCGGATGCCCCAGTCGAAAGTTGTGCGCGAGATCGACAGGTCCTTGAGCCCGCCGCTGACGAAGCTCGCGACCTCGTTGAGTCGCTCTTTCGGCAGCACGAAATTCGGTGTCGCAAACAGCTTGAGCAACTTGTCCTGATAGGCCGAGAGGCGGAAGAAATAGCTCTCCTCCTCCACCCATTCGACCGGCGTGCCGGTTTTGGACGCGACGCGCACCTTGTGCTCGTTCAGATGTGTTTCGTCCTCGGCGTAATAGGCCTCGTCGCGCACCGAATACCAGCCGGCGTATTTGTCGAGATAGATGTCGCCGTTCTTCTCCATGCGCCGCCAGATTTCCTCCGACGCGCGATGGTGGCGCTCCTCGGTGGTGCGGATGAAGTCGTCGTTCGAGCAGCCCATGCGCTCGACCATCGCCTTGAAGCGCGGCACGTTGCGCTCGAGCAGCTGCGCTGGCGTCAGACCTTCCTTGGCGCCGGTCTGTTGGATTTTCTGGCCGTGTTCGTCGGTACCGGTAAGGAAATAGACGTCATAGCCGTCGAGCCGCTGAAAGCGTGCGATGGCGTCGGTGGCGATCGCCTCATAGGCGTGGCCGATATGCGGCGGGCCGTTCGGGTACGAGATCGCGGTGGTGATGTAGTAGGGTTGTTTTTCGGCCGGCATTTTCGACTTTATTGAAAGACGGGAATGGCCGAGTCAGGCCATGACGGGTCAGGGGTTAGGTATCAACCCGTCGCCGCTTCGGCAAGCAAGGGCCCGCCCCCTAGCGTCCCAAAAACTCGAAGTCTACTATCGGCCCCGCCGGTCCAGCATTCGTCTGAAAAAACAAAATCGCCAGGGAGCCTGTCATGCCGCGTCGTTCGATTGTCACGAGCGTCAGTTTCCTTGTGTTCGCCGGATTGCTCGCGGGCCCAGCGAGCGCGCAGACCGCCTCTCCCGCGCTGACAGGCAAGGTCACCGCCGAGCAAGGCGCCCTGGAAGGCGTCCTGGTTAGCGCCAAGAAGATCGGCTCAACCATCACCGTCACGGTGGTGAGCGACAAAGTTGGCCGTTATGCCTTCCCGGCCGCCAGACTGGAGCCCGGCCAATATTCCCTGCGTATCCGCGCGATCGGCTACGACCTCGATAATTCCAGCCCGGTCACGGTCGCGGCCAACACCAGCGCCACGGCCGATCTCACCTTACGCAAGACCGAAGACCTCGCGGCGCAGATGTCGAACGCCGAATGGCTCGCCAGCATGCCCGGCACCGATGCGCAGAAGGGCCAGTTGCTCAATTGCGTCGGCTGCCACACGCTCGATCGCCCGCTGCGCTCGAAATACGGCGCCGACGAGTTCATGAACGTCATCCTGCCGCGCATGCAGGGTTATGTGAACCAAAGCATGCCACAGCACCCGCAGTTGCGCAAAGCCGAACGCTTGATGGAGGAACGCGGCGACCAGCGCGCCCAGGTTTACCGCGCCAATGCCGAATTCCTGGCCAGCATCAATCTGAGTTCGCATCCGCAATGGAACTTCGAGCTCAAGACGCTGCCGCGTCCGACCGGTGCCGCTACCCGTGTGATCTACACGGAATACGATTTGCCGCGCGAGACGATCGAGCCGCATGACGTGGTCGTCGATGCGAGCGGTATCGTTTGGTATTCCAGCTTCGGCGAGCAGAATCTTGGCCGTCTCGATCCCAAGACCGGCAAGGTCACCGAATTTCCGATTATCGAGCACAAGCCGGGTTTCCCGACCGGCCTGCTCGGCTTGCGCAGCGATCATGACGGAAATTTGTGGCTCGGCAACATGTATCAGGCCACGATCGTGAAGTTTGACCGCAAGGCCGAGACGTTCCAGTTCTGGCCGCTGCAAGGCGAGCAGAATATCGACGCCGCGCAGATCAACATGGTCAGCCCGCAGAGCGCGCAGGTTGACGGCAAGGTATGGTCGCAGAACAACGGCTTTGCCGGCGTGCACCGGCTCGACATTACCACCGGCAAGATCGAGACCTTCGAGCCGTTCAAGGGCGCCAATGGGCCGCACAATATCTACGACGTGATTCCGGACTCCAAGAACAACGCCTATTTCACCGACTTCCGCCAGCGCCACATTGGGCGGATCGACGCCAAGACCGGTGAGGTCGCGCTATACACAATCCCGACGCCGGCGTCGGCGCCGCGCCGCGGCATGATGGATGCGCAGGACCGACTGTGGTTCGCCGAATACCGCGGCGACCGCATCGCTGTGTTCGACACCAAGACCGAGCAGTTCAAGGAATGGCCGATCGGGCCCCGTTGGTCGTCGCCCTACGACGTCGTCATCGACAAAAACGAAGAGGCCTGGACCGGCTCGATGCTCAGCGATCAGGTCACGCGGCTCAACACCAAGACCGGCGCAAGCATCAACTATCTGCTGCCGCGCGAGACCAATATCAGGCGCGTATTCGTGGACAATACAACCACCCCGGTCACATTCTGGGTCGGCAGCAACCACGGCGCATCGATCATCAAGCTCGAGCCGCTGGAATAGACGACCCGAACGCGCTTATTCAATTATTCGCGGCAAAGTGCTCGGCACGGCTGCGCCGTTCACGGGCGACGCGCGACGGCAGGTCGTCGCGACGCGCCACCACGACTAGGCGATCGATCTCGCCGCTCAGATAGGCTTGCAGGAATTTCTGATAATCCTTGAACGACACACAGCCGTTCGACTGACCGTTGGGACCCAGCATGTAGGTATGCGCTAGCATGCCCGCGCGGCCGTACATCTTGTCCTCATCGACCGGATTGAGGCGAATGGCTTGAACGCCGTGGAAGCTCTCCTCACGCAAGGTGAGATCGTAGACATTCGGCGGCGTCGCCCCGCGCATCCTGACGTTCACGAAGCGCGGGTCATCCATTTTGTCATAGAGCCCCGAATGCGCCTCGAGCCGTTCGCCGTTGGGCAAATAAACGGTGTGCGCGGAGATGTCGTAGACCGCGGTGCGGCTATCACGAACGGGCAGCGCCGCAATGCGCTGCTCGGGCGGCGGCATCGCTGCGACCTGCGCCGCGTGCTGCGGGCTGGCTTGGCGGACGGGGGTAAATGCGAACTCTCGTTGTGCGGGATAGGGCCGCGGCAGCGGGACGATGTTTGCCATTCCGGTTGGCCGCTTCGGCGGCAAGGGTGTGACGCTGACGGTTCCGGCAGCCGGAACTTCGGGAGAAAGTTTTGCGACCTGCGTTTCCTGCGGCAGCAGTGGCACGACGCTGGCTTGCATGGAGCCGGTCGCGCGCGCCCATTTGTCCGCAAAGGTCACAGCCGGGGCGTCTGCCAAAGCTGGAGCGTTTGGGGCGAGTGCCAGCCTCCCCGGTCCTGCCGGCGTGGCCATGGGGGGATTGGCGGCAATGGACGTGTTGACCATCCAGCCCGCGGCAAACGTGACGGTCATAATGAGCAGACCAGCGGCGGCCACGGCTCCGGCGCCAAACACAACGCTGCCGCCAACGGACCGAAATGCGCGCGGGATCCGACGAATATTGCCGCGAAACGAAACACGACCGTCGAAAGAACGGGCGTCGTAGAACGTGGCGGTCGCAACAGTCATACGCAACTCGAACCCAATTGCACACATTGACGCCGAGGCCGGACGCGCCGGTTAAGGCGCGTCGGCCGCTATCGATCGTTTGAAAGAGTCGGACTTCCCCATCCGCCGCCCGCACGACATGTGAGGCAGCGAAAAAATTATGCAGTGACTGCGGTTAATTGGGTGTAAACGCCGTGCGCGCGAGCCGATCTCGCTTCGGCACGGCGGAGCTTCATCGCCGTTTAAATCAATGAATTCGAGTTTTTCGTCATTGTGGATGCCGCCCTGGCAGGCCATATATCCCCCGTCCCGAGTCCCCCAGGAGCATGAATGCCTCACTTTCGCAGCCCCGACGTTCTCGAACGTCGCAATAACGCCGACGCCGTCAAAAAGGCGATGCTGGAGAAGTTTCGCGCCGCAGCCGCCAACCCCGCCATCGAGCAACAGCGCGCCAAGCGCGTGGCCGTGAACGAAGCGCGCGCCGGCCGCATGGCTGAGCGCGAAGCCGCTAAGGTGGTACATGCCGCCAAACTCGCGGCAGAGGCCGCCCGCGCCGCCGAACTCGCCGCGCAGGCGCAACGCGAGGCTGAGCAAGCCGAGGCGCTTATCGCCGCGCAAAAGGTCGAAGCTGCGGCGGCGCTGGCCGCGGAGCAGAAAGCCGAGCGCGATATCCGCTACGCGGCGCGCAAGGCCGCCAAGAAAGTCCGCCGGCGCGGCTACTGACGAATCACGGTCGCTTTATTTCCCGCACTGCTTGTCGAGACCGTCGAGCAAGGCGGCGATGTCCTTGCCGTCCTTGGAGTTCGGGTCGACGTCCTGCAATCCGTCCATGAGCATGGCGTATTCCGGGCCGAGTTTCTGGCTCATCTCATCCATCTGCTTGGACAGCGCGTCGACCTTTTTAGTGTCCTTGGCCTGGTCGGCCGCGTCGATCTGTTCGCCGAGCTTGGTCATGTCGCAATATGTCTTGGTCTTGGCCTTGTCGGCCGTGATCATGGCAACGACCTTTTGCACATCCGCCTTGCTGACCTTTGGCGGTTTGTTTTGCGCCTGCGCGCAAACCGGCATGGCGGCGATCGCGATAACGGCAACGATAAACTTGAGCTTCATGGAGGCCCCCTTGTGAGCTTGCAGCTTTGCCAGCGGGACCATCATGCCCTGCCCGGCGCGTCGCGTGAATACCAGGCCGCAGCCTGCGGCTGGTGAAATCTCACTATGCCGCGATGGTGTCCCAGGCCAAGCTTTTTCCGCCACTGTTAACGTTCAATTTACGCTAACGGCCGAGCGCGGCCGGAAAACGCCCGCGCTTGCGGCGGATTAGGCTTAATTCGCGGGGTTTATTCGTGGTGATTGTCAAACTGATAAGAATGCTCGGCTAATTTGCACCATCCGAATGTGAGAAAATCCTCATGAACATGGTTGCGCCTTCGATCTATTCCGATAGCAGCTCCACCGTCGCAATCATCGGCGCCGGTCCTTACGGGCTTGCCGCCGCCGCTCATCTGCGCGCGGCCAATGTGCCGTTTCGCATGTTCGGCAACGCGCTGTCGTTTTGGCGCGACAACATGCCGGTGGGCATGAAGCTGCGCTCGCCGTGGGTGGCGACGCACATCGCCGACCCCGGAAACCGCCATACGCTCGACGTGTACTACAAGCAGGCCGGCATGGACGTGCCGAAGCTGCTGCCGGTGGAAAATTTCGTCGGCTATGGCGAGTGGTTTGCACAACGTATCGCGCCCGATCTCGACACCCGCGTCGTGCGCCGCGTGGAAGCGCGCGACGGCGGCTTCCGCCTGGTGCTGGAGGACGGCGATACGTTTTTCGCTCAGCGCGTGGTGATGGCGGTGGGTCTGCTCGGCCACGAATACCGTCCGGCGCAATTCGACGGATTGCCGCGCGACCTCGTCAGTCATTCCTGCGAGCACACCGATTCCGAGCGTTACCGGGGCAAACGCGTCGCCGTGATCGGCCGCGGCCAGAGCGCCTGCGAGGCGGCCGCCTTGCTGCATGAGGCCGGCGCCGACGTCGAGATCATCTGTCGCGGCAATCTCGTTTGGAACGCCGATCCCGTCCAGCGCTCATCGGTGCGTAAGGCGGTGCGCGCGATGCTGGGCAGCATGCTGATCCCGCCGTCGCAGGTCGGCCCCTTCCCGTACAACTGGGTCAACGAGACGCCTGGCGTCATTCACCGGTTTTCGCAAGTGACCCGCGACCGCTGGAACGAGTTGAACCTGCGCGCGACCGCGATCCTGTGGCTGCGCCCGCGTCTGGTAGACGTGCCGGTCGATCAGGGCCGCACGATCTTTGCCGCGCGCCAGGTCGGCAAGCAGGTTTCGCTGACGCTCGACACGGCCAGCAAGAAATTCGATCACGTGATGCTGGCGACCGGCTACCGCATCGATGTCGACAAGATGGCGATGCTTGAGCCCAAGCTGCGCGAGAACATTGCCCGGTATGGCGGGCTACCCTTTCTGTCGGGCGGATTTGAATCGAGCATACCGGGTCTGCACTTTGTCGGCGCCTCTGCCGTAGGCAGTTTCGGGCCGCTATTGCGGTTCATCGCCGGCGCGGGCTATGCGGCCCGGCGCGTCACCCGTGCGGCGAGCCGCGCTATGGCGCGTGCGTCCGGCCGTCTTGGCGCCTTTGCCGAGCCGATGCCGGTTATCGCTGAACGCGAGCATTCATGACGCTTGAGCAACCAGCGCCCGGCGCGCTGATTGTCGGCGGCGCGCATGTCAGCATCGCGGTCGCGCGTAGTCTCGGCCGGCAAGGCATTCCGGTCTGGCTGTTGGCGAACCATCCGATCCCGAGCTATTCGCGTTACGTCAAGCACAGCTTCCCATGGCCCGGCGCCCACCACGCCGACGGCGTGTCGTCGATCATCGAGCTTGCAAAAAAGCATAACTTGCAAGGCTGGGTGCTGATCGCGACCGGCGACCAGGACATGCGCCTGATCGCGAAAAACCATGTGTTATTGTCGCAGCACTTCCGCGTCGCAACCCCGGATTGGAATACGATCCAGTGGGCCTACGACAAACGCCTGACCTACCAGCGCGCCACCGAGCTCGGCATTGATTTTCCGGCAAGCTTTCAACCCGGCGGCCCGGCCGAGATCGAGCGACTTGAGTGCCGTTTTCCGGTCATTCTTAAACCCGCCTTTCGTAAAGGGATCGACGAATTCACTCAGGCCAAGGCCTGGAGGGCGGATGACCGTGCGCAGCTGGTTGCGCTGTACAAGCGGGCCGCGGCAATGGTCGGCAACGACGCCATCATCGTGCAGGAGTGGATCCCCGGCGGCGGCGAAGCGCAATTCTCCTACGCCGCGCTATGCGAGCGGGGCGAGCCGATCGTGTCGCTCACGGCCCGGCGCTCACGCCAGCATCCCATCGATTTCGGGCGGTCGAGCACATTCGTCGAGAGCATCGATCAAAGCGAGGTCGACGAATTGGGCCGCCGTTTCCTCAAGTCGCTCAATTATACCGGCGTCGCCGAGGTCGAATTCAAGCACGACAGCCGCGACGGGCACTACAAGCTGCTCGACGTCAACGGCCGGTTCTGGACCTGGAACGGTCTGGGCGCGCTTGCTGGCATCGATTTTCCCTACCTGGCCTGGCGCCAGGCGATGGGCATGAGCGTGTCGCCTGCCCGCGCGCGGCCGGGCGTGGCCTGGATGCATGCCAGCCGCGACATCATGGCGGCTTACGGCGAAATGACTGCTGGCTCGCTAACACTGGGCAAGTATCTCAGGAGTTTCGGTCAGCGTCTGACGTTCGCGAATTTTGCGGTCGATGACCCGATGCCGGCGATCGTCGAACTTCCGGTCGCCGCCTGGAACCGGTTCGCCTACAAGGTCACCGAGGCTCCCAAGCACACGCTGGCGCAAAAGATCGCGCGCAAGCTTGGCATTGCCCCGCGCCGCATCGCCAAATAGCGTCCATCCTAAAGCGCCGGCTGCAGGTCAGGCGCGGCCACTGTGGCTGGCGGCGCCAGCTCGACCCGATTGCGGCCGTTGATCTTGGCCCGATAGAGCGCCTCGTCGGCCCGCGCGATTAAGGTTTCGGCGGTGTCACCGTCCTCATACTGAGCGACGCCAAAGCTACACGTGACCGTTCCCGCCTCGCCGATTGCCAGTGCCGCGATGGCGTCCTTGAGATTGCCCGCAAGCTGGCACGCCACCGGCCCATTGCACGCCGGCGTCAGGATGACGAACTCCTCACCGCCCCAGCGCGCCAGTACGTCAGAATTGCGGATGTGCGCGGATACGAACCGGGACAGCGCGGTCAGCACCTTGTCGCCGGCCTGATGGCCGAGCGAATCGTTGATGTGCTTGAAATGATCGACATCATAAAGCACCAGCGAGAGCGGTGTCTTGTAGCGTTGCGCGCGCAGGATCTCGGTTGCCAATTCGCGGTTGAACTTGCGCCGGTTGTACAGACCGGTCAGCGGATCGGTGGCTGCACGGAAATCCAGGTTTCGTGCCAGCTCTTCCAGTTCCAGCCGTTTTTCGAGTTGGACGTTGTCGTGGATCCAGCGCTCGCGGCCCACCAGATAGACCAGGGCCATCATCGCCATTTGCAGCGTGATGATAATGCCCAAGACGCGGCTTGCAAAAATACCTTCCGGCGCCTTCCAGGTTACCAGCGACCAGCCATAGCGATCGACAGCGCGGCGTTGCACGTAAACATGCGCACCGTCGATCTTGAGCCAGGCCGCCCCGATGACCTCTCGCTGCATCAGAGGCGCGGCCTCGACGCGTCGTATTGCTTGAACAGCGATTGCCGCACGTCAGACGGCAACGGCCAGAGCATCGTGAAGCGCAACTCCGGACGGTTGGTCACGGTAACGACGCCATTCGGATCGATCAAAGCAAAACGAACGGTCGAAGTTTTTGAGATCAACCTCGAAGGAGTCGAGTGATTTTTCCAAAACAGCAACGCCGATGAGCGACCCCGCTTCATCACGTACCGGCATGCTGGCGTAATAAAGCCGATCCTTGCTGCCGGGATCGATGGCGTATTGATGGCCTGTTTCGCCGGAGCGCGACACGATGAAATAGCCGGCGGCACTCAATTCACCACCGACGCCGGCTGGCCCGCCCCGGTTGGTCGAAGCGACCACCTTTCCCGTGCGGTCGAGGATATAGCCCGCGCGTGCTCCCGAAGCTTCGGTATCCAACCTGAGGACCGCCGTCACGCGTTCGTCGTCGGGCTTGCCGTTAGCACCCAGCGTTACTGCAACGACGCGGGAGCCGGCCATGGCCTTCACCATGCCATCGACGGTCGCAGTCTCAACCGCAAGCCGGCTTGAAATCAGTTCGAGATCGCCGACGGCCTCTTCCTGGACGTTTTGCTGATATATTCCGCCTAGATATTGGGTCAACATCCAACCGAAAACCAGAATCGCGCCCATGGCGGCGAGTGTCAGCACGAATTGCTTGCGCAAAAAGATCGTATAGCGCGCCGAGGCGATATCGGTCACGAGCCGCTGTCCCCAGAACGCCCAGATCGAGAATGCGATGAAGCAGGCCAGTACTCCACGTACGAATTGAATCGGCGTGCCGGTGAGCTGAGCGAAATAGTCGTAGTTGAAGAAATCACCGGCCCAGGCCGGTGTCGGCGGCACGATAAGACCGGCAGCGACGCCGTACAACGCAAAGCCCAGCACAGCGCCATAGATCCAGCGCCGCTCAATTGGCGAGGCTCCATTGGCATGTAACGCAAGAACCGCTGCGGTGGCGGCGGCTCCCGGCGCGCCCAGCACGTAACGCGCAAGCGCGTTGGCGCCGTTGAGTCCTGCAAGGTGAAAGCCGAACGCGACCAGCAACAACAACGGGCCATAAATCCATCGTCCAGGCACCTGCAGGGCCAACCGGACGGCCTCCAGTCGCGCAAATTCCAGCAAAAAGACAAACGACAGCGTCATCAGCCCGGTGCGGCCGATCGCGAAGGCAGCGGTGTCGCCGACAATCAGCGCAATCAAATCCAACCATTCGCTGGCGCCGTGCAGAACGCTAAATGTGCCGAGCACGGCCCACGGCATGTTTTTCGCACCGCCGCGCGCGATAGCGAAGCAAACTGCGCCCAGTAGAAGGAAGGCGAGACCGTAAAAAAAGAAAATGAAATCCAGTTGGTTGCTGAAAAACGCCGCCATGGCTTCCCTAACTGCGATATCTGTTTGTTGCACGGCATGCCATCTGTTGCTGGCGCACGCGGCGCAGCCTTCGCGCTGACCGTAGACGCGGCGCCTTACAAAGCTTTGATGGAATTGCCTCTAATTGGCGCAATCGGGAACTGGAGCTTTTTGCTCCGGATCCGGTCACCGCTTACCGGTCGAGATTGGCTGTTATCCGCGCGCCGCTTCCGCCAGCAGCCCGAACACCGCAAACACCAGCGGCTTGCGTTCGAGATTATAGGTCTCGACGTCGCGCGCCGCGCGATTGACCTTTTCCCAGACTTCGGCTGTACGCGCGGTCTGCCGCGCCGGACGGCTGCCGCCGGATACCTGCGCCGACAGCCAGCCGTTGACCATGTCCATGAAGGCGGCAAGCGTTTGCGGCTCGCTGCCGCCGAGCGCGTCGCCGAGCGCATGCAGCGCGCGCGGATCGGGATTGGGAAGCTGCGCGAACAATTCGAGCACGCGCTGGCGCAATGCCAGCGCCGGACCCTCCAACAGACCGATGGCGCGCGCGACGCTGCCTTCGGCGGCAGCAGCCGCGTCTTGTATCTCCGCGGCTTCGGCGTAGCGTCCGGTCGCCCCCGCCAGCGCCCGCGCCACATCGACGATGGACAGCGGCCGCAACAGCAGACGCCGGCAGCGCGACCGGATGGTCGGCAACAGCCGGCCCGGCGCGTGGCTCACCAACAGCAACAGCGAACGTGCCGGCGGCTCCTCCAAGACTTTCAACAGCGCGTTGGCGCCTTCACGCTGCATGTCGTCAACGGCATCGACGATGGCAATGCGCCAGCCGCCCTCGCCCGCGGTCGAGCCGAAAAACGGCACCGCCTTGCGCACGTCTTCGACGCGGATCACGGTATAGAGCTTGCCGGTCTGCTCATTGATCACGCGCTCCATCACCAGAAAATCGCCTTGCGCCTGCGCGGCGATGCGGCACGCGACCGGATCGTCGTCGGCGACCGCGAGCGAAGTTGCCTGCTGCACCGCCGGGAATCGCGGATCGGGATGAGCGAGCACGAAACGTGCCATGCGATAGGCCAGCGTCGCCTTGCCGATGCCCGGCGGTCCGCCGATCAGCCAGGCATGGGGAATGCGGCCGCCTTTGTAAGCATCGAGCAGCGCGCGCTCGGCATCGTCGTGACCGAACAACACGTAGGTTTCGCGCGGGCGCAGGACTTCCCTGTCGGCATCGTCGTCACTCACGGCGTTGTCGTTTCGGCCAGGCGTGGCTGCGGATTAAGGCGCTCGACAACGGTCTCCCATATCCGGCCCGACACGATGTCGCGTGGCGCCCGGCCGTCGATGACGACGCAGCGCTTGGGTTCCTTGTCCGCGAGCGCCGAATAGGCCTTGCGCAAAGCCTCGTGAAACTCGATTCCCTCCGCCTCGAAACGGTCGGTCGGGTCCGTGCCACGCCGGCGCTTGGCGCGCGCCAGTCCGACATTGGCCGGCACGTCGAGCACGAAAGTGAGGTCGGGCATAGCGGCGCCGACCGTGACGCGTTCGAGGCTACGGATCAGCTTGGCATCGACCTTGCCGAGCGCGCCCTGATAGACGCGTGTTGAATCGATGAAGCGGTCGCAAATCACCCAATGGCCCGCCACTAGCGCTGGCCGGATGGTCGCGCGCACGTGGTCGTCGCGCGCGGCCGCGAATAAAATTGCCTCGGTTTCGGCGCCGAGCGGCTTGGCGATACCGGAGAGCAAAATGTGGCGGATAATCTCGGCGCCGGCCGAACCGCCCGGTTCGCGCGTCAGCACGGTCTCGATGCCGAACGGCTTCAGGCGTTCCGCCAGCGCCGCCGCATGGGTGGACTTGCCGCTGCCTTCGCCGCCTTCGAAGGTGATGAAACGTCCGCGCATCGCGTCCTATTATAGCCGCTCGGCGCCAGCGCGGAACAGCGCAATCACCATCTCGCTCACAGCATCGATGGCGCGCTGAGAAATATTGCCCTTGGCGACGCTCTCGGCGGCCTTGAGCGGGATCTGCAGCACCAATTTGTCATCGCGCCAGACTTTGAGCGTACCGATCTGCTGGCCTTGCGCGATCGGCGCCGGCACCGGCCCCTGATAGGCGATGCGAGCGATCAGCTTTTCTCCGCCACTTTTCGGCACCATCATTTTGACCAGTCCTGCGGCCTGCAGCGGCACCGAGCCGCTGTCGCCGCCGTAGACCTTGGCAGCGCCGACGATCTGGCCTTCGGCGAACAGATTGCGTTGCTCGAAACTGCGGAAACCCCATTCCAAAAGTTTTTTGGCTTCGTCGCCGCGCTCCTTGGCGTCTTTAGCGCCATTGACCACGACGATTAGCCGCAAGCCGTCCTGCACCGCTGAGCCGACCAGCCCGTAACCGGCGTCACTGGTGAAGCCGGTCTTCAACCCGTCGGCGCCGCCGACGGAGCCGAGCAGAGGGTTGCGGTTGGGCTGGCGGATTTTGTCCCAGGTGAAATCGGCTTGCCCGAAAATCTTGTACAGCTCCGGATAGTTGAGGATGATGTGGCGCGCCAGCATCGCGAGCTCGCGCGTCGTCACCTTGGTGCCGGGGTCGGGCAGTCCGTTCGAATTGGCGAACACCGATTTTTGCAAGCCGATCTCGCGCGCACGCTGCGTCATCTTGACGGCGAATTCGGATTCGGTGCCGGCGATGCCTTCGGCCAGCACGATGCAGGCGTCGTTGCCGGATTGGATGATCATGCCGTGCAGTAGATCGTCGACCGGAATTTTGCTGTTGAGCGCGGCGAACATCGTGGAGCTGTGCGAAGGCGCACCGCCCTTGCGCCAGGCATTCTCGCTCACGGAATATTCGTCGGTGAGATGGATGCGGCCTTCCTTGATTTCATGAAACACGTATTCGGCGGTCATCAGCTTGGCGAGGCTGGCCGGGAAAATCAGTTTGTCGGGGTCGCGCTCATACAGCACGCCACCGTTTTCGGCGTCCACCAAAATGGCGTGCGGCGCATTGACGATCGGCTCGTCTTTGTTGCGCGGCGGCTCTTTTTTAACGGCGACCGGTGCCGCCGGTTTGTTAGGCTTCACGTCATGCTTGGGCGCGGCCACGGCGAATGCGCCGAACGCCGCGAGCAAAGCCGCCGCCGCAAGGAACCGTCCGATCGCGCTATGAAATGCCATCGTCAACGTTGTATTGCCCGCTCAGGCACCCTGCCCGGCGGCTCAATCAACGACGATGTGGCTGAATTTTATGGCTCAGTAAAGGCCGCGGCCGGTCATGAATCCGGCGGGGACGTTGCTCCGGACCGGGGCATAGGCGGAAACCGACGAAACGTCGGGTTCTTCGGTAGGTTGCGGCGCACGGGCAAACGGTGCTGCTGCCTGCGGGCGGCTAGCTGCGGCGAGTTCGACGGTGCGCGGGGGCTGCGGCGCTAAGCGCGCCGGTACCTCGCGGGCACCCTCGCCCAGCCGATATGGCCGGTCTGGCGGCGCCGGAACCTGGGCGGCCACATGTGTCATAGGGCGGTTATCGAAAAAAGCCGGTGCGTAGTCGCCAGCGGAAGCAACCTGCACCTGCGGGATGACACCCGGCGTGCCGTCACGCAGGGTCGATGCCAGCTTGCGGTCGTCGGAGCCTTGCAACGGCGCGCGGCCGACATACTCGACCTTCACTTTGGTCAGGCCGTTGCCGTAGAAGCCCAAAAGCTTGGCGGTGCGCACCGAGACGTCGATCAGGCGGTTGCCGACATAGGGCCCGCGGTCGTTGACGCGCACCACGATCGACTTGTGGTTGGCGATATTGGTGACGCGCACATAAGACGGCAGCGGCAGCGTCGGATGCGCGGCCGAGAGCGAATTCATGTCGAAAATTTCGCCGTTGGCAGTATAGCGGCCGTGAAAATCGTCGCCGTACCAGGAGGCCATGCCGGTGGCGGTATAGTTGACGTCTTCCTGCGGCACGTATTCATGACCGCCGATCATATAAGGCTTGCCGACGCGGTAGACGCCGCCGCCCTTGGGCACCGGCTCGCCTGGCTCGACCACGCGCGCGCTAGCCGACGTGCCGTATTTGGGGTCGACCCGGCTTGCCATGTTGCTGCTGGCGCAATTGGCCAGCGCCAAGCAACCAGCGGTGACCCCCGCAAGGCGCACAATCAGGCCCAAACCGCCCTTGCCCCCGAATCCGCCCATACTGTCTCAAAACCCCGATTGCGAAGCAGCCAGTTTACCTTAAAGGGGCGGTTTCTGAAACCGCCGGCCTGTGAGGTGGTAAATACTTGGTTCCATTGCCACATTTGCCGGTCTGCGGCATGGCCGGAATAGCCCGGACAATCGCCCGCTTGCAAGGGCGAAGAGCTTCGACCATTGGATTAGCTGTATTGCAGGAGTGTTACGGAAGGGTGGCCGAGTGGTTTAAGGCACCGGTCTTGAAATTCTAATTAGCCCGTATCGTCTAGTCTGTCTTTGTGCCGTTTGGTCACAGTTTGTTGGCTATTTTCGCGGTCCCAAGGACCAGCCGGTACTCGCTAAAACTATGCGATACAGACCATGCGGTGGCAATTCCGGTGGCATTCGGCTCGGCGGTGCGTTGCAAGAATTCGCCAATCGCCCATCGTAGTCTGCAGCGGCGATTCAGGTCCGCAAAAGGAGAAACCCATGCTGTCCCCGACTTATTTTGCGGTCCGGCAAGCCGAACTAGACAAAAAATTGGATCGGGTTCGGATCGATAAAAATCTGCGGGCTACGCAGGAGACGCTTCGCGAACTGACAGAATTGAGACGCGCTTACTACGGCGCGGTCACCGCTTAAATTGAAGGAAACCGAGCCAGCTTGGCAATGCGCGTCCGGCCGTGGCCGTTGCACCGCGGGCAACGAACGTCATCGAGTGCGTCGCAGATCGGTGCACTTGGCGCGCGGCGCTTAAAAGTAAGGTCAAGATCAATGACCGTGCCGCAACTGTCGCAAGCGACGATTAGCCAGTGATGTTTCGAAACCAGCGCCGAGGCAATAGTCGGCCAGGACAGTGGCACATTCCCCGCCCCGAGCCGCACGTTGAATTGCTCTATTGCGGCTGTTGCGTCAGCCACTGCCTTCCAATCGCCCTCCATGGCTCGCATAGAGTCGCGGATTGTCTCGCTTCTGGCTCGCCCGTTTCTTTCTGGCATGGCTCAATTCTAGCCACGCTGGCCGCAAAATGCAGCAACCTTTATATTGAAAATAAGTACCGCGCGCCTCGATCGGCGCGCGGCCTTACCGCCATAGGAGCGATTACGCGCCACGCCGGCCGCCGCGCTCCGGGCCGGCATCAACTTTCAAGGTAGGCATCTGGGCGCGAAGTGCTGCAGCGATGTTCTGAAGCACGATTTTTCTATCATCGCCGTCGGGCATGAGGCTGTAGTCGGCGCTGGTGCATTCACTGACGTATATCGCAAGCGCGGCGATGCCTTCCAATGTCGTCGGCCTGGTTGTGATCAGTTCCTGACCGGCATTATATTCCGCGACATCGAGCGAACTCCGGCGTTCGCTAATGGCGGTGTAGCCGGACTCATTCAATATTTTATCAATCCGGTCTTGCTCCCGTTTCAATGCGGCGCTCCGGTCGGCAAACCAAGCGGAACGGTGTTTCGCGGGAATTGTTTTCGCTTCTTTTCGCAGGTCCGCAATTGAGTGCGCGTGGTCCATCTCACCGGTCAAGTCGTTAAGTTGATAGCGTAAGGTCTGATAATCCTCAGTTTTTTCGATCAATTCGAATTTTCCGCCGCGAATAGGGAATGTGGGCACACATGGCATATCCAGAACGCCATGCGGCAGTTCGCTTTCGATTTTTTCGGCCTCCAAACAAATCGCCTCGGATTCTGCGGTCAGGCGGCGGTGCTTCTCAATCGCCGCGTAGATCGGATCAATGTCCTTCGGCACATTGATCACGGGCATGGCGAGCGCTGGCGATACGGCGAGGCCGGCTAAACCGGTCAGGGCGGCGCGGCGGGATGTGGTGGTGGTCATGATTGCACCGCCATTGACTCGATCGCGCGCCGAACCGCAAGCATCAAAGCCGGCGGCGAGTCGGGTTTGATTTGAATAAAACCAGCCCCTTGGTCTCGGAACACTGCGGCGCTGCCGTCATGGTCCGCAAAAAATATGTACCTCCGGCCGCGCGTGCTTGCGGCCTGCCCTGAGAATGCGGCCGCACCGTTTGGTGTGCGCTCAAGTGTAATAATTTTCATGTGCTGCTCCAGCTGTTGTGTTGAAAACACACCAGCAGAGGGCCGCGCCGCTAAGTTTTTTTGATAGATTTGATTCGGTCATGGCGCGCCCTTAACCGGTGCGTTGTGGCAAGTGGCCCGGGTCGGTTAGCGCCGATCCGGGCTGCGCATAGATTCGCTGATTTGGCGCTTGCTAGTCAAGGTGGCAGCGGCGACAATTCTCCCCTTTACCGGGGACTCTAATGGATAATCTCGAGATCGGCATAATTGCCGCCGCAACGATCGCCGGTCCGATCCTTGCGGTACAGGCGCAAAAATGGATCGAAAGGGCTGGTGAGCGGCGCCGATCGCGTCGGGCCATCTTCCATGCGCTGATGTCGAATCGGGCAACGCGACTCCACGATGATTTTGTTAAGTCGCTGAATTTAATTGATCTCGAATTCTCCCCCAGCAGATTTGGCGGAGCAAAAGACCGCACGGTAATCAATGCTTGGCGCGCGTTGTTCGGCGAGTATCATTCCACTCCGGCGGAAGGCTCGACCGAGGATGAATTCAGAGCGTGGAACCAGCGCATAGCCGATCGCCTGGTTTCTCTGCTTCTCGCGATGTCGAAAGCCCTTGGATATGACTTTTCTGAGGAGCAACTGCGACGTGGCATTTACTACCCGAGAGGTCGCGCCGATCTCGAACAAACTCAGCTAGCAATCTTAAATGGCCTTCGCCAGTTGCTCGAAGGGAGAACATCAATTCCAATGAAGTTGGCCGAGGCACCATCCTCGCCAGAATTACTAAAAGCACAAATGACCATGATGGAAAAATCGTCGGCGTCTTATGGCGAGGACGGCGCGCTCCGCGTCCGAATGGTTGAATCTGGAAAACCGCGTTAGTTCGCGCTGAATGACTGACGCTAAAAAGACCCCCGTCGAATTGCTGAATGAGATCGCCCATTTGGGTTTTCTCGATGCTCTTGAGATCGTCGCCCTCATCGAAGTGATGGAGCGGCAGAACCAAGGCCGAATTGACGGAAAATTATCAGACGGCGGCGCCGCCGCGGCAGGCATTGTTATTCGAAACTCACTTATCACTCGAATAACTATCTTGGTTGCGCGCCCCTTTGGGCCGGTTCGCAAAGGTGATCTCCACTTGCGACGAGCGTTCGACGATCTTCTGATAATCCCGGCTATCAGGGATCATATCCACCACATAGGCGCAAATTCAGATATGTTAGAGGCTGAGCGACTTTGGATTGAAGTGGATGCCGATCCTCTACGAACGAAATTCAAACATTTCCGTGACAAATATACCGCTCACCTAGGAGAGCCGACGCCGGGAATCGCAAATCCTGAGTACATAGATTTCTTTTCATTCGCTCGAAAAACAACGCGTGTCATGGAAAAGCTTGCACATGCCACGAGGGGAACTGACGAAACCCTAGATGAGCATTACAACGATTTTATTCAGTCGGCACAGAACTTTTGGAAGCCCTGGGATCCGATGGCATGACACTAGGAATGTCAGGCTCGCGACCGGATTAGCGATCGAGCTGCGTGGCGGTCGTCCAGAGAATCGCGGCGGCGCTGGCGATGCGCGTGAAGTTTCTATCGGCCATACCTGCCTCCCCTCACTTCCGGGAATAGTTCAAGCCAAAGCAGACCGTGTTCGTAGAACAACCGCCCCGCACAGGGCGACCCTGAGCGCTTCATCACCGCCGGCTTTGCCAAAAAGATCAACAATCTGATCAATGGCGCTTCGACTATTCGCTGCCATTTCGGACGCCATCGGTTGAATGAAAAATCCCGGCGGTAAATTGAGCACTGGAGCGTTTTGTACTCCAAGGACTTCAAAGAAGCCGAGTACTTGCAGCGTCGCGTAGACCCCGGGATGCCATTGGTCGGTATCCACCGCCGACAATGGAACGCCTGACAGGTGCCGGGCGCGGTCGTATTCAGCAGCCACAATCAGCGCGGCGCCAGGCGTAATATTTTTTAGTTGGCTAAAATCTCGATAATTGCGGATCCATCCTACGCGCCCGCGGCGACGGGCCATCTCGAGCTGCACGGCTGGTCCGGGAGATTGCATCGATCGGCGACGCCGGCATATGCGGCAGCTCTGCAGTGATTGCCAGCAGGCGGCTATCCTGCAAACGCGTTGAGTACGAGCATGGTCAGCAATATGCCCCGACAAGGCCCAGCCAAACGTTTGAGTGGTCGCGTGTGGGAGATACCGAAGTTCCCAAAGAAGCTTTGCTAACGACGGAATTGGCCCCGACCTAAGCCACAAAATCTAGGTCGAGGCCAACCCGTGACGCTGACGCGGAGGGCCAGCGCGAATGGAACTTTACACGGGTGGGGAATAATTTTCCACAGCTGTGGCAATAAAATCGCAGGCTCGATTTATCGCCATTTGGTGTTTTTGCTTCATTGCTTCGCCGAGCCATCTTTGATTGCGTGGGAGCGTTGGGAGAAGCCACAGCCCAATGGAGGCGACGACCAATAGCCCTGTCCGAATAATCACCGGATGGGGCTATTGCCTGCGGTCATGAAATAAATTTAGCGTCAGAAGTGCGGCGACTGCAATCAGTGATGGTAACGCCCGCCTGGCGAATTTTCCGTTCAATTCCACGCCGCAGCAACGCCGGAAAATCCAGAATAGCCTAATCCGTTCCCGACAGAACCGGCCGCCGTGTAAGACTCCGATCCAACGGCTGTGCTATGGGCCCCCACTACATTTATTGTGGCATCATTGACGTTAACATCGCCGCTGCTTGACGTTGTGTTTGCCCATGTAATCGTCTGAGAATTTCCATTCGCACACATGCCACCCACTATTGCCCCTCCGTTTGAAGGAATAGTAATAGTGCCCGAGGCCGGAATATGTTGTGGGTCGCCACTTGCATCAGGAGCATGAATTCCTGTTGAAGATGGGGTTGATGACGCCGCCCCGCTGACTTTCCACACACCAATCGCAAGTGACGAAAACGCACTAGTATTGGCTGTTATCGTTATGTCAGCAGCGGTCGCACCACTTAATCCGGATAGAGTCCAAAACTTGTCTGGTCGTTAGCGTCGCTTGAGATAACTTTTGTCCCACTTACAGCCCCACTATTCGCTGCGACACTTAAAATCCCGGTGGTGCTGCTGTTCTGATTGTTCACCATCACAACAATAAAATCTCCCGCTGTCGGAGAGCCGATAGCAACGCTGGTAAATGCGTGAGTTGCAGAAGCAAAGCCGATGGTCGCCACTGGCGGGGAAGCAGTATTTGTGATTGTGACTGAGCCGCCGGCGCCGCCCGACGCCGGCATACTCCACCCGTCATCGTCAGATTGCCAACCCTCGTTGGCTAAATACCAGCCCATAGGTCAAATCTCCTTGCAGTCTATCGGCGCTGATTTTGCGGAGTTGCACCAAAGCGCGCCCTCATCACCTTGTCGTGCTTTCCGCTGGCGATGTTGTTGTTGACGGCATCGAGCACCATCACATTGAGGTCGACGCCGCCTGAACTGTTTTTCTGCTGCTGGACCTGCACGTTCGATCCGTTCTGATTCTGCACGGTGACGTTGACCTCGACGGAAGTGCCGCCGCTCGCTGGCGAGAGCGCGCGCATCTGGCCTGGCGTGAGCACACTTTCATCGTTGGTAATGACGGCGGCGCGCTCGCCAGGACCGACGCCGGAGTGAAAGCGCGGCGCGTCGTCGAAATAGGCCGGATGAACGTAACGCCCGGCGGTGATCGGATCGCCGGGGCCGTAGCCGGCGTGGTGGAGCGCTGCGATTCCGCCAGCCGTACCGCCAAGTGTGCCGAGATTGAGTGGTGCACTCGGGCCCAGCAGATTAAATCCGCCACCAAGAATACTTTCAAAGCCCATCGCGACCCCCTTCACGATCGTAAACTGGATCAGCATATTGGCGAGAGACTTGATCACCTGAGCTTCGAGATTGGCGAAGGCATCCTTGGCGGTCGAAGCCCCGGTCGCAATCGACACGAACGCTGCGCCGACATTGTTCGAGGTATCGGTCGAGAAAAGATCGAGCTGATTGCGCAGGCTCGTGGTCTGGACGGCGAGCGTTGCCGTGTTGGTCAGTGTCGAATTATTGATCTGCTGTTGCTGGATCGTCTGCTCGAGCGTCTTTTGATAAGACTGCATCGAGGCCGTGACCTGATCCTGATTGAGCTTTTCATTCGCCAAGAGCGCGTTGAGTTCGGCAAGTTTCGAGGCCCGCAATTGCTCGGCTGTGACGACGTTATTCGTGGTCAGGATCGAAGTATCGGATGCAAGTTTTTGTGCGGCAACAGTTGCCAGAATGCCGGACGCTTCCTGCGCAGTAATGGTGACGCCCTTTTGGCGCGCCTGCGAGATCGCATCTTCCTTTTGTTTGACCAAGTCGTCGACGCTCGCCGCCTGGCCGAGTAAGGAGATGCGCTGGCCTTCGAGCTGGATTGCCTTATCGAGCCCCAAGCTCGCGAGTACGCGGCCGTATTGAGTCTCGCTCAATATGTGCTGATCCAGCGCGATCTTGGCTTCGCCCATCTTGACGTTATATTGATCCTGCGCGGTCGCGGCACTTCCAAGTGCAGCATTCGTCGCCTTGAGGACGTTTGAATTTTGGATCTGATCTTGCAGCGTCGAGATGTTGCCAGTCGCCGGCGCAAGATTGCCGCCATTTTCAACCGGAATGACAGGCACCGCAGGTGGCTTAAAATTAGCCGCGGAGACGCTGCCAGCGCCGATGATGCGCGCGAAGCCTGCTACAAAATCATTCCAGGCCTGTGATGGGCTGAAATCTCGCACTGCCGCAGTAATTGCTATGATGTCATCCCTCGCCTTTCGCGTATCATCCGAAAACCCGGCGTTGAATGCGATGGCGCCGACGTTTGTTTTGATATGATCCCATGCAATCGCGTTTGTGTTGAGTGCCGCCGTCATCCTCGCAATCTCATCGGCCGAGATTTGCGGTGCTGCAGTAAGATTGCCGACCGATCCTGCCGTGTTGATCGCACCCAGCAGCGGCGCGATCTGTACCCCGCCACGGCCAGCGGCGGCCTGGAGCAGCGCGTTGCCATTCTCGCCGGCCTTCGCATAGGCAGCGGCCAGGATTACGAGCTGGTCGGCTTCGCCGTGCGTCGTGAGCACCTGCTGCGCCAGCCCTGAATTAATCTGCCGAACCATGTCGTAATAGGGGCCGGCCGCCTCGCGTGCGGTAGTTAGCTTGACGCTAAATTGATCGAGGAATTTTCCGACCGTGTCGGTCTGGATGCCAAACTTGCTGCCCTCTTCCTCAAGTTTCTGGATTTGATCGGTTGTCAGGCCGGTGATCTGGCCGAAGGTCTGCAGCCCTTGCGCCTTCTGACCGAGCTGGTCGGCGGCATTCGTCAGCGCCTCGAAGCCGCTCACAATGCCGCCGATGCCGGCGGCTGCGGCCAAGCCCCAAGGACCAAATGACGCCAGGAATACGCCAACCGGCCCAGCGCCGGCGGCGAGCGCCACGAGCTGCGTCTGCACGCCGGTTAAAGCCCGACTGAATGGCGTTGCGGATGAAGCCGCCTTATCGAATTTCTGCGCAGCCAAATCGGTGAGCTGGTTGGCGCGATCCTGGCTGATCAGCCCTTCGTCGAGAGCCCGGCTGATGACGCTGACCGACTGATTATATTGCTGCTGCGATCGATAAGTCGTGTCGAGCGAACGCTGCTGACGATCGAGGGCAGATTGCACGCTCGAGGTCGATTTCGAAACATTGTTGGACACGACAGACACGTTGTCCATCGCATCGCTGAGTTTGTTGACAGACGCAGTCGTGTCGTCCAGGCCGTCAGGCACACCCTTGATCGTGATGGTGCTTACAACGTCATTGCCGGACATAATTATTCTCTCAATGAATCTTTAGAGTGACAGCGGATGCCATTGCTCGCTTGTATCCGCGCCGCATCCCGCGCCAAAAGTGTCTCAGTTCGACCACAACGAATCCGCTTTCGATAACATTCCTTGCCGTCGCGGCCATATCTCGCCATGCACTACTAAATATCTGATCGCTCACGTCTCCTGTGAGCACACCTCTTCGTTCAGCAAGTCGAATGCACGCTACGTAGCGATCCCCAAGCGCCTCACCAAAGCGCTCGCCCCCTAAGCGGCATCCCTTAAAATCCTTCGTGCCTGGCATCGGCAACTGGAATAGAATTTCAGAACTCATCTGGCGCTCTTCCGTTAGCCCTTGCACTTTGCGAAGGGTGCCCCGGCACTGCGTGAAGTCCAATTCCGCAGTGCCGGGGTTGACCCATTCTCCGGCCGGCCACGATTCCAGCCGGATGAATGAAAACGAATTACGAGGCCGAGTTCTTTAGATACCGGATCGGTTGCGTGCCGGCGTCGATGAGCTGGCCGTCCCATCGCTGGAAGGCGATGAAGCCCACCTGGTTGAAGTCGGCATATCGTTCGGTCAAGCGCTTAAGCTGGACGCCCGCGACACGGCGCACGAAATAATGTTTGAAATCCCCGAACGCGATCGATTTCGCCGACGGCGCCATCGCCGGAAAGTCTTGATTGATGCTGTAGGGATAGCCGTTGATCGTATCCGGTGCGCCGTCAGCAAGCCCTACCCTCCACAACGGGCGGCCAATGCCATCCTTCAGCTTCTTGATGACCTTAAGCGCACTGTCGGCCATCATGAACGTCGCGTTTTTGCGGTAAGCCGGATCGACCGAGTGCTCGAGATCGATAAGATCGTCGGCTGTGACGGACGTTGTCGAGCCGCTGGTTGTCGAGCCGCCGGCGGTATTGCCAAGCGCAGCGGCGGTGAGAACGCCTGTCGGCTGGGCGGCGCCAGTGCCGGTCGTAAAGTGAGTGTTAGTGGCGCGCGCGATGCGCGTTCCGAGCTTGCCCGCAAGCCAACTGTCGAGATCGAAAGCGGTATCCTGCAGCATCTGGTTGGACACCAGCACAAGCTTGGAACTGTAGGTAAAGGCGTTCATCGTTACGGCGCCGAAAGGGATGTCTTGCGTCGTTGTCTGCGTGTTTTCGCCGAGCAGCGCGCCGACATTCACGGTGTCGTTGTCTGTGGGGACAGGAATTGCGTTGCCACTCTCCGTGTCCATGATGAAGGACGCGTCGATCATACCGCCATACGCTTTCTCGGCGTCGACCAACTTACCGAAAAACCCCTCCGGCACTGTGTATCCGCCTCCGACGTCTGAGCCGGTGCTCTGTGCCGCCTGAAATTGCTTGTCATAGATTTCTAGAGCACGGTCGTCCTTCAGCGCCGACAATCCGCCCAATCCACCTCGCATCCAAGCGTGAAAGGTTTTCATTTCAAGATCGCGATCGACGCTTTGGCTGGGTTTGCCACCGTTCCGCAATAACTCTAGATTTTCGGCCCCAAGTGCCTCGGCGCGATCGATGCGGTCGATCTGGGCCTTTAGGGCGTCGATCTCTTTAAACATCCTATCGACTTGGCGAAGATCGTCGGCACTCGGTCGAGTCTTGGCGTTTAACTTCTGCGCGTCGTGAACGAGTTTGAAGCGCTTCGCGCGTAGTTGCTTCGATTTCATGTCAGTCGGTCCTAATTTGAGCCGCGGTGCGCGGACCATTCGGTGGGGATGTCGTTGGTGTGTAGATGGCCGCACTCGATCGCCCATTTCAAAACGCGGGTGAATTCGCTGTCAGGCTTGAGCGGGCTACCCAGCGCCGCGATCGACATCGGTCGCAGCATTCCCCAGGCGACACCCTGCTCGCGCAGATCCTTTGCAAAATCTTCATGAGCTACGACCGCTTGCCCTAGCGCAATGAGTGACGCGCATAAGCCCGAGGCTATCGTGCGGTAATCAGGTCCAACATGTTGGCAATAAGCCGCCGAGCCATCGAGCCAAGCCTTTTTCAGCGGCTCATGAATCAAACCGATCGCAGTGCGGACCGTATCTAGCTCTTCCGAAAGTAGCCGCCATTGCGCTTTGTCGTGGTTCTCGACGATTTTATACTCGTGCGGAGCGGCCGGCGGCGGCGTGAGATCGCCAAGCAGTTTTTTCACCGCATCTGAATGTTCAATGGGAGCCGGCCTATCTTGCGATTTCACGGTGCGCCGAACTACGCCGGTCGAAAACTCACCTTTACGTGCCATCCGTTCGTTCAGCGGGCGCAGTTCCTCGATTAGTGTGGCCTCGCGTGCGGTGAGTTCGGTCAACTTTTCGGTGAGCCGAGCCCATTCCGGCGCAGCATCGCGAAACCTCAAACGTGGCGTCGCAGCATCGTGCTGCGGGTCGGTCACAACTTCGAGTTTCGGTTTGGTCGGCATCCCATAACGCTCCGGTTCGTCGTTCAGTTTGAACCGTGGTAAGCGCAGCAATTTGCGCCGTCATGGCATTTAATTATTTTGTGCCAAACTTTTCCCGGTATTTTCGCGCCAAGCGTTTGGTCGCCGCGACGTCCGACTGCTTCTCGGCGATCGAGGCGGCGACGAGCTGACCCGCGTGCTCGACGCTTCGCGCGGCGCCCGTCTCGACGAGATTTTTCATCTCAGCCAGCGAAGCCGTATCGTCGCGTCGATGCCTGCCAGGCTTCCTGTGAAATAACGCGCGTGAAGCTCGCCGAAGCGCATCACCCAGGTCTGACGCGCCGGCCGATCGCGCTGCGTTGGCGAGCGCCACCGCCCAGTCATCGGCCGAGCGAAGCTCCAGCACACGAGGGTCAGCACCCACGCCGACACCGCCCGATTGTGCCCGCGCGGCGCGCATTCGTTATTTCGCCTTGGCCGGCGAAAACAAATCACCCTGCGCGGCAAGGACAACGCTTCGCGGTGTTTTTTTGATCGCGCGGACATCATGCGCCTCGACGCGCGCCGGGGGCGGCATCGTGATGCCGAGCTCTGCCAAACCTAAATCGGAGATCTTGTACTCGAAGTGCGGACGAGACGATGGCAGCGCGCCGTGATAGGTCGCAGTCCGGGTGCGCGATTGTACGAGCCCGATTTTTTTCAGGCGTTTCAACGACGCGCTGGTACCACCACGCGCTTTCCCGCCGATGTCCATCGGTCGAATAAATTCGAATCCTATACCCGAACAAAATCGACGCCACGCGTCTGCGAGCGAATTAAGAGTGATCAGATCAGCTTCAGTCATGTTTTTTGCACATGGCTTTTCGCATCGATTTCATCGCATTCGTCCAGATATGCACGCACCGCATGCCGACACGGTTTTCACGGTTCAATGGTGAAATAGGATGTAATTTCGAAGTTTTATGGCTAAATGACCCATGCGGTCCACGCTCCCAAAGGTTCTAGAGATTTGACTCCCCCCGGGGCTGTGGCGTGCACGGCGACCGCGCTCGCGATCATCACGCGACAACAATCGATACGGTGATGACAGTGGCTCACGCCGCACCATCGCGCTTCGAACGTTGAGTAGGCCGCGGATTATTGCGGCGCTGCGCGAACGCCTGTTCAATCTCATTCCGGGAAAGTTCACTCGGTCTTTTCTGATGGCCTGCTTCGGCCGACCGTTTATGCTCGCGCGCGCTGTTATGGGAAAAGGAAGGTGTTCTTTTTGTAGGTGTGGTTGTAGGTAGGTTGGACAAGCGTTGAACGGACGTTGCGAATAAGTCGTTGATTTCTTTCTGTTGTGCTTGCCGTTTAGCGGCGGACGCAAGCCCGGCTTGTGCTGCACTTGCGACCCTATTCAGGGCGGCATCCACCTCTCTATCTGCACGCTCGTTCCGGAGTGATCCGGCATGCTCGTAGAGCTTTTTGAGATCAATGAGCCGACTGCGTATTCGCCGCCAAACCCGCACGTCGACGCGCAGCCAACCGGCGATGAATCGGTCATCGTCGACGATTTTACCGTCATGCGAATAGATCAAATCGAGCACGGTGTTGAAGCCACCTCGTTCCTCGAGCGTGAGTATTGCCATCCCTTCGAGTGCGGCATTCGGGTCGCGTTTGTACCAGCGGATTTGATTAGCCACCTGCCGCACGCTTATCCGCAAAGGTGCGGATTTCCGGCTTGCCACCGATCACAAACCAATACCGGAACTGCCGGCCTGGACGGTTATCAAAGTGCCCGTTCACGCGGATGAAATATCCGGCACGTTCGGCGTCCTGCATCATGCGCGACAGGCGTTGCTTCGTGGGTGGCTTGCTTTCGCCGGCAATCATCTCGGCGATTTCCGATTTACACGGACAGATTTTCAATTTCTTATTGAGTACCAGCAGCACGACCATCGCTCGCGCGTCGAGCGGGATCATGCCGTCTGAAAGAATATCAGCGGCGAGCTCGATCAATTCGGCGTCGGACTCCGGGCGCAGGATCATGCTTTTGATCCCCCTTCAGCCGCACTGGCGAGAGCAGCCAAGGCAACTTCGCGGTCGCCCTGGGGCAATTGCCTCAAAACCGTCTCCGCCGCGTCCAGCCGCTTGGCACGCCATGCCGCCATGCGTTGGCGCGTTAAAATCGCCTGGGCGGCGCGCTTGGTTGGGTCGGCCCAAGCCGCCTGCAGGCCGGCGACGTGCCTAAGCTTCGTTTCTGGGTCGGCAAGACTTTCCCGCGTGCGCGCAGAGATTTTCGCGCGCGTAGAGGTGCGCCCCATGCGCGCTAGGTGAAGCTGCATATTTTCTGGGTTGGCGTACCAAGCCCGCAATTTTTCTGACGTGTGCGGGCGCTTCATGCGGCAGCCGCACAAAGCGTTTCACGGGAAACCGCTCTAATCCCTATGTGCGACTTGTCGCGTAGAGGCACTTTTGCACCTCAAGCAACAACTTTTTCGGGCCCATTAGACCCTGTGCCCGCGCCAGCGAGCATTCGCTCAAAGGCCACCTTGGGCACCTTGAACCGCGCGCCGATCTTGATGACAGGTATTTCGCCACGGGCTGCAGCCGCATACGAGGCATTGCGCCCTAAGCCAAGTTTTGCACCGGCTTCCGGCACCGTCATCACTACGCGGTCGACCTTCTCCGAGTTGTGCATAGATTTTTCTCATATGGCTTACATTACGTAAGCCATATACCGATTTGGTCTTGACCGTGGCAAGTAAGCGGACTACGAATTGTAAGACAGTTATTTGAGGTCATATGGGAAAGCGTGGACCATCGCCCCAAGGCGAGTATTCAGGAAAATCGAAGGTATTCTCCACGCGGATACGCGCAGACCTTCGATCGTCTCTTGATGCAGCAGCTAAAGTAAGCGGCAGGTCGTTATCGCAAGAGGTTGAACATCGCTTGCGCCGTACGTTCGTGGACGAGGACCGTTCAGAGAACGCCTTCGGATCAAGGAGAAACTATCTATTGATGCGCATGGCTGCCACTGCGCTGCAAAGCGCACAGAATCCGCAAAACCCAAAGGCAGAATGGCTAGACGACCCAGTGGCTTTCGATCAGGCAATGAAGTTTCTCAACGCAGTACTTAAGCAGGTGCGACCAAAAGGGAGTGCCGCCCCTGTGTCTGATGCGTCGCAGACTTTGTCAGATCGCGTCACTGCAAATTATACGGCAGCATCAGTTTGGGTTGGCATACAATCCGCGGACCCAGCACTTCCGCTGAACCGAGGCACGCGTAAACAGCAATTAGCGAGCATGTTGAAATCTGACTTGGGTGAAGTTGCTCAGCGGCCGCATCTCTTTGCTGGAACGGCTAAGGAGATCCGTCGGCATGTTGCTCAGCTCGACAACGATGAAAAGGCTGCGAAGGAAACAGCAGCAAAGAGGGGCAAGCGCAAATGAGTGGACACATCCGCCGGCGCGGCAAAGCGTCGTTCGAATTAAAATTCGACATAGGCACCGATCCCCTCACCGGCAAACGCCGAACACGAACGCAATCATTCAAGGGATCAAAGCGCAGCGCCGAAATTAAGCTCGCGACACTAATCGCGGAAAATTCCACGGGCAACTACGTCGACTTGTCGAAAGTCACTATCGCCGAATTCATTGGGCGTTGGAAGCTCGATTGGGCGGAAAGTCACGTCAGCCCAAAAACGCTCGAGCGGTATAGTGAACTGCTGCGCATTCACGTCACGGCTCACATGGGTGACATGCACCTGCAGAAATTGCGCCCGATTCATCTCAACGAATTGTACGGTAAGTTGTTGCACCCGAAGATAGAACCTTCGGTAAATTTGCCGAAGGTTGATCTCGGAGAGCCGACAGCTAAGACGCCGAAACGGCCGCTTTCAGCGCGCACCGTTGGCCACGTGCATCGCGTGCTTCATCGAGCATTAGGTCACGCTCACCGTTGGGGCCTGGTACAGCAGAATGTCGCTGCATTGGTTTCGCCGCCGCGTGTGGCCTCGATAGAGCTCGAATTGCTGACCCCTGCCCAGGCACAAACCATGCTGCAAAAACTCCGCGGCCGGTCGGTCTACCCTGCTTTCGTAATGGCGCTCGCGACCGGAATGCGGCGTGGCGAGTTGCTGGCGCTACGCTGGCGCGACATCGATCTTGACGGCGCGGTGTTGCGTGTCGAACAATCGCTCGAACAAACCAAGGCGGGTTTGCGCTTCAAGTCACCGAAAACCAAGTACGGGCGTCGATCGATCACCTTGCCGGCGTCAGCAGTCATGGTGCTGCGCGACCACTGGAAAGCGCGCCAAGAAATCCGCCTAGCCTTGGGCAAAGGAAAGTCGCCTGCCGATGAATTATTGTTCGGTCGTTGGGATGACGTGGCGAGTGATTTTGTCGCTCGCAGCCCAAACTCCCTCACGAAAGAGTGGACGGAAGCCATTGCGCAGACGAAACTGCCGCGGGTGACGCTGCACAGCCTCAGGCACACTCACGCCAGCCACCTGATAGCATCGGGGATTGATGTGCTGGCAATTAGCAGGCGGCTTGGCCACGGCTCACCGACGATCACACTCAGCGTCTATGGCCATCTTTTTTCCAATGCGGATGATCGCGCGGCTGCTATTATGGAGGCTACATTTACGTCACGGGGAACCGACAAATGACACAGCGAGGCGAATATAGGTGCATAGTAAAGGAAGGTGCGAGCGGACAACCTTTTTTGGTATTTGAGCTGCTTCGAGGCGACCAGCCCTCCGCATTGAAGGGCAAGCTTATTTCAATTGATTTGCAGCCCGGCACTACGATTGAAAAGGCGCAGACTCTCGCGCGCGAACTAGACAAAGCCATGGTCGGGCTTGCAGTGACGTAATCGGTGGCAATCCGGTGGCAATTTCACCTGTCAGGAAAAGCTAACCTATTGGTTCTGTTCAGAGGAAGGGTGGCCGAGTGGTTTAAGGCACCGGTCTTGAAAACCGGCGTACCCGCAAGGGTACCGTGAGTTCGAATCTCACCCCTTCCGCCAAAACACTGTATAACGCATTGATATAGTGATGATATTAGTTCGATGGTGGAGCCAGCGCCGCCCCTGCCCACGCTGCGGTAAGGCATCTTTTCGACCTGCCTGGTGGCAATTCGGCGGCCCAGTCGATGCCCCTCTAGAGCCAGGCTATTTTATAGTAGTTTCACTATTGACTTCAAGGTGCCCGTTCTATAGATGATCTACTATAAAACCGAGCTCTCTGTCGAAGATTTCACAACTTCCATCCGCCAAGCGGCCGGTAGAGTTCATCGCCTCGGCTGGAGACGATCTTGCCGCAATGCCGAAAGAGGTTAAATCGGTTTTCGGATTTGCGATTTTTCAAGCGGAGACCGGCGAGAAACATCCTGACGCAAAACCCTTGAGGGGATTCGGAGGCGCAGGCGTTTTGGAGGTGATCGAAAACTTCGACGGCAATACCTACCGGGCCGCGTACACGATCAAATTCAAGGGCGTTGTCTATGTACTGGATGCGTTCCAGAAGAAATCGAAAAAGGGTGCGAAGACACCCGCACATGACATGGACAGGATCAAATCGAGACTAAAACTCGCGGAACAACACTACAAAGATAACTATCAGCAAAAGAAAAGCGCCTAGGAATACCCAGACCCATGAGGTCTTTAAACTCTCGAAAGAAGTACACCATGACCGCCGAAACCAAGATCACCCGAAGCTCTGGAAACATTTTCAAAGACATCGGTCTTCCAAATCCAGAACAACATCTGCTTAAGGCAAAAGTTGTTCACTTTCTTGGGAGGTTGATCGAACATAGCGGTCTGACTCAAACCGCAGCAGCTGCCAGAATTGGGATAAAACAACCCGATCTTTCTAAAATCCTCCGAGGAAATTTCTCTGGATTTTCTCTGGAACGACTTCTTATGGCCGCGAATGCAATGGGTGCTGACTTTGAAATTAAATTCAATAAACCAGCAACAAAGCGCCCAGGTCGGGCGCGTGTGCTCGAATACGAACTTCAGTAATTAGAAAGGGAAGCAACCCATGCAAGACCCGATCTTCGATAACCTGGGTGGCCAGCACCCGGTTCCGAAGACACCGAGTTTGGTGTTTTAATGGAACGGGAGGTGCGTCATGGAGCGGCGGAAGTTTACACGGGAGTTCCACTTACCTGGCGATATTCAGCCCATGCATGCCAAGGCTCTGAGCGTTCAAAAACGAATACTGGTGCGCCGCCGCGTCGGGCATGTTTTGTCATGTCATTAGAATGATCAGCGAGTGCTACTACGGCCTTATCTTGTTGGCCACTTCCTTGTTCAACCGCGCGCGCGACCTTCGCCACAAGAGAGCGCTCACCAAAGCCGGTTGGCGACCGTTGACCGTATGGGAATGCGAGGTAGCGAACGAAAAAGCGCTCTCACGTCTGATAAGAAAAATCAGGTCGAGACGGTGAGCCGCCCCACAAAATTACATTTTTTGAATGCAGGCCATTCAGTCTTGTGGTCTGCGCTGAAAATTTCCTTGGTTGCTCGATTGATTGTGGATTCGTAGGTCAATTTTAGTGCCAAGTCGAACGTGTTGACGCGGTTCGGACCCGCAGGAGGCATTAGCAATCGCCATCTCTTCGTTCGCCTGTCGCAACAATTTTTAGCACACCGTCTGCCAGCGGTCGTTGCAATTTCAACGCATCCTGGGCGGGTGCCGTCATCCACTGCTCAATTTCGGCTTTGGTCGTGAGAATAACCGGCATCGCCTTCGGGTGGATGGCACCAACCACGTCGTTTGAGTCAGTCGTCAGGAACCCGAAAAGCCGATGCTCGCCCCCAACGGGATTGGCTTTCGTCCCGCGCGTGCCATTCCACATGGTCCAGACGCCGACGAACACGCCCAGCGGCCGATCCTCGCCGAACGCAAACCACGTCGGAGTTTTCTTTGGCTTGGTGTCCGCATATTCGCAAAACGAAGTCCACGGAACGCCGCACCGATTTTCTGGCTTAAGCCAACGGCGCCAGTGAGGGCTTTTGGTGTTGCGAATATTCGTGATCGGTGCGCCGCCGAACGCGGGCGGACCAGGCATCCCCCACCGGGCCATAGCCAGCTCGCGAATGCCGTCGGACGCGTTGCGCACTATCGGCGCCATGTAGTCGGGGAAAATGCCAGGCAGCGGCGGCAAATTGCCTGTTGTGTCGCGCATCGCGCGAGTGAACGCGATGATTGCGGCCTGCCCCTTAGTTACGCCGTAGAGGTTACACATGCTGACAGGCTACGCCAATTAGAAAATAGTCTGTGTTGTGTTATCGCGAGCGGCTGCGCTAGGGCGCACCAAAAACCGGAACGTTCCGTGAAACGGAAACGGAATAATTATGCCGAAAACGGGCAGAGTTTTTCTGAGCAGGGACGGTCGCACAATAGCCCCATCCGAGAAATCAAACGGACAGGGCTATTGGTCGTCGCCTCCATTGGGCTGTGGCTTCTCCCAACGCTCCCACGCAACCAAAGATTTTCTTGCGGTGCAATTGTACAAAAGCAAATTGGATTAATAATTTGGGCATGCGATTTTATTACCACAGGCTGTAGAATATTGTTCCCCGAGGCTGCGATTTCTTGTAAAGTTCCATTGCGCTGACCTCCGTGTCGGTGCCACGGGGTTGGCCTCGGCCTAACTTTTTTGTGGCTTAGGCCGGGGCCAATTCCGTCTCTATCAAAGTGGTCTTCGGAATTTCAGTCTCTTTTACGAGGGCTTAACGCACTGAAATGGCGGGAATCGAACTAAACTCACCCCTTCCGCCAGCGCGTATTGATATTGCAGATATTTTTCTAATTTAAAAAATAAGGCCCACAAATAGACCCACAATGTTTTTTGGGGAATTACATACATCACCGGCGAAATTTTAATGCCCCGGTGGCAACGTCTCCCGACTACACGACGCTTACGATTCCTAAGATTTTTGTGGCACTATCAGAGAACGCACTCAGGCATGGCAACCCGCGGCCACCGACTAGCCGAATTCGATCAAGGTGTGCCACCTTTTGGCAGACCGCTTAAACTACTATGCGAGGATCACAACGGCACCTACCTATTGCCGTATCTCTGCAAATGGAGTGGCGACGCCTGGTGCAACTCGGTAACCGGTGTCGCTATCGAGGCGAAGGTTGTTGGCTGGACAGTTGCGCCGTGAGGCGGCCGCTGGCCCGCCATAGCGCCGATGGTCTCGCGGTTTTCCTCGCTTCTCGCTCGGCCATTTCGCTCTGGCATGTTGTCTCTCATTACGATTCAATTTTTTCGACCAACTTCGCGCCGTTTTCGGTCGGTCATTTCGCATAGCCTTGTGACCTGAGCCATTTAAGTTTGCCATCACCTGCTAGCCATTCATCAATGGCTGCTTTGTCTAAAAAGTCTTTGATGAGCCGAGTTTCAGCGCCGTCATAATGAGCTTGGATTTGCCACTCACCGTCTGCAATCCGTTCAGGTTTGAATATGACTCGCGGGGTTTTCGTCATCCCTCCAATATGCCGTCGTACGGCCAAAACCGCTAGGTCTGTCTTAATTGACTTGGCCCCGTATTCGATCGACTGTTTTGTGGGTATGATGCTTCGGCATCAACGTGAACACTGGAGACTGATAGTGGCAACAGGCACCGTGAAGTGGTTCAACCCGACCAAAGGATATGGCTTTGTGCAGCCCCAGGGCGGCGGCAAGGATGTATTCGTGCATATTTCCGCCGTGGAGCGGGCAGGTTTGAGCACTCTCAACGAAGGCGCAGTAATCGAATACGAGATCGTCGCCAATAAGGGTAAAGAGTCGGCGGAGAACATCAAGGTGAAGTAACGGAAGTCTCCGGCTTGGTATATTGCAGCCGTGCGACGATCCGGGCTGCGCATCGGAACCATGGCCTATTTTGACTCCACCGTCGAAGGACAAGTTGTCCTAAAATTTTCTTTCGACCTCTGCTTGCCCGATGCACGGGTCGGGCTTGCGGTGACATAATCCTAAGACGTTTTGCCGTGAACAAGGGAGATCGCGATGCGCTTGTCCCACACCCTCTTCGCGATGATGATAGTCATCATGGAAGCCAGCCCTGCCGTCGCCCTTGATCTCAATGTTTTCCGCGCGCAGCACGGGCGGCCGGCGCTTTCATCCAGCGTCACGCTGGCTGGCATGGCTTACGCGCACGCCAACGATATGGCCGTGCGTAATCATCTTGACCATAACAATTTTCGTCAGCGGATCGGCGCAATCGGAACGGCGCATGCTGAAAACGTGTTGTGGGGTTGCGAGGACGAGGATTGTGCCATTCGCATGTGGGCGAAGTCGGGCGGACACCGCGCCAACATGTTACGCGGCGATGTCAGCGCTTACGGCCTCGCCTCAGCGAAAGCAGCAAACGGTCGACACTATTGGGTACTGGAACTCGGCGGCGAGTAAGATTGCTGGTGAAAAAATTCCGCCTGTAAGACAAAGTACCGCGCAGGTCGTTGTCAATGGCGATGGCCTTCGACTGCAGTAGCTTGCGATGGGTCAGCAACATCCGCCGCTTCTGACTACGTAACGCCCCCACATGCACTGGACGGTAAAGCCCAACCCGCATCATCTGCTCAATGCCGCGTGCATCGTTGCGGTCGGGTCTTTGTCCCCCAGTACATGTGAAGATGTTACGCAGCCAATTTCCATAAATCCAAGTCAGTCAGGGGCAGTGTTTGGGCTGACGTGTGCCAAGTATCAATCGGGCGAGGTGGCGTACGTAAATCGTGCGCACTTTCACTTGCAATGAAGATTCACTTGTTTGCATAATACGCCGTGGCGTCTGCGTAGTCTTGAGGGTGGCTGTGCCCCGCCGTACCTTGAACGAAGTAGCCGCCCGCTGGTCAACGCGACAAGGCGATATTACAGCGGCAGTTGCTGGCTTGGCAGAAGCAGTGGCTCGCTTGGCCCTGCACATTAAGCTAACCGTTGCGGTAGCGCACACAACCGAAGTGGAACGGGCTGCTCAAGCGCTTCGCGATGCCGCTGAGTGCGCATCCGGATTTATATTCAAGTCAGATTTCGGTAGTGAAATTCACGACGCCCAGGCGACTTCAATCGTCACAACTTTCCCAAAGGATGACTCCAACGTCTGTGACCTAGAAGGCATCGAGGCAGAGATCGCCGAACCGGAAGGGCAACATCATGAAATTGAAAGAGAGATTGCTCGTGGAATTTTGAATCTTCATGACCGGCTTGGCAGCTTTATAAAATCATAGACGGTTCACTCGGCGAGATACGAAAAAAAACCTCGCCGAATTCCTGAAATTCTCACGGAGAGCAGACCGTGCGTCGGAGACCCGTTATTAGGAGACGGTCGCGCTCCTATGTAAATGTACGTCAGCGTCATCGAACGCGACCAACTCGCCATGGCTCAAAACACCCAGGACGTGATCAAAGGTATTGATGATCGTGTGCCGGCGGCCGGCGATTTTGACGAACTAACGCCAGCCCAATTGCAAGCCTTGAAACGATCCGCAGACACCCATCAAGCTCTAAACATCAGGAAATAGTTTCTTCCCTTTACCTTCGGTTTACCCGCATGGGCAATAATACCGGACATTTTCAGGCGCGGGGAGCGGGCCGTGGAAGCCATCGTCACCGCAATTGCCAAGGCAAAAGCCGAATTCAATAGACCCATTAATACCGCGCGATTGGCTTTCGCCCTCGCCGAGCACCATCACCTGACCAAGAAGAAGAGTAAGAAGTTGATCGATGATCTTGTCGATCTGATCACCGCGCATTTGAAGAATGGCAAGCGAGTGAAGATAGCGGGCCTCGGTATTCTTCAGGTCCGCAACCGCGCCGCCCGCCCGGGTCGGAATCCGGCGACCGGTGAGCTAATCGAGATCAAGGCAAGTAAAAAAGTAGCATTCCGAGTGACTAAAGAGCTCAAGATTGCAGTTGACTGCGGAAAGCTCTTTTGAACTAACCGCACTTGCTCGGCACAAGACCTCCGCATGCGGGTCAAATCCCCTTCGCTTCATGCCGGTGATGCCCACGATGCCCATGATGCGCCCGAGGCGACCGCCGCCGCGTCCGTGACGGTTTCCCTGTTGCGGTCCATGCGCTGCATGGCGTGCCGGGTTTTGTCGTTGCGGCGGCTTATGCCCCGTTGGACCGAGCCTCCATCTGAGAGTGATAACGCGCGCACTAAACACCTGGTTGAGCGGAGGGAACTTTCCCCGCCATTATCAACAGAAAGTTTGTGCCGTCGGGTAGCTCTCGTCGGCGACTGATTCCATACAAGCGGCATGGCAGACGACGCGACCATACGCTTGCAGGAACGCTTTGAGAAAACTGGAGCGAAGGCACTTGCTCGGCTTCACGAGTTGCATCCTTATTTGCGCGGGAAATCATTGAAGGACACTGTGACCATCCTTAAAATAGAAGAACGTCTCAAGACGTCGGGCTCACAACTGCCCCCATTGGGCCGCCCACAGTAGCCCCGCCGGGGCTTGCGAGGGGCGGGCGCGGCTACTGACGATAAGTGGATTCATTTGTAATTGCGGCTGCTGTCCTTCCGCTGGCTCCGCCTCTGCGGCGGACGTCGGCGTTTTGGCGTGGCTGATTTCGCGCGCGATGTGAAAGTTATTTCGTCGAAAGAACCGTGTTCAAAAATTTAATTGCAGCCTGGAGGCGCCGCCGCGCTGGCCGTGCCAGCTGAACCAACCGTTCCGGTCGGGGTCCCGGTCAGTGTTTGGTGCGCACACTGTTCGGTCGCGTAAGGTGTACGTGCGGCGATGGGAGCATAGGGGTTCCCCGGCTCTCGAACGTTTCCACCGCCGTTTTGACTTTGCAGCGGCGCAGGCGGCATGTTGGTATTAGCGGGATTTGCTGTTTGTGCACCGGCCGGCGCTATTATTGCCGTCACCAGCGCGATGCTGGCTAAAAAGCTTTTCATGGCGTCGCCTCGTAATCGCGCGGTGCTTTGGCCGGCGCGTATGAGTTCAACCCTTGCCAGCCCAAAACGTTCCAAACGCCTGCTTGGCTGACTTTAAGAAATTCCGCATTTGAAGTTCTGCCTGGCGTCGGCCAGCCACGCCGCCGAACGCAACAGCGGGGTTGCAATGCAACCGCCGACGCCAAAGAAGTTCTGAAGCTCGGACGATTGCGTTCTACCCTTTGGTTGAAGGGCACGTGAAGCGTACGAATCTTGGGGGACGGTCTGCAACGCACCGCTATCGGCTTGAGCGCCCCGGCGACTTCTCCCCACTCGCGCTTCGTGCGAAACTCCTGTCAGTGCGCAACAGCACTGACGCTCAAAGGACAAGCGGTGATCGCCATAAATCGAATGAAGTTAATAGCACGCCTACTTGGCTGGTCGGCAGTTATTATTATTGCTGTTTTGTCTTTAGTTCCGGGCGATATTAGACCTCACACTGGCGCGCCGGGACCCTTCGAGCACGTCGCAGCGTATTTGGGCACTGCGGTGCTGCTAACAGTCGGATATGGCGGCAATCGCCTACCGGGCGCCATCGTGCTGTCTTTGTCTTTTTACTCAGCTGTTTTTGAGATTGTGCAGACTCAAATTCCAGGGAGGAATGCCGCAGTCTCTGATTTTGTGGCCAGCACCCTTGGAGCAGCTCTCGGCGGTATCGCCGGCTGGATTTTACTTAAAGGCCTAGAGCATATTTGGGGGCGGCCGATCGGTATGAAATGAGAAGAGGCTGAAACGATCATGCCTAAGACTAAAAACAGACGAACCGAACCGAGACGTATCCGGAAGCACGAAGCATGGATCGTGACCGAGGACGGTCGCCGCCATTGCATGGTTATAAACATTTCGACGGAAGGCGCTACACTTTCTCTGAAGGAACCCCTCCCCCTTCCAAAACAATTTCGGCTAGCATTTACCTTGAACACCAGACAGTTCAAAAACTGCGAGTTGGTTTGGCGTCGCGGCATGACGGCCGGCGTCAATTTTAAAACATAGAGGCCGGAAACCGCGGCACAGCTTGGGCCTGGGCTAATCGGCAAGCAATTACGGCGCCACCGTTGGCTGGGGCGCAATTACCTAGAGTGCCAAAAACACCCCCGCAGCGCAGACTCGAAAAAAGAGGCCGCCGGCCGGATGCTCAACCCATGGGCCTATCCAAACGGCGTCGCGATCGACTTCTCATGGCCAGGAAAGCCCACGGATAACGCCTTCATCGAGGCATTGAACGCGCGCGCGCGTGCGTGCCGAGTGCCTTAGCGCGTCGTAGTTCCTGTCGATGGCCGACGCCCGTGACCCGATCGAAGAGTGAAGGCTCCAGGACAAAGAAGATCGACTTCATTCAGCACTCGACAACTTGACGCCGAATGGCTTTACCGACCAAGCTAGCAAAGCTCGAAAAGGTGCTTAGCTCGCGGACCACAAACGGGGAGCAGACCAACTGGTCCTGCACTAACATTCAACCCGCACCACATAATGGGGGCTGGCCAATGAAACCGCTGATTTCTGGGATTCTTTGCATCGGCCTCCTCTATGCGCTGGACACCTATTTTTTCAATGGCATTTATTTAAGCGCATTTTTTGACATGCTTTCGCACGGGCTTCATCACAATTAGTGACCGCCGCGGCGATCAAACTGGCGCCAACTAGGTGGCTTGGTCCGCATGGCGCTTTGTGCTAAAAACGTGAGTTCAACGCGAAGGAGGAAAATATGATGAGATCAATTCTTTTGGGGGCCGCGATTGGCCTGGTGGTCGCGTCAACTCCTGCGTTATCCCAAAATTTTAAGGGATCATGTTCGGCATTTTGCCAAAAAGACCGGTGTGCTCACAGCAGCATGGACCAAGCCAAATGCATGACTAAATGTGTGCAAGCCTGCAAAGGGAAAAACCCAAAAGCTACAGACTAAATATCCGTTTGATTTGTGGATACACACGGCCTAGATATCTGCCCCATTCAACCTGAGGCGCTACCGAGCGTACAACGCTGTGCCTTAACGTCGGGCCTCCGATTTTCGGCGGCTATGAGCTCACCGCCACCCCAGCCCCGGCGCGATGTGCTTCAGGATCGCCTCGATCACATGTGCGTTGTAGTCGACGCCGAGCTGATTGGGCACGGTGAGTAGCAACGTGTCTGCCTCGGCTATGGCTTCGTCTTGCTTGAGCTGCGCGATGAGGGCGTCCGGCTCGGCGGCGTAGCTCCTCCCGAAGATGGCGCGCTCGCTGCCGCCAAGGAAACCGATCTGGTCCTTTTCGTCGCCGCGCCCGAAATACGTGCGGTCGCGGTCGTCGACTAGGGCGAAGATGCTTCGGCTGACCGACACCCGCGACGTGCGCGCGTGTCCGGCCGCTTTCCACGCCGCGCGGTAAAGCCGGATCTGCTCTGCCTGCTGAACATGAAATGGCTTTCCGCTCTCGTCGATCTTGAGTGTCGAGCTTTGTAGGTTCATGCCGAGCTTGGCCGCCCATTCTGCCGTCGCATTCGTGCCGGCGCCCCACCAGATGCGCTCGCGCAGGCCCTCCGAATGCGGCTCGAGGCGCAGCAGGCCCGACGGGTTCGGAAACATCGGCGTAGGGTTCGGCTTGGCGAAGCCCTCCCCGCGCAGCACATCGAGAAAGACCTCGGTGTGACGCCGTGCCATGTCGGCGTCGGTCATTCCCTCCGGCGGCACGTAACCGAAATAGCGAAAGCCGTCGATCACCTGCTCGGGCGAGCCGCGGCTGATGCCGAGCTGCAAGCGGCCGCCGGCGATGAGGTCGGCGCTGCCCGCGTCCTCTGCCATGTAAAACGGGTTCTCGTAGCGCATGTCGATGACCGCAGTGCCGATCTCGATCCGCTTGGTCTTGGCGCCGCAGGCCGCGAGCAGCGGAAACGGCGAGCCGAGCTGGCGGGCGAAATGGTGCACCCGGAAATAGGCCCCGTCCGCGCCAAGCTCCTCGGCGGCAACGGCAAGCTCAATTGATTGCAACAGGGCGTCGGACGCCGACCGCGTCTGCGACTGGTGCGACGGGGTCCAATGGCCAAAAGAGAGGAAGCCGATGTGTTTCATGGTGTATATGTGGGAATAAGGTGTTCAGTTCGTAGGGCGGGCTGGCAGAGAATAGCCCGATCTCTCGCGCTATTAGGTGCCCCGAAACCTCGGACTTCGCATGACGCGTTTTCGTCCATCGCCGGTATCGCCGCCGATGGGACAAAAAGACGAACGGTTTGCATCATCAGTTCATGCTCCAAACCTAACGTTTGATATCGATTGATATGTAGCTAATGGATCTCTTTCCAATTGTCCGCAATGTAGCCATGTGGATCGACAGTCCTCATTGCTGGACCAGCGACTGCGCGGCGGCCGTTGCAGGACCACTCGTAGATCGTGTCGTGACCGGTAGCTGACATCGGAATGATTCTTGACCCTGGATGTTCACGACACCACGCGGTCGCTCCTGGCAGCGCGCGACTCTTCTCGGCTTTAAAGCAGTCGAGATTGACGCCAATGTAACACCCCATTAGTTTTTGTCCGACGCAGCGTACGAAGGCGACCTTGCGAGCCGAGTAGTTGTCGATTTGAAATGTCCTTGCCACGGCGCCTATCAGATCGCCTGGGACATTCCCAGGTTTTGCGTGAGCCGGATTCGGGCAATAGGGCTCTAGGGCCGCAGCTGGTTGCATAACCATGAGGACTGCGGCGATCAGGATCGTAAATACGATTACAATGGACGTTAAACGCATTGATGCATTCTCCCTGCCGACAGCCATTGCGTGTGCGGTCGGCTGTCTCAAACTTTTCCCAGTCATCGTAAATCAGAATTCTTCAGATTGCTTCATTGCTGGCGCGTTTTAAGCCGCACCGCTTCCCTTCATTTAACGACGCTGTTACTGTACGACCTCAGTCGGCTTCATTGGCGAAGCCGTACTCGTTATTGGGGGGACAAAATGAAGAACCAACTCAGAATTCTGGCAGCACTTTCTGTAATGCTCGGAGCCTTGCTGGCTCCCGAAACGTCGTTTGCGGGTTGGGGCGCAATTGCCTGCAATCAGAACAATGCCGGCTGCGGGGTGTCCTACGGCTGGCCGACTCTCGCAGCCGCAAAATCTTATGCACTTATCGAATGCCTGAGATCAAACAGAGCCTGCCACGTGTGGCGCTGGGAACACAACATGTGCATCCGTGGACCATACGGCGCTTATACCTGCAACTAAAAATGCGAGTGACGCAGTCGCACAGTGCGCGCGACAAAACGTATGTCGGTCGGGGCATGTCCGCCGAGGCGTTGTGACCGCGACCTTCAACCTCGCTCATTAAAAAGGGCCGCATCCTAGTCGATGCGGCCCTTCTTGTCTGATTTCTCAATTCTCAATGAGGCGGCTTCTCCGCATCAAAAACAAGCAGGATTAAGCCGCGAGAGCGGCTTTCTGCTTTTTTCGCCGCAAGAACATGCCCATCGCGCCCAAACCAGATGCGAAAAGCGGCAGCGCACCAGGCAACGGCGTACTGGCAACGGTAATCTTGACCACCATGTCATCATAATCGTGGTCCGGATTTCCGCCGTTCGTATCGTCGAAGAACGCGTAGACCGTCGTGGGATTGACCAGATAGTACCCAATTGAAATTCCCGGGTCGATTGATCCGCCGTTCAGCGCGACTTTGTCAGGATTCGTCGATGTATCAGAGAACAGGAACGGCAGGATATTTGCGCCGCTGCCGAGGGTCTCTGTTATCGACACGGAAGGCACAAATGAATCCTCAAACAGGCGAGGACGAATAGGAGGTTATGGCCGACGGCGGTGAGGATAGCGTTGGCGGCGTCGCCTGCGGTTCCGTTCAGATAGTTCGCGCGCAACGCGCCGCTCGCATGCGCCCCCGCAGGCTCTCGGCCAGCAGCAGCTCCAGTCTGTCGCCCAGCCGTTTGCGCCAAGGGCGCAAGTCCGAGCGCTCGTGTGGGAACTCATGTTGGAAGAACTCTTCGTTCGTGAAATACTGGAAATGCGGATCATGCACCCAGTGCTCGCATACGCCTTCGTCGGACAGTGCGTAAATGTGCTTGAGCAGCAGAAGACCGATCACGAAGTGTCAAATCGCGCCAAGCCCCGGAAATAGACTCACATTCAATCGGTTAGCGATTGTTCACGGCCGGCTGCATTTCGCAATCTATGGCGTTGAATGGTTCCGCGCTTGCGCGCGCGTTGAGACAGCCCGTAATCGGCTAATACACGCTTGACCTCAGTGAGGTGAGCAAGGGAAAATCTCTCGAACCTGTGAAAGTTTCGATGGCTACCGACGGGAAGACGGTAACCGTCGAGCAATACACTCGTAAGCTACCTGCGACGCGTATTCCGGTGGGCGGCGGCACCGTCGACTTCGATAAGCGCTTCGCCCCCCAAGCCAAATGCGGTCCGTTTAAAGCACAGTATATCGTTGTTAGCCCAGCATCGCTAGTCGGTGGTGGCTTTTCCTCGGCGAGGGCCGCCGATCTCCGCAAGACTTCCCTTCAGGTTCATACCACTGCACAATGAAAGCGTTGATCGCGCAATCTCGAGAGCTGGCCGAATTATTGAAATAGCGGAAAACAATACCCGTGGGCGGACCCGTTCAATGGAAACTTTTGCACTAATGTGTCGTGGCCTGAGTCTGCGACCGATTACCTTCGCAGCTGCGGCGCTGATCGCAATGGCGGGGGTTCTTCCCGCGACTGCCCAAACCGCCCCGAAGGCTGCGAACCCGCCGGCGGCGGCCCAGCCGGCAGCGCCGAGTTGTGTTGACCAACCGGAAATGACCTTTACCGGCTGGACCAGCACGCTCGGGCAGAGATTTGGTGGGGGCGCCCGTGAATACATCTTCGCCGAGGGCTACTTCTGTCCCGATACCGACCAGAAGTTCCAAAAGTTCTTGACCGAGAACCCACCGAAGGCGCCGAAAACGATCGTCGTACTCAATTCGGGCGGCGGCAATCTCGGAGCCGGCCTTGCCATGGGCAAGATCATTCGCCAGCAGAAAATGTGGACCCAGGTCGGCTCGCAGCTTCCGCTAATGATTCCGCTCAACGAAAATATTACTGCTCAGAGCGTGCCGTATCTTGCCGAACCGGCTTCGCCGCCCTTTGCGGGCGAGTGTGCCAGCGCTTGCACACTCGCCTTCATGGGCGGCGTCGTTCGAACGATCGGTTACGGCTCCAATTACGCTGTGCACCAATTCGAAAGCGACAGTCAGACCCCCGATCCAACCCTACAAGCACGGACCGAGGTTGTCTCAGCCGCAATCGTAACTTACCTCGGCCAGATGGGGATCTCGCCTGACTATATGGGGTACATGGTTCTAAAGACAGGCAACAGCGTCACCAATCTGAGCATGAAGCTGCTTCAGCAACTCAATATCGTCACACCGCACTGGCAAACCAAGTGGCAAATCGCTCCGCTCAACGACCATAGCGGCTTTTACCTCCAAGGCGTGTCGATGGATCCCTGGGGCACGCACGAAATCGCATTTACCTGCGCCCCGAAGGCAAACCCGTCGGAATCCACTCCAGCAGCACAGCCGGGGTCAAGCTCCCCGACGCTAATAGCGGATTTCTTTCTCGACCCCGGCGTTCGCGCTAAGGCAGAAAATTTGGTCGGCGCCGTGCAGGAATACGCTCTCGTGCTCAGCGGCCAGTTTGTCCCGTTGAGGCTATCTGCAAAACAAGCGCCTGCCCAAGTTCAGGGAAACCAGTTGGTTAAGAGCCTGTCCTTAACTGGAACCCTGCTCCAAAACCTCGAAAGCGGAAACTATCCTGATATCGGGCTGGCCTTTATTTTCGACCCAGCCGCGAAATTGCCGATGCGGCTGCTGAAGTTCGAAGCCACCCTCGACAGCACGCTGCTCAAACAGTTTGCGGCGAGCTGCCATTGATAGAGCTGGCAAGGCGTGTGTGCAGAGGTGTCACGTCGACTGTGTCTTTGTCATAGCATCGGTGAAGATGACGATGCCAGTTGCAGCGGATGCAAGAAGGGAGGATTTTGTGGCCTCCCCTTCGGGTCAATAAATTTGCTCGCAAATTGGCAAATGCTGCCTACTCATCTTCGCGTCCGCTTTCTTTACCCTCGAGAGCGAGCATCGATCGGGCATGTCACATCTGCAACCCTTTGAGCCTCACTGCTTTGCGAATGCGAGATTGCAATGGCGACCCTCGATGCGTTTTCCAGTGCCACTTGTGTGGGCGAATTTGGCAAGCGCATGGTAGTCGCTCGGTGTTCCCCTCGCTGCGCCCAGGGCGACGATGCTTGAACCAACGATGATTTCGCCAAAGAACGCAGCGGTACCATCGGACTCGACCTTGCCGTCAAGAACCATCGAACTCGGTTCGCCCTTAACGCCCTTCAGGCCATGGTACGCACCGTCCTTGATCTTGCCGTTGAACCGATAACTGTAGCCGGGATATTGGCCCACATTCGGGCAGGTCCACGTGGTCTGCCACGTTCCGTCAAAACTATTCCCCGTTGCCGATGCACCGAGGATCAGATCGGCCACGCGCAATTCCGCTTCCTGCTCATGAATACCAGCCGAAAAGTCATTGAGGTACCCCGCGAACGCCGCGCGCGTCCCGGCGGAAGTTGCCTTCTGCCACGCGGCTTCATCCGGATTGGGGAGTGAGGCGAGTGCTGCTGGGGGCGCCGAGGGCGTCGCAGGTGGCTGATCTACGGCTTGCGTTGGCGGTGTTACTGCGCTCGGTGCGGTATGCTGCACGATTGCGACGGGCCGGGGTTCGGGAGGCGATGACGCGGTCGGCGCCTGCGTTACCATGGCAGAGGGGGCAGCGGCCGGGGATGTTGTATCCCAGGGCTTTAAATAGACGACGGCCCCAGCGACCAGCACCGCGGCAATCAGTGTCGCGCCCACGATCACGAGTTGGTTGGACGACGATCGTTTGACGGCGCGCCTTGACGGGAGCGATGTCGCCGTGGTGGCGACCCCTTCCGAAGGCTTCACGGCCTGCAATACGTGGCCAAGCTGCGCCGCGAGCTGTTCGATCTCCCGTTCCCAGTCTTTGAATAGGTCAATCCACTGCCGGGTTGCGAACTCGTAACTGAAGGCATCATTGGGAACGACGTCCTCGACACGGACCGGCACGACCGTGACGCGATTGCGCCCGGCTAGAACTAGTTCCTTCTTAATTTCTTCGGAATTGTTGGCGTTGCTGGTGAACACCAGCAGCATGACCTGCGCCGACCGCAAAGCGTGCACAATGGCTTCCTGAAAGTTTTCGCCAGGACGGACATCGCGACAGGAGATCCAGCAATTGAAGCCACGTGCCTCCAAGGCTTGGCATATAGTTTCCGCGATCTCCTGATCCTTGGACGAGTAGCTGATGAAGATCGGCGCACTCACATCAGACTCCATCACCGGGTCGGACTACTGAAAATATCGACAAGCCGAAAATCGCCTGCAACTTGGGTTAAACGAATCCGTCGCTATAGCGAGCCGCTGATCCGACCATACATCGAAGGATCGTCGCGCGGACCGGAGGGGGACCAGACAGCCCGCAGAGGCATCGGTTTCTGTGCCTTGAGCTTCTCTTTATCGGTGCCGAACTGGTTTTCCAGCCATGCGATGCATTGACCGGTGGCTGTCTGAACGATTTTCTGCTCTATTTCACCGACGGTCGCTATTCCTGTTTCGGACGACGAAATTCGCGCCACGTTTTCCGACAGGCAGTCGAGAATGATGCGTTCCGCGCGATAGCGCACCGCAATACCATCCTCGTCACGTCGCAACAATGAATCGAAGCGCGCGACCGCCAAACTAGCCGCTTTGGTGATCATCCGGTCCGTGACTTCGCGAAGCTGATCGTCCACCATCCTGCCATGCGTCTGATAGAGACGCTGAGCAAACAATGCTGTGCTGCGATTGGCCGCGAGCAATTCCGATATCTCAAACAGGCGGTGATTGACGGATTCGGCCGAGCGACGGATCAGGCGATCCAGTTCCTCCATCGGAGCATTGCCGCGATTATTGCCTTGAAACAACTGGGGCAATTCGGCCCGGACACGCTCGAGGATCATTACGCGTAACCGCTCCGCCGACCAGTTCTCGCCGACAAAACTCTCAAAAATGTTGAGTTTGCTGTCCTTGAACGCCTTGTCGAGGGACTGTTCAATGGCGTGCGCGGTGACATCGCCGGGTGTGCCCGACTTATCCTGCTCCAACTTGAAGCGGGCAATGATCTCGTTGATTTGCGAGGTGTCGTCGCGCTCGGCTTCGCTCGATGAGGTGACGCCGATTTGCGTCAGAGTTTTGCTGCCTACAGCGCCCATATCGCCGCTGACGTCGATCGACTTCAAGATCACGGATTGCCGTTGCGCCGAGGGAGCGCCTATTGAGGCCAGCACGCGATCATCCGACGGGCTCTTGGAATCCCGATCCTTCTGGGCGCTGTCATCGTCGTTCTTGGCCCTCTCCCGCCGCGACCGATTCGATCCTCCACGCACGCCCAGTCCGTTTAAGGCCCCGCCGACCGCGCCCCCGAGCATCGAACCGAAGTCACGGGAATGAACAGGTGCGACGTCGCAAAATCCACTGATCAGAATTGTCGTGGATACAAAAAGGATGGCATTTCGAATTGCGTTTGTTCGCATGACCCTGGCCCTGTCGTTGCTGGCTATCGCCGTCTTCCCAACGCCATATCGGCTTTTGCCGTTTTGATCCGCTGATCGAGCAGATCGGCAAAAGGTACCTTGTTCTTCCGTGCTTCCAAGAAAACACCGATCATCGTCGCACGGAGCTCCTGGCCTGAGCAGCCGTTGTCGCGCTCGATGTTCCGGAACTGAGCTTCGGTAGGTGATTCATTGCGCCCCCAGTCCCAGACCCAGATCTGGGCCTTATACGAGTAATTCGGAAACGCGTCGCACCTAATCGGCACGTCTAGTCGCCGTGCCTTGACCTGATGGGTTTCAGGATCGACCGAGCCGTAATAGTGCTCGATCCGCTCAATCTCCTCCTGGGTCAGCAACGGCTGTCCCGAAGCATCCACTGCCTGGGCATTCTTGGCCATTTCCGCCAACAGATGCCCGGCGGCGATTTCCTTGAATGGATCGCCATCCTCGGTCAGCGGACTTGCTTGCACGGATAGATCGATCGCGTGATAAGCGAGCTTCATCGCGAGCAGTATGTCCTGCTTCTGGCCGAGCTGGCCGGTCTGGTAAATGCGGGCAAGATCCAGCGCTGCTTGGGGCGAGCCCTGGGCCATGGCGCGCTGGAGTAACGTCACCGCCTCACGTGGGCTGTCTTCCGGCTTTACTAGGACCCGCCCGTCCCGCAACCGCTCGGCCAGCTCAATCTGCGCGCTGCTGTCGCCGGCATAGGCCGCCAACCGCCAATAGCGTTCGGCGATTTCCGGCTGCCGGCTGGCAAGCCCAATACCGGAGTCCATGATTCGGGCGAGAAAATATTCCGACGCGCTGTCGGCCGAGGCGGCCGCCCGCCCGAACCAGAGCAAGGCCTGACCTGAGTCATTGTAGATCGCCGAGGCGTTGAAGACGCCCTTGAGATAGAGCAACCCCAGCTTGAATTTTGCCCGCACCGACCCGGCGTCGGCCGCCCGTTGATACCATTCGATCGCACGCCGCGGGTCCTGCTTTATGCCGAGACCGAACTGCAGCGCATCGGCGCGCTCAACCATGGCCGAGACCAGTCCACTTTCGGCGGCCTTGGAAAACCATTCGGCCGCCTGCACCACATCGTGTGGAACGTCACCCGTGCCGAATTTGTAGTGAAGGCCGAGATTGTACATCGCAAGGGGCAGCCCTTGCTGGGCGGCTTGCCGCAATAGCGTGCTTGCCTCTGCCTCGTTGGTAGTGCCGGCAGTACCACTCTCGTCAAGGACGGCCAGATTGTTCAAGGCGCTCACGTAGCCGCGTTTGGCCGCATCATCATAATTTAGCCGCGCGCGCCGCATGGCCGCAGTGGCTTTAGCGTCGTCCAGACCGGGCTGGCTGCCTAATCGCTGATAGGCCCTCCCGAGGTCGAAGAGGAACCGCGCAACGCGCGGGTTTTGGTCAATCGCCTTGTTGCAAGCGGCGATCGCCTGATCAGCATCAACCTTGTCGAACGAGACGCCGGGAACTTCGGGCGGTCGCGCCGGATCAAGATCGGATGCAGCCAAGCGGTCACAGTTGTCAATCGGACGCCGTGGGTCCGCTGGCGGTACCTCGACCGGGTCGTCCGAGCTCAGTCCGAGATTGGCAATGGCGCGTCGCGCCAATTCAGCGGTCGAGCAACTGTCAAAGCGCACGAGATGACGGCGATAAAGTTCGCGTTTGCGTAATTTGGCGATCTGGGCCCAATCCTCATCCGAACCCGCGCATTTGTCCTGAGTTAGTTGAAAGCGGTCAGCGCCGATTGAGCCGACCAAAAGAAAGTCCTCCACGTCGGCGCCGTTGGAAAAATATTCGGGCTCCTGTTGTTCGCCTTTCCGTTGCGCAATTGCACTCACCACCAGCCGGACACGTTTTGCCAGGCCCAGTAGAGTTTGGTCAGGTCGTTGCAGTTCGGAGCGGAGCACCTCGGTGAAGAGCGAATTGCGCCGGTGATCATTCGGATTGAACCGCTCGATTGCTTGCTCGCCGAATGACGCCGAGAAAAGCACCAGGAAACCGGACGGAGGTTGTCCAGAGCTCAACAGGCGGCTGCCCGAGCTCGGCCCGCGAACAATGCGTTTGACCTCGTCATTGCCGCTTTGAGGAACCGCCAGCAAAGAACGGCAAGCATCCAGGATAACAATCGCGAGCTTTGGATGGCGTTCCGCGATCTTGCGTTGAATTTCGCTGGCCGAGATGCCGCTGCGCGGAATCTCGTCCCGCTGATAGGCCTCCAGAAACGACCCGACGCGCAACTGAACGATGTCCGAATTGCGCCTGTCTTTCTCCGGCATCTGCGATTGCGTGTAAGCGAACGGGCTCTTGATGTCGCCCAGCAGAAGATAATTCGTCTGGTCGGCTTCGATGCCGAAACCATGGCCAGAGAAGAAGAACAGCACCTCATCGCCCGCCTCGACCGTGTTGAGGAAGGCGTTGAAGTCCTTGTCGAAGCTCTCCCTGTTCTTCGGGTCGGTGACGATCTTGATATTTTTCCGGTCGAACCCGACTTCCTCTAGGTCCGCCCCGAGGTCCTTTGCGTCGGTGACGGTCCGGGTGAGTTGCTGGATGCGCGCGTCGTTGTAACGTTGGATGCCAACAACAAACGCGCGACGCGTTTCCGCGCGAGCGGGCGCGATCAGCAGAAGAATACTGGCGGCAACGAAAAGAGCGGCCAAAAAACTCTTTGGCACGGATAAGCTCAACGCACTGGGATGTGCCCGCAGGGCCATGGCAGAACCCTGAACCCTGGTTGATCCAATACCGGTCAATGTAGCGCAGATATGCCACGAATCCGGCGATCGCGGCAAGACATTGCTCCGACAAGACCCCACGTTTTAACGCCTCCCCGTCAGGGCCCGAGGGAGCGGGCGACCCGGAACCCGATCTGGGCGCGCCTCTCGTCCGGTGGGCTCCAGCTTCGTTTGGCGGTCCGTAAATCCTGTGGCTCGTCCGACCAGGAGCCACCTCGTACGACTTTGCGGCTACAATCGCCGGTGGTGCGCGGCGCGCCATCCGAGGGCAGGCCCGCCAGAGTGGCGTTCCAGCAGTCCTGTACCCATTCCCTGACGTTGTCCTGGGTGTGCAGCAGACCGAACGGATTCGCCGCTCCGCTGTCGGCTGCAATGGTCTGGCGCAGTGCCTGCGCCTTGGGGCTGCCCTCGTAGGAATATCGCCAATCATAGTTCGCCTGATCGGGAGTAATAGTGTTGCCAAACCAAAATGCGGTTGACGGACATTCCACTTTGCAGCCACGCGCCGCATACTCCCATTCAGCTTCCGAGGGCAGACGGTAGGATGCCCCGGTCTTGCGCGACAGCCACTCCGTATATGCCGTAGCATCGCTCCACGAGACGTTGATGACCGGACGCGCGCCCGTCCCCCAGCCGTAATCGCCTGGGCGATAGGCGCGGCAGCCTCCTTCGGCGATACATGCGAACCACTGGTCGAAGGTGACTTCTGATCGGCCGATTGCAAACGGCTGTCTGAATACGACGGAGCGCTGGGGACCCTCCTCGCTGTTGTGGCCGGGTTCATCATTTGGTGAGCCGATGAGTGCGCGGCCAGCGGGAACGACCGCCAGTACGGGGCACTCGTTGCATTCCCTAAAGAACCGACTGCTGCTGGCCGCTAAGTCGGTCGGGACCGCGCTTGCGACCGTGATTTTGTCGGCGTTGGTTTGTGTCAATTGAGACGGCGCGTTGGATACCGGTGGCAGGGTTGCGGGCGTTGCTTGTCGCGACGGCGTCACGGTAGCGGATGACTGAGACGCGGGTTCGGGCGGCCGCACCAGGTACCACACCGCACCGAGCAGGATGATGCCCGCAGCAACCGCGGCCGCCCAGATGGTTGGTGAAATTTGGCGGTTCCGTTTGGCGGGCGCAGGCTGCGAGGATGGTTCGGGGGCTGCTTGATCTGCGGGTGCGCCGGAACGCAATAATTGCTCGATGGTCGCTGTCAGCCGGTCGCCGAGGGCGCGCCGTTCGACCCACTGCATGTTTGCCAACATGTATTTTAGGCCGCCCGCCGGCTCCACCCCATCGAGGCGCAACGGATAGATCGGCTTGTGTCCCTGTGCGGCCAGTTCGACCTCACGCAGCACATGATCGCTCTCGTTGGCGGTTATCGAGAACAGCAGCAGCATCGCACGGCATTGCGCAATCGCGTTGACGATCTCTCTGTGATAGCCGCTGCCAAGCGGTACGTCGCGCGGCGCAATCCAGCAGCTTATGCCGTGCCGTTCAAAATCGGCGACGAGATCGTTTGCCGTGCCGGCGTCCGCCGACGAGTGACTGATGAAGAGATCCCGCTGTAACATACCCCCCCCCACTGCGCCCACTAAAGCCGCGGAGCATAAACGACCGCAATCCGCATTTCCACGACCTACGGCGAGCTATGCAGGATTTTGGGTGACGAGGCGATCAGGCGGCGTGGTTTGACGACGCTTCAATGACCTCAACTCCATCTTGGAATCTTACACCTCCGATAACCTTCGGCAATTGATTTTGACCTTGCAG
>Ga0209483_1000015_pt1 | contig 204095 bp, 190 predicted proteins | sample NGEPerA_FD_184508 | JGI IMG/M metagenome (GOLD analysis project Ga0209483, IMG submission 184508) | Arctic peat soil microbial communities from the Barrow Environmental Observatory site, Barrow, Alaska, USA - NGEE PermafrostL2-A... | ecosystem: Environmental > Terrestrial > Soil > Wetlands >... | reverse complement strand
TTCGGCAGGCTCAAGGACTGGCGACGCGTTCATACCCGCTACGACCGATGCGCTCACACATTCATGTCCGCAATCTGCATCGCCGCCATCGTCATCTTCTGGCTATAATCAATGAGTCCTGACCCTAGCATACCGTTATTGGCCAATTTTGTGCTCAAACCCGAACAGGTTTGCAATCCAGAGCTGAATCTTACTCAGTCTACAGATGTATCCGACGCCGCGCGACCAAGATCAAGCTTACTACCAGAAATAGAATTACGACGGTATCGCCGAACCGCACATAGGGCGTCGGGGCGATCGCGCGCGGCAGGCTGGCATCGAGCACACCTTCGACGCCCAGCGGCAACGCACTGACAATGCGGCCGACCGGATCGATCACGCCCGAGATTCCGGTATTGGCCGCGCGCACCAGCGGTAGGCCTTCGGCGATTGCGAGTACGCGCGCCTGCTGGAAATGCTGGTACGGGCCGGTGCTGATTCCGAACCAGCCGTCATTGGTCACGTTGACCAGCCAGCCCGGCCGCTCGCCTGCCGGCACCGCAGCGCCGGGGAAGATGGCTTCGTAGCAAATCAGCGGCAGCATTTTCGGTGCGCCCGGGACGTCCATGGCGCGCCGGCGGTCGCCCGACAAGAATCCGCCGACCTGTTTGGTGAGCTGCCGCAGCCCGAGTCGTTCCAGCAGGCCCTGCAACGGCAGATATTCGCCGAACGGCACCAGATGTACCTTGTCATAAATGCCGCGGATCGAGCCGTCGGGATCGATCACATAGACCGAATTGTAAGCGTGCGGCACGCCGCCACTGGGGGGGGCCGGGCGCACCGCGCCGGTGATCAGCTCGGTGGATGGTTTAAGCAGCCCTGCGATCTGCGCCAGCGCGTCGGGCTCGCGCGTGAGAAAGAACGGAAACGCCGATTCCGGCCAAATCAAATGCGTGATGTCGTGCACACCGTTCGAGTTCGGTCCGATGGTGCGGTCGGACAGGCGCAGATAGCGCTCCATGACTTGCGCCTTAGCAGCGTAATTGAATTTTTCGTCCTGCTGTAGATTGGGTTGCATGATGCGCAGCTTCACGCCGCTCACATACGTGGTCGGATTTTGCCAGAGCCGTACGGCGCCATAGCTGGTGAGGCCGGCCAGAATCAAAATGCCCAGCAGCGGTGCCCGCCGCGGGTTCGGCGTGTCGGCCGCATCGTCGGCGAGCACGGCGGGGCTCGCGCAAATCGCGACGCAGAGAAAAGTCAGACCCCAGATACCGGTCAGTGAAACGCTTTGCGCCAGCGCCAGCGGCTCAGTCAGCGCATAGCCGAAAGTGTTCCAGGGAAATCCGCTGAGCAGATGGCCGCGCAGCCACTCGGCCATGGTGAGCATGGCGGCGAGCGCCAACACGCGCTCCGGTCCGCGCACCCAGATCAGCCGCGAGGCGGCGAGGCCTAAGCCGGTAAAGAGCGCGAGATAGGCCGGCAATCCTGCGACCGCCACCGGCAACAGCCAGCCGAAGGTCTTGGCGTCGACCAAAAAGGCGTAACCGACCCAATAAATTCCGGCGACGAAATAGCCGAAGCCGAAACACCAGCCAACGACCGCGGCACCGGCCGCCCCGCTCCAGCGTCCGGCGGCGGAGCCGTCCACCAGCCAGACCAGCAAAGGCAGCGTCAGGAACAGAATCGGCCAAGCGTTGAACGGCGCCAGCGACAGCGCCGATGCGACGCCGGCGAGGAGTGCGATTGCCGCGCGCTTCCAGGGCGAGGCGAGCACGACCGCGTAAGCGAGGCGGGTGAGCGTCACGGGCGCCGCGCGCCGTCTTTTTGCGCGGGCACGTCATCGGCCGGCAAAACCGGCGGCGTGGTACCGGCCAGCACCGCATCTGGCTCGCCGCGTTTGCGCTGCTCGCGCTGCCGCTCGCGCTTTTCCTTCAGCCGGGTGATGCGCACGCGCTTGATGCGGCGCGGATCGGCGTCCAGTACTTCGAATTCGAACAGTCCGGGCCCGGGGATGAGCTCGCCGCGCAGCGGCAGGCGTCCGGCGCGCGTTACCAGATAGCCGCCAAGCGTATCGACTTCCTTGACCATCTCGCCGGGGTCGAAATCATTGCCGATCGATGCGGCCACGTCTTCGAGATGGGCGCGCGCGTCGGCAATGAAGGTGCCGTCGCTTTGGCGCACCACGTGCGGGGTTTCGTCCTCGTCATGCTCGTCGGCGATCTCGCCGACGATCTGCTCGACGATGTCCTCGATTGACACCAGCCCGTCGCTGCCGCCGTATTCGTCGACCACCAGCGCCAGATGAATCCGTGTTGCCTGCATGCGCGCCAGCAGATCGATCACCCGCGACGATGGCGGCACGAACAAAATTTCGCGCACCAACTTGGCCGACGATAGCGGCATCGACAGATCGACGGCCTTGAGATCGAGGCCGGCCGGCAGCGGCTTCTTGCGCTTGGCGTTTTTTTCCGGGTTGACCGCCGCGCGCGCGGTCATGAATGCGATCAAGTCGCGGATGTGAACCATGCCGACCGGATCGTCGAGCGTGTCGTTGTAGACCACCAGGCGCGAATGCGCGGCGCCCTCGAACACGCGCACCAGTTCACCCAGTTTGATGTCCTGCTGCACGGCGACGATGTCGGCGCGTGGAATCATGACGTCACCGACGCGGCGTTCGCGCAGGCCCAGGATATTTTTGAGCATCCGGCTCTCTTCCGGCGAGAAGCCGGATTCGCCGGGCGTCATGGCGTCGAGTACGTCCTTGAAGTCGGCGCGCGAGCTCGGCTTCCAGCCAAACAGCGCGCGGAAGGCGCGCACGATCCAGCCTTCGCCGCCATTGCGCTGCGGCGGCACGAGCGCAGGCAGATTGCGCGGCTCGTAAGGCGCGGCGTCGGCGGGATTTGAACTGGGTTCGCTGTCGGGCATGGCTCAGGCGTCGCTAAATTCGCGGTCGAGCCACGGGTCAGGCAGGTTGATGCTCAACATGATCTTGCTTTCGAGGCTTTCCATTTCGTCGGCCTCGGCATCGACCTCATGGCCGTAGCCGATGAGGTGAAGAAACCCATGCACCGTGAGATGGGCCAGATGATGAAGAAAATCCCGCCCCTCATCGGCGCATTCGCGGGCAAGCGTCTCGTAGGCCATGACGATATCGCCGAAGAATTTCGCGCCGACGCTGGTTTGCGTGACCGCCGCCGGAAACGACAGCACGTTGGTTGGCTTGTCGATGCCGCGCCATTGCAGGTTAAGCGCGCGAATCGCGGCGTCGTCGGTCAGCAGGATAGCGACTTCGCCGTCCATTGTTGAGAGCGTGACGGTGGCCGCGGCCAGGGCCTCGCGTATCGTTTGTGCGGCGTTGGGTTGCGCCTCCCACAGCGGCGATTGAATTTGAATGTCGATCGACGGCGCGCCCGCGCGCCGGCTCGGCGCGGCCGTCATTTCTTGGCCTCGCGCGCGGTCTTGCGGTCATAGGCTTCCACGATGCGCGCTACCAGCTCGTGGCGGATCACGTCTTCATGGGTGAAGGCGACATGGCCGATACCCTCGACGCCATCGAGCAGCTTGACCGCTTCGGCGAGGCCGGAGGTCTGACCGCTCGGCAGATCGACCTGGCTCGGATCGCCGGTGACGATCATGCGGCTGTTCTCGCCCAGGCGGGTGAGGAACATCTTCATCTGCATCGAGGTGGTATTCTGCGCCTCGTCGAGAATGATCGCAGCATTCGACAGCGTGCGTCCGCGCATGAACGCCAAGGGCGCAATCTCGATCTCGCCGCCTTGCAGCGCACGCTCGACGATGCGGGCATCCATCAGGTCGTACAGCGCGTCGTAGATCGGACGTAGGTATGGATCGACCTTCTCGCGCATGTCGCCGGGCAGGAAGCCGAGCCGTTCGCCGGCTTCCACCGCCGGCCGCGACAAGATGATGCGATCGACTTCCTTGCGTTCGAACATCTGGATCGCCTGCGCGACCGCGAGCCAGGTCTTGCCGGTGCCGGCGGGCCCGGTGCCGAACACCAGATGATGACGCTTGAGCGCGCGGATATAGGCGTCTTGCGCGGCGGTACGCGCGCGCACCGGGCGCTTGCGCAAATTGATTTCCTCGAACGCCGCCCGCGCGGTCGCCGGGTCGTAGTCGAACAGCGAGCCTTGCGCGATGGCCTGCCGGATCGCGCCCTCGACGTCGCCTTGGCTGAGTTCGTAGCCGCGCTTGATATGCTCGTAAAGACCTTCCAGCACGCGTCTGGCTTGTTCGCAGCCGCCACGCGAGCCGTCAATCGTGACGTGATTGCCGCGTTGTTCGGCGACGACGCCAAGACGCCGTTCGATTAGCGCGAGGTTCTGGCCATATTGTCCAAAAAGAACGGAAGCGAGCCGGTTGTCCTCGAACGCGAGCACAGTCTGCGTGGTGGCAGTTTCCTCGGAAGCTGCGGCGGCCGGAATCGGCGGATCCGATGTGCGCAAGGCGGGTTCAGGCTCCTGCTGTGGCGAGAACGGGCGCGTGGCGCTGTTCGCCGAGCGCGCCGAACAAGGTGTTGGTTCCGAGATCGGTGATAGTAACGTGAACCAGCGATCCGATAGCCGAGCGGGGCGCCATCACCTGCACCGCTTGCAAATATGGTGTGCGGCCGACCAGTTGCCCAGGGAGCTTGCCGGGCTTTTCCAGCAGTACCTCGACAGTGCGGCCCAAAGATTGCGCGTTGAAGGCGCGCCAGTGGCGGGTGATCAAAGCCTGCAATCGTTGTAGGCGCTGGGATTTTTCCGCCTCGGGAACTTGGTTTTCCATCTCGGCGGCCGGCGTGCCGGGCCGCGACGAATACATGAACGAGTAGGCGGTGGCGAAGCCGACTTCCTCGACCAGCGTGAGCGTGTCGCGGAAATCCGCTTCGGTCTCGCCTGGAAAGCCGACGATGAAATCCGAGGTGAAAGCGAGATCGGCGCGCGCGGCGCGTAACCGCGCAATCGCGTCGAGATAATCCTTGCGGGTGTGCTTGCGGTTCATCGCTGCCAGCATGCGGTCCGAACCGGATTGAACGGGCAGATGCACATAAGGCATCAGCGCGGGCAGGTCGCCATGCGCGGCGATCAGGTCGTCATTCATGTCGCGCGGGTGGCTGGTGGTATAGCGCAGACGCGAAATGCCCGGCACGTCGCTAAGCCGGCGCAACAATTTGCCGAGCGTCGCCGGATGTCCATCCGTGTTTTGCCCATGATAGGCGTTGACGTTCTGCCCGATCAGCGTCACCTCGCGCACGCCGGCTTGCGCTAGGCGTTCGACTTCGTCGACGATCTTTTCGACCGGGCGAGAGACCTCGGCGCCGCGCGTATAGGGCACCACGCAAAAGGTGCAGAATTTGTCGCAGCCTTCCTGCACGGTGACGAAGGCTGAAATGCCGCGCTTAGCGATAGCCTCAGCCCGCGGTGCTGCCAACATGTCGAACTTGTCGTCCGCCGGAAACTCGGTATCGACGATTTGCTCGCCGGTCTTTAGGCGCGCAATCAAGCCGGGCAGGCGGTGATAGTTTTGCGAGCCGACCACCAGGTCCACGGCGCTGGCGCGGCGGGTGATTTCCTGACCCTCGGCCTGCGCCACGCAGCCCGCCACCGCGATCAGCATGCGGCGGCCGTCGCGCTCTGCGGCTTCCTTGAACTCGCGCACGCGGCCGATCTCCGAATAGAGCTTGTCGACCGCCTTCTCGCGAATATTGCAGGTGTTGAGGATCACCAAATCGGCGTCGGCGATTTGCGTCGTCTCGCTGAAGCCGGCCGGCGCCAAGGTGTCCGCCATACGATGGGAATCGTAGACGTTCATCTGGCAGCCGAAGGACTTGACGAAAACTTTGCGCGTTCTGCTCATACCACTCGCGTTCGAACCGGAATGCCAATCTAACCCGCCGGGGCCGGGTTTGTCCCCTTCAGTCATGTCTTTGATTCTATGACCCTTTTAAGACGTGGCGGCGTGAAGCGGCCGCGGCCCGCCACGCAGCGTCGCGGTATTGAGCCGGCGCACGTCGCCTTCCAGGCGCTTGGTCATGGTCTTGCGGTCGTCCGCGCCATCGGCGGTGAACGGTTCGCCGAAGCTGACCACGGCGTCGACCGCACCGCGTGCGCAGAAGGTCTTGAAATGCGGCATGAAGTCGAGATCGCCGTACCACGCGACCAGCGGGCGGTTCTGCCGCCCCATCGGGATGCCTTGCTGCCGGGTGTAGCCGATCGACATCGGCTGGATTTGGATGGCGCCTGCGCCATAGGCCGCGGCATCCTCGACCGAGCCGACCAAGGCGGAGCGAAACGGCAGCACGCGGTTGCCGTCGCTCGAGGTACCTTCGGCGAACAGCACGACCGAGACGCCTTCGATCAGCCGCTTGACGATGGCGCCGACCGCTTCGCCGGTTTGGGAGCGGCGCGCGCGGTCGACGAACACCGTGCGTTGCAGGCGCGCGGCGATGCCGACCAACGGCCAATCGGCGACCTCGCGTTTGGCGACGAAGGCCACCGGCCCGAGCGTGCCGATCACCAAGATGTCGGCCCAGGACAGGTGATTGGATACGAACAGCACCGCGCGGTCGCGCACCGGTTGGCCCACCACGCGGATGCGGATACGCAGCGCCCAGCACAGCAGGCGATAATATGTCGTGGCGATGACGCCCCAGCCCGGCAGGTTCAATTTATCGAGCAGCCACTGCACCGCGATCAGTAGCGGCGTCATGGTGAAAAACAGCGCCGCGATCAAAAGACAACGCAGCATCAATTGGCCTTATCGTCTTTGAGCGGCACGGCGTAAAGCTCAAGCCGGTGATCGACCAATTTGTAGCCAAGCTTACGCGCGACTTCGGCTTGCAGGCGCTCGATTTCCTCCGATTGGAATTCGATCACCTCGCCGTTGCGCAAATTGATCAAATGGTCGTGGTGGGCTTCCGGCGCGGTTTCGTAGCGCGCGCGGCCTTCGCGGAAATCGTGCCGCTCGATGATGCCGGCGTCCTCGAACAAACGCACAGTGCGATACACGGTCGAAATCGAGATATGTTCGTCGACCTTGATGCAGCGTCGGTACAATTCCTCGACGTCGGGATGATCGTCGGCCGCCGCCAGCACACGCGCGATGGTGCGGCGCTGCTCGGTCATGCGCATGCCTTTGGCGGCGCACAGCGCTTCGATATTGCGCTTGTCGGCAAGGGTTTTGTCCGGCGTGGCCACGTTCGTTTTCTCCAATCCGGCTCTCATAACATATCGGGCGGCATGCGGTCAGACCAGATCGCGGCGCAGCACCAGCGCGGCGGCGGCGTTGCCCCCGGTGCCCGCATAGTAGTTGGGGCGGCGGGATATTTCATGAAATCCGGCGCGGTCGTACAGCCGGATCGCCGCCGCATTGTGTTCGTCGACTTCCAGAAATACCGCGCGCGCGCCAAGGCCTGCGAGCCGCCGCAGATGCAAATCGAGCAGACCGCGGGCCAGTCCGCGTCCACGCCGCGCGCTTGAAACCGCGACCGAAAGAATTTCCGCCTCATCCTCGACCAGCCGCGACAAGATGAATCCGGCCATGGCCGATCCAGTCATCGCACGATGCGCGATGACATGGCGGTCGATCAGCAAGCCCTCGACTTCCTGCTCGCTCCAGCCGCGCGCGAACGAGATGCCGTGCAGCGCGCCGATCGCGGCGGCGTCACGGCCACTCGCTTCCGACAAAATGGGTTCGCCACGTGCGAATAAACTTGAAAGGAGCTTCATCATCGGCGCGTCAATCGTGCGGCGTCCTGCGGCTGCGCATCGGGTGCGCGCAGGTAAAGCGGCTTCGGGGCCAAGCCGGTTTCGACCGCGGCAGCCCCTAACCGCACTACCCAATCGATGTCGGGTGCGCGGCGCGGATCGACCAGGCTCGGCGGGCGTTCGCCGGCAGGCCAGGCCGCCGCCAAATTCGACGCCGCAGTGCCTACAAGCCGCGGCGCGCCGGTCGCCGCCACACGCAACGCTTCGCGCAACGGCGCCAGCCGTGGCGCGACGATGGTGCGGCCGCCGGGCCCGAATACTTGCAGATAGACGTGGTCGTGGCGCGCATCGATTGCGACTACCACCGGCAGCGTGTCGTCGGCTGCAATGAGAGGCGCGGCGTAAGCCGCCAAGGTGGAGAGGCCGACCGCCGGTTTGCCGGAAGCGAGCGCGATGCCGCGCGCGGCGGCGATGCCGACCCGCAATCCGGTAAAGCTGCCGGGTCCGGTGGTGACCGCGATGCGGTCGAGCGCGGCGAAGTCAAGCCCGGATGTCTCAAGCACTCGCGCGATCAGCGGGATCAGCGCTTCGGCGTGGCCGCGCACCATCGGCAGCGATTCATGCGCTATGATCGCGCCCTGCTCGGTGTCGAGCACGGCGGCCGAGCAGGCTTCGAGCGCGGTATCGATGGCAAGGACGCGCATGGCGCGGTAATTCTAGCACCGTTTCGCGCGTGCAAGGGTGGGCTAGACCGGCCGCACTTCGGTGACGTCGGGCACGAAGTGCTTGAGCAAATTCTGGATGCCGTGCTGCAGCGTGGCGGTCGATGACGGGCAGCCCGAACAGGCGCCCTTCATGGTGAGATAGACCACGCCTTCCTTGTAGCCCTTGAAGGTGATGTCGCCGCCGTCGCCGGCGACCGCCGGGCGCACGCGGGTCTCGATCAGATCCTTGATGGTGGCGACCGTGTCGGCGTCCTTGGCGTCGAAGAATTCGTCCGCTTCCGCCTGCTCGCCGCCTTCGGCAAGCAACGGCGCGCCGCCCATGAAATGCTCCATGATGGCGCCGAGGATCGCCGGCTTGATCTGCTGCCAATCGCCGTCGCGCTTGGTGATCGAGATGAAATCGGAGCCGTAGAACACGCCGCCGACATTCGGAATGTCGAACAGCCGCATCGCCAGTGGCGATTGCGCGGCGGCGGCCTTGTCCGGCATGTCGAGCGTGCCGGTATCGAGAACCGGCCGTCCGGGCAGGAATTTCAGCGTTGCCGGATTGGGGGTGGCTTCGGTCTGGATAAACATCGTTTTGCTCCTTACGGGTTCAAGGCCCGTGGGTGGCTGCACTATAGACGATAGATGGCGCTTGCGCAGGGCAAGGTCAACCGGCGCAAAAACAGCGTGAATCAGGAACTGGCGTCGATATCTTCGTCGCTGAGATGCCCCGGCACGATCGCCACCGGAATGGGAAACGTGCCGGCATTTTTCGCCAAGCTCGAGACCAGCGGGCCGGGGCCTTCATTGGCGGTGCCGGCCGCCAGCACCAAAATGCCGATGTCGGTGTCCTCGTCGATCAGCTTAACGATCTCATCGGCCGGATCGCCTTCGCGGATGACGCGATCGGGGATGATGCTGGCGATGTCCTTGACGCGTGCCGCGTATTTGTCGAAGGCCGCATTGGCCGCTTCCATGGCCTCGGCCTTCATGATGTCGGCGACGCCGAGCCACTGCTGATTGCGCTCGCCGGTGTCGATCATGCGCAGCATCACGAGTTGCGACTTGGTACGGCTGGCACGCTTGGCGGCCCAATAGACCGCGCGGTCGCATTCCTCGGTGTCGTCGATGACGACCAGATATTTGCGCTTGTGGCCGGCTTCGTAGCTGCGCCGCTTGGTGCTCATCCGGGAATGGTGGCATGCCGCCCGCCAAGCCGACAAGCGGCTCGACGGCCTAGCGGCGCACGAACCCGACGATGTCCTTGACCGCCTTCATAGTTTCGGCGGCAATCGCCTGGGCGCGCGCCGAGCCGTCGGCCAGCACGGAGTCGATATAGACCGGGTCCTGCACCAGCTTTTTCATTTCCGCTCCGATCGGACCCAGCTTGGCAACCGAGAGGTCGGCCAGCGCGGTCTTGAAGGTCGAGAATTGCCCGCCGCCGAATTGGCGCAGCACGTCGGCTTTGCTCACATTGTTGAGCGCGGCATAGATGCCCACCAGATTGTCGGCCTCGGGGCGCGGCTCGAGACCTTTTTCCTCGCTCGGCAAAGGTTCCGGATCGGTCTTCGCCTTGCGGATTTTCTGCGCGATGGCCTCGGCGTCGTCGGTCAGATTGATGCGCGAGTAATCCGAGGGCTCCGATTTCGACATTTTTTTCGAGCCGTCGCGCAGCGACATCACCCGCGTCGCCGGTCCCTGGATGATCGGCTCCGGCTGCGGAAAAAACGCATCGCCGAAACCGTGCGCCTTGATCGAGTCGCCGAAATCATTGTTGAACTTCTGCGCGATGTCGCGCGACAGCTCGAGATGCTGCTTTTGGTCCTCGCCGACCGGCACATGCGTGGCGCGGTAAACCAGAATGTCGGCCGCCATCAGGTTCGGGTAGACGTAGAGGCCGACCGAGGCGTTCTCGCGGTCCTTGCCGGCTTTCTCCTTGAACTGGGTCATGCGGTTGAGCCAGCCCATGCGCGCGACGCAATTGAATACCCAGGCAAGCTCCGCGTGCTCGGCGACCTGGCTCTGGTTGAAGATGATCTGCTTTTTCGGATCGATGCCACAGGCCAAAAACGCCGCCGTCACCTCGCGCGTGGCGCGCGGCAGTTCGGCCGGGTCCTGCCAGACTGTGATGGCGTGCAGGTCGACCACGCAGTAGATGCAGTCATAGCGCTCCTGCAGCGCGACGAATTTGGTGATCGCGCCGAGATAATTGCCGAGGTGCAGATTGCCGGTCGGCTGCACGCCGGAAAAGACGCGTTCCTTGAACGCCATCGCCATTGTCCCTCGCCACTATGCCGGCCACATCGCATGATGGCGTTTGCCGTGCAACCCCCGCTGCGCGCACAACAAGGTCGCGCATCGACAGGGGGATACAGGGGATATCAATATCAAAGACGGTGCCGCCCCATTATAGTGGGGACGGAGCTGTCGGGATCGTGCGGGCGGGTGGGCTTTAAATGAGCAAAGATGAGCTGATCATCCAATTGGTGAAAGTGGCGCTCGGCATTCTGATCGCCGGCTACTTTCTCTGGTGGAGTTTGGAAGTGCTGAAAAGGCTTCCACCCCCTCTCTAGACGGAACGTTGGCTTCCGTAATGGCGTTGCCTGTGTGGCGGTCGCCGCTATAGTGCCCGCGATTCACCAGGGTTCATTGCATGACCGCCCCCCGCTATGACGTGCTCGGCATCGGCAACGCCATCGTCGACGTGATCGCGCGTGCCGAGGACGATTTCCTGGTAGCTCATGGCATGAACAAGGGCACCATGGCGCTGATCGACGAGGCGCGCGCCGAGAAGATTTATCAGGCCATGGGCTCGGCGGTGGAGAGCTCAGGCGGCTCGGCGGCCAATACCATCGTCGGCGTGGCGAGCTTCGGCGCGCAGGCCGCCTTTGTCGGCAAGGTCAAGGACGACGAGCTCGGCCGCGCCTTCACCCACGACATCCGCGCTGCCCGCGTCGCTTACGACACCGCACCCGCCAAGGCCGGCCCATCGACCGCGCGTTGTTACATCATGGTGACGCCGGACGGCGAGCGCACCATGAATACTTTTCTCGGTGCCGCCCAGGATCTCAAACCCGCCGACATCGACGAAGCCAAGGTGGGGTCGGCGGCCATCGTTTATCTCGAAGGTTATCTGTGGGATCCGCCGCAGGCCAAGGAAGCCTTCGTCAAGGCGGCGGCGATCGCGCACAGGGCTTCGCGCAAGGTCGCGCTCACGCTGTCGGATGCGTTCTGTGTCGACCGCTACCGCGCCGAATTCCTCGGGCTGATCCGCAAGGGCACCGTCGACATCGTATTCGCTAACGAGCGCGAGCTGCACAGTCTCTACGAGACATCGGACTTCGACACCGCCGTGAAGGCGCTGCGCGGCGACGCCAAGCTCGCAGTGATAACGCGCAGCGAAAAAGGCTGCATGGTGGTCACCCGCAGCGGCGCCGAGGCGGTGCAGGCGATGCCGATCGAGCGCGTCGTCGATGTCACCGGCGCCGGCGATCTGTTCGCTGCCGGCTTCATGGTCGGCTTGGCGCGCGGCAAGGACCACCGCACCTGCGCGCGTCTGGGCGCGCTGGCGGCCGCCGAAGTGATCCAGCACATGGGCGCGCGGCCGGCGGTGTCGCTCAAGGCGCTTGCAGCCGAAAACGGCTTACCGCTCTAAGCGACTTGCCACTCTAAAACATCCGGAAAATCGCGGCTGAAGACGCGTTCGGCGGAATCCGTTACGCGCGTCATTGGTAACCAATTGGTAACCGAACGTGGTTACCGATTGGTGAACAACCAATAGCGAGGACCGGTCATGGCCAAACGCAAAGATATTGAAATTACTGGCAGCGAGACGGCGGCGACCCCGGAAAGCGCGGCCGCGCCGGCGCGGGTCAAGAGCGAACTGCCGGTTGTCGAATCGCCATCGATTTCGCCCGCCGTCGAAACAGCGCCCGCGCCCGAGCCGTTCGCGGTCGATGCGCCGGCCATCGAACCTGTTGCCGCGGCGGCGACAACGTCCAAGACCGCGCAGATCTTTGTCCTGCGGCCGCGCCACAAACGTTATGCCTTGCTCGCCGCTTCGGTGACTTTCGCTGCCGCGCTCGGCGCCATCATCGGCGCGCTGGCGAGCGGCGGATTCTCGGCGACCGCGCCGGCCAAGCCCGACCTCGCGGCGATCGAAGAAAGCAAGGCGATGCAGCAATCGATTGCCCGGCTCGGCAAGGAAGTCACCACGCTGAAGGCGAGCCTGGACGCCGCCAACAAGTCGGCGCACACGCAAATCGCCAAGATTACCGACCGGCTCGAGCACGCACAGGCGGACATTACCGGTTCGATTTCCGCGCCGCAGACGGTTACTCCCACGGCCGCACCGACGCTGGAGCCGGCGCCGCTGCCGACGCCGCGTCCGCGCATCGCCGCGGCGGAAGCGCAGCCGTCCGGCCGCACGATGATCGTGCCGGGCTGGACCATCCACGACCTGCGTGGCGGCTACGTCTATGTCGAAAATCACGGCGAGGTCTATCAAGTCATGCTGGGCGCGCCACTGCCGGGCCTCGGCCCGGTGGAATCAGTCAAGCGCCAGGATGGCCGCTGGGTGGTGATGACGCCGAAGGGCATCATCGTTTCCATGCGCGACCGGCGCTATTTTGAAGAATTCTGAGCGTCTCGATCAGCTTTGAATGAATTGGCGGCGCTTGCGAGCGCCGCTTTTCATTTGGGCGCGCGGCAGTGGTGAGCTGCGCAAAACCGTGCCAAAATTGGTGCGGGTGATTTCATGCGCGATAACTGGCTGAAAGCAATCGTCGCGGCGTTTGCGGTCTTCGCAACCGCGAGCCACGCTGCCGCGCAAGGCGCGGCGCCGCCGTCGGCCAAGCCGGAAATGACCGAAAGCTGTCCGGGCCTGGTGGCAACGCGCGCGCCGTTCGCGCAGCCCGTGGCGTTCCGCCTCGCCGCGCTTGAGCACGATCAAGTCCGCATCAGTTACATCGGCCATTCGACTTTCCTGATCGAAAGCCCGCAACTGGTGCGCATCGCCACTGATTTCAACGACTATGTGAAGCCGCCGCTGTTGCCCGACATCGTGACCATGAATCACGCGCACTCGACGCATTACACCGATCATCCCGACCCGGGCATCAAATACGTTTTGCGCGGCTGGGCCGAAGATGAAAAGCCGGCGCGCATCGATCTGCAATACAAGGACGTGCGCGTGCGCAACGTGCCGACCAATATCCGCCGCTGGGACGGCGGCACCGAGCGCCACGGCAATTCGATCTTCATCTTCGAGGCCGGCAATCTGTGCATCGCCCATCTCGGCCATCTGCATCACACCCTGACGCAGCAACAGCTCAACGAAATCGGCCGCGTCGACGTGGTGATGGTGCCGGTCGACGGCAATATGACGCTCGACCTCGACGGCATGGTCGAGGTGCTGCACGCGCTGAAGGCCCCGCTGATGATCCCGATGCATTATTTCAGCGCTTTCACGCTCGACCGCTTCCTCGCGCGCGTGCGCGAGGAGTGGGACGTGGAAATCGCCGCCATGCCGTCGACGGTGGTGTCTAAGACCAGCCTGCCGGCCAAGCCGAAGGTCTTGGTGCTGCCCGGCCACTGACCCCGACTGACACATAGAATATTACCTATATGTGATGAAGCGTCCGTGCCGGTTTTGCGCCGCTACGGCGAATTATCAACAGCGGTCCAATTGCGGGCATTGACCGCATGGAACTAATGCGTAGGTGTCGCGTTCACGGATGGCGATTCCCAACAGATTTCCAAACGATTTTCGAGACAAGTCGAGGCTTTTCATATGATGCAGACCTGGAGCGGCTGGAAACGGTTTCCTGACGTTAGCAGCGGCGATCATGTCGAGGCCCCGATGGGCCCCGGCGTCTACGAGGTGCGTCACACCATGTCGGGCCGGGTGATGGCGTTCGGCCACGCCGGAAATGTGGCGCATGCGATCTCCGGGCTGAAGCTCAACGGCAACGCCGGCCCTTTGGCGCGGCTGTTTGGCCACCAGCCGCTGGTGTCGCGCGTCGCCGACTTGGAATACCGCACCTGCGCGGCGGCGAGCCGCGCCGATGCCAAGACCACCGCGCAACGGCTGATGGGTCTGCGGCAGACCGCCTGGCGCCGGCGCATGGATTTGGGCTGGGCGGCGCGCCACCCCGGCTGAGCCCTGCACACAGCGTCGATATCGCGGCCGGCCAAGCGCCGGCCGTTTTGCGTTTGGCAATTCGTAGTGGCTTCCGGTCGATGGCGGTCTGCGTATAGAGTGCCGCCGCCTGAACGGCCCGAGGTCTCATGCCTTACGCCATCACATCCGACAACGTGAAGCTCTATTACGAAGAAGTGGGGCAGGGTACGCCCATTCTGTTCGTGCATGAGTTTGCATCCGACCACCGCGGCTGGGAGCCGCAGCTGCGCGAATTCGGCAAGCGCTACCGCGCCATCGCCTATTCGGCGCGCGGCTATACCCCGTCCGACATTCCGGCATCGCCCGATGCTTACAGCTACCAGCACGTGATGCGCGATTGCGTCGCGGTGCTCGATCATCTCAAGATCGCGCAGGCGCATATCGTCGGATTATCGATGGGCGGCTACACGACATTGCAAGTGGCGCTCAATCACCCAAGCCGCGTGCGCTCGATGACGCTGGCCGGCACCGGCTCGGGCAGCGAGCGCTGGTACACGCAAGCGTTCCACAAGCGTTCGCGCGAGCTTGGCGATCTGTTCGAGCGCGAAGGCGCGGCGGCGGTCGCCAGGAGCTACGGCAACGGCCCGAGCCGCGTGCCGTTCGCGATCAAGGATGCGCGCGGCTTTGCGGAATTTTCAACGCGGATGGCCGAGCACGACCCGAAGGGCTCGGCCAACACCTCGCGCGGTTTCCAGGGCGGCCGGCCTTCGCTCTATGATTTCGAGGACGGCATCCGCAAACTCAAGACGCCGGCGCTGATCGTGGTCGGCGACGAGGACGAGCGCTGCATCGAGCCGAGCCTGTTCCTGAAATCCGCCATCGCCGCCTCCGGCCTGGTGGTGTTTCCGAAAACCGGCCACGTCGTGAACCTGGAAGAGCCGGATCTGTTCAACCAAGTGGTCGGAGATTTCCTGGCCCGCGTCGATGCCGGCCGCTGGCCGGCGCGCGATCCGCGCTCGCTGCCCGATAAATCGGCGCCGCTGCCATGGAACCGGAAATAGGCTGAACCGTTTTAGTGCAGGCAAAACCGTGCGTAGGAGTCGCCGATGCTGAAATGGGCCGCCGTCTTTTTTCTGATCGCCGTCGTCGCCGGAATTTTCGGCTTCACCGGCGTCGAGCAAGCCTCCGCCACCATCGCGCAATGGCTGTTCGGCATTTTCCTGATGCTGTTTATCGGTGCGCTGGTGATCGGCCTGGCGATCGGGGCGAGGCTGTTTTCTTAAACGTCCACGCTCGCGCTGAGCGCATTGTCCTGGATGAACTGCCGGCGCGGCTCGACCAGGTCGCCCATCAGCTGGTCGAACAGCACATTGGCCTCGTCGACTTCCTTGATGCGGACCTGCAGCAACGAGCGCGCATTGATATCGAGCGTGGTCTCCCACAGTTGCTCGGGGTTCATCTCGCCCAACCCTTTGTAGCGCTGCATCGCGATGCCCTTGCGTCCGGCATTGGTGAGCGCCTCGAACAGGCCGACCGGCCCGTGGATCGCCGTGGTCTCGTCCTTGCGGCGCAGCATCGCCGGCGGGGTCGGGCGTGGGAAAATCTGTTGCAGCGACGGCGCATATTCGTCGAGCTTGCGCGCATCGGCCGAGCCGAGCAGCGCCTGGTCGATGATGGCCGCTTCCTTGACGCCGCGCACTGTGCGCTCGAAGTGGAAGCCGTCCTCGTCGAACGTGCCCTTCCAGCCGCGCTCGGTCTCGTCTTCAAGCGCATCGAGCCGTTTGGCGATGTAATCGGCGGCGGCCGCTCCGGTCTTGATATCGGCAGTGACGCTCGGCGTCAGCACGCCGGCGATTGCCGCCTGCTCGATCACCTTGCGGTTATAGCGGCTGTGCAGCCCGTTGAGGATGTTGCGGACGGCGCGCGCCTCCTCGACCATCGTGCCGAGGTCGGGGCCGCCGCGCTCCTCGCCGGAGGCAAGACGCAGCACCGAATCTTCCAGTCCGGTCGCGATCAGATAATCCTCGAGCGCGCGCTCGTCCTTGAGATACTGTTCGGACTTGCCGCGGTTGACTTTATAGAGCGGGGGCTGCGCGATGTAGATGTGGCCGCGCTTGATCAGCTCTTCCATCTGTCGGAAGAAGAACGTCAACAGCAGCGTACGGATATGACTGCCGTCGACGTCGGCGTCGGTCATGATGATGATCTTGTGGTAGCGCAGCTTGTCGGGATTGAACTCGTCGCGCCCGATGCCGGTGCCGAGCGCGGTGATCAGCGTGCCGATCTCCTGGCTGCCCAGCATTTTGTCGAAGCGCGCGCGCTCGACGTTGAGGATTTTGCCGCGCAGCGGCAGCACCGCCTGGAATTCGCGGTTGCGGCCCTGCTTGGCCGAGCCGCCGGCCGAATCGCCCTCGACGATGAACAGTTCCGACTTGGCGGGATCGCGTTCCTGGCAGTCAGCCAGTTTGCCCGGCAGCGATGAAATATCGAGCGCGCCCTTGCGGCGGGTGAGATCGCGCGCCTTGCGCGCGGCCTCGCGCGCGGCGGCGGCTTCCACCACCTTACCGACGATGACGCGGGCTTCCTGCGGGTGGATCTCGAACCAGTCCTGCAGCGCCTGATTGATGACGTTTTCGACCACCGGGCGGACTTCTGAGGACACCAGCTTGTCTTTGGTCTGCGAGGAGAACTTCGGGTCCGGCACCTTGACCGAGAGCACCGCCGTCAAGCCTTCGCGGCAGTCGTCGCCGGTCAGCGCCACTTTTTCCTTGCGCGTGGTGCCGATGGTTTCGGCGTATTGCGTGACCTGGCGGGTCAGCGCGCCGCGGAAACCGGCGAGATGGGTGCCGCCGTCGCGTTGTGGGATGTTGTTGGTGAAGCACAGTACGCTCTCATGATAGCCGTCGTTCCACCAAAGGGCCGCTTCCACCGTGATGCCTTCGCGCTCGGCCTTGATCATAACCGGTTTGGGGATCAGCGCCGTCTTGTTGCGGTCGAGATATTTCACGAACTCCTCGACGCCGCCTTCGTATTTCATCTCCTCGCGCTTCTCGACCGCGTGGCGCATGTCGGACAGCACGATGTTGATGCCGGAATTGAGGAACGCCAATTCGCGCAGCCGATGCTCGATCGTGGCGAAATCGAACTCGACCATGGTGAAGGTTTTCGCCGAGGGGAAGAACGTCACTTCCGTTCCCCTTTTGCCGCCGCTGTCACCGACGGCTTTGAGCGGTGCGACGGCGACGCCATCGGCGAATTCGATGAAGTGCTCTTTGCCGTCGCGCCAGATCGTGAGTTTGAGCCAGCTCGAGAGCGCGTTGACCACCGAGACGCCGACGCCGTGCAAGCCGCCGGACACCTTGTAGGAATTCTGGTCGAATTTTCCGCCGGCATGGAGCTGCGTCATGATGACTTCGGCGGCCGAGATGCCTTCGCCCTTGTGGATGTCGGTCGGGATGCCGCGGCCGTTGTCGCGCACCGTCACCGAGCCGTCCGGATTGAGCGTGGTCACCACTTCGGTGGCGTGGCCGGCGAGCGCCTCGTCGATCGAATTGTCCACCACCTCGTAGACCATATGGTGGAGACCCGAGCCGTCGTCGGTGTCGCCGATATACATACCCGGCCGCTTGCGCACCGCGTCGAGGCCTTTGAGGACCTTGATCGACTCGGCGTCATAGTCGGTGAGATTTCGGGCCGGTTCAGCCATCGGCGGCACCCTCAAAACGGGCCAAAAAATGAGTCGGATTTATCATTCGGTGTGACACGAAACATGGGTTGCGTACAGAGCAAAGTCATCGCTGTTAATATGTTGATTCAAAATGATTTTTAAAGGCCAACCGGCTGAAAAATGGCCACTTTTTGGAGCCGATCCGCGGCCCGATTCGGCATGCTTTGTCAACGATTCGCGGGGCCGTTTTTGCCCGTCATCGAACGGCCGTCGGCGGTCTACAATTGGGCCTTGCTTGCATGCGGCCGCGGCTTGGCTTCTAAGCAGTCGGGGCCCCGCCTGACGTGATTTTTTCCATGCATTGGTTCAACAGACCTCTCGAAGTTCCACACCGCCTGCGCGCCATCGTGCGTGCCCGCGAATCGAGCGTGATCGTAATCGCGATCGTGATCGGCGCCATCGCTGGCCTGGTGGTCGCCGCCATGGGCGAATTGGTCGCGTTCATGCACGTGGTGTTTTTCGGCCTCGATCCCGGTGAGCGGCTGTCGGGCCAGTTCATGCTCAATCCGCTTTATGCCTTTCTGAGCCCGTGCCTGGGCGGGCTGCTGTTTGGCCTGGTGTCGGCCTATATCGCCCGCCGGCGCGGCACCGAAGTGGACCCCATCGAAGCCAATGCCCTGCATGGCGGGCGCATGTCGATGCGCGGCAGTCTTATTGTCGCGGCCCAAACAGTTTGGTCGAGCGGCATCGGCGCCTCGGTCGGCCTGGAGGCCGGCTATACCCAGCTCGCCAGTGGCATCGCCTCCAAGATCGGCCAGGCCTTCCGCTTGCGCCGCAGCGACATGCGCATCCTCGTCGGCTGCGGCGCGGCCGCCGCCATCGCCGGCGCCTTCGGTGCGCCGCTCGGCGGCGCGTTCTACGGATTCGAGTTGATCATCGGCAGCTATTCGATCGCCTCGCTGGCGCCGGTCGGTATGGCCGCGCTAGTCGGTTATTTGACCGCGCAGAGTTTCGCGCCCGACCGGCTCGGCATCGAGACCGGCGCGGTTTCGAGTCTCGCCGTACATGACGTGGTGATCGCCGGCGGTGTCGGTCTCATCGCCGCGGTCTTCGGGATCGCGCTGATGCGCGGCGTCGCCGCCTGCGAAACCTTTTTCTCGCGCCTGCGGGTCAAGCCCGCCTTGCGGCCGATGCTGGGCGGCGCTCTGGTGGGCGGGCTCGCGATGATCTCGCCGCAGGTGATGTCGTCGGGTCATGGCGCGTTGCATTTGACCGGCATCTTCAAATTGCCGGTCGCGGCGATCGCATTAATTTTCGTGCTCAAGGCGCTGGCCTCGATCGTTTCGCTTGGCTCCGGCTTCAGAGGCGGCTTGTTCTTTGCTTCGCTCTTGCTCGGCGCGCTCGGCGGGCAATTATTCGCGGACGGGCTCAACGCCGCCTGGCCGGGACTGAACGCCAATGCCGACGCCTATGCCATCATCGGCATGGGCGCGCTGTCGGTATCGGTGATCGGCGGACCGCTGACCATGACCTTCATCGCGCTCGAGACCACCGGCGATCTGTGGCTGACCACCGCGGTGCTTATTGCGGTGATCATCTCGATGCAGGTGACGCGCGAATTCTTCGGTTATTCCTTCACCACCTGGCGCTTCCATCTGCGTGGCGAGACCATCCGCAGCGCCGCCGATGTCGGCTGGATCCGCGACCTGACGGTCGGGCAGATGATGCGTTCGGACGTGCGCACCACGCCGGTCGAGACGCCGGTCTCGGCGTTCCGCGAAGCGTTTCCCTTGGGTTCGGCCAACCAGGTGGTCGCGGTCGACGAGGACGGCCGCTATGCCGGCATGGTGATCGTGGCAGAGGCGCATGCGGCGGATCTTGCCGCCACCGCATCGGTGCGCGACATCCTGCGCCACGCCGATCACATGCTGTTGCCGCAAATGACGGCGCAGGAAGCGATCACGGCATTCGACCGGTTCGAAGCGGAAGCATTGGCGGTGGTGGATTCCGGCGCGCGCCGGCAGGTCACCGGCTTGCTCACCGAGGCACACGCGTTGCGGCGTTATTCCGATGCGTCGGAACGCCAGCGGCGGGAATTGCTGGGCGAATTGTAATTATTGCCTGCGGGCCGCGTGACCCAATTCCTGCGTGCCTAACGTTGCATGGTTGAGATGCAGAAAGCGCGGCTCGTAGTCGGGAATCGGGCGGCTGAACGCGTTCAGTCCAACCGCGAGCAATTCGACGCGGTCGAGATCGCTGCGCATTGTGTCGAGCGCATCATCCAGTTTGCGCTTGATTTGGTCGGTTGCTGCCTCGTTGGTCATTTCGCCCTCTCGATGTCCTCGCGGGGTCTCCGTCGTCCGCAATGGCTGCACACAGGGCTAAGCTCTCGCAGCGGCGATGGTTCCTGTTTTAGATGTCTTCACGATGCCTCGATTAATGGAACCCGCCGAGGGAACTCAGCGACGCGGTTCCACAGTCCCGGCGCGGACTTCGAACACTTGCGCGCGTCCGACAATATCGCCGAACGCGACTGGATCGGCACCGGTCATCCAGACCTGCGCACCCAGTTTGGTGAGCGCGTCGTAGAGCGCGGCGCGGCGCGCCGGATCGAGATGGGCGACGATCTCGTCGAGCAGCAGCAGCGGCGCAAAACCGGTCATGTCCTTGGTCAGCCCGGCGTGCGCCAGCACTAGGCGGATCAGTAGCGCTTTCTGTTCGCCGGTCGAAGCCTCCGTGGCCGCAATGCCCTTGTCGGCATGGGTGACGGTGAAATCGGACAAATGCGGCCCGTCGAGCGTGCGGCCGGCGGCGGCGTCGCGCGCGCGATTGTCCTTGAGTAAAGCGCGGTAGCGGTCCTCGATCTCGAGCGCTTTGTGATCGGGCAGCAGTTTCTCCATCCAGCCTTCGAGTGTGATCTCGGCGCGCGGGAATCCCGGCGCCTGATCGCGCGTCGCCGCGAGCGCGCCCGCAAGGCGCGTCACCGTCTCGGCGCGCGCCGCCGCCACCGCCACAGCGATTTCCGCGGTCTCGTGCTCGACCGCGTCGAGCCAGTGCGAATCGCTATGGGCGTCTTCCAGCAGCCGGTTGCGCGAGCGCAACGACCGCTCGAGCGCGGCGACGCGGCTGGAATGCTGCGCATCGACCGCCAACACCAGCCGGTCAAGAAAACGCCGGCGCTCGGAGGCCGGCCCGTTGAACAGCGGGTCCATCGCGGGCGTCAGCCACACCACGCGCGTGTGATCGGCAAAGGCCGCCGCCGAGCCTGCGCTTTCGCGGTCGATGCGGCATTTGCGCGAAGGCACCGAATCCTCGCCGACCGGCGGGTCGATGCCGGTGCCCAAGGTCGCCAGGCCCAGCATGCCCTCAAGCTCGGCATTGATGGCCCAGGCGCCGTCGCCTTCCGAGAACGCCAGTTCTTCCATGGTCGCGCGGCGCAGGCCGCGGCCCGGCGCCAGCAGCGAGATCGCCTCGATCAAATTGGTCTTGCCCGCGCCATTGGCGCCGGTCAGCACCACGGGTCCGGCCTGAGCGAGCTCAATCTGCGCGGCGTGATAGCTGCGGAAATTGGTCAGCGTCAGGCGGCGAATGAAGGCTGCGGTCATGAGCGAGCCTTACTGCCGGCGGTGCGGGAGATCAAACCCGCATCGGCATCAGCACATAGAGCGCGCCCTTGGCGTCCTTGTCCTGGATCAGCGTCGGCGAACCCGGGTCGGCGAGCTTGAGCACGGCGACCTCACCTTCGATCTGCGCGGCGATGTCGAGCAAGTAGCGTGAGTTGAACCCGATATCGAGCGGCTCGGCTTCGTATTCGACTTCCAGCTCCTCGGTGGCGCTGCCTGAATCCGGATTGGTCACCGACAACACCAGCCGCCCGCCGGTGATCGAGAGCTTGACGGCGCGGCCGCGCTCGCTCGACACGGTGGAGACGCGGTCGACCGCGGCCTCGAAATCCTTCTTGTCGACGGTGAGACTCTTGTCGTTATTGGCCGGGATGACGCGGCCATAATCCGGGAAGGTGCCGTCGATCAGCTTTGAGGTCAGCACCACGTCGCCGATCGAGAAGCGGATTTTACCCGCGGACAATTCGATCGCCACTTCGCCTTCGCCGGTCTCAATGAGCCGTTGCACTTCGCCCACGGTCTTACGCGGTACGATGATGCCGGGCATGCCGGCGCCGCCTTGCGGCAGCGGCAGTTCGACCTGCGCCAGGCGGTGGCCGTCGGTCGCCACTGCGCGCAGCGTGCCGGCCTTGGCGGTGCCGGCGGTGTGCAGATAGATGCCGTTCAAATAATAGCGCGTCTCTTCGGTCGAGATCGCGAACTGGGTCTTATCAATGAGCCGCTTCAAATCGCTGGCCGCGAGCTTGAACGAATGCGTCATCTCGCCGGCGGCCAAATCGGGAAAGTCGCTCTCGGGCAGCGTCTGCAGCGTGAAGCGCGAGCGGCCGGCGCGCAGCGACAGCACGGCGCGGTCGCCGGAGCCTTCGATCACGATCTGCGAGCCCTCGGGCAGCTTGCGCACGATCTCGTAGAACATGTGCGCGGGCACCGTGGTGGCGCCGCCCGGCGACACTTCAGCTGCGACGCTGTCGATGACTTCAAGATCGAGGTCGGTGGCCTTCATGCTGAGCTTGCCGCGTTCGGCCTTGATCAGCACGTTGGCGAGAATTGGAATGGTATTGCGCCGCTCGACCACGCGATGCACGTGGCCCAGCGACTTCAACAACTCTGCACGCTCGACGGTAACTTTCATGGAAGACCCGCTTCGGCGCCTTGAAAACCGCCTGGATGTCAGGCGTAACGCCTAGCCGGCCTGTCGCCGAATGCGGGGCCGGGGGAGAAAGGTGACGAAAGTGAGGGCTTTAGGCAAGGGCGCGTTTTTGCTCCCCAGTCATATCCCCAAGGCGTCCACAGCCCTTGATGGGTCGGAGGGGCGGCTACTCCTGCAACTGGCGTTTCAAAATCTCGATTTCCTCCGCCAGCGCCATGTCGTTTCCGACCAGGCCCTCGATCTTGCGCACCGCGTGCAGCACGGTGGTGTGGTCGCGGCCGCCGAACCTGCGGCCGATCTCCGGCAGCGAGCGCAAGGTCAGCGTCTTGGCCAGATACATCGCCACTTGGCGCGGGCGCACCACATTGGCGGTGCGGCGCGACGATAAGAGGTCGGACCGGCTGACATTGTACTGGCGCGCCACCACCCGCTGGATGTCCTCGATCTTGACCCTTTTTGGCTCTTGCGGGCGGATCAGGTCGCGCACCTCGCGCTCGGCCATTTCGAGCGTGACGGCATGGCCGGTCAGCTTGTTATGGGCGAGCAGGCGGTTGAGCGCGCCTTCAAGATCCCGGCCGTTATGGGTGACGGTCTTGGCGATATAGCCCAGCACCGGCAGCGGCACGTCGAAGCTCGGATGGTGCGAGCGCGCCGCGGTCACCCGCGATTTGAGGATTTCGAGCCGCAGCTCCTCGCCGAGCGGACCCATTTCAACCACCAGCCCACCGGCCAGCCGTGAGCGCACGCGGTCGTCGAGGCTTTCGAGGTCGGAGGGCGGCCGGTCGGAGGCGATCACCACCTGGCGGCCGGCATCGATCAGGGCGTTGAGCGTATGGCAGAACTCAGCCTGGGTCGACTTGCCTTGCAGGAATTGCAGGTCGTCGATCACCAGCACGCCGATGCCGCGCAGCGCCTCCTTGAAGGCCAGCGCCGTCTGGGTCCGTAGCGCCGAGACGAAGCCGTACATGAACTTCTCGGCGGTGAGGTAAAGCACCTTGCGTTCGCCGTGGGCATTGCCGCTCCAGGTCACGGCCTGGAGCAGATGGGTTTTGCCGAGGCCCACGCCGGCATGGATGTAGAGCGGATTGAACATCACCGCGTCGCCGCGCTTGGCGGCGGCCACTTGCTTGGCGGCGGCCTGGGCCAGCGTGTTGGAGCGGCCGACCACGAAGCTGTCGAAGGTCAAGCGGGCATCGAGCGGCGAGCCGCCCAGCGCCTCATGCACGGTCGCGTCGCCGGCGGGAAGCGGCCGCCCGTTGCCGTTCTGGCCGTTGAAACGGATGCCGTCGCTGGCACCGGTCTCCAACTCGGGCTTCGGCTTGGCAATGGCCGAGCGCAGCACCGCCGAGCGCACGATCAACTCGATGCGGCCGACCTGGTTCTGTTCCGCCTGCCAGCAGGCGAGCACGCGTTCGGCATAGTGCGACTGGATCCAGCTCTTGAGGAAACGGGTCGGCACCGACAGGCGCACGGTCCCCTCTTCGATGGCTTCAAGGTCCATGCGTGCAAACCAGCTCGAATAGACGTCGTCGCCAACCTCGGCGCGCAGACGCCCCTTCACTCGTGACCAGCCGTCCTGATCCGCGTTCGTCATTTTTTCTTACTTCTCTATTCTATGGGCTCGATTGGTTGAGATGAACTCGGGTTGCCCGGCCTGGCGGTATGAAACCGCCAACGCGCCGTGAACGGACACAACAACACTCGATATTTCCGGAGACTTTCGGGCCGCCGGGCCTCAAGGCCGGGCGGAACGACGCGAGGATCGAGTTCGCTGTGCCTCAGCCCAAGGGCGGCGGCGTGGCGGCTCGATTGTCGGGGTATGAATCCGAGGCAGAGCGGGCAGCGGCCGGGCGTGAACTCGCACTGGACGATTGCCGTCCAATGGATCGTGTCTTTTCCGCCGAAACTCGTCCCGCCACTACCATGATAGTCCCCCCTGATTTGCTTGCCGGGTTTGCACCCGGTCGTCCCCTTCACATTCGTTCGTGAATTCGACTTAAATTTCCCTCGGAATTCCCTTGCCCGACGCTTCGAAAGATCATTCTTGCTGCCGGCAGGCAAACAAAAGATGTTCTCATCCGCGATGAGCGTGAAGCGAGACCTTGTTTTGAAGTCGCCCGGGACTTCCGAGCGCTTGATTTAAAAACAACACATGCATTAACGGCCTGCAATGAAAATCGCGAATGTCCGCATGCCACATGATGAAATTGCACTTCGCCGTGATTGCCGGCCTGTGCATAATTTGGTTCTCAAGGTCTTGATGAGTCGTAGGGAATTTCGAAGTGAGATTTTCTATTCGGATGCGGCAACACAGTCGAAATAATTTTAAGACAGTGCTTACGAAATATACCTGTCACATATGCATTTTATGGTCCTCGCCCGCGCATGGTCGTTAAGCCTTTCATGCACCAAAAAAATTCCTGCGCGAATTTTCAAGTTAGCCCTGAATCGAAAAACAAACGGGCATTGGCATAAGCGCGGTCGGCGTCAGACACAGTCAAGCAATACCGTGGCGAGCAAAAATTTTTGACGCGGCGATGACGTTTTGACAACGGCGAGGGCGCCGGCGCCGAATTCCGCGCCGGGCCGACCGTTATTGGCAAGAATTTGAAGTAAAATGCCCGTGAAGAGGGCCAGCGCTCGACGGACGCGCTACTTGGCGAGCTTGGCGATCCGATGCGAGAGCCGCGAGACCTTGCGGCTGGCATTGTTCTTATGAACGACGCCGCGCTGGGCCGAGCGCATGATGACCGGTTCTGCTTCCTTGAACGCCGCCAAAGCCGCATTGCGGTCGCCGCTGGCGATGGCTTCCTCGATCTTGCGGACCGAATTGCGCAGTACCGAGCGGCGCGCTTTATTCACGATCGTCCGGCGCGCAATCTTGCGCGTGGCTTTGCGGGCGGACTTGGTATTGGCCATGAGCCTCTCGTACTACGAAACAAGGGTGTCAAAACGTAAGGCGGCGAAGAACTCGCCGCCACCGGCGAGGCTTATAGGAGTGCCCCGCCTAGGCGTCAACGCCGTTCATGAGCCCGATTAGGCGACCCGTTTGGCCCGGACCGCATCGTTGCCGGCGGTGACGGCGGTACGATCGGAGGCCGACAGGGACCCAAGCGGCGGCTTGACCCGCGCCAGCGCCGGGTCGCCATGGATATGCGCGAGCAACGCCTTCACCCCCGACACCAGTGGCTTGCCGTCGAACAGCTTGCGGATCGCCACCGCGGCGTCGAGCGCGGCGGTATCGCCCGCACCCCAAGCGCGCGCGCAAAGGTCGGCGTTGAGATTGGCGGTCGCCGAGATGCAGCCGGCGAAGGCGCCGTCGCGCGCTTCCAAGAGCGCGGCCTCGGTCGATGGGAAGACGGCGAAGTCTTTCGAGATCGCCGCGGCCGACCGGGCATAGGCCATGTCGCCGGAGGAATCCTTCAGACCCACGATGCGTCCCGGAAACTTCTCCAGCAGCCGCTTGATCAGCGCCACGTGCCAGGGCAGGCCGGACATTGCCGGGAAATGATAGAGATAGATAGGGATCGGCTTTGCCGCCGTCGCCTGCACCAGCATGTCGATATAGGCGACGAGCCCCTCGTCGGGCACGCCCTTGTAGTAAAACGGTGGCAGTACCAGCGCGCCGGCAAAGCCGAGCTCGGCGGCATGGCGGGTAAGCGCGACCGCGTCCGACATCGCAGCGGCCCCAGTCCCCACCATCAGCCGGTTCAAGGGCATGCCCTGCGCCTTGTAAGCGCTCATGACGCCCTTGCGTTCCTCGAGCGAGAACGACGTCGCCTCGCCGGTGGTGCCGAGCACGTTGACGCCGTCGCAGCCATTGTCGAGCAGGTAGCGCGCCAGTTTGACCGCGCGCGCATGATCGGGCGCGCCGCTATCCTCGATCGGGGTGGCGACGGCGGCGATCACGCCGGAAAGGGTCTTGCTCAACTTCGTCCTCCGTCTCGCTGTCGGCCTTGTACCTAGCCGCTGACATTATAGGCGGCCAGCGCCGCCATGGTGACCAGCTGATTATCCTGGGCGCCGAGTTGCACGATCTGCACTGGTCGGTCGAGCCCCACCAGCAGCGGCCCGATCACGGTGGCGCCGCCCAGTTCTTGAAGCATTTTGGTCGAAATCGACGCCGAGTGGAACGCCGGCATCACCAGCACATTGGCCGGGCCCGACAGCCGGCAGAACGGATAGGGCGCGGCCAGCGCCGGATTGAGCGCCACGTCGGCGGCCATTTCGCCGTCATATTCGAAATCGACCCGCTTATGGTCGAGGATCTTCACCGCCTCGATCACGCGTGCCGAGCGCTCGCCCTGCGGATGGCCGAAGGTCGAGAACGCCAGCATCGCCAGCCGCGGCTCATAGCCGAACCGGCGCGCCACGCCGGCCGCCTCGATGGCGATCTCGGCGATCTCGTCGGCCTCCGGCATTTCGGTAACCGCCGTGTCGGCCACCACCACGGTGCGGCCGCGCGCGATCACCAGCGAGACGCCGATCACGCGGTGGCCGGGTTTGGGATCGATGACGTTGCGGACGTCCTCGAGCGCGACCGAGAAATTGCGGGTCACGCCGGTCACCATGGCGTCGGCATCGCCGAGCGCGACCATGCAGGCGGCGAAATAGTTGCGGTCGGTGTTCACCAGCCGCTGGCAGTCGCGCAACAGATAGCCGCGCCGCTGCAGCCGCTCATACAAGTAATTAAGGTAGGCCGCGTTGCGGGTCGACATCGCGGCATTGATGATCTCGATGCCCTCGCCGAGCTCGATACCGGCCTCGCGCGCGGCTTCCTTGACGCGGTCCTCGCGCCCGACCAGCAGCGCGGTGCCGAGCCCCTGGCTCACGAAGCTTGCCGCGGCACGGATCACCTGTTCTTCCTCGCCTTCGGCGAACACCACGCTCTTGGGGCTGCGGCGCAGCCGCGCATAGACCTGCACCATGGTCTCCGCGATCGGATCGCGCCGCGCGTTCAACTGCTGGCGGTAGGCGTCCATGTCGACGATCGGCTTGCGGGCGACGCCAGTGTCCATGGCGGCCTTGGCCACCGCCGGCGGGATCGCCGAGATCAGCCTGGGGTCGAACGGCACAGGTATGATGTATTCCGGTCCGTATTTCGGCCGCGCGCCGTAGGCTGCGGCCACCTCGTCCGGCACGTCCTCGCGCGCCAGCGCCGCCAGCGCGTTGGCGGCCGCGATCTTCATCTCCATGTTGATGGCGGAGGCGCGCACGTCGAGCGCGCCTCGGAAGATGTAGGGAAAGCCGAGCACGTTGTTGATCTGGTTCGGGTAGTCGGAGCGCCCGGTCGCCATGATGGCGTCGTCGCGCACCTCGGCTACTTCCTCGGCGGTGATTTCAGGATCCGGATTGGCCATGGCGAAAATAATTGGTTTCGCCGCCATCGACTTGACCATCTCCTTGGTCACGGCGCCCTTGGCGGACAGGCCGTAGAACACATCGGCGCCGTCGAGCGCCTCGGCCAGCGTGCGGGCCGAGGTCTTGACCGCGTAGCCCGACTTCCACTGGTTCATGCCGGCGGTGCGACCCTGATAGATGACGCCCTTGGTGTCGCACAGGATCAGATTGCCGGGCGTGAAACCGATCGCCTTGAGCAGTTCCAGGCAGGCGATGCCGGCCGCGCCCGCGCCATTGCAGACGAGCTTGGTGTTCTTGATGTCGCGCCCGGTCAGATCGAGCGCGTTGATCAGGCCGGCGGCTGAGATGATCGCGGTGCCGTGCTGGTCGTCATGAAATACAGGAATGTCCATCAATTCGCGCAGACGCTGCTCGATGATGAAGCACTCGGGCGCCTTGATGTCTTCCAGATTGATGCCGCCCCAGCCGGCGCCGAGCAGCTTGACGCAATTGATGAACTCTTCCGGGTCCTGGGTGGAGACTTCCAGGTCGATCGAGTCGATGTCGGCAAAGCGCTTGAACAGCACCGCCTTGCCTTCCATCACCGGCTTGGCCGCGAGCGCGCCGAGATTGCCCAGTCCCAAAATAGCCGAGCCATTGGTGATGACGGCGACGAAATTACCCTTCACCGTGTAGTCGTAGGCGCGGCTTGGATCCTCGGCGATGGCGAGCACCGGCACCGCGACACCCGGCGAATAGGCAAGCGACAGGTCGCGCTGGGTCGCCATCGGCTTGGTGGCCACCACCTCCAGCTTGCCCGGCCGCCCGACGCTATGAAATTGCAGGGCTTCCAGGTCGGTGAAGGTCGGCCGATTGCGGCCGCCGGGGGGTTTTGCGGGCATTGCTACTCCATGACACAACCGGTAATGCCCGGCGAGGGCGACGTTAGCGGAACCGACCGAGCCTACTCAAGGCAACCCAGGGGCGCGGCAGCGCCGGTTGAACCCGCCCGCGCCAGGGGGTAATCGATACGGTTACTCAAGGAAAAGACCGCCAAATCATGATCCGCTTTCTGTTTCGCTTTCTCGGCCTGATCTGTCTGGCCGCCGCCTTTATCCTGGTGATCTATGACGGCACCAAGTCGATCGCCGGCAACAGCCTGTTCCTGACCACGGTGCGGGCGCTGTGGGAGTTGTTCAACGCCGGCGGCCTGGCCAAGCTCAAGCCGATGATCGAGCCCTATGCCGGCGGCCTGCTGTGGGACCCGGTCATGGTGACGATCCTGGGGGCGCCGGCCTGGGGCTTGCTCGGCCTGTTCGGCATCCTGCTGCTTATATTCGGCCGCAAGAAGAAGCCGCTGATCGGCTACGCGCGGTAACTTCTAACGTCGGCGTGAACGCCGCGTAAGCGCGGCTGGCTCAGTCGTGATCGGCCCTGGCATTTCGGATTGCCCGCGGGGCGCTTATATTGCGCTCAACGATTTCTGGAGGACCAATCATGTTCGGCTTCAAGAAAATTGGCATGCCCAGGGCCGCCGACGCGCTGCCGGGCCGCAACAGTCCGATCCCGACCGCGCAGACGCACTTCGTCAATCATCACGCGCTCAAGGGGCCTTATCCGGAGGGCGCGCAAAAGGCGCTGTTCGGCTTCGGCTGCTTCTGGGGCGCCGAGAAAAAGTTCTGGGAATTGAGTGACGGCGTTTACGTCACCGCCGTCGGCTATGCCGGCGGCCTGACGCCGCACCCGACCTATGAGGAAGTCTGCTCGGGGCGCACCGGCCACAACGAAGTGGTGCTGGTGGTCTACGATCCGAAAAAGGTTTCCTACGAGACGCTGCTCAAGACGTTCTGGGAAAGCCACGACCCGACGCAAGGCATGCGCCAGGGCAACGACGTCGGCACGCAATATCGCTCCGGCATCTACGCGTTCAACGTCGAGCAGAAAAAAGCCGCCGAGGCGTCGAAGGCGATGTACGAGAAGGCGATTAAGGGCAAAGGCTATGGCGCCATCACCACCGAGATCGTCTACGCGCCAGAATTCTATTTCGCCGAGGATTACCACCAGCAATATCTCGCCAAGAATCCGTTCGGCTATTGCGGGCTGGGCGGCACCGGCGTGTCGTGCCCGATCGGTACCGGCGCCAAACTGACGCAAGCCGCCGGCGCCTGAGGCTTCAATTCACTGCAATAGCTGTCGCGGGCGCCCTGACGGGCGCCCGTTGTTTTTGGGGCGGAATACCGCTGGTAACACGCGGCTTTTTGGCGGTGAGGGTTTGTTAACCATAAAGCGTTAATCGGTCTTAATACCTTGGGACCGGTCCAGATTCGCCAATGCGAAAATCCCGAATTTTGTTGGCTGCTGTCGTCGCGCTCGCAGCCGCGTCCTGCGCGCGCCAGCAGCAGACTTATGTGATCGATCCCGCGACCGGGCAGGCGGTGCCGGTGATGGCGCAGCAGTCTTATGCGCAAGCCCCGCAAGCTTCTTCAACCGGCGACCGCGGACTGTTCGGCTCGCAAAGTTACGCGCCGCCGCAAGTCGCGCAGCCGCAATACGCGCAGCAGTCCTACGCGCAGCAAACTTATCAGCCGCAAACGTATCAGCAGCCGGCCGCGCAACCCGCGCCGCCACCGAGCGAGCGCGGTCTGTTCAATTCACGCAGCGCTGCGCCGCAGGTCTATGGGCAACCGCAGGCGCAACAGCCTTACGTGTTGCAGTACACGCCGCCGCGTGCCGCCACGCCGCAATACGCGCAGCCACAATACGCGACGCCTCAGTACGCGACCTCTGGCGGCGCCTATGCCTCGGCCTCGCCCTACGAGCAGCCCTATACGCTCGATGCCGGCGATAGATTGCGCATCGTGGTGTTCGGCCAGGACGGAATTTCCAATGCCTATGTCGTCGACGCCGGCGGCAATGTGAACCTGCCGCTGATCGGCACGGTGCCGGCGCGTGGCGCTACCACCGGGCAATTGTCGCAGCGCATCGCCGAGCGGCTCAAGCAAGGTTTCGTGCGCGAGCCGCATGTGACGGTCGAGGTCGAGGCCTACCGGCCGTTCTTCATCCTGGGCGAGGTCACCAATCCCGGCCAGTATCCTTACGTCGCCGACATGACGGTGGAGAAGGCGATCGCGATTGCCGGCGGTTTTGCGCCGCGCGCTAGTCATAGCAATGTCGAGATCACCCGCAACGTCCCCGGCCAGCAGTTCAAGGGCCAGGTGCCGCTCACGTATCCGATGCGCCCCGGCGATACCGTGGTCGTGAAGGAGCGGTGGTTCTAGCCACGCTCCGTTCGTCCCCGCGCAAGCGGGGACCCGGAAATTCATCGATAAGATCTGGATCCCCGCTATCGCGGGGATGACCGGCTAACGCCGGTCACTTCTTCATATTTTTCGCCAGAAACTCCTGCGTTCGGTTCCAGGCCAGATCGGCGGCGGCCTTGTTGTAGCTGGCGCGCTCGTCGCAATAAAAGCCGTGCGCGGCGCCTGGATAAACATAGGTCTCGGCCTGCGACTGCTTCTTCTTGATTTCGTCCACCACGCTCATCGGGATGCCTTCGTCCTTTTCGCCGAAGTTCATCTGCAACGGGCATTTCGGCTTCTCGTCGGCGAACTTGCCGATCATGCCGCCGTAATAGGCTACCGCTGCTGAGAGGCCGGGCAACCGGCAGGCAGCCAGAAATGCCGCGGTGCCGCCCATGCAAAATCCAATTACACCAAGGGGCCCGACGCCCTTGAGGTCGTCTTGCGCGGCCGCGATGTCGGCCATCATGTGGTCCCAGTTGAGATTGCCGAGATAGCTGCGCGCATTGGCGATCTCGTCGGGCGTATAGCCGCTTTCGAAATCGCGCACGAAGCGGTCGAACACCGCCGGCGCCACCGCTACATAGCCGAGCGCCGCCAGCCGGTCGCACACCGCGCGGATGTGGTGGTTGACGCCGAAAATCTCTTGCACCACGACGATGCCGCCCTTCGGCGTGCCCTGCGGATCGGCGCGATAGGCGCCGAGCGAATGTTTGTCGGTGGTGGTGAGTTTGAACTGCTTACCCAAGGAAGCCTCCCTTAAACGCTGTCAAGAAATACGCCCGCGCGGTTTCTAGCACGGCGGCTGGCGGGCAAACCAGCTAGCTGGCAAACGCCTGCGCCAGTAACTCATAGGAGTGCTTGCGTGCTTCGTGGCTGAAAATCATGGTCGTCACCATCACCTCGTCGGCTTTGGTCGCCTCGATTAGCGGCTTGAGCCGGGCCTTCACCGTCGCCGGCGCGCCGATCGACAGCTTGGTGCGGTTCTGCGCGATGCGCGCGCGGTCGGCGGGCGAGTAGTCGTAAGCGGCTGCGTCATCCGGCGAAGCCAGCGGCAGATATTCGCCCTTGGCGCGGCGCACGATATTGAGATCGACCGTTTTGGCGAGCCGGTCGGCCTCCTCATCGCTGTCGGCGCACACCACGTGAGTCCCTAAAATTGCGAACGGTTTGGCGTGCGACGCCGAGGGGCGAAAACTGTCGCGATAAAGCCGCATCGCCTCGTCGGCGGGGAAAGTCGCGAAGTGATGCGCGAAGGCAAAGGCGGCGCCGATCTGCCCGGCCAGTTGCGCGGAATAGTCGGACGAACCGAGCAGATAAATCGGCGGCAGCGCGACATCCGAAGGCATCGCCCGCACATTATGGAACGGATGACCCACGGGAAATCCGCGGTTCTCCAGCAGCATCAGTTCCTGAAACCGCTCGAGGAAGTCGTCTTCGTCGGCGACGCCCTGGCGGCGGCGCAGCGCATAGGACGTTGCCGGATCGGTGCCCGGCGCGCGGCCCAGCCCCAAATCGATGCGGCCGGGGAACAGCGCCTCTAACACCTTGAAGCGCTCGGCCACCATCAACGGCGCGTGGTTGGGCAGCATCACGCCGCCGGAGCCGATGCGCATATTTTTAGTAATCGCGGCAATTTGCCCGATCATGATGTCGGGGGCGGAACTGGCGATCGACGGCAGATTGTGATGCTCGGCCACCCAATAGCGCACATAGCCCAGCCCGTCGGCGAGCCGCGCCAGGTCGAGCGAATTGCGGATCGCCTGCGCGCCGGTTGAGCCGGCCGATACCGGCGAGAGGTCGAGGATGGACAACGGGGTCATGGCGGGGACTCTATCATGCCGGACGCCATCTTCCCGCCCGCGTCCAGATGCGTATGATAGATTGCATCATCGGAGATCCCATGGCCGCGTTGATCGAATGGAAGGTGCCACCCTCCGCGCAGCCGCGCGCCGAGGACTATAGTTACGATCTCGAGCGCGCGCTGTCCTCGGTGGTCGGGCTGCATTCGATCATCCCGCCCGACGGCTTCACCGCCGAAACCCTGGGCGTCGAGCGCGCCGGCAATGGCGTGCTGATTGACAACGGCCTGGTGCTCACCGTCGGCTATCTTATCACCGAGGCCGCGACCGTCTGGCTGCACCTTGGTGACGGCCGCGTGGCGGAAGGCCACGCGCTCGGCTTCGACCAGGAGACCGGTTTCGGCCTGGTGCAGGTGCTGGGCAAACTCGATCTGCCGGTGCTGCCGATCGGCTCCTCGGCCGCCGTCGACATCGGCGAACGCGTCGTCATCGGCGGCGCCGGCGGGCGCACCCGCTCGCTGGCGGGCCGCATCGCGGCGCGTCAGGAATTCGCCGGCTATTGGGAATACGTGCTCGACGAGGCGATCTTCACCTCGCCTGCGCATCCCAATTGGGGCGGCACGGCCTTGATCTCAGCGCAAGGCGAATTGATCGGTGTCGGCTCGCTCCAGCTCGAGCGCGCGCGCGAGGGCAAAAACGAGCATCTCAACATGGTGGTGCCGATCGACCTGCTGGCGCCCATTCTCGACGACCTGCGCAAGTTCGGCCGCGTCAACAAGCCGGCGCGGCCCTGGCTCGGGCTCTATTCGACCGAAATCGAAGACAAGATCGTCGCCGTCGGCATCGCGCCCAAGGGCCCGGCGGCGCGCGCCGAACTTAAAACCGGCGACGTGGTCCTGGCGGTCAAAGGTGAGACCGTTTCGACGCTTGCCTCGTTCTACCGCAAGGTCTGGGCGCTCGGCCAAGCCGGCGTCGAAGTGCCGCTGACGCTCTACCGCGAGGGCATCACCTTCGACGTGCGGGTGAATTCGTCCGACCGGCAGAAGTTTCTTAAAGCCCCGCGCATGCACTAGCCTTCTTCAATCTTGTCGACGCGGCTGGGATAGAACGCCAGATAGTCCTTGATCTCCGCCATCGCCGGAAACGGCCGCTGGTAACTCCACACGGCGTTTTCGGCCGTGCGGCCATCCGCCTCGATCGAAAAATAACTGGCGTCGCCTTTGTAGGGGCAATGGCTGGCATGCGCCCTGGCCTTGAGCAGGTTCATGTTGGTGTCGGCGCGCGGGATATAATGGACCGCCGGGTAGCTCGCTTCCTTGAGCGTCAGCGCCTGCGTGGTGTCGGCAATCGTCGTGCCGGCGAAGCTGACGCGCACGCGCTTGGGGTTGCGCGCAATGCTGATCGGATGGTCGGGACCGGGGACTTTCATGGGCGCTTGGCCTCGCTGCGGATAGAGTGAATTTTGCCTGAACGGCTATGCCTGGGCGTTTTATTTGGGGGCGGTTTCGCGGCCCGCCAGCCGCAATGCAGAAAATTTGAACGATTGGGTTTGGCAAAAATCCAGACTTTTTGAATAGATTCCGCCCAGTCTAAACGCCAATTCCTCCCCGGGAAGCCATGCAAGACAAGCCGCTTGAGACTTTGATTCAGGGCCTCGACATCCTGATTGTCGACGGCAATTCCTTCATGCGCCGGCTCACGCGCATGATGCTGATGAATCTGGGCGCCCGGTCGGTGACCGAAGCCGCCGACGGTCTTGCCGCGCTCGACGCGATCCGCGACTGCAACCCGGATGTCGTGCTGCTCGAATGGGACGTGCCGCTGCTCGATGGCATGGAGCTGATGCGCATCGTGCGCTCGCCCGGCGTGTTTCCGCGCCCCAATATACCGATCATCATGTTGACCGACCGCGCCCACCGCTCGTCGGTACGCGAGGCGCTGCAGGCCGGCGTGCATGAATATCTGGTCAAGCCGACCTCGCCCAAGGCGCTGCGCGACCGGCTGATGTCGATCATGGTCAAGCCGCGCGAGATGATGCAGCTCGGCGAGAATTATGTACCTGAGCCGCGCGCCAAGACCGATCCGCGCGCGGCCTAGGCGGCCGGGAAATCATACAGTCGCGCCGGATTATCGGTGAGGACGGCTTGGCGCGCCGGACCTTTGGTCCAATCGAGAAACACCGCCAGCAGTCGGCCCGCGTCCGGCACCGGACCTTCGGGCCGCGGATGCGGCCAGTCGGTGCCCCAGACCAAATTCGCCGGATTGGCCGCGACCAGCGCGTCGTGGAACGGGCGGGCTTGCGCGTAATCGGGCGCCGTCGCGCCCAGCCGGTAGGTGCCGGAAAGTTTCGCCCACAATTTGCCGTCGCCGACGCCGCGCAGCAGCGCCTGGAAGCCGGCATTGTTGATGCCGTGATGATGCTCGAGCCGCCCCATGTGATCGACCACCACCGGCACCGGCACACGCGCCAGCGCGCTCGCCATGTCGGACAGGTCGCGCGCGTCGACCCACAATTGCAAATGCCAGCCGAGCTCGGCGAGTTGCGGCAGCAGCGGCTCGATTTCCTTTAAAGTCACGCCGTTCTGATAATAGGGCTTGCCGTCGCGGCGGAATTCGTTGGCGCGCAAGCCGCGCACTCCCGCGGCGTGCCATTGCTTGAGCGTGGCGGGCGTCAACTCCGCGCCGCCGACCGCGACACCACGCAGCATTTTTGGCTCACGCGTCAGCGCGTCGAGCATCGCGGTGTTGTCGCGGCCATAGGCGGAAGGCTGCACCAGCACGCCGCGCTCGAAGCCGAGCAGTTCGAGCAGCATGAGGTAGGCTTCGAGCGGCGCGTCGTCGGGTGTGTAGCTGCGCGGCTCGGCGTAAGGAAAGCGCGCCGCTGGTCCGAACACATGGCAATGACAATCGCAGGCGCCTTGCGGCAGCGCGCCGCTCATGTCGGCACGATGCCGGCGAGCTTGGCGGCTTCGCGCATGTGCTCGAACTCGGTGTGGATGTAGACGGCAAAGCCGGCGGAGGTCATTTCCTCGGGCGTGGCGATTTCCGAGCCCATGCCGCGTAACTTGTCGGGCGCCGGACCTCCACTCAGCCCTTTGACCACCGCCTGCTGCAATTGCGCGAGGATCGCAGGCGGGGTCGCCGCCGGCGCCACGATGCCGATATAGCTCGCGGCGGTGAAACCCTTGACGCCGCCCTCGATGAAGGTCGGAATCTCGGGCGCCAGCTGCGAGCGCTTGGCCGCGGCCACCGCGATGATGCGCGCCTTGCCGCCTTTGTGCTGCGGCAGCGCGGTGGAAAATTCCGTCATCGCCGCCTGGATATTGCCGCCGATCAGATCCGGCATCAGCTGGCCGCCGCTCTTGTAGGGGATATGCGTGATCTGCGCGCCGGTCGCCGCCTTGAAGCGCTCGAGCGTCATGTGCGAGGCGCTGCCGACGCCGCTGGTGGCGACGTTGATCGGCGCCTTCTTCGACAATTCGATGAATTCCGGTAGCGTCTTGGCCTCGACCTTGTCGTTGACGATGATCACGTGCGGCACGTAGCTGGTCAGCGCCACCGCCGCGAAATCTTTCAGCGGATCGTAGCCGAGCTTGGCCTGCACGAACGGATTGACCGTGAGCGGCCCGTTCGAGCCGACGAGCAGCGTGTAGCCGTCGGGCGTGGCGCGCGCCACCACCTCGGCGCCGATGCTGCCGCCGGCGCCGCCGCGGTTATCGACCACCACCGGCTGGCCGAGCGCGTCGCTCATCCGTTCGCCGACGATGCGGCCGACGATGTCGGCGTTGCCGCCGGGCGCGAACGGCACGATCAGATGGATCGGCCGATCCGGATAGGCGGCAAAGGCCGAGCGCGGCAACAGGCCGAGCGTCGAGCCGAGGCCGAGCGTGGCGATCAGCGTGCGGCGTGAAATCGGCATCATGTCCTCCCGGTTTTTGGTTTTTTGTCGCCCGGCGTTGATCCGCCGTGATGCTTGGAATGGTCCGGCATGGCGGAGTTTTGAGACTGGCGCGCCCGAGACGATTCGAACGTCCGACCTTTGCCTTCGGAGGGCAACGCTCTATCCAGCTGAGCTACGGGCGCCTGAACGCAGGAATAGACGAAACCCCCGCCAGCGGCAACGGGCCTGGCAGATCGGATTATTGCTGCGGTTCTGTTTCGGGCGGCGCTAAACGCCCCGTCGGCCGCGGCAGGGCGCCTGGCGCATCCGTTCCGAGCTCCAGAGGGAGTTCGGCGTTGTGCACGTGATAGAGCTGCGGCGCCGCGCGATTGACATGAAGCTGGAAAATATCGGGGCGATTGTAGTGGCCCGCGAAATCGTGCCGCAGTTTCATCTGGATGGCGAGTTCCAGGTCGCAGTCGGCGTACAGAATCCCTTCTTCCGGCCCCATCGGCCCCGCGATAATCCGGCTCATCGGGTCGACAATCAAACTGCCGCCGCAGCAGTCCGGGTTTCTTAGGAACCGTTCGCCCTCGGGACCGACATTGAGCATCTTGATCATCGCTTCGTCGACGGTTCCGCAGGCGGAAATCACGAAGGCCTTGCTCATCTGGGCGAAGGCCTGCGAGTCGATGGCGACCCGGTTGCGCAGCGGATCTCCGCTGGTCGGAAAATGATTGGGCCAGCTCATGACGTGAATGCGGGTGCCTTCGGCGATCAGCGCGAAGATCGCCAGCGGATTTGAGTTCTCGCCGCATATCAGGCCGGATGCCGGCCCGAACTCGGTCGCAAATGCGCCGAACGTGTCGCCATGCCCGCCGGCGTGCACCAGCCGTTCTCCGACTGTCGGCATGATCTTCTGATGTTTGCGGATGAGGCCGCCGTCCGGTCCGATATAGAGCTGCGTGTTGAACAGGGTGCCCAGCGTGTTCGGAAGTTTCTCGCACAAGCCGATGACGACATAGGCGTTGGCGTCGCGCGCCGCCGCGCAGAGCGCCTCCGTTTCGGCGCCGGGGACTTCGACGGCGTTCTTGAACAGCTCCACCGACAGTCTGTTCGAGATGCCGGCGGTCGCGGCGTGATGGTGAAACCAGACCGGGTGCGCCGGAATGAAGCCTTCGGGGAAGCCGATCACGCGGGCGCCCTGCGCGCCGGCTTCACGAATGAGCCGGCATGCTTTCTCGGTCGATCCCTCCCGGTCGAGAAAAACAGAAGCGGCTTGCACTGCCGCGACGCGCACCGGTTTGTAGACATCACCCATCGGAATACTGTGCGGCCATCGTCGACGCGCCTCGGAAGGACGTCTGGAGGGCGCCCCGGGTCGGAATAGACGAAACCCCCGCCAGCGGCAACGCCCCACCGCACTGCAAAAAAGCCCGACTTTCTGTGTTTTTATGCGTATTCGCCCTTTCCCGATGGCTGCGAATCTCATAGGGCTGATTCAACGGCGCATGGTGCGCAACAGGAGCTACGTCATGGCAGACAAGCCGATCACCACCAAGCATCTGGCCGACACGCTGGCCGATCAGCATTCACTCACGAAAAAGCAGGGCAAGGAAATGCTCGAAGACCTCGTCGGTCTGATCACCAAGCACCTGAAAAAGGGCGAGCGGGTGAAGATCGCCGGGCTCGGCATCCTGCAAGTGCGCAAGCGCGCCGCCCGCATGGGCCGTAATCCCGCGACCGGCGAGCCGATCCAGATCAAGGCCAGCCGCAAGGTAGCGTTTCGCGCCACCAAGGAACTCAAGATGGCGATCTGACGCCGTCTTCTGTTAGGCGCGCAAAGCCCCGCCGGGACGCCGGCGGGGTTTTTGTTTGTGGGCTGAAGATTCTGTTTTGTGAGGCGCTCTTCTTACTTCCCTCTCCCTTGAGGGAGAGGGTGGATCGCGCGGAGCGATAGCGAAGCGCGAGCCGGGTGATGGGTCATAGTCTCACGATAGTCCGTAACCCCTCACCCGCCTCGCTCACTGACGTTCGCTCGGCACCCTCTCCCCAAAAGGGGAGAGGGGAAGAAAAATCCGGCTTGACTCTTTTCTATGGTAGGATTATATTCCAAGAGCTTTGCTCATTGGGGGCGTCTTCGCGAGACGTTTCGGAGATGGAGCAGAGTGCGGCGCCTGCGGGCAGGGGACGAAACGTACCCCCCCGCATCCGGGCAGCGCCAGGGCTCCGCCCGGGACCACTATGGGTCCCTGCCAGGAGCTGGCTGATGGCGGGCCGTTGAGGCTTGCCCGAAGCTCGAAAGGCGCGATTGACCCGTAAGGCATCGCAACTCAGAGCCAACGGCAAGGCGAAACGGACCCCGAAAGCGCGGCCCGGCGCCGGAAGGAAAACGCCGCTGTGGAGCGCCGAGAGGCGCCCGCATCCTTCAAAGAGGATGCGGCTAGACGGAAGACTGGTGCGCCGCTTGGCGCTCCACGCCCTCGCTTTATGCGAGGGGAAAAGCTTGTCCCCGTGAAGGCGGGAAGAATACGGCGTACCCCCGCCGCAAAGAATAGGGCGAGCGGAGCGTTGGCTAGCCAGCTACAGGCCGCGCTATAATGCCCGCCAAGAAATTCCGAGGAGATCGCCATGTCGCAGCCGGCCGAGAAGCGCGAGGCCATGCCCAAAATGCTCAAGGATGCCGCCTTCGTGTGGGAGGACCCGCTCGATCTCGAAAGCGAGTTGACCGAAGACGAGCGCATGGTGCGCGACACCGCGCGCGGCTTCGCGCAGGACTATCTGATGCCGCGCGTGACCGAGGCCTACGCGCAGGAAAAACATGATCCCAACATGATGCGCGAAATGGCCAAGCTCGGGCTTCTTGGTCCCACGATTCCCGAGGAATATGGCGGCGCGGGTCTCGGCTACGTTTCTTACGGCTTGATCGCGCGCGAACTCGAGCGCGTCGACTCAGGCTTTCGCTCGGCGATGTCGGTGCAGTCGTCGTTGGTGATGTATCCGATTTTTGCTTACGGCAGCGAAGCGCAGCGGCGCAAATATCTGCCCAAGCTCGCCAGCGCCGAGATGATCGGCTGCTTCGGCCTGACCGAGCCCGATCACGGCTCCGATCCGGGCTCGATGGTGACGCGCGCCGACAAAGTGTCCGGGGGCTACAAGTTGAACGGCGCCAAGACCTGGATCTCCAACGCGCCGGTCGCCGACGTCGCGGTGGTGTGGGCCAAGCTCGACGGCGTCATTCGCGGCTTCATCGTCGAGCGCGGCAAAGGTTTCTCCACGCCCAAGATCGAAGGCAAGCTGTCGTTGCGCGCCTCGATCACCGGCGAAATCGTGCTGGAAGATTGCCTTGTGGGCGAAGGCAGCCTGCTGCCGAACGTGAAGGGGCTGGCCGGCCCGTTCGGCTGTCTCAACACCGCGCGCCACGGCATTTCCTGGGGCGTCATGGGCGCGGCGGAATTCTGCTGGCACGCGGCGCGCCAATACGTGCTCGACCGCAAACAGTTCGGCCGCCCGCTCGCCGCCAATCAGCTGATCCAGAAAAAACTCGCCGACATGCAGACCGAAATCGCGCTGGGCTTACAAGGCTCGCTGCGGCTCGGCCGTATGCTGGAGGCCGGCAAGGCCGCGCCGCCGTCGATCTCGCTGATGAAGCGCAACAATTGCGGCAAGGCGCTCGACATCGCGCGGCTGGCGCGCGACATGCACGGCGGCAACGGCATCTCCGCGGAATACCACGTGATGCGCGTGCTCTCGAACCTGGAGACGGTCAACACCTACGAGGGCACGCACGACATCCACGCGCTGATCCTCGGCCGCGCGCAGACCGGTATCCAGGCGTTTTTCTAGCGGGTGATCCCGAAAAGTGGGAACCGATTTTCGGAAAAGATCACGCGCAAAGTTCTAGAGCGGCAGCGCCTTCACCTGTTTGGCCAGTTCGATCAGCCGCAAGCTCATCGCGCTATCGGGATCGTTGAGCGGGTCGACCACGGTGAAATGGTTGGCGCCTTCAATCTCGCCGTATCGCGTCGTGACGCCATGCTTCGCCCATTCGTCGGCGATCATTCGGGTCTGGCGGATAAATTCGTCCGATTCGATGCTGCCGACCACGGCGTCGAATATGCGCCCGGCCGGTACCTTCCAGTAAACCGGCGACGACGCGCGGGCGGAAGCTTCATTCAGCTTGAAGTCGGCATTGGTCGACACATGCAGCAGCGGCATGAGATCGAACACGCCGGAGATGGCATAGGCGGCGGGCACCAGATCCGGCGGCGCGCTCGAATCGAGCCTCTTCCAATCGGTCGCCAGCATGCAGGCGGTGAGGTGGCCGCCGGCGGAATGGCCGAACACGAACAGGCGCTGTTTGTGCTTTCGCCACAGATGCAGGCACGCCGCGCGCATCTGTTCGATAATGTCGGCGATGCTGACCTGCGGGGCCAGATCGTAGCCGGCGACCGCCACCGAAATGCCGTTGGCGTTCAAGATTTTTGCGAAGTGGCTGTAGCTCGACGGGTCGCGCGAGCGCCAATAGCCGCCGTGAATGAAGACGGCGAGTGGCGCGTTCGCGCCGGCAGCGGGAAAGAAGTCGATGATCTGGCGCGCGCTCGGGCCATAGGAAATGCCGAGTTCGGCCTTCCGCGCCGCCGCGCGATAGGCCCCCGAATTGCGGGCCATGCCGGCAAAAATCGTTTCATGCTCGGGCACCCGGCCGCGGTTGTCGTATTCCTTTTCATAGTCGATGGGCGGCACGGGCTGCTTCTCCGGTTGTTGCGGCGGGAAAGCTACCCGGCTTTGCCTGGACTGCAAACAGCGTTATCTCTAGCCCATGAAAATCGACGGCAAGCAAATGCGCACGATCTGGGTCGCGGGCGACGGCGTCGGCATCATCGACCAGACCTTGCTGCCGCACCGCTTCGCCATTGTGCGGCTTAACGATCTCGCCGGCGCCGTGCACGCGATCAAATCCATGCAGGTGCGCGGCGCGCCACTCATTGGCGCAACCGCCGCTTATGGCATCTGGCTGGCGCTGCGTGCTGATGCCTCCGACGACAATCTCGAGCTCGCCTGCGCGGCGCTCGCTGCCACGCGGCCGACCGCGATCAATCTCAAATGGGCGCTCGACGAAATGCTCGCCGCGGTGCGTAACCGCCCGCGGGCTGAGCGCGCCGCTGCGGCGCTCAAGCGCGCCAATGAAATCGCCGAGGAAGATATCGCGATCAACTTAGGAATCGGCCGCCACGGCCTCAAGCTGATCGAGGAAATCGTGGCGCGCAAAAAGGGCGGGCGTGTCAACGTGCTCACGCACTGCAATGCCGGCTGGCTGGCGACGGTGGATTGGGGTACCGCGACCGCGCCGATCTATATGGCGCACGACAAGGGTTTACCCGTGCATGTGTTCGCCGACGAGACCCGGCCGCGCAATCAGGGGGCCTCGTTGACGGCCTGGGAACTCGGCCATCACGGCGTGCCGCACACCGTCATTCCGGACAATACCGGCGGCCATCTGATGCAGCACGGCATGGTCGATCTTGTCATCGTCGGCACCGACCGCGTTACCGCGCAGGGTGATGTCTGCAACAAGATCGGCACTTATTTAAAGGCGCTGGCCGCCCACGACAACAAAGTGCCGTTTTATGTGGCGCTGCCGTCGCCGACCATCGACTTTTCCATTAGCGACGGACTGAGCGAAATCCCGATCGAGCAGCGTAGCGCCGACGAGGTCACCATGATGACCGGCAAGACCAAAGACGGCCGCATCGAAGCCGTGCAGATCGTTCCGGATGGTTCGCCGGTAGCCAATTACGGTTTCGACGTCACGCCGGCCCGACTGGTCACGGGGCTGATCACCGAGCGCGGCGTGATTGCGGCGAGCCGCGCCGCGCTTGCCGCCGCGTTTCCGGAACGTGCTAAACTGACGCCATGAACCTCGCCGCCAAACAGCCGCTGGAACTCCCCGTTGACGGCCGCCAGTCGGAAACCGCTTTACGGGTCGCGCGCGGCACCGCGCGGCTGCTGCACGCCCACGGCTTCAGCGTGGTCAGCGAATTGCCGCTGCCCTCCGGCCGCCGGGCCGATCTGGTCGCGCTCGATGCCGGCGGCGAAATCTGGATCGTCGAGATCAAATCCTCGGTTGCTGATTATCGCGCCGACCAGAAATGGCAGGACTACCGCACCCATTGCGACCGGCTGTTCTTTGCCACGTGCATGGACGTGCCAAATGAGATTTTCCCGCCCGACACCGGGCTGATCGTGGCCGATGCCTTCGGCGCGCAAATGGTGTGCGCGGCGCCCGAGCACAAATTGCCGGCGCCGACGCGCAAAGCCATGCTGCTACTATTCGCGCGCGCCGCAGCGCAGCGCTTGCAGTCGCTCGCCGATCCGGCCGGGCCTTACGGCGATGTGGTGTGATTTTGCCGCACTCTGACACGCCGGCCGTCGCCGTCGAAAACCTGGTCAAGCGCTACAAGACCGTGGCGGCGGTCGACGGCATTTCGTTCCGCCTCGCGCCGGGTTCGATCACCGGGCTGCTCGGCGGCAATGGCGCCGGCAAGACCACTACCATCGCCACCATCATGGGCCTGATCGCGCCCACCTCCGGCACCGTCACCGTGCTGGGCGCACAAATGCCGCAGCAGCGTTACGACGTGCTGCATCGGATGAATTTCGAAAGTCCCTATGTGGCTCTGCCGCTGCGGTTGACGGTGCGGCAAAATCTCTCGGTGTTCGCGCAGTTGTACGCGGTCGCCGATATCGGCAAGCGCATCGCCGAGCTGGCCGCCGATCTCGATCTTACTGAATTTCTCGACCGCGACACCGGCAAGCTGTCGGCCGGGCAGAAGACCCGCGTCTCGCTCGCCAAGGCGCTGCTTAATCGCCCCGAAGTCCTGCTACTCGACGAACCAACAGCATCGCTCGACCCCGACACCGCCGATTGGGTGCGCTCCAGGCTCGAGCATCATCGCGTCACGCATGGCGCGACCGTGCTGCTCGCCTCACATAATATGACGGAAGTCGAGCGATTGTGCGAGCGTGTCATCATCATGAAGACCGGCCGTATTGAGGACGACGACACGCCGCAGCGGCTGCTGGCGCGTTACGGGCGCGAAACGTTGGAAGAGGTGTTTCTCGACGTCGCACGCGGACGTAACGGTCAACGCGAGGCCGCGCAATGAGCGACGCCGGCGTCGATTTTTCCGTCAATCGCGTCGCCGCCATGGTGCGGCGCTATTGGTATCTGCTGCGCTCGTCCTGGCCGCGCATCCTCGATCTGATCTATTGGCCGACGGTGCAGATGCTGATGTGGGGCTTCCTGCAGCTATACGTATCGCAGAACGGCGGTCCGTTCGTGCGCGCCGCCGGCGTATTCATCGGCGCCGTATTGTTGTGGGACGTTTTATTCCGCGGCCAGCTCGGATTTTCGATTTCGTTTCTCGAGGAAATGTGGTCGCGCAATCTCGGCAACCTGATGATGTCGCCGCTGCGCCCGGTCGAGTTCATCGCCAGCCTGATGATCATGAGCATCGTGCGCTTGCTGATCGGCATGATTCCGGTGACGCTACTGGCGCTGGCGTTTTTCGAATTTAACCTGTGGTCGCTCGGCTTCGCGCTGGTCGCTTTCTTCGCCAATTTGATGCTGACCAGCTGGGCGATCGGGATTTTCGTCGCCGGGCTTTTGCTGCGCAACGGCATGGGCGCCGAGAGTATGGCTTGGACCATCATGTTTTTGTTTCTGCCGCTCACCTGCGTCTATTATCCGGTGACGGTGTTGCCGGGCTGGCTGCAATACGTCGCCTGGTCGCTGCCGCCGACTTATGTGTTCGAAGGCATGCGCGCGCTGCTGATCGAGCATGTGTTCCGCGTCGATCTAATGCTGGAGGCGCTGGCGTTTAATGTCGTGCTGTTCGCAGCTGCGTCATTTGCCTTCCTCAAGCTGCTGGCCAGCGCCCGGATCCATGGGTCGCTGCTTCAGGGCGGTGAATAAGTCGAAAAGTCCGCGTTTTTAGTGCTTTCTCGGCGGCTTCGGGGGTGTAAACCGGACGCCAAGGGCTTAGCTCTATATTGACGCCATGACCGAAAAACGACACCCTGCTGCAGCGCAGCAAAGCGCGAGGGCGGGGAAAAGGCAGATGCCGATTGGCGAATTCGACGGGGCAGCAACGCTGCCCGGCGACAACGGCGTTTTGCTGTCGACCCCGATGTACTGGCTTTACGAGATGGGCCAGGCCGCGCTCGATCCGTCGCGCGCGCTAGCCGACGCCACACGGCTGTTCTTCAAGAACCCCGCCAATCCGTTCGCACACACCACCTACGGCAAGTCGGTCGCGGCCGCCGCGGAATTGTTCGAGCGGTCGACGCGCCGTTATGCGCGGCCGGAGTGGCGGATCGATTCAACGACCGTCGGCGGCGAACGCGTGCCGGTTCACATCAACACGGTGTGGGAGCGCCCGTTCTGCCGGCTGCTGCACTTCGAGCGCGCCTTCCCGCATGTGCCGCGGCGTCCGCAGCCGAAATTGTTGATCGTCGCGCCGATGTCCGGTCACTACCCCACGCTGTTGCGCGGCACCGTCGAGACCTTTCTGCCCAACCACGACGTCTACATCACGGAGTGGCGCAACGCCCGCTCGGTGCCGGTCAGCGCCGGCCGTTTCGATCTCGACGACTATATCGACTACATCATTTCCATTCTGCACATGCTGGCGGGCGACGTGCATGTGATCGCGGTGTGCCAGCCTTCGGTGCCGGTGCTGGCGGCGGTCGCACTGATGGAAGCCGACAAGGATCCTTACGTCCCGCATTCGATGGTGCTGATGGGCGGGCCGATCGACACCCGCATCAATTCAAATTCGGTCAACAAGCTGGCCGAGGATCGCGGTCTCGAATGGTTCCGCACCCATGTCATCACCAAGGTACCGTTCCCGCATTCCGGTTTCATGCGTGATGTCTATCCGGGCTTCCTGCAGCTCAGCGGCTTCATGACCATGAATCTCGAGCGCCATCTCGAGGCGCATCGCGAACTGTTCACCAATCTGGTCAAAGGCGACGGCGATTCGGCGCAGAAGCACCGCGAGTTCTATGACGAATATCTCGCCGTCATGGATCTCGCCGCCGAGTTCTATCTGCAGACCGTCGACACGGTGTTCATCCGCCACGCGCTGCCGAAAGGTGAGATGACCCATCGCGGCCGCATGATCGATCCGGGCATGATCACGCGCGTCGCGCTGTTGACCATCGAAGGCGAGCACGACGACATTTCCGGGGTCGGCCAGACCGAGGCCGCGCACGCTTTGTGCTCGGGCATTCCGGCCGAGAATAAAGCGCATTATCTCCAGCCGGCGGTCGGCCATTACGGCGTGTTCAACGGCTCGCGCTTCCGCGCCGAGATCGCGCCCCGCATCGCGGACTTCGCGCTGTCGCATAATGGCGGACGCGGCAGTGCCGCCCGTCCGGCCAAGGTGGCCGCGGCCCGCCGCTAGTCTTTACGTGTAAGCCCTTGCGTCATTGCGGCATTTTCGGCCGCGCAAAACCGCGTGGCGAACGGCGGCGAATATGGCAATATTTCCGAGACATTTCGGGATCGGGCGGACCCTTCGCATGCCATTGCGCGCGCTTCTTTACCGACGGCCGAGCGAGCCGCCGGCGATCAGCGTCACCTTCGACCGCGAGATCTATTTGGTGCGCGTGCGGCGTCACCGGCAAGCGCGGCGTTACACCTTGCGCATCCAGTCCGCCACCCGCGAAGTCGTGCTCACCATGCCGCCGCGCGGCAGCCTGAAGCAGGCGCGCGAATTCGCGGAGAAGCACGGCGGCTGGATCGCCGCGCGGCTCGGCCGATTGCCGGCGCCGGCGCCGTTCGCGCCTGGTGCTACGATCCCGCTGCGCGGCATCGACCACCGCATCGTGCACCGGCGCGGGTCACGCGGCACGGTGTGGACCGAGACCGATGACAGTGGCGAGCGTTTGCTATGTGTCGCCGGCGAGGCGCCGCACATTGCGCGCAGGGTTTCGGATTATCTCAGGCGCGAGGTCAAAACCGATCTGGAGATCGCCAGCCGGCGCGCGGCCGAGGATCTCGGCGTTCCCTTCAAGCGGGTGTCGATCCGCGATCCGTCGAGCCGCTGGGGTTCGTGCTCGACCACCGGCGTACTGTCTTATTCTTGGCGACTGATCTTCGCGCCGCCGTTCGTGCTCGACTATCTCGCCGCGCACGAGGCCGCGCATCTGATCGAGATGAACCATTCGCGGCGATTCTGGCGCGTGGTCGAGCGCATCTGCCCCCATGTCGCGCGCGCCAAGGCCTGGCTCGACGCGCATGGCAGCAATCTCCATCGCTATGGGCTGCCGGACGCCTCGCGCTAGCATCGCGGCGGCGCTTGCTGTAGTCACACCTGATGTTGCGCTCCGGCACTTTCGCGCTCACGGCACTGCTGGCGGCATTGAGTGCGATCGGCCCGCTCACCACCGACATGTATCTGCCGTCGCTGCCCGACATCGCGCGCCAGCTCGCCGCGCCGACCGCGCAGGTGCAGCTCACCATCTCCGCCTATTTGATTGGCTTTGCCATCGGGCAAATCCTCTACGGTCCGGTGTCCGACCGGCACGGCCGCAAGCCGGTGCTGCTGGCCGCGCTCGGGCTTTACTGCGCGGCTAGTCTCGCCTGCGCGCTCTCGACCTCGATCGAAATGCTGATTACGGCACGCGCGCTGCAGGCGATCGGCGGCTCCGGCGGCATCGTGCTGGCGCGCGCCATCGTGCGCGATCTTTATTCGGGCGCGCGTGCGGGGCGCGAATTGTCGCTGATCGGCTCGGTGATGGCGCTGGCGCCGGTGCTGGCGCCGGTCGTCGGCGGGGCCTTGCAGACCGGCTTCGGCTGGCGATCGATTTTCTTCACACTGGTCGTGGCCGGGCTTTTTGGCGCCGGCACCATCTGGCTGTTATTGCCGGAAACACTGACCCGGCGCGCGGCCGAGCCGGTGTCGCCGGCCTCGATGCTCAAATCCTATCGCGTGGTGGCGCGCAATCCGGCTTATCTGGCCTATCTCGGCCTCGCCTCGACCAGTTATGCCGGCTTGTTTGCCTGGATTTCCGGCGCGTCCTTCGTGTTGCAAAATCTTTACGGGCTCACGCCGTTTAATTTCGGCGTTGCCTTCGCGCTTGGCTCGGTCGGCTACATGACCGGTACGGCGCTGGCCGCGCGGCTGGTGGTCAAAGTCGGGCTAGACCGAACCATTGGTATCGGCGCTAGCGCCTGCGCTGCCGGCGGTCTCATCATGATGGCGGTACTCGCGCTTGGCCTGACATCGGCGGCGTCATTGGTGATGCCGGTGGCGATCTATCTCGCCGGCCTCGGCATGGTCCTGCCGCAGTCGTTTGCCGGCGCCATGACGCCGTTTCCGGAGCGGGCCGGCGCGGCGTCGTCGCTGCTGGGGTTTGTGCAGCAGACGATGGCCGCGCTGTGTGGGGCGGTGGTCGGCACTCTGCTTGGTGCAAACGCCTGGCCGCTGGCCGCCGCGGTGGCGGTCATGGGCTGCGCGACATTGTTATTGTGGATTTTGACGCGTGCGTTACGGGCGCGCGTCGCTCAGCCGCACTAATTTCTGCTGCGCCCGAACAGATTGTCGAGCAGCCAGCCGTCGAGACTGGCGCCGCGTGCATTGGGCGTATTGCCGGCCGATTGAATCGGCGCCGGTGGCGTTGGCGCTGCGCTCTCGGTTGCGGGTGCCGGCGCGTTGTTGCTGAACAATCCGGACATCACACCAGCGGCCGGCGGGCCGGGCAGGGCGGCAACCGGCACGCCCTGATGCGCGGTGCGCATGAAGCGGCTCCAGATATCGACCGGCAGGCTGCCGCCGGTGATTTTTTTGGTCGGCGTGCCGTCGTCATTGCCGAGCCAAACGCCGGTGACGAGGTGCGCGGTGTAGCCGATGAACCAGGCGTCGCGAAAATCTTGGCTGGTGCCGGTCTTGCCGGCGGCCGGCCAGCCGGGCAGTGCGGCCTTGTGCGCGGTGCCGATGGTCAAGGTCTGCGCCATCATGTCGTTCATCATGCCGACGTAGCGCGCGTCGATGATGCGGCCGAGCGGCTGTTCGTTGCGGGTATAAAGCACCTTGCCGTTGCTCGCGGTGATGCGTTCGACCACGTGCGGCACCACGGCCAGCCCGCCATTGGCGAACGGCGCATAAGCGCTGATCAGTTCGAGCGGCGAGACTTCCGAGGTGCCGAGCGCGATCGAGGCATTGGGCTCGAGTTTCGATGCGATGCCGAGGCGATAGGCCGTGCGGATCACCGCCATCGGCGTGAATTCCATCGTCAGGCGCACCGACACCGTATTGAGCGACATCGCCAGCGCCTGGGTCAGCGTGACCGGGCCGTAATATTGATGGCCGTAGTTTTCCGGCTGCCAGCCTTTGATCTTGATCGGCGCGTCCTGCCGTATCGTGTCGGGCGTCAATCCGTGTTCGAGCGCGGTGAGATAGACGAAGGCCTTGAAAGCCGAGCCAGGCTGGCGCTTGGCGGCGACCGCGCGGTTGAACTGGCTTTCGGCGTAATTGCGTCCGCCGACCATGGCGCGCACCGCGCCGTCCGGCGTCATCGCCACCAGCGCGCCTTGCGAGACGCCGGCCTTGTCGCCCTTCTGCGCCAGTTCATCGATCAGCGACGCCTCGGCGTTCGCCTGCAAGGCGCTGTCGATCGTGGTCTTGACCACGATGTCTTCCTCGACGTGGCCGAGCACGTCGTTGACCGCGTCCATCACCCAATCGGCGACATAATTGGCCGAGCTGGAGCCGCCCTGCGCCACCACATGCGGCGGGTGCGCGACCGCGGCGTGCGAACTGGCCTCGCTGATGAAACCGAGCTCGGCCATGGCGGCGAGCACGGTCTGCGCGCGCTGTTCGGCGCCGTCGAAATTGCGCGTCGGCGCCAGCCGTGACGGCGACTTCACCAGGCCGGCGAGGATCGCCGCTTCCGGCAGCGAGAGTTGCCGCGCGGATTTCCCGAAATAACGCTGCGCGGCCTGCTCGATGCCATAGGCGCCCGAACCGAAGTAAACGCGGTTGAGATAGAGTTCGAGAATCTGCGTCTTGGTGAATTTTCGCTCCAGCCAGATCGCGAGCATCGCCTCCTGCAGTTTGCGATGGATGGTGCGCTCTTGAGTGAGAAACAGATTCTTCGCCAGCTGCTGCGTGATGGTGGAGCCGCCTTGCGCCACGCCGCGGTGCAGGATGTTGGCGATCAGCGCGCGCGAAATGCCCCAGGGATCGACGCCGTAATGCTCGTAGAAGCGCCGGTCCTCGATGGCGACGAAGGCTTTTGGCACATAGCCCGGCATTTCCTTGAGCGGCAGCACGGCGCCGCCGGCGTCGCCACGCGTGGCGAGCGGGCGGCCGTTGACGTCGACGATCTGGATCGAGGGCAGGCGTTTCGGAATTTCCAGCGACTGGATCGGCGGCAGATGCGCGCCGGTCCAGGCCACGACGCCGACCGCGCCGATCACCAGCCACAGGCCGAGCACGAAGCTCCAATAGATCATGCGGCCGAGCAGCGAGCGCCGCGATCGCTTCTTGCGCGATTTTTTCGGACGTCTTCGTTTTGTGGGTGGTTTGCCGTTGCCGGGCCGCTCGCTCGCGTCGGCGCGCAAATCGGGACCGCTGTCGAACACCGGCTCCCGGCGCGCGCCCGTTTGTCCCCGTCCCGCCATTACGCAACCCGACTTTATACATGCCGGCGGCAACGGCGCCGGCCCCCAAAAGGCACGCTAAAGCGGGCGATTTAAGGGGCCGTTAAGCGGGAATTAGCGAGCAAATGCGGGGTCTTGCGGACCTACAGTTTGCCGTGTTCGCGCAGCACCTCGGCGGCGATCCGGTGCGCCTCGTTCGATGCCGGAATGCCGCAATAAAGAGTAAGCAGCAGGAGCACTTCCTGGATCTGCTCTGGCGTGCAGCCGCTCTTCATAGCGCCATTGAGATGCACGCGCAGTTCGTTTGAATGCCCGGCCGCGCCCATCATCGCGATCATGGCGAGCGATTTGGTCGCGGGCGGCAGCGCCGTGCGGCTCCAGACATCGCCGTATGCATAAGCATTGATGATGTGCTGCAGCGGCTTGCCGAATTCGCCGAATGCGCTCATGCGCTTTTCGACCGCTTCGCGGCCGAACATCTCTGTGCGCAGCTTCAGTCCGCGCGCGTGCTGATCTTTGTCGTCCATGGTGCGTTTCCTATTGCTGGGGCAGACCGGCGGCGATCCGGACGTCGCTCCATCTTTTGTATTCGCTCGCCAGGAAATCGCCGAACTGCTGCGGCGTCGAGCCCTGGACCACCACACCGACCGTTTCCAGGCGCTTCTTGACGGTCTCGTCGGCGAGGCTCTCATTGAGCGTCTTGTTCAGCTTGGCGATGACGTCCGGCGGCGTGCCGCGCGACGCAAACAGACCGTACCAGGTGGTGACGTCGTAGCCGGGCAGCAGACCGGACTCGATGGCCGCCGGCACATTCGGTACCGCCGGAAAACGGTCCTTGCCGGTGACGGCGAGCGCCTTGAGCTGGCCGGAGTTTACTTGGCCGATCACCGCCGACACCGTGTCAAACATGATGTCGGCATGCTTGCCGAGCACCGCGTTGAGGGCTTCCGGCGTGGTGCGGAACGGCACGTGCAGCAGATCGATCTTGGCGGTCTGCTTGAACATCTCGCCGGCGAAATGCTGGGTGGCGGCAAAGCCCGGACTGGCGAACACGACCTTGCCGGGATGCTCCTTGGCGTAAGCGATCAACTCCTTGATGTTGTTGGCCGGGAAATCCGGCCGCGTCACGATCATCAGGCTGGCAGTCGCTATCTGGCCGATCGGCGCAAACGCGGTCAGCACGTCGTGCGGCATCTTCTTGGTGGTGACGGCGGCGATAATCTGGCCCGCGGTCATGACTCCGACCGTGTAACCGTCGGGCGCGGCGCGCGCGACATAGTCGTTGCCCAGGATGCCACCGGCGCCCGGTTTGTTTTCGACGACGATGGCCTGGCCGAGCTTGGCCTGCATCGAATCCGCCAGGATGCGGCCGATGATGTCGGAGCCGCCGCCGGGCCCGAACGCGATGATCATGTGGATGGGACGCTGCGGAAAGTCCTGCGCTGGCGCGGCAGTGACGCTCAGCAGCAAAGCGGCGAGCGCGAACCAAAGCTTCTTCATGACATCCTCCCCAGACCGGTTGCCGACTTATTTTTTGACACGCCGCCGGCGAACCTCTTTTATGATGACGCTGTTATCCATGTCAGCTTCGCCCGCGCGCACGCAGGCTTCAAGTACGTCGGCATGCAATTCGAGCATCGCCAGTTTCTGCCCGACGCCGGCTGCCTGATCGAGCATCAGATGAACGTCTTTCAGGGTCTGCTTGGCGCGGCCTTCGGGTGAGAAGTCGCCGCGCACCATTTTCGGCCCCTTGGTCTCCATCACCTGCGAGTATGAGGCCGATCCGCGCGCCACATCCAGAAAGGCCGCCGGGTCGAGCCCGAGCCGTTCGGCGAACACCAGGCCCTCGGCCAGCGCCAGCCGGTTCAGGCCGAGGATCAGATTGACCGCGAGCTTGGCGCGCCCGCCGTCGCCGATTTTGCCGACGTGAAAGCGCCGCGCGAACAGCGCATCCATGATGTCGCCGACCTCGTCGGCGATTTTCGGATCGCCGCCGATCAAGGCGACGCCGTCGCCGCGCCGCACCTGATCGCTGGTGCCGGACACCGGCACGTCCAAATAGCGAATGCCGCGCGGCATCACGCGGGCGGCCAATGCGGCCACCTCATCGGGATCGCAGGTGCTCATGACCAGCACGATCTTGTTCGAATTTTCGCCGAGCGCCGGCAACAGGTGGTTCTCGATCACGTCCGCGACCTGATCGGTCGAGAACACCGCGACGATGATGCAGCGCGTGCGCTTGGCGAGCGCGGCAATGTTGTCGGCCGCCTTGCCGCCGATCTCATTGAGCCGCGCGCGCCGGGCGGGGTCGATGTCGAAGCCGGTGACGGCAATACGAGCGTCGATCAGGCGTTGGGCGTAAACCTCGCCCATCAAGCCCAGACCGACAATGGCAACGGGGGAGGAACTCATCACGGGCGGATGTTACGCCTTGGCGTCGCTTTTGGCTCTACTTTTGGCCTCCGCTTCGAGGCCCGCGAACAAAGCGATCAGCGCGCGCTTGATGGCAGCCTGGCGGGTCGGCGAAGTGATCTGCGCGCCCAACAGATCGGTCACGTAGAACACGTCCACCACGCGCTCGCCGAAGGTGGCGACGTGAGCCGAGATAATGTTGAGATTGAGCTTCGACAGCGTCGTGGTCATCTCATAGAGTAGCCCGGTGCGGTCGAGCCCGGCCACTTCCACCATGGTGTATCGGTGGGACCACTGGTTGTTGATGGTAACCGACGGCTCGATCGCGAAGGCCTTGATGCGTCCTTTCGGGGGCGCGCGCTTGGCCACCACGTCGGGTAGCCGCAATTCGCCACGCAGCGCCTTTTCGAGCGAGTCGGCGATCCGGTTGGCGCGCCGTTCCTCGTCCTCGTCGCGGTCGAATTCGCGCGACAGTGAAATGGTGTCGAGCGCACGCCCGTCGGTGGTGGTGAAGATCTGCGCGTCGACGATGTTAGCGCCGGCCATGGCGCAGGCGCCGGCGATGATCGACAGCAGCCAGGGGTGGTCGGGCGCCAGCACCGTGAGCTCGGTCACCGCGCGCCCGGCATCGAAGGCGATGGTGGTGGCAAGCGATTTGCCGGCGTCCTCGGCGACGCGCACGAATTTGGCGTGCTCGATCTTGTGCGGCAGATCGACTTTGAGCCAATAGGCCGGATAGAGGTGCGCGATATAGGTCTCCAGCCGCTCGCGCGGCCAATCCTTGATCGCCTCGCGGAATTCGGCCTGCGCCATGGCGACGCGCTGGGCGCGGTTCACTTCCGAGAAGCCGCCGGTGAGCACCGGCTCTGTCTCGTAATAAAGCGTGCGCAGCAGTTGCGCCTTCCAGCCGTTCCACACGCCGGGACCGACCGCGCGGATGTCGGCGGTGGTGAGAATGGTCAGCAGCTTCAGCCGCTCGGCCGATTGTACCACCGCGGCGAAATTCTCAATTGTTTTGCGGTCGGACAGATCGCGCGACTGCGCCACGCTCGACATCGTCAGGTGCTGCTCGATCAGCCAGGCGACGGTGTCGGTGTCGGTCGCCGAGAATCCCAGGCGCGGACAAAACCGCCGCGCCACCCGCGCACCGGCGATCGAGTGATCCTCGAGCCGGCCCTTGGCGATATCGTGCAGGAACATGGTGACGTAAATCACCGTGCGGTTGCCGGGCAGCAATTTGTGAAACAGTTCGCTGGCGAGCGGCGTCTCGCCGCCGTCGCGCTCGATCTCGGTCAACATGCCGATGCAGCGCAGCAGGTGCTCGTCGACCGTATAGTGGTGATACATGTTGAACTGCATCATCGCCACGACCTTGCCGAAGGCCGGCACGAAGTGGCCGAGCACGCCGGCTTCGTTCATCCGCCGCAGCACGGTTTCCGGGTCGTTCTTGGAGGTAAGGATTTCCAGGAACAGCTGGTTGGCTTCCTCATCCTCGCGCAGTTTGCCGTCGATCAGCTTGAGCGAGCGCGTGATGGCGCGCATGGCGTCGGGGTGGAAGGCGAGATTGTGCTTCTGCGCCAGATGGAAGATGCGGATCAAATTGACCGGATCGCGCTTGAAAATCCCTGCGCTGGCGACATTGATGCGGTTCTTGTCGACGATGAAGTCGTCGCTTTCGGCGAGCTTGCGCCGTTTGACCGGGCGGAATTTCGCCATCACGCGGCTGAGCACCGGCACGCTCTTGGCGTGGCTGTCTTCCAGCTCGGCGCACAGGATCGCGGTCAGATCGCCGACGTCCTTGGCGATCAGGAAGTAGTGCTTCATGAAGCGCTCGACGTCTTGCTGGCCCGGATGCTCGGTATAGCCGAGCCGCACCGCGATCTCGCGCTGGATGTCGAACGACAGCCGCTCCTCGGCGCGGCCGGTGACGAAATGCATGTGGCAGCGCACCGACCAGAGGAAATCCTCGCAGGCGCGGAAGCGCTGATACTCTGGCTTGTCGAACACGCCGCGCTTGATCAGTTCGTCCGGCTCGCGCACGCGGTAGACGTATTTCGCGATCCAGAACAACGTATGGAGATCGCGCAGGCCGCCTTTGCCGTCCTTGACGTTCGGCTCGACCAGATAGCGTGATTGCCCCGTGCGGCGGACGCGGTCTTCGCGCTCGGCCAGTTTGGCGGCGACGAATTGCGGCGCGGTATTGCGCACCACTTCTTTGTCGAAGCGCGTCTGTAATTCGTCGAACAGTTTTTTATCGCCGAGCAGAAAGCGCGCTTCCAGGATGGCGGTGCGGATGGTCATGTCCGCCTTGGCCTGGCGGATGCATTCGTCGACCGAGCGGGTGGCATGGCCGACCTTGAGCCCGGTGTCCCACAGGCAGTAGAGGATCGCTTCCGCGATCGACTCGCCCCAGGCGGTCTGCTTGTAAGGCAACAGGAACAGCAGATCGATGTCGGAGCCGGGCGCCTGCAGTCCGCGGCCATAGCCGCCGGTGGCGATCACCGTCATGCGCTCGGCCTCGGACGGATTCTGCGACGGATAGAGATGTTTGCGCGCGAACTCGAACAGCAGGCGGATGATCTCGTCTTCCAGTTTGCAGATCCGCTCGGCGCAGCGCCGGCCGTGGCGATCCTTGAGCAGCATCTGCTCGGCCTTGGCGCGGCCCTCGATCAGCGCGGCCTTTAGGCGTTGAGCGACCGCGCTGCGCATGTCGCGTTCGTTGCCGGCATGGCTTTTGGCGATCTTTTCCAGATCGGCGGCGGCGGCGCGGCTATCGATCAATTCGCTCGACGCCTTAGACGGCGGTGCGGACGGCGCGCGCGTGTCTTGTTCGAGGGCGAGGGAGGCCATGGCGCATCGGATAGCGGAGGCCGGGCGTGAAGTCACCGCCGCCGCTGCAAGAATCGCTGAAATCGTCCATCGTGGCGCGTGGGAATAATTTTGTTATTTTAACGTGAAATATGATAGAAACAGCAGTTTTACCCTAGCAAATATCATTTTACAGCATGGAATCATCGCATGGCGGACCGCCGTTAAACCAGACACAGGCACCGATGCTTTGGCCGCGCCGGGCGCTATAAAGAAGTGACAAAAATTAGCGCGGCCGGGAGGAAATGCCATGCGTATGTTTCAAGTCTGTGTGTGCGGCCAGCCGCTGCAGCTTAGCGAGGCGCCGACGCCCGAGCCCAAGGGCAGCGAGGTGCTGCTGAAAGTCATCGCCGCCGGCGTCTGCCATTCCGACCTGCATCTCGCCGACGGCTGGTTCGACCTCGGCGGCGGCAAGCGCATGAGCCTGCAAGACCGCGGCATGAAACTGCCGGTGACGCTCGGCCACGAGAATGTCGGCGAAGTGGTCGCGGTCGGGCCCGAGGCCAAAAGCGTCAAGATCGGCGCGCGCATGCTGGCCCATCCCTGGATCGGCTGCGGTAATTGCGGCCCGTGCAAGCGCGGCGAGGAAAATCTCTGCCGCGCCATGAAGAGCCTCGGCGTGTTCAGCAATGGCGGCTACGCGGATTATCTGATCGTGCCGCATCCGCGCTATCTGTTCGATATCGGCGACCTGTCGCCCGAGCGCGCCGCGCCGCTCGCCTGTTCCGGCGTCACGACCTTCGGCGCGCTCAAGAAAGTTCCGACGCTCGCCAGCGAGCCGACGGTGATCATCGGCGCCGGCGGTCTCGGACTGATGTGCCAGGCGCTGCACAAGGCGATGGGCGGCCACTCGGCGATCGTGGTCGACATCGATCCGGTCAAGCGCGAGGCAGCGAAGAAAGCTGGCGCCGCTGCCGTGATCGACGGCGCCGCGCCCGATGCCGCGCAGCAGATCATCGATCTCACCAAAGGCGGCGCCTGGGGGGTGATCGACTTGGTCGGCTCGTCGCAAAGCGCGCGGCTAGGCTATGACAGCCTGATCAAGGGCGGCAAATACATCATCGTCGGTCTGTACGGCGGCGACCTCACCGTGTCGCTGCCGCCGATCCCGATGCGGGCTGTGACCATCCAGGGTTCTTACGTTGGCAGCCTGCCGGAGATGAAGGAGCTGATCGAACTAGTGAAGCGCACCGGTCTGCCACCGGTGCCGGTCGCGACGCGTCCGCTGAAGGATGTGAACGCGGTGATGGATCAGTTGCGCGCTGGCAAGATCGTCGGCCGCGTGGTGCTCACGCCGGCAACCGGTTGAAACTTACCTCTTTCCTCGCGGAAAGAGGTAGAAGCAGAAAATGCCGCCCGACCTTTATTTCGCGCTCACGCTCATCGTGAAGATGGCCATCACCGCCGGCTTCCTGCTGGTGGCGACGGTATCGGCAGAGCGGTTCGGTCCGCTGGTTGGCGGCCTGGTGGCGACGCTGCCGATCAGCGCCGGGCCGGTCTACATCTTCCTGGCGCTCGATCACGACGCGCATTTCATCGCGCAAAGCGCGCTCGGCAGCCTCGTCACCAATGCCGACAACGTGGTTTTTGCGCTGAGCTGCGCGCTGCTGGCGCAAAAGCGCTCGCTGCCGGTCACCTTGGCCGGCGCTTACGCGATCTGGTTTGCGTTGATGTGGGTATCCGAGGCGGTGGCCTGGACGCTGGTGTCGGCGGTCGTGCTGAATATCGTCGTGGTCGGATTTTCGTTCTGGCTATCCGCGCCGTTGCGGCACGCGCCGATGCCGCGCGTGCAGCGGCGCTGGTATGACCTCGTGCTGCGTGCGGGCATGGTGGCGCTTCTGGTTGGGGCGGTGATCACGCTCAGTTTCCGGATCGGCCCGGTCGCCAGCGGCAATCTTGCGGTGTTTCCGATCGTGCTCACCAGCATCATGATCATTTTGCGCCGGCGGGTCGGCGGGCCGGCGACCGCGGCCGTGATGGCCAATGCGGTGATCGGCTTGGGCGGCTTTTGTGTCGCGCTGGTGGTGCTTGATCTGACCGCCGACCGGCTCGGATCGTGGATCGCGCTCGCGCTCACGGTTTTGGTTTCGCTCTGCTGTAACTGGCTGATTTATGTCGTTCGCCGGCGGTCGGCCGCGGCATGACCGACATTCTGACAAACCCGATCTTTTGGTACGGCCTCGCGTTCAAGATCGCGCTGACCGCGACCATCGTGGTGGCGGCTTCGGTGGTGGTCGAGCGCAGCGGGCCGTTCATCGGTTCGCTGATCGCCGCGCTGCCGACCGCGGGCGGCGCTGCGTTGATCATTCTCGCCATCGAACATCCACCGGACTTCATCGCGGCCAGCGCGGTCGGTAGCCTGATTGCCAACGCGGTGTGTGCGGCGTTCGCGCTCACCTATGCCACGCTGGCACAGAAGCGTTCGCTGGCGGTGAGCCTGGGTGGCGCTTTTGCGGTGTGGCTGACGGGCGCGCTGCTGTCGCGCCTTGTGGACTGGAGCGCGACCGAAGCCGTACTGCTCAATGCCGTGGTCTATCCGCTGGCGATCCTGGCCGGCAGCCGCTTTCGCGCCGAAGGCGCGATCAAGCGCGTTAGCCTGACCGCCCGCGATCTTGCCTGGCGCGCCGGCGTGGTGACGATTTGCGTCATTATCGTCACCGCCGCGAGCCACTCGATCGGCTCATATTTCTCGGGCGTTTTCGCGTTTTTCCCGGTGGCGATGGGGTCGTTTTTCGTGATCCTGCATCCGCGCATCGGCGGCAAGGCTTCGGCCAGCGTGGCGGCGCATGTGCTCACGCCGCTGATCGGCTTGGGTCTCGGTCTGCTGGTCGTGCATCTCTTGGCGGAGCCGGCCGGGGTGTGGTGGTCCTATGCCGCGGGCTTGAGCGTCGGGCTCACCTGGAACGCGCTGCTGTGGGCTTTGCGCCGGCTCAGCGCAAAAGCCCGGTCTCCAGCGCCTTGATCTGGATTGCCAGATAGCGCGAGAAAATCCGGCATTGCGCTAGGCTGCCGGCGGTGAACCACAAGCCCGGCTGCGCGGTGCGCCGCCACATGTTGCGCAATTCGCCGCCCTCGTCGAAGCCCCAGACCGGACCGATCTTGTCGGCGACGGCGTCGCCCAGATAGGCGCGCACCGTGTCCTGCTGGTTCTTGTAGCCGGTCGCCAGCACCAATAAGTCGGCAGGCACGATGCTGCCGTCGCGCAGCTGCGCGCCTTGCGCGACGAATCTTTCGACGTCGGTGAATTGCAGCAGCTTGATTTTTCCGGCGATGATCAAGTCGGAACAGCCGACGTTGAAATAATATCCGCCGCCGCGCCGCAGATACATCATCTGAAAACCGGTCTCGTCTTCTCCGTAATGCAGGCGGAAACCGGATTTTTCGAGGCCGTCGAGCAGCGCGTTGTCGACCTCGCGGCCGCGCGCGGTCGAGAGCTGATAGGAGCGTTGCAGCACGGGGTAGGGGAACGACGCCGCCAGCAGGTCGCAATCCTCGAAGGCGATGCCTTCGGAGTAGATCGCGTAGACGCTTTGCGCTTCCTGCAGGCTCACGACATAGGTCTTGCTGCGCTGGATCATGGTGACGTCGGCGCCGTGCGCGTGCAGTTCCTGCGCGACATCGTGGCCACTGGTGCCGCTGCCGAGCACCAAAGCTTTCTTGCCGCGCCATTGTTCGGCGTTCTTGAACGCGCCGGAATGCACAGCGGTGCCGCCGAAGTCGGCGAGGCCGGGCAGCTCCGGCGTCACCGGAATGCTGCTGACCCCGGTGGCGAAGACGAGATGGCGCGGATGTATGACACGCGCGCTGCCATCGGCGCGGCGGAGTGTCACCGACCATTGCTTGCGTGCATTGTCATAGCTGCCGCCAACCAACTCGGTGCCAGTCCAGAAATTGAGCTCCATCGCTTCGACGTAAGATTCGAACCAGTTCGCGAGCTTGTCCTTCGGAATGTATACCGGGAAATTCGGCGGGAACGGCATGTAAGGCAGATGATTGACATGCACTTCATTGTGTAGCGTCAGCGAGTGGTAGCGCTTGCGCCAGTTGTCGCCGATCCGTTCGTGCCGGTCGACGATTAGCGTATCGACGCTGAGCTGCTGCAAGCGCGCCGCGATCGACAAGCCTGCTTGGCCGCCGCCGACCACGATCACCGCCGGATCGCGATCCGCATAGGCGCGCGCTGTGTCGAGGCGATCGAGCCAGTTGACGGCGCCGAAGTCGCGCGTTGCATCTTCCGCCACGCGCCGCTTGAATGCCTCCTCGTGGCCGCGCAGTTCCTGCAAGCTCGTGAGCAGCGTCCAGGCGCGTAATCGCGGCGTCTGCGGGTCGGGCACCAGGCGCACGATGCCGTGCGCGGGGCCGAAGGCGGTCTCGAATTCGAAAATGGCCTCGATCGATTCCGTGCCGGCGCGGCTGACCCGGCGCGGCGGCGTGCGCTGGGGTGGAATATGGAAGTGCGCAGGCTTGGTGCGCGCCAGCGTCTGGTTTAGCGCCGCCTCGATCGCGGAACGGCCGGCCATCGTCTCGATAGTCCAGGTAAAGGCCAGCACGTCGCGCCACAGTCCGTCGGCGAGAAACATGTCGGCGGCGGCGTGGGCGTCCTGCGCCTGCAAGGCCTCGGCGAAACGCATCAGCCAGTTTTCCGCGGCCTCCGGCGCCGTCACACGCTTGCCTTCGGCGAGGTTCATCACGCGCTACTTCTTCTCGGTCTTAGCCAGCTTCTGCTTGAGCATGTAGAGCGCTTCCATGGCATCGCGCGGCGACATCTCGTCCGGATTGAGCGCGGCGACAGCGGCTACCACCAGGTCGAGGGCGTCGTCCTGCATGTCCTCCGGCGGCTTGTAGGGCGCCGCGAATAGCGGCAGGTCCTCGAAGCCCTTCGGTTTGGCGCGGTCGTCCTGTTCGAGCTTGGCCAGCACCAGTTTGGCGCGTTCGATCACGCTCGCCGGCAGGCCGGCCAGCTTTGCGACCTGGATACCGTAGGAGTGGTCGGCCGAGCCCGGCACCACTTCGTGCAGAAACACCACGTCGCCCTGCCATTCTTTCACCTTCACCGTAGCGTTGTGCAGGCGGTCGAGCCGCGCGGCCAGCGCGGTCAATTCATGGAAATGGGTGGCAAAAAGCGCGCGGCATTTGTTGACGTCGTGCAGATGCTCGACGGTCGCCCAGGCGATCGACAGGCCATCGAACGTGGCGGTGCCGCGGCCGATTTCGTCCAGGATCACCAGCGCGCGCGGGCCGGCCTGATTGAGGATTGCGGCGGTCTCGATCATCTCGACCATGAAGGTCGAGCGCCCGCGCGCCAGATCGTCGGCGGCGCCAACGCGCGAAAATAATCGGTCGACGACGCCAATATGCGCGGCTTTCGCCGGCACGAACGAGCCCATTTGCGCCAGGATCGCGATCAGCGCGTTCTGCCGCAGGAAGGTGGATTTGCCCGCCATGTTGGGCCCGGTGATCAGCCAGATGCGGCCGGCCTCGGCGTCTTTCGGCGGCGACAGATCGCAATCATTGGCGACGAACGGCGTGCCGTCGCGCGCCAGCGCTTGTTCCACCACCGGGTGGCGGCCGCCTTCGATGACGAAGCCGTGGCCGTCGTCGACCACGGGCCGCGCGTAATCGCGCTCGGCCGCAAGATGGGCCAGGGCGCTCACTACATCGAGGCTGCCGAGCGCCTCGGCGCATTCCTTGATCTCTGCGCTTTGTGCGAGGACGCTTCCCACCAGCCGGTCGAAAATCTCGAACTCAAGCCCGAGCGCGCGGTCGGCAGCGCTGGCGATCTTGGCCTCCAGGTCGCCCAATTCGGTGGTGGTAAAGCGCACTTGGCCGGCCAGCGTCTGGCGGTGGATGAAAGTGGCGTTAAGCGGCGCGGCCAGCAATTTTTCGCCGTGCTGCGCGGTGACCTCGACGAAATAGCCAAGCACGTTGTTGTGCCGGATCTTGAGACCGCGGACAGCGGTCTCCTCGGCGTAGCGCGACTGCAGCGCCGCAACCACGCGGCGGGATTCATCGCGTAATGCACGCGTCTCATCGAGGCTCGTGTCATAGCCTTCGCGCACGAAGCCACCGTCGCGTTTGAACGCGGGCAGCTCGGCGGCGAGCGCCGCGGCAAGCTCGGCGGCCAGCATGCCGTCCGGGCGGCGGCAGGACTTCAGTGCGTCAGAGATTTCCGCCGGGGCGTCTTTGAGCGGGCCCAAAGCGCGGGCGAGATCGGCGGCGGCCAGCACGCCGTCGCGGATGGCGGCGAGGTCGCGCGGACCGCCGCGGCCAACGGCCAGGCGAGCGAGTGCACGCGCCAGATCGGGCGAAGCCTGCAAGCGCGCGCGGGTATCGGCGCGCGCCGTCGCGTCATCGACGAAGCTCGCCACCGCGTCGAGCCGGCGCGCGATGGCTGCCTGATCGGTGAGCGGCGCGGATAATCTTTGCGCCAGCAGCCGCGAGCCGGCCGAGGTGACCGTGCGGTCGATCGATTCCAGCAGCGAGCCGCGCCGCTCGCCGGACAGCGTGCGCATCAGTTCGAGATTGCCGCGCGTCGCCTGGTCGATCGCCATCGTCGCGCCGGCGCTTTCGCGCAACGGCGGCGACAGCGGCGGCCGTTTGCCGATTTGCGTGCGCTCGACATAGGTGACGCAGGCCGCCGCGGCGGTAAGTTCGAGCCGGGTCAGCGCGCCGAAAGTCTCGCTGGTCGCCACCGCGAAGAACGAGGTGAGCCGCCGCTCGGCGGTCGCACTATCGAACACGTCGCGGGTGAGCGGCGTCACGGCGGGCAGCGTGCGCCAATAAGGCACCAAATCGGCGTCAGCATAGAGCGCGTCGGAGACGATGATCTCGCTCGGTTCCAGCCGCGCGATCTCAGCTGGCAGCGACAGCCGGTCGCATTCGGTGATGTGGAATTCGCCGGTGGAAATATCGATCCAGCCGAGCGCGAAACGCGCGTCCTCGCCGGCGGATGAGAGCCGTGCGCGCGCGACGCTCAGCAGATAATTGTTGCGCCTGGCATCCAGCAGCGTGTCTTCGGTGAGCGTGCCGGGCGTCACCAGCCGCACCACATCGCGCCGCACCACGCTCTTGGATCCGCGTTTGCGCGCTTCCGCCGGATCTTCGAGCTGTTCGCAGACCGCGACGCGGTGGCCGAGCGCGATCAGCCGGTGCAGATATTCATCGGCGCGCACCACGGGTACGCCGCACATCGGGATATCGCGGCCCTGATGTTTGCCGCGCTTGGTGAGTACTATGCCGAGCGCGCGCGAGGCGATTTCGGCGTCGTCGAAGAACATCTCGTAAAAATCGCCCATCCGGTAGAACAGCAGGCAGTCCGGATTGGCGGCCTTGATCTCGATGTACTGCTCCAGCATCGGACTGGGGCGTCCGTTGCCGTCGCCTGGCGGCGGCGGTTCGGATTCGGACATTCCGATGGGGTGGGTGAGCGCCATAAGCGGCGATGCTAGCAGAAGTGGGCTGGGCTTCCACCCAAGCGCGGCGTCATGCCCGGCTTTATGCCGGGCATCCACGCCCTTTCTGCGCCAAGGCGTCGACTACGACTTGAATTTTACCCCTGTGATCCGCTCGAGATTACCGTGCCAGATATTCTCTTTGTCGGCCTTCGGCATGTCCAATTCATCGACGATGCGCAGCGTTTCGCGCGTGTACATCGTGCCCTTTTCGGGATCGAATGGGCAGTCGGAGGCGAACACGATCTTGTCGTGGTCGTAGAACTCGAAGCCGGCGCGGGTCGCCGGTTCGCCGCCGAACACCGCGGTGTCGGCATAGAACGAGTGCTTGAAATAATCGAGCGGGCGCTTCTTCAGCCGTTTGAGCACCAGGCTCAAGTCCTCGTCCGAGGTGCGTGAGCCGAGCTGATCCCAGCCCGGGCCGATGCGGCCTTCCAGCATCGGCACGATGCCACCGAAGTGGTGGGTGATGATCTTCAGGTTCGGGTATTTGTCCATGATGCCTGAGAACACCAGGCGCGCCATCGCCGCCGCGGTTTCGTAGGACCAGCCGAAGGTCCACCAGATTTCGTATTTCGATTTTTTCTCTGAAAGGTAATCCGGGAAATTAGCGGCGCGCGCCGGGTGCATCCAGATCGGCTTGCCGTTTTTGTTCATGGCGGCAAAGAACGGCTCGAATGCCGGATCGTCGAGCGGCCGGCCTGCGACGTTGGTGTAGATCTGCACGCCGAGCGCGCCGTTTTTGAGGGCGCGCTCGCATTCGCGCACGCCGGCGTCGGCGGCCGCCAGCGGCGCCTGCGCCACCCAGCCGGGAAACTGGTCGGGATATTTCGCGCAAATATCGGCAAAGCCGTCGTTCACTAGTTTGGTGTATTCCTCCACCAGCGCGGCATCGCCCTTGGCCAATAGTTCGAGCGGCGGCATCGGGTAGGAAATGATCTGCGCATAATCCTTGAAGCCGTCGACGATCTTGCGGCGCACCTCGATGTCGTGGATGCACGGGATCTCGCGCACGCGTTTGCCGATGTCGTGGTGCCCGCTTTCCACGATCTTGTTGAAAAACTTTTCCGGGATGAAGTGGGTGTAGGCATCGATGCGCATAGACTGTCCTCCGTGACTGGCGATTGTTCTTTTGGGCTAGAGTTTCAATAGGGCGTGATGATGTTGAGCAGCGCCTGGCGGCGCCCGTTGACGACGGCATCGCGGGCGCGCATGAGCGCGTCGGTCAGGTCGGCCGGCTTCTCGACGCGCTCGGCATAGGCGCCTTGTGCCTGTGCCATCGCCTCAAAAGCCGGCGAGGGCCCAAGATCGGCAAGCGTGCGGCCGTCGTCTTCGCCGGCAGCACCGTCCTTGAACATCGACAGCGTGGCGCGGCGCACCGCGCCGTAGCGGCTGTTGTTGAACACGATCGTGAGGATCGGCAGCTTGTGATTGGCGGCTACCCAGTGTCCGACCATCGGATTGGCGAACATATAGGCGCCGTCGCCCAGCGTCGCGACCACGAAGGCGTCGGGCGCGGCGAGCTTGATGCCAAGCGCTGCGCCGAAACCCCAGCCGAGCCCGCCGGCCGGTCCGAGCGCGAACAGCGTGCCAGGTTTCTCGCGCGCGCAATGGTCGGCCCGCAGCGGATATTCGTTGACGATGATGGCGTCATCGCCGACCGTCTCGCCGATCACGCGCGACAGATATTCCGGCGAGATGGTCGGGCCCGGCGCGGAATCCTTGGCGAGCTGCGCGCGCCTTGTGCGCATGCGCTCGGTCAGCCGCGCGCGCCGCGCGGCGATCCGTGCTTCCGCCATTTGCAGGCGCGCCTCCACTGCTTTGATGAGCGCGTCGAGTGCGTTGAGCGGGCCGGCCTGCACGGCAAGATCGCTCGGAAAGCTGCGCATCGGATAGCGCACGTAAAGCGGTTCCTCGCCGATATGGGCGACGCGGCAGCCGCCCGGCGGATGCTGCAAATGCGGAATCCACGGCACGTCGGATTCGAGCGAGATCACGAGGTCGGCGTCGGCGAGCAGTACGCCCGGCTCGAAGCCGAAATGCATGGCATGGCTCGACGGCATGCAAACGGTGCGCGGATTATGCGTCACCACGGGGATCGCGCAGCGCTCGGCGAGATGCGCGAGCGCTGCAACCGCGTCGGCCGGCAGCGTGGCGGTGACGATCAGCGGCCGCTCGGCCGCCACGATCCATTCGGCCAAAGTCGCGATCGCCTTCGGATCGGGATGCGTCTCGGCGGCTTGCGCGCGTGGTTTCATTGGCGCGATCGGCTCGGACAGCGGCGCCGACAGCGGCTCGCGCGGCAGCACCATGTAGACCGGCCCGCGCGGATGCGCCATGGCGACTTCCACGCCGCGCGCCACCATGTCGCCGATCTGGTTGGGCTGGCGCAATTCGTAATCCCACTTCACTAGTTCGCGCACCATGCCGGCCTGGTCGAACATTTCCTGCGCCCAGTGGATCGGCCGCGAGCGCGAGCCGAACGAACCTTTTTCCGTGATCGGGGTACGGCCGGCGGCGAGGATCAGCGGCACGCGGTCGCGCGACAAATTGGTGAGATTGTTGATGGTGTTGGCGGTGCCGACATTGACGTGCACCATCACCGCCTGCGGGTGGCCGGTCATCAGGTAGGCGCCGTGCGCCATGCCGACCGCGAGATTTTCGTGCGGCACCAGCACGGGCCTCGGCACCTTGGCATTGGTCTTCTTGGCGCGGCTGAAGGCTTCCACGATCGGCGGGAAATCAGTGCCCGGATTGGCGAAGAAATACTCGGTACCGTGGTCGGCGAGCGCGCGCAGGAAGGCCTCGGCGGCGATGGCCGGCCGTTCGCGTCCAGTCGGTGTCACGGCCATTGCGTCGCCCTCAGGCGTCCGCGGCGAAGCTTGGCAAGGTGTCCCCCCGGACGCCGTGTTGTTGCTGGTCTTTTACGCGACAGAGGCGGGGGCTGACAACGGACCGGCGCGGCTATTCGGCCGCGATCCGGAAAGTTCCGGTTCCATCGATTTCGGCCAGGCATTTGGCGAGGCTTTCGCCCTCGGGATCGACCAACGCGGCTGTGCGCGCGCTGGCGACGGCGTCGGCGGCGCGTTGCGGTGGGATATGGCCCGCCAGTGCCGGGCGGATCACGCGGGCCTCGATGCTGCGGTAGTTGGAAAGGCCGCGCGCATAAGTGTCGCCATAACCTTTGATCAACCGCGCGCATTCCGCGACTTCGCGCGCCAGTTCACCCGGCTGCCGCGCCGCCTCGGCGATCAGCGCCAGCCAAGATTCGATCTGTACTTGTTCCTGCTTGTAGCGATGGCCGTGCGGACGCAAGCCGCGCAACTTGGCCAGCATCAGGAAACGCAGATAGCCGCTGATCGAGGTCGAATTGATCTCCATGCCGAAATAGACCCGGCCGAGCCAGCCCCGGCGCTCGCTGAACGACAGGATCGGCCGCGCCAGGAACGACGGCAGCAGCTGGCACATTTCCTCGATGCCGGGCTTGAGGAAATCGTGCACCGAATAAGGCTCGTTCTTCACGCGCAATTCTTCGCGCGCGATGCGGCGCATGCGTGACGGCGCGATCTTGGCTTGCGCCACCCGCACCACGTCCTCGTACGACATGCGCACCGCAAGATGGCGCGCGACTTCCTTGAGCAGCTTGCCCGGTGCGCCGCCGGCAGCGTCGGCATCGACCAAAGCGCGCAGCCGGTCGAGATAGAGCCGCGCGTAACCGACGCCTTGATATGCGATGAGCCGCCGCACGCCTTCGATCGCCGTCGGCTGCGCCAAGGCGGGTAGCGAGTACGTCACTTCATGTTCGAGCAGATCGGGCGTGGTCGGCGCGTTGTTCTTTTTGTCAGCGGTTTTGACCGGCGGCATTTTGGCGCGCGCGGCCTCAAACCCGGCGCGGAAGCCGCGCAAATTGCTGTCGACTGACTTTCCGTCGGCGCGGATCGCGGCTTCGAATTGCTCGGCCGTCAGCGGCAGCCGCTGCAAGCCGGCGATGGCGCCGAGCATCACCGCGCTGATGATCGAGCCGCTAAGCTTTGCCAGCGCGTCCATGTCGATCAGAAGTGCGTCGCGCGCATTGTCCTTGACGGTCTTGATCAGCTTGTCCTGGTCGAAGCGGCCGTCGCCCATCGCGATCTTTTCGTCCATGGCATAGAAGCGGCTGAGCGACGCGATGAGATGCGTGCGCTCCCGCGTAACGAAGCCGCTCGCCACCATGCGGCCGGCTTCCAGCATTTCGCTCGCCATCGCGATGTCGATGTCGCCGACGCCAGGCGTGAGCGCCAACACCGGCCGCTTGCCGCCAAGCCCGCGCGCCTGAACCGGAAAAATCTCGATGTAGTAGGTGGTGGCGCCGGTGCGCTGCGCGACGCCGGGGATCGACGTGCTCTGCACCGGAAAACCGGCCTCGGCCGTCGCCGAGACGATCCAGTCGGTCAGCACGCCGCCGCCTTCGCCGCCGAGCGCAGCGATCAGCAAGGTGATGGGGCGTGTGCTGGTCATGATGCGGCCTTTGCCGCAGCCTCGCCGCCATAGCCGCCGAGCCAGCCGATGACTTTCTGTCGGATGCGAAATGCCGCGCGGTCGCGCCAGGTGGCGTTGCGCACGATCTCTGCGCGGTAAAACGAGGGGCACAGTACTGCCGCATGCGCGACTTCGCCGCACAGCCCGCAGCCCACGCAAGACTCGATCACCGTTGCCACTGGATCGCTGCGCAGCGGGTCGGTAGACGGTTTCACCGTCAGCGATGGGCAGCCGGACAGACGAATGCAGGAATGATCGCCGGTGCAGATCTCGTCGTCGACGCCGTAGCGTGTGCGTGTCACGCGCTCACCGCGCTCGAGCTTGACGGCGTCCTCGGCGCGCACGCGGCGCTGGCGCGCCAGCTGGCATTCGCCATCGGCAATGATGACCTTGAGGCCGCGCTCGGCGGTGCGCATGGCTTCTTTCAGCGCCTTCACCATCACGCTGACGCTATAGGTGCGCACGGTGCGCAGCCATTTCACGCCCATGATGCGCAACGTCTGCTCAATATCCATGCCGGGTACCGCGCCGTCGCGGCTGGTCACGCTCGACGGGATGTATTGCTGGCCGGTCGCGGAGGCGTAGCCGTTCTGCATCACGATCAAAACGCCGTCGCCTTTGTTGAACAAATTCGAGGCGACGCCGGTGATCAGCCCATTATGCCAGAAGCCGCCGTCGCCCATGATCGCGATCGGGCGCTTGTCCATGTTCGGTGTCACCGCCGCGGCGCTCGCCAGCGACATGCCGTAGCCCAGAATCGAATTGCCCATGCTGAACGGCGCGAAGGTCGCGAACGAATGGCAGCCGATGTCGGCGCTGATGTGGGTCGGCCCCAGTTCGCGCTGCATCAGTTTGATGGCGGAAAAAACGGGGCGCTCCGGGCAGCCGGTGCAGAAGGCCGGGGGGCGCGGGGGTAATGGCCCAAGCGCCGCGGCAGCCTTGGCTTTATGGGCGATCAGCCCGCGGGCTTTTTCGGCCACGGTCTCGGCGTCGACGCCGTTCGGCTTCGCGGTTTGCAGAAATGCCGCCAGGCCTTCCAGCAGTACGTCGGAGGTGTATTCGCCGGCCTGCGGCAGCGGACCCTTGCCGAGCACACGGGTCTGGATGTCGGCGCGGCGTAATTCGACGTTGACCGCCTGCTCGATGTAGTCGGGGTTGCCCTCCTCGACGATAAGCACGGCGCGCTTGCCGGCGCAGAATTCGCGGATTTCCTCCGGCACCAGCGGATAGACCACGTTGAGCACCAGCAGCGGCACGCGCGAGACGCCGAATACGTCGGCCAATCCGATGCGCTCGAGCGCGCGCAGCACAGAGTTGGTCAACCCACCCATGACGATGATGCCGATATCGCCGAGATCGCCAGCGATGCATTCGTTGAGTTTATGCTCGCGGATGAAGGCGCGCGCAGCCGGCAGGCGTTCCTCGATCTTCAGTTTCTCCTGGCTGAAGATCACCGGCGGATGGGCCAGCCGGCCATAGTTGAAGCGCGGCGGGCCGGCCAGCTTGTCGAGGCCGGAGATCGCACCCTTGCGATTATCCTTGGCGGCGAATTCGCCGGTAGCGTGGCAGGCGCGGATGCGCAGCTCCAGCATCACCGGCGCGTGGCTTGCCTCCGACAGCTCGAAGCCTTTCTCCACCATGCGCACGATCGACGGCAGATCGGGGCGCGGATCGAGCAGCCACATCGAGGATTTCAGCGCATAGGCATAGGAGCGTTCCTGGATCACGCTGGCGCCTTCGCCGTAATCCTCGCCGAGAATGATCATGGCGCCGCCGACCACGCCGGGCGACGACAGATTGGACAACGCGTCGGCGGCCACATTGGTGCCGACGATCGATTTCCAGGTCACCGCGCCGCGCAGCGGATAATTGATCGAAGCGCCCAGCATGGCGGCGGCGGAGGCTTCGTTCGAGCAGGTTTCCAGATGGACTCCGAGCTCGGCCATGATGTCTTCGGCATCCACCAGCACGTCGAGCAGATGCGACACCGGCGCGCCCTGGTAGCCGCCGACATAGGACACGCCCGATTGCAGCAACGCCTTGGTGACGGCCAGGATGCCTTCGCCGCGGAAGGTCTCGCCGTCGCCCAGCCTGAGCGCCTGCACCTCTTTTTTAAACGAGCGTTCCATCGTCAGGCCTTGGTAGATAGTTGGGACCCCAACTATATTACCAGATTGGGGTTACATATGCGAGGGTAGCCAAAGCGCCAGAATCGGGAAGGCGATCAGGATCACCAGCCGGATCAGATCGGTGATGATAAAGGGGATTACGCCCTTGAAAATCGTGGCGAAACTCACGTCCTTCACCACGCTTTTGATCACGAACACGTTCATCCCGACCGGCGGATGAATGAGCCCGAGTTCGACCGTCATCACGATGATCACGCCGAACCAGATCGGATTGAAACCGAGATGGGTCACGACCGGGAAGATGATCGGCACGGTCAGGATGATCATCGCCATCGCATCCATCAGGCAGCCGAGCACCAGATACATCAGCATGATCAGTGCCAGCACGCCGTAACTGCCGAGCCCGAGCCCGGTGAGAAATTCGGTGACCCGCTGCGGCGTCTGCGTGATGGTGAGGAAATAGCCGAAGATCAGCGCGCCGATCAGCACCGTGAATACCGCCGCCGCCGTGCGCGTCGCCTGCAGCAGCGACATCAGGATTTTCTCTTTGTTGAGCTTGCCGGTAAGGACGCCGATCACGAGTGCCCCGCTGGCGCCGACGCCGCCGGCTTCGGTCGGCGTGAAGCGCGGCAGGAACGGCAGGCCATAGAGCCCGCCGATGACGAAGATAAACAGCAGCGCGGGCGCCCAGATTTCCTTCAGCCCGGACATTCGCTGCGCCCAGCTGGCGCGCGGGCCGGTCGGCAGAAAACCGGGCCGCACATAGCCGATGACCGCAATGGTGCAGAGATACATCAGCATCGCCAGAATGCCGGGAACTATTCCGGCCATGAACAGCTTGCCGATATCCTGTTCGGTGATGATGCCGTAAACCGCGAGCACCGTTGACGGCGGCAGCATGGCGCCGAGCGTGCCGCCGGCGGCGATGACGCCGGTGGCGAAGCTCTGCGGGTAGCCGTGGCGCCGCATCTCCGGATAGGCGACGGCGGAGAATGTCGCCGCGGTCGCCACCGACGAGCCGCAGATTGCGGCAAAGCCGCCGCAAGCGGCGACGGTGGCGAAGCCCAGGCCGCCGCGCAGATGTCCGACGAAACCGTTGGCCGCACTGAACAGCTGCCGGCTCATGCCGGAATTGGACACGAAGGTGCCCATCAGCAGGAACATCGGGATGACGCCGAAAGTGTAGTCGGTGACGGTGCGCATCGACGTCGCGCCGACCAGCTTGAGCGCCGGCCCGGCGCCGACCAGATAGCTAAAGCCGGTGACGCCGACCAAGCCCATCGCCATGCCGACCGGGACGCGTAGCAGCATCAAGCCGAACAACGAGACAAAGCCCAGAATTGCGACGGCCTCGGTGCTCATCGCGTCTCTTTCACTCAACCGGTTTGATTTTAGTGTCGTGCATTAAATCCGGCTGGAAGATCAGACGGTAGGTGCGAACCGCGATCAGCAGCACGGCGGACACGTCGCCGATCCAGGCGACCGCGAAGAACGGCCAGGTCGGCAGGCGCAGGTCGAACGTCAGCACGTGGTCGTAATAAGTGCCGCGCACCTTGTCGAACAGCGTGTAGGTCTGCACCGCCACGACGAACAGCAGCACCAGCGTCGCGAACACGTCGATCATGCGCTGGTATTTCGGGCCGACATTGGCCCAGATCAGATCGACGGTGATATGGCCGCCGCGATACGACGTCGCCGCGATGCCCCAGAAAATAAGAATGCCGAGCAGCAGCCGGCCGAAGTCGTAAGAATCCGGAATCGCGTAATTGAAAATGTTACGCAGCAGCACGGCGACGAAAATGTTGAGTGCGACAATGCCGATAAAAAACGCAGCGATCCATTCGATCGTATCGATGAAACGATCCATGGTGACGCGTTTCATGGCCGCACCAGACTCCGACAGTCAGTAGAATCGGCGGCGGGGGATCCCCGCCGCCGATAGTCCAATATCGTTGGCGCGCCGGTTTACTTCGCCAGCGCGTTATATTTAGCAAGGTCGGCGCGAAGTTCCTTCATCGCGACGTCGGGATCGACGCCAACCTTCTTGACGCCATCGGCCCAGGTCTTGACCAGCGGCTCGGCCGCTTTCTTCCACGCCGCGGTCTGCTCGGCCGTGAGCTTGTAAACCTCTTGTCCAGGTTCAGCCTTCACCTTGTCGACGCCGGCGTCCTCGAACTTGCCCCATGGCCCGCCGACACGGGCGGCTGCTTCGGTGTTGCAGTTGTCGTCGATCGCCTTCTTCTGCCGATCGGACATCTGGTTGTATTTGTCCTTGTTGAACACGAAGGCGAAGGTGGTGACGTAGAGTGGCGCATCCATGTGATACTTCGTCACCTTGTCGATGCCGAACAGCACCAGCGATCCCCACGGGAAGGTCACGGCGTCGGCGACGTGGCGCTCGATGATGTCGCGTACTTCGGGGGCCGACGATTGAACGTTGGTGCCGCCGAGCAACGTGACGAAGTTCGCGATGGTCGCGTCGGCAGGACGTATCTTCATGTCCTTGATGTCGCCAGGCAGCACGATCTTCTTGGTGCTCGAGTGGAACGAGCTCGGCGCGTGGATGAAGGCGAGGCAGAATTTCACGTCCTTCATTTCGGCTGCTGCATATTTTCGATACCAGACGTCGAGTCCTTCCGAGCCGCCCTTGGTGTCCGAAATCAAGAACGGCAATTCGCCGGCGGCGATGATCGGGAAGCGGCCGGGCTGATAGCCGGGATTGATATAAGTGAGGTCGGCGATGCCGTCGCGCGCCATGTCGTAATGGTCGAAGGCTTTGCCGAGCTGCTGCGCCGGATAAACTTTGTAATGCAGCGTGCCGCCGGATGCTTTCTCGACCGCGGCGCCCCAGTCTTCCAGCGCCTTTTGCAGCGGATGCGAGGCCGGCACCCAGTGCGAAAGCTTGAGTTCGAAGGTCTTTTCCTGGGCGAGCGCCGGGCCGCTGATCAGGCCGGCGATCACCACCGCGCTGACGGCGAAGCGAATTTTCATGGACTTCCTCCCTCGGTTGGGTGTTGGTTTGCTTGCCAACTTTTTTATTATTCAGCCGCATGTCGTGGACGTTGTAAAGGTTATAGTTTGATATCAAACTATGTACCGGCTTGCGGAGTGCAGGCGGCCGGGTGAGGGCAACGACAGTGCGGGCGACCAACGGCGCCAATCGGGTGCGGCGCGGCAAGAACGGCGAAGCCATTGCCGAATCGGTCAGATTCGGACCGCTCGAGTACTGGGTCGGCTTCAATCTGCGCATGGCGCAGGAGTCCTCCTTTCAGGCGTTTTCGCGCCGTTCGCAGGAGATCGGCGAAAGCCCGGGCCGTTTCGCCACGCTGACGATCATCGCGCGCAACCCCGGCATCAGCCAGACCGAGTTGAGCCATGCCAACGGCCGCGACAAATCGAGCCTCACCCCGGTGGTCGAGGATCTGGTGCGGCGCGGCCTGGTCGAGCGCAAGCGCACCCGCCAGGACCGGCGCACCTATCGGCTGAATTTGACGCCGGCCGGCAAGAAGACGCTCACCGACCTGACGCGCTGCGCGCGCCGGCACGAGCGCGTGATGGACGGCATCATCGGGCAACGCGACCGCAAGCGGTTCATCCAGATTTTGAAAAGGCTGGCGGCGGAGATCGAGTAAGGCCGCTAGGGCGCTTTGAACTTCGCCAGCACCGCCGCCGGAACCGCGTGCGACTTGATGCCGCCGGTTGCCGGATCGCGCACCACCCAGACGCGGGTCTCCGAACATTCGACGCAAGTCTCGCCGTTCAGGCTGAGCCGGTGTTCGATCTCGAAACTGGCGCGGCCGAATTTGACGGACGTATCCACCGTCACGTCGTCGCCGAAACGCGTGGGCTTGAGGAACCGCGCGCGCGTTTTCGCCAGCGGATAGCCGGCGAAGTTGAAGGTCTTGAGCAATTGAATTTTGGTCATGCCCATCGCGCGCTCGAACAACGCCGAGGTCGAGGCGTCGAAGATTTCGAAATAGCGCGGATAGAAAATAATGCCGGCGGGGTCGCAGTCGCCCCATTCGATACGAACCTTGCGGCTGTTTGTGATCATTAACGCGGCGCCAGGCGTATCGCGCCGTCGAGGCGGATGACCTCGCCGTTGAGATAGGTATTGTTGATGCAGTGCATCGCCAGCGCGGCGAATTCGCTCGGCTCGCCTAGGCGTTTGGGGAACGGCACCGCGGCGCCAAGCGAGTCCTGTACCTCCTGCGACAACGCGCGCAGCATCGGCGTGCCGAAGATTCCGGGCGCGATCGCCAGCACGCGCACGCCGAATGACGCGAACTCGCGCGCCGCCGGCAGCGTCAAGGCGGCGACGCCGCCCTTGGATGACGAATAAGCGGATTGCCCGATCTGGCCTTCGAAGGCCGCGACCGAGGCGGTCGAAACGATCACGCCGCGCTCGCCCTCCGGCAACAGGTCGAGCGGCGCCATGGCGGCGGCGGCGAGCCGCATCATGTTGAAGGTGCCGATCAGGTTGACGCGGATGACCTTCTCGTAATCTTCCAGCGGCATCGGCCCGTCGCGGCCGACGATGCGCTTGGCCGGCCCGACGCCGGCGCAATTGATCAGAATGCGCGCCGGCCCATGCGCGGCGCTGGCGGTCTCGATCGCGGCCTTGGCGCTCTGCGCGCTGGCGACGTCGCAGGCCACCGCGATGCCCTTGATGTCGGCGGCGACGTCGGCCGCGCCTTTCTCGTTGAGATCGAACACCGCCACCTTGGCGCCGGCGGTGGCGAGCGCACGCGCAGTGGCCGCGCCTAATCCCGATGCGCCGCCGGTGACGATGGCCGCCTGTCCCTTGATGTCCATGATCTCGTGTCCTTAGGCGCTGTCGGTGGCGATCACCTGCGAGGATAGCGGCGTGGCATAAAGCTCGTCCACCAGCGCGGCGCGGTTTTTGAGGACCGCGCGCTGGTTGATCGAGCCCTTGTCGGTCATTTCACCTTTGTCCATCGATGGCGGCTCCGCCATCAGAATGGCGCGCGTCACCCGGGTCGAGGTGCCGCGGCTCGTGACGGCAAGTTGGTTGAGCAGTTCGGTGAATTTCGCGCGCAGGCGCGGCTCGTCCAGCACAGCGGCGGGTGCCGCATCAGCCGTAAGGCCGGCGAATTTGCGGCAGGCTTCGATATCGGGGATCACCAGCGCCACGATATCGTCACGGTCGGGCCCGGCGAACACGACATCCCGCACCAAGGGCGCAAAGTGATCGATGAAGCGGGCGCGCAAGGGACCGACACTGGTCCAGGTGCCGGTCGAAAGCTTGAAGTCCTCGGCAATGCGGCCGTCGAACAGCAGACCCTTGCCGGCATCGTTGGGGTCGACGAATTTCAGCGCGTCGCCCAATTTATAAAAGCCTCCCTCATCGAACGCCTCACGCGTGAGTTGATCCTGCCGCCAATAGCCCGGCGTGATGTGCGGCCCGCGCAGGCGCGCCTCCAGCTTGCCTTCGTTCGGCACCAGTTTGAGTTCGACGCCCGGCGCCGGCAGCCCGATATTGCCGGGGCGGCCGAAATCCCAGGTGCAGGCCAGCGCCAGCGGCGCGGTTTCGGTCGAGCCGAGCGAGGACAGAAAAATAATGCGCTCCCCGGTGGTCTCGATCGCGAGCTTGGTGAGATCGTCCCAGGTGGTCTGGTTGAGCCCGGCGCCGGCGTAAAACAGCACCTTCAGCCGGCTGAAGAAATTCTGCGCCAATTGTCTGTCGGCGCGGAAATGCGGCACCAGCGCCTCGTAACCTTTCGGCACGTTGAAATAGATGGTCGGCGCGATCTCGCGCAGATTACGCACGGTCTTCGGCACGCCCGGCGGCGTCGGATTGCCGTCGTCGATGTAGAGCGAGCCGCCGTTTACCAGCACCATATTGAAGTTGTGGTTGCTGCCGAAGGTATGGCTCCACGGCAGCCAGTCCACCACCACCGGCGGCTGGTCGGCGACGAAACAAAAACCGGCCGCCAGCATCGCCTGGTTAGCGCACAGCATGCGCTGGGTGTTGACGACTGCCTTGGGCGATCCGGTCGAGCCAGAGGTGAATAAAAATTTTGCGATCGTGTCGGGCGTGACCTTCGCGTGCGCGGCGGCAACGCCCGCGTCGTCGTCGGCGCCGGTGAGATCGGCGAACAGCGCGGTGGGGCGGTCGCCCAGCGGATTGCGCGTCACCACCAGTTCGATATCGTCCGGCACCGTTTGATAAAGCGCGCGCGCGAACGGCCCGCCGTCATTGGCAAACACCAGGCCGGGCGTCAGCAAATCGATGATGGCGCGCAATTTACCGAAGTCGCTCGATAGCAGTGAATAAGCCGGCGAAATCGGCGCGTAAGGAATGCCGACATACATCGCCGCCAGCGCCAGTAGCGCGTGCTCGATGTCGTTGCCGGAAATGATTGCGATCGGCCGCTCGGCCGACAGCCCGCGGCGCAATAATGAAGCGCCGATGCGCTTCACGCGCGCCAGAACTTCCGCATACGACAGGGTGCGCCAGCGGTCTTGCGCGCCGCGCTGCGCCAGGAACACGCGCTCGGGCGCGGCGTTGGCCCAATGCTGCAACGGCTCGCTCAGCTTGGCGTGATAAGGCGGTAGCACCTGCTTGGCGCGGATATGAATTACGCCGTCGCCGCGCCGCTCCAACACCGGATCGAGCGCGCCGAGGCGCACGGGGCGTAGCGGTGCGCTCAAGGCCGCGTCACCTTTGGCGCGCGCTTTGCCAGAAATTCCTTCAGCCGCGCTTTTGCCTCGGGATCGGCCTGCGCGATCGCCGACATCAGCGCCTCGACTTCGTAGCCGCTGGCCGGATCCATCTCGGCGATGCGCGGCAGCGCCTGCATCACCGCAAAGTTCGTGAGCGGCGCATTGCCGGCGATTGCCGTCGCCAGCTCGAGACCTTTGGCAAAACCCTGGCCCGGCTCGACCAGATAGGTCGTTAGCCCCATGGCGTGACCTTCCTCGGCGGAATAAGTGCGGCCGGTGAGCATCATGTCCATCATGCGCGCGATGCCGATCAACCGCGGCAACCGCACCGAGCCGCCGCCGCCGACATAGATGCCGCGGCTGCCTTCCGGCAGCGCGTAATAAGCCGAGCGTTCGGCGACGCGCACGTGCGCGCTGGCGGCCAATTCCAGCCCGCCACCGACCACCGCGCCATGCAGCACGGCGACCACCGGCACCTTGCCGAACTGGATTTTCTCGAAGGCGCGATGCCACAGTCCGGAATGCGCGATGCCCTGCGCGACGTCGCGCTCCTTAAGCTCGCTCAAATCGAGCCCGGCGGAAAAATGCTCGCCCTCGCCGTGCAGCAGCACCGCGCCGACGCCGTCCGGCAGCGACGTGAAGAATGTCTCGATGCCGAGAATGGTCTCGTCGTTGAATGCGTTGCGCTTGGTGGGCCGCGCCAGGCGCAATATCGCCACCGCGCCCTGTCGCTCGGCGGCGAGCGAGGCAGGCAGTTTTACGTCCAGCCGATCCGCCATTATTTGACCTCATAGACATCGAGACGCACGGCGTTGGCCTCGCGCTGTCCGCGCGTCAATCCGAGAATCCGGTTGAGCCAGTCCACCGCCGGATCGGCAGTCTCAAACCGCATCACCGTGCGGAAATAATAGTGCGAGGGGTCGACACTGTCGCCCCGCGCCAGCCGCGCCATCACGTCGGGCGGACCATGCCGCAAGCCGTCGCTCGACACCAGGATGCGCGCGCCGGCATCCGTCTCGATGGTGTAGCGCGCGCTGATATCCGCCGCGCCGTCATTGCGTATGATTTGCCAGTCGAAGCCGCCCGGCAGGATACGCCCTTGCAACTTGGGTCCGCGCACGCTGCCGCCGAGGATGCCGATAACGCGGCGCTCGCCATAGGGCGTGCGGCCGAAATTCATGATGTCCGCCAAGTCGGCGTGAATTGTGAAGATCGGTTCTTTGCCCAGCATGGCTGCCATTCGTTGGAGCTCAAACTTACGCCTATTTCGCCATTTGACCCTGCCTGTGACCAGCCGTAAATACGGTGCCGCAACCGGGAAGCAGCCTCGCATGGCGCGTATTTCGTCTCTCGCCGAAGCCATTAAAGATGCCGTTCGCGACGGCGACACGATGGCGCTGGAGGGCTTCACCCATCTCATTCCCCATGCCGCCTGCCACGAGATCATCCGCCAGGGCCGCAAGGGCCTGACGCTGATCCGCATGACGCCAGACCTGGTTTACGACCAGCTCATCGGCATGGGGTGCGTCAAGAAACTGGTGTTCTCATGGGGCGGCAATCCGGGCGTCGGCTCGCTGTATCGTTTTCGCGACGCAGTAGAAAACGGCTGGCCGCATAAATTGGAAATAGAGGAGCATTCGCACGCCGCCATGGCCAACGCCTATGAAGCGGGCGCTGCCGGGCTGCCTTGCGCGATTTTCCGCGGCTATATCGGCGGCGACCTGCCGAAAGTGAATTCCAAGATCAAGCGGGTGACCTGTCCTTTCACCGGCGAGGAACTGGCCGCGATCCCGGCGCACCGGCCAGACGTCGCGATGATCCATGCGCAACGCGCCGACAAAGCCGGTAACGTCATGATCGAGGGCGTGCTCGGCGTGCAGAAGGAAGCGGTGTTGGCGTCGAAGCGCTCGGTGGTGACGGTGGAGGAGATCGTCGACGAGCTGCCGCCGGATCGCAGCCTCAATGCGGTGGTGCTGCCGCACTGGACCGTCGGCCATGTGGTCGAGGTACCGGGCGGCGCGTTCCCGTCGTATGCGCAGGGCTATTACCCGCGCAACAACAGTTTCTACAAGCAATGGGATGCGGTCTCGCGCGAGCGCGACTCGTTCCTTTCATGGATGAAGGAAAACGTGCTGGCGAAAGGCCCCGAGGCTTTTGCCGTGCACGCGCGCAAACTTAGTTCGGCGGCGGAGTAAGAAGCATGGCCGACTACAAGCCCAACGAGATGATGACGATCGCTGCGGCGCGCGCTTTGAAGAACGACGACGTTTGCTTTGTCGGCATCGGCCAGCCCTCGGCGGCCTGCAATCTCGCGCGCCTCACGCATGCGCCCGGTATCACGCTGATTTACGAATCCGGCACGCTCGCCACCAAGCCCAACATCCTGCCGCTGTCGATCGGCGACGGCGAATTGTGCGAGACTGCGGTCACCACCGTGTCGGTGCCGGAAATGTTCCGCTACTGGCTGCAAGGCGGCCGCATCAAGATCGGCTTCCTCGGTGGCGCGCAGATCGACAAATACGCCAATCTCAACACCACCGTGGTCGGTCCCTACGACAAGCCGAAGGTGCGGCTGCCCGGCGGCGGCGGCGCGCCGGAGATCGCCACCTCGTGCGGCGAGATTTTCATCATCATGGCGCAGGGCAAGCGCGGCTTTGTCGACAGACTCGATTTCGTGACGTCGATCGGCCACGTCACCGGCGGCGACTCGCGGGCCAAACTGGGCGTCAAAACCAAAGGCCCGACCAAGTTGATCACCGACCTGGCGATGCTTGAGCCCGATCCGCAAACCAAGGAAATGACCGTCGTCTCGATTCATCCCGGCGTCACACGCGAGCAGATCCAGGAGAACACTGGCTGGAAAATACGTTTTGCCTCGAAGGTCGCCGAGACGCCGGCGCCGACCGCGAAAGAGCTCGAAGTGTTGCGTGAATTGCAGGCGCGCACCAACCGCGCCCACGGCGAGGCGGCGTGATGGTAACGCGCGACGTTTTCATCTGCGACGCGGTGCGCACTCCGATCGGGCGCTATGGCGGCGCGCTGGCAAAAGTGCGCACCGACGATCTCGCCGCAGTGCCGATCAGGGCACTGATGGCGCACAATCCGAAGGTGGATTGGGAAAAGCTCGACGAAGTCTATTTCGGCTGCGCCAACCAGGCCGGCGAGGACAACCGCAATGTGGCGCGCATGGCGCTGCTGCTGGCAGGCCTGCCCGTCAGTGTGCCGGGCGTGACACTGAACCGGCTCTGTGCTTCCGGCATGGAAGCAGTCGGCACCGCGGCGCGTGCGATCCGCGCCGGCGAGATGGAATTCGTCATTGCCGGCGGCGTCGAATCGATGACGCGGGCGCCGTTCGTGCAGGGCAAAGCCGACGAAGCCTTCTCGCGCAAGGTCGAAATCTACGACACCACCATCGGCTGGCGCTTCATCAATCCGCTGATGAAGAGCCAATATGGCGTCGATTCCATGCCGGATACGGCTGAAAACGTCGCCGAGGAATTCCAGGTCACCCGCGCCGATCAGGACGCCTTCGCGCTGCGTTCGCAACAGCGCGCCGGCAAGGCGATCGCTTCGGGCTATTTCGCCAAGGAGATCGTGCCGGTCGAGATCGCCGGCCGTAAAGGCGAAACCGTCAAGGTCGACAAAGACGAGCATCCGCGCGACACTACATTGGAGCAACTCGCCAAGCTCAAGACGCCGTTCCGTAGTCCCGGCACGGTCACGGCGGGCAATGCCTCCGGCGTCAATGACGGCGCCGCGGCGTTGATCATTGCCTCGGAAGCGGCCGTGAAGATGCACGGTCTCACCGCGCGCGCGCGCATTCTCGGCATGGCTTCGGCGGCGGTGCCGCCGCGCATCATGGGCATCGGCCCGGTACCGGCCACACAAAAACTGATGGCGCGGCTTGGTCACAAGATCGGCGACTATGCCGTGATCGAGATCAACGAAGCCTTCGCCTCGCAATCGCTCGCCTGTCTGCGGCAACTCGGACTTGCCGACGATGCCGCCCACGTCAATCCGCATGGCGGAGCGATCGCGCTCGGCCATCCGCTCGGCATGTCGGGCGCGCGACTGGCGCTGACCGCGGCGCACGGTTTGGAAGAAAATGGCGGCAAACTTGGGCTCGCCACCATGTGCGTCGGCGTCGGGCAGGGCGTGTCGCTAGCGATTGAACGCGTGTCTTAAAAGCAAGGACGACGATAATGTCGCTGATCTATCCCAAGGAAAGCCTCGACGCCTTTCCCAAGCATCTGTCGCCGGAATACCGCAGCACGGTGAAGCGCTCGCCGTCCAAGCCTTTGGTGATTGTACCGCACACGCTGTCCGAGCTCTCAGGTCCGGCCTTCGGTCACGACGCGATCCAGGACACCGACAACGACCTCACCAAGCAGCACAAAGGCGAGCCCTTGGGCGAGCGCATCATCGTGCACGGCCAGGTGCTGGACGAGGACAAGCGACCGATCCCCGAGACGCTGGTGGAAATCTGGCAAGCTAATGCCTGCGGCCGCTACGTGCACATCGTCGATCAGCATCCGGCGCCGCTCGATCCGAATTTCACCGGCGCGGGCCGCACCATCACGGACATGAACGGCTACTACAAATTCATCACCGTGAAGCCCGGCGCCTATCCGTGGGGCAATCATCACAATGCTTGGCGGCCGAACCACATCCATTTCTCGGTCTTCGGCCAGTCGTTCCTCACGCGCCTCGTCACCCAGATGTATTTCCCCGGCGATTATCTGTTTCCGTTCGATCCGATCTTCAATTCGGTGACCGACGAGAAAGCGCGCCAGCGCATGGTCTCCAACTTCGATCTGGAGAACACCATTCCCGACTGGGCGCTCTGCTTCCGCTGGAACATCGTGTTGCGCGGGCGCGAGGCGACGCCGCTAGACACGGATAAACACTAATGTCCGAAATCACGCCCTCACAGACGGTTGGGCCGTTCTTCGCCTATGGGCTGACGCCTGATGGCCGCTGCCAATGGGATCCGAACGGCCACTATAGCTGGAAGGAAACCGTCGGCGACAATCTGATCACACCCGACGCCACCGGCACCAAGATCCACATCGAAGGCCGCGTGCTCGACGGTGACGGCAAGCCGATCAACGACGCCATGATCGAAATCTGGCAGGCCGATGCCCAAGGCCGTTATGCCCATGCGCGCGGTGAGAAGCCGCGCCCGAATGCGAAGTTTACCGGCTTCGGCCGTTCCGCCACCGACAAAGACGGCATCTATTCGTTCGACACCGTCAAGCCCGGCGCGGTGCAGGGGCCGAACGGCAAGCCGCAGGCGCCGCATATCGTGGTCTGCATCTTCTCGCGCGGCATGCTGCGGCAGATCTATACGCGGCTGTATTTCTCCGACGAGAAGGCGAACGATGCCGATCAAATCCTGACGCTAGTGCCGGCAGACCGCCGCGGCACCCTTATTGCCCACAAGCAGCCCGGCAGCGGCCCCGCCACCTACCGCTTCGACATTCGCGTCCAGGGCGGCGACGAAACGGTTTTCTTCGACATCTGAAGACGTTATCGCCGGACCGCGCGGCCCACTTATTGCCCACACTTACGCAGTAAGTGGGTAGTAGCCCACTGAAAGCCGGAAACACCTTTTCAAAGAACAATATATTCATATAAATATAGCGTTGGGCTGAGCCCACCCACTTTGCCCACCTTTTATATAGCCTCTTTTGTGATTGACGGATTTGAGTAAGCTTGGTTCCCTAGGCGCTGAGCCGGCCATGAGAGCCAGCCAGGAAACGCACCCATGAACGATCAAATCCTCCAGGAGATCGGCGAATTCTGCCGCCAGCGCGGTCTGGCCGAATCCACTTTCGGCCGCCGCGCGGTCAATGACGGCAAGCTCGCCAACCGCCTGCGCAATGGCGGCCGCATTACCACTGACACGCTCGAGCGCATCCGTAGCTTCATGGCGCGCAACGCCGACGCAGCGCCGGCTCGCCGCCGCGTATTGTTCGATGCGGCGCCGCCCGCGGTCTTGCCGATGGTCAAGCCGCCGGCCCCGCCGGTCGCCTCCGGTCAAGCGGGCGACGACCCGCAACGCAATTTCCGATTCTTCGACAACAGGCAGAAATATCTGCTGTTCGTGAATACCTGCAGCGAGAAGTGGGAAGTCGCCAACCGCGTCAGTCTCGAACTTGCCAGCATCCACCCGCGACCGCCGGCGGTGCGTGTGTTCGACGCCGGCGTTGGCGACGGCACCGTGCTGGCGCGCGTCATGCGCTCGATGCACGACCGTTACCCGACCATGCCGTTCTACATCGTGGCCAAGGAAATCAGCCTCGAAGATGTCCGCCTCACGCTGCAGAAAATGGCGGACCGTTTCATTGAGCATCCTTCGAGCGTCATTGTTCTTACCAACCTCGCTTACGCGGAAGCGCCGTGGCTGTCCGTCAAGTCGGTGACGGCGGCCTCCAGCATGGTCTGGAAGGAAGTTGCGCTCGAGGGCGACACCGCGCATTCGTTCGAGCAGCAGATCACCGCGCTTGAGCCGTTCCTTGGTGAAAACTGGAAAGCGCGCGTGTCGCCGAAGAGCGGCAATCCGGTCTACGAGCGGCCGGTGGTGCTGGTGCTTTACCGCAACGATCACAAGTTTCTGCTCGATCAGGTCATCCCGAAACCGGGCGCCACGGTTGCCGACTACGATCTGGTGATCGCGTCGCAGCCTTATCGCGCGCGCGCCTCGATCGACTTCAAGGCCAAGCGCGTGCTGGCGCCGCTCGCTCGCGCGCTCGGGCCCGGCGGCCGTATGATCGCGATCCATTCCTACGGGCGTGACCCCGGCATGGAAATCATCCACAAAGTTTGGCCCGAGGATAATCCCTTCGCGCATAGCCGCCACGATCTACTCAAGGCGGTGAAACACGAACTGGGGCCTGCCGGCCGCGATCTCAATTTCAACGCCTATTCCGACCAGCGCTCGCTGTTCCGCTACGAGATGCACACGCTGCCATCGGAAATTTCCTCATCGATCGGCACCTCGACGCTGCTGGCGGCCTGGAACGCCGCGATCTACGTGGCGCAAATCGAGGACGACCGCCTGTCCGACGTCAACAGCGACCGCCGCTACATCGAGGCGACGCGCGACGTGCTGCAGCAGCAGGGCGGTCTTTGGTTCTACGACGAATCTTTCGTGATCTCGCACCGGCGCGAATAGCGCAATGAGCCCGGACGCCTTCGCGCGGCGGTTTTCGCTTGAGGCCACGCGTCCCGGCGCGGCCGAGATTGCGGCGTTGGCGGACCTGCTGCCGGGCGGAACGCCGGTCTATTTTTCGGCGGTGCCGACGATCGAGCCGCCTGAGCTGATCGCGGCGGCGGCTTTGCTGCGTAAGTCCGGCTTGGAACCGGTCGTTCATATCGCGGCGCGCCGAATTGGCGCGGCCGCCGACTTGCAAAACCTGCTGGCCAGCCTGCGTGGCGAAGCGGACATCCGCCGTATTCTCGTGGTCGGTGGCGATGTCGACGCCGCGGGGCCTTATCCAGACGCGCTGGCGGTGATTCAGAAAGGCAAATTGCGCGAAGCCGGCATTGAAGAGATCGGCATCGGCGCCTATCCGGAAGGCCACCCGCGCATTCCGGCCGGCCGGCTTGAAGCGGCGCTTGATGAAAAGATCGCCGCCGCCACCGCGCAAGGACTTGGCGTACATATCGTCAGCCAATTTTCCTTTTCGCCCGAGCGTATCCTCGCCTGGCTCCGGCAGTTGCGCACCTGCGGCATCAATCAGCCGGTGAAAGTCGGTATGGCTGGACCGACCAGCGTGCCGGCGCTGTTCCGTTACGCCCAGCGTTGCGGCGTTGCCGCTTCGCTGCGCGGCCTGATGTCGGGCGCGGCCGCCGGCCTGATTGGCCATGTCGGGCCGGACCGCATCCTTGAGGCGCTTGTGGCCGCTGGCGATCTGGGCGATGCCGCGCCGCATTATTTTTCATTCGGGGGCACCATCGAAACTGCACGCTACGCATGCGAAGCGGCGCATGGCACGCCGCAGCCGGGCCGTGCTATGGCTCACATTAAATAAAACCCACGGCCGGCAACGCCGATGGACGAATTGCGGAGGAAACGATGACGCAGCGAACCAAGCCGCCTTTCCGCGCCGACCATGTCGGCAGCATCCTGCGCACCGCGCCGGTCAAGCAGGCGCGCGCGCAACGCGAGAAGAGCGCAATTAGCCCGGCCCAGCTCAAAGAGGTCGAGGATCGCGAGATCGAGAAGATCATCAAGAAACAGGAAGACATCGGGCTCAAGCTCGCCACCGACGGCGAATTCCGCCGCTCATGGTGGCATTTTGATTTCTTCGGCATGCTCGATGGCGTCGAGATTTATGAGCTCGACCACGGCATCCAGTTTCAGGGCGTGCAGACCAAGCCGCTCAGCATCCGCGTCAAAGGCAAGATCGGCTTCTCCAATCATCCGATGCTGGAGCACTTCAGGTTCCTGAAGGCGCACACCAAGGTCATGCCGAAGATGACCATTCCGGCGCCGAGCGTGATGCATTTCCGGCTCGAACCCGGCGCGGTGAGCAAAGAGTTCTATCCGAGCCGAGACGCCATCTTCGACGATCTCGCCATGGCCTATCAGTCGGCGATTAAGGCGTTCTACGCCGCTGGCTGCCGCTACCTGCAATGGGATGACACCGCCTGGGCCTATCTCTGCTCGGAGGCCGAGTTGAAGAAGGCGCGCGAGCGCGGCCTCGATGTCGATCATCTGCAGGATAGCTATACCCGCTGCATCAACAAGGCGCTGGAGGCCAAGCCCGCCGATATGACCATCACGACCCATGTTTGCCGGGGCAATTTCCGCTCCACCTTTATTTCGTCCGGCGGCTACGAGCCGGTGGCCGAGAGCCTGCTCGCCAAGTGCAATTACGATGGCTACTTCCTGGAATATGACAGCGACCGCGCCGGCGGCTTCGAGCCGCTGCGCTTCGTCCCGAAAGGCAACAAGATCGTTGTGCTGGGTCTCGTCACCTCGAAATCCGGCCGGCTGGAGCCGCGCGAAGACATCAAGAAGCGCATCGAGGAGGCGACTAAATATGTCGCGCTCGATCAGCTTTGTCTTTCGCCGCAATGCGGCTTTGCCTCGACCGAAGAGGGCAACGTGCTGGCCGAGGACGAGCAATGGGCCAAGCTGAAGATGATCGTGGATCTTTCGCAAGAGGTCTGGGGCAAATGAGCGCGCGGACGACCGCGCCGTTCCGCGCCGATCACGTCGGCAGCCTGCTGCGCCCCGCTGCGCTGAAAGAGGCGCGCGCCAAGTTTGCCAAAGGCGCAATTCCCGCCGACGCGCTGCGCGAAGTCGAAGACCGCGAGATCGAGAAGATCGTCAAGAAGCAGGCGGAGGTGGGCCTGAAGCTCGCTACCGACGGCGAATTTCGCCGTTCCTGGTGGCATTTCGATTTCTTCAAGGGACTCAAGGGCGTCGAGCTGATCAGTGCGCCGCCGATCAAATTCCACGGCGTCGAAACAAAAGCCGAGGCGGTCAAGATCACCGGCAAGGTCGACTTCGCCGGCCATCCGCATCTCGAGCATTTCAAATTTCTGAAGGCGCATTGCAACGTCACGCCCAAGATGACCATTCCGGCGCCGAGCACGTTCCATTTCCGGCAGGGCCGGGCGATGGTGAGCAAGGAGGCCTACCCCGACTACGACGCCTTCTTCGCGGATGTCGGCGCCACCTGGCGCAAGGCGATCCGCGCCTTCTACGATGCCGGCTGCCGCTACCTGCAGCTCGACGACACCGCCTGGGCGATGATCTGCGACCCCAAGGAGCGCGAGCAATCGAAGGCGCGCGGCGATAATCCCGACACGCTGCCGGCGATCTATGCACGCGTCACCAATGCCGCGCTCGAAGGCAAGCCCGCCGACATGGCGATTACGATGCATTCCTGCCGCGGCAATTTCCGCTCCACCTGGATCGCGCAGGGCGGCTATGAATTCGTCGCCGAACATCTGCTCGGCAACACCAATTTCGACGGCTATTTCCTGGAATACGACAGCGAGCGTGCCGGCGGCTTCGAGCCGCTGCGTCATTTTCCCAAGGGCAAGAAGCAGCTGGTGCTCGGCCTGGTCACTTCGAAGTCGGGCCGGTTGGAGCCGCGCGATGACATCAAGCGCCGCATCGACGAGGCCAGCAAATATGTCGCGCTCGATCAGCTGTGCTTGTCGCCGCAATGCGGCTTCGCCTCGACCGAGGAAGGCAACGTGCTGGCCGAGGACGAGCAGTGGGCCAAGCTGCGCATGATCGTCGAGTTGGCGGAAGAAGTGTGGGGCCGCTAAGCTCCGCGCATGACATTACGTCTTAGTCCTCCCTTCCGCGCCGATCATGTCGGCAGCCTGTTGCGGACCGCGCCGCTGAAAGAAGCCCGCGCCCAGCGCGAAAAAGGCGAGCTCACCGCCGATCAGCTCAAGGCGATCGAGGATCGCGAGATCGCCACCGTCATTAAGAAGCAAGAAGACATTGGGCTAAAAGCCGTCACTGACGGCGAATTTCGCCGCGCCTTCTGGAATTACGATTTTCTGGGCGCGCTTGATGGCGTCGAAGCCTATCTCGGCGAACGCAAGATCAAGTTCGCGGGCAATAACCCCAAGCCGATGATGCTGCGCGTGACCGGCGAGCTCGGCACGTTTTCCGGTCATCCGATGCTGGAGCATTTCAAGTTCGTCAAGGCGCACACGCGCGTTTCGCCGAAAATGACGATCCCGTCGCCGTCGTCGTTGCATTTCCGCTACGGCCGCGACGCCATTCCGGGCGCGATTTATCCAGACATGGAGGACTTTTATTCTGATCTGGGCCGGACCTACGCTCAGGCGGTGCGTGGTTTTGCCGATGCCGGCTGCCGCTATCTGCAATTCGATGAAGTCAATCTCGCTTATCTTTGCGATCCCAAACTGCGGGCGCAGGTCAGCGAACGCGGCGAGGATCCGGCCCAATTGCCCGCGGCCTATGCCCGGCTGATCAACGCCGCGATCTCCGACATTCCCGCCGACATGGCCATCGCCATGCATCTGTGCCGCGGAAATTTCCAGTCTACCTTCGTGGCCTCTGGCGGCTACGAGCCGGTCGCGGAGATTCTGTTCAATGCGATCAACGTGCACGGCTATTTCATGGAATACGACTCGGATCGCGCCGGCGGTTTCGAGCCGCTGCGTTTCGTACCCAAGGGTAAGACCGTAGTGCTTGGTTTGGTCACCAGCAAAAGCGGCCGGCTGGAATCCAAGGACGCCATCAAGCGCCGCATCGATCAGGCGACGAAATTTGTCCCGCTTGACCAACTTTGCCTTTCGCCGCAATGCGGCTTCGCCTCGACCGAGGAAGGGAATATCCTGGCCGAGGACGAGCAATGGGCGAAGCTCAAGATGATCGTGGAAATCGCGCAAGAAGTATGGGGTAGCCGATGACGATGCGAACAAAGCCGCCATTCCGCGCCGACCATGTCGGCAGCCTGCTGCGACCAGCCGCGCTGAAAAAGGCGCGCGAGCAGCGCGCCAAAGGTGAGATCGATACCGGCGCACTGAAGGCGGTCGAAGATCGCGAGATCGAGCGCGTCATCAAGCGCCAGGAAGACGCCGGTCTGCAATCGATCACCGACGGCGAATTCCGCCGGTCCTGGTGGCACCTCGATTTTCTCTGGGGCCTCGACGGCATCGAAAAGCACGTGATGGACACCGGCATCGCCTTCGCCGCAGTCACCACGCGCAATGAAGGCCTCAAGGTCGCGGGAAAAGTCGGGTTCTCCGGCCATCCGATGATCGAGCATTTCAAGTTTGTCGCCGCGCACACCCAGCGCACGCCTAAGATTACGATTCCATCGCCATCGGCGGCTTATGGCAGGCCGGTGCCGACACCGATCGACCGAAATATTTATCCCAAGCTCGACGCGTTCTTCGACGATCTCGGCCAAGCGTATAAAAAAGCCGTGCGCGCCTTCGCCGATGCCGGCTGCCGTTATCTGCAACTCGACGAGGTGTTCATCGCCATGTTGTGCGATGAAAAATACCGCGCGCAGATGGAAGCGCGCGGCGACGATCCGGAAAAACTGGGCGAACTCTACGGCGATTTGATCAACACCGCTATGTCGGATATTCCCGCCGACATGCGCATTACGATGCACCTGTGCCGCGGCAATTATAAATCGACCTTCATGGGCTCGGGCGGCTATGAGGCCGAGCAGGAGATCCTGTTCAACCGCATCAAGGTGCACGGCTATTTCATGGAATACGACAGCGCGCGTGCCGGTGGCTTCGAGCCGCTTAAACTGGTGCCGAAGGACCGCCATGTCGTGCTCGGGCTCGTCACCACCAAGACCGGCCGGCTGGAGAACAAGGACGATCTCAAGCGCCGCATCGAGGAGGCGGCGAAATATATCTCGCTTGATCAGCTTTGTTTGTCGCCGCAATGCGGCTTCGCCTCGACCGAGGAGGGCAATGTCTTGGCGGAGGACGAGCAATGGGCCAAGCTGAAGATGATCGTTGAGGTCGCAAAGGAAGTCTGGGGTTAGCGTTTGAATGCCGCTCGATCGCGAAAAATTGCTGGCGCTGAAAATCCCGGTGGTCGAGCACAGCTACGGCCCCAAAGATTGCATGCTCTATGCGCTGGGTCTGGGCCTTGGCCAGGATCCGCTCAACGCCGATGAACTTGCCTTCGTCTACGAAAAAAATCTGAAAATTCTACCGACTTACGCGCTGGTGCAAGGCTACTCGGCCTATTGGCTGCGCCAGCCCGATCTCGGCATCACCTGGACCCACGTCGTGCATGGCGAGCAGGGTTTGGTGCTGCATGAACCGGTCGCGCCGCAAGGTACGGTGATCGGCCGCACCCGCATCCTCGACGTTGTCGACAAAGGCGAAGGCAAAGGCGCGCTGGTTTATTCCGAGCGCGCGATCAGCGACAAAGCGAGCGGCCGCCTGCTCGCGACCTTGACGCAGACTACATTCTGCCGCGCCGATGGTGGCTTCGGCGGGGTGAAGCGCGACACGCCGCGCCCGCATGCGCTGCCGGCGCGCGCGCCGGACGGCGTCTGCGATCTGCCGACAAGGCCGGAAATGGCGCTGATTTACCGGCTGTCCGGCGACGTCAATGCGCTGCATGCCGATCCGGAATTCGCCAAAGCCGCCGGCTTCCCGCGCCCGATTTTGCACGGCCTGGCGACCTTCGGGGTCGCAGGTCACGCGCTGCTCAAGGCGGTTTGCGGCTATGATCCGGCCCGGCTGACCACGATGTCCGGCCGATTTTCGGCGCCGGCGTTCCCGGGCGAAACCATCCGCACCGAGTTTTGGCGCGATGCCGGCGTGGTAAGGTTCCGCGCGTGGGCGGTGGAACGAGACGCGGTCGTGATCGACAATGGACGGGCAGAAGTAAAAGGCTCATGAGCAAGCGCAGCGCCCAGCATGAGGACTTTGCCGACATCCGCGCGTCGGTGCGCGCTTTGTGCGCCAAGTTTCCCGGCGAATATTGGCGGGCGCTCGATCGCGAAAGAACTTATCCGACTGAATTCGTCGGCGCGCTCACCGAAGCCGGCTATCTCGCAGCCTTGATCCCGGAGGAATTCGGCGGCAGCGGTCTGCCGATTGGCGCTGCTTGCGCGATCCTGGAGGAAATCCAGGCCTCCGGCTGCAACGGCGCCGCCTGCCACGCGCAGATGTACACCATGGGCACGATCCTGCGGCACGGTTTGCCCGAGCAAAAACAAATCTACCTTCCGAAAATCGCCAGTGGGGAATTGCGCTTGCAGGCCTTCGGCGTCACCGAGCCGACGTCGGGGACCGACACTCTGTCTTTGCGCACTACGGCGCGGAGGGAAGGCAACGGCCACTACGTCATCAACGGCCAGAAAATCTGGACCTCGCGCGCCGAACATTCCGACCTGCTGCTGCTGCTGGCGCGCACCACGCCGAAGGAGCAGGTCAAGAAACGCACCGACGGTCTATCGGTCTTTCTGGTCGACATGCGGCTCGCCGCAGGCACCAGCATCAGCATCAACCCGATCCGCACCATGATGAACCACGCCACCACGGAGGTGTTCTTCGACGACTTGCGGGTGCCGGCGGAAAATCTGATCGGCGAAGAGGGGCAGGGCTTCCGCTACATTCTCTCCGGCATGAACGCCGAACGCATTTTGATCGCCGCCGAATGCATCGGCGACGCCAAATGGTTCATCAACAAGGCGACCGCTTACGCCAAGGAGCGCGCGCTGTTCGGCCGCCCGATTGGGCAGAACCAGGGCGTGCAGTTTCCGATCGCGCGCGCCTATGCGCAGATGCGCGCCGCCGAATTGATGGTGCACGAGGCCGCAGCCAAATACGAAGCGGGCGCCGACATCGGGCCGGAGGCCAATATGGCGAAGCTCCTGGCCGCCGACGCCTCGTGGTTTGCCGCCGATATGTGCGTGCAGACCCACGGCGGTTTCGGTTTCGCCGAGGAATACGACGTCGAGCGCAAATTCCGCGAGACACGGCTCTACCAGGTGGCGCCGATTTCGACCAACATGATCCTGTCTTATCTGGCCGAGCACGTGCTCGGTCTGCCGCGCTCGTATTGAAATGACGCTGCCGCTCGCAGGCCTCCTGGTCGTCTCGGTCGAGCAAGCCGTGGCGGCGCCGCAGTGCACCTGCCGGCTCGCCGACGCCGGCGCGCGCGTCATCAAGGTCGAGCGGCCGGACGGCGATTTCTCCCGCCATTACGATCACGTGGTCCACGGCGAGAGCGCGCACTTCGTCTGGCTCAATCGCGGCAAGGAATCGGTGGTGCTCGACCTCGTGCGCGACGAGGACAAGGCGCTGCTGGAAGCGATGCTGGCGAAGGCCGATGTGTTCGTGCAAAACCTTAAGCCGGGCGCGCTGGCCAAGCTCGGCTTCGCGTTCGCGCGCTTGCGCAAGGACTATCCGCGGCTGATCTGCTGCTCGATTTCCGGCTATGGCGAGAGCGGTCCCTATGCGCAGCGCAAGGCCTACGACCTGCTGATCCAGGCGGAATCGGGCGTCTCGTCGGTGACCGGCGGGCCGGAAGCGCCGGCGCGCGTCGGCGTTTCGATCGTCGATATCGCCGCCGGCTTGAGCGCCTACGAAACCATCCTGGAAGCGTTGATCGCGCGCGGGCGCTCCGGCGAGGGCGCGGCGATTTCAATTTCCATGTTCGACGCCATGGCGGAATGGATGACGATACCGCTGCTGAACGAAGAATACGGCAATCCGTTCAAGCGCGTCGGCCTTGCTCATCCGACCATCGCGCCCTACCGCGCGTACCAGACCCGCGACGGCGCCGACATCCTTATTGCCGTCCAGAACGACCGCGAGTGGCGCGTATTGGCGGACAAGGTGCTGGGCGATGTCTCGCTGGGGCACGATCCGAAATTCGCCACGGTCACCAAGCGCGTCGAGCATCGTGCGCAAACCGACGCCGCGGTCGCCAAAGTGTTCGCCGCGCATGACGCCGAACCCCTGATGAAGAAACTTGAAGCGGCCGATATCGCTTTTGCACGCGTCAACGGTTCCGCCTTGCTGAGCAAGCATCCGCACTTGCGGCGCATCAGCGTCGATGCGCCGAGCGGGCCAGCGAGCATTCCGGCGCCGACGCCGCAATGGGCCGGCAAGACACGGGCGTACGGCCCGGTGCCGGCACTCGGCGCCCATACCGCGAAAGTGCGCAAGGAATTCGGCGGCGGTTAAACCTACTCCGGCATCTCGGTGTGCTTGACGCCCGGCTGCAACAGCACGCAGGCGGCTGCCGCGAAAATCAGCGCGAAGCCGATGATGTCGGGCACGGTCAGCCGTTCGCCGAGCAGCACGGCCGAGGCACTGACACCGATCACTGGCACTAGCAGCGAGCCGAGCGACGCCGTGACGGTCGGCAGCCGGTTGACGATCGTCCACCACAAGAAATGCGCGAGCCCGACCCCGAACAACCCGACAAACAGGATAGCCAGAATCGTCTGGCCGGCCAGCGGCCAGACATGCGGATCGCGTTCAAACACGAAAGTGCCGGCGGCTATGAACAAAAATCCGAACAGCAATTGCCAGGCCGCATTCGCCAGCGGCTCGATCGTCGCCTTCACCCATTTCATATAGACGGTGGCGAAGGCCCAACACAATGCGCAACCGAGCGAGTAAAACACGAACGGCGGAAACCCGTCGGCGAACAGCGGCCAGACCAGGGTCGTCAGCCCAGCGACGCAGAGCGTGAAGGCGAGCCAGCCGATCTTGTTCAGCCGGTCGCCGAGCACGAAGCGGCCGAGCACGGTCGCCCAGATCGGCATCGAATAAGTGATGATAATGGCGCGCGAGGTCGCGCCGCTGAGCTGCGCGAAGCCGGAGAGAATTTGAAACGCCGCGACGTTGAGAAAGCCGGCGATCATGACATGCACGTATTCGCCGCGCGGCACCTTCAGGTTATGGCCGGTCAGGACCGCCGCGGCGAACAGAGTGGCGGCGCCGATGGCCGAGCCGGCAAAGCGCAGGCTCCAGGGCGAGATCTCGCGCAGCGCCACTGCGGCTGCAATCCAGTTGAAGCCCCAGGCGAAGGCCAGCAACACGACCAGAAGCTTGGCCGTCGCGGCAATGTCTTTTTTATCTTGCGCCATTAGTTCCCGACAGGATTCGACCGCGGCGCAAGCTATAGCGGGGGCATCCGCGTGGCGAGGCATCCCTGTGATGCAAATTTGTCGCCTACAGCGCCCGCGGAAACAAAGCGGGGCAAAGCCTGCCTGCAAGCCCCACGATGTTGCACCGCCCCCGGCCCTGTGTTAGCTAGCGCCTCGATTTCATGGGGGTTTCCGCGGGGTCCTCCGCGTTCCCGTAAATCGGAATTCCCTCTTGGATTCCAACAATATGCGCCGCCGTTCCGCGACGGCGTTCGGCCTGTGAAGTGTCAACGAAAACGAGCGTCAGGTGGCAGGCGAAGACCCGATCATTTCCGGTATGGCTGGGCGGTACGGCAATGCTCTGTTCGAGCTCGCCCGTGACGAAAAGGCGATCGACGCCGTCAAGGCCGACCTCGACCGGTTCGATGCGATGATCGCTGGCAGCCCCGATCTCAACCGGCTGGTGCGCAGCCCGGTGTTCGGCGTCGACGAGCAACTGCGCTCGCTCGCCGCCATCCTCGACAAAGCCGGCATTAAAGGGCTGGCCGCCAATTTCCTGCGCGTCATTACCACCAACCGCCGGCTGTTCGCCGTGCGCGACATGATCCGCGCCTTCCGCACGCTGACCGCCCGTCACAAAGGCGAGGTGGTCGTGGAAGTCACCGTCGCCGAAAAGCTCAGCGACAAGAATCTCGACGCGCTCAAGAGCGCGCTTAAATCGGTGACCGGCGGCAAGGACATCGACTGCGACGTCAAGATCGAGCCCGCCATCATCGGCGGGCTCATCGTCAAGGTCGGCAGCCGCATGGTCGACTCTTCGCTCCGCACCAAGCTCAATGCGATCAAAATCGCGATGAAAGAGGCCCGCTGATGGATATTCGCGCCGCAGAAATTTCCGCTATCCTGAAAGAGCAGATCAAGAATTTCGGCCAGGAAGCCCAAGTCTCCGAAGTCGGGCAGGTGCTGTCCGTTGGCGACGGCATCGCCCGCGTCTACGGCCTCGACAACGTGCAGGCCGGTGAGATGGTCGAGTTCGAGAACGCCACGCGCGGCATGGCGCTCAATCTCGAAACCGACAATGTCGGTATCGTGATCTTCGGCAACGACCGCGAAATCAAGGAAGGCCAGACCGTCAAGCGTACCGGCTCGATCGTCGACGTGCCGGTCGGCAAGGGCCTGCTCGGCCGCGTGGTCGACGCGCTCGGTAATCCGATCGACGGCAAGGGCCCGATCAAGGCCGACAAGCGCGAACGCGTCGACGTCAAGGCGCCCGGCATCATTCCGCGCAAGTCGGTGAACGAGCCGATGGCGACAGGGCTGAAGGCGATCGACGCGCTGATCCCGATCGGCCGCGGCCAGCGCGAGTTGATCATCGGCGACCGCCAGACCGGCAAGACCGCGATCGCGCTCGACACCATCCTCAATCAGAAGCCGCTCAACGCGCAGACCGACGAGAAGATCAAGCTTTATTGCGTCTACGTCGCGGTCGGGCAGAAGCGTTCGACCGTCGCGCAGTTCGTCAAGGTGCTCGAGGAGCAGGGCGCGCTCGACTATTCGATCATCATCGCCGCCACCGCGTCCGATCCGGCGCCGATGCAGTTCCTGGCGCCGTTCTCCGGCTGTACCATGGGCGAATATTTCCGCGACAACGGCATGCACGCCGTCATCATCTATGACGATCTGTCGAAGCAGGCGGTCGCCTATCGCCAGATGTCGCTGCTACTGCGCCGCCCGCCCGGCCGCGAAGCCTATCCCGGTGACGTGTTCTATCTGCATTCGCGCCTGCTGGAACGCGCCGCCAAGATGAACGACGACAACAAAGGTGGCTCGCTCACCGCGCTGCCGATCATCGAGACCCAGGCCAACGACGTGTCGGCCTATATCCCGACCAACGTGATTTCGATCACCGACGGTCAGATCTTCCTGGAAACCGATCTGTTCTATCAGGGCATACGTCCGGCGGTGAACGTCGGATTGTCCGTGTCGCGCGTCGGCTCGGCCGCACAGACCAAGGCGATGAAAAAGGTCGCCGGCAAGATCAAGGGCGAGCTCGCGCAGTATCGTGAGATGGCCGCATTCGCCCAATTCGGCTCCGACCTCGATGCCACCACCCAGCGCATGCTGGCGCGCGGCTCGCGTCTGACCGAACTACTGAAGCAGCCGCAGTTCTCACCGCTCAAGATGGAAGAGCAGGCCTCCGTGATCTATGCCGGCGTCAACGGCTACCTCGATAAGTTCGAAGTGTCGCGCGTGCGCGCCTTCGAGAGCGGCCTATTGACGCTGTTGCGGACCAAGCACGCCGGTCTGCTCGACAGCATCGCTAAGAGCGGCGATCTGTCCAAGGATGACGAAGCCAAGCTCAAGGACGTCATCGAGAGCTACGCGAAAAGCTTCACTTAAGTTTTCGGCCAAAGGGCGACTGAAGAGACGATGGCTTCCCTCAAGGACATGCGCGTTCGCATCGCCTCCACCAAGGCGACGCAGAAGATTACCAAGGCCATGCAGATGGTCGCGGCGTCCAAGCTGCGCCGCGCGCAGGTGGCGGCGGAAGCCGCGCGGCCTTTCGCTGAGCGCATGGACCGGGTGCTGGGCAATATCGCGGCCGGCGTCGCCGGCAGCGATTCCGCGCCCAAGCTGTTGGCCGGAACCGGCAACGACAAAGTGCATCTGCTGGTGGTCTGCACGGCCGAACGCGGGCTGTGCGGCGCCTTCAATTCCTCGATCGTTCGCCTGGCGCGCGAGTCCATCAATAGGTTGGCGAACCAGGGCAAGGACGTCAAAATCCTCTGTGTCGGGCGCAAGGGCGCCGACCAGCTTCGCCGGGTTTATGAAAAGCAGATCGTCGAGATCGTCGAATTGCGCGGCGTCAAGCAGATGGGTTTCGCGCAGGCGCAGATGGTCGCCGACAAGATCGTGGCGCGCTTCAACAACAACGAGTTCGATGTCTGCACGCTGTTCTTCTCGCGCTTCAAGTCGGTGATCTCGCAGGTCCCGACCGCCCAGCAGGTTATTCCGCCGGTCTTCGAGCCGGTGGCGAAGGATGCCGGTCCCGCGGCGGGCTACGAATACGAGCCGGAAGAGGAAGAAATCCTCGCCGACCTGCTGCCGCGCAATCTGTCGATTCAGGTGTTCCGCGCGCTGTTGGAAAACGCCGCCTCCGAGCAGGGCGCGCGCATGAGCGCGATGGATAACGCCACCCGCAATGCCGGCGAAATGATCCGCAAGCAGACGCTCACTTATAACCGCACGCGCCAGGCGATGATCACCAAGGAACTGATCGAGATCATCTCCGGAGCCGAGGCGCTCTGACCCGAGGAACAAGGTTTCTAAGAGGATTAAACATGGCCAAAGCCAACCAAGTCGGACGCATTACCCAGGTCATCGGCGCCGTCGTCGACGTGCAATTCGAGGGTGAATTGCCTGCCATTCTCAATGCGCTGGAGACCAAGAACCACGGCAACCGCCTTGTGCTCGAGGTCGCCCAGCATCTGGGTGAGTCGACCGTGCGCACCATCGCCATGGACACCTCCGAGGGACTTGTGCGCGGTCAGGAATGCACCGACACCGGCCAGCCGATTTTGGTGCCGGTCGGTCCCGGCACGCTCGGCCGCATCATGAATGTGATCGGCGAGCCGGTCGACGAAGCAGGTCCGGTGAAAGGCGTGGAGCGCCGCGCCATCCATCAGCCGACCCCGAGCTACACCGAGCAATCGACCGAAGCCCAGATCCTGATCACCGGCATCAAGGTGGTCGATCTGCTGGCACCCTATGCGCGCGGCGGCAAGATCGGCCTGTTCGGCGGCGCCGGCGTCGGCAAGACCGTGCTGATTCAGGAATTGATCAACAACGTCGCCAAGGCGCACGGCGGCTATTCGGTGTTCGCTGGCGTCGGCGAGCGCACGCGCGAGGGCAACGACCTCTATCACGAGATGATCGAGTCCGGCGTCAACAAGGATCCGCACGAGAACAACGGCTCGACCGAAGGCTCCAAATGCGCGCTAGTGTTCGGCCAGATGAACGAGCCGCCGGGCGCCCGCGCCCGCGTCGGCCTGACCGGTCTGACGGTGGCGGAATATTTCCGCGACCAGGGCCAGGACGTGCTGTTCTTCGTCGACAACATTTTCCGCTTCACGCAAGCCGGTTCCGAAATGTCGGCGCTGCTTGGCCGCATTCCGAGCGCCGTGGGCTATCAACCGACACTCGCCACCGACATGGGTGCGTTGCAGGAGCGCATCACCACGACGACCAAGGGTTCGATCACCTCGGTGCAGGCGATTTACGTGCCGGCCGACGACTTGACCGACCCGGCGCCGGCCACGTCGTTCGCGCACTTGGACGCGACCACCGTGCTGTCGCGCGACATCGCCGCCAAGGGCATCTATCCGGCGGTTGACCCGCTCGACTCGACCTCGCGCATGTTGTCGCCGCTGATCGTCGGCGAGGAGCATTACGCGGTGGCCCGGCAGGTGCAGCAGATTCTCCAGCGTTACAAGGCGCTGCAGGACATCATCGCCATTCTCGGCATGGATGAACTCTCGGAAGAGGACAAGACCGCGGTGGCGCGCGCGCGCAAGATCGAGCGCTTCCTGTCGCAGCCGTTCTTCGTCGCCGAAGTGTTCACCGGTGCGTCCGGCAAGCTGGTCGATCTCGCCGACACCATCAAAGGCTTCCAGGGTCTCTGCGAAGGCAAATATGACCATCTGCCGGAAGCCGCCTTCTACATGGTTGGAACTATCGAAGAAGCGGTCGAGAAGGGCAAGAAACTTGCGGCGGAAGCGGCGTAACGCGATGCCGGTCCGGTCCAACCTTATGGTGTTTTTGCTGATCGGGCTTCTGGTCGGCGCGGTGTCCGGCTATGTGACGCGGCCCGAGTCAGCGGAGATCAAGCTCGGGCCGTTGAGCATCGAAGTGAAGGGCAACCAGGTCGCGCATGACAACGGGCCGCTGACCAGTAGCCAAGTTCAGCACATCGCGATCATCACATTGATCGGCGGCGTGATCGGATTGGGCGTGGGATTCGCGATCGGCAGGAACAGGGCTTGAGGAAGTAATGGCTAGTTTTCATTTCGATCTGGTCTCACCGGAAAAGCTGCTGTTCTCCGGCGACGTCGAGCAGGTGGACGTGCCCGGTGCCGAAGGCGATTTCGGCGTGCTGGCCAATCACGCGCCGTTCGTCGCCACGCTGCGGCCGGGCATTCTCACGGTCCACGGCGCCTCCGGCGAGCAGAAGATCGTCGTGCTCGGCGGCTTCGCCGAAGTGTCGGCGCAGGGGCTTACCGTGCTGGCCGATGTGGCGGAGGCGGTGGCGGACATCGACCGCGCCATGATTACCGACCGCATCGGCGAACTGGAGAGCCGCATCGAAAAGACCGAGCCCGGCTCCGAGCTCGACAAACTGATCACGCGGCTCGATCAGTTCAAGACGGTTGACCGGCATTTGACCGGCACCGCGATGCACTAAACTGGTGCATGATTTTTACCCAAAACCGGGTTCCACTTTTCGGGGTCATGCACTAAACGCCGAACTTCCCAAATTCTCGCACCACCCGCTCATAACTCTGCCGCTTGAACGGCACGACCAGATCAGGCAATTCGCTCGATCGCACCCAGCGCCAGTCTATGAATTCGGGGTTATGCCCGCCGCCGGGATTAGCGACATCGATTTCACTCTCCGGCCCGGTAAAGCGCAGCGCAAACCACTTCTGCTTCTGCCCGCGATATTTCCCGCCCCAGGCCTCGCCGACGATATCGCGCGGAATGTCGTAGGCCAGCCACTCGGCGATCTCGCCCAGTTTCTCGGCCGAACGGATATTGGTTTCCTCGTAGAGCTCGCGCAGCGCGGCTTTGTAGGCGTCTTCGTTGTCGTCGATGCCGCCCTGCGGCATTTGCCAGACATGCGTCGCGTCGATGTGCTCGGGGCCGCTTGAGCGCCGGCCGACGAATACGAGCCCGGCGCGGTTGAACACCATCATGCCGGCGCAGGGACGATAGGGCAGAGATTCGAAGGGAGGCACTTGCGTTCCGTCATTTCTCGCATGAAGCGCTAAGTGAGTGACGTTACGACGACTTTTCCTTCACCGCCACCATGGTAATCGGAACCAAGACGAAGCCGCGCGCTTCGGCTTTTTTCGCCCACTCTGCGATGCGGCCGATGGTTCCCGGCAGCGCGGTCGCTAGTCCGACAGCGCTGCCATGATCGCGCGCCATCATTTCGAGCCGCGCCAGCGCGCGGTCGATTTCGGCCGCGGTCGGCACGGCGTCTATCACCACATCGGTCTTGGCGAACGGCAAATTCTGGCTGACGGCGAGTTGTCCGGCAACGCTGCGCGACGACGCGCCGTCGTCGACATAGATCAATCCGCGCTTAGCGGTCTCGCGCATGACCGGCGCCAGCGCCGTTTCCGACGCGGTGAAACGCGCGCCCATATAGCTGACGATCCCGACATAGCCTTGGAAGCGGCTCATCTGCCACTGCAGCCGGTCGATATTCTGCTCGGGCGTCAGCGAAGTCAGCAGCGTCTGCGGCCCCGGATCGTTGTCGGGATAATCGAACGGCTCCATCGGAGCTTGCAGCAGCACCTCGTGGTTTCCCGCCTGCGCGCGCTCCGCCAGCGTATCGAGACCGGCGCCATAGGGCGCGACCGCGAGCGTCACCGGCGCCGGCAATTTCGACAGCGCATCGGCGGTGCCGGATGCGCTGATGCCGAGCCCACCGACGATGATGGCGATGCGCGGCGCGTCCGCTTTGCCCGCCGGCATTTGGCGCGGATGGCTGTAGAGCGTGAATGGCCGTATGCCATCCAGCGCGATTTTCGGAATGGCGCCGTGGCGCGTGTTTTCCACGAAACGCATGTCGAGCGGCGCCTTCGGTGCATTGCTGCTCGATTTGCCGGGAATGATGACGTCCTGATGCTTGCCGCTGGAGCCGTCGATGATGGTGATGGTCTTGCTGCCGGGCGGCGCGCTAGCGGCGGCCGGTGGCGCCGATGTATTCGCAGGCGCTGCTACCGTGGTGGTTCCGTCATGGTGGGAATGCTGCTGGCCGTCGCCGGCGGTGTCCGGCTTCTTCAGCGAACCGGTGGCGACCACCGCGGTCGGTTCGCCGCCCAGTGGGTCGCTGACGAAGACCGCCCAGGCGACGACCGCGATGCCGAACAGCCCGAGCGCGCCCGCGAGAATTTGCGGGAGGGCGGCCGGGATCGGCGACTTCTTCGGTTTGTCCTGGCCGAGGGGGGTGTTCAGATCATCCGGTGGCACGGCGCAAATCCCCGCGAATCATCGGGCGAGTCTATCACGCGGTGATTCCCACAAGGTTTAACGCAAACAAAACGGGCGGCCCTAAGGCCGCCCCGCTGATATTCGTTGCTAATGCCGCGCTTAGTTCGGCACCGGGGCCTTGGCATTCGGCGGGAAGGCCGAATTGACCTGGGTTCCGCGCAGCAGCTCTTCCGCCATGATCAGCGCCTTGTCGTTCTTGGGGTCCGGCGGAATGTAGGACTGCGAGCCGGTCTGCTCCTTGCCCTCGTCGCCTTTGAGATGGCCGCGCAACGAGGCTTCGCCCTTGGTGCTGGTGTCGGTCTTGGCCTTGATGTCGTCCGGCAAGTCCTGCAGCACCTCAATATCCGGCACGATGCCCTTGGCCTGGATCGAGCGGCCGGACGGCGTGAAGTAGCGCGCAGTGGTCAGCCGCAGCGCGCCGTTGCCGGAGCCGAGCGGGATGATGGTCTGCACCGAACCCTTGCCGAACGAACGCGTGCCGATGACGGTGACCCGCTTGTGGTCCTGCAGCGCGCCGGCGACGATTTCCGACGCCGACGCCGAGCCGCCGTTGATCAGCACAATCACCGGCTTGCCATTGGTGAGGTCGCCCGGTCGTGCGTTGAAGCGCTGAGTCTCCTCGGCATTGCGACCGCGGGTCGAGACGATCTCGCCCTTTTCCAGGAACGCATCCGAGACCGAGATCGCCTGGTCGAGCAGGCCGCCCGGATTGTTGCGCAGGTCGAGGATGTAACCCTTGAGCTTGTCTTTGCTGACCTTGGCCGTGATGTCGGTGATCGCCTTCTTCAGTCCTTCGGTGGTCTGCTCGTTGAACTGCGTCATGCGGATATAGCCGACATCGTCGCCCTCGACATTGGCGCGTACCGCCTTGACGCGAATGACGTCGCGCGTAATCGAGACTTCGATCGGCTTGTCCTGGCCCTTGCGCATGATGGTGAGCTTGATCTTGGTGTTCACGGGCCCGCGCATCTTCTCGACCGCCTGGTTCAGGGTCAGGCCCTGCACCTGCTCGCCGTCGAGCTGGGTGATGATGTCGTTGGCCATGATGCCGGCCTTAGCGGCGGGCGTCTCGTCGATCGGTGTCACCACCTTGATCAACCCGTCTTCCATGGTGACCTCGATGCCGAGCCCGCCGAATTCGCCGCGGGTCTGCACCTGCATGTCGCGGAAGCTCTTCGGATCCATGTAGCTGGAATGCGGATCGAGCCCGGCCAGCATGCCATTGATCGCGGTTTCGATCAGCTTGCTGTCGTCCGGCTTCTCGACGTAATCGGCGCGCACGCGCTCGAACACGTCGCCGAACAAATTAAGCTGCCGATAGGTATCCGCGGCCGCGGCTTTTGCGGTCGTGCCGATCAACATCAAGCGCGGTTGTGTCGCGAGCAGCGCCATCGCCGCTCCCGCCGCCGCGCCGAGTAGAATGAGTGAGGTCTTGCGCATCATCCACGAACCTTTTCGCCTTCGCCAGCTGCCCACCATGGGCCTGGATCGACGGGAATCCCGTCCTTACGAAACTCGATGTAAAGCACCGGTTGGCTGGAACCTGTCGCGAGGATTGCCGCGATATGGGAGCTATTTCCCATCACCGCAACGGGTTCTCCGGTCAGCACGAACTGCCCGAGATCAACTGATATCCGATCCATCCCAGCGAGCAAGATATGATACCCGTTGCCGGCATTAAGGATCAAGAGTTGTCCATAAGAACGGAACGGCCCGGCATAAACCACCCAACCGTCGCCCGGAGCGGTCACTTGCGCGCCGGCCCGCGTCGCGATCGAAACACCCTTTTCCACCCCGCCGGCGCCATCGGGTGCGCCATATTCCTTCAATTTGACGCCATTAACCGGAATCGGAACCTGGCCGCGCAGCGACGCGAAGGCCACCGCCGGCGCCAGCCGGCCCGGATCGCGTTGCGCCGACATCGCCGGGCGCGGATCGTTGCGGCCTGCTTCGCGGGCGGCCCTCGTCGCCGGATCGAGTCCTTGCTCTAGTTTGGCGATCAAATCTTTGAGATTGTCCACTTGGCGCGCCAGTTCGCCGGCGCGCGTTCGTTCGGCGTCGAGCGCCTTTTCGCGTTCGGCCTGCTGCTTCTGACGCTCCTCGACCAGCGCGCTCATGCGGGTTTGCTCGTTGCCGAGCGAAGCGACTTCGGTTTTCAGCCGGTCGCGCTCAGTGGCGATCTGCTTGCGAACGTTGAGCAGTTCGGTGAGGTCGTTGGCGAGCGCCTCGACCTCGTGCCGCATCTCGGGCAGTACCGCACCCAATAGCATGGCGGTGCGTACCGATTGCAGCGCGTCTTCCGGACTGGCGATCAGCGCAGGCGGCGGGCGATGGCCTATGCGCTGGAGCGCCGCCAGCACTTCGCCGATCACGGCGCGGCGGCCTTCGAGCGATTTGCGAATGCTGCGCTCGTTGTCGTCGAGCGGCTTGAGCCGCGCTTCCGTCGCTGTAACTTTCGCTTCGACGCCGCGAATACGACCGGCGGTGTCGATCAGGTCCTGATTGAGCTTGCGGCGGTCGGCGCCGAGCTGTTCGATTTCCCGCTTGAGCGCGGCCTCGGTTTCGGCCGTCTTGCTCTGGGCATCGCGTGCGGCCTTGAGGTCCTGGTCTGGCTGTTTCAGCGCGTCAAGTTTTTCGGCTTTGTTGGTTTGCGCAAACTGTATTGGCCGGTCCTGTGCGAATGCCGCAGTGGCCGTCATCATCGGCCATGCCAAGGCCAGCCCCACGATAAGCGCGGAGCATGGGTCGCGACGGCGGAAGCGGCAAATCATCGCGGCCAAGTTACGCCCAGGGGTTGGGACAGCAAGGTCATAATTGAGGGCATTTCATGCCGCCGGATTAAGACCAATCTTGGACGCTCACGCCCGATGATAGGGGTGGCCGGTCAGGATGGTGGTGGCGCGATAAAGCTGTTCCAACAGCATGATCCGCACCAATTGATGCGGCCAGGTCGCCGCGCCGAACGCCAGCCGCAATTCGGCCTTGGCGCGCAAACTGGGCGCCAGCCCGTCGGCACCACCGATCATGAAGACCACTGCCGGATGGTCGTTGCTGCGCCATTTAGCCAAGTGGCCGGCGAGGCTGGCGCTGTCGAGGTTCTCGCCGTGGCCATCGAGCAGCACGGCGGTCGCGCCCTGCGGAATGACATTGGCGAGCGCGATCGACTCCTCGAGCATGCGCTTGCCGGCGTCGTCGGCACGGCTTTCCCTGATTTCGATGATTTCGACGTCGCGCACACCGAGATTACGGCCGGTTTGCGCCGCGCGTTTGCGGAAGCGCTCGGCAAGCTCGGTTTCCGGACCCTGCTTCAGGCGTCCAATGGCGGCAACGATGATGCGCATCTTGCCGCGGAGTATATCAGCTTGCCCGCGATCCGGCCGACCACATCTTTTCCAGATTGTAGAACTCGCGCACTTCCGGCCGGAACACGTGGACAATCACATCGCCGGCGTCGATCAGCACCCAGTCGCCTTGCCGCATGCCTTCGACCCGCACACCACGCACGCCGGCCGCCTTGATGCCCTTGACGACACGGTCGGCGACCGCGCCGACATGGCGCTGCGACCGGCCGGTGGTCACGACCATGTAATCGCCGATGGAGGATTTTCCGGAGAGATCGATGGTGACGTTGTCCTCGGCTTTGATGTCTTCGAGACACGCGAGGACGATGCGGAGCGTCTCCTTGGCGCTGGGATGGCGTGAGACGGATTCGAGCGTATGACGTGACGCCCGAGAGAGTGCAGGTTTGGTCAGAGGTTGTTTCCCTTTACGTTTGTTGCACCCGCCCCGGTTCATTCCGGGACACGCTCAAGATAGTTACTTGGTTCGGTTCTTTCCACTCTTGGTCCGATGACTTGTAGTCCGAATACTTGCAGCACGCGAAGTTCCACCGTGCGTGCGCAAGGCGCGCAGCGCGGTGGAGGAGAGCGGTGATTTGAGGCCGTGCAGGAAGGCCCAGGCCGGCGGCTTGCGATCGGGCAGCGAAGCGGCGTTGGGTTCCGAAATGCGGGCGCCCGAGAGCGCCTGTCCCGCAGGACTCGCGGCGGCATAAAGACTGGGTCCGAGGCGGTCGACCACCACGATGGGGACCCGGTTCGCTATTCCGCGCCATTTCTGCCAGCGGTGAAAGCTCCGCAAATTGTCGGCGCCCATGATCCAGACGAATCGGACGCGCGGGCACCGGGCGATAAGCCATCTTATCGTGTCATAAGTATATCGCGTTTTAATGACAGCTTCGAGACCGGTTACATCGATGCGTGGGTGATGCGTGAGCGCGCGGGCGGCCGCGATCCGCTTCGCAAGCGGGGCGAGCCCGCTGGTGTTCTTGAGCGGATTGCCCGGCGTCACCAGCCACCAGACGCGGTCGAGCTTGAGCCGCTTGAGGGCGAGCAGACTGGCGGCGAGATGCGCCTGGTGCGGCGGATCGAAAGTTCCGCCGAACAGGCCGATCCTCATGCCGGGCGCGTGAGGAGGAAGCACGTGCTCGGAGCGGGCTTGATTTTGCGCTGTCACGGCCGGGTCTGACCACTGCCGCGGATGCGATATTTGAAAGTCGTGAGCTGATCCACGCCGACAGGTCCGCGCGCGTGCAGCCGCCCGGTGGCGATGCCGATCTCGGCGCCGAAGCCGAATTCGCCGCCGTCGGCGAACTGGGTCGAGGCGTTATGCAGCACGATCGCCGAATCCACTTCGCGCAGGAATTTTTCCGCCGTCGCCTGATCGTCGGTGACGATGGCGTCGGTGTGGTGCGAGCCGTAGCGCTCGATATGTTCGATCGCCGACGTAACGCCGTCCACGACTTTGACCGCGATGATGGCGTCGAGATATTCGGTCGACCAATCTTCTTCGGTCGCGGCTTTGACGCGCTTGTCCGCGGCCTGCGTCGTCTTATCGCCGCGGATGTCGCATTTCGCGTCGATCAGCATCTCGACCAGCGGCTTGAGAAATTTGTCGGCGGCGGCGCGGTCGACCAGCAGCGTCTCGGCGGCGCCGCAGACGCCGGTGCGCCGCATTTTGGCGTTGAGCACGATCTTCTTGGCCATATCGAGCGAAGCCGCTCTGTCGACGTAGACGTGGCAGACGCCTTCCAGGTGCGCGAATACCGGCACGCGCGCTTCCGCCTGCACGCGGGCGACCAGGCCCTTGCCGCCGCGCGGCACGATGACGTCGATATTGCCATCGAGCCCGGTCAGCATCATGCCGACCGCGGCACGGTCGCGGGTTGGGATGAGTTGGATCGCGGCCTCGGGCAGACCGGCTTCGTGCAAGCCCTGGCTGAGCGCGGCGACGATGGCACGGCTGGTGCGCAAGCTGTCCGAGCCGCCGCGCAGGATCGTGGCATTGCCCGATTTCAGGCACAGCGCGCCGGCATCGGCGGTCACGTTCGGCCGGCTTTCGTAGATGATGCCGATGACGCCGAGGGGTACCTTGACCCGTTCGATAAACATGCCATTCGGTCGTGACCAGGATTCGGTGACGACTCCAATGGGATCCTTGAGTGCATGAACCGCATCAATGGCAGAGGCAATCGCCTCAACCCGCTCGATGTTGAGCATCAGCCGATCGAGAAGCGCTCCGGCCATGCCACTGGCGCGGGCCTCGGCGATATCCTCGGCATTGGCGGCCAGAATGGCGGTCGACTGGGCCCGGACGGCGGCGGCCATAAGTTCCAAAGCGCGGTCTTTTTGGGCCGTGGAGGCAAGCGCCAGGGTGCGCGCCGCGACACGCGCCTGGCGGGCGATCTCGCCCAGCGTGGCGGCGATATCCCCTGTGCCTTCAATGCTTTTTAGCGGCGCGCTCATGCTGAAAGGCCCGTCAAACCCCTATTCCTTGTGGTTCCTATCACGTCGGGGTGCGACGGGCGAGGTAGGCCGGTTTCGCCGACCTGGCAGCGGTATCTGGGGATAGTGTGGATAACCCGCAAACGCCCGGAACGGTCGTCTGACCTACACATTGGGGTGGCAAGGTGACGATCTATCAGGAGGTGCGTGCCATGCCGTCCAGTTCAAGCCGTTTGCCGAGCCGTTTTCCGGTCGGCACCAAGTTCGTCATCGAGGGAAAGCGCGGGGGGGAAGGCCAGGTCCAAGTGTTTAGCCGGTATCTGGAATTTCCCGATGGGACGTTTTTCCCGTTGCCGACCCACCCGGTGCAGCGCAAGTCGGGGATTTCCCGCCGCTCCGCCACGCCGCGGGCGCGCCGGCACTAGGCCGCTGGCCGAGCGAAGCCGTACGCTTCCGCACTAGGCCATTGGCCGACCGGCGCTTTCGCGCGACCTAAAACGCAGAAAACCCGGCCTCCGGGGGCCAGGGTTTCCGGGCGATCGGTTAATCGCCTTCAAACGCAAACTTTGTTTTGTTTCACTCTCTCGTCGCAGCAAGACAACGCCGGTGCGCGCCGGGAGTTCCAAGAGCAGCACCAAGAACAGCGCTAGATGGCGGAAGGTCGGCGCCAGACGCCGCCAGACCTGACGCTTGTCGCGGCAAAACACGCTCTTCGTCTGGTTATTCCCCGCCCAGAACCAGATCGTCGCGGTGGATCATTTCCGTGCGCCCGGTGTAGCCGAGGATCAGCAGCACATCGCCCGACGAGCGGCCTTTGATCTTGTCGGCGTCGTCGGCGTCATAGGCCGACAGGCCGCGGCCGACTTCGGCGCCGTCCGGCCCGCGCACCACGACCGCGTCGCCGCGCCCGAACGCGCCCTCGACCTTGATGACGCCGGCGGCCAGCAGACTTTTCCCGGAGCGCAACGCGCGCACCGCGCCGGCGTCGATCACCAGCGCGCCGCGCGGCTCGAGCGAACCGGCGATCCACTTCTTGCGCGCGGTCACCGGATTGGCCGGCGTCAGGAACCAGGTACACGCCGCGCCATCGGCAATGGCCTTCAAGGGATGCGCGACATGCCCAGACGCGATGATCATATGCGTGCCGGCCGACGTCGCGATCTTGGCCGCCTCGATTTTGGTCAGCATGCCGCCGCGCGACAGCTCCGAGCCCGACGCGCCCGCCATCGCCTCGACCTCCGGCGTGATGCGCGCCACCAGCGGCACGCGCGTGGCGCCGGCTTCGGAAGGCAGCTTGTCGTACAGCCCGTCGACGTCCGACAGCAGCACCAGCAGATCGGCGCTCATCATGGTGGCGACGCGGGCGGCGAGCCGGTCGTTGTCGCCGTAGCGGATCTCGGAGGTGGCGACGGTGTCGTTCTCGTTGATCACTGGCACGCTGCGCCATTCCAAAAGCTTGGCGATGGTCGAGCGCGCGTTGAGATAGCGGCGGCGCTCTTCGGTGTCACCGAGCGTGACCAGCACCTGGCCGGCGGTGAGCGCATGCGCGCCGAGACTCTCGGACCACGCGCGCGCCAGCGCGATCTGCCCGACGGCGGCGGCGGCCTGGCTGTCCTCGAGCTTGAGCGCGCCCGAGGGGAGCTTGAGCACGGCGCGGCCGAGCGCGATCGCGCCCGACGACACCACGATGATGTCTTTGGTCTCCTTGTGGAGCGCGGCGACGTCGGCGGCCAGGCTGGCCAGCCAGTCGCGCTTGAGGGAGCCGGCGGCGGCATCCACCAGCAGCGACGAGCCGACCTTCACGACGATGTGGCGGAAGTCTTTGAGTGACGGTGTTTTCATGTCCTAGCGGAGCGAGTTGATGGCGGGCGGTATTTAGCACGTCCGTCACCCACATAGCGCCCCGAATTAGCAATGTATTAACCATAAAGTTCCAAGGATGCGGTGGGGGTGGCCAACCAACTTTTGGGCTCCATGGCCGACATCACAAATGCCGGATCCCCGGTCGCGCTCGGCGATCCGGTTCCGCTCTTCAGCGCTCCTGTCATCACCGGCGGCAGCTTCGACCTCCACGTCAGCGCCGGCCGCTGGGTCGTCCTCTGCTTTCTGGGTACGCCGGATTATCCGCAGGCCGAGATTGAAACCGCCGCGTTGCTGCGGCTCGGCGACCTGCTCCATGAAGATCATATCGTAGTGAAATGCATCCTCGCCACACCTCCCGCCGCCGCGAATCTTGCCGCGCTCGGCAACAAGGCGCTGACGTTCCTCGCCGACTATGACGGTGCGATCAGCCGCGCCTATGGTGCGTTCGGAGCGCCGCGCACGATCGTGCTCGATCCGATGTTGCGGGCAATCGCCAACATTCCCTTCGACTTTCCGCAGGGCCATGCCGACAGTGTGGCGGGCCTGCTGCGCTCGCTGCCAAAGGTCGACGACGCGGCCGGCGTCCCGCTCACCGCACCGGCACTGATCGTGCCGCGCATTTTCGATTTTCCGTTGTGCGACTTCCTGATCGACTTTTACGAAAAGAACGGCGGCGAGGATTCCGGATTCCTGCTCGATGTCGAGGGTAAGACCACGACCGTGCTTGATCACCGGCTCAAGCGCCGGCGTGATCTTGTGGTGGCGCTGCCAGAAGTGCGCGAGTTGATCCGTGACAGGATCGTGCGCCGGCTGCTACCCGCGATCGACAGCTATTTCCAGTTTTCGGCGACTCGCATGGATAAATATGTCGTCGCCCGTTACGACAGCGCGCAAGGTGGGCACTTCCATCGTCATCGCGACAACGTCAATGCCGGCGCGCAGCACCGGCGGTTCGCCATCACCATCAATCTCAACAACGATTATGACGGATGCGATCTTATATTTCCCGAGTTCGGCCGTCGCTTTTATCGCGCGCCGCTCGGCGGTGCGTTGGTGTTTTCCTGTGGTGCCCTGCATCAGGTGACGCCGGTGACGCGCGGCAATCGCTACGCCTTCCTGGCGTTTCTCTACGGCGAGGCCGACGCGGCCAAACGCGAGGCGAACAATGCGCGGCTGCATGACAACGAGGCGCGCTACAGCGGCGTGTCGGACAAACTGTTCCCCGGTCAGTCGGTCGATGCGGAGAAGGCGGCCTAGCCGCATATCGGGCTAGCCTCGCGGAGGTCACATCGGATGATGTTGCGCAAATCCCGCTTCATCCATCAGCTCGCGCTCGGCGACGACCGCGTGCTGATCGTGCATGCGGTCAGCCAACTTCGTCTCACCATCGACCGCAGCGTCAATGCCGTCATCGATTATTTCGTGGCGCAACGCCGTTGGCCGGACGATGGCGCGGCGCTTGCCGGTCTCGTCTCTTATGATCGCGATGCGCTCGGTGCTTGCGTCGATTCGCTTGTCGAGCGCGGAGTTCTCACGGACAAAAGCGCTGATAGCGAGTTAACGGAAGTGACCGCGAAGTTCGGCGCAACCTATGGCCGCGATCCGCTCGAACTGCTCGACAGCTATCGCCGCTCCCTGAAGGAAGGGGCGGAGGCCTATTGGTCGGCGGGTGCGGCGCAAGGCCTTGCCGACTTTGCTGGCGGCAAACGGCGCGTCGACGTCGTGCTGTTCGGCGATTGCGATATTCAGATGGAGGCGGATTTTCTCCGGCGCGAGGCGAGCCGCCGTGGCCTCGATTTGCGCGTGGCGGCCGCGTTTCCCGACGATTTCCGTTTTGTCAGCGAGCATAAACACGACGCGGTCATCATCGGCGCACTGCGCTCGCGGCACTCGCTGACGGCATCTCAGCAGGATCCGAATACTGCAGCGCACGCGGCCTATATCGCGGAGGCCAGCAATATTCTGGAACGGCTGCGCGAGCGGACCGCGGCACCGATCCTGATCGACAACCTGCCCGAGCCCACGGTGCAGCCGCTCGGTCTCGCCGAACGCGGATTGAACGGGCACCGCAACCGCTTCCGTCTGGCCAACTTGGTGCTGTCCGATCTGGTGGAGTCCTACCCCGACGTTCATGTCGTGGACGTCGCCGCCGCGTTCGGCGCGGCCGGATCCGAGGTGATGCTGGACGACGGGCAGGTCGGCTTCACGCATATGGGCTCGCCCGGATGGTTGCTGCAGCGCTCCGACAGCGAAAAGGCGGCAGTGCACGGCGTCTTTCCCGACTTGGCCCCGCTGGCGTGCGCCCTCGGCGGCGATCCTTTCGGTCGCGAGAGCCTTATGGCGCGCGTCCATGCCGATGCGCTCACGACTGTGCTCGGTCTTGACCGCAAGAAATGCGTCATCGTCGATCTCGATGGCGTGTTGTGGCCCGGCGTGCTGGCCGAGACTGGCAGTCCCTTTGCCTGGGATCCGGCCGTCAGCGGCACGTTTTCGTATGTCGGCCTTTATTTTGGGCTGCACGAGGCCTTGCTCTGTCTCAAGCGGCGCGGCGTGGTTCTGGCTTGCGTCAGCAAGAACGATGAGGCGACGGTTCGGGAGCTGTGGAAATATCCCGAGCACTATCCGCGCAGCCGCCTGTTGACGCCGGACGATTTCGTCACCTGGCGCGTCAATTGGAACGACAAGGTCGAGAATATCCGCTCGATCGCCGGCGAACTCGGTTTCGCACTCGATGCTTTCCTGTTCATCGACGATCATCCGGTCGAGCGTGATCGCGTGCGGCAGCGGCTGCCGGAGGTCGAAGTCTGGGGCGAGGATCCGTTTGCGTTACGCCGCCGGCTGCTCGGCGATCCGCGGCTTCAATTGCCCCGCATCACGGCGGAATCAGCCGCGCGCACGGATCTGGTCAAAGCGCAACTCAACCGCCAGCATCTGCAGGCCGACAGCATGAACGAGCACGACTACGTCGCCTCCTTGCAGATTCAGTGCCGAATCGGCCGAGAAACCGGCAATAGCAAACTCAGCCGCGTGTCGGAGCTGTTCCAGCGGACCACCCAATTCAACGCAACCGGCCGTAAATTCACGGTCACGGAATTAAACGATCTGATCAAGGCCCCGGATGCTTGCGTCTTTTCGATGGAGGCATCGGACCGGTTTGGCGACCATGGACTGGTCGGTGCGGCGGTGATCGAGCGCGGCGAAATTATTGGCCTGGTCCTAAGTTGCCGCGTGCTTGGGCTTGGCGTCGAACACCAGTTCGTCCGCCACATGATCGAGACGCTCAAGGCTGACTTTGGCGTTTTATCGGGCCGCATCGTCGAGACGCCGCGAAACAGTCCGGTGCGGAATATCTATCGCGACCATGGATTCGTTCAGCAAACCGGCGGTCTTTGGCGGCTGGAATTGAGCGCGGAGCCGGCAAGGAATCTCGCCGTCGCCTGAATAAGGGCAGGGATATTTTTTACCCGCTCTTGAGGCGGCTCAGTCGGTGCGCTTCTTGCGCATTCGCCGCGCCCGGCGGTATGCGTCCCGCCAGCAATTCCTTGACCTGATTGACGGTGTCGAAGGCCTGGTGCTCGGCCGCATCCGGCGTCAATCCTGCGATGTGCGGCGTGGCGATCACGTTGGCGCGGCGGGCGAGCGATGGCGTCGGCATCTGATCCTGCGCGCGGCCGACGTCGAGCGCGGCGCCGGCGATCTGCTTGGCATCGAGCGCCGCGGCGAGCGCGGCCTCGTCCACCAGATTGCCGCGCGACAGATTGATGAAATAGGCCGACGGTTTCATCGCCGCGAAGGCCGCGGCGTTCATCAAATTCTCGGTCGCCTCATTGGCGATAGCCAGACAAATGACGAAATCCGATTGGGCCAGCAGGTCGGGCAGTGCGACCTGCGTGAGGCCGGGCGCGCCTACTTTCTTATAGGGGTCGGCGACCAGCACTTTCATGCCGAGCGCGGCGCAGAGCGGTGCCAGATACTCGCCGATCACGCCATAGCCGATGATGCCGACGGTTGCGCCTTTGAGCTGGCGGCCCATGCGCGCCTGCGGCACGCGGCCGGCGTGGTGCTCGGACGCGGCCTCGGTGACAAATCGCCCGCAATCGATCATGAAGCCGATTGCCATCTCGGCCACCGAGGCGATGAAGCCGGGCGTGGCCTGGGTAACCAGGATGCCCTGCGCGCTCGCGGCCGCGACATCGATGTTGCGGATGTCGACGGCGACGCGCAGGAAGGCGACCGTGTCAGGGGCGTTGGCGAAGTACTCGGCCGGGCCGGGGGTCTGCCGGTCGGACACGACGATCTCGCAGCCGCGCGCGGCTTGCGCCAGCGCCTTGGCGTCGAGCACTTTATCGGCCGTGTTGAGCCGCACCTCGCCGAGCTGGCGCAGCGCGGCGAGCGCGCGCTCGCCGTAATAATTCTTCAACATGTCCGGGATGTGCGTGAGGAAGATCGTGGCCACTACATCGCCTTCGGCGGCGCGCTCGCCAAAAGATCCTGCAACTGTTTGGCGTAGAACTTGGCGTTGCCGGTGGTGCCGTGGCCGCTGGTCTGTTCGCTTGCTGGGATCAGGTAGAGCTTGCCGTTCTTGACGCGCTTCATCGCCTGTTCGGTGACGCCGGTCTCCGGCGGATTGCGCTCATCGTCGGCGGCGTTGATCACCAGCAGGGATGCCTGAATCTTCTCGGGGCCGGGCGCGGCGTCGAAATCGGCCGACGAGCCCCAGGCCCACAGAAAATCATTGGCGTCGGCGGTCATCGGCGCGGCGAGGCGGGCGTCGACAATCTTGTCGGCCTGCGCGTTTGTGGGCGCCTGTTTCTGATAATTGAGCGTTCCACCGGACGTGGCGATCCCGAAGAACACGCTGGCAATGTGCATCGATGACGGCTGCTTGGTGTAATTGCCGTTGTCGTATGCGGGATCCTGGCGGATCGATTCCAGCATCATCCGCCGCAGCATCCAGTTGCGGGCGGCCATCGCGGTCGGCTGCGATGCCATCGGCACCAGCGCATCCATATAGCCCGAATAGTTTTCGCCCCACAGCCAGGCCTGCATGCCGCCCATCGAATTGCCGATGATCAGCCGCAGATGCGCGATGTGGAGCCCCTCGGCCAGCAGCCGGTGAGGCGCCTCGACGATGTCGGCGTAATCGTAGTGCGGGAATTTCGTCTTCAGGCCGTCGGAGGGCTTGGCCGATTTACCGTGGCCGACGCTGTCAGGAATGATGATGAAATATTTTGCCGCGTCGAGCGGCTGGCCGGCACCGTACAATTCGCCGGCGAAGGCCGGCGTCAGCATGCTGGCGGCTGAACCGCCGCTGCCGTGCAGCACCAGCACAGGTTGACCGGTCGGCTCGCCGATCGTGGTATAGTGCAGCTTGAGTTCGGGCATCACCTCGCCGGTGTGAAACTTGAAGTCGCGCGCGATCCATTCGCCCTGCTTGGGCGCCGGATAGTCGGCGGCGAAGGGGGTGGTCGCGACAGCAGCGAATGCGAGCGCGGCGGCGATTTTGATGAGCGTCATGACGTTTCCCCGGCGGCGTTTTTTTAAAGGCTACACCAAGCCGATTGCCGGCGGGAGGGGAGCCGGAACTTAGGCGCGCCGGACCGCGTTCTTGAAGCGGGGCTGGCCGCGCCCTAGGGCCAATCGATGCCATTTATTGTTTATCTCGCCATTCTGACCGCCACGCTCTTCAGCGTCGTGCTGGAGTGGGATTCGCTCGTGGAGCACCCGCCGGCGGCGCGGCACACCGTTCACGCTGCGGCCCCGGCGGGCCCGCCGCCACCACAAACCGCAACCGACGCCGTTGCGCCCGTGACTCCGCCACCCGCTCAGCTAGTTCAACCGGCCGCGGCTGAAGCACCGGCGGCGCATTGCAATGTGGACGCTTGCGCCGGCGCCTACCGATCGTTCCGCGCGTCGGACTGCACCTGGCAACCGAACGAGGGATCGCGCCGGCTTTGCACGAAGTGACGTTCGGCTAGCGCTGCGACAGTTGCAGCTTGTGGTGCTTCTGCTTGGCCGCCGCGAGTTGAACCGTGGGCTTGGTGGTCTTCGCCGCAGCAACGGACTTGCCCGGCTTGGCGGCGGGAATCGCGGCGGTCACGCTTGCGCGCTTCACATGCGCGCCGGCAGCGATCATCGTATTGCCAGTGGGCGTGCGGGTGTGCGGCAGCGGAATGTGTGCGGGGCCGTTCCAGGCGAGTAGGCCGGCGGCCTGCTGGCAGGGCGCGCGCTGCGGCAGCTTCACGGCCGGACTGCCAGCTTCGGCGACGATCCAGTTTTTTGCTTCGCGGCCGGTGATGGATTTGACGTAACCTTGGGTCTCATGCGGCAGCTTGCCCTTCTTGGCGAGCCAATCCTCGATGCGCTTGGGCCCCGCGTTGTAGGCCGCGGCGGCGAGCCCGAGATTGCCGAATTGCCGCATCAGGCCCCGCAGCAGGCGGGCCGATGCCTGGATCGCTGGGAGTGGATCGAACGGATTGTCGAGGCCCATGCTGGCCGAGGTTTCCGGCATGAATTGCGCGATGCCCTCGGCGCCGGCCGAACTGACGACGCCGGGCTTGAAGCCGCTTTCCTGGAACAAGAGCCGGATGAAGAATGGCGCGGGCACGTCGTTTGATTGCGCGGCTTGCGTCAGGGTGTCGCAGATTTCGTCGCGCGAGCGATGAACCACCGGCTTGGGAACCGGCGGCAGCGGCGGCGCTTGCAAGAGTTCCGCCGGCTCGCTGCTCTCGGACGAGAACATCGATAATTCCGTGGTGTCGCGCGGTCTATCCTTGTCCTGCGTGCTTTCGCCGCTGTCGCCGGGCAAAGCGTCCAGCGCCGCTTTTTCCTTGACGAACGGGGTGCGGAAAATATCCGCTAGCGAAAGTTTTGGATCGGAGCCGAGCGAGCCGGACAAGGTCGCGAGGCACAGGCAGGCGGGCACGAAAAAATGCCGCATTGTGGTCTCGGTCCCCGAAACGCCGGCAGCGATGGAACTCGCAGCCGCGACAGATTGGATTGAAAAGGAGAAAGCCCGTTCGTCGTTCGGCTTGTGCAAGCCAATCAAGACCGATTTTGGGCAACAAAAAGTTCCCGCGCGTTGCGCGTCAGTAAATCACCACGCTGCGGATCGACTTGCCTTCGTGCATCAGATCGAAGGCGTCGTTGATTTTGTCGAGCGGCATGGTGTGGGTGATCAGGTCGTCGATATTGATCTTGCCATCCATGTACCAGTCGACGATTTTCGGCACGTCGGTGCGGCCGCGCGCGCCGCCAAAGGCCGTGCCGCGCCAGACGCGGCCGGTCACCAGCTGGAACGGCCGGGTGGCGATCTCCTGGCCCGAGCCGGCGACGCCGATGATGATGCTTTCGCCCCAGCCGCGGTGGCAGCATTCCAGCGCCTGGCGCATCACGTTGACATTGCCGATGCATTCGAACGAGAAGTCGGCGCCGCCTTGGGTCAGATCGACGACCGCCTGCACGACCTTGTTTTTGCCGACCTCGTCCGGATTCACAAAATGCGTCATGCCAAACTTTTCGGCGATGGCGCGGCGCGCTGGATTGAGATCGATACCGATGATCTTGTCGGCGCCGGCGATGCGCGCGCCCTGGATGACATTGAGTCCGATGCCGCCGAGGCCGAACACCGCGACATTGGCGCCCGGCCAGACTTTCGCGGTGTTGATGACGGCGCCGATGCCGGTGGTGACGCCGCAGCCGATGTAGCAAATCTTGTCGAACGGAGCGTCCTCGCGCACTTTGGCGAGCGCGATCTCCGGCAGCACGGTGAAGTTCGCGAAGGTCGAACAGCCCATGTAGTGAAACACCGCGTCGCCGTCGCAGCGGAAGCGGCTGGTGCCGTCAGGCATGACGCCTTTGCCTTGCGTGGCGCGGATCGCGGTGCAGAGATTCGATCTTTGCGAAAGGCAGGTTTTGCATTGCCGGCATTCGGGCGTGTAGAGCGGGATGACGTGGTCGCCCGCTTTCAGCGTCGTGACGCCGAGGCCTACCTCGCGCACGATGCCGGCGCCTTCGTGGCCCAGGATCGCGGGGAAAATTCCCTCCGGGTCCGCACCCGATAGCGTGTAGGCGTCGGTGTGGCAGACGCCGGTCGCCATGATCTCGACCAGCACCTCGCCTGCCTTCGGGCCTTCGATGTCGATGGTCTCGATGGTGAGTGGCTCGCAGGCCTTCCAGGCCACCGCGGCGCGGGTTTTCATGGTTGCCACGCCTTTTCTTTGGCTTTCGAAACGCCCGCCTCGTCGCGGTCGGAGGCGACCACCTTCCACAACGCGCGCAGCACGTCTTTGACGCCTTGCTGTGAAGCCGAGGAAAGCAGCAGCGGCACCTTCTTGCAGGCCTTCTTCAGTTTCGCGGCCTGCGCCTTGATCGCTTCCGGCGTCATGGAGTCGACCTTGGTCAGCGCCACGATCTCCGGCTTGTCGGTGAGGCCGTTGCCGTAAGCCTCCAATTCGGTACGCACGGTCTTGTAGTCAGCGCCGGCGTCCTCGCCGGTGCCGTCGATCAGATGCAGCAAAACGCGGCAGCGTTCGGTGTGACCGAGGAATTTGTCGCCCAGGCCGACGCCTTCATGCGCGCCTTCGATCAGCCCAGGCAGATCGGCGATTACGAATTCGCGCTCGTCGACGCGCACCACGCCGAGCTGCGGATGCAGCGTAGTGAACGGATAGTCGGCGATCTTCGGCTTGGCCGCGCTCACGGTGGCGAGGAAGGTGGACTTGCCGGCATTGGGCAGGCCGATGATGCCGGCATCGGCGATCAGTTTGAGCCGCAGCCGAATGGTGCGTTCCTCGCCTGGCAAGCCGGGGTTGGCCTTGCGCGGCGCCTGGTTGGTCGCGCTTTTGAAATAGGCGTTGCCGAAGCCGCCATTGCCACCCTTCATCAGGGTGATGCGCTCGCCGGCTTTGGTGAGATCGGCGAGCAGCGTCTCGCCGTCTTCTTCGTAGACTTGCGTGCCGACCGGAATTTTCAGTACCACGTCCTTGCCATTGGCGCCGTGCATGTCCTTGCCCATGCCGTTGCCGCCGGACTTGGCCTTGAAGTGCTGCTGATAGCGGTAATCGATCAGCGTGTTGAGGCCGTCGACCGCTTCGATCACGACGTCGCCGCCTTTGCCGCCGTCGCCGCCGGAAGGTCCGCCGAACTCGATGAACTTCTCGCGCCGGAACGCGATGCAGCCGTTGCCGCCGTCACCCGAGCGCACATAGACCTTGGCTTCGTCGAGGAATTTCATGGCGTTAGCGTATATCGCGGTTTGCAGCGGATTTGCAGGAATAAATCGGGCCTAAGGCCGATCTAGTCCCCTGAATAGGCATTTGCAGGGAGACTTTCCATGACGGCGCACGATCACGACCACCATGACGGCCCCAGCCGCCGCAAGGTGCTGGAATGCATGACCTGGGCCGGCACCGGGGTGCTGTGGACCATTTCCGGCGGGGTGCCGCATTCGCTCGGATTAGTCGACGAGGCGAATGCCGCCGAGGCCAAGGGCCTCACGTTCCTGCAAATCAGCGACAGCCATATGGGCTTCGACAAGCCGGCCAACCCGAACGCCAAGGGCACGCTGGAAGAGGCGATCGGGCGCATCAAGGGGATTCCGAAAAAGCCCGCATTCATGATCCACACAGGCGACATCACGCATCTGTCCAAGGAATCAGAGTTTGACGATGCGGAAAAGATCATCTCGCAAGCCAAACTCGACGTGTATTACGTGCCGGGCGAGCACGACCTCATCGATCCCGACATCAAACTCTACAAAGAGCGCTACGGCCGCGGCACCAAGGGCTCGGGCTATTATTCCTTCGACGCCAATGGCGTGCACTTCCTGGGCCTGGTCAATGTCGCCAATCTCAAAGGCGGTGGCATGGGCAGTCTCGGCGACGAACAGCTTGAGTGGATTGAGAAAGATCTCAAAGGCCGCTCGGCGTCGACGCCGATCGTGGTGTTCGCGCATATCCCGCTGTGGACGGTCTATCCGCAATGGGGCTGGGGCACCGAAGATAGCGCGAAGGCGCTTGGCTATATGAAACGCTTCGGCTCGGTCACGGTGCTCAACGGCCACATCCATCAGGTGATGCAGAAGGTCGAGGGCAACGTCACCTTCCACACGGCGCGCTCGACGGCGTTTCCGCAGCCGGCGCCGGGCAGCGCGCCGTCGGCCGGGCCGATGAAAGTGCCGGACGACAAATTGCGCACCATGCTCGGCACCGCGAGCATCACGTTCAAGCGCGGGGACAAGCAGCTGGCCATCATCGACACGCCGTTGCAGGGCTGAGCATCATGAAGTTTTTTGGAATACTCGCGCAAGGCGCGATGGTCTTTGCTGTGGCTGCTGCGCTCGCAAGCCCGGTCCGGGCGGCCACCGTCGAAGCCAAGATCGGCAACTTCACCTTCAATCCGCAACAGATCACGGTGAAGGCCGGCGATACGGTGGTGTGGACCAATGGCGATGACATTCCGCACACGGTGACGTCGAAGACCGGGCTGTTCAAATCGAAGGCGCTCGATACCACGGACAAGTTCTCGTTCACATTCGCGACACCGGGCAGCTACGCGTATTTTTGCTCCTTGCATCCGCATATGACCGGCACGATTGTGGTGGTGGTGAAGTAGCGAAGGATGGATGACGCGGAATGATGGCGGGCGGCGCAGCGGATGTCGGCGACAGCGGCAAGGCCGAGCGTTTCAAGGCGCTGGCGCTGCCGCATCTCGACGACATCTACACGCTGGCACGTTATCTGCTGCGCAGCACCAGCGATGCCGACGACGCGGTGCAGGAATGTTACCTGCGCGCGTTCCGCCATTTCGACACATTCCGCGGCGGGCCGATCAAGCCCTGGCTGTTCGCGATCCTGCGCAATGTCTGTCACGCTAGCTACGCCGGTGGTGCGCGACTGGTTTTCACGGCGGATGACATCGACGCCGGCGCTGCGCAGGCGATCCCGGTCTGGCGCGAGGACATCGACACGCCGGAGCAGACGATGCTGCGGCGGCACGACTCCGACACCATGCGCCGGCTGATCGGTGAATTGCCGGCGGAATTCCGCGAGGTGATCGTGCTGCGCGAGATCAACGATTTGTCTTATCGCGACATCGCAATTGTCATTGAAGCACCAATAGGCACGGTGATGTCGCGGCTGGCGCGAGCGCGCGGCATGTTGCGCGATGCCTGGATCGCGGCCGAAGGCAGGAGTGGATCATGAACTGCAATGAAGCCGGCATTCTGCTGCACGCGCTGCTCGACGGCGAGCTCGATGCCGGGCACGCGCGCGAACTCGAGACGCATATCGCGGGCTGCGCCGGTTGCGCGGCGCAGTTACGGGAGTTTCGAGATCTGCGCAAAAGCATGAACCCCTCGGGCTTGCGCTATATGGCGCCGGCGAGCCTTCGCGCCCGCATCGAGGGCAAGCTGCCGGCGCGCGCGGCGGGGGCAAACAGGCGCTCGATCATCAAAGGATTCGTGGGTGGCGCTGCGCTGAGCGCGATGGCCGCGTCCGGCGTGCTGGTGGTGGTGATGCGGCAGGACGACGACCGGCGCGTCCTGGGCGAGGTGGTGTCGGCGCATCTGCGCTCGTTGCAAGCCCAGCATCTGATCGACGTGGAATCGACCGACCAGCACACGGTCAAACCGTGGTTCAATGGCCGACTAGACGTCGCTCCGCCAGTGGCCGACCTGACCGCGCAGGGCTTCACGCTGCTGGGCGGGCGGCTCGATTACGTCGATGCCAAGCCGGTGGCGGCCATCGTCTATCGCCGCCGCGTCCACATCATCAATCTGTTCTGCGCCCCCGCGCCGGGCGCGGCCAACCACGCCGCGGTGATGCAAAGCCTGCAAGGCTTCAACGTGCGGCGCTGGCGCGACAACGGCCTCAATTTGTGGGCGGTCAGCGACATCAGTGCCGACGAACTCATGGAATTCGGCGATAAATTCGAGGCGGCGTTGAAGCAGTAATTATGCGGTTGTGAAATTCGTGGTGCCATCGCGCTCGATGCGCGACAGCAGATCAATTTCCCACGACAGATATTCGTTCATGGCTGCCTTCGGGTCGCCGGCGCGCTCGTAGGGCTTGAGCCAGACATCGAGCGGCTCGTCCGCCATCTTGGCGTCGGTCGAGAGCGGGAAGCCCAACGCCGCCCAAGAAGCGTTGCCGCCTTTGAGCCAGTACACCGGCTTTGTCGTGAGCGCGCGGGCTTCCTCGACGGCGAGGCCGGCGAGCGCGCCGTCTTCGGAGGTGAGGACGACGGTGCTGTTGAGCGCGATCTTTGGGAACGCCTGCGCGAGGCGGGAGCGGATGGCGAACCAGGCGCCGGGAATGTGACCCTTGCGGTAGTCCGGGCTGCGCGACAGATCGATCACGGTCACGTCGTCGATCTCGAGAACTTTTGAGGCATCGATAGCGGCATCCACGGGTGGCGTGGCGAGCAGGGGGATCGCCGGCGTGCCGGTTTCGCTGCCGGCTTCGGGCAGCACGGCGACATCTTTCCAGCCCATCTGCCTGAGCCAGGATGCGGTCATCACCGCGCGCACTTCGTTGTCGTCGCTGAGCACGATGCGGGCGCCAAGCGTGCCGGCATAGAAATCGGTCGCTTGCACCAGTTGCCCACCGGGCGCCGACAGCGCGCCGGGAAAATGGCCGCGCGCATATTCGGCCGGATCGCGCACGTCGAAGATATAGAACGTGCGCGTATTGTCGTTTTGCCAGCGCGCCAGCCCGGCGCGGTCGATGCGTTCGATGCCGAAGCGGCGCGCGACCTCAGCGGTTTTCGATTTCGCCCAGGCCAGCGTTGCGCTGCTAACCGCGGGTGCGCGGGTATCTTTGCCGTGATCGCAGGCGAGCCCGGCAAGATGCCAGCCCATGGTGCCGTTGCGCAGCGCCACGACTTTGTTGGGTACGCCGGCATTGATCAGCGATTGCGCGCCGATGATGCTGCGCGTGCGGCCAGCGCAATTGACCACGACCAATGTGTCGGGCGAGGGCGCGATGTCGTGCACACGCAACACCAACTCGGCCCCGGGCACGTTAATGCCGGTTGGAATCGAGATACGCGAATATTCGTCGTACGGGCGGCTGTCGAGCACCACCATGTCGGTCTTGGCGCGAATCAACGCGTTGAGTTTGTCGGCGCTGACGCTGGGCGTGTGGCTGGCGTGCTCGATGAATTCGCCGAACGCCTTGCTCGGCACGTGCACGCCGGAGAATAGCTCGAACCCGGCGGCGGCCCAAGCCGCCACGCCGCCATCGAGGTACGAGACGTCGCTATATCCAGACTTGCCGAGAATCTCGGCGGCGCGCGTGCTCAGGCCGTCGTTGCCGTCAATCAGCACGATGCGGGTGGCGCGGCGCGGCACCAGTTGCGCAAAGCGCAGTTCGAGCCGGCTCAGCGGCAACGAGCGCGCCCACAGCAGATGATTTTGCGAAAAGGTGAGTTCCTCGCGCAGGTCGATCAGCGCCAGCTCAGCGCCGTCGCCGAGCATGGCTTTCACGGCGGCGGGACTGACCGGGCGAAGCATCGTTTTAGGCTGGGGTTCGTGCAGGATTACGACGAGGTCCCCGTATACATCTGCGCGACTTCGCCTGTTTTGAGGTCGATCTTGATGCGCGGGATCTTGTCCAGATTGGTGCCGGTGACGCGGATGAAGCGCGCGTAGTCGGGATAATCGATCGAGTGGATCGTGCCGTCCTGGTAGATGCCGGCCTTGCCGGGGGTGAGCCGGTACTTCTTCACCGGCTTGAGCTTAGCGTGCTTGGGATCGCCGCCATCGTCCTCGCGCTGCCACTCGATCATGTCGGTGTATTTGGTGGCCTGGCCGTAGATCGCCCAGGAAGCGCCGTGGTCGTGCGGCGGCGAGACGCGCGCTTTATCGTTGATGTGCGCGAGTACCTGAAAGCCGAGCTTGGGGTCTTCGTAAAGAACCTTGAGCCCGCGCGGCTGGTCATCGCCGGCATGTTTGGCGATGAAGTCGGGATTGGCGAGCAGCGTCTCGAGCTTGAGCCGCACCTGTTCGCGCCCCTGCACGCCGGGATCGCGGGCGAGCGTAGTTTTGCAATCGGCAATGAATTGGTCGAGGTCGTAGGCCATTTTGTCCTCCCTGACGAAGACGGGCAGGGCGCCAGTTTCGCAAAACCAGGCGCCTAACGCCAGCGGCCTCCCGCGTGCGGGAGGCCGCTTTACGTGCTCAGGAGACCTTCTTCGAGCGGCCCCAGGTCTTGAGCGCAGACCAGATGCCACGTTCGAGCCGAAAGCGATCGATCGGCGCCGACGACTTGATCGAGTTGATCCGGTACAGCCCGACGCCGGTCCACTGGAAACCGCATTTCTCCAGCACCCGGCGCGAGGGCGGGTTGGTGACGCGGGCACCCGCCTGCAGCGCCTCGTGGCCGAGATCGGTGAAGGCGTAGTCGATCACCGCGTGCAGCGCTTCGGTGGCGTAGCCTTTGCCCCAATGCGGCACGCCCAGCCAGAAGCCGAGCTCCGGCGTCTGTTCCTGCATGACAAGTCCGCTGGCGCCGACGATCGGGCCATCGCGTAGAGTAATCAGGAACACCGCCTCGCCACCGGCTTTGTTGGCGCCGGTAATGAAACTCTCGGCATCCGACATCTTGTACGGATGCGGAATGCGCGCCGTGTTTTCGGCGATGCGGCGGTCGTTGGCGAGCGCTGCTACCGTTTTAGCGTCCCCGAGGCGCGGCGCGCGCAAAGCGAGCCGCTTGGTCTCGAGGACGGGGATACAGCCTTCGTGAAAGGTCTCTCTCGGTATGCGTTCCAGCAGTGTCATGGCACGGGCTCCAGGGTTTCAACGCGGTCGAAATGCGAAGAGGGGGAGCCGGTCACCCGTCTCCCCCCTCTCGAAGCCCTGGAAGGCCCCGCCGGTTCGACTGAATGACCGGCGGACCTCGATTTTTGGTCTACCGTTTTATTCCGCAGCCTCCGTCATCGGTACGATCGACACGTAGGTGCGGCCTTTAGCTTTAGTGGCAAACTGAACTTTTCCGTTTACGAGTGCGAACAGTGTGTGATCCACGCCGATTCCGACATTACGGCCGGGATGCCACGTGGTACCGCGCTGACGCGCCAGGATATTGCCGGCCACGACGATCTCGCCGCCCGACTTCTTCAAGCCAAGGCGCCGGCCCGCGCTGTCGCGGCCGTTGCGTGAAGATCCGCCTGCCTTTTTGTGTGCCATAACTGCTCTCTCGAATTCGACGGTTACTTACACTGATTCCGTGAAGGAATCATCTCACTTTTTCTTGCCTTTTGCGGCAGGCTTTTTAGCCGCCGGTTTCTTGGCTTTAGCCTTGGCCGGCTTGGCCTGGGCTTCGCCCTCCGCCTTTGGCTTGGGCTCGCGCTTGGGCCGCGGCTTTGCCTCTTTCGAGGGCTTGGCGCCGCCGGTCAGGATCTCGGTGATGCGGATCACCGAGAAATCATGGCGATAGCCGCGCTTGCGGCGCGAATTCTTGCGCCGGCGCTTCTTGAACGCGATCACCTTGTCGCCACGCGTATGCTGGAGCACCTCGCCGGCAACGGTCGCGCCCGAGATGGTCGGGGTCCCGAGTTGCGGCGTGTCGCCGCCAAGCACCAGCACTTCGCCGAACTCGACGATCTGGCCCGGTTCGCCATCGACCCGGTCGATCCGGATAATGTCTTCGGCGGCCACCCGGTACTGTTTGCCGCCGGCTTTGATGACTGCGAACATCGTTCTTCCCTCGTGTTCGATCCCGGTGCTCGGAGGATTCCGGACCGGCTTCTTTCAGTCGGATTTAGTTGTGTTTTTAAGGGCTTAGGGGCCCTGAAAACGCACGCGGACCCAAAGGTCCGCGTGCGGCCATCTTATGGCGGGGAAAAGTGCGGCCTGTCAAGAAAAGCTGGCATTTACGGCGACCGGTTTGAGCCCGAATCCGCGGCCGGCGCCAAGTCGGTTAACGCCTCAGGATTCGGTTTTGGCTGGTGCCTCGGTGGCGGCCATGTGCCCGGTGACGCTCTCACTCTCGTTCTGCGCCAGCCGGTAGCCGACGCCCAGTTCGGTGACCAGAATCTTGGGCGAATCCGGCTGCGGCTCGATCTTCTGGCGCAGCTTGCGCACGAAGATGCGCAGATAGTGCGTGTCGTGCACGTGGATCGAACCCCAGACTTCCTTGAGCAGATGCTGGTGTGTGACCACGTTGCCGGCGTGCTGCGCCAGCACTTGCAGCAGCCGGTATTCCTTCGGCGTCAGCACGAGACGGGCGCCGTTGAGCGTTACGGCGCGGGCGGCAAGATCGATGACGAGCGGGCCGGCCTTGACGGTCGGCTCGCCGCTGGCCGCGCGCATCTGCCGGCGCAGCGCCACCCGCACGCGCGCCAGCAATTCGGCCATGCCGAACGGCTTGACCACGTAATCGTCGGCGCCGAGTTCGAGCAAGTGCACTTTCTGCGCCTCGGTGGAGCGCACCGACAGCACGATGATCGGCACGGTCGACCAGGAGCGGATGCGCTCGACCACTTCGGAGCCATCCATGTCGGGCAGGCCGAGGTCGACGATCACCAGGTCGATCGGCCGCAGCGTGGCGGAGCGGATCGCCTCGGCGCCATTGCTGGCCTCATGCACAACGAAACCGTTGAGCTCAAATCCGGTACGCAAGAAGCGGCGGATCTGAACCTCATCATCGACGACAAGCACGATCGGGGCTGGCTCATTCATCGGCGTCGCCTTCCATTTGCGTGACCACGGCTTGCGTTACCGGCAGCTCGATCGTGATCGAGGTGCCCAGACCGGGGCCCTCGCTGACGGCGTTTATCTTGCCGCCATTGGCGGCGATGAAGGCGGTGGCGATCCACAGTCCGAGGCCGGAACCGCTGGTGGTCGTGGCGTGGCGCTCGCCGCGCGCGAAACGATCCCAGATTTTGGTCTGCTCGGCTGCCGTCAGTCCGGCGCCTTCGTCGCTGACGCTCACGATCATGCGGCCGTCGCGCGCACGCGCGGCCACCAAAATTTGCGAGCCGGCGGCCGAGTATTTCACAGCATTGTCGAAAATCTGCACCAGCGCCTGCTGCACCAGCACCGAATCGACATGGATGAGCGGCAGGTCGTTCGGCAGATTGAGCACGACGTGCCGGTCGGACATGCGGTTGCGGCAGCGCTCGATCGTGGAATTGACGATGTCGGCAGGGTCCGCCCATTCGGCATGCGGCTTGATGCCGTCGCTGCTGATGCGGCTGGCGTCGAGCAGGTTCTGGATGTCGTTGTTGAGACGCTCGGCCTCGTCGCGCACGTCGTGCACCAGCGCCTTGAGCTTTTTCTCGTTTTGCAGCGCCGGCGCCGCGCTCAGCACCGTGGCGGCGCCGAGGATCGACGCGAGCGGCGTGCGCAACTCGTGGCTGACCGAGCCGATCAGGGCCTCGCGCAACTGTTCGGTCTGCGAACGCATGCGCGCCTCGCTGATGGCGTGGGCGACGCCCAACCGTTCCAGCGTCGCGGTGGCGTCGGACAGTACGGCGTCGACACGGATGCGCAATTCGTCCGAACTTTCCTGCGACGCACGGCCGAGATTGACCGCGATGACGCCGAACTCGGAACTCTTGGGCGACACCGCGCGGATCAGCCAGGTATCGCCGCTGTCGGCGGTTACGGTCACGGCGCTGTTGGCGGCATCGCGGCGGCCGGATGCAACGTCAGCGACATCGGCGCGAACCTGATCGGGCACCGCGACGCCGGCGCGCCGCCCGCCGCTGGTGGAGGCTTCGCGCGCGCTGGAAAACAGCACGATCTTGCGCTGCATGACGGTGGCAAGGTGATCTTCGATCGCGGCATGAATGTCGGAGACGTCGAACGCCACCGCCAGCCGGCGCGAGAAGGCGTAAAGGTCGCGCAGGTCGATCTCGCGCTGGCGCGACACTTCCAATTGGCGTTTGAGCCGGGTTGCCAGATGGCTCACCACCACCGCGACGAAAATGAACAGAGTCAGATTGATGACTTCATGCGGGTCCGCGATTCGGAAGGTGTAAAGCGGCGGAAAGAAAAAGAACGCCGATGCCAGCACCCCGCAGATCGCAGCAGTCAGTGCCGACACGATGCCCCAGCGCGTGGCGGCAAGCACCACCGGGAGCAGATAGACCACCGAGCCGTGGCCCAGCCCGGTTTCCACGATGAGGAAATAGACGCAGACGGTGACGACCGCGACCATGATCAGCGTCAGCAGAATGCCGCGCATTTCCTTGCGGATGCGGTCGAAATTCAGGGCGTCGAGCATAGTCGTGACGGTCTGTGGCCGTGATTAAGGGCTGCGCACAATATACGCCGCCAAAGCCTTGTCTGTCTTGGCCCGCTTGGTTAGATAGCAGCCGTCCAAATCGGGCTTTTTCAGGCTCTTTTTGGGCTCCGGAGAGGTGGCAGAGCGGTTGAATGCACCGCACTCGAAATGCGGCATACGGGCAACCGTATCGGGGGTTCGAATCCCTCCCTCTCCGCCAAAACACCCTTGTGCGCCGGCGGCGCATAAGGGTGTTTTGCGTTGAGAGGCGGGGGATATCGAATCTCCAGTTTTTCCCGCGAGCTGCGCCGCTACATCCCCAGATACGCCGCCTGAACCTGCTTGTTATTCGCCAGTTCGGCGCTGGTGCCGTGCATGATCACTTTGCCGCTTTCCAGCACATAGGCCCGCTGCACTAATGACAGCGCGCGGCTGACGTTCTGTTCGACCAGCAGGATCGCCGTGCCCATGGCGTGGATCTCCTGGATTTTTTGGAAGGTGATGTCGGTCACGACCGGCGCCAGCCCCAATGAAGGCTCGTCGAGCATTAGCAGACGCGGCTTGAGCATCAGGCCACGGCCGACCGCCAGCATTTGCTGTTCGCCGCCGCTCATGGTGCCGGCGAACTGCTTGCGGCGCTCAGCCAGCACGGGGAAAATATTGAACACGAGCTCGAGCGTGCGACTGCGCTCGGCCTTGGCCTTCGGCACGTAAGCGCCGATCTCGAGGTTTTCCTGCACGGTCATTTCGGGAAAGACCTGACGGCCTTCCGGCACATGGGCGATCCCCAATTCGGTGATCTTGTAGGGCGGCAGTGACGCGGTGTCGGTCCCCAAAAAACTGATCGTGCCGGAAGTCAGCCGCACCAGGCCTGAGATCGCGCGTAGCGTGGTGCTTTTGCCGGCGCCGTTGGCGCCCAGCAAGCCGACGGCTTCGCCTTCGCCGACCTCGATGCTGATGCCGGCGACCGCCGGGACGGAGCCGTAACTGGCGCTCACTGCGGAAAGCGACAACATTCAAGTCGCTCCCGGCGTCGCGACGTGCACATAACCGGTGCCCAGATAAGCGCGGATCACATCCGGGTTCGCAACGATTTCGTTCGGGCTGCCCTCGGCGATCTTCTGCCCGTGGTCGAGCACAATAATATGACGCGCAACCGCCATGATGGCGCGCATCACGTGCTCGACGATGACGATGGTCAATCCGCGCTTCGACAGTTTCCCGACCAGTGCGACGGCTTGATCGATCTCCGCCGGGTTCAACCCGGCCATGACCTCATCGAGCAGCAATATCCTCGGATCGGTCGCCAGCGCGCGCGCCATTTCGAGCCGGCGCTGGTCGATAGTGGTCAAGTCGCGCGCCGGAGTGTGTTCCTTGGCCGTGAGCCCGACGAACTCGATCGCCTCGCGGGCCCGCGTTCGCGCGCCGTCGGGTTTTTTGTCGCGCAAGAACGCGCCGGTCATCACGTTGGCCAGAACCGTCATTGCGCCAAAGGGCTTGGCCACCTGAAACGTGCGCGCCAGGCCGTGCGCGCAAATGTCATGCGGCCGCAAGCCGACGATCTCGCGGCCGAAGGCCGACACCGAACCGGTATCGGGCCGGTAAAAGCCGGTGACAAGATTGAAACTCGTCGTCTTGCCGGCCCCGTTCGGTCCGATCAACGCGACGGTCTCGCTTTCCTTGACGGAAAAGCTCAGGTCCTGAACCGCGCGCAAGCCGCCGAACCGCTTGCTGAGATTTCGGATGACAAGCGCCTCAGCCATCGAGCGCCGCCTGTTTTGCCAGCGGGGCGCGAACGATCCGCTGGTAGATTTCGGTCAGGACGCCAAGCAGTCCGGTTGGCCGCCACAAGATCACGCCGATCAGGATCAGGCTGTAAACGGTGAGCTGAATGCCACCGACACCGCTGCCAAGCCAGCTTTGCAGTAAAGCCGAGGTCGCTTCCAGCAAGACCGTGCCGAGCACCGGGCCCCACAACGTGCCGACCCCGCCGACGATCGACACCAGCGCCGCCTCCACCGAAATATTGAAGCTGAACGCGGTATTCGGATCGATGAAGTAGATGTATTGCGTGTAAAACGTACCGGCTAAAGCGGTGAGAAACGCGCTGATCAGATAAATGTCGCGCTTGACCTTCGGCGCGTTGACGCCGATCGCTTCGGCGGCATCTTCATCCTCGCCGATGGCGACCAGATAATATCCCATCCACGATCGTTCGATCCGGTAGGTGATCGCAAGCCCGATCGTCAGCAGACCGAGCGCGATGTAGTAGTACGGCGCCTTGGTTTCGAACTGCATCATCAGCGGCGCGCTTCCGAGATTCGGAATGGTGGTGCCCTCGGCGCCCCAAGCGAAATCGCGAAATTTGAGAAACAGCAGCATTAAGACTTGTGCCGTGGCGATGGTGGCGATCGCGAAATACGGCCCGCGCAACCGGAAGCACAAGGCGCCGATCGGCAGGCTTGCCAGCATCGCCACTACGCCGCCGGCCAGCATTCCGATCCAGGGCGAGATGCCGAAATCGATTTGCAGAATGGTCGAGGTATAGGCCCCGAGCCCAAAATAGGCGGCGTGTCCGAGTGAAAGCTGCTTGGCGTAGCCGCCCATCAGGTTCCATGCGACGCCGATAAACGCGAACAGCAGCACGCGGATAAATATGTCGATCGCGAACCGGCTCGTCACCACCAAAGGCAGCACAAGAAGAATTGCCGCCAGCAAAGCCAGCCAAAGCATCCCCGGCGTGCGTAGGCTTCGCATTATCGGGCGGCCCCGCCGGCCAGGCCGCTCGGCCGAAAGGCGAGCGTCGCCAGCAGCATCACGAACACCACGATCAGCCCAGAGTCGGCGCCGACGAATTGGATGCCGAGCGATTCGGCGACGCCCATCATCAGACTGGCAATGAGCGCGCCTTTGATATTGCCCAGCGTGCCGAGCACGACGGCGACGAAAGCCATCAGGACGAACACTTGGCCTGCCGTGGGCGAGGCCGGGTAGAACGGCATCAGCAGCGAACCGGCGGCGCCGGCGAGCGCCAATGATACGCCGGTCGCAACGCAGAACACGCGATTGGGATTGATGCCCATCAGCATCGCCACCTCGGGCTTCTGCGCGGCGGCGCGCATCGCTTTGCCCATGTCGGTGCTGTGAAGGAAGACCCAGAGAATGCCGCTCAGCACCATCGCCAGGACGAAGGCGATGAGCTTTGCCGTCGGAATATAGAGCGGGCCAAGATGAAGCGCTTCGTCGGAATACCACGTGTGCACCGTGCGGTAATTGGCGGTGAACAGCAGCAAGGCGATGTTCATCAACAGCAAAGACAGCGCAAAGGTGAGAAAGATTTGCGGCATGTCGCCGAGCCCGAGCACGCGACGGATCAGGAAGTGCTGCAACAACACGCCGATCAAAAATAAAACCGGCATCGAGATCGCCAGCGACAGCAATGGATCGATGCCGTAGTAAGTGGCCAGGAAGAAGCTGACATACATACCGATCATCACGAACTCGCCTTGGGCGAAGTTCACGATTTTCACGACGCCGAATATCAGCGTCACGCCGATGCTCACCAGCGCATAAATTCCGCCGATCAGCAGGCCGTTGATGACGGCCTGGGCCACTGTTTCAAGCATTGCGTTGTACGGCGCTCAGGTCTTCATCAAGGCCGCGCGTGCGTCGTCCTTAGGGAAGATGCTCGCCAGATCCGCTTTCTGCCATTGTACCCCGACCGGATGACCGTAGATGTTCTTGCCGTCCGGACCGAATTTCACTTTGCCGCCGGGCGCCATCGCGGCGTAACCCGACGAGACGTCGAGCGCGGCGAGCGCGTCGCGCACCTTTTGCGGATCGGTCGACTGGGCGCGTTCGAGCGCGTCGGCCAGCATGAAGGTCTGCGCCACCAGGCCGCCGCCGTATTCGAACAAAAACTCGCCATAACGCTTCTTGTATTCGGCATTCACCTTTTGCGCGTTTGCGTCCGAGTCGTGGTTCCAGTGCGCCACGCCTTGCAAGCCTTCGGCAAGCGTCCCGACATTCTTGTAGAAGTCCGGAACCACGAAGCCGCCCGAGCCGCCATTGATCGCAACTTTGAGGCCGACTTGCTTGACCGTGCGCACGATCAGAATGAGATCGTTCAAGTAAGACACCGAGAATAGCGCGTCGGCGCCAGAGGACTTGACCTTGTTGATCAGCGGTCCGGCATCGGCGAAGCCGGCCGAATACGGCTCGAACAACACGATTTCCACGCCCTCGCCGGGCGCCAACTCGCGCAGGCCGTTCGACGTCGAGGTGCCGAACGCGGTGTTCTCGAACACCACCGCGACTTTCGGCTTGTCGTTGACGAGTTTGGACATTTGCAACTGCGCCTTGGCGAACTGCGACGCGCGCGCGAACGGCGTAAAGGTATAGCTACGGTTCTTGTTGAGCATGTCGGAGCTTGACCCGGTGATCAGCGCCATTTTGGCGCGCTCCGCCACTTCGCTCGCGATCAGCGTCAATGCGCTGGCGTAGCAGCCATGGATCGCGGACAGTTTGTTGCCGCTGATCAGACGATCGGTCTCGGTGCGCGTGACGGTGGTGTCGCTTTGCACGTCGGAAAGAATCAAATTGAGCTTGGCGCCGCCGAGCGACTTGATGCCGCCAGCTTCGTTCACCATCTCGACCGCGAGCTTGGCCGCATTGACGCAGGCCTGGCCGATTTGCGCGAAACTTCCAGTGACCGGATATAGCCCGCCGATATTGACGGGGTCTGCCGCCCAGCCCCTGAGCGGGACCGCGGCGAATACGCCGGTAGCGAGCGCGCCGCCGGCCGCCTTAAGGAAGTCCCTGCGGCCGCGCCGCTTGCGAGACAAAGACGTTTCGTGATTCTTCGCCATGGTATTCCTCCCCGACTGCGCCGGTTAAAGCGTGGCGCTTATCGCTCATTGTACAGGGGTGAGACGCCCCAGCAACGGGGTGAAGCGGGGAATCGGGAGGTGGTGCAGCTTTGCCGTTCAGCCTTCCAAGCCCAAACCCTTAATGACCGCATCGAGGCGGCGGAGTTTGTCGGGGTCGCTGCTAAGCGCCTTGCGCGCATCGGCGGCGGCGTCATGCGCCTTGTTGCGCTCGCCCAGCACCATGTAGGCGCGCAACAGCCGCTCCCATCCTTCGGCATCGTTGCCGTCCGCTTTGAGCTTGTCGGCGAGCCGCGCCACCATGCCGCGGATCATCTGATCGCGGTCTTGCGCATTCATCTGCCTCGCCGCGTCGACATCGGCCGGGCTTGGACCGGGCGCATTTTGCGCGGATGGCGCGTTGGCTGCCGTACCGGGCGCATTATGCTCAATGGCCTGGCGGACGGCCTCGATCCAAGGCGCGCCCGGCGGCGCGCTGGCCAGCAGGTCGCGCCAGATTTTGTCAGCGTCGGCGCGCCGGCCGTCCTGATCGGCCGCCATGCCCATGTAAAAGCGTGCCATGACGTTTTGCGCGTCGAGCGCCAGCGCGCGTTCGAACGCGGCTTTGGCTTCGGCGGTGATGACGCCATTGGCAGCAGCGACCTGCGCCTCGCCGAACTCGGCCTCGCGCGCACTGCTTGGGCCGTTCAACCGGATCGCGTTGCGCCAGGCGCGCACCGCGTCGTCGAAACGGCCGAGCCGCATGTAAACCGGCGCAATCACTTCCCAGCCGCGGCCGTCATCGGGCGTTTGCTCGAGATGCCGTTCAACGCGCGCGATCTGACTTGCGATGGAGTTCGCCTCGTCGGGAACCTGCAGACGCGCCGCCAGCGGCTGGCCCGGCAATTGCGGCGAGCCGAGTACGAGATAAAGCAGCACGGCACCTATCGGCAGCAGAATGAACGCGGCGACGGCGGTGGTGCGCCGGCGCCGGCGCGCGGCGGCTTGCGGCGCGGGCACCTCGGTGGCGGCGGCGTCGGCGGCGGCAATCAGCCGGCGCGAGACCTCGACGCGGGCGGCCTCGGCCTCGGTTTCGCCGATCAAACCGGCGGCGCGGTCACGGCTGACTTCGTCCAGTTGGTCGCGATAGACCGCGATATCGCTGCCATGGCGCAGCGGCGCGCGGCGGCTGAGCGGCCACAGCACGGCGAAAATCGCCGCCGCCGTCATCAATGAAAAGACCAGCCAGAGTGTCATGCCGGTATTCTACCCTTAATCGAGGGCAAAATGGGCCGGCTTTGAAATGAAGTCAGGCGGCGCGGACTTGCGGCCGCAGCTTTTGCAGCAGCGCCGGGATTTCCTTGACCGGCCGCGGCTGGCTGTACAGGAAGCCTTGCACCTGGGTGCAGCCCTCGACGCGCAAGATGTCGAGCTGTTCCTTGGTCTCGACGCCTTCGGCGGTCGTGATCATGCCCAGGCTGTGGCCGAGCCGCGTGACGGCGCGGATGATGGCGACGCAGTCATTCTCCTTGCCGAGTTCGCGGATGAAGGAGCGGTCGATCTTGATCTTGTCGAACGGGAAGCTGCGCAGATAGCTGAGCGAGGAATAGCCGGTTCCGAAATCGTCCATCGAGATGCGCACGCCGAGCGCGCGAATCTGGTGCAGCACATCGAGCACGGCTTTGTCGTCCTGTAACAGCACAGTCTCGGTGATTTCCAGTTCGAGGCGCGAGGCCGGCAGCCCGGACGCGCCCAGGGCGCCGACCACGGACAGCGCCAGCGACGGATTCCTGAATTGCACGGCCGACAGATTGACCGCGACCGTGAGCTTGCCCGGCCAGGTCATGGCGTCGCGGCAGGCTTGTTTGAGCACCCAGTCGCCGATCGGCACGATCAAGCCGATTTCCTCCGCCACCGGGATGAAATCATCCGGGCCGATGAGGCCGCGTTCGGGATGGTTCCAGCGCACCAGCGCTTCGAAACCGCAGACCTTGTCGCTCTTAAGATCGATCATCGGCTGATAATAGAGCTCGAACTCGCCGGCCAGCAGCGCCTTGCGCAGATCGAGCTCGAGGCTGCGGCGCGCCTGCATTTGCGCGTCCATTTCCGGCTGGAAGAAGTGATAGGTACCCCGCCCCTCGCTCTTGGCGCGGTACAGCGCCATGTCGGCGTTGCGCAGCAGCTGGTCGGGCTCGTTGCCGTCGGTCGGCGCGATCGCGATGCCCACGCTGGTGCCGATCATGACCTGATGGCCGTGGACGTCGAAAGCCTGCGAGATCGAATCGATGATACGGGCGGCGAGTTCGGTGGCGTCGGTCGGCCGCCCGCCGATCTGGATGATGGCGAACTCGTCTCCGCCGAGGCGCGCGACCGTATCGGCGCCGCGCACCGCCAATTGCAGCCGCTTGGTAACGGCGCACAGCAGCGCGTCGCCGACCGGATGGCCGAGCGTGTCGTTGACGTTCTTGAAGCGGTCGAGATCGATGAACAGGACGGCCAGCTTTTCACCACGCCCCAGTGACTGCTCCATCTGCTCGCGGAACAGCAGCCGGTTCGGCAGATTGGTGAGCGCGTCATGGCGCGCCATGTGCATGATCTGCGTTTCGGCCTGGCGGCGTTCGGTGACGTCCTCGTAGGTCGCAACCCAGCCGCCGTCGGAGGTGGTGTTGTAGGCGCAGGCCACCACGCGGCCGTCGCTGAGTTCGTAGAAATGCGTGCCGTTGGCGGAGCGTCGCATGAAGTCGGTGAGCTCCGCCAGCAATTCGTCAACGGTCTTGCCGGCGTGATTTTGCCGCGCCACGCTCAGTTCGAGGATTTCGCGGAACGAGATGCCGGGCTGAATCTTGTCGCGCTCCAGCCCGAAGATTTCAAAGAAGCGCCGGTTGACGACCTCGAGTCGGTTCTGCGCGTCGAACAGACACAGGCCCTGCGACATGTTGTCGAGCGCGGCATCGAGCCGCCAATTGGTCTGACGCAGGTTGGCTTCCTGTTTTTTCGAAAGGCTGATGTCGCTGCACACCACGATGAAGCCGCGGTCGCGCGTCGCGCTATGGCTGATGCGCAGCCAGCGGCCGTCCGCCAGCAGGACTTCACCGGTCGCCTGCAAGCCGCTGTCGCGCCGCTGCAGCACGCGGTCGGCGTTCACCGAGTCACCGAATGCCGGCTGCAATTCGGCGAGCGGCGTGCCCGGCTTCAAGAGGTTCGGCGACACGCCGAGGAAGTCGGCAGCCTGCGCGTTGGCGAGCGCGATGCAATTGTCGGCGTCGACGACCACGACGCCTTCCTGCGAGCTTTCGAGCGCGTCGGCGAGGCGCGATTGCGCGGTGCGGCGTTGCGTGACCTCGCGTTCCATCATGGTCTTGATGTTGTCGCGCATCAGTCCCATGGAGGCGAGCAAGACGCCGAGCTCGTCGGCGCCGCCCTTCGGGATGACGACATCGAGCTTGCCGTTGGCGATGCGTTCGGCGACGCTGGAGGCCATCGCGACCGGCCGCACGATGCGGCGCGCCAGCGCCCAGGCCACTAAGCCTGAAAGCACGAGCGCCAGCACGGTGCCGGCGATATTGAGGTTGAGATCGCGCGCGACCGTGGCGCGCGCGGTCTGGCGATAGATGAAGCCGTCGCCTGCGGTGTAGTTGACCAGCAGGTCGATCTGCTCGTCGACCTTGGCGGCGTAGTGATCGAGCGTTTCCCAGTCGGTATCGAGCTTGGTGCGGTCGAGCAAGCGCTCGCGCATGTTGGCCCAGGCCTCGACCGCGCTCTCGACATTGGCGGAAGCCTGCCTGGCGCGCACCGACTGCGAGCGGCGCACCGCGATTTGCAGATCGTCGAACAGCGTCTTGGTGAGCTTGTCGATTTCGTTTTCAAGCCGGTCGCGCATCGCCGGATCGCTGGCGATCCACAGCCGCGCAAACGCCGCCCGCATGGCGGCGAAATCGGCCGCCGCCGCGCGCGCATAATTGATCGACATCAGCGATTCATCGAACGTCTTGTCGACCAAGATGCCGGCGTCTTTGATGCCGAAGGTGGCGTAGCCGCCGAGCGCAGCCGTGATCATGCTCATGACCAGGAAGGCGACCAGGATGCGACCGCGAATGGTCATGCCGAACGATGCGGCGCGCGATAGGGCGCGCTGCCACGGCGACATTGGCTCGGCAAAATATGACGTAAATCGGCTACGCGACATTGATACGCCTGGCTTTTGACCCTGCAGGCGTAACCCGGCGCCAGTTAAAACCGGCTGTTGTGGCAACCCAATCCTGTGCTGTTCGTTAACGCCACCTTAACCGCACATCTTCACGCTGGCTTTGGGCCGGCCGGGCAACCGCCGCGCGAATGCGGAGGTGGCTTTAAGTCGATCAAGCCGAAGGACCGCGCATGCTAAATCACATTTTAAAAATGCGAATTCCGGCAGCCGTTCTCGTGGTTTGCGCGTTGCTGATCGGATTCTGGACTTTGGCCGGTGTGGCCGCCGGGCAATACATGGTGTCGCAGAAAGGCCGCGAGTTCAGCCCGAGCGATCTCATTATCAAACGCGGCGAAACCGTTACGATCGTTAACGATGACGCGGACCTGCGGCATCACGCCTACGTCGACTCGGAAAAATTCAGCTTCGACTCCGGCGACCAGGAGCCGGGCAGCAAGACCCCCATAACATTTCCGATCGACGGCAGTTTCGACGTGCTGTGCGCCATTCATCCGAAGATGAAGCTGGTCGTTCACGTCAAGTAACTTGTTGGCGGTCTTGCTTCAGGTCAGCGACGTGCCGAACAGCAGCATGTGCGCCCCGTAATACAGCGCCAGAAACACGCCGAGCGCGGACGCATAGGCGACCGGCGCCAGATACGGATAGCGCACCAGCACCGGCTTGCCGCCATTATCGGCGACGATCGCTAGCAACACGACGACGATCAGCGTGTGCCCGATCAAATCAACCTTGCCGAATTCGAACACGGCGCTGATGAACATCGCCGACAGCATGGTGGCGGCCACGCGCCGCACCAGTGGCGTCCACATCAGTGCGAAGGCCAGGGCGAATTCGACGGCGCCCGCCGCGCGCATGAAGAATTCCGGATCGAAGCCCATCGACATGGTGGGATGGGTGGCGAACAACGGAAACGACCATTCCGGATAAGCCCATTTCTCGATCGAGGCCCACATCAAGGTGACGCCGGCGGTCCAGCGCACGATATCGAGCGGCCGGATGCCGTAAAAGTTGCGCTGCAATCCGGTCAGCGCCAGATAGGCGGCCACACCCAGGAATACTGGATAATCCGCGAGGTGGAACGAGCCGTATTCCCAGTCGGCGATGGCGAATAGCGCGGCGATGCCGAGCGCCGACAGCGGCATGGTCCGGCGCGACAACATGCCGGCCGCGATGCCGAGCTGGATAGCGGCCACCAGGGTTGAATTGGTTTTCAGTTCGGGGGTCAGGAGAATGCCGCCGACGCCCCAGACCGCGATGAAGAAGAACGCGGTCCCGGCGCGGAACATCATCTCCGTGTTATCGCGCACGTAGGCCGTCACGCGGTCGATGGCGCGGATCATGGCCATGCCCACGGGGGTGCCCTCGACCAGGCAGCCGGCCATCAGGCTCAGCAACGAGAGCCCGACCAGGAGCTCGAAGTCGGGGCAAAGCACGTTTTCCAGGCCGCGCGGCTGGCCGGCGACGTCGAATGCGCAGAACCATTTAACGTGAGCGCTCGCGACACCCGCGAATGCGACGTTAACCATCAATGCGAGCGGTACGCTACCCGCGCGCGGCAGCCAACTGGGCAGCCGGACCATACAAAACCCTCCGAAAAGCCTATTAAGGCACCAGTTCCGCCGCCCCGCGCAGCTCGCTGGTATCTTTAATGTTTTACCACAAATTTTAGGATTTTGGTGACCGTGTGAAGGCGAAATTAATTCTTGGTTAACCTCTGAAACAGAACACGGCTCGGGCCTTTTCAGAAACAGCCGGCCGGTAAGCTTTTTGGCCTATCAGGGGCGCACGAATCGAATTCTGCGGGAGATCTCTATGGTCGGCGCATTGAGCTTTCTAAGCGTCACAGCTGGCGCCGCGGTCGCCTACCTGGCCGATCGCTTCCCCGCGAAATCCGAAGTGCTAGAAACGGGCGCCGGTGTCTTGCTGATCGGCGGATTGGCGCTGCTCGGCTCGGCGCTGCCGGTCATTCTCTAAACTGAAATCAAAATATAATTTGAATTGCGCAGCGTGTATGCGCCGCCTTGTTCAGCGCGGCAGCGCCGAAACCGAAACGGATTCGGCCGCGCCATCGAGTGTGTGCAGGAAAGCGATCAAGTCGGCTTTCTCTCGCTGACTGAGGTCGAGCGGATAGATCTGCTCAGCTCTGCTCGACCGTGCGATGCCGCCGCGATTGTATAGATCGATCACCGCGTCGAGCGTCGCAATCGAGCCGTCGTGCATATAGGGCGCGCGGCGCGCGACGTCGCGCAAGGTGGGTGTCTTGAAGGCATGCCGCAGCTTGATCGAGGTTGGAAACAAGCGGCCGCGTCCGACATCGTCATTCTTGGCGGTACCGATGTCGTGAAACGACGAGTCGGTAAATGCCCAGCCGCTGTGGCAGGAAGCGCAATGCGCCTTGCCGTTGAAAAGGTCGAATCCGCGCTTGGCAGAGGCATCAATTGCGCTCTCATCGCCCTTGATCCAGCGGTCGAATGGCGCCTCGCCTGATACGATCGAGCGTTCGTAAGTCGCCAGCGCCAATTCGATCTTGCGCTTGGTGATCGCGCCTTCGCCGAACGCGGCGTCGAAGGCGCTGCGGTAGCCCTGGATTGCCGAGAGCCGTTCGACCAGCACCTTTTCCGGTAGGTTCATATTGTCGGCGGCGGTGATCGGCCCGAAGGCGACCGCTTCGAGATCGCGGAAATGTCCGTCCCAGCCGAGCTTGGGCACCCACGCCACGTTGAGCAAAGTCGGCGAGCGCAACGGCAGGCGACCCTGTTTTTCTCCGACCGCGCGCGCCTGGCCGTCGCCCCAGGAGAGCGCGGGGTTGTGGCAGCTTGCGCAGGAACGGACCTGCGATCCCGACAGGATGGGATCGAAGAACAGGATGCGGCCAAGTTTGGATTTGGCCTCCGAATAAGGGTCGCTTTGCGGGAACGGAATTTCCGCTGGGCGCCGATAAGTCTCGAACAAAGCAGCGCGCCCGGGCTCGGCGTTGTCGGAAGCGGCGACGGCCACTCCGAGCAACACAATAATGGCGCCGACTGCGCTGCTGGCCTTCCAATTCATCATGGCCTCCGGCCCTTTTGGGGGCACCTTCGACCATTGCCGTTGATGCTTGGTTAATGAACAATTGACACGCTATGCGTGTAAAACTCGCGCCAATACGCGCAAAACTAATCTCTCTCGATGTTAAGCGCGCACAAGCGCGGCCGCGATGAGATGCGGCATGGCTTGCGCGACGGTAGTCCGCTCCGGGCTGATGCCGTAGCCGGCGAGCAGCGCTTGCAGGTTTGCCGGCACCGTCTCGCGCGGGTTGCCGCGCGGCCGCGCTTCAAGCCGCGCGCTCGCCCATTGCTCGAGCATTATCTGCTCGATGCGCTCGGATTCCAGTTCGACGGCTTTCACCTGTGTCCGCAAATCCGCCGCTGCCTTGGCGGCATCCGCGCCTGGTGTGTCGATTGTCTTGAGACGGCGGCGCACGGCGCGCAACGAACTCACAATATCTTTGTGCCATGGCCCCACCAACGCGCGGGCCGAGGCGATGTCATCCGGCGTCAAGGCGACGCCGTGCACCGCGCCGGCAAACGCGCACAGCAGAACCAGGTTCGCGTCGAGGCCGAATTGATCCTGGAGCGTGAGACATTCGTCCTGGACCGCGCCCGCGCCATAGACCGCGACGGAAAAATTCCAGAACGGCGAGGCCATCAGGCCGTGCCCGAAGGCCAGCGCTTCACCAGACCGATGTCGATGTCGAACAGATCGAGACAACGGCCGATGGTCTGGTTGACGATGTCGTCGATGGTTTTCGGCCGGTGATAGAACGCCGGCACCGGCGGCATGATGATGGCGCCGTTTTCGGTGGCGGCCAGCATGCTGCGCAAATGGCCGGTGTGCAGAGGCGTTTCGCGCACCACTAACACCAGCCGCCGCCGCTCTTTCAATATGACATCGGCGGCGCGGGCGAGCAGGTTGTCGGTGGTGCCGTAGGCGATGTCGGAGACAGTGCGGATCGAGCACGGGATGATCACCATGCCGCGGGTCTTAAACGAGCCGCTGGATATCGCTGCGCCGACGTCGCTGTTGGAATAGGTGGTGCCGGCGAAAGCGCGCACCTCGTCGACCGACAAATCCATCTCCTCCTTAAGCGTGATGGCGGCCGATTTCGAGATCACGAGATGGGTGGCGATGTTATTTTTCTTCAGTGCCTGCAACAGCCGCACGCCATAGATCGCGCCGGACGCGCCGCTAACTCCTACGATCAGTGGCAGTGACATGAGTTCAGGCCTCGGCCGCCAGCGAAAGAAACAAGACTACAGTTGGCCGGACTGTGCGGCAATGCAATACTGCCGGGCTCTTCACGCATCGGGACGTCTATGCCAAGCAACGAACAATCGCTCCGGTTTCAGGTCGCTGCCGCGACCCTGCTGCTCAACGATCTCGGCATTCTGGGCTACAGCGGGCACATCGGGGCGCGGCTGCCCGGCCGCAATGCGCTGCTCATTCAATCGTTCGACCAAAGCCGCTCGACGGTTAAGACCGGCGATCTGCTGATCTGCGATTTCGACGGCGCGGTGATCGAAGGCGCGGCGGGCATAAAGCCACCATCGGAAGTCTATCTGCATTGCGAGATCTTTCGCGCGCGGAAAGACGTCAATGCGATCGCGCATTTTCATCACGATCTGACCACGGCCTTCACGTTGGCGAAGGGCATCAAACTGGCGCCGGTCAAAAATCACGCGGTGCGCTGGGCGAACGGCATTCCGGTGCACGCCGATCCTTCTCACGTGAGCGACGCCAAGAAGGGCCGCGCGCTGGCGCGCACACTCGGCAAGCATCACGGCTTGCTGATCCGCGCCCATGGACAGGTTATCGTTGGGGAGACGGTGCCGGCGGCGTTGATCGACAGCATTCATTTCGTCGAGAACGCGCAGGCGATGCACACGGCCGCCGTGCTGGGGCGGGTGGTGCCGCTCACGGCCAAGGAGATCAAAAGCTTCGCCGACGACTTCAATCGCGAGCGGCACATCGACAAGCTGTGGGACTATTACGTCGGGCGCGGACGCGCCGGCGGGATCATATCGCCAGACTGGAAACTTTAGGCTTTGGCGTTCTGAATGGCCTGCCAGATGCGATAGGGTGTCGCGGGCATTTCCAGATTGAGAATGCCGTAAGGCTTTAGCGCGTCGACAAGAGCACTGACGATCGCGGCCGGCGCCGCCGTGGTGCCGCCTTCGCCGCCGGCCTTGATGCCGAGCGGATTGGTCGGCGACAACACTTCGACGATCTCGGTCGTGAATGACGGCAGCAGACGCGCGCGCGGCATGCCGTAATCCATCAGCGAGCCCGTGAGCGGTTGCCCGGAGCTGGCCTCGACCACGCACTGCTCCCACAGCGCCTGGCCGATGCCTTGCGCGATGGCACCGTGGGTCTGGCCGTCGACGATCAGCGGGTTGATGCAGCGGCCAACGTCATCGACGCTGGCGTAACGGGTTAGGGCGAGATTGCCGGTATCGGGATCGATTTCGATTTCGCATATTGCACAGCCATTAGGAAAAACCGGGTCGTGCATTTCATTATCGGTGACGATAGCAAGGCCTTTGGCGAGATCGTCGGGCAGCTTGAGCCGCGTCATTTCCTGCGCCAGCTCGAGAAAATCGAAACTGCGGTTGGTCTCGCGCGCGACGAAACGGCCGTCATTGAAGTCGATGCGGTCGGGCGATGTGCCGAGAATATGGGCGGCGATACGCCTGCCGTTGGCGATCAGCGTGGTCGCGGCCATCGAGAACACCGTCGCGGCGTGACGCATGGAGCGGCCCGAATGCGTGCCGCCGCCGACGCGCACCACATCGGTATCGCCCATGATGATGGACACGCTCTCGACCGGCACCTGCAGCAGATCCGACACCACTTGCGCGAAGCTGGTCTCGTGGCCTTGCCCGGCCGGTTGGGTGCCGATGATGACGTCGACGCCATCGGGCTTGATGGTGATGCGGGCCTGCTCCTTGGGCGCGCCGATCGAGGACTCGACGTAGTTGGCGAGCCCCAACCCCAGCAACCGCCCGCGCTTTTTGGCCTCGCGCCGTCGCGCGTTGAAGCCGTCCCAGTCGGCGATGCGCATGGCGAGATCCATGTTCTCTTCGTAGCGGCCGCTGTCATAGGTCATGCCGACGGCGTTGCGGTAGGGCATGGCTTTCGGCCGCACCAGATTGCGGCGGCGCAGGCTGACGCGGTCGATGTCGAGTTTCGCCGCGGCGATGTCGATCAATCGCTCAATAGCGAAGGTCACTTCGGGGCGGCCCGAACTGCGATAGGCCTGCGTCGGAATGGTATTGGTGAATACCGAGACCGCGCGCAGCGAGGCGACCGGAATGGCGTAATTACCGGTGATGAGCCCGGCGCCCTTGCTGAGCGGTGAGAGCGACACGCAGCGCGCGCCGGCATTACTGATATTGGTCGCGCGCAGCGCCAGCAAGCGGCCTTTGGCGTCGAGCGCCAGCTCGAGTTTCGTCACCAGATCGCGGCCCTGGTAGTCGCTGATGAAGCATTCCGAGCGCGACGCGGTGAATTTGACCGCGCGGCCGAGTTTACGCGAGGCCCACAGCACCAGTCCGTATTCCGGATAGACGCGGTTGCGGGTGCCGAAATTGCCGCCGACGTCGAACGACAGAACGCGCAAAGTTTCGGGCTCGATGCCGAGCACGCTGGCGAGTTCGCGCTTTTGGCGCACCGCGCCGCCGCTGCCGGCGTGCAGCGTGTAGCGGCCGCTCGCGACATCGTAGTTGGCGACGCAGGCGCGCGGCTCGAGCGGCACGCCGGTGACACGGCCGATATTGAAATCCATCGCCACCGTGTTGGCGGCCTGCGCGAAAGCGCGCGCGGTGCCGTCATGATCGCCAAACCGCGTATCGACAAGAATATTGCCGGGCACTTCGTCCCACACCGTCGCGGCGCCGGCCTGCATGGCGTCCTCGGAATGCAGCACGAACGGCAGTTCGTCGTAGATCACCGGCAGCGCCTCGGCGGCGTCGAGTGCCTGCGCGCGGGTTTCCGTGACCACCATCGCCACTGCTTCGCCGACATGGCGTACCTTGTCGGGCGGCAACAGCAGATGCGGGCCGATGAACACCTCGCCGCCGCCTGGCGCGGCGAGTTTCATGTCGTCGCGCGTCTTGGGTAGCGGATCGTGCTGAATAGGTCCAAGGCCGTCGGCTGCGCAATCGGCGCCGGTGAAAATGCCAAGCACACCCGGCATCGCCAGCACGTGGCTCTTGTCGATCGAAACGATGCGCGCGTGCGGATGCGGTGAGCGCACCATCGCCGCATAGGCCTGGCCGGGAAAAGTAAAGTCGTCGGTGAAGCGGCCTTGGCCTGCGATCAGCCGCGCGTCTTCATGGCGCGGCCTGGGCTGGCCGATGAAACGATAGCCGGTCTCCAGTTTATTCATCGGCAGGGTGAGGCCATATTAAATTATTCTTTGAAGACTTTGGCGACGCGATCGACGATGTCCTTCGGCGTTTTGACGATCGCATCGCTGTCTTCTTGCACTTTCGCGCCCGGCGCCGGATCGACATAGATATTGCGCTTCTCGGCGTCGGCGACGAAGTCCGGATCTTTCACCATCGCATCGAACGCGGCGCGTAACGCAGCCAGCTTGTCGGCGGGCATATCCGGCGGCGCGATCAGCGCGCGTCCGATGGCCGAGCCGCTGGAAATGAAAATCAGCGCCTTCTTGGCGAAATCGTTGTTGGTCACCTCCTGCATCAGCGGCACGTTGGGCAGCTCGGCGCTGCGCCGCAAGCCGCCTTGCAGGATCGGGACGAAGGTGCCGTCGGCGATCTGGTCCTTGTTTTCGGTGCGCCAGGAATTCCACGCCTTCGACACCATGTCGACCTCACCGCGCAACAGCGCCAGAGTATAGGCCGACGAGCCGTCATAACCGCAGATCATGTTGAGCTTGGCACCGCCGAAGGCCATCAGCGTCGCCGGATATTCAAAGCTCTGCGAGGTGCGGCCGCTGCAGCCGACATTGGTCTTGTTCGCGAACATGTCCTGCACGGTTTTTATCGTGCCGCCCTTGCGGATCATGAAGGTCGAATTCACCGGCGCCAGCGAGCCGATGTAACGCATCTTGCCGACGTCCCACTTGCCCTGCACCGGGTCCATCAGCTGCACGTAGGCGATGGTCTCGGGAAACAGCGCGATGATCGAGCCATCATGCGGCGCGCGATTGTAGAAATGCGCGGTCGCCTTGGAGCCGCCGCCGCCCGGCATTTGCTGCACGATGACGTTGGGATGACCCGGAATGAATTTGCCGATATGGGCGGCAGCGAGTTGCGCATAGAGATCGTAGGAGCCGCCGGGCGGGTGGCCGATCAGGATGGTGAGCTCGCGGTCTTTGTAGAAATCGGCGACCGGATCGGCCGCGGCCAACGAAGCGAACGAAAGTGTAAAGGCGGCCGTCAGGGCGGCAGCGATCGAGATATTGCGCACCGGCATTGAGAATCCTCCCGCTTTATTGAACCCGCCGCTTCACGCGGCTGTCAGGTCTTCTTCTTCGTGCCCTCGATCTCGCGCGCCGGGGTTTCCGGGGTGAGACCGTTGCGCCGCCGTTTGATGGTCTCATTGCCGCTCTCCGCCCAGCGGCCTTCGACCGCGCGGCGGGCGTAGATGTCGTAGTGCTCGTCCCAATCTCCCAGCGAATAGCCGTGCCAGGGCGCCTGCGGCGTGATCGGCGGCAGGTCGAGTTCCTTCCACAGCGTGAGCGCGCGCTCCATGAACTCTTTGCGCGGCAGCGCCAGCGGCGGCATGTCGCCCTTGAGCGTGGCGTCGATCAGGATGGTGGAATCCTCGCGCTTGCCCGACTTCGGGCCGTGGCCGGCGGAGCGGTAAGGCATGATCTTGACGTCGCTGCCGGGGTCGGAGCGGTAGGCGAGCGACCAGAAAATGGCGTCGGCATTGGCGGGGTCGATGTCTTCGCTGACTGCGATGCATATTTTTCCGCAGTCGGCGCGCAACGACGACGCGCCCTGCAGGCCGCGCCAAACTTCAGTTCGCGCGGTGCCGCGCGCGAATTGCAGGAAGATGACCTTGCGCAAGTTTGTGAATGGCTCGTGCATCGCCACGCGCTTAATGCCGCGCACCCCAAGCTGGTCGCGCAAGTGCGACAGAAACATCGGTTCGAACGCGACCTTTTTCATCACGCTCGATTCGCTGGGCGTGACCTGGCTGATGATAGAGACGAACACCGGCTTGCGCTTATGGGTGATCGCGGTCACCCGCATCGACATATTGAAATCCTCGAGCGCGACATGGCCGTGGCTTTCGCCGAACGGGCCTTCCGGCTCGAGCAGTTCGCTGTCAATCAGACCCTCGATCACGATCTCGGCGTCGGCCGGCACATGCAGATCGACGGTCGCCGCCTTGGCGATGCGAATGGGGGCGCCAGCCAAGCCGCCGGCGACCGCCATTTCATCCAAATCGATCGCAAGTTTTTGCGGACCGGTGAACAGCACCACCGGCGCGCAGCCGATAACGATGGCGCAGGGCATCGGTTCTTTGCGTTTCTGATATTTGCGCCAGTGCAGATAGCCGCCGGCGCCGCCCGGGCGCGACGACATGCGCACGCCGAGCCGATCCTGCGCTTTCAGCGCGCCGCGATAGGTGCCCATGTTCTGCACGCCGGTCTCGGGATCGCGCGTGATGCAGAGCGTCGCGGTGAGGTAGGGGGCGGAGTCAAAACCGGGGGTGGAGATCGGCACCGGCAGGCGGGCGAGTCCTTCGCCGGGTTTCAGCAGATCGTCGCCTTTGGTGATGACTTCCTGGCAAGCGGGCGAGGTAACGACGACGGGGTCGATCGGATGCGCGACGGCGTACGTCCAGGCTTCGCCGATGTCGTCGACCGGCTTGCCCATGCCGACTGCGTAGATTTCCGGCGAGGCACCGAGCGCGCCGACCGCGACCGGAATGTCGTAGCGCCGCCCGGCGCCGTCGACCACGTTGGTGAACAAAAAAGCGCGGCGCTGTTCCTCGGCCAAGCCGCCCTGGAACTGCCAGCGCACCAGCGGGTGCAGTTCGCTGTCTTTGTCGATGGCGTGGTCGATGCGCGTGACCAGGCCGCGCGCTTCCAATCTGCGCAGATGATCCTGAAAATCGAGCGGCGGGCCGCCTGAAATCGCCAGTCCGGATTTTTTTGATTTGTCGGCTTTGTCGAGCATCGGCTCATCTCATTGAAGGCGCTCGCCTTCATACAATATGCGGGCGTTGTAATCCATCGCCCGGCGTGTATCGTTGCCGCGAATTAATCCGCCGGGATTTTCGCCTTGCTGCACGAAGCCTTCAACGCACTGACGATTGTGTTCGATCCGGCGCGCTTTGCCATCATTTGCTGCGGCGTCGTGCTCGGGCTGATCATCGGCGTTATCCCCGGTATTGGTGGCCTCGCGGGATTGGCGCTTCTGATCCCGTTTACTTATGCGATGGATCCGCACACCGCGCTGGCATTTCTCATCGGCATGTGGGCGGTGACCGCGACTTCCGACACCGTGCCGGCGATTCTTTTTGGTGTTCCCGGGGCCATCGGCTCGGCCGCGACCGTGCTCGATGGTTATCCGATGGCCAAGCGAGGCGAGGCCGGACGCGCCTTCGGCGCTTCGTTCTCGGCGTCGATCCTGGGCGGACTGTTCGGCGCGATTCTGCTCGGCATTTCGATTCCCGTTTTGCAGCCGTTCATGCTCGCGATCGGTTCGCCCGATTTGTTGGCGGTCTGCATTCTCGGCCTGACTCTGATCGCGTCCATCAGCCAGGGCGCGGTGCTCAAAGGGCTGACCGTCGCGATGATCGGCGTCTTGTTCGCGGCTATTGGTAACGAAGGACAGACCGGAACGCTGCGCTGGACCTTCGACGAAATTTATTTGTGGGATGGCATCCAGATCCAGGCGCTGGCGCTTGGCCTGTTCGCGCTGCCGGAACTGATCGACATGGCGATCGCGCAGCGAAATTTGTCCACCGGACAACGCTTCGACGGATGGTTTCGCGAGCAATGGCGCGGCGTGCGCGACGTGGCTCAGAATTGGAAGCTGGTGCTCAATTCGTCCGTGCTGGGCGTGGTGCTGGGCTCGATCCCGGGCATGGGCGCGCCGATCATCGACTGGCTGGCCTACGGCTCGGCGGCGCGCATGCTCAAGGGCGCCACCGAAACGTTCGGCAAAGGCGACGTGCGCGGTGTGATCGCGTCGGAAGCCGCCAACAACGCGCGCGAAGGCGGCGCACTAATTCCGACGCTGGCGTTCGGGCTGCCGGGCTCGCCGTCGATGGCGCTGCTGCTCGGCGCGTTTCTGGCGCATGGCATCACGCCGGGACCGAAGCTGCTCACCAGCCAGCTCGACATTACCTTCACGCTGGTCTGGTCGCTGGCGCTCGCCAATGTGGTGGGAGCGGGGATTTGTTTTCTGTTCGCCGGACAACTTGCAAGACTTTCCACCGTTCGATGGAGCATTCTGGTGCCGATCGTGTTCGCGATCTGCTTCGTCGGCGCGTTCCAAGGCTCGCGCTCTTACGGCGACCTGGTGACGCTGATCGGCTTCGGCATCGTCGGCTGGTTCATGAAGCGCTACGGCTGGGCGCGTGCGCCGCTGATCCTGGGCTTCATCCTCGGCAAGCTGATCGAGAAATATCTTTTCATTTCGGTCGGGCGCTATGGGTTCACCTGGCTCGAGCGGCCGCTGGTGATCGTGGTGCTGTGTATCGCCGCGCTGGTTTTGTTGCGCCCGCTGGCCGTGTCGGCCTACCGGCATTGGCGCGGGGCGGCGGTGGCTGCTCAGATGAAAAAACCGGGCGTCTCTGAGCTGGCGCCGAGCGAGAACATCATCGCGGCCGTGCTGTGGGCGATTGCCGGCATCGGCTTCGCGGTGGCGTTCTGGAGCGCGAGCGGCTGGCAGTTCGCCGCGCGGCTGATGCCGCAGACGGCGTCGATCACTGGACTCATCGTGGTTCTCGCCTATGGATTTGTCGCTTATTCAAAGCGGCAGGCGCTTGCCGACGAAAACACCGGAACCGGATCGAACGCGCAGTTGATCTACACCCGGCTCGGATCGCAGCTCGCGTGGCTGGTTGGTCTGCTGGTGAGCGTGCTGATCGTCGGTATGATGCCGGCGCTCGGCGCCTTCGTCGTGCTTTATATACGTTTGGTGGGGGCGGCGCGCTGGACGACGGCGCTCATGATCGCGATCCCGCTCTGGATCGCCATGTATCTGCTGTTCAACACGCTGCTGCACGTGCCGTGGCCGCCGTCATTGCTCGGCGATACGTTTCCGGCGCTGCGCGCTTTGCTGGGCGGGATGGTCTAGCGGCCGGTGAAATTCGGCACGCGGCGTTCGGCGGTCGCCTTGACGCCTTCCTTGAAGTCGTCGGTTTTGCGCAAGGCGGTTTGCTCCTTGAGCTCGTGCTCGGTGGCGGCGCGCACGCGGTCGGCCAGATCGCCGCGCATGGTGGTGCGCGTCGAGATCAGGCCGAGCGGCGAATTCTCCGCGATTTCGGCGGCAAGCTTGATCGCTGCCGCGCGCACCTGATTCTGCGGCACCAGCACGTCGGCGAGCCCCATGGCGTAGGCTTCCTCGCCGGTGACGCGCCGGCTGGTGTAGAACATCATCGCCGCCTTGGTGGCGCCGACGACCAGCGGCAGCGTTACGGTCAGCCCGAAGCCGGGATGAAAACCGAGCCGGGTGAAGTTGGCGGAAAAGCGCGCCTCCGGGCAGGCGACGCGGAAATCCGCCACCATCGCCAAGCCCAAACCGCCGCCGACGGCCGCGCCATGCACCGCCGCGATGATCGGTTTCTTGGTGCGGAATAACCGGTTGCCTTCGAGATAGAGATGCTGGACCGCGATATCGCGGTCGACGCGCTGGCCGTCTTTGCCGAGCATGCTGCCGTCGCCGAAATTAGCCCCGGCGCAGAACGACTTGCCTTGCGCGGCCAGCACCACTGCGCGGCAACCGGCGTCCTGGTCGAGCGCTTCGAGCGCGCCGGCGATTTCCTGGATCAACGCGATGTCGAAGAAGTTATTCGGCGGGCGCCGGATCTCGATCAGCGCCACATGGCCATGGGTCTCGACGCCGATATCTTTGTACGGACTCATGGCAATTTCCCTTTATTCGGCGGCGCGAGGCTGTACCTGCCGCGGCGGCTGCTTGACGATCAGAGCGTCGACGACCGAAACGCCCTGTCCCTTGGCATGCACGATCACCGGATTGAGGTCGATCTCCGCGATCTCGTCGGCATGATCTGCAGCGAAATGTGACAGCCGCACCATCAGCTCGATCAGCGCGTCGGTGTCGGCTTCCGGCGCGCCGCGATAGGCCCCGAGAACGCTGGCGCCCTTGAGGCGGCCGAGCAGGGCAGCCGCCGCGGCGCGGTCGAGCGGCACCGGCGCCAACGCGAAGTCACCAAGCGCCTCCACCAGCACGCCACCGAGGCCGACCATCAGCAGCGGGCCCCAGGTCGCATCGCGATTGATGCCGAGGATCACTTCGCGGCCGGACGGCGCCATCGGTTGCACCAGCACGCCATCGATGTGTGCTGTCGGCGCGTATTTTTTCGCCGCGGCGAGCACGCGGTCGTAAGCCGCGCGCGCGCCATCGCCGGAAACATTGAGCGCCACCGCGCCGGCTTCGGTCTTGTGCGGAATATCGGCCGACTGAACCTTGAGTGCCACAGGCCGCGCGATCTTCTTGGCCATCGATTCGGCTTCATCGGGTGAACGCGCGAGTGTGCCGGCGTCGCCTGCACCGATGCCATAGGCGGCGAGCAGCGGCCGTGCCTGCCATTCGCTCAACACCGCATCGGACGTTGCAAGACCAGCGCGTACTTTGTCGCGCGCCGGTGCCGCGATCGTCACGCCCGTAACCGGACGCAGCAGGCGTTCGCGTAAGGCGCGGTAGTCGGCCATGACACGCATGGTGCGGGCGCACCCGGGCGCGCCGGTGAACAGCGGATAGCCGCCTTCGTTCAGGATTTCGACGCTGCGGTCGGACGGCAGCGTATAGGTCCACATGAACACCGGCTTGTTCGATTCATGACCGAGCTTCAGGAGTTTAGGCAGATCGTTTTCCAGAAACGCCGAGCGCCGCGCCGTCACCACCACGATGACGCCGTCGATCAACGGCGACAGGCCGACCAGCCGCGCGAATTCCGCGTAGCCGACTTTGTGTACGCCTTGCGCGGTCGAATCGACCGGGTTCTGAGAGGTGCCGTAAGACGGCAGATGCACGTCGATTGCTTTGCGGGTTTCATCGTCGAGCACCGGCACCTCGAGGCCGGCGGCGGCGCAGGCATCAGCCATCCACACGCCGGCGCCGCCCGAGGACGTGCAGATGCCGATGCGTTTGCCCGCCGGCAATTTGTCGCCGCAGGCCAGAAAGCCGGCCGCCATGTCGATCATCTCGTCGAAGTCGCGGCCTTCGATCAGCCCGTAGTGCTCGAAGATGGCGCGATAGGCGGCCTGCGAGCCGGCGAGCGCGGCGGTGTGCGAAGCGACGGCGCGGCGTCCCGGCTCGGTTTGGCCGATCTTGCCGACGATCAGCGGCTTGCCCGCCTTGAGCGACTTCTCCGCGACGCGCTTGAATTTCTCCGACGACTTCACGTCTTCCAAGAGCAGCAGGAAAACATCGGTCTCGTCTTCGTCGAGCATATAGTCGAGCACGTCGGCTACATCGAGCGCGGCCTCGTTGCCGGTGGTGACGATATGGCGGAACGCAAGATTGCGCGGCCGGGCGCGGTCGAAAAAGGAAAAACCAAGCCCGCCGCTTTGCGAGATCACCGACACCTGGCCTTGGCCCAGCGCGCGTTTCGGGCGGATGGCGCCGGCGTTTTTGTCCATGGCGGGGCTGAAGGTCGGGCACAGCGCCGCCGCGATATTGGCGAAGCCCTCGGTGTTGGGCCCGGCCACCGCCATGTCGTAGCGCCGCGCGGTGGCGGCGATCTCGGCCTGCATGCGCAGGCCTGGCTCACCCGGCTCCTCGGCAAAACCGGAAGAGAGAATGACGGCAGCTTTGACGCCGGCACGGCCGCAGCGCTCCAGCTCGGCGGGCACGAATTCCGCAGGGATGATGAGGATCGCGAGATCGGCCGGCTCCGGCAGCGCGTCGACGGATGCATAAGCCTTGAGACCCTGCACGTCCGATGCGCTTCGGCTCACCGGATAGACCTTGCCCTCGTATGGGTGACTCAAAATGATTTCCAGAATGCGCCCGCGCAGCCCGCTGGTGTCGGACGAGGCGCCGATCACGGCGACGGTTTTCGGCCAGAGCAACTTTCCAATATCAGGCACTCGGTCCCCCGTTACCGCAGACCAAGTCCGCGCGCGATGATGCCGCGCAGGATCTCGGTAGTGCCGCCCTGAATCGTCAGCTTGGGCGCGACCTTGAAGGCGAAGGCAAGCTGCTCGTCGAGCGTCGCGCGATTGCCCGCTTCGGGCTCCAGGAAGGCGCTAAGTTCGCGCACGCGCTCGGGCAATTTCTGCTCCCAGATGGTGCCGAGATCCTTGACGATCGAGGATTCCACCACCGGCTCCTTGCCGGCCTGCAGCATGCCGGCAACCGACACGGACATCCGCCGTAACGTATGCAGTTGCGCCACCAGGCGGCCGAGGCCCTCGGCGCTGCGTTGGTCGGGATTGGCCCCAAGCGCGCGCACCAGTTCGCCGAGCACGTAATAAGTCTCCAGGAAGCGTTCGGGACCGCTGCGCTCATAGGCAAGTTCGCTGGTCGCCTGTTTCCAGGCGCCGTCGATCTCGCCCAACACATGATCATCGGTCATGAACGCGTCGTCGAACACGACCTCGTTGAAGTCGTGCTGGCCGGTCATCTGGATGATCGGATTGACCGTGATCCCCGGCGTCTTCATGTCGACGAGGAATTGCGTGAGTCCGTGGCGGCGGTTTTCTTTGGTGGGCGGCGACGTGCGGAACAGGCCGAGCATGTAGTCGGCGATGTGCGCATTGCTGGTCCATATCTTCGAGCCGTTGATCTTCCATCCGCCGGCAACCTTGGTCGCCTTGGCTTTGGCGGCAAACAGGTCCGAGCCGGAGCCCGGCTCGCTCATGCCGATCACGAAGCACAATTCGCCGCGGCAGATGCGCGGCAAAATATCCTGCTTGATGTGCTCGGGTGCGTATTTGAGCAAAATAGGCCCGCTTTGCCGGTCGGCGACGAAGTGCAAACGCACCGGCGCGTTGGCGACGCGGAATTCTTCCGTCACCACGAAACGTTCGAGAAACGTGCGCTCGTGGCCGCCGTATTTTTTCGGCCAGGTCATGCCGATCCAGCCTTTGGCGCCGACGCGTTCGCTGAACGCGCGATTATGCGTGTCGCCGTGCCCGGGGCGGTCCGGCACGAAGGTACCGGCGGCGACTTCTTGCGCCAGAAACGCGCGTACCTCGGCGCGCAGTTTGTCGCATTCGGGCGGCAGCCGGATTTGATCGAAGTTGAGTGCTGTGCTCATCGGCCGATCCTACCGCGACGCCAGCATCGGCCAGAACGCATTGGCGCCGCACTTTGCAACAAGTTCGCCGAGCGCCGCCGCCCAATGGCTTTCGCTGCCGAAATCGTCGCGCCACGACAGCAGGCGAAGCGTGAAGCGATGCAGGATGTGTTCGTTGGTGAAACCGATCGCGCCAAACACCTGATGGGCGATTGCCGATCCTTCGGCAGCGGCTTCGCCGGTGCGGATTTTCGCCGACGCGGCTTCAAGGAAAACCGCGTCGTCGAAAGGGTCGCTATGCACGATGGTGTCGGCGGCGGAGCCCGCGGCGGCAAGTGCCGCGGCGGTTTCACCGGCCAGCCGCGCCAGGTTCTGCTGCACCGCCTGGAATTTTCCGATCGGCCGCTCGAACGCGACACGCTCGTTGGCGTAAGCGATACTGAGCGACAGGATCGTTTCCATTGCGCCGGCGGATTGCACGCTTCGCACGGCTGCGCCCATCAGCATCAAGGCGGAGGCATCGAACGGCGCCGGCGCGCAGCGAACGGTTTTGGTGCGCTCGAACGTCACGCCGTCTGATGCATCGCCGGCCAGATTCTCACTTTGACTGATGCGGCAGTCGGCGGTCTTCACCAAAGCGACCGACGCGCCCTTGTCACCCATCGCCGCGACAGCGATGTGCTGCGAATCCCGCGCGAACGGAATCCCGTCGGCGCGGCCGCTCAGCGTTCCATCGGCGTTGAGCACGATGCGATCGCGCGGCCGGGCAGGAGCGACCGTCATCGCGCCGGATGGGGCCTCAATGCCGGCGCCCGCTAGCAACCATCCGGCGATCAGCGTTTCGGCGAGCGGTACCGGCAGCGCAAAACGGCCGGCGACGCCCAAGATCGCGAAGCCATCGGCGAGGCTGGCACCGGCGTCGCCTTGCTTTTCCGGCACCCAGGCGAGCGGCAAGCCCGCCTCCTCAAGCGCGCGCCACAGCGGCGTCTTCCAGCCGGTGTCTCGGGCGCGAATAATCGTCTGGGGATCGGCAAGGTCGGCAAATATCCGCGCCGCCGTCTCGGCGACGATATTGTCGCTCTCAGTTACCATTGCCGCTCCGGCTTTCTACTAATGGCGGGGCCATATCGGAGCCATGGTGCGGTCCTGCCGGACTATTGGCAAGCGCCAGCGTTTCGCAGCAATCGAGCCGGCCGCGGCTCCCTTTTGTCGTGTTGATCGGGGCTACCATACCGGGTAGCGTTGGCGTCATAAAAAGCAAGAAACAGGCTGCCGGCCAGCGATGGTAGCGGCAGCTACGCAGTCCCGGGGAGGATCAAATGGGAACAAAAATTTCCGTATTGGCGACCGCTATTCTCGCCTGCCTGACGATCTCAAACGTTCAAGCGGCCGAGCCCAAGCACGGTGGCATCTTGCACATCTATCATCGCGAGACACCGCCCAGCCTCTCGATCCACGAGGAGGCGACCTTCTCGGTCAACGCCCCGGCGATGGCGCTTTTCAACAACCTCGTGCTCTACGACCAGCACAAGCCGCAGAATTCGCTGGGCACCATCGTGCCCGAGCTCGCCGATAGCTGGGCGTGGAGCAGCGACAATCTTGCGCTCACGTTCAAGCTGCACCAGGGCGTCAAGTGGCACGACGGCCAGCCCTTCACGGCGAATGACGTGAAATGCACCTTCGACCTTCTGCAAGGCAAAGGGCAGGACAAATTCCGCAAGAATCCGCGCAAGGATCTGTTCAATAATATTTCCGACGTCACAACCAACGGCGACTTCGAGGTCACGCTGCATCTCAAACGGCCGCAGCCGTCGATCCTGGCGATGCTGGCGTCGGGATACACGCCGATGTATTCCTGCCACGTGCCGGCGGCGCAAATGCGCACGCATCCGATCGGCACCGGTCCGTTCAAATTCGTCGAGTTCAAGCAGAACGAGTCGATCAAGCTCGAGAAGAACCCCGACTATTGGAAAAAGGGGCTGCCGTATCTCGACGGCATCGAATACACGATCATCAGCAACCGGGCGACCGCCGTGCTCGCTTTTGTTGCCGGCAAGGTCGACATGACATTCCCGACCGAAATGACCTCGGCGCTGATCAAGGATATCAAAACGCAGGATCCCACCGCGGTCTGTGAAATCGCGCCGATTAACGTCAGCACCAATCTCATCGTCAACCGCGAGAAGCCGCCGTTCGATAATCTTGAGCTGCGAAAGGCGATGGCGCTGGCGCTCGACCGCAAATCGATGATCGACATTATCTTCCAGGGGCAGGGCGATATTGGCGGCACTATGTTGCCGCCGCCGGAAGGCGTCTGGGGCATGCCGCCCGAAATGCTCAAGACCATCCCCGGCTATGGCGACGTGAAGAAGGACCGCGAGCAAGCCCGTGCGATCATGACCAAGCTCGGCTACAGCGCGGACAAGCCGCTCAAGATCAAGGTCTCGACCCGCAATATCGCGACCTATCGCGATCCGGCGGTAGTGCTGATCGACCAGCTCAAGGAAATCTATATCGACGCCGAGCTCGATCCGGTGGAATCGAGCCAATGGTTCGCGAAAGTCGCGCGTAACGATTATTCGGTCGGTCTCAATCTGACCGGCAACGGCATCGACGATCCCGACCAGGCGTTCTACGAAAATTATGCCTGCGGCTCCGAGCGCAACTACACCCACTACTGCAACAAGGAACTGGAAGCGCTGTTCGACAAGCAGTCGGTAGAGACCGATGTGGCGAAGCGCAAGAAGATGGTGTGGGAGATCGACAAGAAACTGCAGGAGGACGTGGCGCGCCCGATCCTGATGCATGCGCGCTCGGGCATGTGCTGGAAGCCGTTCGTCAAGAACATGACGGTCATGAACAACAGCGCCTACAACGGCTACCGTTACGAGGACGTTTGGCTGGATAAATAAACGCCGGTCCCTCGGACGATCGGAGGCCATGGTGGGCAGTTATCTGATCAGGCGCTTCTTTTTGATGCTCCTGACGCTGTTCGGGATTTCGGTGCTCATTTTCACGATGCTGCGGCTGGTGCCCGGCAACATCGCGGACATCGTGTTCAATGCGGCCGGAATGATCGACGTGGCCGAGAAGGCCAAGCTGGAAAAAGAGCTTGGCCTCGATCAGCCGATCGCCGTGCAATACGTGCAGTGGGTGACCGGTCTCGCGCGCGGCGATCTCGGTTATTCCTACGTTTCGGAAAAGCCGGCGATCGAGGAAATCCTGCCGCGCATTCCGATTACCGCCAAGCTCGCCGGCCTGGCGCTGAGTTTCGCCATTCTGTTCGGCGTGCCGCTCGGCGTCATCAGCGCGGTCAAGCAGAACTCGACGCTCGATTACGTGTTGCGGGTGATCAGCCTGAGCGGGTTGTCGATGCCGTCGTTCTGGCTAGGCCTACTGATCCTCATGGCCTGCGTCAAATTCTTCAATACCATCCCGATTTACACCAATCCGCCGGTCGGATTCTGGAACACGCTGTGGCTGTTTTCCATTCCGGCGGCGGCGGTCGGGTTTCGCTCATCGGCGCTGGTGATGCGCCTGACGCGTTCGTCGATGCTGGAAGTGTTGCGGCAGGATTACATCCGCACCGCGCGCGCCAAGGGCGCTTCGGATAACAGCGTCAACTACCACCATGCCTTGCGCAACGCGGTGCTGCCGGTCGTTACCGTGATCGGCATCGAGGCCGCCTTCCTGATGGGCGGGCTGATCGTAACGGAGACGGTGTTCAACATTCCGGGCGTGGCGCGCTTCCTGGTCGAGGCGATCCGCTGGCGCGACTATCCGATCGTGCAGAATCTGGTGATGTTCATCGCCATTCTCGCGGTTTCGATCAATTTCCTGATCGATCTGCTCTACGCGGTGCTCGATCCGCGCATCAAGTATTCATGAAGGGAAACCGGCGAATGGCGAGCATCGACATCGTTCCGGGGCCCGTGGATACCGCGCGCAGCGAAGGCGTATGGTCGAACATTCGCTATCACGCGGCCGCGCATCCGCTCGGCGTGGTCGGCGCCGCCATCATGCTGGTATTCGTGTTCGCGGCGGTGTTCGCCGATTTCATCACGCTGTACAGCCCGCTCACGACCAATTCGGCGATGTCGCTATTGCCGCCGAGCCACGGACATTTGCTCGGGGCGGACGCCATGGGCCGCGACATATACAGCCGCATCGTCTACGGCGCGCGCATCTCGCTGGCCGTAGGTCTAGGCTCGACCTTGCTCGGTTCCCTGTTTGGCGTCGCGCTGGGACTGACATCGGGCTTTCTCGGCGGCTGGGTCGATCTCGCGATCCAGCGGATCGTCGACGTGCTGCAAGCCGTGCCGCTGCTGGTGTTGGCGCTGGTCATGGCGGCGGCGCTGGGGCCTGCGCTCGACAATACCATCGTCGCGATCGCGATCCCGCTGATCCCCTATACCGCGCGCGTCATCCGCTCCAACACGCTGACGCTGCGTGAACAGCCGTTCGTCGAAGCCGCGCGCGCCGTCGGCATGAGCGAATTCCGCATCGCGGTCCGCCATGTTCTGCCCAACACACTGGCGCCGTTGATCGTGCTCGCCACCGCGCAACTCGGCGCCGCGATCCTGACCGAGGCGTCGCTGTCGTTTCTGGGCCTCGGCGTGCCCGAGCCGCATCCGTCCTGGGGCCGCATGCTGTCGGAATCGGCGGCGGAATATGTCCGCACCGCGCCCTGGCTGGTCATATTCCCCGGCATGGCCATCAGCCTTGCCGTGTTCGGCACCAATTTGTTGGGCGACGCGCTGCGCGACATTCTCGATCCGCGGCTGCGTAACTAGCGCATGACCATCGCAACCAGCGAACGCGCTCCCGCGTCGACCGACATTTCAAACGTAGAACCGCTGCTCGTGGTCGACGGCTTACGCACTTATTTTGACCTGCGTCACGGCGTGGTCAAAGCGGTGGACGGCGTCAGTTTTGCACTTCAGCCGGGGGAGACGCTGGCAATCGTCGGCGAGTCCGGTTGCGGCAAGAGCATCACGGCATTGTCGCTGATGAGACTCGTGCCCGATCCACCCGGCCGCATTGCCGGCGGCTCGGTCACGCTCGCCGGCGTTGATCTGCTCACGCTCAGCGCCGAGGCGATGCGCAGCGTGCGCGGCAAGGACATCGCGATGATCTTCCAGGAGCCGATGACCTCGCTCAATCCGGTGCTGACCATCGGCAGCCAGATCGCGGAAGTCTTGCTGCTGCACGAGCCGATCAGCCGGCAACAGGCGCGCGACAAAGCCGTCGACATGTTGCGGCTGACCCGCATTCCGGAGCCCGAGCAGCGCGCCCGGGAATATCCACACCAGTTGTCGGGCGGCATGCGCCAGCGCGCCATGATCGCCATGGCGCTGGCCTGCAATCCGAAAGTGCTGATCGCCGACGAGCCGACCACCGCGCTCGACGTCACCATCCAGGCGCAGATCCTAGACATTATACTTGACCTGCAGCGCAAGCTCGGCACGGCGATCATTCTGATCACCCACGATCTCGGCGTGGTGGCGGAGACCGCGCAGCGCGTGATCGTGATGTATGCCGGCCGCAAGGTCGAAGAGGCGCCGGTCGAGGAATTATTCGCGCGGCCGCAACATCCTTACACACACGGCCTGCTGGCCTCGATCCCGCGGCTCGACCTGATGCGCGGGCAAGCGGAGGGGGCATCCGGCCGCCTGCAGGAAATCCCCGGCATGGTGCCGGCTTTGACCGATTTACCGGACGGCTGCGTGTTCGCGCCGCGTTGCACGTATGCCGAGGACCGCTGCCGCCGCGAATATCCGGCCTACGAAGAAAAGCGCCCGCGCCATTGGGCGGCGTGCTGGCGTTCCGCCGAATTGTTCGGGGGCCGCGATGGCTGAAGCGCGCGACGTCTACGCTGCCCGACCGGCCGTGCTCGACGTGCGCGACCTGAAAAAGCATTTCCCGATCCGCAAGGGGTTATTGCAGCGCGCGGCCGGCACCGTGTTCGCGGTCGATGGCGTCAGCTTCTCGATCAATGGCGGCGAAACGCTCGGCCTGGTCGGCGAATCCGGCTGCGGCAAGTCCACCGTTGGACGCACTATCCTGCGGCTGATCGAGCCGACCGATGGCAGCATCAGAATCGACGGCCGCGACATCACGCATTTGAGCAAGACTGAGCTGCGGCCCTACCGGCGGCAGATGCAGATCATCTTTCAGGACCCGTTCTCCTCGCTCGACCCGCGCATGTCGGCCGGCGACATCGTGGCCGAGCCGATGCGCGTGCACCGCACCGCGCGCGGCAAGGACGTGAAAAAGCGCGTCGCCGAATTGTTCGACAGGGTGGGCCTGCGCAAGGCGCAGATGGACAGCTATCCGCATCAGTTTTCCGGCGGCCAGCGCCAACGCATCGGCATCGCGCGCGCGCTGGCGCTGCAGCCGAAGCTGATCATCGGCGATGAGCCGGTATCGGCGCTCGACGTTTCGATCCAGGCGCAAGTGCTCAATCTGATGATGGATCTGCAAAAGGAAATGGGGCTGGCTTATTTGTTCATCTCGCACAATCTGGCGGTGGTCGAGCACATCAGTCATCGCATTGCCGTCATGTATCTCGGCCGCATCGTCGAATATACCGACAAGCGCACCCTGTTCACGAAGGCCTTGCATCCCTATACGGAATCTTTGCTGCTGGCGGTGCCGGTGCCCGATCCAAAGATCAAGCGGCAGAAGCGCGTGCTGCAGGGCGACGTGCCGAGCCCGATCAATCCGCCGTCCGGCTGCCACTTCCACACCCGCTGCCCTTACGCGGTCGATCGCTGCCGGGTGGAGACGCCGCTGTTGCGCGAGGTTAAGCCGGGACAACTGGTCGCCTGCCACCTGCGCTAACGCAGTTTCTCTGCTAGAAGCGACGCCAGCAACACGGAGCCGCGATGCCCGCCCGCCAGTCCAACGTCAATCCCAACCCCTTCACGACCCGTCCTGAAATCGAAGGCACCTTCGGCGTGGTCGCCTCGACACACTGGATCGCGACCGCGGTCGGCATGGCGACGCTGGAAAAGGGCGGCAACGCCTTCGATGCCGCGGCCGCCACCGCCTTCACGCTGCAGGTGGTCGAACCGCATCTCAACGGGCCGGGCGGTGACGTGCCGGTGATCGTGCATGACGTGCGGCGCGGCAAAACCGAAGTGATCTGCGGGCAGGGGCCGGCGCCGGCCGGCGCCACGATCAAACATTACCGCGACGAGCTGGGCCTCGATCTCATCCCCGGCACTGGACTTCTGGCCGCCTGCATCCCCGGTACATTCGACACCTGGATGACGCTGTTGCGCGACTACGGCACGATGCGGATTGCCGACGTGCTCGCGCCCGCAATCGGTTACGCCAAAAACGGCTACCCGCTGGTCGAGCGCATCAGCGCCACCATCGACATGGTCAAGGACCAGTTTCGCGATCACTGGCCGACCTCCGCCGCGCTTTATTTGCCCGGCGGCAAGGTTCCGGCGCCGGGCACCATCTTCGCTAATACGAAAATGGCCGAAACCTACGAGCGCATTTTACGCGAGGCGCAGAGCGGCGGCGGCAACCGCGAGGCCGAGATTGAGCGCGCGCGAAAATCATGGTCGCAAGGTTTCGTCGCCGAGGCGATCGACAAATTCTGCCGCACGCAAGAGATCATGGATACCTCCGGCCGGCGCCATCGCGGCGTGCTCAACGGTCAGGACATGGCCGGCTGGCAGGCGAGCGTCGAGCCGCCGATCAGCTACGACTATGGCCGCTACACGGTGATGAAGGCGGGACCTTGGACACAAGGGCTCGTCGCCTTGCAGACGCTCGCGCTGCTTAAAGGCTACGACCTCGATGCCCTGAGCCCGACCAGTGCGGACTTTATTCATTTGCAGGTCGAGGCGACCAAGCTTGCTTTCGCCGACCGCGATACGTTCTACGGCGACCCGAAATTCGTGAAGGTGCCGGTCGATGTACTGCTCTCGGATGCCTATAACGCCGAGCGCCGGAAATTGATCACGGATCGCGCCTCGCTGGAACTGCGCCCGGGGACCGTGACGGGCTTCGGCAAGACGCTCGACGTGCGCCTGGCCGAAGGCGTGCGCGCCGCGGTCTCGAGCTCAGGGGCGGGCGAACCGACGGTCGGGCGTATCTGGACGCACGACGAAAATCGTCTGCCCGATATCAGCGCGCAGGAAAAGCGCGAACGCGCCGGCGCGATCCCCGGCGATACCGTGCATTTCGACATCATCGATCAGCAAGGCAACATGGTGTCGTCGACGCCGTCGGGCGGCTGGTTGCACTCCTCGCCGGTGATCCCGGAGCTTGGATTTTGTCTTGGCACCCGCGCGCAGATGTTCTGGCTCGACGAAGATCACCCGGCCGCGCTCGCGCCCGGCAAACGCCCGCGTTCGACACTGACACCGACGATGGCGCTGCGCGACGGCGAACCCTATCTCGCCTGGGGCTCGCCCGGCGGCGACCAGCAGGATCAATGGATTACGCAGATGTTCCTGCGGCACGTCCATGCCGGCCTGAATTTGCAGGAGGCGATCGACGCGCCGGCCTGGCACTCCGAGCATTTCCCGTCGTCGTTCTGGCCGCGCACGGCGCGCCCCGGGGTCATGGTGGTCGAGTCCCGCGTGCCGGAGGCGACGGTCAAGGAATTGCGCGCGCGCGGTCACGAGGTCGAGGTCGGCCCGGCCTGGTCGGAAGGCCGGCTGACGGCGGCCTCGCGCCTGGGCCCGCGCCGCCGCGCCGCCGCCAATCCGCGCGGCATGCAAGGCTACGCCGCCGGGCGCTGACGATTACTTGCTGACGATTATTTGGCGAGCCGCGCCGTCGCCTCGCGCGCGGCGGCTTTCATGGTCATGAACACCGCGCCTTCATTGCCGAGCCGGTCGATCAGGCCTTCGAGTGCCAGCATCCGATAACCGCGCCCGATCACGAACGGGTGCATGGTGTAAGTGAGCACGCCCCAATCAACGGTCTTTTGCATATAGAGGAATTCGTCGAGCCAGCTTTCCATCACCGCGCGTGCCGGCTGCAGGCCGGGCAAAATGGTGGAGGCAGTACGGACGAATTCGAAATGCGGATAGTCGTCGAGCGACCAGCTGATCGGCATTTCGATGAGCGAGGTTTCTTGGCCGAAGTGGAACGGCTCGCCGAGTTTAGCGACGTCGCCGCGCCGCGCGCGATAGGGCCAATAGTCGGCGCCCATTAGGCTCGAGTCGTATTGGAAGCCGTGCTGCAGCAGCAGATCGATGGTGTGCTCGCTCAGATCCCATGACGGCGAGCGATAGCCGCTCGCCTTGCGGCCGGTCAGGGCGTGAATCGCGTCGTTAGCGCGCACCAGGTCGGCTTCCTCCTCGTCGCGGCTTTGGGTGGCCGGCGGAATATGCGCCCAACTGTGATGCGCGACTTCGTGGCCGCCTTTGACCACGGCCTCGCATTGGCGCGGCCAGCTCTCGATGGTGAAGCCGGGGATAAACCAGGTCGCGCTGATCGAGCGCGATTTGAGGAAGTCGATAATCCGCCCCGACGCCATGGCGCCGAATTCGCCGCGCGACAGCGGCGTCGGCGTGGTCATGCCGCGGGCGATGAAGCCGGACTGGGTGTCGAAATCGAACGTCAGGCAAACGATGTGGCGGGGCACTTGGATAACCTGCGTTGCGCCGGGTGGCGGGATCGCATCATACTATGACGGGTAAGAGAGGCCATGGCGCTCAAGGACATCGGCATCATTGTCAACGGCGCCACCGGGCGCATCGGCTCGACCCAGCATCTGGCCAACGCGCTGGCGCCGATCCGCGCCGAAGGCGGGCTCGCCGTGGGGGTCGACCGCATCGTGCCGCGGCTGCTGCTGGTGGGACGCGATGAAGCGCGGCTGAAGGCAGTCTCGCAGACTTACGGCGTCGGTGATTGGACCACCGATCTCGATGCGGCGCTGGCCAAGCCGGATTTCCCGATCTTCTTTGACGCCGCGGCGACCCAGCAGCGCGTCGCGGTGCTGAGCAAGGCGATCGCCGCCGGCAAGCACATCTATAGCGAGAAGCCGGTCGCGCCGTCGGTGGCCGAGGGTCTTACTCTCTTACATGCAGTGCAGACGCGCGGCCTCAAGGCCGGCGCGGTCGAGGACAAGCTGCATTTGCCGGGAATGCAGAAATTGTCGGCGCTGGCGCAGTCCGGCTATTTCGGCCGCGTCACCGGTTTTCGGCTCGATTTCGGCTGGTGGATTTTCGACGGCGGCGAGCGGCCGAGCCAGCGCCCGAGCTGGAATTACCGGCAGGGTGGCGGGCTCATCATGGATATGGTTCCGCACTGGCGCTACATGATCGAGGGCCTGCTCGGGCCGATCCGCCGCGTCGTGACGGCGGCCGCGACCGCGATCCCCGAACGCGTCGACGAACAAGGTAAGCGCTACCGCGTCGATGTCGATGATACCGCGATGATGCTGGCCGAATTGGCGAACGGCGCGGTCGGCGCCATCGTCTGCTCCTGGGCGACGCGCGTTCGCCGCGATGACTTGATGACGTTGCAAATCGACGGCACCGGCGGTTCCGCGATCGCCGGCCTGCATCGCTGCTGGACGCAAAGTGCGGCCGACACACCGCCGATCCGGCGCTTTAATCCCGATACCGATATCGGCGCCGACTATCGCGGCGATTGGAAAGAAGTCCCCAGCGCGCCGGCCTACACCAACCCCTATCGGGTCGGCTGGGAAAATTTCCTGCGCCATGTCGTTGCGGGCGGGCCACTGACTTGCGATCTTGCTGCCGGTATCCGCGACGTGCAACTGGCGGAAGCCTGCACCCGTAGCGCCGCGCAACAAAAATGGATCACGCTTGATGACAGCTAACCCCACGGCCTTTGTGACCGGCGCCTCGACCGGCCTCGGTTATGCCATCGCTTGCGGCCTGGCGCGCGCCGGCTACGATCTCGCGGTCGCCGACCTTGACGTGAAAATGTTCGACGCGTTGTTGGCCGATCCGGCGGTCAAGGGCCGCAAGATTGCGCCGGTGCGGCTCGATCTGCGCGTCGAAGCCGACATCGCGCAAGCCTTCGGCGCGGCGGTGCAAGCGTTCGGCAATATCGACGTGCTGGTCAACAATGCCGGACGCGCGCTGATCAAGCCGGCGGTCGACGTCACCTGGGCCGATTGGGACGATGTCATCGCTATCAATCTCAAGGGCGCGTTTTTCCTGTCGCGTGCCTTCGCGGCGCATTGCATCGCACGCAAGCGCCCCGGCTGCATCGTCAGCTTGGCCTCGACGCACGGCCTCACCGGTATCGCCGGCCGTTCGGTCTACGGCATTTCCAAAGGCGGCATTATCCAGATGACGCGCATGCTGGCGATCGAGTGGGCCGCCAGTAATATCCGAGTCAACGCCATCGCGCCGGCCACCGCGCTCACCGAGTCGCGGCAGAAGATTCTCAATGCGCAAATTCGCGAAACGATGCTGGCCCGCATTCCGAGCGGAAAATTCATCACGCCGGAGGAGGTCGCCGCCGCTGTCGTATTTCTCGCCAGTCCCGGCGCGGCCTCGATCACCGGCACCACGCTGCCGCTGGATGGCGGACTAGTGGCGAACTAGCGCATGATCCCGAAAAGTGGGAACCGGTTTTCGGATAAGATCATGCGCAAAGAAAAAGTTTATTCCGTCAAACACAGCCCATGCTCGGGGCGAAACGACAAAAATACCTTTTGCTTCGGCGCGATCTGTTTGTAGTGATCGATCTGGATACCGATCTCATAACGTCCGACCTTGACCCGGCATTCCAGCAGGCTGCCGAGATAGACGGTGTCGGTTACCTCGCCCTCGAATAGATTGCCTGGGTCAGCCGGTTTTTCGAACCGGATATCGATATCCTCCGGCCGCAGGCTGAGTGTGACTTTCTGCCCGGCAACGGCGCCATCGCCGCCGGCCGCCTGCAGGCGCAGCGGCGCCCGGCCCTCGCCGAGTTCGATTTCCACGTCGCACAATCCGCCGCTGCGGCCGAGCAGCACGCCCTGCATCAGATTGGCGACGCCGATGAAATTGGCGACGAAGGTATTGGCGGGCCGCGCGTAAATTGTTTGGGGATCGCCGATTTGCTGGATCACACCGTTATTCATCACCACCACGCGGTCGCTCATCACCAGCGCTTCGGACTGGTCGTGTGTGACATAGATCGAGGTGATGCCGACGTCCTTCTGCAACCGCACCAGTTCGACCCGCATCTGTTCGCGCAGCTTGGCGTCGAGGTTGGATAGAGGCTCGTCGAACAAAATAACGCGCGGCTCGTAGACGATGGCGCGGGCGAGCGCCACGCGCTGGCGCTGGCCGCCGGACAGTTTCGTGGCGTAGCGGTCGGCCAAATGGGGCAGGCCGACAAGTTCGAGCGCCTTGGTGGTGCGCTCCTTGATCACGGCGGCGGTCGCGCGCCGTACGCGCAGGCCGTAGGCGACATTGTCGAACACCGTCATGTGCGGCCAGACCGCGTAGCTCTGGAATACCATGCCGATGTTGCGGTCTTCCGGATTGAGATAGATGCCGCGCGCGGGCGCCGCAACCACGTCGCCGCCGATGCGGATTTCGCCGCCGTCGGGCCGCTCCAGCCCGGCAATGCAGCGCAAGGTCGTGGTCTTGCCGCAGCCCGATGGTCCAAGCAGCGTGACGAACTCGCCTTGCTTGACCGCGAGGCTGACATCGTTGACTACCGGCTCGGCGCCGAAATTCTTGCTCAAATGCTCGAGTTCGACCATGACGCTCATGGCTGCATCGCCAAAGTGTGCTCGGGATCGAGCCGCAGATAGACCTTCTCGCCGGCTTTGAATCCGCTGCGCGGATGCGCCATGACTTTCCACTCGAAATCGCCCCAGCGCACGCGGCAGTCGACGCTATTGCCGAGAAAGATCGCCTGGATCACTTCGCCTTCTAGGCTCGGCGCGCCGCCATTCTGGCGCGTGGCTTCGACGTTTTCCGGCCGCACCGAGATCACGGCGTCCGCGCCCGCCGCGATACCGGCGCCGAGCCGGCATGACACCTGTGCCTTGCGGGAGCCTCCGGCGATCTCGACCTCGCCGCGGCCGGGCGCGGTTACTGAAAGCACATGGCCTTTGAGCAGATTGGCGGCACCGATGAAGTTGCTGACATAGGCGTTGACCGGCCGGCCGTAAATCTCGCGCGGGACGCCGCGCTGCTGGATGCGGCCCTTGCTCATCACGATGATCTCGTCGCTCATCACCAGCGCCTCGTCCTGATCGTGCGTCACGTAAATCGACGTGATGCCGACTTCGTGCTGGATGCGCTTGAGTTCGAGCCGCATCTGCTCGCGCAGCTTGAGGTCGAGATTGGACAAAGGCTCGTCGAACAGCAACAGGCGCGGCCGCGACACGATCGCGCGCGCCAGCGCGGCGCGTTGCTGCTGGCCGCCGGAAAGCTGGGTCGCCAGCCGGTCCGCCATTTTGTCCAGCCCCACCAGTTTAAGCACGTCGGCGACGCGGGCATCGATTTCCTCGCGCGCGACTTTACGAATCTCCAGCGGGTAGGCGACGTTCTGCGCCACCGTCATATGCGGCCAGATCGCGTAGCTCTGGAATACCATGCCGATGTCGCGCTTTTCCGGCGGCAGGAAAAGTCCCTCGGCCGGCGCGGTGTAGGTGACGCCGCCGACGCTGATTTTTCCGGCATCGATGGCGTGCAGCCCGGCGATGCTCATCAACGTGGTAGTCTTGCCGCAGCCGGACGGCCCGAGCAGCGTCAGAAATTTTCCCTTGGGCACGCCGAACGACACGTCGTCCACCGCCCGGTCGCTGCCGAACAGCTTCACCAGGCCTTGCACCTCGACGTAGTGGCCGGACGCGTTGGTATTGTTCATTGCGCCGCCCATGGTCATGCCGTTAATGCCTCACGCCCGGCGACGCGCCGGAATATATAGATGCAAGCCAGCAGCACTACGGTCTGCGTCATCGACAACGCGGAGGTGAGCGCCTCGTTCTCGTAGTTGGTCAGATAATAAACGCCGACCGACAAAGTTTCGGTGCCCGACGTGTAGAGAATAATGGAAATCGACAGTTCGCGCAGGAAGATGATGAACAGCAGTACCCAGCCGGCGAAGATGCCGGGCTTCAACAGGGGAATCGTGATCCGCCGCAGCGTTGTGAACCAGGACGCGCCCGCCATGCGCGAGCTTTGGTCGAGCTCTTCGGAAATGGCCAACATCACCGAGGAGACATTGCGCTGTCCGTAGGGGAAAAACCGCGTGACGTAGCCGAGCAGAATGATCCAGAGCGTCGCATAGATGGGAGTCTTGATGTAGGTGATCAGCACGCCCATCGCCAGGACGATACCGGGGAAGCCGACCGGGACGACGCAGAGAAAATCGAGCAGCCGCGCGCCAAAACCTTTGGTGCGGTGGATCATGTAGCTCACCACCAGCGACAGCATCATCGCGATGGTGGCGCCGGCAAACGCGAGGATGAAGCTGTTGTAGATGCCGTTGGTGGCCGCCGCGATATGATCGGGCCGCCACCAGAACAGCGTGCGCACGTAATTGTGCAGCGTCAGATCGGCCGGAATGATCTCGGCCTGCCAGACCGGATGCAGGCTCACCACCAGCAGGCACAGAATCGGTAGAATGACCGCGACCAGCAGAAACAAGAAGTTGAAAGCGAACGCAGCCCATTTCCAGCGCCCAAGGTCGATGACGTTGGGGCGGAAGCCCTTGCCGGTCACGGTGGTGAAGGAGCGCGGCGCGATATAGCTCTGCTGAATCCAGATCAGCAGCACCGTAATGACGCCGAGCGCCATGCTCATGGCCGCGCCGAGATTGATATTGGCGTCGTCGCCGACCGCTTTGGAGAAAATCTGCGTGGTCAGCGTCTGCCAGCCGTAGGGCGCGCTGAGCTTGAACGGCACGCCGAAATCGCCCGCGCTGGTGACGAACACGATGATGGCGCCGGACAGAATGCCGGGCGCGACCAGCGGCAGTGTCACCGTCAAGGCGGTGCGCAGCAGGCCGGCGCCGGTGGTGCGCGCTGAATCCTCAAGCGAGGGGTCCATGCGGCGCAGCGAGCCGACCACAAACAGATAAACCAGCGGCGCGAAGAATAATCCGGTGACCCAGATCACGCCGTAGAGGTTATCGACGTTGAGGATATTGCCGTGCGCGCCGAAATAATCGCGCGCCCAGCTGTTGAACAGCCCGGTCCGGCCGCCGGCCAGATTGTGCCATGCGATGGCGCCGACGAAGGGACTGAGGAAAAACGGTATCAGATTGTACGGCTCGAGCCGGTCGCGGCCCGGGCAATTGGTACGCGCATTGATCCAGGCCAGCGCCACGCCGAAGAACGTCGCCAATATCGTCGCGCCCGCGCTGACGATCAGCGTATTGACGAAGGCTTTCGGAATGACGCGATCGGTGAATAGTTTCGTGTAATTGGCGAAACCCCAGGTGCTGTCGAAGCCGCTGGAATCGAGCACTTGGAAGCTGCTGACGACGAGCGTCAGCAGCGGCAGGATCACTGCCGCCGCCACGATCACGCTGACCACTACGGTCGCGATGGATTCCTGGGTGACCAGGCTCCGCCACCGGCTGGTCGCCGGCCTCTGTACTGCGTTGTCCGCGAGCGTTTGCGTGGTCATCGCATTGTCCGAAGCCGCCAGTGCACTTCGAGGACGTTTTCTACTGGAACTGCCCCTGCCATTTGTCGCGCAGGCTGTTGAAATCCTTTTGCGCGGCGACCCAATCCTTCAGCCCGATCAACCTGGTGGTCTTGAGATCGAACAGATAAGGCGCCGCCTCTTTCGGAGGCGTGTAATCCTTCAAGAAGGTGTACATCATCTCGTCTTTGACCATGATGTCGGCGCCTTCCTTACTCAGCATGTATTCGATGAACAGCTTGGCGGCGTTCGGATGCGGCGCGCCCTTGAGCACGGCGGCCTGGTTGCCCAGCATGACCTGACCTTCTTTGTACGTACCCCATTTCAAGATCTTGATCAGGTCGGGCTTTTTCAGGATTTCCTGGTAGGCGCGTCCAGTCAGGTTCCACATGTCGAGCGGACGCTGACATGAGATGATCATCTGCATTTTCGCTTCGGTGCGGAACTCGATCAGCGGATCGGTCGCCTTGAGCTTGGCGAATAGATCTTCGAGGTTCACGCCGGCTTCCTGGATGGCGAGTGCGGTGTTGCTATAGGTAAAGCTCTTGGTGACGTCGGACGCGATGGTCTTGCCCTTCAACTCAGGCTTGACGACGTCGGCATAGGAGTTGGCGCTGAACTTTTCCATGCCGGGGCACGATGAATTCCATACCGGCTGGAACGAATAGGCGAACGGCACCACGACGTAGGGGTAGTTGAAATACTGGCCCGCCGCCTTGGCGCCGGCTTCGTGGTCTTTCCAATAGCCGCTGTCGAGCGCCTCGAACGCGCCGCGTTTGGCGGCCTCGTCGAAAAATCCCGGCGCGCTGACGATCAGAATGTCGACGGTGTGCTTGCCGGCCTGAATTTCCTGTCGGGTCTGCGCTACGGTCGCGCCGGTGCCCTTGCGCAGATTGTTGAACTTGAAATTGGGTCCCAGGTTGTACTTCTTGATGAAACCTTCGCCGAGATGCTGGCCGGTGATGTCGCCAAATTGCGGATTGAGAACGACGACCGAGCCTTCCTGCTTGGCGGCCTCGACCAGCTTGGCTTCCTGCGGCGTCAAATCCGCGGCAAACGCGGACGCTGTGGCAAGCAGTATGGCGGCGAACGGCGTCGCAAACCGCGCGGTTTTATGAAGCGCCCATGCCGATTGGCGTGAACCCATGTTTTCCTCCCATATGCGCCCCCACAATTCGACTTCGGCCGGCGGCCGTGTCGAACTTTTTATCCGGCCCACCCGGCACGCATGTGGTGTCGTGCGGCTGGCCGGCTGCCCATTTAACCGCATAAGTCCCGGCACTGGCAATTTATGTCTTTGAAACGCTCCGCCTATCACACGGCGGCTGACCGGTTGCGCCCGGGACCATCGCGGCGCTAGCTTGCGATGCTTAAAATAGAGGCGGCGGAGGTGCGGGTTTGAAGATTGGAATTCTTCTGGGCGACGACATCGGGCACGAAGTCGTGCCCGAATGCGTCAAGGTGATGAAGGCCGCGGCGTCGCGCGCCGGCCTCGCCATCGATTGGTCTCACTTGCCGATCGGCAAGCACGGCCACGAGCAGCACGGCGATACCTTGCCGGCCATCACCGAGGCGGCGCTGTGGAAGCTCGACGGCTGGATCATGGGACCGATCGGACATGCCGCCTATCCGCGCAACGACCCCACCTGGGTCATGCCGGCGGTGCGCAAGAAGTTCGAGCTGTTCGCCGCGGTCCGGCCGTCGCGCTCCTATCCGAATATCAGTTCGATCCACAAAGACGTCGACATCGCCTTCGTGCGCGAACTCACCGAGGGTATGCTCTATTCGGAAACCGTGGTGGCCGGCGCGCCGGAATTCCGGCCGAACGACGACATCACCGTCGCCATGCGCGTCATCACCCGCAAGGGATCGAACCGGGTCGCGCGCGAGGCCTTCGAGATCGCGCGCACGCGGCCGCGCAAGAAAGTCACCGCCGCGCACAAAGAGCCGGTCTACCGGCTGGCCTGTGGCATGTTCGCCGAGGAGTGTCGCAAGGTGGCGCGCGACTATCCGGACGTGAAATTCGAAGAGGCCATGATCGACACCATCTCGATGAAGCTGGTGATGGCGCCGCAGCAATACGACGTGGTCGTCACCAGCAATCAGTTCGGCGACATCCTCACCGATATCGGCGCAGGTCTGGTGGGCGGGCTAGGTCTGGCGCCTGGGCTCTGCGTCGGCGAGAAGCAGGCGATGGCGCAGGCCACCCACGGCTCGGCGCCCGATATTGCCGGCCGCAACATCGCCAACCCGTATGCCATGATTGCGTCGGGGCAGATGCTGATGGCCTACCTCGGACGCAAGCACAAGGAACCGAAAGCAACCGCTGCTGCCGGCTTGATGCAGGCGGCGATCGACAAAGTGATCACACAAGGCAAACATCTGACCAAGGACCTGGGCGGCAAAGCCAGCACCCAGGACATGGGAAACGCCATCGCGGAAGCGGTGCTGCAATAACGAAAGCGTAAGAACGAGAACGGACAAGCGTCATGTACAATCTTCATCTCAGCGCCGAACAGCTGGAAATCCGCGACACCGTGCGCGACTTCGTCACGCGCGAGATCAAGCCGGCAGCAACCAAGGCCGACCGGCTCGATGTCCAGGACCGCAGTCTGTTGACGGCGCAGATCGACGCGGCTTCGCAGCTCGGCCTGCGCACGCTCGCTTTGTCGGAGGCGCTTGGCGGTGCCGGCGCCGATGCGCTCACGTCATGCATCGTCACCGAGGAGCTGGCGGCGGGCGACGCCGATATCGCCGGCGTGCTGTCGGAGACCTCGCGGCTCGCGCATCTGCTGTTCGACCGCGCCATGACCGACGCGCAGCGCGATATGTTTCTGCCGAAGTTTCTGACTGGCGACCGTTTTCATCTCGCTTTTGCCGGGGCCGAGACCGATACGCGGCTCGGCGTGAACTATCACCGTCCGGTGCCGCCGGAAGCAACGGTGCAAATCGTCGCGGTGAAATCGGGCGGCGATTTCATCGTCAACGGCGTCGCGCATGGTGTCGCCAACGCGCCGGTCGCCGGATTGTTTGCGGTGCTGGCCGATATCCCGGGTAAGGGCGCCGGTGTGCTGCTAGTGCCGGCGGACGGGCCGGGCCTCAATGTGCAGGCGCATGAGAAAGCTTGGCATCATGGCGCTTGCGGCGACGTCACGTTCAAGGACTGCAAAGTGCCGGCCGGCAATCTGCTGGGTGGCGATGCTGCCGCGCTGCTGACCGGCGCGGATATGCCCGGCCGCGGAAATCCGCTTTTCCAGGCGCTCAACCTTGGCATCGGCCGCGCCGCCTACGAAGCCGCGCTCGACTACGCGCATCTGCGCGTGCAGGGCGGCCGCCCGATCATCGAGCATCAGGCTATCGCCACCAAGCTTGCCGAAATCGCCATTAAGCTCCAAGTCTCGCGCGCCGCGATCTGGCAGGCGGCCTGGGCCTCCGATCACACCGAGGCGATCGCCGACCGCAGCCTGTCCGATCTGCCGCTCACCACCATGACGCAGGTTTTTGTGGCCGAGATGATGCTGAAAGCCGTCAAGGATGCCGCGGAAGTGTTCGGCGCCATGGGCGTGATGCGCGACATGCCGCTGCAGAAATACGTGAACGACGCACGCGTCTGCCTGCACTCGGGCGACGGCAATTCCGACGCCAAGCTGCGGATCGCCGAAGTGCTGGCGGGCTACCGGCGCGCGACCAACGGCGCGATGGCGCCGGCGGCGGAATAAAACTTTTCACGCGAGGGTGTTCCCATGGACTTCAATCTGAGCAACGAACAGCGCTCCTGGCAGATGGCGGCGCGCAAATTCGCCGAGGAGGAGATCCGTCCGATCTCGCTGCAACGCGACGCCATCCCGACCGCGGACGGACCGTTCGACTGGGACATCATCAAGAAAGGCTCCAAGCTCGGCTTTCGCACACTGGCGGTGCCGAAAGAATGGGGCGGCCACGGTACCGACTTCGTGACGCAGGCGCTGGTGATGGCCGAACTCGCCAAAGCCGACAGCGCAATTTCGAAAGCCTTCAGCCAGAACTGGAAATGGAGCCACCTGATTTCCGCGACCTGCACCGAGGAGCAGAAGGAGCGCTTTCTCAAGCCGTTCGTCGCCGACGACACCTTCGTTCTCGGCAAGGGCATCACCGAGCCGAGCGCGGGCTCCGACAACCGCCTGCCGCCGGACGACATCAAGGCCGGGCTAAAGCTCAAGGCCGAGCGCAAGGGCGACGAGTGGATTCTCAACGGCGAGAAGGCGTTCATCGCCAATGCACCGATCGGCAAGCTGTTCTTCATCGACGCGCGCACCGATCACACGGTGCCGCTCAAGCAGGGCACGACCTTGTTCCTGGTGCCGCGCGACACGCCGGGTTTCCGCATCGGCAAGGTGTTCAACAAAAGCGGCTGGCGCTTCTATCAGAACGGCGAGATGATTTTCGAAAACGCGCGCGTGCCGCACGCCAATGTGGTCGGCGAGGTCGGCGGCGCGGTGCGCAAGACCGGCGGTCGCGGCGGCGACACCACCGGTGGCGATATTTTCGGCGACCTCGAATTGTGCGCCAACGCGCTCGGTATTTGCGACGACGCCTGTGAAACCGCGATGCGACACGCCAAGGACACGAAGCAGGGCGGTCAGATATTGTTCGCGCAGCAGAACGTCCAGCTCCAGATCAACAAGATGTTCATGCTGACCGAGGCGCTGCGCTCGTTCGTGATGCGGGTGGCCTGGGAGCACGACATGAAAATCCATTCCTGCAACGCCGGCCTGGCGATGAACTATTCGACCGACGTGGTGCAGGAAGTGACCGAGCTCTACATGGACGTGCGCGGCGTGCAGGGCTGCGTGATGGATCACCACACCGACAAGCTGGTGCGCGACAGTATCATCTGGAGCCATCTCGCCGGCGACAGCGTGCAGCGCATGAAGGTGGCGCGGCGGCTGGCGGCCGCCTAGCGCGCCAGTTTCACCGGCTTGCCCTGCGCGAGCGAGGCGATTGTCGCCTCGAAGGCGCCGATCACGTCAAGCATTTGCTCGGGCCGCACCGGAAACGGCGCCTTGCCCTCGCAGGCGTCGGCAAAGGCTTCCAGCAGCGTGCGCAGCGAATCGACGTGTTCAAATGTGCGTTCTTCGGTCGGCCCGGCAATTTTTGAAACGATCAAAGTGTCCTCGCCGCGCGCCTCCGCCGATCCGTCGGTGCCGAACACGTGTACACGCCAGAACATTGGGGCTGCGCGCACCGTGCCGAGTACGCCGGTGGCGCCATTCGCGAACTCCACCAGCACGGCGACCACGTCGCGCGGATCGGGCGGCGGCTTCTTGGCGATCGAGCGGGCGTCGACGTAACTGATCGGCCCGGCGAGATTCACAAAAGCGTCGAGCACGTGCAGCCCCGCGCCGGTCATGCCGGCGCCCGGCGATTCGGCCGGATCGTCGCGCCAGCCGCCGGAAACGCGCGTCGAGTGCTCGTTGGCGAAATGCCCCTCGATATGCAGCACCTTGCCGATCTCGCCGGAGTCCACCACGCGCTTGAGTTCGCGCATCGAGGCGAAGCAGCGTTTGTTGTTGCCGCTGCCGAGCGGCACGCCGGCCGCTCGCACGGCGGCGACCGCGCGCTCAGCCTCGGCGCGCGTCAACGCCAGCGGCTTCTCACACCAGACCGGCTTGCCGGCGGCAGCCACCATGCGGACCTGCTCGACATGCAGCGAATGCGGCGTCGCCAGCAGGATCGCCTGCACCTCTGGGTCGGCGATGGCGTCCTTGAGATCGGTGGACAACCGGAAGCCATGCTTGGCCGCCAATTCGCGCGCCAGTTCGGGCTCTTTGGTGACGCCGTGCACAATACGTAGGCGCGCGCTCTTGCCTTGAATTGAACCGAGCACCGTCTGGCCCCAGCGACCCAGGCCGACCATGGCTGCATTGATCATTTTTGCGCCCGTGCTTCCAACCGCTTCGCCAATGTCGGTCAATCGATATGACATGGCAAGCGCATGATCCCGAAAAGCATGTCCTCGGCTTGAGCGGGGATGGGTACCGGTTTTCGGATAAGATCATGCGCAAGTAAAAAAGCGCGAGGGGTGCTGTCGATGAAAGCGATGGTGTTGCGGGGGCCGAACACGGCTTTCGAATTGACGCAGGTGCCGGATCCGACGCCGGGGCCGGGCGACGCGGTCGCCAAGGTCATCACCTGCGGCGCCGGACTGACCATCCAACATGCCAAAGCCGGCCGCCGCAAAATCGATTTCCCGCGCATCATCGGCCACGAGATCACCGGGGAGATCGTCGCGATCGGCGCCGGCGTATCCGGGCTCAAGGTAGGCGACGGCGTCACGTCATACTTCTATCTCAACTGCGGCCATTGCCGTCACTGCATGTCGATGCTCGAGCCGCTGTGCGACAACTACGTCGGCAATGTCGGTCTGGAATGCGACGGCGGCTACGCCGAATACATCAAGCTGCCGGCGCACATCTTCATCAAATACCCTGAAGGTCTCGATTACAAAAAATATCCGGCCGAAATGGGCGTCATCACCGACGCGCTGGCGACCCCCTATAAGGTGTTGCGCCGTGCCTCGATCAAAGGCGGCGAAACCGTCGTGGTGATCGGCGGCGGTATCGGCATTCACCAAGTGATGATGGCGAGATGGGCGAACGCGCGGGTGATCGCCGTCGATATCGCAGCCGACAAGTTCGATTCCTGCCGGAAAGCCGGCGCCGACGAAGTGGTCAATCCGAAAGACGGCGACATGGTCGAGGCGCTGCGCGACCTCACGCATGGCAAAGGCGTGGACGTGGTGATCGACTACGTGTCGACCGCGGCGACCCAGGAAGCCGGCATGAAGTCGCTCGCCCAGCGCGGCCGCCTGGTCATTCTCGGTGGCGCCGCGCTGCCATTCAACGTTCCGGCGCGCGACATACTCACGAAGGAGCAGTCCATCCTGGGCAGCCGTTATGTCACGCGTGCCGAAATTCTGGACGCGTGCGATCTGGTAGCGCGCGGCAAAGTCTGGCCCCTGGTCATCGTCACCCGGCCGCTGCAGGAAGCCGAAGCGGTGCACGATCTGGTCGAGCGCGGGCAGGTGACCGGGCGGGCGGCGTTGCGCGTGGCCTAAGACGGGCCTTCGCTATTTCTTGCGAATGCGGAAGATGAGCAGGCCGTCCGCTTCGGTCTTGCCTTCCAGCATGTCGCCGGTTTGCCGCAGCAGGTTCGGAATATCGATCGCGGTCAGCGGGTCGGTGCACTCCGCCACGATCACATCGTCCGATTTCAAACCGGACAGCATCTTGCGCACCCGCAGCGCCGGCAGCGGGCATTTCAAACCGCGGAGATTCATCGTTTTTTCGGTCATAATCGCTTGAAAAGCCTCGTTATATCCGCCGCTCCGTTGGGCTAGACTGAATATTCCGAACCCCACAAGGTCAAGCACCCGAACATGGCTCCGGCGTCCGACACTATACAGACCATTACCCGGCTGACGCCGCTCGCCGAGGTGCTGGCGACACTCGATTCGGACGTGAAGCCGGTCACGCAGCGCACCATCGACGTGGCCGCCGCCGCCGGGCGCGTGCTCGCCTCGGACGCGACCGCGCCGACGCGTCCGAGTTCGGCAATGGCCCTGCAGGACGGCTGGGCGCTCGCCGCCGACGACACGTTGGGCGCCGGCGGCTATGCGCCGCTGCAACTGATGACGACGCCGCACCGCGTCGAGGCCGGCCAGGCGATGCCGCCCGGTACCGACAGTGTGGCGGCGCTCGACGCGGTGAAAGTGACCAAGGACAGCGCCGAGGTACTGGTGACGGTCAGCCCTGGTGATGGCGTGCTGGCGGCTGGCGGCGACAGCGATCCGGGCATTCCGCTGCGTTACGCCGGCGAGCGGCTGCGTGCTACCGACATGGCCGCGCTCAACTGCGCCGGCCGCACGCGTGTCACCGTGCGCGAACCGCGTATCCGCGTCGTGCCGCTGCGCGGCAGCGGCGTGATCGTCGCCGCCGCGCGGCTGGTGGCGAGCGACATGGAACGGCGTGGCGGCGTGGTAAAACTGGACGAGGCTGGCCGCGATTTCAACGGCGTGCTGGCGGCGGAAACCGCCGACGCCATCGTGGCGATCGGCGGTACCGGTAGCGGCCGCAACGACGCCAGTGTGCGCACGCTGGCGCGCGAGGGCAGCCTCGCCGTGCACGGCATGGCGCTCACCCCCGGCGAAACCGCCGCGCTCGGATTTGTCGGGCAGCGGCCAGTGCTGCTGCTGCCGGGACGGCTCGATGCGGCGCTGGCGGTCTGGCTCACGGTCGGGCGCCGCATGCTGGATCGCCTGGCGGCGGCCAAGGTGAACGAACATGAGGCGGGCGAGACCTTGCCGCTGGCGCGCAAGGTCACGTCGACGGTTGGTTTGGCCGAGGTGGTGCCGGTGCGCCGCAATGCCGACCAATTCGAGCCACTGGCGGCGAAATATCTGCCGCTGTCGTCATTGGCGCGTTCCGATGGCTGGATCCTGGTGCCGGCCGACAGCGAAGGTTTTGCCGCCGGTTCGCTGGTGCAGGTGAGGGCGTGGCCGTGACCGAGCAGCGCAACACCAAATCGAGCGAGGACGCCGAACTGCTGGCGCGGGTGCGCGCGGCTGCGCGCCAAGAGCAGTTTCTCGATGTCGTGTCGGCGGAGGAAGCGCGCGTGCGATTCGAAAAACATCTCGATTTGTCGCCGCTGCCGGGCGAGCGCGTCACGCTGGCGGATGCGCTGTCGCGGGTGCTGGCGCATGATGTAGTGGCCGCGGTCGATGCGCCGCCGTTCGACCGCTCCAACGTCGACGGCTTCGCGCTGCGCGCGGCCGACACCGTTGGCGCCGGCGATGGTACCCCAAAAATCTTCCGTCTCAATGCCGAGGTGATCGCCTGCGGTGACGCGCCCGCGCTTGAGGTTGCACCCGGCACTGCGACCGCGATCGCCACCGGCGGCGTCATTCCGCGCGGCGCCGACGCGGTGGTGATGATCGAGCAGACCGAACTGATCGCCGACGGCGCACCAAGGATCGAGCTGCGCCGCGCCGCCGCGCCTGGGCAATTTATCTCCTACGCCGGCTCCGACATCGCGCGCGGCGAAACACTGTTGCGGCGCGGCACGCGCATCGGCTCGCGCGAAATCGGCATGCTGGCGGCGTGCGGACTTAGCGACATCGACGTGGTGCGGCGGCCGAAAGTAGCAGTGCTGTCCACCGGCGATGAGTTGGTCGAGCCCGGCAAGCCGCTCAATCCGGCCGGCGTCTACGACAGCAACGGCGCGATCATCGCCGCCGCCGTCACCGAGGCCGGCGGCGACGCGCTGGCCTTGGGCGCGTTTCCCGACGACGCGGCGGCGCTGGAAAAAGCCGTGCGTGCGGCGCTGGCGCAAAGCGACATGGTAGTGCTCTCGGGCGGCACCTCGAAAGGCGCCGGCGACTTGTCGCATGGCGTAGTCTCGCGCCTCGGCAAGCCCGGCATCCTGGTGCACGGCGTCGCGCTCAAACCGGGCAAGCCGCTCTGTCTCGGTGTCATCGGCGACAAACCGATCGTGGTTCTGCCCGGCTTCCCGACCTCGGCGATCTTTACGTTTCACGCTTTCGTCGCGCCGGTGATCCGCGCCCGCGCCGGGCTGCCGCCGGAAGCAGCCGAAACGCTAACAGCGCGCGTGCCGCTGCGCATTGCCTCCGAGCTCGGCCGCAAGGAATTCGTCCTGGTGTCGTTGATCGAGAGTGAAGACGGCCCGGTGGCGTTTCCGATCGGCAAGGGCTCCGGCTCGGTCACCAGCTTCTCGCAGGCCGACGGCTTTCTCGAGATCGACGCGCTGATGTCAGCGCTCGATGCCGACAGCAAAGTGCAGGTGACGCTGATCGGCAGCGCCGCGCATGCGCCCGACCTGGTGATCATGGGCAGCCACGACGTCGCGCTCGATGTCGTGGTCGGCGCCTTGGCCGAGCGCGGCATGTCGGCGCGCACGCTGGCTGTCGGTAGCCTCGGCGGCGTGGCGGCGGCGAGCCGCGGCGAATGCGACATCGCGCCGGTGCATCTGATCGATCCGGAGAGCGGACACTATAATGTGCATCTGGCGACTGACGGCTTGCGGCTGGTGCGCGGCTGGCAGCGCATGCAGGGCATCTTGTTCCGGCCCGGCGACAAACGCTTCGAGGGCCGCGGCGCGCAGGACGCGCTGAAGGTGGCGCTGGCCGATAAAACCGCGCTGATGGTCAACCGCAATGCTGGCGCCGGCACGCGCGTGCTGATCGATAAGTTGCTTGGTGGCGCGCGGCCGCCCGGCTACGCCAACCAGCCGAAATCGCACAACGCGGTTGCAGCAAGCGTCGCGCGAGGCCGCGCGGATTGGGGCCTCGCCATCGAGCCGGTGGCGAAACTCTACGGCTTGGGCTTTCTGCCGGTGTCGCCGGAACACTATGATTTTCTCGTGGTCGAGAGCCGCTCGCAGCGGCCGGCGGTGCAGGCCTTCCTCGCCGCGCTGCGCGAGCCCGCGACTCGCGAGCGCATCAGCGCGCTCGGCATGAAACCTGCGGATGACTAAACGCCTGTGCGTCATGGTGTTGCTGCTCGCGTTCGGTGTGAGCGCGGCACAGGCACAGTTGCGCGGCCATGGCGGGCCGGTGCGTGCGCTAGCGATTTCGTCCGACGGCAGCCGCGCTGTTTCGGGCAGCTTCGACACCTCGGCGATCCGCTGGTCGCTTGAGCGAAACGTTGCCGAGCAGGTGATGCGTTTCCACGATGGTGCGGTGAACGCGGTCGTCTGGCTCAAGGACGGCCGCATCGTCACCGGCGGCGCCGACGCGCATATCGCGATCTGGACGCCAGGAAACCCTGAGCCCGACAAAGTGCTCGACGGCCACGGCGGCCCGATCGCTGCGCTCGCGGTATCGCCGGATGGCACGATGCTCGCTTCAGGGTCGTGGGATCACTCGGTCCGCATTTGGCCGCTTACTGGCGGCGCGCCGCGCGTGCTGGAAGGCAACAGCCAGAACGTCAACGGCGTCGCGTTCTCGCCCGACGGCGGCGAACTGGTAAGCGCCGGTTACGACGCGACGCTGCGCATCTGGCGCGTCAGCGACGGCTCTGTGAGCGTTCACAATCTGCCGAGCCCGCTCAACACCGTGGCGGTCGCGCCCGACGGCGAGATTGCTACCGCCGGCGCCGACGGCAAGGTTTATTTTCTGTCGCCGCAGGGCGACCTGCGCGGCGACGTACAGGCCTCGCCGACGCCGGTGATCGCGCTGGCGATCTCGTACGATGGCACGCTGGTCGCCGCTGCCGGCATCCGCGGCTCGGTCGCGATCATCGAGCGCAAGGCGCGCAAGCTCGAACACACGCTGGTCGGCCCCGGCCTGCCGGTCTGGTCGGTGGCGTTCTTTCCCGACAACCGTACGCTGTTGACCGGCGGCGCCGACCGCACCATCCGCCGCTGGGACGCGGTCAGCGGCGAGCCGATCGGCGCTGTGGTGGTCGGCGCGCCCGACGACCCGCTGGCGGCTTATGCTGGCGATCCCGGCGCGCGGGTGTTCCGCGCCTGCGTCGCCTGCCACACGCTCTCGCCGGACGAAGGCAACAAGTCGGGCCCGAGCCTCGCCGGAATTTTCGGCCGCAGAATCGCGACGCTGCCCAGCTATCATTATTCCGACGCGCTCAAGCACATGGACATCGTGTGGACGCCGGACACGGTGGCAAAAATGTTCGAGGTCGGTCCGATGGCCTACACGCCCGGCACCAAGATGCCGGAACAGAAGATCGGCTCACCGGAAGAGCGCCAGGCGCTGGTGGAGTTTCTTGGGCGGGTCACCAGTAAGAAGTGACTTAAGTTTCTCCCTTCTGCTCGCGCTCGCGCAGATAATCGTCGGTGGTGCGTACCTTCGGACGCTGCGGCGCGCCGAACGGATCGAAATTCTCCTCCGCCATGACGTTGACGCGGCAGTCTGCGCACATCTTGACGACGTCGAGCCGTTTCTTGGAATCCTTGAACATCCAGTGTTTGCCTTCGAGCTTGGCGGCCACGCGCTCGACCGAACTCTTGACGCCGAACGGCTTGCCGCAGCGGATGCACTCGAACGGCGCTTCCTGCTTGATGATGCGGGCCATCGCGGTGGCGGCGCGGAAATCGATCTGCGGCTTCAGCGTGATGACTTTCTCCGGGCAGGTCGCCTCGCACAGCCCGCATTGCACGCAAGCGTCCTCGGCAAAACGCAATGTCGGCCGTTCGGGATCGTCGCTCAGTGCGCCGGTCGGGCAAGCCGACACGCATGACAGGCACAGCGTGCAGCCTTCGACATTGACCTCGATCGTGCCGAACGGCGCGCCCTGCGGCAGCACGATGATGTCGGCCGGCACGGGCGCCGCCGCATGCAGTTCGCGCAAGGCATGCCGCATGACGTCACGCTTGAGGCCGGCGGCGGCAAAAGTCGCGGGCTTGGCCGCGCCATCTATCGGCGCGATGGCGCGCAGGTTTTCGTCCAGCGTATCGGGATCGTCGGTGTCGATGGTGACAACGCGCGCCCCGGCAAAGCCGAGGCCGGACAGGATCGGCTCGGCCAGCGCGATGGTCTTGGCGAGGCCGCTGAGATCGTGGCGTGGCTTAGCGCGGTTGACGAAACGCACTGCCGAGGCGCCGTAGGCGAACGCCGCCGCGACTGCTTCCAGACCGATTTGCGTGATTTCGTTGACCTGTACCGGCAGCACGTTCGCCGGCAATCCGTCGCCGTGCCGCGCCAGCGCGTCGATCAATTCGCCGCCGTGCTCGGCGTCGTGAAACATCACCACCGCCTGCTTGCCGCCAGATTCCCGGTAAGCGCCAAGCAGCGCGCGCAATTTGTTCAGCAGTGCGTCGGATCGCGGCAGCGCGTAGGCCGCGGCGCCGGTTGGGCAGGCGGCGGCGCATTGTCCGCAGCCGGCGCAAATCTGCGGATTGATCGCAACGTGATCGCCGTTGGGCGAAATCGCGCCGGTCGGGCAGAGATCGAGGCAGCGGCGGCAGCCGACGATCTTGCTGCGCGAATGCGCACACAAATCCTCGGTAAACATAATGTAGCGCGGCTTGTCGAAGGTACCGGTGAGATCGCGCGCCTTGAGCACCGCGCGCAGCACCGCGGCCGGATCGCCCGGATCGGCGCGCAGATAGCCGTCGCGCAGATCGGCCGCGGGGAACAACGGCGCGCCGCCCGAAACATCGAGCACGATGTCGCAACGCGAGGTCGCGCCATTGCGCGCCGGCCCGAACGCCAGCTCGCCGCGTGAGGACGGCGCCGGCGCGGCATAGTCGTCCACGGTCAATTCGAAAGCGCCGAGGTAGCCTTTGGCCTGCCGGATGCTGCCCTTCACCACCGGGAACTCAGTCACCCGCAGGGGTGTCATGGCGCCGGGCGGCTTGATCAGCACGGTGACGTCGAGTTGGTCTTTCAGCAGATTGGCGGCTTCGATTGCCTTCTCGTCCTTGCCGTAAATTAGGGTCACGCCCTCGCTGTTCAGCGGAACGAAGCCGGTGTTGGACGCGGGCTCCGCCGCCATCGCGATCAGCGCCGCCATTTTCGGACCAGCCGATTTGGCGTCCTTCGACCAGCCGGCAGTCTCACGGATATTCACGAATGTCATCGCGCCGCTGTCTTTGATCGCGCCGGCGGCTTCCTCGAACAGCGGCGCTTCCTGCGTGCAGGCCACCACCATCGGCTCGCCGCCCGCCGCGACTTTACGAAAGCGTTCGAGCTCGGCGCGGCAAAGCTGTCGGCCTTCGATGACATCGGCGCCGCGGCAGACCTTGCGTACCGCCTCGCCATTAAGCGGCATGCTGTCTTCGCAGGAACAGATCAGGATGTTGCGCGGCCGTTCGGCCATCCGGCTCACTTACCCTTTACTTCGCTGGCCCGCGTTTTGACGGCGAAAGGCCCGCTGATTGCGTCGCTTTCGCACCTAACCCCCGCGGCCGCGGGACTGGGCCTTGGGACCCCTCGCGGCTATAATTATAGGTATTTTAAAGAGAAAATAACAGCGAGGGGAAATGCCGCTGGACACGCGGGCAAGCGCGCTAGCCACGGAACTGATGCTGCCGCCGCCGTTCACGCTGGTGCGCCTGCGCGAGTTGGGCGATGCGTTCGCGCATGCCGCGTCGATTGCGGCCGAGCAGGGCGCCGGCACGCTGGTCTATGTTGGGCGCTTCGACCTTGCCGAATTCGCCGTGGTGCTGGAGCCGGACGAGCCGCTGGCACAGGCGCGGCGCGCGTTTTACGCCGGCATGGCGGCGCTGGCCGATGCGCTCACAGCGCACGCGCAGCCGGAAACCGCCATCACTATCGACTGGCCGGATTCGATCTTGGTCAATCATGGCGTGGTGGGCGGCGGCCGCCTCGCCTGGCCGAAAGGTACGCGCGAGGACGAGACACCGTCCTGGCTGGTGTTCGGCGCCATGATCCGAACGGTGTCGATGAGCGCCGAGCCGGGCTTGAACCCGCTGGTCACCGCGCTGGAGGAGGAAGGTTTCACCGACGCCATGTCCGATCATGTCGTGGAAAGTTTTGCGCGCCATTTCATGGTCGCACTCGATGCCTGGCAGGAGCACGGCTTTAACGTGGTGGCGCGCAGCTATCTGGAGCGGCTGCCGGCCGAGGCGGGTGTGCGCCGCGACATCGACGACTACGGCGATCTGCTGATCTGCCGCATGGGCAAGGCGGAAGTCGAGCGCAAGAAATTTTTGGCCAAGCTGGCCACGCCGTCGTGGTTCGATCCGGTCGCGAAAGGCCCGCGCACGTGAAACTGTTGCGCACCATACGGCTCGACGTGTCGGACACCTTCGTGTTCGGGAAGGCGGCCGAGCCCGGCGAGTGGGCGGTGTCCGGCGCCTTCGTGTTCTGGGATCGCGATGCCGCGGCGCTCGAGGGCAAGGCCCGCTCGGCATTCCGCGGCGGATTTCTCGGCGTCGCTTCGCTCGGCTGGTCGACACTGGTGCAGATCGTCGAGGCAAGCGACGGCGATCGGCAAGCTGTGGTCGACACGCTGGCGCAGCAACTGGTCGCGAATTTCGGCGCGCCGACACTCACCGAAGCGCATGCCGCGGCGGAAGAAGAAGTCGCCTTCGCCGAGACGCTGTGTAGCCAGCCGCACGACACGCTGGTGGCCGTGCACCGCTCGTTCGATAACGGCGAGGTGCGCGAAACTTTCCGCACGCTGCGCCCGCGCGACGGCCAAAAGCCGGCGCGCGCCTTCTCGTTCCTCGAGGTCGAGGGCGAAGACGAGCAGCCCGGCGAAACCGTCGATCTGATCGGCATGGCCGAGCGGGAGCGCAAATGAACGACTTCTGGCTCTCCTGCGGCCACCATCTGCTGGACCGCGACGACGGCGGCGGGCTCAAGGTTACCGATGAATTCCTCAAAGTCTATCTGGCACGGCCGGAGCTGATCCCGCCGCCCGAAGCCTGCGCGGTCGAGCGCACGTTGCATGCCGCGCTGCTGGCCAATCCGCGCATGGCCGTCGCTGCATCCGACATCGCGGCCATCACGGATGCCGACGCGCGCGAGAACTGGCAGATGCTGATCGAATTCCGCGATCGTATCTTGCGGCATAAGACGCTGGAAGCCGCCTATGCCGACCTGGTGCGCAACGGTCTCGGCAAGACGCCGCCGCTGTTCATCAGCCAGTTGGTGCACGTGATCCTGCGCAACGCACTCGATGGCGTGACCGACGCACGCGTGGTGCGCGCCGCCGAAATGTTCTTCCGCACCCAGCGCGCCACCATGCATGAAGGATCGCTCGTCGCCGCCGACGAGGAGACCGTCGGCGGCGTCAATACCTCGCCGGTGACGCCGCTGGTATCGATGCTGGGAATTCCGGCCGAAGCCCAGATCGACATTCTCAATGATGACAACGCCGGCAGCTATTGGGAGCGCAGCGACCGTTTCGACATGGCGCTCGATCTGACCGGCGGGCGCGCCGGGCTGGTCGCGCTGGCCGAGGCGATGCGGCGCTGGATCGCGCACGTACTCGGCGTCGAGGTGGCGATCGAGCCGCTCACCGCGCTGCGCGATGCGCCGCTCACCTGGTATGTCGGGCTCGACGCCGACGCCACCCGCATCGGCGACAAGTTGTGGAACGGCGATGACATTGACGAGACGGCGATGTCGGCGGTGATCGGGCTGTTCGCGCTCACCTTCCGCGATCCCTCGATCATGCTCGACAAGGTCAGAGGCGAGCCGGTCTATCTGATTTTGGCGATGACCGGCGACAAAACCATCCGTATGAAGCCGCAGAATCTCATCACAGGTCTTCCCATCAGGCATCTGGAGGCGGTCGGTTGAACATCGCGGTCCCGCTGCAAACCATCACGGTCGGCGTCGTGGTCGAGCGCAGCAAAAGCGCCAGTCCGTGGGGCGATTTCCTATGGCGGCCGGTCAGCGCGCTCAGCGGTGCACCGGCGATGCCGCCGTGGACCAAGCTTTCCGACGACGGCGAGCGGGCGACATTTTTCGCCGGCGTGGCCGACATCGAACTGCATCGGACCGAGACGGAAAACTACCGCGGCAACGTGATGAGCGGCGCGCCACTGCTGTGGGTGGTGTTGCGGCCGAGCGAAGAAAAAATGCCCTATGCGTTGCTGCTGGTGACGGCCGATCCGGCCGAGGGCGAAGCCATGACGGAAGCCGGCAACGACCTGGTCGACACCGTGCCGATGCCGGAAGCAATCCAGCGAGCGGTTGCGGATTTTGTCGCCGAGCACCATGTCGAGCGGGCATTCTCGAAACGGCAACGCGATCGCGCCGATCCCGAAGCGCTCGGGCGGCGTATCTCAACGCCCGACGAAGAGCAGCTATGAGCGATCCGGTAAACTTTCTCGATCGATGGTCGCGGCGCAAACGCGACGGCGCCGACGAGCCCGCGCCCGGCGAGGCGAACAAGACCGCTGGCGCGCCCGAGCCCGTTGAGGCGAAACCGCCGGCCGCGGAAACCGCCTTCGACCCCGCCAGCCTGCCGCCGGTCGAATCGATCACGGCCGAATCGGACATCCGCGCGTTTTTGCAGCCAGGGGTTCCGCCGGACCTATCGCGGGCGGCGCTGCGCCGCGCCTGGTCCTCCGATCCGGCGATTCGCGACTTCGTTGGCCTGGTCGAGAACGGGTGGGACTTCAACGATCCCACCGCGATGCCGGGTTTTGGACCGATCGATGCCAGCGAGGTCGCCCAATTGCTGGCGCGGGTGATCGGCGGCCCGCGCGAAGAAACCGCCGCGCCGCGCCAGCTCGCCGCCTTACCGGATACCGGGCAAGTGCCGCCGGCTGCTGTTGTTTCCGAGCCGGCGCCTCAGTTGTCGCAAGATCAGCCGGCGCTGGAAGCAGAGCTCGCCGCTCCCGAAAAAGAATTCGCGCCGTGTCGCGAAGATGATGCTGCACCTCAAAATGAATCGGACAACCGGGAAGACCTCCCACCGTCTCGCCCGCGTGGGCACGGCGGCGCGCTCCCCAAATAATGATCAGGCTTATAGCCTCCGGCTATTGACCCTCTATTCCCTGAGGGCCTAACTTTTAACGGTTCTGAACTGGCTATTTCGAGCCGGTCGCGCCCAAAAAAACCGACAACAAAAAACCGGCGAGGGAAGCGAAACGACGTGACAGATCGGGGACTCCAGGAAGCGATCCGTGCGGCCGGTGGCGTCACCGAGCTTGCGCGCCGTATTGGGATTTCCCAGCCGTCGGTGTCGAATTGGTCGCGCGTCCCGGCCGAGCGGGTTCTGACCGTCGAAGCGCTGACCGGCGTCGCGCGCGCGATCCTGCGGCCCGATCTTTACGGCGAGAACAATCAAGCGACCGGCGTCGATGAAACCGATCTGGCCCGCGCGCAGGAATACGCGCTGCTCGCGGCCTTGCTGGCGCGCGCGCCGGACGCGCAACTTCTGCAACGGCTTGCGAAATTGCGCGGCGACCCGACGCCGCTCGGCATGGCGCATGTCGCGCTCGCGGAGGCGGCCGGCAGCATCGACGCCAGCCGCGTCGAACGCGAGTTCTTCAATCTGTTTATCGGGGTCGGCCGCGGCGAGTTGATGCCTTACGGCTCCTATTATATCGCCGGGTTCCTGCACGAGCGGCCGCTGGCGCGGTTGCGCGAAGATCTAGCCGCGCTCGGTATCGAGCGTGCCGAGGGTCAATACGAGTCGGAAGATCACGCCGCCATCTCGTGCGAGATCATGTCCGGCATTGCCGGGGGACAGTTCCCGGCGCCAGCCGGCGCCGACCGCCAATTGTTCGGAAAACATCTGGCGCCCTGGCTCGGCCGCTTCTTCGCCGATCTGGAACGCGCCGAGAATGCGAATTTCTACCGACGCGTCGGAACTTTAGGCCGGGTCTTCACAGTTATTGAATCGGAGGCTTTCGCGTTATCGAGCTAAAGCCCCCGGGCGAATGAACAAGTCTTCAAGGAGGACTGGCGATGAAAACAGAACCTAAAGCCAACCTTGCCCGCCGCAATTTCCTGCGCGCGCTCGGCGCCGGCGCCGGTATCGCGGCGGCCCCCGCCGTCCTTGTCAGCGAAGCGAAGGCGGACTCCGAGAACAACGATGAAAAGCGCAAGGCCCGTTACAAGACCGACTCCGCCGATGTGAAGACTTATTACCGCGTCAACCGTTATCCGAGCTGAGGGAGAACGCCCGTGCTGATTAAAAGAACGGAACGCCAGGCACGCCGCGGAATGCTTTCCGCCCTCGCCAGTTACAACGACAACGGCCTCGATCGCCGCAGCTTCCTGCGCCGGTCGGGTCTTGCCGCCGGCGGCCTCGCGACATTGGGTGCCTTGCCGCTCGCCAGCGTGCGCAAGGCCAAAGCCGGCCCGCCGGCCGCCAAGGGCGCCGCGGTCACCATCCGCAAGAGCCTCTGCACGCATTGCTCGGTCGGTTGCACCGTCACCGCCGAAGTATCGAACGGCGTCTGGATCGGCCAGGAGCCGAGCTGGGATTCGCCGATCAATCGCGGTTCGCATTGCGCCAAGGGCGCTTCGGTGCGCGAACTGGTGATGGGCGAACGCCGCCTGAAATACCCGATGAAGCTCGTGAACGGCGAATGGACCCGCATCAAGTGGGACCAGGCCGTCAACGAAATCGGCGACAAGCTGACCGCGATCCGCGAGAAGTCCGGCGGCGATTCGGTTTATTGGCTGGGCTCGGCCAAGATGACCAACGAAGGCTCGTATCTGTTCCGTAAGCTCGGCGCTTACTGGGGTACCAACAATACCGACCACCAGGCGCGCATCTGCCATTCGACCACCGTCACCGGCGTGGCCAACACCTGGGGCTACGGCGCGATGACCAACAGCTATACCGATATCCGCAACGCCAAGACCCAGGTCATCATGGGCGGCAATCCGGCGGAAGCGCATCCGGTGTCGCTGCAGCATTTGCTGGAAGGCAAGGAGCTCAACAAGGCGAACTTCATCGTCATCGATCCGCGCCTGACGCGCACCGCCGCGCATGCCACCGAATACGTGCGGCTGCGTCCCGGCACCGACATCCCGGTGCTCTATGGGATGATGTGGCACATCATCAAGAACGGCTGGGAGGACAAGGAATTCATCAAGCAGCGCGTCTATGGTTTCGAGGACACGCGCAAGGAAATGGAAAAGTGGAATCCTGAGGAAGTCGAGCGTGTATCCGGCGTTCCCGGCGCGCAGCTCGAGCGCGTCGCCAAGATGTTCGCGACCGAGAAGCCCTCGACGCTGATCTGGTGCATGGGTCAGACCCAGCACACCGTCGGCACCGCCAATGTGCGGGCGAGCTGCATTTTGCTGCTGCTCACCGGCAATGTCGGTGCTCCGGGCACCGGCGCAAACATTTTCCGTGGCCATGACAACGTGCAGGGCGCCACCGACGTCGGCCTCGATATCGTGACGCTGCCGTTCTACTACGGGCTGGTCGAAGGCGCGTGGAAGCACTGGTCGCGCGTTTGGGAGACCGATTACAACTATCTGCTCGGCCGCTTCGATGATAAAAAAATCATGGAGACGCCCGGAATCCCCCTCACGCGCTGGTTCGACGCGGTGATCTTGCCGAAAGATCAGGTCGCCCAGAAGGACAATGTCCGGGCGATGATCGTGCAGGGCCATGCCAGCAACAGCATCACGCGCATTCCGGAGTCGATGAAAGGGCTCAAGGCGCTCGATCTTCTGGTCGTCGCCGATCCGCATCCCACCACTTGGGCCTCGCTCGCGGTTCAAGCCGGCCGCAAAGATGGCATGTACCTGTTGCCGGTCGCGACCCAGTTCGAATGCAAGGGCTCGCGCGTCGCCTCCAATCGCGCGCTGCAGTGGGGCGAGCAGATCGTCAAGCCGATCTTCGAGTCGAAGGACGATCTCGAAGTCATGTACCTCCTCGCCAAGAAGCTCGGCTTCGCCGACCAGATGTTCAAGAACATCAAGGTCGAGAACAACCTGCCGGTCGCCGAGGACATTCTCCGCGAAATGAACCGCGGTAGCTGGTCCACCGGTTATTGCGGTCAGTCGCCGGAGCGCCTGAAGTCGCATATGGCCCATCAGGCCGATTTTGACATGCTCACCCAACGCGCGGCGTCGGGTCCGAACAAAGGCGACTATTATGGCCTGCCTTGGCCGTGCTGGGGTTCGCCGGAGGTCAAGCATCCGGGAACGCCGCTGCTCTACAACACCAACCTCGCCGCCATGGACGGCGGCGGCTGCTTCCGCCCCCGCTTCGGTCTCGAACGCGAGGAGAAAAGGCCGGACGGAACGACCGTGAAGGTCAGCCTGCTGGCCGACGGGTCCTATTCCAAGGACTCCGATATCAAGGACGGTTATCCCGAGTTCACTTTGGCGGTGCTCAAAAAACTCGGCTGGGACACGGACCTGACCGAAGCCGAGATGGCGGTGATCAACAAGGTCAATCCGACCACGCCGGACGCGGTGTCTTGGTCGCTCGATCTTTCGGGCGGCATCCAGCGCGTCGCCTTGAAACACGGTTGTATTCCGTATGGTAATGGCAAGGCGCGCATGAACGCCTTCGGTCTGCCGGACCCGATCCCGGTGCACCGCGAGCCGATCTATACGCCGCGCATCGACCTGGTCGCCAAGTACCCGACCTTGCCGGACGCCAAGCAGTTCCGGCTGCCGAATATCGGCTTCTCAGTGCAGAAGGCCGCGGTGGACAAGGGAATTGCCAAGTCGTTCCCGATCATCCTGTCGTCCGGCCGGCTGGTCGAATACGAAGGCGGCGGCGAGGAAACCCGGTCCAACAAGTGGCTGGCCGAGCTGCAGCAGGACATGTTCATCGAGATCAACACGTCCGACGCCGCCGATCGCGGCATCAAGGACGGCGGCTGGGTCTGGGTCACCGGCGCCGAGAACGCCTCGAAGGCCAAGGTGAAAGCTTTGGTCACCGAGCGCGTCGGCAAGGGCGTCGCCTGGATGCCGTTCCACTTCGGCGGCTGGTTCCAGGGCGAAGACCTGCGCGCCAAATATCCGCAGGGCACCGACCCTTATGTGCTCGGCGAAAGCGCCAACACGATCATGACCTACGGCTACGACCCGGCGACGGGCATGCAAGAACCCAAAGTCACCCTCTGCCAGATTGCAGCGGCATAAGGAGCAACGACCATGGCACGTATGAAATTCCTCTGCGACGCCGATCGCTGCATCGAATGCAACGCTTGCGTCACCGCCTGCAAGAATGAGCACGAGGTGCCGTGGGGCATCAACCGCCGGCGCGTCGTCACGCTCAATGACGGAAAGCCGGGCGAGCGCTCGGTCTCGATGGCCTGCATGCACTGCACCGACGCGCCTTGCGCGGCGGTCTGCCCGGTCGAGGCGTTCTACACAACCGTCGACGCCGTCGTCCTGCACTCCAAGGACATCTGCATCGGTTGCGGTTATTGCTTCTACGCTTGTCCGTTCGGCGCGCCGCAATATCCCAAGGTCGGCAACTTCGGTTCGCGCGGCAAGATGGACAAGTGCACCTTCTGCGCCGGCGGCCCGGAGCCCGACAGCAGCACGGCCGAGTACGAGAAATACGGCGCCAACCGGCTGGCCGAAGGCAAGCTGCCGCTGTGCGCCGAGATGTGCTCGACCAAGTCGCTGCTCGCCGGCGACAGCGACGTCATCGCGCAGATCTACAAGGAGCGCGTCGCCAAGCGCGGTTACGGCTCCGGCGCCTGGGGCTGGCAGACGGCCTATCGCGAAAATATCGCAACCTGATTTTGCATAACGCCACGAACGAAGGTTTGGTTTTAGGGAGAGATGGCATGGCGAAAGTTTTTGCGCAGTTGCGCCTGATCGCCGGAGCTCTGGCGCTCGCATTCGTCGTCGCAATGGCGATGCCGGCGGCGGCGCAGCAGCCGAACTCGGTCAATCCGACCGCAGCCGCTGTGCAGGAGCAGCAGTTGCTCGGTCAGCTCAAGAAGATCGAGGGCCGCGGCACCATCCCGGATACCAAGTCCTACGTGCTCGAGCATCCGGCCGGCCGCGACTGGCGCGAATTCCGTACCGTCACGCTGCGCTGGATCGGCGGCATCGCCATCCTCGGCATCCTGGCCGTGCTGATTATTTTCTATCTGGTGCGCGGCATGGTGAAGATCGAAAGCGGGCGGTCCGGCCGCACCATCGTCCGTTTCAACATGTTCGAACGCTTCGTGCACTGGATGACCGCGACCTGCTTCATCATCCTGGCGATCTCGGGTCTCAACATCACGTTCGGGCGGACGCTGCTGCTGCCGCTGCTCGGGCCCGAAGCGTTCACGTCATGGTCGGAACTGGCGAGATTCGGACATCACTATCTGAGCTTCCCGTTCACCCTCGGCGTCGTTCTTGTTTTCCTGATATGGATCGGCGGCAATATTCCGAACAAAGTCGATGTCGAATGGCTTAAGCGCGGCGGCGGCATCGTCGGTCACGACCACCCGCCGGCCTATCGCTTCAACGCCGGCCAGAAGGCGATCTACTGGATCGTCGTGCTCGGCGGCGGCGCCGTGGCGGCGACCGGCTATCTGCTGATGTTCCCGTTCTACGGCACGACCATCTCAGGCATGGAGACCGCCGAGGTCGTGCATGCCGTGGTCGCGGTCTTGTTCATCGCCGCCATGCTCGGCCACATATACATCGGCACCATCGGCATGGAAGGCGCGTTCGAGGCCATGGGCGAGGGCACCGTCGATCTGAATTGGGCCAAGGAGCACCACAGCCTTTGGCTGGCGGAGGAAAAGGCCCGCGTCGGTCCCAACGAATCCAGGCGCCAGCCGGCGGCGACGCCCGCTGAATAACAGGCTCCAAATCGGACAAATCAGGACGCCCGGCTGCACAGCCGGGCGTTTTGCTATAAGGGGCCCATGATGCGCATCATCGGTCTCGCCGGCTGGAGCGGCTCCGGCAAAACCACGCTGATTACCAAGGCCATTCCGCGCCTGATCGCGCGCGGGGTTCGCGTTTCCACGATCAAGCACGCCCATCACGGCTTCGATCTGGACACGCCCGGCAAGGATTCCTTCATGCACCGCGCCGCCGGCGCCACCGAGGTCGTCATTTCATCGGCCAACCGCTGGGCAATCCTGCATGAATTGCGCGGCGCGCCGGAATGGAATCTGGCCGACCTACTCGCCAAGTTATCGGACGTGGCTCTCATCCTGGTCGAGGGCTTCAAGCGCGACCGCTTGATTCCGAAGCTGGAAATTCATCGCGTCGCCAACGGCAAGCCGCTGCTGCATCCGGAGGATCCGAGCATCGCCGCCATCGCCTGCGACAGCACGCTGCCGGCGGCGCAAGTCCCGGTGGTCGATCTCAATGACATCGAGGCGGTGGTCGACGTGCTGCTCAAATACGCCGTGCCGATGAGCCCGGCCATCATGCAAGGGTCTGTTTGATGGCGCAGCTCACCGACGACTGTTTCGCATTTTCCGGCCCGCTGCTGCCGCTCGACGACATGGAACGGCTGATCGGCGAGCGCGTCACGCCGGTCACTGAGGTCGAACGCGTGCCGTTGCGCGGCGCGCACGGCCGCGTCACCGCCGCCGACATCAAGGCGCCGGTCGATCTGCCGCCGTTCGATAATTCGGCGGTCGACGGTTACGCCGTGCGCCACGCCGATCTCAAGCGCGATGACGATACCAGGCTTGCCATCTCCGGCCGCCTCACGGCCGGCGCCCAGGCTGACTTGACGCTCAAGCCCGGCCAGGCGATTCGGATCTTCACCGGCGCGGCGATGCCGGCCGGTGCCGACACCGTCTTTATGCAGGAAGATGTGACGGTCGATGGCGACAGCGTGACGGTGCCGAAGGGATTGAAACGCGGCGCCAACCGCAGACTCACTGGCGAGGATGTCCCGAAAGGCAATGTCGTGCTGCCGGCCGGCACGGTGCTGGAGCCGCAGCATGTCGCGCTCGCCGCCGCGCTCGGCATCGTCGAGTTGGAGGTGCGGCGGCGTTTGAAGGTCGCGATTTTCTCCACCGGCGACGAAGTGATGGAGCCCGGTTCGGCCCGCGCCGGCGCCGCGATCTACGACGCCAACCGCTATCTGCTGGGCGAATTGCTGGCGCGGCTCGGCGCCGAGGTGACCGATCTCGGCATCCTGCGCGACCAGCCGAGCGAGCTGATGCGCGCGCTGCAGGCCGCCGCCGGCGGTCACGACCTCATCGTCACGTCGGGCGGCGTGTCGACCGGCGAAGCCGATTTCGTGCGCAGCGCGGTCGAGCGCGTCGGCAGCCTGGTGTTCTGGCGCGTCGCCATCAAGCCGGGCCGGCCGGTGGCGATGGGCGTCATCCGTGGCGCCCGGGACAGCGCGGCTTTCGTCGGACTTCCCGGAAATCCCGTTGCGGTGTTCGTGACTTTCGTGCGGGTGGTCAAGCCGCTGTTGCGGCGGCTGTCCGGCGCGCGGCCGCAAACGCTGCTGCCGCTGCCGGTGCGCGCGGCCTTCGGCTACAAGAAGAAAAAAGACCGCCGCGAATATGTCCGGGTGGCGCTGCGGCGGGCCGCCGACGGCGAACTCGAAGCGGTCAAGCATCCGCAGGATGGCGCCGGCATTCTGACGTCGCTGACCGAAACCGACGGACTGCTGGAATTCCCCGAGAACGTGACGTCGATCGAGCCCGGCGCGCGCGTCGGTTTTTTGTCTTACGCCGCGCTCATCGGCTGATTGCTCAGGCGCCCAAGCGCACCGCGGTGGTGGTGAACGCCTTGTCGACCGGCTCTTGTACGGTATTGAGCACGACCCCGCCGATCACTGCGATGATGACGGCCGCGACAACGGCCATGATGAATGCTTTCATTGCAATTGGCTCCTCTCCGAGACGCCCCGTATCCCCTCACTATAACAGATATGGTGCCGGAAGGTTGTCGGTCAAAAATCAAAAATTCAAATGCCGTGATGCTGCAACGCAATGCGCTCGGCGCGTTCGGCATCTTCCGGCGTGTTGACGTTGAGGAACGGGTCGACCGGCTCGGCCGGCCACTCGGCGATGGCAACGCCATGCCGCGCGGTCCAGACCTCGATCTTGCGCAGATCCTCCTCGACCAGTGCCTTGCGAAGGCTCCCGCGCAACGCCAGCGGCCAAAGGCCCACGACGGGATGGCGCCATTCGCCGGAGCGCGCGCAGGCCAGCGGCACGCCGGCGCCCAGTTTGCGCCGCGCCTGATGCAGCCGTTCCACCAGATCGTCCGGCAAGAACGGGCAATCGCCCGGCACGCTGAGCAGCCACTCGATGCCGTTGTTCTGCGCCGCTAGCCAGTCGAGCCCGGCCAGAATCCCGGCCAGCGGGCCAGGATGGTCAGGCACGTTGTCGGAAATGACAGGTAATTCGGTATCGGCGAAGCGTTTCGGGTCGCCATTGGCGTTGATGATCATGCCGGTGCATTGCCCCGACAAAGTCGCTAGCACGCGGTCGAGAATAGTGACGCCACCGATGGCGATGCGCGCTTTGTCGCCGCCGCCCATGCGGCGCGCCAGGCCGCCGGCAAGCACCAAGCCGAGGGTAGGGGGAACCGGAATATCAGTCATTACTCGTCGTGCACCGCCGCCTTGCGCCGGTGCTTCGAACTTTCTTCTTCCACAAAATTAAGATCCTGGTCGAACACGATACGGTCCTCACCGGCGAGCGCGACGAAGCGTTTGCCACGCGCGCGTCCGATCAGCGTCAAATTCGCCTTGCGCGCCAGCTCGACGCCCCAGGCGGTGAAGCCGGAACGCGAGATCAAAATCGGAATGCCCATGCGTACGCACTTGATCACCATTTCCGAGGTCAGCCGCCCGGTGGTGTAGAAAATCTTGTCGGCGGGTGAGACCTTTTCCTTGAACATCCAGCCGGCGATCTTGTCGACCGCGTTGTGGCGCCCGACATCCTCCATATAAACCAGCGGCTGATCCTCGTGCGCCAGCACGCAGCCGTGGATGGCGCCGGCTTCCAAATAAAGCGATGGCGTGGTGTTGATCGTGTTGGTCAGCGCATAGAGCCACGAGGTGCGCAACGCCGCCTTCGGCAGCGAGACGTTTTCCAGCGCTTCCATCAGGTCGCCGAACACGGTGCCCTGCGCGCAGCCGGAGGTCTGTACTTTCTTCTTGAGCTTCTTCTCGTAATTGGTCTTGCGCTTGGTGCGCACCACGACGACGGACAACTCCTCGTCGTAGTCGACGCCGGTGACGACATCGTCCGGCAACAGCATGTGCTGGTTGAGCAGATAGCCGATCGCCAGATATTCCGGATAATCGTTGATCGTCATCGCCGTGACGATTTCCTGCGAGTTGAGGAAAATCGTCAGCGCACGCTCGACCGTGACCGAGGTCTCGATCTTGGCGCCGGTCTGGTCGATGCCGGTGACGCGCTCGGTCAGCCGCGGGTCGGCCGGGTCGGGTTTGACGATGTAGCTGTCGGTTTTCTTGTCCATAGCGTGACTATAGCAGACTTTTCACCCCGCCGAATATTGCCCAACGGCGGTGGGCAGCGGCTTGCGGCTAACATAAGTTTCCCTGCGCGCCGCCATGGTCCTAATATGGGGTCAATGGTGACGGGCCGCCAACGGCTCGCATGACAATTCGGGAGAGATTTATGTTTCGCGCCACCAAGGACATCATTCTGCCGACCACCATCACCGGCTCGCTGCCGCGGCCGAGCTGGTACACGGAAAATCTCGGCACGCGGCATTTCCTCGAAGCGATGGTGTCGCGGCGCTTTCGCGAGCAATACGAGGACGCGCTGACCTGTTATCTGCGCGACCAGGAACTCGCCGGTCTCGACATCGTCACTGACGGTGACTGCCGCTTCGATGACGACGTCGGCGGCCAGAGCTGGACCGCCTATCCGCCGAACCACATGACGGGCCTCGATATCGACCATCCGGTGCCGACGCCTGCGGGGCGCGGCGGCATCTGGTTTCCGCGCGGCCACATCCTGCACGACTATCTGGAATCGCGCGTCATGCCGGTGATCACCGGACCGATCGGGCGCGGCAATCTGCAATATACCGCGATGTGGAAGGCGGCGCAGCGCTTCACCGAGAAGCCGGTGAAGTTCGGCGGGGTGTCGGCGGAGATCGTCGCCTTCGCGCTGCAGGACAAATACTACAAGAGCATCCCGGAACGCATTTTCGCGATCGCCGACGCGTTTAACGCGGAATATCACGAGCTCGCCGATGCCGGCTGCCCGGTCATCCAGATCGAGGAGCCGCAGCTTCACCTGATTGCGATCCGCAAGATCCAGGACAAGGTCATCAATCAGGAATTGATGATGGAAGCATTCAATCGCACCGTGAAGGGTCTGCGCGCCAAGACCGAGGTGTGGGCGCATTCGTGCTGGGGCAATCCTTCGCAGCAGCGCATGTTCGCGGAGGTGCAGAGCTACAAGGCCGCGCTGGAGAACTACAACAAGGTCGACGCCGACGTTGTCACCTTCGAGATGTCGAGTTCGGGCGGCATCGACCTCGAAGCCATCGGCAAGATCATCACCGACAAGAAGATTTCCATCGGCGTCATCGACCATCACACGCTGCAGGTCGAGCAGCCCGAACAGGTGGCGACCCAGATACGCGCCGCGCTCAAGCACATCCCGGCCGAGCGGCTGATGGTCTCGACCGATTGTGGCATGGGCCGCGAGGGCATGAGCCGCCGCCACGCGTTCTACAAAGCGGTCGCGATCGTGCTCGGCACCAATATCGTGCGCAAGGAACTCGGTCTGCCGGAGGCCAAATGCCTCGCCGCCGACGAGCGCTATTCGCTGGTGGTGCCGACAAAATAACGCCGTCTTTCTTCGCGAGGACGTGGTATCGTCGATGCTCGAGTCGACAACGGAGCGATCCGAGTGATCAACGCCGAGCCACTGAAGCCCATCCGCATCGTGATCGTCGAGGACGACCCGGCCTCGCGCAACATGCTGGTGTCGGCGCTGCAGGCGGAACCCGATTGCGCCGTGGTCGCGGAATTCGCCGAGGGCAAGCCGGCGATCTCGGCGTTTCCAACTCTGGCGCCCGACATGGTGCTGGTCGATCTGGGCCTGCCCGATATTTCAGGCATAGACGTGATCCGCAGACTCAAGGCGGCCGATGCCAACTGCGACGCGCTGGTCGTCACGACGTTTGGCGACGAGCGCACGATCACCTCCGCGCTCGAGGCCGGCGCCGACGGCTATCTGCTCAAGGGCACGCCGCTCGAGGAATTGCGGCGCGACATTCATTCGCTGCGCAACGGCGGCTCGCCGCTCTCGCCGATGGTGGCGCGCCAGCTTCTCAACAAACTGCAATCAAAATTCGCCGACGAGCGCCCCGAGGCTGCCGGCATCACCAACCTGACGCGGCGCGAACACGACATTCTGGCTATGATTGCCAAGGGCTTTTCCTACACCGAGACGTCGCAAATCTGCGGCATCGCCACCGCGACGGTGCACAGCCATCTCAAGAGCATCTACCGCAAGCTCGAGGTTCATTCCAAAACCGAGGCGGTCTACGAGGCGCGGCGCCGCAGCCTGATTTTCTAGGCCGCGTTACGCTTTACAGCCGCGCTTTGCGGCACTTTCAACGCAACGCTGATCGCGGTCCCGTGACCCGGCGAGGTCCGGATGGTGAGAGTGCCGCCGATCGAGATCGCGCGTACCCGCTTGTTCATATTGGCTATTCCGCGCCCACGGCCGGCATCGGCCAGATTGAAGCCGCAGCCATCGTCCTCGATGACGATGTTCACCGTCGACGTTGCTTCATCATAACGCGCGGTCAGCGCGGCGCTCTTGGCCTTGGAATGATGGATAACGTTGCTGAGCGCCTCCATCGCAATCAGCTTGATAGCGAGCGCGTCGCGCGCCGTCAGGTTGCCGATCTTCGGCAGTTCGTCCATTTGCCAGCGCAGATTGATCCCGGCCAGCTCGATGCCGCTGGCCATGCGATGCCGGACATTGCTGAGCACGAGATTGAGCTCGCCGTCGACCGGCTCGGCGCTGTCGACCAGGAAACGAAGTTCCATCAGGATTTCGCTTATTTTACGCTTGATCTCGCCGGCGTTGATAGTCTCGGTCGTGAAATGCGCCAGCAGTGTTGCCAGGCTGGCGCCGATGCTGTCATGCATGTCGGCCGAAATCTTCTGTCGTTCCGCCACCGCCGACTGAACGACTTCGAGCTGCGCATGCTGTTTGTATTTTTCCAGGCTCCTGATGTAGGCGACCGAGGCCAGCATCGCTGCCGTTAGCACGAACCAACACAGCCCGAGCACGTATAAAAATCCGATATATTGCGAGCGCAGGTAATCCTCGTCATAACCGACTGTGACGTAGAACGGAATCGTTTGCGACGCGATGAAGGTCCCGAGCCTGGTGACATCGTCGGTGGTGCTGCGCCCATAGAATGTGCCGCTCTTGGCGCCGGCCAGAACCTGCTCGTACACCGGCGCGAGCCTCGGGATCGATGCGCCATAGCCGATTGAGCCGCTCATCGAGCGGATGCGCACGATGCCGTCCGTGCCGGTTAGTCCCGCAACGCCGCGGTCGCTGATTTTGAGCTTCTCGTAAAGCTCGATGAAATGCGACAGCCGGTAGGATGCGATCACCACGCCGTAGAACACGCCGGACGCGCTGCGCAACGGCCGCGAAAACTGGATCGACCACTCGTTGGTCAGCAGCCCGCGCGTCGGCGCGCTGATGTAGAGTTTTGACTCGCCCGGATTTTCGGCGTGCACGCGGAAAATGCTTCGCTCCTTTAACGAAACTTTTGGAATGGGAGCGGTGCGGGCGCTCGCGACCAGCAAGCCGTTGCGGTCGATGATGCCGGGTCCGATCATCGACGGCTGCAAAGCATAGTGCATCAGCAACCGGTGCAATTCGTCTTCTTTCGCGGGCGAGACGTCGGCCTCGGGAATTTGCGCCGCCAACTGGGTGAGGATGGCGTCGACATTGGCGGCGTCTTCCTCGAAGCTCGCCAGCAGCACCTGGGCGATGTTGCCGGTCGCCCGGTAGAATTCCGTTTCGGTGCCGCGCTTGAATTGTGCGCCGGCGAAGACGCAAACCGCTAGCACGAAGACGGAAAATCCTGCGCACACCAGCGCCATCGAAACGCGTGAGAAACGTCCGAGGAAATTTTGCAATTGAATTCTTTCCGTCAACGTTTCGCCGTCAGCAAGCGCCGCCCATATCCGGCCTTCGCGCCTTGCAGGGGCATCCCCGGAATTGGGGGCACTCCCCAAAAGCCCCCAGATTTTATGCCCAATTCGGGTAATTGGTCGAATTCAGCGCATGAGAGACGCTTGGTCCGCGTTTTAACAACATTAACCGGGGGAAATACCCATGCGAACCATTCTGAGTGTCGCGGCCGCGGCGGCCGCAATCTGTGCGATGTCCATGAGCTTGGCGACGGCGGAGCCGACCCACGTTCCCGGCGGTCCAATCCAAGAGGCCGGCATGTGCTGGGCCTCGACCAACAACGACAATGGCTTCGGTTACTGGAGAGAGTGCCCGCAGCCGATGCGCATGATGCACCACAAGAAGAAGTAATCATCTAACGGCGCGAGACACCATCGTCGTGCTCCCGGCCGTCCCGTTTTGGGCTCTCTGCCCAAACGGGACGCCGGGATTTTTATTGTGCCGTTGCGCGAACGATCGCGGCTATTCGGTCCGGCTGATCGCGACTGAAATCTTGTCCGCCGGGGCGCCGCTGATCTGCAAAACAAAGGGCGCGGCGCCAAGTTCAAGCCGCACGCTCTTGCGCAGACCCGGGCAATCGCCGCGGCCGGTGTGGCCGACGGTGTAGGCGTAGCGGCCGTCCTGCACGATATCCATCCAGGCTTCCTCCGACAGCGTCACCTGATAGATGCCGGGTTTGTCGGCCGCCGGAAACCGCACCGCGCCGCCGAACCAGTGCTCGGCCTTCGGCTTGCGCTCCGGCGGCATGGCGTAAGCGGCCAATGTCGCCGCCTCGGTGTTGGGCTGCAAAGCCAAAACGAACGCGCCCTTGGGCGCGGTGCTCAGCGCCTCGCCTGCCTTCACGGCCGGGTTTCCCGCCGCCGCGAACAGGGCGCGCTCGTGCGCCAGCGGCCAGGCGAATTTGTCGCAGCCGTCGTCGGCGCGCGCTTGAGCGAACGAAACGATAAGCGCGGCGGCAGCGATGCCAAAGTGTTTCATCGCAGGTCCTTTTATTTCACCGTTGAGAATCCGTGCCCCAGAAAAATCCTCTGCCCTTTTGGGAACATGATGAATTGCGCGAAGGCCTTGGCCGCGGGCGCAGCGCCGTTCATGACCGTCAGCCAGTAGTCGGCGCCGACGCTCAGATTGTCGGGCAGCGCGACCATCTGTTGCCCGGGATTCTCTTTTGTCGCTGCCAGCGCGCCGGTGCAATAAGTGAGGAAGATGTCGGCGCGGCCTTCCGCCACGTGCCAGCAGTAGACAATGCGGCCGGCCGGTGGGGTGGCGCTGCCGGTACCGCCAGTCAATTGCAGCGCCTTCTTTTCAAGTACTGCCTGTGCGCCCGGCTTAATCGTCTCGGCCTTGCGAAACACCGCGAAGGCATAATCGCCGGACGGGTCGGCCTTCGGCGTCGAGGTGCCGAGCTTCACACTGGGATCGAGCATGCGATCGAGCAGGGTCGCGCTTGTGACGCTAAGCCCCGGCTTCACCAGCGCGCACAATTTATTGCGCACGAACAGCATCGCCGGCTCGCTTTTGCCGGCGTCGTGCAGCGCCTTCGGATGCTCCATGTTGGCGGACGCGAATACATCGGCCTTCGCGCCGCCGGCGATTTCGTCCTTCAAAGTTCCGGACGGGCCATATTTCGCCACCACGGTATTGCCGGTTTTGGCTTGATAGGCCTTGGCTACGTCGTTCAAGGCCTCGCGCAGGCTGCCCGCCGCGAAAAGATGAATCGTCTCGGCCATAGCGGGTCCTGTCATTGCAAGCATTGCCAGCGCAACCGCCCAAGTACGTATCATGCGCGCATCAGTCGCTGGGATCGTTGGCGTTCGGATAGAACAACTGCTCGCCGTTGATCTTGTAGTTGGCGATGTCCTTCTGTCCTTCCGGCGAGATCAGATAGTCGATGAAGGCTTGGCCCAGTTCCTTCTTGACGTTCGGGTGCTTGGCCGGGTTCACCAGCATGACGCCGTATTGGTTGAACATGCGCTTGTCGCCCTCGACCAGAATCGCGAGATCGCCCTTGTTTTTGAAGTTGAGCCAGGTGCCGCGGTCTGACAGCACGTAACCGTTGCTGGCGCCGGCGGTGTTGAGTGCCGCGCCCATGCCCTGACCGATCGATTTGTACCAGTCGCCCTTATCCTTTTCGATGTCGATGCCCGACGCTTTCCACAGCGCGAGCTCGGCGATGTGCGTGCCGGAGCGGTCGCCGCGCGAGATGAACGAGGCCTGTTTGTCCTTGATGGTGGTGAAGGCTCGGCCTACATCCTTCATGCTCTTGATGCCGGCCGGATCGCTCTTCGGGCCGATCAGCACGAAGTCGTTGTACATCACCGGGAAGCGCTTCAGGCTCTCGCCTTCGGCGAGAAATTTTTCCTCCGCCGATTTGGCGTGCACGAACACCACGTCGGCGTCACCGCGCCGGCCGGTATCGAGCGCCTGGCCGGTGCCTTGCGCCACGACTTTCACGGCGATGCCGGTTTTCTTGGTGAACAGCGGCAGCAGATATTCGAACAGGCCGGAATCCTGCGTCGAGGTGGTCGAAGCCACCACGATGGATTTGTCCTGTGCGAATGTCGGCTGCGCAGCCATGACGGCGGCGAGCACGGCGGCAGCGATAAGAGTACGGCGATTGAACATGTGAATCCTCCTTGTTCGGTTTTTGGTCAGACCAGCAATTCGCCGGCGATGAAGGTCCGCGCTTCTGGCGTGCGCGGTTTGGCGAAAAATTCCGACGCGGGGCCGGTTTCGATCAGGCGGCCGCGATGCAGGAATACGATGTCGCCGGCCAGACGCCTGGCCTGGCCGAGATCGTGGGTCGACATCACCACCTTGACGTCGCGCGCGGTGACGGCGCGCACGATGTCCTCGATCGCCTTGGTGGCGGCCGGATCGAGGCTGGCGGTCGGCTCGTCGAGAAACAGCACCGCCGGGTCGCGCGCCAGTGCGCGCGCCAGCGCCAGCCTTTGCTGCTCGCCGCCGGAGAGGCGCCGGGCAGGGCGGCGCTCAAAGCCAGTAAGGCCGACCAGCGCCAGCAATTCGGCGGTCCGTTCGTCGCGCGCGGCCCGCGGCACGCCCGCCGCGGCCAGCGCGTAGCGCACATTGCCGGCGGCGCTGCGCCGAAGCATGACCGGGCGCTGAAACAAAATGGCGCGGCGGTCGGGCGGCGATGTTTCGCGGCCGCCCCAGGTCATCCGTCCGCGCGTGACGCGGATTAGTCCCATGGCGGCGCGCAGCAGCGTGGTTTTGCCGGCACCATTCGGTCCGATCAGAACCGTCGGGACGCCGGGGCCGAGCGTGAGCGATATCTTGTCAAGGATCGTCACCCCGCCGGCGAGGATTGCGGCTTCCAGGAACATGATCGGCAGTTCTGAGGTGGGTGCGCGCATGTTGAGCATCATCCGGCATAACGCTCGCCGGTGCGGCGGACGCCCCAGGCCAGCGCGTTGATCGCGATCACGATTGAAATCAGCACCATGCCGAGCCCGACCGCGAGCGGCAGATCGCCTTTGGACGTTTCCAGTGCGATCGCCGTCGTCATGGTGCGCGTGAAACCGTCGATATTGCCGCCGACAATGATGATGGCGCCGACTTCCGCCGCCGCCCGGCCGAAGCCCGCAAGGAGGGCCGTCACAAGGGAAAATCGTGCGTCCCAGATCAACGTCACGATCCGGCGGCCGGCGCCGACATTCATCGCCGCCAGCTCGTCGCGATATTCGACCCAAAGATCCTCGACGGTTTGCCGCGTCAGCGCGGCGATGATCGGCGCCACCAGAATGGCTTGCGCGATCACCATGGCTTGCGGCGTGAACAGCAAGCCCCACGATCCGAGCGGGCCCGATCTCGACAACGCCAGAAATATCGCCAGTCCCGCCACCACCGGCGGCAAGCCCATCAGCGCGTTAAGAAAAACGATGACGCCCTCGCGGCCCGGAAAGCGGACCAGCGCCAGCATCGCGCCGGCGGGGACTCCAACCAGCGCGGCGAAAAACACGGCGCTCAAGCTGACGATCAGCGACAGCCGCACGATGGCGAACAACGCAGGATCGCCGGTGAGCACCAATTGAAAAGCTGATGTGTCGGTGGGCATGTTGCGGTTAGGTATTCTGCGCGTTCACCGAGGATACGGTCAATCATTGCGATAAAAATATGAATTCGCGACGCCGCGCGCCGCAGTTTTCTTTTCGTCGCAACCGGGTTGTCAGTACATAGTCTGAGGCTATAGTGCCGCCATCGCGAGGTTCCGCCGCGTCAAAGCCGCTCGGCGGGGCCGTTATTGCATCTTCCGTGGCGCTGCCGGTCCTGTGTGCTATCGGATAGCCGCGCCGATTTGAGAATGGTTGAGGAGGGGTGGCCGAGTGGCTGAAGGCGCACGCTTGGAAAGCGTGTTTACGGGAAACCGTAACGTGGGTTCGAATCCCACTCCCTCCGCCAGTCCTTAAGAGATTGGGCTAGCTCCAATTTGGCTCTTGGCGGAAACGCGAATTGGTCCGGTATCATCGGGCCTTTTCGTTATTGTGATGATGTCGCGCGTTGAGCAGAGACGACTTAGTCCGAGGATGCGCGCTGCAAATAGGTGTCTGTCTCGATGCAGGAATTCGGTGGTACGGACGTCTCTGACGTCTTCACCGAATTCGTGGTTAGAGAGACGAATTCAAAAAAGAGAATGGCCTGTCGGGAATTGAATTGGTAGCGCTAAACGTTGATTTCGGCCGTGCTCACGCAAACCCGAGACTTCGCCGCTGCTCGTTCCAATCGAGCGGCAATCGCGTGTCATCCAGGAGTTTGCGCGCGTTCAGTTCAGGCGGATGCTTCCCGCCGAGGATTGCGCTGACGATATCAGGCGCCAATAGCGTGAGACGGAATAGGCGTGTCACATAGGACGGGACTATAGCCACCGATTTGGCAATTTCGTCCAATGTGAGGCTCTTGTCCGCAAGAAACCGATCCCGGATCATATGGGCGCGAACGAGAACACGCACCAAGCTGGCATCGGGACTTGCGGAATCCGACCTATCCTCGATGAGGATCTTCATCTCCTTGCCGACTCGCTTGAGACGAGCAGGAATAGATAATGTCGCGAAGGAGCCTTCGGTATCGCACCGTGTTGCTGTAGTCGGCTCAGCATGACTATCCGTTTGACCAAGCCATCGAACAAGGCTGACCGGTTTCAGCAAGATATCGATCCGGTCCGTATGCACTTGAATGCGTGCCACGATCGATAGCATGAAGTTGCGAACTTCACCGGTCTTAAGTTCAAGCCATGTCGCCACGCATTGCTCGAGACTAACCATCAACCGTTCCTGGGTTGTGACATCGGGCGTGTGGCTCTGGATAATATCGAGCATTGCCGATCGATCGCCCAGCCAGTTAAAGATGCGGCCAGTGACAAGAGCTTCCAGGTTGGATGCTGGGATGCGCTGGCCCGAGTCTTTCGCCGACCCGGCGAGCAGCGGCCGGGAAACATAATAGCGATAGCGAGTGTTATTCTTTGTCGCATGGGTAGGAGACATCCGCTCGCCACTGGTCTGTCTCCCAATAACTGGTCCACTCGGAGAGCAATTTTTTCGGGCATTCTGAACCCAGCGATGGAGGGATGCCATGAAGCGGAAGCGATTTACCGAGGAGCAGATAGCCTTCGCCCTACGCCA